>Ga0207848_100008_pt1 | contig 474099 bp, 432 predicted proteins | sample TtaePargueraPR_10_FD_187737 | JGI IMG/M metagenome (GOLD analysis project Ga0207848, IMG submission 187737) | Aerobic enrichment media microbial communities from Bioluminiscent Bay, La Parguera, Puerto Rico - Tt and M2 (3) (SPAdes) | ecosystem: Environmental > Aquatic > Marine > Unclassified ... | reverse complement strand
CCCGCGCCGCCGACCTGCCAAGATGGCTCGCCTGGTACAACCACAAACGTCCCCATGCTAGCCTCAACCGACGAACACCAGCTCAGGCCCTCGCCGGAACAACCTGATCAGAAACCACAGTTAGCCCGTCTATTGAATTCGGCGAAGATTCCGACTCCCAGCTCGTTGAAAACCTCCTGGCTTCGGTTTCGCAGCACCAACGCCAAAAAAACGGCGAGCAGACGGTGAACCGTATGCGTGCGCGGGTCCAGAACGGCTATTGGGTGTTTCAGGCTCCTGTCGGTTATCGCTATGAGCGAACCAGCGGGCACGGCAAGCTGCTCGTCCGTGACGAGCCTAACGCGTCTGCATTGCAGGAAGCGCTGGAAGGCTATGCTTCGGGCCGTTTTGAAACGCAGGTGGAAGTGAAGCGCTTCCTGGAACGCCAGCCTTCCTTTCCCAAGGATTTGCCAGGCGGCGAAATCCGCAATCAGCGCATTTATGAGATGCTGACGCGTCCCGTTTATGCCGGATATGTCGAAGCTCCGAATTGGGGTGTCGGCCTACGAAAGGGCAAACACGAGGGCTTAATCAGCTTCGAGACCTTCGAGAAGATTCAGTCACGCCTAACTAGCACGGCAAAGGCTTCGGCGCGAAAAGATATCAATGCGGACTTTCCGCTGCGCGGCTTCATGCTCTGCGATGATTGCCACAAGCCCCTTACGGCCTGCTGGTCGCAGGGAAAGAACCAGAAATATCCTTACTATCTCTGCGCTACAAAAGGCTGTGAGAGCTATCGTAAGTCGATCAAGCGGGATGAACTCGAAGAGGCATTCGAGCGCGTCCTGGAGCGCCTGGAGCCTTCTGAAAGCCTCTTCCGGCTGGCTAAGGCGATGTTCAAGGATGCCTGGGACATGCGCCTTGCGCAGGCCAAACAGGCGACGAAACAACTAAAGGCCAGCGTGACCGGCGTTGAAAAGCAGATCGAAGTCCTGCTCGACCGCATTGTCGAATCGAGCAACCCATCGGTCATTGCGGCTTATGAGAAGCGCATCACGAAGCTGGAAAGGGCGAAAGCGCTTGCGGAAGAAAAAATGGTCAAAAGCGGCACGCCGCGCATGACCTGGGAGGAGTCGTTCGAACACGCCCTCCGTTTTCTCGCAAACCCTTGGAGTGTGTGGAAAAATTCCGATTTGATCGGAAAGAAAACAGTCCTCAGACTGGCATTTCTAGAGCCTATGGCCTACAGCCGAAATGAGGGACTTCGAACACCTGATTTTGCCTTTCCATTCAAGGCTTTAGGTGAGATTTGCAGTGGAAAATGCGAGATGGCGCACCCGAGAGGATTCGAACCTCTGACCTCTGCCTTCGGAGGGCAGCGCTCTATCCAGCTGAGCTACGGGTGCCTGTGCGCCGGATTGCGCGGACCATAGTGGATTGATCGCGCCGCTGCAATTGCCGATGTGTCAGCGCGAGAGGGCTTTGGAGAACGCGCGAGATCTCCTGCGGCAGAGGTCACAGGTTCGAATCCTGTCGAGTGCCGCAGGCGTGCCGCTACTGACGCCCGTCGATTGAAACGGTTCTCCGAGCCGCTGCCGTTTCAGACCGTTTACGTCGCAGGAGCGATAGGCCGAGCGGATGGCGACGTGACCGAATGTGGCGTGGAGCGGTTCCAGAAGGCCTTCGCATAAACGCGTTCCCGCAGCGATAGCGAGATCCGGGTCGTCTGGGATGTTCGCGATGCCATAGAACGCGGCGATCTCGGAATAAAGGAAATCGCGCATGAAGAAGTTCGGCGAAAGCCGGACCCGTCCCAGATCTTCAAGCGCCTTCATCGATCCCGGCTTCTTCATGCTTCCCCGAGCCCCCTCTGATACGGCTTACGCCACCGCGTTATCGTCGAATTCCTTGATGACCCTGAAATTTCGGTCCGTCCGCTCCATGCCGGATACGTCCCCGGGCCTCTCGCCGCCCCTGCCCGGAGGACGTCCTAGGCCTCGTAGGCGACCCGTCCGTCGGCGATGGTGACCGTCGGCCGCACCGCGTGCAGCGTGTCGGGATCGCGCGTCTCGATATCGGCGGACAGCACCGTGACGTCGGCGAGCATGCCGGGTTTCAGTGCGCCCTTGCGGGTTTCCATGAACTCGATCCAGGCGCCGTCCAGCGTGTAGGAGGCGATCGTCGCCCCCAGGCTCTGGCGCTGGTCGGGGTCCGCCGGATCCCACTTCCGGCGGGCAACGGCCGCCTCGATGTTCGGCATCGGGTCGATGGGGGAGACCGGCCAGTCGGTGGCGAAGATCATCGGCGCGCCGGCCGCGCGCAGGGTCTGCCAGGCATAGGCATAGGGCGCCTTGGCCCGGCCGATGATCGAGGCCGTCGGCTCCACGGGGAAGCCGGTGCCCGGCGCGTGGGTCGGCTGCATCGAGGCGCCGACGCCGAGCGCCGCAAAGCGGGGAATATCGTCGGGATGCACGACCTCGATATGCTCGATGCGGTGCCGGGCGTCGCGCTTGCCGTTGGCCGCCTGCGCCGCCGCGTATCCGTCGAGGACGATCCGGACCGCCCCGTCGCCGATCGCGTGGACGGCGATTTGCAGGCCGCGCCGGTCGATCTCCGTGGCGAGTTCTGCGAAGCGCTTCGGCTCGATAAGCGGATCGCCCTTCCAGCCCGGCTTGTCCGGATAGTCGTCGAGCATGACGGCCGTCCAGGAATCGATGACGCCGTCCATGAAGAACTTCACGAAGCCCGAACGCAGCCGCTCCGAGGTGTAGGTGCGGGCCATGTGTTCCGCCTTGTCGAGGACGTCGGCCTCCATGAAGTTCTTGAAGTGGAACGGCACGCGCACGCGCAGCGACAGGCCTTCCTCGCGGTCGATCTCGTCGAGCAGTTCGAGCGTGTAGAGGTTGCCGTCCATGTTCTGCACCGACGTGATGCCGTGCTTCGCGCAGTGCGCCAGCCCGCGGCGCAGGATGGCGCGGTCATAGGCGCGTTCGGCCGCCGTCGGGGCGGGATCGGGCTCGCCGCCCGTCTCCAGCCCCAGCCGCGAGCGGGTGCCCGCCGTGCCCAGCGCCATGACCGGATCGAAGGCCTCGCCCTCGCGCAGTTCGCCGGCCGCCTTGCCGTCGTCGCCCATGACGATCTCGTTGCCGACTCCGAGCGCCTTGCCATTCAGGATGCCGGCCTTCTGCAGCGCGATCGTGTTGGCCCAGGCGGTGTGATGGTCGGCGGCCGAGACCAGGAACGGCCGGTCGGGCAGGATCGCGTCGAGGTCGTGGCGGGTCAGCCGCTTGCCGTCGCCGGCGATGGTGTAGTCGGCGCCCTGCGCCATCAGCAGCGGCTCGTCGGGCCGTTCGGCCGCATAGGCGCGCGCCATCGCGGTCAGCCGGTCGAGGCCGTGCACGCCGCCGAGCTGCAGGTGGTCGAGTTCGGCCGCGCCGGCGAACAGGTGCACGTGCGCGTCGTTGAAGCCGGGAACCACCGTACCGCCGCCCGCATCGATCACCCGCGTCGTGTCGGTCGCCAGCGCGGCGATGTCGTCGGCCGATCCGACGGCGAGGATCTCGTTGCCCGTGATCGCAATCGCTTCGGCCCGCGGCGCGGCCGTGTCGACGGTGAGAACCTGAGCGTTGGTAACGATGATGTCGGCTTTGCGCGTTTCGGACATGAGAGCTCCGCGGACGTTTGTGATCACAAGTTTCGGAGTGTTGTAGCGCGGAGTGGGGGGCGGGTCGAGTGCCGGTGGAGACGGTCGCACTGGCTTCGGTAGGTTCGCATTCCAACGCCTCTACCCGACTTGCCAATTGCAGACCCGGCTAGATCAGGAGTGCGTCAAAAAATGTGAGCGTCTACAGAGGCGACGGCTTGGTTACTAATAAATATTAGTCAACTTTATTTTATGCGTAACCCGAATCGATGTCTAATATCCTTCCAGCTCGATTTACCGTCTAAAGACAGTCACATCATGCATCCAAAGTTATTTATTTCGTATAGTTGGACAAACGAGGAGCACCAAAACTACGTGCTAAAGCTCGCGAGCGAACTGCGGGAGTCGGGAATTGATGTGATTCTCGATAAATGGGACCTAAAGGAAGGCCATGATGCGCATTCTTTCATGGAGAAGATGGTATCGGACCCGGAAATTAAGAAAGTCGCACTGATATGTGACAACGCCTACGTGACAAAGGCTAATAAACGTCAAGGAGGAGTTGGAACTGAGACTCAAATTATTACTCCAGAGATTTATTCAAAACAAGATCAATCGAAATTTGTGGCAATCGTGACAGAGAGAAATTCAGAGGGAGAGCCGTTTCTTCCGGTATATTATAAATCTCGCATATATATAGATTTATCAGACGACGAAAATTATTCGACTGAATTTGAGAGAATAGTTAGATGGGTATATGATAAACCTATATACAAAAAGCCGGAAATTGGTTCTCCTCCATCGTTCTTAATGGATGATGAGCGCGCGATAAATTTGGGGACATCGGCGCGTTTCAGGCGCGCGAAAGACGCTCTTAAAAACGGGAAAGAATTTTCTGTGGCTGCGGTTAGGGAGTATTTCTCTACGCTCTCACAAGAAATGGAAAAATTCCGAATCTCAGGTGGGGACACGGAATTTGATGAACAAGTCATTATTTCAATTGAGAATTTTACGCCATACAGAGATGAACTTGTCGATATAATTGAGACGATAGCTGTTTATAGAGATGATTCCGAAACGAGAAATTCTGTCCATAGGTTCTTTGAAACTCTGATTCCATATTTGAATAGACCGGGGCATATAAATCAATGGCATGAATGGGACTTCGATAATTTTAGATTTATCATACACGAAATTTATTTGTACGCTTTGGCGATATATATAAAGCATGAACGATTCCAATCAGCTGACGCATTGATGCGAGAATATTATGTGAATAGCAACGAAAACATAGAAGAAAAAATGAATAATTATATTATATTTAGAGAGTACTTGAAATCATTTGAGCATCGAAATAAGCGTTTGGGGCTTAGGAGATTGTCCCTAAGGGCGGATTTTCTAAAAAATAGATGTAATAGTAATTATTTGAAGTTCGAAGATTTAATGCAGGCGGATTTCATATTGTACTTCCGGAGCTGTCAAGAGGACGACTTCTTTAAGCGTTGGTGGCCGGAAACAATGCTATATTCCGATCGATATTCAGGGGCTATGGAAGTGTTTGCGCGTTCAAAGTCCAGAAAATATTTCGAAGCTTGTAAAATTCTAATTCAAGTCAACAGTCTAGACGATTTGGTAAGCCGAATTGAGAAAATAAATTCCGATCCGGAGCGAATCCCGAAATGGCAGTTCCGTTCCATTTCACCGGAGCAACTAATCGGTATTAAATATTTATGTAAAGCGCCATGATAGAATATTTTATATACTGCGCTTTGTTCTCGCCCCTTGAGGAGCGAGAGCCGCTACTCTCCCGGCCCTCGGCTTCGGGCCTCGGGCGTTCGTGACTTGAAATGCGTTCGCATTTCATCGCGGCGCGCGCGCCGCGACCACCACTCTCCCGGCGCTCGGCGGCGTCGCCTCGCGCGTTCGTAGCTCGAAACGCGGTGCGTTTCGTCGTCACTGCCACCGGCAGTGAAGACCGCTACTCACCCATCTTCAACGCCGCGATGAACGCTTCCTGCGGGATCTCGACCTTGCCGAACTGGCGCATCTTCTTCTTGCCCTCCTTCTGCTTCTCCAGAAGCTTGCGCTTTCGGGTCGCGTCGCCGCCGTAGCACTTGGCAGTAACGTCCTTGCGTAGCGCGGCAATGGTCTCGCGGGCGATGACGCGCCCGCCGATGGCGGCCTGGATCGGGATCTTGAAGAGATGCCGGGGGATCAGGTCCTTCAGCTTCTCGCAGAGCTGGCGGCCGCGGGCCTCGGCCTTGGAGCGGTGCACCAGCATCGCCAGCGCGTCCACCGGCTCGGCGTTGACGAGGACCGACATCTTGACGAGGTCGCCCTCCCGGTAGCCGGTGATCTGATAGTCGAACGAGGCGTAGCCCTTCGAGATCGACTTCAGCCGGTCGTAGAAATCGAACACCACCTCGTTCAGCGGCAGGTCGTAGACCACCATCGCCCGGTTGCCGACATACGACAGGTCCACCTGCTCGCCGCGCCGGTCCTCGCACAGCTTCAAAATGGCGCCGAGATAGTCGTCGGGCGTCAGGATCGTGGCGCGGATCCAGGGCTCGGAAATGGACTCGATCTTGACGACATCCGGCATGTCGGCCGGGTTGTGCAGCTCGATTTCGCTGCCGTCCGTCAGCTTCATCCTGTAGACCACCGACGGGGCCGTGGCGATCAGCGCCAGGTCGAACTCGCGCTCCAGCCGCTCCTGGATGATTTCCAGATGCAACAGGCCGAGGAAGCCGCAGCGGAAGCCGAAGCCGAGGGCGGCGGAGGTCTCCATCTCGAAGGAGAAGCTCGCGTCGTTCAGGCGCAGCTTGCCCATCGCCGCGCGCAGGTCCTCGAAATCGGCGGCGTCGATCGGATAGATGCCGCAGAAGACCACGGGGACGGAGGGGCGGAAGCCCGGCAGAGCCTCGGTCGTCTGGCGGCGTTCCTCGGTGATGGTGTCGCCGACATTGGTGTCGGCCACCTCCTTGATCGAGGCCGTCAGGAAGCCGATTTCGCCGGGGCCGAGCTCCGCGATATCGGTGAGTTTCGGCTTGAAGATACCGACCTTGTCGACGTCGTAGGTCGCCTTCGCCCGCATCATGCGGATCTTCATGCCCTTTTTCAGGACACCGTCGATGATGCGCACCAGCACGACGACACCGAGATAGGGATCGTACCAGCTGTCGACGAGCAGCGCCTTCAGCGGCGCGTCGCGGTCGCCGGCGGGCGCCGGCAGGCGGGTGACGATCGCTTCCAGCACGTCGGCGACGCCGAGGCCGGTCTTGGCCGAGATCTCGAGTGCGTCGGAGGCGTCCAGCCCGATCACGTCCTCGATCTGCGCCTTCACGCGCTCGACGTCGGCGGCGGGCAGGTCGACCTTGTTCAGCACCGGGACGATCTCGTGGTCCACCTCGATCGCCTGATAGACATTGGCGAGTGTCTGCGCCTCGACCCCTTGCGAGGCGTCGACGACCAGGAGCGAGCCCTCGCAGGCGGCCAGCGACCGGTTCACCTCGTAGGTGAAGTCGACATGGCCGGGCGTATCGATCAGGTTGAGGACATAGTCCTCTCCGTTCTTTGCCTTGTAGTCGAGCCGTACGGTCTGCGCCTTGATGGTGATGCCGCGTTCGCGCTCGATATCCATGGAATCGAGCACCTGCTCGCGCATTTCACGCTGCGTCAGGCCCCCGGTGAGCTGAATCAGGCGGTCGGCAAGCGTCGACTTGCCGTGGTCGATATGCGCAACGATCGAGAAATTGCGGATGTGGGAAAGGTCGGTCATGGCGGGCTGATAGCACCGGAATGAGAAGGAGGGAAGCGCCATTGGCGCCTCCCTCCCTGCGGCCGCTCCGGATTATCGCTTGGATTTCCGGAGTCCCCCTCATGAGGGCGTGCCGTCAGGCTTCCGCGATCATGTCGTCGGCGGGCTCGGCGGCGTGAAGGTCCTTCGGCTCGGGCAGCACCAGCGTCAGGACGATCGCCGACAGGCCGGCCAGGGTGATCGGCGGGCCGAAGACCTTGCGAATGACGTCGGGAAGCTGCTTCAGGGCGTCGGGGACCAGCGTCACGCCGAGGCCGGGGGGCGGTGTGTCCGGGAGTTCATAGATCAGTCCCGCACTGTCCGCAGTCTGCGCCCCGTCGGGCATGGCAATACTCCGCCCCGTGTCTTGAAACAGTCCAGTGTTTCACCGGACTGTCACACGCAATACGATACTGCCGGCCGGGCACGAAGAAAAAGCGCCCGGCGGACCAAATTTCCGCCAGGCGCTGCCTAAAGATGTCGCTTCGAGGATTGCCTCGAGGTCTTATTCGGTTGTCGCGGCGTCCGCCGACAGCGGCTCCGGTGTCTTCTTGTGCTTGCCGCTGAGCCGTTCGCTGGTCCATTCGAACATCACGTAGAGGCCCGGGATCAGGATGATGCCGAAGAAGGTCGCCGCGGCCATGCCGCCGAGCACGGTGAAGCCCATCGAAACGCGGCTCGCCGCGCCGGCGCCGGTGGCGAGAACCAGCGGCACGACGCCGAGCACGAAGGCGATGGCCGTCATCAGCACGGCGCGGAAACGCATGTGCGCGCCTTCCATCGCCGCGTCGACCAGGCTCATTCCGGCCTCGCGCTGCTCCTTCGAGAACTCCACGATGAGAATTGCGTTCTTCGCCGCCAGGCCTATCAGCAGCACCATGCCGATCTGACAATAGATGTTGTTGGCGATACCCACGATCGCGATGGTCGAGATCGCGCCGAGAACGGCGACGGCGACCGAGGTGATGACCGCGAACGGCACCGACCAGCTTTCGTACTGGCCGACCAGGAACAGGTAACCGAAGACGATGGCCAGCGCGAAGATCATGCCGAGCTGCCCGCCGGCGGTCACCTCCTGATAGGTCAAACCGGACCACTCGAAGCTGTAGCCCTGTGGCAGCGACTTCGCCGCCACGTCCTTCAGCGCCTCGATGGTCTGCCCCGACGAATAGCCGGCCGGGGTCGAGCCGTTGATGGTGGCCGAAGCGAAGTTGTTGTAGCGGAACACCAGGTTCGGCGCGAGGTCGGACTCGACGGTCGCCAGCGTGCGCACCGGCACCATCTGCCCGTCATTGTTGCGCACGTACAGGTTCAGGATGTCGTCGATGTCGGTACGGTACTCTTCGTCGGCCGCCAGGTTGACCTGATAGGTGCGGCCGTAGGCGTTGAAGTCGTTGACGTAGAGCGAGCCGAGCTGGGCGCCGAGCGTCGAGAACAGCGTCGACACGGGAACCTTCAGACTCTCGCTCTTGTCGCGGTCGACCTGCAGGTTGAGCGTCGGCACCGCCGCGGAGAACGTCGAATAGGCGCCCGATACAGCCGGGTCCGAATTGGCCGCGACGACGAAGGACTGCATGACGGAAGCGAGTTCCTCCGGCGACTGACCGCCAAGCGCTTCGAGGCGCATGTCGAAGCCGCCGGTGGCGCCGATGCCGGGAATGGCCGGCGGCGGGAAGGCCAGGATATCGGCTTCGGCGATCTGCGAGTAGGCGGCACTGAGGCTGCCGTAGATCCCGCGCAGGCTGGTCTCCGGCGTCGTGCGTTCATCCCAGGGCTCGAACACGATGACGGCAAGCGCCGTGTTGGACGCCGAGGCGCTGGACAGGAGCGAGTAGCCGGTCACCGTGATGACATCGGCGACGCCTGGCTGCTTCTTGGCGATCTCCTCGACCTGGTTGACGACCTGCTGTGTGCGCGGCAGCGAGGCCGCATCGGGAAGCTGGATGTTGACGAACAGCGCGCCCTGGTCCTCGGTCGGGATGAAGCCCGTCGGCGTCTTCACGAACAGGAAGCCGGCAGCGGCGCCGACCGCGACGATCAGCAGGCCGGCGATGATCGAGCGCCGCGCCAGCGATCCGACGATGCGGGTATAGCCGTTACGCGTCTTGTCGAGGCCGGTGTTGAACCACCGGAACGGCCCGCGCGCCTCCCGCGGCGGACGCAGCACCACGGCGCACAGGGCCGGGCTCAGCGTCAGCGCGTTGAGCGCGGACAGCGACACGGAGGCGCAGATCGTGACTGCGAACTGGCGGTACAGCTCGCCGGTGATCCCCGGCAGGAAGCCGACCGGTGCGAACACCGCGATCAGCACCAGCGTGGTGGCGATGATCGGTCCGGTCACCTGCTTCATCGAGCGGTGCGCCGCCTCCTTCGCCGATGTCCCCGGCTCGTCCTCCATGATGCGTTGCACGTTCTCGACGACGACGATGGCGTCGTCGACCACCAGTCCGATCGCGAGAATGATCGCGAAGAGGCTGATCGTGTTGGCCGAGAAGCCGGCGGCGAGAAGGATGGCGAAGGTGCCGATCAGCGAGACGGGAATGGTCAGCGCCGGGATCAGCGTCGCGCGCAGGTCCTGCAGGAAGACGAACACGACGACAAGGACGATAGCGCCGGTGAGCAGCAGCGTTTCCATGATCTCGTGGATCGTCGCCGTAACGAACGCGGTCGAATCGTAGGTGACCTTGTAGTCGACGTCGTCGGGGAAGCGCGACTTGAGTTGTTCGAGTTCGGCACGCACCCCGTTGGCGACGCCAAGCGCATTGGCGCCTGCCGACTGATAGATGGCGAGGGTGGCGGCCGGCTTGCCGTCGAGCTGGCTGCTCGCCGCGTAGGTCTGCGCGCCGAGTTCGACGCGGCCGATGTCGCGCACCCGCACCACGGCGCCGTCGGAATTCGTGCGGACGACGATGTTGCCGAACTCTTCCGCGCTCGTCAGGCGACCCTGCGAGGTGATGTTGTACTGCAGGACCTGGTTGTTGCTGATCGGCGGCGCGCCGACCTGCCCGACGGCGGCCTGTATGTTCTGCTCCGAGATCGCCGTGTAGATATCCTGCGGCGTGATCGACAGCGCCGCCATGCGGATCGGGTCCATCCAGATGCGCATGGAGTAGTCGAGTTCGCCGAGGATGGACGCGCTGCCCACGCCCTGAACGCGGGCGATCGGATCCTTCACGTTGATTGACGTGAAGTTCGACAGGAACAGCCCGTCATAGGTCCCGTTCGGCGAGAAGATGTTGACGATCAGCAGGAAGCTCGGCTGCTGGGTCGACACGGTCACGCCGAGGTCGGTGACGCTCGAGGGCAGCTGCGGCAGTGCAGCCTGCAGGCGGTTCTGGACATTGACCTGTGCGATGTCGGGGTCGGTGCCGATATCGAACGATACGCTCAGGGTATAGGTGCCTGCCGACGCGCTGGTCGAGGACATGTAGATCATGTCCTCGACGCCGTTGATCTGTTCCTCGATCGGCGCGGCGACGGTCTGGGCGATGGTCTCGGCGTCGGCACCGGGATAGGTTGCCGTCACCTGAACGACGGGTGGCGTGATGTCGGGATACTGCGCAACTGGGATTGCGTAGATGGCGATGGCGCCGACCAGCGTGATGACGATGGCGACCACCGCCGCGAGGCGCGGCCGTTCGATGAAGATTGATGAAAACATGACGCGTCAGCTCGCGGACTTGGCTTGCTGCGGATTGACGACCATCCCGGGTTTCACCTTCTGGATGCCGTCGACGATGATCGTGTCGCCCTGCGTCAGGCCGGATGCGACGGCCCAACCGGTCTGCATCTTCTCCGCGGTCTTGATCCGCTGGATCTGCGCCCTGTTGTCCTTGTCGAGCTTGAGGACGTACGGGCCCTCCTTGTCCTGCAGGACGGCGCCGGCGGGAACGACGGGCAGGTTCTGCGGCTCGCCGATCGCAATCTTGACGGTCACGAACTGGCCGGGAATGAGGATGAAGTCCTTGTTCGGGAAGTCGGCATAGACAGCAATGGTCCCGGTATTCGGATCGACCTGGTTGTCGATGAACGAGATCACGCCCTTTTCGGGGTAGGGTTTCCCGTTCGGCAGGAGCAGTGTCGGCTTGTACTCGGCCTTGACGTCGGCGTTGGGCGCATCTGCGACCGTACCGTCGCCCGCGTCACCAGTCGCCGTGCCGCTCGCAGTCGTGCTCGTATCGGATGCCGCAGTGCTGTCGGCGCTGTCGGCCGGTGCCTTGTTGGGGTGCGGCGCGTTCTCAATCACATCCACGTAGTCGCGGTCGGAGATGGAAAAGACGACCCGCATCGGGTCCATCTGCACCACGGTGGCCAGCGTACCCGAGGACGGGCTGACGAGATTGCCCTTGGTGTAGTTCGTCTTGCCGATCCGGCCGTCAATCGGCGATGTCACCTTCGTGTAGGACAGGTTCAGCTTCGCCGTCTGGATTTCCGCGTTGGCGTTGGCAATCTGGGCTTCGGCCGATTGCAGTTCGGCATAGGCCTGGTCGCGATCGGACTGCGCCTTGTCGACGGCCGCCTGTGCCACCGTGTTGGACTTCAGCAGTGTCTGCTGGCGTTCAAGGGTCAGGTCGGCGTCTTTCAGCTTGGCCTGCGATCCCGCCTGCGCCGCCTGGCCGGACTCGAGCGCGGCGTTGGCACTCGCCAGGGCCGCCTCGTACGGCCCGGTCTCGATCTGGTAGAGTTGCTCGCCGGCCTTCACCAGCGCGCCCTCCTTGAAATCGACCTCCTCGAGGAAGCCTTCGACACGCGCCTTCAGGTCGGTCTGCTGGATCGCCTGGATGCGGCCGACGAACTGGTTGGACTTGGTGACCTCCTGGTCCTTCACCGTCTCGACGATGACAGCCGGCGGCGGGGCGTCCCCCTCCTTCTTGGTGTCTTGGGCAGCGGCGCTGCCGGCGATCGCGATCAGCCCCAGGGCACATCCCCACGTGAGGTTCGTCCAAGTCCGCATCGTCATGTCCTCTTGCGTGGCTTACGTCTCGTACGGTTATCTACCGGGTGCCGGCAGACAGCGAAACACCCTTCCTTCGACGGTGAAGAGTCGTTGCGGCAACCGATAACCCGAACAATGCGCGTTCTAAACCCTAAAAAACAGTCGCTACGTCGACGAACGGCTTTCTGCCGATGTCCGGAACGGTGCAGTTTTCGGCCGGATAGCCGGTTACGATGAGCAGATAAGGCTTTTCGTTATCGGGTCGGTGACAGATTTCGGTCAGGAAGCCCATCGGTGCCGGCGTATGGGTGAGCGTCGCGAGACCGGCGTTGTGCAGGGCGGCGATCAGCAGGCCGGACGCGATGCCAACCGATTCGGGCACGTAGTAGTGCTTTATTCGCCCTCCGGATGCGTCTTCGGGCGACGGTCTGCCGTACCGCGCGGCGAAGACGGCGATCAGCCACGGCGCGGTTTCCAGGAACGGCTTGTGGTCGTCCGTGCCCAGCGGCGCGAGCGCCCTGAGCCATTCCTCTCCGGCGCGGCCCGCGTAGAACCCCCGCTCCTCGGCCTCGGCCGCCGCCCGGATACGAGACTTTACCCCCGCATCGTGAATTATCGCGAAATGCCATGGCTGCTGGTTGGCGCCTGACGGAGCGGAGGCCGCCGTCATTACACAGTCCTCAATCAGGCTCTGCGGCACGGGGCGGTCGGAAAAATCGCGTACCGTGCGCCGCTTCGCCATCAGCGTGCGGAAGTCCCGGGCCCGCGCGGCCATGTCGGCCGGATCGCGTTCGACAAAACCAAGCGGTCTCTTGCCGGTGGTCGCCACGGTCATGCTGTCCACCTCCCGGTCGCGGACGGTTATCGCGATAGGCGCCGTCCAATGCAGCCGGCGGCGTCGCGGTTGGTCAGGGCGACAGCAAATCACAGCGACTATCCCGAGGGAAAGGGCCGATGCTGTCAACGGCGCCCTAGACCACGCGGCTGGCGCCACCGCGGCGCGGATCGCCGGCGGCTGTAAGCCGGCTGCGGGCGTCGCGCTCGACGGCATGAACGCCGCCGAAATAGAGGTTGCGGTCGGGCCAGGCGCGGTGGTCGACGAAGGCGTCCGTCAGGCGCTCGCGGTCGCCGGCATCGAAGAGATCCTCGAAATCGAGATGGCCGCTCTCGACATGCAGGCGCGGGGCGTCGATGGCGGCGGCAAGGGGCACGCCGGCGGCGCAGCGCCCGAGCAGGGCCTGCAGGATCGCCGTACGGATCCGGTTGGACCCGCCCGACCCGAAGGCCACCATCGTTCCGTCGGGACGGGTGGCGATGCCCGGCGTCATCATCGATCCCAGCCGCGCACCCGGTGTCCACCCGTGGAAGCCGCGGGGATTGAGATCCGCTTCGCCCAGCATGTTGTTGAGCATGAAGCCGCAGCCGGGCACCAGTCGGCCATTGCCTTCGCCATTGGAGACCGTAGCCGCGGCAGCGTTGCCGTCGGCGTCGATGACGCTGACATGGGTCGTCCCGCGCGGGGCTGCCTGTGACGGTTTCGCCGCGGGTGTTCCGATCAGCCGGCCCGGGTCGGTCGGGTCTTCGCGCCAGAAGCGGTCGACCGCCTCGATGACTCGCGCCAACGCCACCGGGTCGGCCGGATCCGCCCCGTCGGCGGCGATCTCGCGCAGCATCGCCGTGACGAGCGCCCCGCCCAGCGCCGGGGGCGGATTGAGAGCGATCCGCCAGTCGCCGCCTCCTCGTCCGGCGAGTGTTTCCGTGAGCGGTTCGCGCATCGCCACCGCGAAGCCGGCAATGTCGTCGAAGGTCAGGTGGCCGCCGTGATCGGCTGAAACCGTCGCCATCGCCGCGGCGATTTCGCCCTCCGTCGCGATCCTCAACCCCTCCCGGCCGATCGCATCCAGCGCGTCGGCGAGCGCGGGATTGGCGAAGGTTTCGCCGTCCGCCGGCATAGTGCCGCTGGCCGAAAACAGGGCGGCGGCCTCGGGCGTCCAGCGATAGATCGGTGCCACCACCGTGAACAGGTAGGCCTGCAGCGGCGTGATGGCGACGCCGGCCTTTGCCGCGGCGACCGCCGGCTCCACGAGGCGTCGCATCGGCAGGCTGCCAAGTTGCGCGTGCAGGGCGAACAGTCCGGGCACGAACCCGGGCGCCGCCGTCGATCCCGCGCCGATATGGAATGCCTGCGTCGCTGTACCGAAATCGACGGTGACCTCAGAAAACTCGATGTCATAGTCGGGCCGTTTCCGACGGGGCGCGGTGACAAAGAAGTCGAGCACCCGGCACCGCCCGTCCGCCTGCACGGTGATGAAACCGCCGCCGCCGGGGCTCGCCAGCACGGGCTCGCACACGCAGGCCATCCACAGTGCGGCGATCGTTGCGTCGAAGGCATTGCCGCCGTCTGCCAGAATTTCGGCCCCCGCCTCTGCCGTGAGCGGATGGCCGGCGGCGATCGCGCCGCGTGCACCGGGCCGGAGTGCCGCCATCACGCGCGTCCGTCCGCAAGCCGGTCGAACAGCGCGTCGAGCGCGGGGTCGTCGGGCAGGGCGATGCCGAAGGGCCCGGCGAGCGCCGCGCGGATCTCCGCGCCGGTCCCCAGGACGCGCCGCTCGGACGCCGCACCGGTGGTGTGGATGGACAGCGCGTTGTCGCGCAGGCCGAGACGACCGCTGTCAGTGACGCGTGCCGCCGTCAGCATGCTGCGGAAATGCGATCCGGGATAGGTCGACGTGAAGTGATTCATCATCACGAAGTCGGGTTCAAGCTGCACTTGCAGGTCAAATTCATAGAGCGGCGTCCATATCTCGCCGATCCGCGCGTCCAGCCGGTACGCTCCGTCCCGCGCGATGAGCCGGAACGGCTCGTGCGGCGTATCCTGAACGACGTCTGTCTCGAGCCGCAGCGGGCCGGTCGGCGTCAGGCCGCCAAAGCCGGTGTCGGTGATCATCGTTTCGCCGTCCACCTCGACCAGGAGCAGCATATGCGTGCGCGGCAATGTGCCGCCTGCAGGCTGGTTCATGACGACGCGGGCGGCCAGACCGCGGACGGCGTACCCGAGTTCGCAGAGCACACGGGCGAGCAGGGTGTTGTGCTCGAAGCAGTAGCCGCCGCGGTTCTGTCTGACGAGTTTGCGTTCGAGCGCGGGGATATCCAGCTCGACGGGTCGCCCCAGGAGGGGATCCAGGTTCTCGAATGCAATGCTCTTGACGTGGGCCAGGGTGAGGGCGGCCAGCGTACTGATGTCGGCGCGGAACGGTCCGTGACAGCCGGTCCGGCGGAAATAGGCGTCAAGGTCCATCCGGCGCTCGCTCCCCGCGCTTCAAACAAGGCCCTGAGGCGGTATCCCCGCAAACGGATCGAAAGACAAGACCGGCGTCTGTGTCGATCGATGTCGGGGGATTTCGCGCCGAATCTCGTCTGGTGATTTCATTTCGTAACGTAAGGTTCGGCCGAAAAGGCCAATTAATCCTGTAGGGCGCCGATCCGGAAATGTAATTTCTTGGCTAATTAACCACTAGTTCAACTGTGATCCGGATACTCGCACCGGGCGGTCAGAAGGGTCGTCTTTTTCGAAAGAACCGGGCCGTTCCTTCCCCCAAGGGTGCGGCCCGGCTCGCGGACAGGAGTTCGAAATGGGTCTCGCCAATCTACGCATCGGACCGCGGATCGGTCTGGTCGTTCTCGTCGCTATTATCGGGATGCTGGTTATTCTCGCCGTCGAGGCCATGAGCCTTCGCAGCGCGATGGTCTCGGAGCGTCAGGACAAGCTGCGCAACGTCACCGAAATCGCCATCGGTGTCCTTGATGGCTATTATCAAAAGGCGCAGGCCGGGGAGCTTCCGGAAGCCGAGGCCCAGGCCCTCGCCATGGGTGCCGCCGAGACGCTGCGATACGAAGGCAGCGAGTACTTCTTCATCTCCAACCTGGACAACGTGATGGTCATGCATCCGTTCTCCAAGCAACTCGTTGGCAAGGACAATTCGGATCTTCAGGACCCGAACGGTAAGTACATTTTCCGTGAGATGAAAGACATCGCCAAAACCGAAGGCGCGGGCTATGTCGATTATATGTGGCCGCGTGCTGGCGAGGAAGAACCGAGCCCGAAGCTTTCTTACGTACAGGTGTTTGAACCTTGGGGGCTGATTGTCGGCACGGGCGTTTACACGGACGACATCACGGCCGCATTCCGCGCCGCGCTCGTCAAGCAGGGCACGATGGCGTTGATCGTGATTGCGCTGGTGTCCGCCGCCTCCTGGTGGCTGGCCCGCACCATCACCGGTCCGCTCGGGACCGCTACCGCCAACATGAGCCGGCTCGCCGAAGGACACACCGACATCGACATCGAAGGCACCGAGCTCAACAACGAGATCGGGGAGCTCGCCCGGGCCATGGAAGTGTTCAAGCGGAACACCGAGGACATGCGCCGGATGGAAGAGACCCGCAAGGTCGAGGCCGAGCAGGCCGAGCACGAAAAGCGCGCCGCGCTGCTCGGTCTTGCCGACACCTTCGAGAGTTCGGTCAAGGGCGTCGTCTCCGACGTGTTGAACTCCGCCGAGGGCCTGCACGAGTCGGCCGGTGTCATGGCCACCTCGATGCAGGAGACCGCCCAGCGCGCCGGCGTCGTCTCGCAGGCCACCGACACCGCTTTCTCGAATGTCCAGTCGGTTGCCGCCGCCACCGAGGAACTGTCGGCCTCGATCAACGAGATCAGCCGCCAGGTCGCCGAATCCGCGTCGATCGCCAACCGTGCTGTGCAGGACGCCAAAGCAACCGACGCCCGCGTCACCGAACTCAGCGATGCCAGCCAGCGCATCGGCGAAGTGGTCGATCTGATCAACCAGATTGCCAACCAGACCAACCTGCTGGCGCTGAACGCGACCATTGAGGCCGCGCGTGCCGGCGAGGCCGGCCGGGGGTTCGCGGTCGTGGCGAGCGAGGTGAAGTCTCTGGCCGCCCAGACGGCGAATGCGACGGAGGAGATCTCCGCGCAGATCCACTCGATGCAGACTGCGACCGGCGATGCGGTCGGCGCCATCCGCGGCATCTCCGAGACGATCGCCAAGATCGACGAGATCGCGTCGGCCATCGCCGCGGCCGTCGAGGAGCAGGGTGTCGCCACCTCCGAGATCTCCCGTTCAGTGGCCGAGGCGAGTTCCTGTACTCAGGACGCCAACCAGAACATCGGCGAGGTGACGACCGCCGTCGACATGTCGAGCCAGCAGTCGAACGCGCTGCTCGATGCGTCCACGGCACTTTCGGGTCACGCCAACACGATGCGCGGCGAAGTCGACCGCTTCCTCCAGGCCGTCCGCGCCTGATCGAAACGACATCCACAAACAGAAAAGGCCGGGCAAACGCCCGGCCTTTTTCATTCAGTGTGTAGTCCCGGTCACTCGGCGGCGGCGCGCAAGTCCGGTGCGGCGTCCAGGACCTCCGGGTCGACGTGGGTTTCGAACTTCGAGAAGTTGTTCTGGAACATGGCGACCAGTCGCTGCGCCTGCTGGTCGTAGGCTGCCGGGTCGGCCCAGGTCGAGCGCGGATCGAGAATGGCGCCGTCGACACCGGGAACATCGGTGGGGACTTCGAAGCCGAACACCGGATCGGTGCGCATCGGCGCGGCGTTGAGCGATCCGTCGAGCGCCGCCGTCAGCAGTGCCCGGGTGGCGCCGATGGGCATGCGGCTGCCCTCGCCGTACTTGCCGCCCGTCCAGCCAGTGTTGACCAGCCAGCACGAGACGCCGTGGCGGGCGATCAGGTCTCGCAGCAGGTTTCCGTAGACACTGGGATGGCGCGGCATGAACGGGGCGCCGAAGCACGTGGAAAAGGTCGCTTCCGGCTCGGTCACGCCCTTCTCGGTGCCCGCGACCTTCGCCGTGTAGCCCGACAGGAAGTGATACATCGCCTGGCTGGCCGACAGGCGCGCGATCGGCGGGATGACGCCGAAGGCGTCGCAGGTCAGCATGACAATGTTCTGCGGATGACCCGAGCGACCGGTGGCGCTGGCGTTGTCGATATAGTGCAGCGGGTAGGCGCAGCGCGTGTTCTCGGTCAGGCGGCCGTCATCGAAGTCCGGCGTTCGCGTCGCCTCGTCCAGAACGACGTTCTCGAGCACGGTGCCGAAGCGCTGCGTGGTCGCGAAGATCTGCGGCTCGGCCTCTTCGGAAAGTCGAATGGTCTTGGCATAGCAGCCACCCTCGAAATTGAAGATACCCGTCTCGCCCCAGCCATGCTCGTCGTCGCCGATCAGCGTGCGCGAAGGATCGGCCGACAGCGTCGTCTTGCCGGTGCCCGACAGGCCGAAAAAGACGGCGGTGTCGCCCGACGGTCCCTCGTTGGCCGAGCAATGCATCGGCATCACCCCGTCGGCCGGCAGCAGGTAGTTCAGGACGGTGAACACCGACTTCTTCATCTCGCCGGCATAGGAGGTGCCGGCGATCAGCACCTCGCCGCGAGACAGGTCGCAGGCGATAACGGTCTCGGACCGGCAGCCGTGACGCTCGGGATCGGCGCGGAAGCTCGGCAGGTCGACGATGGTCAGCTTGGGCTGGAACCCGGAAAGATCGGTGCGGTCCGGCCGGATCAGCAGATGCCGGATAAACAGCGCGTGCCAGGCATATTCGACGAACAGCCGTACGTTCAGCCGGTTGGCGGGATCGGCGCCCCCATAGAGGTCCTGGGCGTAGAGCCGGCGGCCCTTGGCGTGCTCGAGCATGTCGGCGCGCAGGCGCTCGTAGTGCTCGGGCGACATTTCCTTGTTGTTGTCCCACCAGATGACGGGATCGGTGGTCGCGTCGCGGACGACGAACTTGTCCTTTGCGGATCGGCCCGTGTGCTGGCCCGTTTCGACGGCAAAGGCGCCTGAGGCCGTTACCTGCCCTTCTCCGTCGCCGACTGCGGCTTCGAACAGCTGCGGCTCGGTCCAGTTCCAGCGGATTTCCTCCGCTCCGGACAAGCCAAACGCCTCCGCCCCGAAGGCCGGATTACGGACACCGTTCTCTTTCACGTGCGTCTCCCCGCATGTCGCTGTGCCCGGATCTCCAGTGTCCGGGGCACCATACTCCCTCGGTGCGTCTCTTATTGTGCACCGTGTGGCTGCCCGCCACCTAAGCCGCCCGACTGCTGCCCGCCCGGCTCATGGCCGGCGAAACTAGACTCTCGAATAGCAGCGGGCAAGCGACTCATCCATTCGGGGTCATACTTAGTTTACAGAAGCGTATTATGCGGCCGTGGCCCGCGCCTGCTTTGCGAGCGCTGCTAGCGTCGAGCGCAGGCTGCCCGGGTCGCCGACAGGCGCCGGAAAGTCGAGGCGGGCCGGCATGTCGCCGCAGATCATGTCGAACCCGTGCGTGTCCAGGCCGACGGCGCGCCAGGGGCCTGCGGGAAGGTCCAGCAATTCGGTTGCGTAGAGTTGCAGGGCGTCCGCATGATCGTCGTTCATGTGACGGATGGCGCCGGCTTCCGTCGACGCCAGCGCCTCGTCGAAGTCGATCAGCAGGTCGTCTGCGGGAATGTCGACGATGCGGCCGAAACCGGCGACCAGATGGCCGCGCTCGACGCTCATCCGGTAGAACGCGAAGTCCTTGAACCCTGCATATCCCTCCGCTTCGGGATGGCGTGCCAGGAAGCGCCGCCCGAGCGCCGGATCCGCGTCGGCGGAGACCGTTCCGGTCAGCGACACGCGCGCGCCGGCCAGCGGATCGCCGGCTTCCCCGCCCGGACCGACCAGCAGCAGCGAGGCGCGGGCATCGCGCTTCAGGTTCTGCGTGTGGACGGCGAGGTCGGACAGGAGCAGCACCGGTTCGCCGGTGAACGATGTCGCTGTCGTCACCAGCGAGGCGAACGGCCGGCCGGCCTCGTCCAGGGTTGCAAGCGAGCCGGTGAGCGCCAGCCGCATCACCTGCCGGGCGCTGGTAACTGCATCGAAAGGGGTCTCGCCGGACGGTTCCGGGGCCGTGTCGTTCATTAGCCTTGGTCTCCGATCAAGCCATGACAGGGAAAGGGTTTGGCATTAGACTGTGCCTAAACTTCGGGGCGACTATAGAAATTCGCGTGCGGCGCCGCCACATTTTTGCCCTCAGGACGCGATGTGTGGCGTCCGAAATTCGTTACAACAGCCGCGAGTCGCAGAAAACCTATGCCGACAATCGCTCTCGTCGACGACGATCGCAACATCCTGACCTCGGTATCCATGACGCTGGAATCCGAGGGCTACCGGATCATGACCTACACCGACGGCGCGTCGGCGCTGGAAGGTCTCGCAGCGACACCGCCCGACCTCGCCATCCTCGACATCAAGATGCCGCGTATGGACGGCATGGAACTGCTGCGCCGTCTTCGCCAGAAATCGGAGATGCCCGTTATCTTCCTGACATCGAAGGACGAGGAGATCGACGAACTGTTCGGCCTCAAGATGGGCGCTGACGATTTTATCCGCAAGCCGTTCTCCCAGCGCCTTCTGGTCGAACGCGTCAAGGCCGTGCTGCGTCGTGCCGGCGCCCGCGAGGCGACGGCGCCACGCGAAGAAGGCTCGAAAGCCATTGAGCGCGGCCAGCTGATGATGGATCCCGAACGGCATACCTGCACCTGGGACGGGAAGCCGGTGACGCTTACTGTCACCGAGTTCCTGATCCTGCAGGCGCTTGCCCAGAGACCCGGTGTCGTGAAGAGCCGCAACGCCTTGATGGATGCCGCCTACGACGACCAGGTCTATGTCGACGACCGCACGATCGACAGCCACATCAAGCGGCTCAGGAAGAAGTTCAAAGCCGTCGACCAGGCGTTCGACATGATCGAGACGCTCTACGGCGTCGGTTATCGCTTCAAGGAGATGTAGGTCCCGGCCGATGGCTGTCGAAGCGGACCAGGGCTGGCACCCGGACGGGGAGGAGGAGCGGGAGACATCCGGCTCCGGCCGCGCTCCCGGTCGCAGGCTTTCCTTGCGCAGGGTCCGCCGCGATTCCGGATCCCGGAAGGCCGGGGATGGTGCCGGTGGCAAGGCAGGCCGTGCCGCCTCCGTAGAGGACGATGAGCACGCGATCGACGATGAGGACGAACAGCTCAGCCGCCCGCGCCGGATCCGCAATTTCTTTTCGAACTATATCTTCTCCAGCCTCACCAAGCGCATTGCCATTCTCAACCTCGCCGGTCTGGTGGCGATGGTCACGGCAATCCTTTATCTCAACCAGTTTCGCGAGGGGCTGATCGACGCCCGCGTCGAGAGCCTTCTCACCCAGGGCGAAATCATCGCCGGTGCCATTTCGGCGTCGGGTACCTACGATCCCGAGGCGCTGCGCATCGATCCGGAAATCCTGCTCAACCTCGGGCAGGGCCAGTCCGTGTCGCCGACCGAGGACCAGCTCGGCGTCGTTGATTTCCTGATCAACCCCGAGCAGGTGGCGCCGATCCTGCGACGCCTGATCTCGCCGACGCGCACACGTGCGCGGATCTACGATCGCGACGGCTACCTGATCCTCGATTCCCGGCACATCTTCACGCGGGGGCAGGTGCTGCGCTACGAACTGCCCTCACCGGGCCAGTCGGAAGAAAACTGGTTCGTCCGGGCCTGGGAGGACTTGCGGCTTTGGCTCAGGCGCGGCGAACTGCCGCTCTACGAGGAGATCGGTCCCGAGGGTGGGCGCAACTATGCCGAAGTCGATGCGGCGCTCAACGGATCCCCCGCGACCTTCGTCCGTGTCAATGACAAGGGCGAGTTGATCGTGTCCGTCGCCGTGCCGATCCAGCGCTTCCGCGCCGTGCACGGTGCCCTGCTTCTGTCGACGCAGGGCGGCGACATCGACAATATCGTTGCCGCCGAACGGTTCGCGATCTTGCGTATTTTCCTCGTGGCGGCCATCGTCGTGCTCGGCTTGTCGGTCCTGCTGGCCTCGACGATCGCTGGGCCGGTGCAGCGCCTTGCGTCCGCCGCCGAGCGGGTCCGCTATGGCACCAGGGCGCGGGCGGAAATCCCCGACTTCACCGATCGGCAGGACGAGATCGGCCATTTGTCGCGCGCCCTGCGGACCATGACGCAGGCGCTCTATCAGCGTATCGACTCGATCGAGAGCTTCGCCGCCGACGTCGCGCACGAGCTGAAGAATCCGCTTACCTCCTTGAGAAGCGCCGTCGAGACGCTGCCGCTGGCGCGCAAGAAGGAGGATCACGACCGGCTCGTCGCCATCATCCAGCAGGACGTGAATCGGTTGAACCGGCTGATCACCGACATTTCGGATGCCTCCCGCCTTGATGCGGAGCTTGCCCGCACGGACGCCGAGCCGGTCGACGTGGTCGCGCTCCTGAATACGGTCGTTTCGATGTCGAACGAGATGCGTCGCGAGGGGGATCCGGAGGTCGTGCTGTCGATCTCCAAGTCCTCCGATGCCTCGGCCTATTTCGTCACCGGTCACGACACGCGCCTCGGCCAGGTCGTCAACAACCTGGTCGATAACGCGAAATCCTTCTCGCCGCCCGGCGGCACCGTGCGCGTCACCGCGCGGCGTGTGCGGCGCGAGGTGGAGATCGCCGTCGAGGACTCCGGCCCCGGTATCCCACTCGAGAATTCCCACCGGATCTTCGAGCGCTTCTATACCGATCGTGGCGACGGCGAGGCCTTCGGCAACCACTCGGGGCTCGGCCTGTCGATCTCCAAGCAGATCGTCGAAGCGCTCGGCGGGCGCATCTGGGCGGACAACCGGATATCGCAGGGCCGTTCCGAAGAGGGCAGGCCGCCCGGAGCTGTTCTGGGGGCCCGGTTTGTCGTCCGCCTGCCCGGCGTCGCCTGACGTTGCCGGACATGCCGGCCGGTTCCCCTTCCGATTTCCTGCAAGCGACCTGCGTTCTCGTCGGTGCCGACGCGGTGCTGATCCGCGGACGTCCAGGCAGCGGCAAGTCCGCGCTTGCCGCCGCCCTGCTGGCACGTGACGGACCGCGCTGTCCCGTCCGCCTCGTCGGCGACGACGCAGTGCGGGTTCGCCCGGTCGCGGGTCGGCTCGTTGCCCTGGCTCCGGAGCGTATGCGCGGGATGTTGGAAATGCGCGGCATCGGGCTGATTGCCGTTGCGTCAGAGACGCGCGCGGTCGTGCGTCTCGTCGTCGATCTCGTCGAGGCGGCCGCCATCGAACGCCTGCCGGCGGCAGCCGGGGCGACGACCAATGTTTCCGGCATCGTCCTGCCGCGCGTGACCCTTCTCGCTAATGACTGCGCGACCATCGACCGTGTCTGGTCGGCGACGGCGGCGGTCCGGTCGGACCGGCATCCTGGTGCCGGCGAAACCGGCAGTGCGAGGAACGGGGGGTGTATTCGGGCTTGAACCCCCATGCTGCCCGGTACAAGATGCCCCTCCGCGCGGCGGCCAGATGGTTCCCGCGATACGCAAGAAGGTGAAATCGCAATCCCCCGCGCCGGCGGCACGAATGCCCCGGACCTGTCAGGGATCGGCCCTAAACGATCGCCCGGGAAGCCAAGCAACCAGCACATGATCGGTCTCGTCGTTGTCACCCACGGCCGCCTCGCCGCAGAGTTCCGCGCTGCCCTTGAGCATGTTGTCGGTCCGCAGGATCGTTTCGAGACGATTTCGATCGGTCCCGACGACGACATGGAACAGCGGCGCAACGACATCCTCGCCGCCGTGTCGCGGGTCGACGACGGCGCGGGCGTCATTATCCTGACCGACATGTTTGGCGGGACGCCGTCCAACCTGGCGATCTCGGTGATGGAAAACGCCCATGTCGAGGTCGTCGCCGGCGTCAATCTGCCGATGCTCATCAAGCTTGCCAGCGTGCGCGGGGAAACCGATCTGAAGGACGCCGCCGCGCTCGCTCGCGACGCGGGCCGGAAATACATCAGCGTCGCCAGCGAAGTCCTGTCGGGCAGCGGCAAATAGGCGGCGCAAGCGTATGGTGGCATCTCGGACGTCCCTTTCGGCTGGCGATGACCGCGATACCGGCGAAGCGGGCCGCGTTTCAAAGGTCGTGCGGATCTGCAATCAGCGCGGCCTGCACGCTCGCGCATCGGCCAAGTTCGTAAAGCTGGCCGGCACCTTCGACGCGACGGTGACCGTTACCCGCGATGACCAGACAGTCGCCGGTACCTCGATCATGGGGCTGCTGGTTCTTGGTGCCGCGCCGGGATGCGAGATCGAGATCGCTGCATCGGGTGCGGAAGCGGAGCGAGCGCTGGCGGACCTGGCGGCTCTCGTCGAAGCCGGCTTCCATGAGGAAGATCCCGCCTGAAGCCGGCTGCAGGGCTGCCTCAAAGGTGCCGTACACCGCGCCCGACCGGTTTTGCCAGGCCGCGAAACGATCGATTAAACGGTAAGTCGAATAATATTATTGTATGCCGGCGGGCGATCCGGCGCATCGGGCCGGACGTGCGCAATTTGCTGCGCTCGCCCATGACAGGACTCGCCGGTGCGATTAGATTAGTAGACGCCTGATTCGTTCGTGGCGGGGGCCAAGTTGTGTCGCGGGCGCAGGGTGTTTCCATGAGCATTGGCGAGGGACGGGCGGAATGGGACTCATGAGGCGGCAATCGGGCGACCGCGGCGTCGCTCCTGCGCTCGCCTGTGCGGCCGCCGGCCTGTCTTGCCTGCCCCCAGCGCAGGCAGCGGCTCAATCCGGGAACACCCAGCCGCCAACCATCGAGTCCGATATCGCAGGTGCCCTCGACATCATAGGCGACCGGTTCGTCGAGTCCTTTTCTCACGTGCCGCAGGAAGTCCTCGCCGCACTCAGCCTGTTCCTCGGGATCCTGTTCTTCGCCGTACTGGCGGCAATCCTCTACGTGCGGACCCGCGCCCGGCTGCAACTCGTCGAACGCGAGGCGCGTGAGGAGCTGGGCGAGCTGAGCGCGCGTGTCGAGCGGGCCGAGGGATTGTTGGCGGTCGACCAGACCGTCCTCGTGGTCTGGCCCGCCGGCTCCGATCTCGAGACCGTCGAGGTGCCCGAAATCGACTGCGCGTCGGGACCGTCGCGCGTGCTGCCGTCGCGGCGCAGCGATGTGCTGGCCTTCGGAAAGTGGCTCGATGCGGAATCGGCCTTTGAGTTGGAGCGTCTGATCGTCGCTCTGCGCGCGCGGGGCGAGGGCTTCAACGTCATGCTTCGGACACGCGCCCGACGCGACACCGCGGTAGGCTACGTCGAGGCGGACGGCCGTTCCGTCGGCGGCCGGGCCGTGCTGCGGCTGCGTGACCTGAGCGCCCAGAGGCGCGAGACCGCGGAGGTGCTGGAGCGCAACAAGAACCTGTCGCGGCAGCTCGAGGGCCTGCGGTCGCTGATGGACGCCCTGCCGATGCCAATATGGCTGAGCAACGGCTCGGGCAAGTTGATCTGGACAAATCCCGCTTATGCTCGCGCCGTCGGCGCCGAAAGCGTCGGCGATGCCGTCACCGCCGGCACGCCGCTTTATGAGGGCGCGGCGCGGGACCGGCTGGTCCAGACCGGGTCCGACGCGGGTGTCGTGCACGGCCAGATTCCACTCAAGGTCGGGGGCGAGGACCGGGCGCATGAGGTCTGGGAGGTGTCCGGCGATCGGTACGCGGCCGGCATCGCCATGGATATTGCCGAAACAGATCGCCTGCGCCGCCAGATCGATACCCGGGACTCGGTCCACGCCCGCACGCTCGACCAGATGCCTTCCGCCGTTGCCGTATTCGGCGGCGATCGCCGCCTGGTCTTCAACAACCGGACCTTCCGGCAGCTTTGGGGCCTCGACGCGCGGTTTTTGGAAAGCCGACCCGGCTTCGACGAGATACTCGACCGGCTGCGCGCCGCCGGGCGCCTGCAGGAGCCCGTCGACTATCGCGGCTGGCGCGACGATCAGCTTGCGATCTTCGACGCCACCGGCGAGACCGAGGGCGGCGGCCAGCCAATGCGCCAGACCGTATGGTATCTGCCTGACGGCCGCGCTTTCCGTGTGGCTCTGGCCCGGCGGACCGACGGCCTCGTCTCGGCGTTGTTCGAGGACGTGACCGCCTCGATCGATCTCGAGAGTCGCTTCGTTGCCCTGACCCTGGTCCAGCGAGAGACCATCGACAGCCTCGACGAAGGCATTGCCGTGTTCGGCACGGACGGACGGCTGAAGTTGCACAATCCCGCCTTCGCCGACCTGTGGAAGCTGTCGGCGGACAAGTTCGAAAAGGACCCTCATGTCGAGGATGTCGTCGCCTGGTGCCGTGACCTCTACGGCGACGAGATGGTCTGGGGCCGGTTGCGGGCCATCGTTACCAGCCTGCTGGACTCGCGCGAGTCGCTCGCCGTACGCATGGAACGGCCCGACCGGACGATCATCGACCTGCGCGCCGTGCCGCTACCCGACGGGGCGACGCTGGCCGTCTTCACGGATGTCAGCGATACCGCACGCATCGAGAAGGCGCTGCGCGACCGCAACGAGGCGCTGATGACGGCGGCCCGTATCAAGAGCGAGTTCGTCCACAAGGTGTCGTACGAGCTCAGGGCGCCCCTCACCAACATCATCGGCTTCGCCGAACTCATGAACAACGGCGAGTCCGCCGAGATGAGCGAACGCCAGCGCGAGTATGCCGGCTATGTCCTGTCGTCGTCGAAGGCGCTCGAGGCGATCATCAACGACATCCTCGATCTCCAGACCATCGATGCCGGCGTCATGGAACTGGAATGGGGCGACGTCGATATTGCCGCCGCCGTTGCTGCCGCGGTGGATGGCCTGCGCGACAGGATGAAAGAATCCGGTATCGCCCTGCAGGCGGACGTGCCCGCCGGCATGGGCACCTTCGAGGCAGACGAGAAGCGTATCCGCCAGATTCTCTTCAATCTCCTGTCGAATGCCATTGGCTTCTCCGATCCGGGCCAGACCGTCCGTATCGAATGCGTCCGTACGGGGGACGAAAAGCGCGGCGACGACTGCGTCGTCTTCAAGGTCCGGGACGAAGGCCCTGGTATTCCCGACGATGTGCGCCGTACCGTCTTCGAACGCTTCGAAAGCCATTCGCTCGGCACCCGGCACCGAGGTGTCGGCCTCGGTCTGTCCATAGTCCGGAGTTTCGTCCAGTTGCATCATGGCTCCATCGAGCTGGAGTCTCGGCCGGGGCGGGGAACCACCGTGACCTGCAGCTTCCCGGCGCACCGCGCCGGGGGCGAAGCCGGCCCTGCCGACGGCGAGGACGGTTTCGGCGCGACTGTTCACGAGCTCTCCTTTCCGCAGGCGGATGCGGCACCAGCCGCCCTGGAGCCGGTCGTTTCGCCTGTTGACATTGGATCCGCCGCCGACCATCCCGGCGACCAGGAACGCCGTTAGGCCAGCCCCCAACCGGTATCGCCATGTCAGAGACATCGAACACCACCCCTCTCGCCTTGGAAATTTCGCTGGCTGATGAAATGGCCACATCGCTTCTGGCCGAGGGGATCGGCGCCAATGCACGCGCCGGCGACGTCATTCTCCTCTTCGGCGAACTCGGCGCCGGCAAGACCGCCTTCGCCCGCGCGCTGATCCGCTCGGTTGCCGGCGCTCCCGATACCGAGGTGCCGAGCCCGACCTTCACGCTGGTGCAGGCTTACGACGCCGGCCGGCTTAGGATCGCCCATGTCGATCTGTACCGGGTCGCCGATCCCGCCGAACTCGACGAACTCGGCCTCGACGACTACGCCGCCGACGGGCTGGTGCTGGTGGAATGGCCGGAACGCGCGCCGGACCGGTTCGGGAGTGACCGGCTGGAGATCCGCTTCGGCGATGTCGAGCCGGACCGGCCTTTGCGGCGCAAGGTCCGGCTCGAGGGATTCGGCGGCTGGCAGGCACGACTCTCCCGCTATGCGGAGGTGCACGAGGCGCTGCAGCGCCTGAGCTACGGTACGTGGCATCGCCAGTTCCTGCAGGGCGATGCGTCATCGCGGCGCTACGAGCGCCTCAGCGACGACGGTCACAAGGCCATTCTTATGGATTCACCGGCGATGCCTGATCCGGGCACCGGATCGACGCCCTACAGCCGCATCGCCCATCTGGCGGAAAGCGTTACGCCGTTTGTCGCCGTGGCACGGGCCCTGAAGAACTACGGTTTCTCCGCGCCCGAAATCTATGCCGCTGACCTCGACGCCGGGGTCGTCGTGCTCGAGGACCTCGGGCACCGCGGCATTCTCGACGGGGACGGGCGGCCGATCCAGGACCGCTACAACGTTGCCGCCGACATTCTCGCGGCGATGCATTGCATGGATCTGCCCGATACGATCGAGGTGGAGCCGGGGATCGTCCACGAATTGCGGCGCTATGACCAGGAAGCGTTCTTGGTCGAGATCTCGCTGCTGATCGACTGGTTTGCGCCGTTGGTGACGGGTGGCCCGCTTCCAGAGGCGGCCGTTGCTGAATTCCGTGGCCTTTGGGATGACCTGCTGTACGACCTGACCGATCCGATCCAGCATCGCACCTGGGTGATGCGCGACTATCACTCGCCGAACCTGATGTGGCTTCCAGACCGCGAAGGCATCGAGCGTATCGGCATTCTCGACATGCAGGACGCCGTCATCGGTCCGGCCGCCTATGACGTCGCCTCGCTTGTCTTCGATGCCCGCGTCGACATCACCGATCAGATGTGGCGTGAAGTCTATGCCCGCTATGTCGCCGAGCGGATGATCTCCGATCCGACCTTCGACGTGGAGGCCTTCGACCGCGATTTCGCCGTCCTCTCCGCGCAGCGCAACACCAAGATCCTCGGCATTTTCGCCCGTCTCCACCAGCGCGACGGCAAGTCGGGTTACCTTGCCCATATCCCGCGGATTTCGGATTATCTCGACATTGCGCTCTCGCACTCGGTTCTCTCCGGCCTCAAGCTCTGGTACGACACCCACCTCCCTCCCGACCTGCGCAAGAAGGCGGCGGTCTGAACGCAATGACGACGACTGGGATTGACGGTACGCCTCCGGCCACCGGCCAGGACGCGCGACCCGGCACGGCGATGGTGCTCGCCGCCGGGCTGGGAACCCGCATGCGGCCGATCACCGAGACGCTGCCGAAACCTCTGGTGGAGGTCGCCGGGCGGCCGCTCGTCGACCACGTGCTCGACCGCCTTGCGGAGGCGGGTATCGGGCGGGCGGTCGTCAACGTTCACTGGCTCGCCGACCAGGTCGAGAACCATCTGAAGGGGCGCGAAGCACCGGAGATCCTGATCTCCGATGAGCGCGAGTCGCTGCTGGAAACAGGCGGAGGCGTCGCCAAGGCGCTGCCGCTCATCGGCGACAAGCCGTTCTTCCTGCTCAACACCGATTCGTTCTGGATGGAAGGCGCTCGTCCGCTGCTCGATCGCATGGCTTCTGCCTGGGACGATAGCCGGATGGACGCGCTCCTGGTCGTCGCCGCGATCGTCGCGACGTCGGGCTATTCCGGCAGCGGCGATTTCCTGATGGACGCTGAGGGGCGGCTGTCACGGCGGCCGGAACGTATCACCGCGCCGTTCGTCTACACCGGCTGCGGTATCCTCTCGCCGCGTCTGTTCGAGACCGCACCGGACGGTGCTTTTTCCCTCAACGTGCTGTTCGATCAGGCGATCGAGGCGGAGCGGCTCTACGGCATGCGGCTCGACGGCCCCTGGATGCATGTCGGCACGCCCGATGCAATCGAAGAGGCCGAGCGCATGATCTTCGAAAGCGCCCTTTAGGCTCGCGCAACGGAAGATTTCCGGCAGAAATCCGGATGTAAAACGCCGGATTCAAGGGCGGTGCCGCGGCTGCCTAATCGTTAACCCTGCATTAAGGTTAACCAATTGTATAACTTAGGCGACTTAAACTTGCCAATCGATTTCCGACACACTAGCGTTTCGCGCTGCACACATACATCGCGTCAGTAGAACGCAGGTGCGAAAGTCGGGGGCAACACGGATCTGGATCGGGGGATCCGAACTGGCATGTTCTATCAATGGTATGAAATGACGCACGCGGCGCTGTCGCCGGCGCGCGCGGTTGCGGATGCAACGCGGCTCTACTTCAAGAACCCGCTCAATCCGGTTACCCACACCAGCGCCGGTCGCGGCGTGGCCGCGGCGATGGAGTTGTTCGAGCGCGTCACGCGGCGCTACGGCAAGCCGGAATTCGGCCTTGACACGACGCTGGTCGGCGGCATGCGCGTCCCCGTCCGCGAGGAGGTCGTCTGGGAACGGCCATTCTGTCGTCTGCTGCACTTTTCCAAGGCGCTGCCCAGCCGGATGGATCCCGGCCCGAAGCTGCTGATGGTCGCGCCGATGTCCGGCCACTATGCGACGCTGTTGCGCGGTACCGTCGAGGCGATGCTGCCCGACCACGACGTCTACATCACCGACTGGATCGACGCGCGGATGGTGCCGCTATCGGAGGGCACCTTCGACCTCGACGACTACATCGATTACGTCCAGAACATCCTGCACGTGCTCGGCGGCGACACGCATGTCATGGCGGTGTGCCAGCCCTCCGTGCCGGTTCTGGCCGCCGTTGCGCTTATGGAAGGGCGCAACGACCCCTATGCGCCGCTGACCATGACGCTGATGGGCGGCCCGATCGACACCCGCGCCAACCCGACGGCGGTAAACGAGCTGGCCGAAAGCCACGACATCGACTGGTTCCGCCGCAATGTCGTCATGCAGGTGCCGTTCCCGCATCCCGGCATGATGCGCAGCGTCTATCCGGGCTTCCTGCAACTCGGCGGCTTCATGAGCATGAATCTCGACCGGCACGTCGCCGCCCACCACGAGTTGTTCACCCATCTGATCGAGGGAGATGGCGACTCGGCTGAAAAGCACCGCGAATTCTACGACGAGTATCTGGCCGTGATGGATCTCACGGCCGAATTCTATCTGCAGACCGTTGAAACGGTCTTCATTGAGCATTCCCTGCCCAAGGGCGAGATGGTCCATCGCGGCCAGCCGGTGGATTGTTCGGCGATCCGCAATGTCGGGCTGCTGACCGTCGAGGGCGAGAAGGACGACATTTCCGGTATAGGCCAGACCAAGGCGGCGCACACGCTGTGCTCCTCGCTGCCCGTCGACAAGCGCGCTCACTACATGCAGCCGAAGGTCGGCCATTACGGCGTCTTTAACGGCTCGCGCTTCCGCTCCGAGATCGCCCCGCGGATTGGCGATTTCATCCGCTCTCACATGGGCGCGGGGTCGAAACGTACTCCGGCGCCGGCCGCGACGAAGGCCGCGAACGGCAACGGTACGGTGGAGACCGTCCCCGCTGTAGCCAAGGACGCGCCGGCCAGGAAAGCGCCCGCGCGCAAGGCCAATTCATCCGCGAAAGCGGCAAGGAAGCCCGCCACACCCGTGAACGGCGCCGCGGCGAAGACGGCCGGAGCGCCCGACGACCTGACAAAGATCGGCGGGATCGGCCCGAAGCTGCAGCAAACCTTGAACGAGCACGGGATCACCACGTTCGCGCAGATCGCCGCGCTGACGGCCGACGAGATCGCCAGGCTGGACGAGGCGCTGCGGTTCCCCGGCCGCATCGATCGTGACAAGTGGGTCGATCAGGCAAAAGCGCTGCTGAAATAGATACTCTAACAATTGCTTGAGACGCAGTTCCCCGATTTCGCCTTGAATCCGGGGACTGGACTTCCCACGTCAAGGTTATCGTCGAACCCGTGGGAGACATCCGTTGAAAAATTTTCCGATTAGACCGGCATGGTCGCCGCTGACCATCGCGCTGATGGTTATCGGATTCATCGTCTGGTGGCCGCTTGGTCTTGCCACGCTCGCCTGGATCATCTGGGGCGACGATTTCATCAAGTGGTGGGATGAGAGCCAGCATCGCATGCAGTCGCGCGGCTCGACCGGCAATGAGGCCTTCGAGGCGTATCGTCGCGCTGAACTCGACAGACTCGAGCAGGAGCGCCGGCGAATCGAGCGCGAAGCCGCCGAGTTTCAGGATTTCATGCGCGATCTGCGCAAGGCCCGCGACCGAGAGGAGTTCGACCGCTTCATGGCGGGACGCGGCGACAAGCCTGAGGAAAACCCGAAAAAGGGCGTTGAGTCGGCCCCGGGAACCGCAGGCGCGCCCGCGTAAAGCGGTTTTGCACCCGATTAAAACCGAAAGCGCGACTCACGGCGTCGCGGATAATCCAGCGATTACAACGAGGCGCGGCCGGTCATGGTCGCGCCTTTGATTTGTCGGGGACATGTCGCAAACTGGGCGTTACAGTGTTGGCCCAGTTGACCGCGTTACCTCGTCATGACACAGCGTGCCCGCAGCCTAGATTTCCCGGACAGCGTGAAGATCCGAATAGACGGGCGTCCCGTCGACGTGGCGGTGCGCCGGTCCGCCCGGGCGCGGCGATACACGCTTAAGATGGTGCACGGGACGGGTTTGCCGCTTCTGGTTATCCCCGCGCGCGGTTCCCTGGACAAGGGGCTTGCCTTTGCCCAGTCGCAGGCCGGCTGGCTGCGCGAACGGTTGCGTACCGCACCGGGCCCGGTCCCGTTCGTTGCCGGCGCCGAAATCCCGCTTCGCGGCAAGCCGCATGTCCTGTGGGCCAAGGGCGGCCTGCGCGGCACGGTTGCCGTACGCGGGCGCTGTCCCGAGACGGGCCTGCGGAAGATCCAGGTTCCGGGCGAGGACGCTCATTTCGGCCGGCGGGTCGCCGATTGGCTGAAAAAGGAGGCCCGTGCCGATCTCGAACCGGCCGTGATGCGCTATGCGGACGCTCTGGGGGTTCGTCCGAAACGCATCTCCATCCGCGACCAGAGCTCGCGCTGGGGATCGTGCTCGTCGAGCGGGACGCTTTCCTTTTCCTGGCGGTTGATTCTCGCCCCGCCCGTCGTGCTCGACTATCTGGCCGCGCACGAAGTCGCCCACATGGTGGAAATGAACCATTCGGCCCGGTTCTGGTCGACTCTGGAGCATATTGCACCGGAGACGCCGAAGGCCGAGGCCTGGCTCAAGCGACACGGGTCCGGCCTGTTCCGGTACGGGGTATGAGGGCCGCGGTTCGATATTCGACCGGGATGTTTGCGCAGATATTGTCCGCACCTATTGCGTTCGCGCAGCGTTTGTCCTAAACGACCTCGTCGCGGCGCGACCAATGGGGCCATAGCTCAGTTGGGAGAGCGCTTGAATGGCATTCAAGAGGTCGGGGGTTCGACTCCCCCTGGCTCCACCATCCAACCTCAAATGTTGGATTCCCCATCCGCCGCGACCGGTTGTCAGGCTATTTTTGTTGATGAGGACGGGCTCGTCTCCGGGCCCGAAGCCATATCGTGAACCGGCGCACGGGTATGGCACCGGATTTCATTGATTTGTTATGCATTCGTTGTGGTGTGGCGGGCACTCTGGACGCGGTTGAGTCGGCGGCCGGGCAGAGGCACATGGGCGAGCGGACGGAACGGCGTGCGAGGCGGAGAAACCGGATACGGCGCGGTACGGGGATTGTGTCCGTTCTCGCCGCATTTGCCGCTCCGGCCGCACCGGCCAGCGCCGCGGACATGCGCGTGGGCCTGGCGCACGAACGTGCCACCGTCGCGGCCTGTCCGGGCGGCGTCGTACTTCCCGGCAGCGACACCTGCGTGAAGATCGGCGGCTTCGCGCGTTTCGTCGCGACCGCGATCGACAAGAACTGGCTTGGCACAACGACCTACTTCGCGGATCACATCGGGGTGAACGGCTACTCGGTCGACCCTGCAGGCGTTGTGCCGACCCTCGGTTTCGGCCAGCGCGATGACACGCTTGCGATCTACAGCGAGGGCCGCATCAACGTCGATGCGCTGACCCGAACGGACTTCGGCACGGTTCGCGCCTTCATCGAAATGCAGGCCGTCGACGATGAGACGAACTCCGGTTCGCCATTTGCACTGAGACATGCCTATGTGCAGGCGGGAAACTGGCTCTTCGGCAAGACCTGGTCCACCTACAGGTTCGCCGCCGCCGAGGCCCGCACGGCCGACCCCTACCACGTGGTCGGCGACAGCACGCAGTCGATGCGCCGCAACCAGCTCCGCTTTACCAAGTCTGTAGGAGGCGGCCTGACGGTCGCCCTCGCGCTCGAGGATCAGAAATTCTCCAACCCGCCCGCCGCGATCGTCGGAACCGGAAACACTGCGCCTCCCCTCCGGCCCGGCGGCAGCGATCTGCAAGTCGTCGCCGATGACAATGCCATGCCGGATGTCGTGGCTACGTTGAACTGGGAGAAAAAGGGCGTTGGATCGGCCCAGGTCTCCGCGGCGCTGCACCACAACCGATACGCCGAGCAGCAGAACTTCGGCGGCGCGCAGACCGTCATCGCCAGTGACAGCAATTTGGGGTTCGCCCTGCTGGCCGGCCTGAAGCTTGACCTGCCGACCGGGGACGGAGACAAGGTCGCAATCCTCGCCAATTACACGGACGGCGCCAGCCAGTATCTGCTCGATATTTATGGCGCCGGCACGACGGTCGTCTGGGGACGGTGCGGCGCGACGGACTGCATCATGGACGGCGTCGAGAAATGGTCTCTGATTGCGTCCGCAACACATTACTGGACGAAGGCGTGGTCCGTGGCCTTCGGCGCCGGCTATGCCGAGACAGACTACGGTGCGGTCGGCACGGCGCTTGTCGGCCGGGCGGCTAATCCAGGCGTCCTCAAGGTCGCGACCTGGGAGGCGTTCGCCAACGTCCAGTGGGAGCCGGTGCCGAAGACGAGGTTTCTGGTCGACGTGCATTACGGACACATCGACTACCGCGATTTCGACCTCGATCCCGTCACGGTCGGGCTTCAGGATGCGCAGGGTGCCTGGGCGGGCACCTTCGAGGTCACCCGGCGTTTCTGAGTCCGGCGGGGCCGTCTCAGTCCGGTCACCCGTTAGCCGACGATGTGATAGCCGCCGTCGATATAGTGGACGCCGCCGGTGACATTCTTCGCCTCGGAGCTGGCGAGGAACGCCGCATAGGCGCCGATATCCTCGACCGAAGCCAGGTGATGGGTCGGCGCACGCTCTGCGGCCCGGTTCATCAACTCGTCGAAGCGGTCGATGCCCGACGCCGCCCGCGTCTTCAGCGGGCCAGGCGAGAGGGCGTGGACGGAGATGCCTTTAGGCCCGAGCTCGGCGGCCATGTAGCGCGTCGTCGATTCGAGCGCCGCCTTGACCGGCCCCATAATGTTATAGTGCTCGACGACCTTCTCGGCGCCGAAGAACGATACGGTCATGCAGGTGCCGCCCTCCCGCATGAGGGGTTCCGCCAGGTGCACCATGTGGATGAAGGAATGGACGGAAATGTCCATCGCGGTGGTGAAGCCCTTCCGCGAGCAGTCGACGACGCGGGCATGCAGGTCGTCCTTGGGGCAGAAGGCGATCGAATGAAGGCAGACATCGAGGCCGCCCCATGTCGCCGCGATCGTCTCGAACAGGGCCTCGAACTGCCCGTCCTCGCGTACGTCGAGCGGTGCGATGATCTCCGCCCCGAGTTTCTCCGCGAGCGGCCGAACATGCGGCTCGGCCCTCTCGTTGAGATAGGTGATCGCGAGATCGGCGCCCTGCTCGGCAAACGCCTTCGCGCAGCCGTATGCGATCGATTCCGTGTTGGCGATCCCGATAACGAGGGCTTTTTTTCCGGCAAGCGAAAACACGATGGGCGCCTCCTGATGGTGCGGTGCAGCATAGGCACCGATCGTGACAGTTCTCTATCGTTTCGGCAAATGCCGCCTGCAAGAGCAGCCCGGTTCGGCTCGGTCGCCCCGGTTTCGCGATGTTTGCCTCAAAATCGCGGGGTCGCCGCAATCGGCGCGCAATGTGAAGGCGCTTAACCTGCGTCAATGTGCGGGTCTGCCCCGCGATCAGACTGGGTGCCCAGCGTGGGTGAAATGCGAAAAACAGAAAACGAGGTTTGGTATGGAAACTCCCGTCGAAATCGCCTTCCGCAACATGGAGCCGTCCGAGTTCGTCGAGAAGCGCGTGCGCGAGCGCGTCGATCGGCTGGAGCAGTTCTACGACCGAATCACCAGCTGTCACATCCAGATCGAGGCGCCGCACAAGCACCACCGCAAGGGCAACCCCTACGAGATCCATATCGAGGTGCGCGTTCCCGGCACCGAACTCGCCGTCAATCACAAGCCCGGCAACCGGCACACCCATGATGACGTCTACGTCGCGATCCGCGATGCCTTCGACGCCATGGAACGGCAGATCAAGAAGTGGAAGCAGAAGGCGAACGCCGAGGTGAAGGTGCACGATGCGCCGCTCGCCGGCCGTATCGCGGAGTTGTATGGGGAGCGTGATTTCGGCCGCGTTGCTATGACCGACGGACGTCTCGTCTATTTCCATCGCAACAGCGTGGTCGGCAACGGCTTCGATCGTCTGTCGGTGGGCGATGCGGTCGAACTCGCCGTCGACAGCGAGGAAAGCGACAAGGGACCGCAGGCCAGCGCGGTGCGCCCGATCGGTGAACTGAAGTTCGTCGACGCACCGCAGTGAAGCCGGTTCAAGGCGGCGCTGATTCTGAAAATTCCGGCACGGCGAGTCCGTTAGCCGGTTTTCCGACGGTCCTCCACAGGCCGTCACCGGAGTGACATGCAAGATACATCGGTCTGTCAGGCGGCGGTGATACCGGCTGCCTCCTTGGGGCGCGTTCAGGCGCCAAGTCCACAAGGAGGATTTCCATGACCATTTTCCGGACCGCCGGAACCGGCGCGCTCGCCGGCCTCGCCCTCGCCGGCGCGACCCTCGTAGCCGGCTCCGCATCCGCTGCCACCGAAGTCGTCTGGTGGCATGCGATGGGCGGTGAACTCGGCCAGAAGGTCGAGAAGATTGCCAACGATTTCAACGCGTCGCAGTCCGAGTACAAGGTCACGCCCGTCTACAAGGGCAACTACACCGAAACCATGACCGCCGCCATTGCCGCGTTCCGCGCGAAGGAGCATCCGGCGATTGTGCAGGTGTTCGAAGTCGGTACCGGGACGATGATGGCCGCCAAGGGCGCCGTGTATCCGGTCTACCAGCTGATGAAGGACGCCGGCGAACCGTTCGATCCGAACGCGTATCTGCAGGCCGTCGTCGGCTACTACACCGACACCGACGGCAATATGCTTTCGATGCCGTTCAATTCCTCGACGCCGATCCTCTATTACAACAAGGACGTCTTCGAGAAGGCCGGCCTGGACCCGAACACGCCGCCGAAGACGTGGGGCGACGTTGAGAGTTTCTCGAAAAAGATCATCGAGTCCGGTGCAGCCCCGTGCGGCTTCACCACCGGCTGGCAGTCATGGGTGCAGCTCGAGAACTTCTCCGCCCTGCACAACGTGCCGTTCGCCTCGAACGCCAACGGCTTCGGCGGTACCGATACCGTCCTCGAGTTCAATGGCGACCTGCAGAAGCGCCACATCGCCGACATGGGTGAATGGCAGAAGGCGAAGATCTTCGACTACGGCGGACGCCGCTCCGACTCCGCGCCGAAGTTCTATTCCGGCGAATGCGCGATCTACATGAACTCGTCCGCCGCACTGGCCGGCGTGCGCTCGAACGCCAAGGACTTCGAGGTCGGCGTCGGCATGCTGCCGTACTACGACGATGTCGCGGGCGCCCCGCAGAACTCGATCATCGGCGGTGCCACCCTGTGGACCCTGTCCGGTCACACGGACGAGGAATACAAGGGCGTCGCCAAGTTTTTCAACTACCTGTCCTCGCCGGAAGTGCAGGCGTGGTGGCACCAGCAGACCGGCTACCTGCCGATCACCAACGCCGCCTACGACCTGACCAAGGAGCAGGGCTATTACGAGAAGAACCCGGGTGCCGACATCTCGGTGCTGCAGATGAACCTGAACCCGCCGACGGAGAACTCCCGTGGCCTGCGGCTGGGCAACTTCGTCCAGATCCGTGACGTCATCAACGAGGAGCTGGAAGAAGTCTGGTCCGGCGGCAAGACTGCCGAAGAGGCGCTCGACGCCGCCGTCGAGCGTGGCAACAAGCTGCTGCGCGAGTTCGAAGACCAGAACTCGTAAGTCTCTCCCGATACAGGCGGCGGGCCCTTCTTCTGGCCCGCCGCCGCTTGCTCCCGACATGCAGGACAAACACGTCAGCTTCGCCGGTTTCTGGCTGCCGGCGGCCCTCCTGGCCCCACAGCTGGCGGTCACGGCCGTCTTCTTCCTGTGGCCGGCCAGTCAGGCGATGTACCAATCCGTCCTCCGCCAGGACGCCTTCGGCCTGTCTACCAAGTTCGTCGGCCTCGATAACTTCATCCGGCTGTTTGACAGTCCCGACTACCTGAACGCCATCAAGGTCACGATTGTCTTCAGCGCGGCGACGACAATTCTCGCGATGGTCTCGGCGCTTTTGTTCGCCGTCGCTGCCGACCGGGTGCTGCGTGCCGCCACCGTCTACAAGACATTGCTGATCTGGCCCTATGCGGTGGCCCCGGTCCTGGCCGGCGTCCTGTGGTGGCTGATGTTCAACCCCACCATCGGCATCATCGCCTATGCGCTGCGCGGGCTTGGTATCTCCTGGAACCACGTGCTCGACGGCGACCAGGCGCTGCTCCTGATCATCATAGCCGCCGCCTGGAAGCAGATCTCCTACAACTTCGTCTTCTTCCTCGCCGGTCTGCAGTCGATCCCGCGCTCGCTGATCGAGGCCGCCGCCATCGACGGCGCCGGGCCGGTGAAGCGCTTCTTCACGGTGACACTGCCGCTGCTGTCGCCGACGACCTTCTTCCTGATCGTCGTCAACCTCGTCTATGCCTTCTTCGAGACCTTCGGCATCATTCACGCCACCACCAACGGCGGGCCCGGCCAATCCACCACGATCCTCGTCTACAAGGTCTACCGGGACGGCTTCATCGGTCTCAATCTCGGCTCCTCGGCGGCACAATCGGTGCTGTTGATGCTGGTCGTCATCGCGCTCACAATCATCCAGTTCCGCTTCATCGAGCGGCGCGTGCACTACTAGGCCGGGCAGATGGTCGAGCGCCGCCCCGAGCCACATAGTCCGGTCATTCCCGCGAAGGCAGGAATCCAGAGCGGATCGGATGGCCTGAATTGGTCGCTCTGGGTCCCCGCGTTCGCGTGGACGAGCGGAACAAGGACGGGCACCCCAAGACTTATTGTCCCTATCGGACGCAGGGAACGGTCATGGTAGAGCGCCGTCCCGGCCTGACCGTTCTCACGCATCTGACGCTGGTGCTCGGCGCCGGCTTCGTGGCGCTGCCAGTCTGGATCGCGTTCGTTGCCTCCACCCATGCGGCGCATGATTTCCTGTCGGGTATGATGCCGATGTGGCCTGGCGACCAGTTCATCGAGAACTACTGGAAGGTGTTGAGCCAGGGGGAATCCACGGCCGGCGCCCCGCCCATCGGGCTGATGCTGATCAACTCGACGGTGATGGCGCTGGGGATCGCGGTCGGCAAGATCGCAATCTCGCTGTTGTCGGCCTTCGCCATCGTCTACTTCCGGTTCCCGCTGCGCATGGTCGCCTTCTGGATCATCTTCCTGACCCTGATGCTCCCCGTCGAGGTGCGCATCCTGCCGACCTATGAGGTCGCGGCCGGACTGGGGCTGCTCAATACCTATTCCGGCTTGATCCTGCCCCTTGTCGCCAGCGCGACGGCGACCTTCCTGTTCCGGCAGGTGTTCCTGACCATTCCCGACGAACTGGCCGAGGCTGCGCGCATCGACGGTGCCGGGCCGATGAAGTTCTTCCGAGACATCCTGATCCCGCTGTCGCGAACTAATATCGCGGCGCTGTTCGTTATTCTCTTCATCTACGGGTGGAACCAGTATCTCTGGCCGCTGCTGGTGACGACTGATGCAAGTCACTACACGGCTGTCATGGGCATCCAGCGCATGGTTGCGGTGCCGGATTCCGAACCCCTGTGGCACCTGATCATGGCGACGGCGATCCTCGCCATGCTGCCCCCTGTGATCGTGATCCTTCTGATGCAGCGGCTCTTCGTCCAGGGCCTCATCGAGCAGGAAAAGTAGGAGGGTCTGATGGCCGACGTCACCCTGAGCGGCGTGCGCAAGGTCTATCCCGGCGGCGTAGAGGCCGTGAAATCGGTGGACCTGTCGATCGCCGACGGCGCCCTGTGCGTGCTGGTCGGGCCGTCAGGCTGCGGGAAATCGACGCTTTTGCGGATGATCGCCGGCCTGGAAACCGTGACGGACGGCATGGTCTCCATCGGCGGTGCGGTAGTGAACACGCGCGAGCCGGCCGAACGCGACATCGCCATGGTGTTCCAGAACTATGCGCTCTATCCGCACATGTCGGTCTACGACAACATGGCCTACGGCCTGCGCAACAGGCGCATGCCGAAAGCCGACATCGAGCGGCGCGTCCGCGAGGCTGCCGGATTACTCGCCATCGAGCCAATGCTGGCACGCAAGCCGCGCCAGCTCTCCGGCGGGCAGCGACAGCGCGTTGCCATGGGGCGCGCCATCGTCCGCGAGCCGAAGGTCTTTCTGTTCGACGAGCCGCTCTCCAATCTCGACGCCAAGCTGCGCGTCCAGATGCGCATCGAGGTGAAGCGGTTGCAGCGCAAGCTCGCCACCACGTCGATCTACGTCACCCACGACCAGCTCGAGGCGATGACGCTTGCCGACCTGCTCGTTGTCATGGACGAAGGGCGCATCGAGCAGATCGGCACCGCGATGGAGGTCTACGAGAAGCCTCAGACGACCTTCGTCGCAAGCTTCATCGGCTCGCCGCCGATGAACCTCCTGCCGGCGAAGCGATCGGAGGAGGGGCTGAGGTTTGCGCGCGGTGCGACACCGATCCCGGTCCCGGTAGGCGCCGCTGGCGACGTCCTGATCGGCATCCGTCCGGAGGATCTTCTGCTGGGACAGAGGGAACAACGGCCGGACATGGTGGCTGTCGATCTCCACGTGACCGGCGTCGAGCCGATCGGGGCCGAATCCCTGGTTCACGGCCGGACCGGCGCGGGCGCCGACATCACCGTGCGCGTGCCGGGCTACGTCGAATTTGCCACGGGCCAGTCGCTGAGCGCGCAGGCGCCGCGTAGCGCGCTCCACTTCTTCGACGCCTCAAGTGGCCGGCGGCTCGACTAACGGCTTTCAGGCGAATCCGCGATAGGTCAGGGTCGAGAACATCCCGGCCGCGAGATGGTAGAGATTGTGGCAGTGGAACGCCCAGAGGCCGGGATTGTCGGCATCCAGGGCGACGGTCACTCTTGTCCCCGGCGTGACGAGAATGGTGTCGCGAATGGCGCCGCTGAATCGCTTCCCGTCAATTTCGACGATCTGGAACAGATGACCGTGCAGATGCATGGGATGGGACATGCCGGTCCTGTTTTCGAACGAGATCTCGATCCGCTCGCCGCGCGCTGCCTCCGCCGGCATGCCCACAAGGCCGTTGATCGGCATGTTCCACACGTAGCCCATCATCTGGCCAGTCAGCGCGACGGGCACGACGCGGTCGACGGGCCTGCGGGCTAGCGGTGATTTCGGCACGAGATGCAATTCCTGTTCGAGCGTGACGCGCGGCGTTTCCGTATCGGTCTTCACCGAGATCTTCGACACGTCCGCTCCGGTCGGTCGCAGGATGACGCCGGACTGCATGGCGCGTCCCTCGGCCCGGGCCAGCACCGGCGCTGCCTGCCCTGACGGAACGCGCAGGATCACGTCGGCGCGTTGTGCGACGGCGAGTGGAATGCGGCGCACGGCCATCGGTTCGATCGGGTTGCCGTCGACCGCGACGAGCCGGCCTTCGAGGTGTCCGAGATCGATCCAGTAATTCGACGACGTCGACGCATTGATGATCCGCAGGCGGACCTCCGCGTTCGGTTCCACCGCGATGACATCGGGATCATCGAGCGTGCGTTCATTGGCGAGGAAGGCGCCATAGGTGACATCGTTCAGATCCGGGCCCTTGGAGGCGTCCGTGTCGCCCATGTCCGGCTTCGCGCTGCGCAGCGCCTTGAAGATCTCCTCCGGCGGCGTGAACGAGAAGTCTTCAAGCAACACGACAACTTCCTGCAGGCCAGCCCCGATTGCTGCCCTCTCTCGGATGATCAGCGGCGCGGCGAGCAGGTCCTGTTCCTGCAGTCCGAAATGCGAGTGCATCCAGCGGGTGCCGGGCGGCATCGCCGAGAACAGGTATTCGGCGGAGCCGCCCGGCTCGAGCGGTTCGTTAGAGAGATAGGGAACGCCGTCCTGGCGCCATGGCTCGGTCATGCCGTGCCAGTGCACGAGCGTCGGCACCTTGAGGTCGTTCGTCAGCCGGACGAAGAACGCATCGCCTTCGTCGAGGAACAGGCCCAACGTTCCGTCCGGCTGGAAGACACGGTAGCGTGTCGCGGACTTCCCGTAGACCTCGATCTGATGAGTGTCGATCCTGAGATCGGTGGGAGCGGCGGCCGCAGCCGATCCGGCGCGCATAGCCAGTGCTCCGGCGGCGAGGCCGGCGCTACCCACGAGAACGGAACGGCGTGAAATCGGCATCGATTTTCTCCCCAACAGTGCGCAGCCGTCATGATACGGGGCGCGGCCCGTCCGTTTGGTACAGGCGCGTGTCGTCGAAAACTTGAAAAGCAGTCTGCGCGACCGGGCTTAAGAGCGAGTGTATGGCGCTTGGGTAGGCATCGGAGATGAGCCGCGACGCAGCTTGAAGTGCATCCGCGACAACCCCATATCCTCATCAACAACGCCGGACGTGCCCGACGAGCGGGGCGGCCGGGAAAAGTGGACGGGTGCCGTTGGGGCCCGGCAGAAGTCGCTTGGAAACGAGGACTTGGACAAATCATGTCGCGTATGACAACGCTGAACAGCCCTTATCTGCTCGGATTTGACGGGATCGAGCGTCTTATCGATCGCGTATCCCGCTCATCCGGCGATGGATATCCGCCCTACAACATCGAACGGTTGCCGCAGAACGGCAGCAAGACGAGTACGCTCCGAATCACGCTGGCTGTTGCGGGGTTCACCCGCGATCAGCTCGACGTGACACTGGAAGACAACCAGCTCTCGATCCGCGGCAGGCAGATCGAGGACGAGGAGCGGGAATTCCTCCATCGCGGCATTGCCGCGCGTCAGTTCCAGCGCACCTTCGTGCTGGCCGACGGCATGGAGGTATCGGGCGCGTCCCTGGAGAACGGTCTCCTGGTCATCGACCTGGCCCGGCCGGAACCCGAACGGGTCGTCCGCACGATTGAGATCCGCGAGAACTCCTGACCGCGGTCTCGGAAAGGTAAGAGGCAAGAGTATCATGCAACAGAACACGAACCGTCACGATGACAAGGCCGCGGAGCGGATTCACATCACCGAGGAGATGCTCGCCAGGATCGGTGGCGGACAGATCGCCTATGTGAAGCCGATCATGTCGGACGTTCTGAAGTCGATCTTCCCCGATGCGCCGGAGATGGCGCCCGGCATCGAGCTCTTCATGCTGAGCGGCGCCGACGGTACGCCGATCATGCTGACCGACAGCCAGGAATCGGCACTCGCCGGTGCCAAGGAGCATGAACTGGAGACCGTCAGCCTGCACTGACTGTTGAAACAGCGTCCGATCCAACAAAAACGCCGGGTCACAGTGCCCGGCGTTTTGCATTTCTGGCGCTGTCGTATCGATCAGGCCGCGTTGGGCTCCGAGGCGAGGCTGAGGACGGCGTAGATGGCCGCGGCGTCGCGAGAGGCGCGCAGCTTCTGAGCCGTGCCGGGCTCGCGCATCAGTCGGGCGATGCGGGCCAGCGCCTTGAGATGGTCGGCACCGGCGCTTTCAGGCGCCAGCAGCAGGAACACGAGATCCACCGGCTCGTCGTCGATCGCGTCGAAATCGATCGGCTTGTCGAGCCGGGCGAACATGCCGAACAGCGTGTCTATCTTGGCGAGCTTGGCATGCGGAATGGCGACGCCCTGACCTATGCCCGTCGAGCCAAGCCGCTCGCGCTGCAGAAGGTGATCGAAAATGTCCCGGGACGGCATGGAGAGCAGCGCGCCGGCGCGCTCCGCCATCTCCTGAATCACCTGCTTCTTCGAATTCGCCTTGAGCGAGGGAATAATCGCGTCCTGGCGAATGAGATCGCTAAGGTCCATATTCCACCGTTACACACGCTTATGCCATACGGCCGGACAGTGCCAGCCGCGGTCCGGCACTAGCCGTGTGCCTCCTTTTCATCGGATTCGGCCGGATCAATCCAGCCGATATTGCCGTCCTGGCGGCGGTAAACGATGTTCAACCGGCCGTTGGCAACGTTTTTAAACAGCACGATTGGCGATTCCGACAGATCCATCGCCATGACCGCCATGCCGACCGTCATCGGCCTGACGGCGGTCTGGGCTTCGGCGATGACGATCGGATTGTCATCGGGGGGTGTTTCGTCTTCGGAGGTATCGTCCTCCGTCGCAGCGATCACGTAGCTCGTCGCCGCCTGCGACGCGCTGTCCGCGTGTTCGGTGTGGTGATCCTTCAGCCGCCGCTTGTAGCGCCGCAGGCGCTTCTCGATGCGTTCGGCGGCCTGATCGAAGCTCTGATAGGCGTCGCCGGCCGTGCCGCGGCTCTGCAGGTCGATGCCGGAATCGAGATGAACCCGGCACTCGGTCCTGAAACCGGTTCCTTCGCGCTCGACCGTAACCTGGCCGGACCAGCCGCCGTTGAAATACTTCGCCAGCGCGACGTTCAGCCGTTCCGAGACCTGATCCCGAAGGGCGTCGCCAATATCGATGTTCTTCCCGGTGACCCGAAGCTGCATGGTCTTTCGATCTTACGGATTGTCCTGTCGGATGACGTCTTCCGGTTTCGACTCCGCTTGCCTCGGGCCCTCACCGCCTCGATCGCGATCCAGATTTCGACGTCGTCTTGCCGCGTCGGCGGGGCTACGAGATATCCCCGGCGCGGCGGTCGGAACCTAAGGACGCCGCATCGCCAAGTCAATCGGCGCCGGTGGACGCGTGTTCACAACCCCGCCCGTTTCTCCCTACGGCGTTGAACAGACGAGGGAATTTTCATCCATTCGCGGTACTTGGCGACGGTGCGGCGGGCGATGTCTATCCCCGCGGAACGCAACACGCCGACGATCGCATCGTCCGAAAGAATGGCGTCCGGCGACTCGGCATCGATGAGCTCCTTGATGCGGTGGCGTACCGCTTCCGCCGAATGCGCCTCGCCGCCTTCGGTGGCGGCGATGGCGGTCGTGAAGAAGTACTTGAGCTCGAAGATGCCGCGCGGCGTGGCCATGTACTTGTTGGCGGTCACGCGGCTGACGGTCGATTCGTGCATGTCGATCGCATCGGCAATCGTCCTGAGGTTGATCGGCTTCAGGTAACGCACGCCATGGGTGAGAAACGCGTCCTGCTGGCGGACGATTTCGGTCGCGACCTTCAGGATGGTGCGCGCCCGCTGGTCGAGGCTGCGCACCAGCCAGCTTGCCTGCTGCATGCAGTCCGACAGGTAGGTCCGGTCCTTGTCCGAACGCGTCCCGCCGGCGATCGTGGCGTAATAGCTCTGGTCGATCAGGACGCGCGGCAGGGTCTCGCTGTTCAGTTCGACCTGCCATGTGGTATCGGGGCGTTGGCGCACGAACACGTCGGGCACGACCGGCTGGACAGGGTCGGAGCCGAAGATCTGGCCCGGCTTCGGGTCGAGACGGCGGATTTCGCCGATCATGTCGACGAGATCCTCCTCGTCAACGCCGCAGATCCGCTTCAGCGCAACGAGATCGCGCTCCGCCAGAAGGTCGAGATTGTCGACCAGCGCTCGCATGGCCGGATCGTACCGGTCCTTGTCCCTGAGCTGGATCGCCAGGCAGTCGGCGAGCGAGCGGGCGCAGATGCCGACCGGATCGAAGCTCTGCACGACGGACAGGACCCGCTCGACCTCGTCCTCGGAAATCCCGAGGCGCGCGGCGGTTTCCGCCGGCTGTTCGGTCAGATAGCCGTTCTCGTCCACCAGATCGATCAGGTGCCGGCCGATCAGCCGTTGCTGCGGATCGGATATGGCGACGACAAGCTGGTCGATCAGGTGGTCGGACAGACTTTCCTGCTCGGCGACGGTCGCTTCCAGGTAATCGCCTTCGCCGTCGCCGGCGCGACGGTCGCCGCGAACCGTGTTCCATCCGCTATCGGCGCTACCGTCTCCGGCGATCGGTGTGGACGGGATGTCGGAATCGTAGACGTTCTCGAAATCCGTATCGAGAGAGCCTGCCACCGCTGCGATGTCGTCGCCGCGTGCCGTTTCGACGAGATCGCCCGCCGATCCCTCGCCCATGCCTTCGAAGTCGTTGTCGGACCCGGTGTCATCGGAGCCGGTTTGCGGCGTGCTCTCGTTGGACTCCTGGCCTCCCGACGACTCGGCGCTTGCGGCGCCCCTCACATCGCCGTCGTGTTCTTCATCGCGCTCGAGCAGCGGGTTGCGTTCCAGCTCGGCTTCGACATAGGCGGCGAGATCCATGTTGGAGAGCTGCAGCAGCTTGATCGCCTGCATCAGCTGCGGCGTCATCACCAGCGACTGGCTCTGGCGCAGCTCCAGTTTCGGGGACATCGCCACGGCCGGCCGCCCTACATCCGGAACTCGTCGCCGAGGTAGAAGCGACGAACGTCCTCGTTGGCGACAACCTCGTCCGGCGAGCCCTGCATCAGCACCTGGCCGTCGTGGATGATGTAGGCGCGGTCGATCAGGCCCAGGGTCTCGCGCACGTTGTGATCGGTGATCAACACGCCAATCCCGCGCGCGGACAGATGCCGCACCAGGGCGCGGATGTCGCCGACGGCAATCGGGTCGATACCGGCGAACGGCTCGTCGAGCAGCATGAAGGCCGGCCGCGAGGCCAGCGCCCGGGCAATTTCGACGCGGCGGCGCTCGCCGCCCGACAAAGCGATTGCCGGCGAATTGCGAAGCCGCGTGATCGAGAACTCCTCGAGCAGCGAATCGAGCTCTTCCTTGCGCTTCTTCTTGTTCGGCTCCGTCACCTCGAGCACGGCGCGGATGTTCTCGTCGACCGTCAGGCCACGGAAGATCGAGGCCTCCTGCGGCAGATAACCGATGCCGAGCCGCGCGCGGCGATACATCGGCAGCCGGGTGATAGTGCGTCCGTCGAAGGTGATGGCGCCGGAGTCCGCGGCGATCAGGCCGGTGATCATGTAGAACACCGTCGTCTTGCCGGCGCCGTTGGGACCGAGCAGGCCCACTACCTCGCCGCGCTGGACGCCGAGGCTGACGCCCTTCACGACGAGTCGGCTCTTGAAGCTCTTCTTGATGTTGTGGACCTCGAGCCAGCCCTCGCCATGCGCCACGACCGGCGCGTCATCGGCGACGGGGTGTGGTGCGGCAGCCGCTCGCGGCGCAATCGGGGAGGCCGGTTCCGACGGACGCACAATCTCGGTCTCGAATGCGCTCCAGTCGAGGTCGGGCGAGTCCGCGCGCCCGTCCGCCCGTCGGTCCGCCTGGGGGGCGGCATAGCCGTGCGCGTCCACAGGGGAAGTCGCACGGTCAGGCGAAAACGGCGCATCGAAGACGGGATCGGGCCGATACCCCCGATCAGGGCCGGGGCCGGACTCCGGCGCAGTCCCGCGCCGGCGCGGCTGTGGTGGCTCGGAATTGCCCGACAGCGTCCGGCGCAGCCGTTTCGGTAATGTCAACAAACGGCCCAAGGCGCTTGATGCTCCCATCGGATCGATTCGATGCTTCCCGGTGTCGCCCGAAGACGGAGCGCGCGGATCGGCGTCAGTTCGATTGATCCTGGCTCTCGTCCTGATTCTGGCGCTTTTCTTGCTTCTGCCCCATTGCGCCGGGAATGAAAAGCCCCTGGACACGTCCGCTGTTGCCGGTCTGCTGTTCCGAAACCAGTTTGGACTGGCCTGTTTCCAGATTGACGACGAGCTGTGTTCCGCGCAGTACGTTCTTGCCCTGCGACAGGACGACCTTGCCGCCCAGGGTTACCTCCTGAGTGTCCATCTCGAAGATCGCCCAGTCCCCCGTTGCCGTCTGCTCCTTCGTTTTCACGACAACCTTGCCGGTTGCCTCAAGGCGGGAGACGCGCTGTTCGCCGCCGGCGGCCGCGGCGCCTTCGCCGGCATAGAAGACCTTGAGCTCGGTGGTCTGCATGGTGGTCTGGGCCTGCTTGACGACGACGTTGCCGGAGAAGACGGCCATTTTCTTGTCGTCGAAGACCTCGAGCTGGTCGGCCTCGATCTTGACCGGTTTGTCGGACTCGACCGACAGGCCCGAAAACGCGTCGGATACGGCCTGTGCCTGTCCAGGGCGCGGGTCGCCGGCGGCCGCGGCGAGGGCGGCCAGGCCAAAGGCTACAAGGGCGGGCAGGCCGCGGAGACGCGACAGCGGTGCCGCACGGGCCGGGACGCCCGAGCGTCGCGGAGAACTTGTCGGTTTCGAATCACGCGCCATCGTCGGGTTTCGTCTCGTTCAGAATGTCTTCGATCGTGCGGCCGGTATCACCAGTCGCGTCGGAGGCAGCGCCTGTCTCGCCGGTGCCGTCGGCCGCGGATGCCACAGGCCCGGTGTCTTCCTCCGAGACAGCACCCCCGTCCAGCCGCAGGTGGACGACCACCTTGCCCTTGAACAGGAGATGGGAACCGTTCTCGGTGATTTCCATGGAATTGGCGCGAATACTGCCGCTCTTGCCCTTGGCCTGCACCGCATCGTCGCTGCGGATCGTGCCGCCTTCCAGCTCGATTCTCGCCGATTTCAGGAAGGCCTGGTCCTTATCGTCGGTCGTGACGACGATGTTATTGTCGAGGTCGAGCGTACGCTTGTCGTTGTCGAACAGTCCGTCGTCGGCCGTCACGCGCACCTTCGAGCCGTCGTCCTCTGTCATTGTCCCGTCGACGTGTCTCAGCGTTACGACGCTCGGATTGGTCAGATCCTGCAGCGCCTTCCGGGCGGTGACATTGTAGGCGGTTCCGTCCTCGTTGAAGCCGGACATCGACGGGTTCTGCATGGTCAGTGTCGTCCCCTGCAGGCCGACGTCGCCAAGATCGATGGTGCCGATCTCGGTCGGTAGCCGGTTCGCCGAGAAATACATCCAGCCGACCACGATGACGGCCAGCGACGGCAGGGCGATCCGCATGGCCGACACAAAGCGGCTGTGGCGGCGCGCCGCGCGCCAGCTCGAGTTCCGTGTTGCATCATTGGTGTAGCTCCAGCCCGCGTCCGCAGGCGAAGCCGGTGTGGGAGCCGGTTTGCGGGTCGGTGGCCCCTTTTCCGATCCCGACCGGCGTACGGAGCTGTTCCGGGAAGGCGCCGGGCGCCTGGACCCGGTCGCCGTCAGGCCCCGGATCCTGAAATCGGGAAAGGTGAACTCTGGGAACTTCAACGCGGTCAGCTTCACGCGGGACAATCCGTCGACCAGCGCCTTCCACGCGGGCTGGCTATGGCCCGGTTGATGATCGAACAATGCGGTCAAATAGCGGCGCGCGGCCATCGTCGGCCCGTTCTGGCGAAAGCTCCGTTATGCGGCTCCCCGGAGTGCATATGCCTGTTTCGGCAGGCGGATACGCGGATCACGAGTGCGCGAAGATATCTTCCTCGGACCAGCCGGCGATGTCCAGCAGGGCACGGGCGGGGACGAAGCGGAAGCAGGCGTCGGCCAGGTGCGACCTGTTCTCCCGCTGCAGCAGCGCCTCGAAACGCTCCTTGAGGGCGTGCAGGTAAAGGACGTCCGACGCCGCATATTCGAGCTGCGCATCGCTGAGTTCCGCAGCGCCCCAGTCCGAGCTCTGCTGCTGCTTCGACAGGTCGACGCTCAGCAGTTCGCGGCAGATGTCCTTCAGGCCGTGCCGGTCGGTATAGGTACGGGTCAGGCGCGAGGCGATCTTGGTGCAGAACACGGGCTCGGTCAGGATACCCAGATGCCGGGCGATCATGCCGATGTCGAAGCGGGCGTAGTGAAAGATCTTGGTGACCGACGTATCCGCCATTAGCCGCTTCAGGTTCGGGCAGTCATAGCCGTCGCGGTCGAGTTGAACCAGATGGGCGTTGCCATCGCCCGCCGAGAGCTGAACGAGGCAGAGCCGGTCCCGCGTCAGGTTGAGGCCGAGCGTCTCTGTGTCGACGGCGACCGAGGGCCCGAACGACAGATCGGCGGGCAGATCGCCCTGGTGGAGGGTAATGGTCATCGCTGGGCCCCAGGTCTGAGTGCTGCCTCGGATAGCGCCGTCCGCCCGCTTTCACATTGAAAAATATAGGGTTTCCGGAACACTGTTGAATCGTTCATTAGCAGCCGTCGCGTGCAGGCGCAAGCCGTGCCGCCATCAGCCGGATCGCACCAGGGTGGCAAGTGCCGCGGGCCGACCCGGCAATCGGTCGATCACAGGGCTCGCACATTTTTTTTTAAGCTGCTTTAAATAATTTTGCGTCGGCCGATCGAGGGCGGGCGGTGTGAATCACGTCCGTACGAGGAAACGGCAATCATGAACCAGGAACAATCGGCGCGGGCGCTCGCTATCGCACTCCTTCTGGGGGGCGTCGCGTTTGCGTTGCCTGAGAGCGCCGACGCGCAGACCGCCAAGAACCTGCAATGCAAAGGCTGTGTGAACTCCCGGGATATCGGCAACGGCAAGATCAAGGCCAAGGACATGCACCGCAAGGCGAAGCCTGCCGGTGGCAACTATACCGGGGAAGTCGGGTCGGTGACCATTTCCGGAAGCGACACGGTGGTCCGGTCCGTTACCCTGAACCTTCCGGGCCCGGGACTCGTTGTCGTGAACTCGGGCGGCCATATGATCGCCGAAAGCGACGGATCGCTTCTGCGATGTGCGATCGCCCAGTCCGATTCAGGCCTCACGATAGAGCAGGACTACTATTTCAACATCGGCGGCAATTCCGGGTTCGGGAATGCCCGGAAGACCGTTGGATCGACCCGCGCATTTCGGGAAAAGAAAGCGGGCGAACATACATATCAGTTGAAGTGTGTACGGCTATTCGGCACCGCAAGGGTTTTCCATCCGGTACTGACAGCCGTATTCGTGCCGAAAATCTATGGAAAGGCGCCCGAGGCAGGCGAAGGCGGCAGGCAGGCCTCCGATCCGTGAGCCTGACGTCGACTTTGGTCGGCAGCCGAACCGTCGAAACCCGTCCGCGTTCAATTCCCGGAATTCGAATGGAGGCGCCGACCGCTGCGGTCTCGTGAAGACGCTCGGCAGCGCCGATGCACGCCCTTACGGATATCGGACTGAAACGATGAATTTGCGGGAGGATGGTGCCCAGGAGAAGACTCGAACTTCCACGTCCTTTCGGACACTAGCACCTGAAGCTAGCGCGTCTACCAATTCCGCCACCTGGGCTTATCGGCAGACAGTTATTGGCCGTCTGCCGCAATGTCAATGCGTCTTCGCGCAGGGAGGACGCCGTCGTCCTCAGGTTTCTTCCTCGTCCTCGATGTCGCCCTCGATCAGTCCGCTGACATCGTCGCCCTCGTCGTCGTCCTCGAGAAACTCGTCATCGGCGTCTTCGGCTATGTCGCCGTCGTCGTCGCTGTCGAGATCGGGAATATCATCGCCATCGTCGGCGTCATCGGATTCGCTTTCGACGCGGCCCGTATCCTCTTCCTCGGCGTCGACCTCCTCGAGCGCCACGAGCGATTCGTCGACCTCATCCTCTTCCTCGGCCGCGGGCTCCGGGGCCTTCTTGGCCGGCTTCGCGGGGGCCTTCTGCGCCGCCGTCGCGGCGGCCACGGCAACCACGAATTCGGTCCCGCATTTCGGGCAGATGATCGGATCCTTGTGGAGATCGTAGAAACGTGTGCCGCATTCGCCGCACGTACGCTTGGTGCCGAGCTCGGGTTTGGCCATCACTTAATCAACCCTGTCTTGAACCAAAGGTCGCCTCAAGATCGCGTCATCGCTGCCGCGTCGGGACGCGGATCGTCCCGCCCTTTCAAATCGGCGCTTCCCATAGACGGAAAGCCGGAAGGCTGTCAAAGGCAAATCGGCGCTTTTCTTCGAGGCGCGGAAGACTGTGATGATATTGGCGTCGCCCGCGCCCTCACAAGAGCGGCCCGCGACGGCTGTGTGCGGTCTCCGGGATGACGATCTTTGGGGCCTGTGCTAGGAGGCCCGGGAGCGCAATTGCGAACGCGCGCGGCCGTGTTGAAACCCGTGAGACAGTATAGCCCGATGACCTGCGCCTCCGGATCGAACCCTTCTTCCGACACCACGACGTCCGACGGCAGGCTGGCCGCCCGTCGCGGACATGCCCTGGACGGCCTGGTGCGGGTCCCCGGCGACAAGTCGATTTCCCATCGCGCGCTCTTGTTCGGCGCGCTGGCGGAGGGGCGAACCACAATCCGCGGGCTGCTGGAAGGCCACGATGTGATCGCCACCGCCGAGGCGATGCGTGCCTTCGGCGCCCGCGTCCGGCGCGAGGACGACGGCACCTGGACCGTCGACGGCGTGGGCGTCGGGGCGTTCCTGGAGCCCTCCGAGTCGCTCGACTTCGGCAATTCCGGCACCGGCGCGCGCCTCATCCTGGGCCTCGTCGCCGGCCATGGCATCACGGCCCGATTCGATGGTGACGCCTCGCTCCGGAAACGCCCGATGGGCCGAGTGCTGGCGCCGCTGCTGCAGACGGGCGCCCGGCTGATCGACGACAATGACGGCCGCCTGCCGCTGACGTTGCAGGGGACGGCGAACCCGATCCCGATCGAATACCGCCTGCCGGTGCCTTCCGCCCAGGTGAAGTCGGCGGTGCTGCTTGCAGGCCTCAACTCGCCCGGGACGACGACCGTGATCGAGCCCGAGGCGACCCGCGACCACACCGAACGGATGCTGACCGCTTTCGGTGCAGAGCTCAGGATCACCCGGGACGACGACGGGGCTCGCCGTATCGCGCTGACCGGCCGTCCCCGCCTGACGGGCCAGGCCGTGACCGTCCCCGGCGATCCCTCGTCGGCTGCGTTCCCGCTTGTCGCGGGGGTGATCGTTCCCGGTTCGTCGGTGACGATCCAGAACGTCATGATCAATCCCTCGCGGGCCGGGCTGATCGCGACGCTGCGGGAGATGGGGGCGAAAATCACGCTTCAGAACGAGCGCGAGGCCGGCGGCGAGCCGGTCGCCGATCTCGTCGTCGAGGCCGGTCCGCTGAGAGGCGTCGAGGTGCCGGCGGAGCGGGCACCCTCGATGATCGACGAGTATCCGGTCCTCGCCGTCGCGGCGGCATATGCGACCGGCACCACAGTGATGCGCGGCCTGTCGGAACTGAAGGTGAAGGAATCCGACCGTCTCGCCGCCGTCGCCGCCGGGCTGGCTGCCAACGGTGTCGATGTCCGCGTCGACGGCGACGACCTGATCGTCGAGGGCGGATCCGGGCGGGTGCACGGCGGCGGCACCGTCGAAACCCATCTCGACCACCGCATTGCCATGGCCTTCCTCGTCCTCGGCCTTGCGACCGAGGCGCCGGTCACGGTCGACGACGGCGCGATGATCGCCACGAGCTTCCCCGATTTCCTGCCGTTGATGGAGGGGCTGGGGGCGAGTATCGGGAGACCGTAAATAAGGGAGGGAAATTTGGCCGACGTAATTGCGAAGAAGGACGCGGAGAAACTTCTCGCGTCTGCTCAGACGGTCCTGGGAGAGGAGATGCTGGGTTCTTTAAGTTGTCCGTTGTTTGTAGCTCCGCCGACTGAATGGAGTTCTTCTCGGCACAAATTGCTCGTCGTCGGCCAAGAGACATTCGGTTGGGACTTCCCGAAAGGCGAAATCGGGTCCGACGAGGATGTTTGGACACTTAAGGAGTGCCTGGACATCCCAGGTGCAATTGAGGCCTTGGGGGCGGCGTATGAAAAGTTCGATCTGGGGCACCAGTTCGAATCTCTTAGTAGGGCCCCATTTTGGAATGCTCACCGCTATCTCGCCGAGCGGCTTGAAGACGGAGAATATCGCGCTGTTTTGTGGACAAATCTCGCCCGCTGTGACGCATCGCCGATAAATGACGAACGTGCCAGCGTGTGGACGAACTTCAGTTACGAGAACCTCGATCTGCTGTGCGCTTGGCAGAAGGAGTTTGCTGTAACGGAAATAGCCGATTCCGAGGCGAAAGCGGTCATCTTCTTCACGGGCCCGAACTACGACTACCTGCTTGAGAGAACATTCAGGGATGTCCAGTACTTCCCAGTTGCAGGGAACCACGAATCCGAAAGAGTCTTGGCTCGCATCGAGAGCCCCGATCTCCCGGCGGCCAGTTTCCGTACCTATCATCCCAAGTACCTGAGAATTTCAGGGCAGTGGGATATCCTGGATACTCTGGCAGAGACAGTGGGGAGCGCGTGATCATCGCCATCGATGGTCCGGCCGCCTCGGGCAAGGGCACGCTCGCTCGTCGTCTCGCCACCCATTTCGGCCTTCGGCACCTCGACACCGGAATGCTTTACCGCGCCGTTGCGCTTGCCGTGATCGAGGCCGGCGGCGACGTCAACGATCCGGACGCCCGGCTTGCGGCCGCGAAGGCGCTGAAGGCCGGTCAACTCGAGGATTCCGTCGCCCTGCGTGGGCCGGGCATGGGCGAGGCGGCCTCGATCGTCGCCGCCGATCCGGCCGTCCGTGCCGCGATGCTGGACTTTCAGCGCAACTACGCCGCGACGCCGCCCGGGGCTGTTCTCGACGGTCGCGACATCGGCTCGGTCGTCTGTCCCGACGCCGACGCCAAGGTTTTCGTGACCGCCGAGCCCGAAGCGCGTGCCGACAGGCGCTACAAGGAACTCGTGAGCCGGGGAGGCGCGGGATTCCCCGCCATTTCCTATCAGCAGGTGCTCGACGATATCCGCCGCCGCGACGCTCGCGACAGCTCGCGCGCGGTCGCGCCGCTCAGGCCGGCGGACGACGCGCACTTGCTCGATACGACCGACTTGGATATAGAAGCGGCGTTCCGGGCGGCTGTGGACTTGATCAGCGGTTCGTGAGTGGTGATGCGGGGTGCGTGATCGAAACGCGCCCCTAAACGCATTTCCGGCGTAACCTTTTATTTCGGTTGCATCGGATATCGGTTCGCCCGCACCCCCCGGAAGACAGGTTCATCGCCCGGTCGAAGATCCGAATTCGCGGCGCCCTTGGCGCACGGACTCGGATGGGTCGGGCGCCCGAAACAGAGTCGCGTGATCACCGGTACGGTCGGGGATCGCGCGAACAGGAGCAGGAAAACACCGTGGCTACAGCCAGCATGGAACAAACCCCCACCCGCGAAGATTTTGCGGCTCTCCTCGAGGAGAGCTTCAATACGAATACTCTCGAAGAAGGTTCCGTCGTCAAGGGAACCGTCGTCGCGATCGAGAAGGACATGGCCGTCATCGATGTCGGCCTGAAGACCGAGGGCCGCGTCGCAGTGCGCGAGTTCGGCCTGCCGGGTCGCGACTCCGCGATCAAGGTCGGCGACGAGGTCGAGGTCTACCTGGAGCGCGTCGAGAATGCGCTCGGCGAGGCCGTCATCAGCCGTGACAAGGCCCGCCGCGAGGAGAGCTGGGAGAAGCTCGAAAAGGCGTTCGCCGCCAACGAGAAGGTCGAAGGCCAGATTTTCAATTCGGTCAAGGGCGGCTTCACCGTGGATCTCGACGGCGCCGTGGCGTTCCTGCCGCGCTCGCAGGTCGACATCCGCCCGGTCCGCGACGTCGGCCCGCTGATGAACACCCCGCAGCCCTTCCAGATCCTCAAGATGGATCGCCGCCGCGGCAACATCGTCGTGTCGCGCCGTACCGTCCTCGAGGAGACCCGGGCCGAGCAGCGTTCGGAACTGGTGCAGAGCCTCGAGGAAGGCCAGGTCATCGAGGGCGTCGTCAAGAACATCACCGACTACGGTGCGTTCGTTGATCTCGGCGGCATCGACGGTCTGCTGCACGTCACCGACATCGCGTGGCGCCGCATCAACCACCCGACCGAGGTCCTGGCCGTCGGCCAAACCGTCAAGGTGCGGATCATCAAGATCAACCACGAGACCCAGCGCATCAGCCTCGGCATGAAGCAGCTCGAGGCCGATCCGTGGGAAGGCGTCGAGGCCAAGTATCCGGTCGAAGCGCGCTTCAAGGGTCGCGTCACCAACATCACCGACTACGGCGCCTTCGTGGAGCTGGAGCCGGGTGTCGAGGGCCTCATCCACGTCTCCGAGATGAGCTGGACCAAGAAGAACGTCCATCCGGGCAAGATCGTCTCCACCTCCCAGGAGGTCGAGGTGCAGGTGCTCGAGGTCGATCCGGTCAAGCGCCGCATCTCTCTCGGCCTGAAGCAGACCATGGACAATCCGTGGGAGAGCTTCGCCGAGCGCTTCCCGATCGGCTCCGTCATCGAAGGCGAGGTCAAGAACAAGACCGAGTTCGGTCTGTTCATCGGTCTCGACGGCGACGTGGACGGCATGGTCCACCTCTCCGATCTCGACTGGAACCGTCCCGGCGAGCAGGTCATCGAGGAATTCAACCGCGGTGACATGGTCAAGGCGCAGGTTCTCGACATCGACGTCGACAAGGAGCGCATCTCGCTCGGCATCAAGCAGCTCGAGGGCGATCCGTTCGCGACCGCCGAAGCCTCCGAGATCCGCAAGGGTGCCGTCGTCACCTGCGAGGTTCTCGAGGTCAAGGACGGCGGCCTGGAAGTGAAGATTGCGGGTACAGACCTGTCCGCCTTCATTCGCCGGTCGGATCTCGCCCGCGACCGCTCCGAGCAGCGGCCCGAGCGGTTCGCCGTCGGCGAGAAGGTGGATGCCCGAGTCACCCAGTTCGACCGCAAGACCCGCAAGGTGTCGGTGTCGATCAAGGCTCTGGAAATTGCCGAAGAGAAGGAAGCGGTCGCCCAGTACGGCTCGACCGACTCCGGCGCCTCGCTCGGCGATATTCTCGGTGCCGCGCTGAGCCGGGCTCAGAACGGCGACGCCGAGGCCGAGACGGCTTCGGACGACGAAGAGAAGTAATCTCTTTCCTCAGACGGACCGCGGTGACGACACCGCGGTCCGTCTGACTTCTGCCTGACTGCTGCTCCACAAGGCGCGAGGAGGCCCGAAGCGCTATGTCGCTGGACGCCGATCAGATCGTCGACCGCCGCCGGCTTCGCCGCAAGCTCTCCTTCTGGCGCGTGATCGCCTTCCTTGTCGCTGCCGTTGCCATCATCGGTGCCGTTGCCGCGACGGCCCCCAGTGGCCTGATCGTGCCGCGCCCGGCCCATATCGCCCGCGTCGACCTGACCGGGGTGATCGTCGAAGACCGCAAGATGCAGCAGATGCTCGACCGGATCGCCCGTACGCGGTCCGTCCGGGCCATGATCCTGTCCATCGACAGCCCCGGCGGGACCACTGCCGGCTCCGAGGCGCTGTTCGACGCGATCCGCAAGGTCGCAGCCAGGAAGCCCGTGGTCGCCCAGATAGGCACCGTCGCGGCCTCCGGCGGCTATGCCGCAGCGATTGCCGCCGACCACATCGTGGCGCGCCGCACCTCGATTACCGGGTCGATCGGGGTCCTGTTCCAGTGGGCCGACGTCTCGAAACTCCTGACCGACATCGGCGTCGAGGTCGACACGATCAAGAGCGCGCCGCTGAAGGCCGAACCCAACCCCTTCGAGCCGACCAGTCCGGAAGCCAAGGCGGCGATCCGTTCGCTTGTGATGGATTCCTACGACTGGTTCGTCGGGCTCGTCGCCGAACGTCGCGACATGACTCCGGGCGAAGCACGCAAGCTGGCCGACGGACGCATTTACTCCGGCGGCCAGGCGCTCAAGCTCAATCTCGTCGACGCCCTCGGCGGAGAGGATGCCGCGCGGGACTGGCTTGCCTCCGAGCACAATGTCAGCCGCAGGCTGAAGGTGCGCGACTGGAAAGTGGGGGACGGTCTGGGCGGCGTCGGATTCTCCGACACGGCGTCGGCCGTTGCCCGTTTCCTTGGTTTCGACGCACTTGCCGCGATGATTGATCGCAGCGGCCGCATAGGCGCCTCCAGCCTTGACGGGCTGGTGTCCGTCTGGCAGCCTCAAAGCGTTGAAGAATAACAATTTCAAGAGGCCGTAATGATCAAGTCCGAACTGGTTCAGCGGATTGCTCAAGCCAACCCGCATCTGTATCAGCGGCACGTCGAACTGATCGTCAACACGATCCTGGACGAGATCACACAGGCCCTGGCCCGGGGCGACCGGGTCGAACTGCGCGGCTTCGGAGCCTTTTCGGTAAAGGATCGCCCGGCGCGTACCGGACGCAATCCGCGCACCGGCGAGAAGGTGTCGGTGGAACAGAAGTTCGTGCCGTTCTTCAAGACCGGTAAGGAAATGCGTGAACGCCTCAACGGCGGGAAATCCTAGACCGGACGCGCCGCCCTTTTGGATATCGCCCATGCTCCGTCGCATCATCCAGATCCTGATCGTGATCCCATTGGCGGTGCTGATCATCGTCTTCTCGGTTGCCAACCGGCAGCCCGTCACAGTCTCGCTCGATCCCTTCGGCGGTGCTGAACCGGCCCTGGCACTCTCGGTTCCGCTGTTTTTGATCATTCTCGTCACCCTGTTCGTCGGTGTCGTGATCGGCGGCGTCGCGACGTGGCTGAGCCAGGGAAAGTGGCGCAAGCGCGCCCGGCTCTCGCGGCAGGAAGCGGCGCAGTGGCGCTCGCGCGCCGATGAAGCAGCTCGCAGGTCCCCCGACACCACATCAACAGGCCTCCCCGCGCTCCGCAGGAGCGCCTGACGCGCAAAGCGCCCGTATCAGGCAGCGACCGGCGTGTACGACCGGCGACATGGACTCTCGCCATGGTTTCATGGCACCTATCCCCCTTTGGACAGACAAGGCGTTCCCGACCGTGCCCGCGCCCGACCATATTGACGTGAAGATCTGCGGGCTGACCGGCGAGGCAGCCGTCTCAGCGGTTGCGGCCGCGCGCGTGGACTTCGCCGGTTTCGTCTTCTTTCCGCCAAGTCCGCGCCATCTGGACACGGACAGGGCCGCTGCGCTCGCGGCGCCCCTGCGGGGCACGGTGAAGACGGTGGCGCTGACGGTCGACGCCGACGACCAGGCCTTTGACGACATCTTCGACCGCTTCGGGCCCGACATGCTGCAGCTGCATGGTCACGAGAGTCCCGAGCGTGTCGCCGTGCTGAAGGACCGCTACCGTGTCCCGGTTATGAAGATGATCCCGGTGCGCGAGGCCGATGACCTCAAGGCCGCCGACGCCTATCTCGACGTCGCCGACTGCATCCTCTTCGACGCCAAGGCGCCCAAAGGCGCGACCCGGCCCGGTGGCCTGGGTCTCAGCTTCGACTGGACACTGCTCGCCGGCCTTGACCTTCCCGTGCCGTTCATGCTGTCGGGGGGGCTCGACGCCGAAACGGTTGCAACGGCAATCGGGATCGCACGGCCCGATGCCGTCGATGTCTCGTCCGGCGTCGAGAGCGCGCCGGGCGCAAAGGATCCGGATGCCATCGCGCGCTTCGTCGCCGCCGTGCGATCGAGCGAACAGGCCCCGGACCGAGCCCCGGATCGACCCATGGAAAGGATACCCTCGTGAGCGTTGCGTCGCCCAATACCTATCGGTCCGGCCCGGACGAACGCGGCCATTTCGGCCTGTTCGGCGGCCGTTTCGTCGCCGAGACGCTGATGCCGCTGATCCTCGACCTCGAGACGGCGTGGAACGAGGCGAAGGCGGACCCGGACTTCCAGGCCGAGCTGGAGCATCTGAACGCGCACTACACCGGCCGGCCGAGCCCGCTCTATTTCGCAGAGCGCCTGACCGAGCATCTCGGCGGCGCCAAGGTCTATTTCAAGCGCGACGAGCTGAATCACACCGGCAGCCACAAGATCAACAACTGCCTGGGCCAGATTCTTCTCGCGCGGCGGATGGGCAAGACCCGCATCATAGCCGAGACCGGTGCCGGCCAGCATGGTGTTGCCGCCGCCACGGTCGCCGCACGCTTCGGCTACCCCTGCGTCGTCTACATGGGCGAGACGGATGTCGAGCGGCAGAAGCCGAACGTGTTCCGCATGAAACTGCTCGGCGCCGAGGTGAATCCGGTGACGTCGGGCGCCGGCACCCTGAAGGACGCCATGAACGAGGCGCTGCGCGACTGGGTGACCAACGTCGAGTCGACCTACTACATCATCGGTACCGCCGCCGGCCCGCACCCCTATCCGGAACTGGTGCGTGACTTCCAGTCGGTGATCGGCAAGGAAATGCGCGAGCAGATGATGGCGGCCGAGGGCCGGCTTCCCGACGTGCTGGTGGCCGCTGTCGGCGGCGGCTCCAACGCCATCGGCCTGTTCCATCCCTTCCTCGACGATACCGACGTCGAGATCTACGGCGTCGAGGCAGGCGGCCACGGCCTGCAGGGCGAGGAGCATTGCGCCTCGCTCAATGCCGGCCGTCCCGGCGTCCTCCACGGCAACCGCACCTATCTCCTGCAGGACGACGACGGCCAGATTCTCGAAGGCCACTCGATTTCGGCCGGCCTCGACTATCCCGGCATCGGCCCGGAGCACTCGTGGCTGCGCGACACCGGCCGCGTCACCTATGTACCGATCACCGACGACGAGGCGCTGGAGGCGTTCCAGCTCTGCACGAAGCTCGAAGGCATCATTCCGGCGCTGGAGCCGAGCCACGCGCTGGCGCAGGTGATGAAGATCGCGCCGTCGATGCCGAAGGACCGGATCATCTGCATGAACATGTGCGGCCGCGGCGACAAGGATGTCTTCACCGTCGGCGAAATCATGGGGTATGACCTTTGACCACCTCCCGCATCGACCGCCGTTTCACAGCCCTGCATGACGAGGGGCGCGCCGGGTTCGTTACCTTCGTGATGGCCGGCGATCCCGATTACGATACCGCACTCGCCGTGGTGAAGGCGCTGCCGGGCGCCGGCGCCGACCTGATCGAGATCGGCATGCCGTTCTCCGATCCGATGGCCGACGGTCCGGCGATCCAGGCCGCCGGTCTGCGCGCGCTGAAGGGCGGCCAGACGCTGAAGAAGACGCTGCAGCTCGTCCGCGATTTCCGGAAAGACGACGACGACACGCCGATCGTCCTGATGGGCTACTACAACCCGATCTATTCCTACGGCAACGAGACCTTCCTGAGCGAGGCGAAAGCAGCCGGCGTCGACGGGCTGATCATCGTCGACCTGCCGCCGGAGGCCGACGACGAACTGTGCCTTCCCGCGATCGAGCACGGCATCAACTTCATCCGCCTCGCCACCCCGACGACGGACGACAAGCGCCTGCCGAAGGTGCTCGAGAACACCTCGGGCTTCGTCTACTACGTCTCCATCACCGGCATCACCGGATCGGCGGCGCCGGATGCTGCGGCTGTCAACGCCGCGGTCGGGCGGATCAAGCGCCACACCGACCTGCCTGTTGCCGTCGGTTTCGGTGTCCGGACGCCGGAACAGGCCGCCGCGATCGCCGCCGGCGCCGATGCCGTCGTCGTCGGCTCGGCGCTGGTCGAGGCGGTCAAAGGCTCGCTCGACGCCGACGGTCGTGGTACGAAGCAGACGGTCGACGCGGTCGCCGGTCTGACCGCCGAGCTCGCGACGGGCGTGCGTTCGGGCCGCCCGGTCCCTGCGGAATGACGGTACATGACGGCCGGGTCCGCCCCGGATCTCTAGAGAGGCTCCCGTGAACTGGATCAACAATATCGTTCGGCCCAAGATCCGCAGTTTCCTGGAAAAGCGGGAAACGCCGGACAACCTGTGGGTCAAATGCCCGGAAACGGGCGAGATGGTGTTCCACCGGGACCTGGAAGCCAACCAGTTCGTCATTCCCGGCTCCGGCCACCACATGCGCATGCCCGCCGAGCAGCGGCTGAAGACCCTGTTCGACAACGGCGAGTACACGCGCGTCGAGACCCCCGAGGTCACCGCCGACCCGCTGAAGTTCCGCGACGAGCGGCGTTATTCGGACCGCATCAAGGACGCTCGCGCCAAGACGGGCGAGCGCGACGCGGTGCGGATCGGCTACGGTACGCTGGACGCCCTGCCGGTGACGGCCGGTGTGCAGGACTTCGAGTTCATGGGCGGATCGCTCGGCATGGCCGCCGGCGAGGCGGTGCTGACCGGGCTCGAGACGGCCGCGGAACGGCATACGCCGTTCATCCTGTTCGCGGCCTCGGGTGGCGCGCGCATGCAGGAAGGCATTCTGTCGCTGATGCAGATGCCGCGGACCACGGTCGCCGTGCAGACGCTGCGCGAGGCGCGGCTGCCCTATATCGTCGTACTGACGAACCCGACCACCGGCGGTGTCACCGCATCCTATGCCATGCTCGGCGACATCCACATCGCCGAACCCGGCGCGCTGATCGGCTTTGCCGGGCCGCGCGTCATCGAGCAGACGATCCGCGAGAAGCTGCCGGCCGGATTCCAGCGCAGCGAATACCTGCACAAGCACGGCATGGTCGACATGGTGGTGCATCGTCACGACCTGCGGGCGACGCTGAGCCGCGTCTGCCGGCTGCTGCTGAAGGCGCCCGCGCTCGGCGGTGAACCGGCCGGGACCGGTGCCGCGGAAGCAGACATGTCGGAATTGCCGCCGCCGGACGTCGCACTCCAGCCCGCACCGGCTGCCGAGGCGGGGGATTAAGGTAGTCCCCTGACGAACACGCCGACAGGACCTATATTCGGCGGAGTGTCAGCCGTTCCGGATCCGCTTTAGCCGAGGGACGGACACCCAAGGTTTTGCGATGTCAAAGTCCGATCTGATCCTCGAGCGGCTCGCCGCGCTCCATCCCCGCAAGATCGACCTGTCGCTCGACAGGATGAACCGGATTCTGGAGCGCCTCGACAATCCGCACCTGAAGCTGCCACCCGTCGTCCACGTCGCCGGCACCAACGGCAAGGGGTCGACCGCCGCCTATCTGCGCGCCATGCATGAGGCGGCCGGCTACGGCGTGCACGTCTATACCTCGCCCCATCTGGTCCGCTTCCACGAACGTGTACGCCTTGCGCAACCGGATGGCAAAGGCGGGTACGCGGGCAGCGATTTCGTCGCCGAGGCCGAACTTGCGACGGCCCTGGAGGAATGCGAAGAGGCGAACGGTGGCGCCCCGATCACGATCTTCGAGATCACCACGGCGGCCGCCTTCCTGATCTTTTCGCGCCACCCCGCCGATATCCTGCTGCTCGAGGTCGGACTCGGCGGGCGTCTGGACGCGACCAACGTGATCGACGATCCGGTCGCCACGGTGATCACGCCGATCTCGATGGACCACGCCGCCTATCTCGGCGACACGATCGAGCTGATCGCCGCCGAAAAGGCCGGCATCATCAAGACGGGCGTGCCCTGCATCGTCTCGGCCCAGGAGCGTGAGGTGGAGACTGTCATCGAGCGTGCCGCCGCCCGTCTGCGCGCGCCGCTGTCGATCTCCGGCCAGGACTGGCACGCGAGCGAGGAGCGCGGCCGTTTTGTCTACCAGGACGAACACGGCCTGATGGACCTGCCGCTGCCGAAACTCGTCGGCCGCCACCAGCTCGAGAACGCCGGCGCGGCGATTGCCACGCTGCGCCATCTCGACACAGACGTCGACGAGACGGCCGTCACCGCCGGTCTGCAGACCGTCGAGTGGCCTGCCCGACTGCAGCCGATCCGGCAGGGGCCGATCGCGGACCTCGCCCCCGAGGGCGCCGACATCTGGCTCGACGGCGGCCACAACCCTGCGGCTGCCGAAGTGCTTGGCTCCGCGCTTGCGGAACTGGAAGACCGCAATCCCCGTCCGCTGTATCTTGTCGCCGGCATGCTGACGTCGAAGGACGCGTCGGGCTTTTTCCGGCCGTTCGAGGGCCTCGTGCGCGAAGTGATCACGGTTCCGATCCCCGAGGTAGACGCCTCCTTCGAGGCGATCGACCTGGCCGAGGACGCGGCCCGTGCCGGCCTGATGGCGCGCGCTTCGGCCTCCATCGAGGACGCTCTGCAGAGCCTGCCCGGCGATGAGCCCGCCCGGATTCTCATCTGCGGGTCGCTTTACCTCGCCGGCCATGTCCTGAAGATCCAGGAAACCGTGCCGCAATAGCCTCGGCCGGTATGACCGGTTAGCGCTCTGGCGCTACCACTGCGGTTCCCCCGCCCTGGGCCCCGGATCACGTCCGGGGAACACGGCTGCGAAGTGCGGCACCACTGTGCCATGCGGGAAACGTGACGCCCCGGCCCCCGAGCCGGGGCCCAGCATAACAATGCCCCGAAGGCGCCGTTCCAACACCACCGCCGCAAACAAAAACGGCGGCGCCGAGGCACCGCCGTTGAAACTCGGAACTTGAATTACCGATCAGATCGAATCGGAAATCCAGGACACCAGCTTGCTCTTCGGCTGTACGCCGACCTGGGTGCCGACCGGCTGGCCGCCCTTGAACAGCATAAGCGTCGGGATGGCGCGGATGCCGTAATTGGCGGAGATGCCCGGATTCTCGTCGACATTGACCTTGGCGATCTTCACCTTTCCGGCCATCTCGGTGTCGATTTCGTCGAGCATCGGCGCGATCTGCTTGCAGGGACCGCACCACTCGGCCCAGAAATCGACCAGCACCGGCTCGCCCGAATCGAGCACGTCGGTCTGGAAAGCGTCGTCAGTCGTATGAGAAACGGCCATTTCGTCTCCTCGCGGTTCGCGACTCGGCCGTGGTCACGGCCAGGAATGGTTTGGTCACGCGGAAGGTAGGTAGCCGGGTCTGGGCCGTCAAGCCGACGACAGGCTGCCATGCACAGCGAGCAGGTCATCGGGCAGCGCCATCAGGCGCGGTGCCGCTGTCCATAACAGCGCGGCACGCACGCTTTTTCCCGGCCACAGGCGGCGCGCCAGGTCCGTATAGGCGGCAAGCTGCGCCAGATAGGCGGCAGGCACGTCCTTCGGCTTGTCGGGCACGGTGCGGTCGGTCTTGTAGTCGACAATGAGGACCGAATCGCCGCTCACCGACAGGCGGTCGATCTGGCCGATGATAGGCGCGTTCTCCGGTCCATAGGTGCCGGCGATGGTCACCTCCGCCTGGCCGCCCGGCGCGAAGACGGCGGCGAAGGCGGGATCGTCGAAGATCGCCAGGATCTCGTCGAGATAACGCGCTCGCGTGCCCTCGTCCCAGTCGGGGGCGAGACGGGCGAGCGCGCGCGTACCGGCGTCCCGCCGGCTCGCCGGGGCGATCTGCGGCAGCGCCTCGAGCAGCCGGTGCAGCACGGTGCCGCGCTTCATCGCCGCGGCGCGACCGATCGCCTCGCCCGGGCCGGCGGGCATGTGCTCGGCAAGCCGCGACGGCGCCAGCGGCCGGTGCGGCGGTGCTTCGGGCACCGCCTTCACCTTGAGCCAGTCGGGCATCGCCGGGGCGGCGACAGCGGTGTTCCCAGTCGCCTTCGGTGCGGCGGCCACGCCTTCGCCTCGGAAGCGGCGCACGCGCCCGTGGGGCGTTTCGGTTTCGCTCAGCAGCGGCGCCAGCGCCCCGGCGATCAGCGGGTACCACGCGCCTTCGGGGATCTGCCGCGCGTTCGTCTTGAAGCCGGCGACATAGAGGCGGTCGCGGGCACGCGTCATCGCCACGTAGAGAAGCCGGTTCGCTTCCTCCGTGCGCTTCTGCTCCGCACGGGTCCGCAGCGCCCGCGTCGCGGCACAGTCGAGTTGCTTGCTCTGCGCCCAGACGAGCGGTTCGCGAAGCGCGTCATCATCGCCCGTCGCGACATCGTCCGGGCCGAAGCGGAACAGCGGCCCGACGCCGCGGCCAGAACTCGCCCGGCAGGTATCGGGCAGGAACACGACGGGCGCCTCCAGTCCCTTTGCGCCGTGCACGGTCATGACGCGCACCTCGTCGCGGCCCTTGTCCATGTCGCGTTTCACCTCCGCCGGGGCGGCGGCGAGCCAGGCGAGCAGCCCGGCGAGACTCGGCGTCTCCGCCTGCTCATACGACAGCGCGAGGTTGAGGAACTCGTCGATCGCCTCGAAGGCCTCCGCCCCGAGCCGCTTGTGGAAGGCCTCGCGCCCCCGGTCCGCCCCAAGGATGCGGGCGTAGAACTCGTAGGGCCGTTCGAAACCGGCCCGCGCCCGCCAGGCGGCGAGCCGCTCCCGGATATCCTCGAGCTTCTTGTCCGTCTTCGCGGCTTGCCGGAGCGCGGCCCACAGCGATCCGCGCCGGCCGATGGCAAGCGCCATCAGGTCGTCCTCGGAAAGCCCGACCAGGGGGGACTTGAGCAGCGCGGCGAGGGTGAGGTCGTCCTCCGGCATCAGCGCGAAGCGGCCGACGGCCATCAGGTCCATGACCGCGATATGGTCGGTCAGAACCATCCGGTCGGCGCCGGCGACGGGAATGCCGTGGGCCTTCAGGGCGCGGATCATCGGTTCGGCGAAGGGCGCGCGCCGGGCCATCAGGATCATGATGTCGCCGGGCCGGATCGGTTTGCCGGTCGCCTCCAGCGTCTCGCCCGTATCGAGCCAACCGCGGATCGTCCGCGCGATCCGGTCGGCAAGGCGCGACTCGGGGCTGCCGGCGCGGTCGGCATCGAGAGGCGCGTCCCATGGGGCGATGTCCTCGGTCTCTTCCGGCTCCTCGATGTCCCACAGTTCGACGAGGCCCGGTTCCCGCTCGCGGATCGCCTCGTGGATCACGGCTTCCGGATCGTCGGGCAGGACGAGGCCGGCGGTCGCAGCCCCCTCCGCGAAGACCGCGTCGACGGCCTGAAGCACCGTCGGCGTCGAGCGGAAGGAGAGCTGCAGCGGCACGCGCGTGAACGCCTTGTCCGCGTCATTCGCGCGGCGCTCGAACTGCCGGCGCATCGCGTCGAAGCGGCTCGGGTCGGCGCCCTGGAACGAATAGATCGATTGCTTGATGTCGCCGACGGCGAAGATCGTCCGGTTGGCGTCGCGTGCGCCGGCGCCGGCGAAGAACTCGCCGGCCATCTTCTCGACGATCTCCCACTGGCGCGGACTCGTATCCTGCGCCTCGTCGACGAGGATGTGATCGAGGCCGCCGTCGAGCTTGAACAGGACCCACGCCGCGTCGGCGCGGCTGAGCAGCATCGCGGTGCGCTCGACCAGATCGTCGAAATCGACGAGGCCGCGTGACGCCTTGAGGCTCTGGTAGCGGCCGATCACCGCGTCGGCGACGGTAAAGAGCGCCCGGTTGGCCGCCAGCATCCGCGCGGCGGCGAGGCGGTCGACAAGGCCCGCCACGCGCGCCTTTTCGTCTTCCAACCGTGCGGCGAGCGCGGGGAAATCTGCTTCGAATGCCTTGGTCAGGAACCGCTTGCGCGGCGACCCGTCGCCCGTCAGGAAGACCGACAGGTAGGCGTCCAGGGCCTCGAAATCGTCGGGGGCGCCCGCCGCCAGCGCAAGCGCATCGCCGAGGGCGATGATCTGCTTGCTGGCGGTCCGCATGGTCTCGGCGACGGACGCCCACTCGCTGCGCTGAAGATGCGGGCTCGTCAGGATATCGGCCGCGACGGTCGCTTCGTCGTCGCCCGGCGCAAGACCGAGGCTGTCGCGCAAGCTCTCGAGCGCGGCATCGAGATCGCCCGCTTCCCGGATCCAGTCGAGATAGGCACCGCGCCGGCTCAGCACCGCGCGCAGCACGTCGGCGAAGCCCGTGTCGCTCAGCCGGGTCAGGAGGTCGGAGATCGCCGCCGAGAGATCCGGCTTGCCGGCCGCGCCGACCAGCACCTCCGCCTGCGCCTCGGCCAGCAGCTCGGCGCTGCCGCGTTCCTCCAGAACCGTGAAGCCGGCGGTGACGCTCGCCTCGAAGGGGAATTGCTGCAACAGCCGTTCGCAGAAGGCGTGGATCGTCTGGATCTTCAATCCGCCGGGCGTCTCGACGGCGGCGGCGAACAGCCGGCGGGCCCGCGCCAGCGCTTCGGGCGACGGACGCCGACCCTCGATGTCGGCGATCCTCTCCGCCAGCACCTCGTCGGGCAGCGTCGTCCACTCGCTCAGCCACTCGAAGACGCGGTTCGACATCTCGGACGCCGCCGTCTTCGTGTAGGTGATGCACAGGAGCCGCGAGGGATCGGCACCGGCGAGGAGAAGCCGCAGCACGCGCTGGGCCAGGACATAGGTCTTGCCGGCGCCGGCATTGGCCCGAACCCAGGCCGAGCCGCGCGGGTCCGACGCCGTGCGCTGCGCCTGGATCGTGCCTTTGGGCACGGGACGGGTGAGCGCGCTCATCGCCTCAGTCTCCCCCGCTGCTTCCGGCGCCTAGGCGCCCCCACTCGGGCCAGCGCGACAGGTGGTCGTAGTCGGTGAAGCGGCTGGCAAACTGGGCCCGCGGCTTCACGAAGTAGGGCTGGGCCGGATCGGCGAACCGTTCGAGCAGGCCGATCAGGTTCTGCAGCGTCTCGGCGGCGAACTCCGCGACGGTGCCATCCTCGGGCAGGACGTCCTTCACCATGCCCGGCACGCGGCTGCCCTTCAGCTCCACATAGGTGAGCCCGGCCGGCGTCAGCCGCTGGAGCTCCGGACCGAAGCCGCCGTTCGCGGCCATCGCCGCTTCCAGCGGAAGCTGCGGACTGAGGCCCGACAGCACCTGCTTGTCGCTTGGCGCGGTGCCGGTCTTGTAGTCGACGACGCGCAGGCCGTTGGCCGTCACATCGAAACGGTCCGCGCGGCCGGTCAGCAACACCTCGCCGTCCGCGACCGGCAGCTTGAGCTGTCCCGTCTGCTCGACGAAGCGGGCCGTGAGATGCTTCCGGTCCTCTTCGTCCTGCGCGACGAACCACGCGGCGACCCGCTGGAAGCGCGGCCACCAGAAGGCGCGAACCTCTGGAAAGTCGTCGAGGTCGGCAAACAGCTCCGCGCCGATGGCGATCAGGTCCGGTGCCCCGCCTGTATCGACCGCTTCCACATAGTCGGCCAGCGCGTCGTGGATGATGGTGCCGCGCTGCGCGGCGTCCGGCGCCTCGTCGAGTTCGGCCAGCGGCTCCAGCCGCAGGACACGCCGGGCGTAGACGGCATAGGGATCACGGATCAGCGACTCGATCTCGGTGACGCTCAGGCGGTCCGGCCGGGCCTCCACGGGCGGGCAGGGCTTCGGCTCGCCCAGTGTCTCGACCGTCTCCGACAGGTCGAGGAGCCGGGCATAGCCGAGCAGCCGGTCGCCCTTCGCGACGAGCGCGTCGTAGCGCGTGTCGCCGATCACCGCCTTCAGGCGTTGCAGCCAGCGCGAGGGCACCGCGGGCGCCCCGCCGATCTTGACGGAGTGCGCCAGCACGATCTCGGGCGCCCCCATCGCCTGCGCCACGTCATGGGCGGCGAGCCCGATGAAGCGCTCCGGTGCCTCCAGCCCGGCGTCGCGGCGCATCGGCCGGTTGAGGAAGGGATCGGTGCGTGTATCCGCCGGCCAGACGCCTTCGTCGAGGCCGCCGAGGATGACAAGGTCGGCGGTGAGGAGACGCGCTTCCAGCGGGCCGAGGATCGACAGCCGCGGATGACCCGGCGCGCGACTGCGCACCGGAATTCCGACCATCAGCGCCCGCAGCAGTGAGGGATACTCGGCAAGCTTTGCGGCCAGCCCCCCATCCGCGGCGGACAGGAGGCTTTCCAGATACCGCTGCAGCGCCTCGCCGTCCTCGTCCGTCAGCGCCGTCCCTTTCGGTGTCGCGGCGACCTGCGCCAGCGTCGCGGCGTGGGCCGCTGCGAGCGTGGGGACGGGATGCGCATCATGATCGTCGAGGGCTTCCAGTGGGCTGACGGCTTCGGCGATCCGCTCGGCGAGGGATATCGCCGCCTGCCAGTCCGCCTCCTCCAGTCGTGATGCCGCCGGATGCAGGCGGGTCTTGTCCCGCTGGTCGAAGGCGCGGCGGACGGCGCGCAACAGTCCTGCCCCGCCCGGCGCCGGGCGGGGGCCGCGCAGGATTGCGAGTTCGAGGATGCGCGCCGCGCGCCGCGCCTCGCCCGGCTCAAGCCCGAAGCGGGCGAGCGGATGCTGGATCAGCGCCACCAGCGGGACCGGGGCGAGCCGCAGCGAGACGGCATCGGCGATCAGCCGGAACAGCGTGCCGGCGGCCGTTTCCGAGAGCGGCCGCCCGGCGGAATCCTCGACCGGGATGTCCCAGCGCGCCAGTTCCGCCGATACGCGGCGGGCAAGTCCGCGGTCCGGCGTGATCAGCGCTGCCGTCCGCCCGGGCGTCTCGATCGCCTCGCGCAGCGCAATCGCTATGCCGAGCGCTTCCTCCTGCTCGCTCGCCGCCCTCAGGGCCGTGACGCCGGACAGCGCGTCGTCGAATCCGGCGGCGTCGATGCGCTCGGCAAGCGTCACCCACCGGTCCGTCGTCGCCACAGGCCGGAAGGTTTCGGAGACGATGCGGTCGAGCGCCGGCCGTTCCGGGTTGACCAGTTCCCCGACACACGTCCGGTCCGTGCCGAGGCGCGCGAGCAGTTTCTTAAGCCCGTATTGCGGATGGCCGGGCGTCGCAGTCCTGCGATCCGTATCGCCGCCGGTATCGATCGCTGTCCAGCTTTCGTCGTCCAGTCCGAGGTCCAGACCGGGCAAAACGACCGCGCCGTAGGGCAGCCGGGCGATGGCGGACAGCAGGGCGGCCGTGGCGGGAATCGTGCCGGTCGACCCTGCGGCGATCACCGGCCGCTGCTCGGTCGCCGCCGTCAGCCGCTCGGCCTCCGCCCGCAGCAGAGCGTTGCGCCGCGTGACCGGATCGACGCGGTCCTCTTGTGCAAGGATCGCCGGCCACTGCTCGATGGCGATCTGCAGGAAGGCAACCGTGAGTTGCCAGTAGGCGGCGTGATCCTCGGGAACCAGCCCGTCCAGACCGGCAAAAGTCCTGCCCTCGGTCTCGAAGTCGTCGATCAGCGTGCCGAGATCGCGGGCGAGGAAGGCGGCGTCGCCCGGCACGACGGGGATCGCCACGGGTTCGTCCCGGCCCGGCACCTTCAGCGTCTGCGCGATGGTGCGCCCCCATGTCAGAACCAGATCGGTCAGCAGGATGTGACGCCGCAGCGGATCGATTGCCGGCGGAAGGGCGAGCGCGGCGGCGGGATCGCCCAGGGCCCCGTCGCCGGGAGACCCGTCCCCCATGTCTTCGGCGCCGGCAAGGGCCAGATCCACCTCGTCGACGTCGCCGATGGTGCGGATCCGCGGCAGCAGGATCGCCCCGTCGGGTGCGCGGCGCGCGAGGATTTCGGCGAACGTCCGGCAGGCGCGCCGCGTCGGCAGGAGGATCGTGTAGTCGGAAAGGTCCCACCGCGATCCGTCCTCCCGCATCGGAACCAGCGTTCCGGCCGTCAGCGCGTCCGCAAGGCGTTCCAGGAACGCCGCCGACGGCGGAATCGTCCACAGACGCGGTCCGGAATGGGCGGTTTCGCGGCCGTTCATGCGGCGATCCGCGGGACGTACGTGCGGCAGACCATCGGATTCGGTATGCGAGCCATGACGTGTCTGGGTTGGCCGGGCCGGAGGAACTACCTATATCGAAAATCGAATATGATGGCGCAAAGCCACCGGACGATTCGCACGATAGTGTATTCCGACGGTTTTGTGCGGGGTAGGCTGGGGCGATGCAACTGCCGATACAACCGACTGAGCAGGACGATTTCACGATCGGCGCAACACGCCTGAGGTTGCGTACGCTGATCCGCCTGCGCTGGTTCGCCGTGGCGGGCCAGTCCGCCGCCGTTCTGCTGGTCTACGCGGTGTTCGGCTATGACCTGCCGCTGGGCTTCTGTTTCGCGCTCATCGCGCTGTCGGCCTGGCTGAACATCTTTCTGCGCATCCGCTATCCCGCCGGCAGCGAGCTGCGCACGCCGCTGGCGACCGTGCTGCTCGGCTACGACATCGTCCAGCTTGCCCTCCTGCTCGGTCTCACCGGGGGGCTCGCCAATCCCTTCTCGATTCTCCTGCTGGTGCCGGTCGTGGTCTCGGCCAGCGCGCTGCCGCCTATGAACACCGTGCTGCTCGGCGCCGTCACCCTCTTGGCCGCCAGCCTGATCGGCGCGGTCCACCTGCCGCTGCCCTGGATCGAGGGCAATGCTCTGGACCTCCCGGTACTCTACTTAGCGGGCATCTGGGTGGCGCTGGCCCTGTCGATCGGGTTTACCGGCGTTTACGCCTTTCGCGTCGCCCGCGAGGCCCGACAGATGCAGGACGCGCTGGCCGCCGCCGAACTGGTGCTCGCCCGCGAGCAGCATCTGTCCGCCGTGGACGGGCTCGCCGCCGCCGCCGCCCACGAGCTCGGCACGCCGCTCGCCACCATCGCGCTCGTCTCGCGCGAGCTTGAACGCGAACTGCCGGCCGAGGGTGCCGTCGCCGACGATATCCGCCTGCTGCGCAGCCAGGTCGAACGCTGCCGCGGCATTCTGCAGCGCATCGGTTCGCTCGGCGAGGACAGCGGCGGTCATCTCGACAACCTGCCGCTGTCGAGCCTGATCGAAGAGATCGTCGCCCCGCATCGCGAGTTCGGCATCGACCTCGTCATCGACCTTGAGGGCGAGGCGCCGGAGCCCGTCGGCCGCCGCGACCCGGCGATCCTCTACGGCCTCGGCAACCTCGTCGAGAACGCTGTCGACTTCGCCCGGACGACCGTCGGGATCAAGGCGCGCTGGACGCCCGACCGGATCGTCATCGAGATCGCCGACGACGGCACCGGCTTTCCGCCGGACGTGCTGGCCAAGATCGGCGAGCCCTACATCTCGACCCGCGACACCAGGCGCGGCAACTCCGAGGAATCCGGCCTCGGCCTCGGCCTGTTCATCGCCAAGACCCTGCTCGGGCGCTCCGGCGCGGCCTTGAGCTTCGCCAACACGGTCCCGCATGGCAAGGGGGCGGTGGTCACGGCCAGCTGGCCGCGGTCGCGCTTCGAACGCTCGACCGGCGACGCCAGGCGGAATTTGGATGTAACGGCGTCGGACGCTGTTAAGATCAACGACGAACCGGCCGCGAAGGTGGCCTCATGAGTGATGCTATGGCTGATATGAACGATTCCGCAGACGAAGCCGTCATGGCGCTTCCGGACCGCACCCTTCTCGTCCTCGACGACGACCGTCCCTTCCTGACCCGGCTGGCCCGGGCGATGGAGCGGCGCGGCTTCGAGGTGACGGAGGCCGATAACGTGGCCGACGGCATGGCCGCCGTGGACCGCTCTCCGCCGGCCTTCGCCGTGGTCGACATGCGGCTGGAGGACGGCAACGGCCTCGACGTGATCCGCAAGCTCAACGAGGTGCGTCCGGACGCCCGCGCCATCATCCTGACCGGCTACGGCAATATCGCCACCGCCGTCACCGCGGTGAAGATCGGCGCGGTCGACTACCTCGCCAAGCCGGCGGATGCCGACGAGGTCTTCGCCGCGCTGATGGCGAGTTCCGAGGAAAAGGCGCCGCCGCCGGAAAACCCGATGTCGGCCGACCGCGTACGGTGGGAGCACATCCAGCGCGTCTACGAACTGTGCGACCGCAACGTCTCGGAGACCGCCCGCCGGCTCAACATGCACCGGCGCACGCTGCAGCGGATCCTGGCCAAGCGCGCCCCGCGCTGACCGTCCGAATGTCTCGCTCATCCTTCGAGACGCGGCTTCGCCGCTCCTCACGATGAGGCTCGTCTGTGGGACGCTGCAGCTCGGGAATCCGCATGATGAGGAGCGCTCGTGAGTGCGCGTCTCGAACCATGGCGCCGGCCGAAGGTCCCGGTTGTCACTACGCGTCCGCGTAGTCCTTCGAGAAGTCGCCATAATCGGGCAGGGTGAACTGGTCGACCAGCGTCGAGCCCATCGTCAGGCGGGCGACGAAGGGCAGGTTCATCAGGCCGGTGATCCTGTTGCGCAGGAACAGCCTGAAGGCGGTGCCGGGAACGAACGAGCCGGCGAATTTCTCCGCGGCTGCCTGCTTGCCGTCGATGAACGGCCGCAGTAGCGATTCATACGAGGCAAAAGCCGTCTCGTAGTCGCCATCGGCCCTGTCGATCTCGCCGGCCAGCACGTAGGCCTCCGTCATCGCCAGCGCCGAGCCCTGTCCCGCCAGCAGCGAGGGCGCGGCGGCGGCATCGCCAAGCAGGACGGTGCGACCGGCCGACCAGCGGTTCATGCGGATCTGGCTGACACGGTCGACATAGAGCTCGTCGGCGCGGTCCATGGCGTCGAGGATCGCAGGGCATTCCCAGCCCCCATCCGTAAAGCGGGCGCGCAGGGCCGTCTTCTGGGCCTCCGTGTCGAAAGGATCGGCAGGCCCCGTGCCGCCGTTCTCGAAAACGAACAGGAACAGCGTCTGGTCGTCGCGCATGGCGAAGCGGGCAATCTGCCGGCCGGGGGTCGTGTAGCTCACATAGACGAGTTCGTCGCGCGGCGCATAACCGTGCGCGCGGAAGGCGGCGACGGTGTAGCCCAGCGGATGCTCGTACGTCTCCTGCGGCCCGAAGGCAAGTTCGCGCACCTTCGAATGCAGGCCGTCGGCGCCGACCACGATGTCCGCCCGCCGCTCCTCGCCGTTCGTCAGCCGGACGGTGACGCCGTCGGCATCCTCCGCGATTTCCTCGACGGACGCGTCGAAGATCGTCTCCACCCGGCCGTCGAGGTGCCGGTAGATGGCGGACGCCAGATCGCCGCGCGGCAGGCTGAGATAGCGTCCCCCGGTGATCTGGCGGAATACCTCCACCGACATGCCGCCCACCCGGCGGCCGGCGCCGTCGACGAGCCTGAGCCTCTTGACGTGATAGCCGGCGCGGTCGAGTTCGGGGATCAGCTTCATGCGTTCGGCGACGTCGAAGCCTGTACCCCAGAAGTCGATCACGTAGCCGCCGGTGCGCAGCCGCGGCGCCTGTTCGATGAGCGTCGGCTCGTGCCCGTGCCGCAACAGCCAGTAGGCCAGTGTCGGTCCGGCAATCCCCGCGCCGTTGATGATTACCCGCATCGGGCCGCTCCCGCGCCTGCGTGTCGATGACGTCCGCGAATCATCGCACACTACCGCAGACGTTAACGCTTCCGTAGGCGCCTGCCATGACGATCCGCCCGGCCGACGGACCTATCGCGGCGAGTTGACCGTGTGATGAACGACAGGAGGGCGCCGTTGGCCGAGTGCGGGGCCTGACCGAAGCCCCCCGAACCGGCCGCGCACGAGGCGCCGTCAGGGCCCGAAACCGAACCCGAACAGACGCAATGACCGACGCTTCCATGGCCATCCAGATCTACGTCGATGCCGACGCCTGCCCGGTGAAGGACGAGGTCTATCGCGTCGCCGGGCGCAACGGCCTGAAGGTCTATGTCGTCACCAATTCCTACATGAATGTACCGCGCGACCCTCTGATCGAGCGCGTCGCGGTGCCGGCCGGTCCCGACGAGGCGGACGACTGGATCGCCGAGCGGGCCGGCGCGTCCGATATCGTGATCACCGCGGACATCCCGCTCGCCGACCGCTGCGTGAAGGCTGGCGCGACGGTGCTGTCGCCGAAGGGCAAGCCGTTTACCGAGAATTCCATCGGTATGCAGCTTGCCACCCGCAACCTGATGACCGACCTGCGCTCTGCCGGCGCGATGACCGGCGGCCCGCCGCCCTTCGACAAGCGCGATCGCTCCGCCTTCCTGTCGGCGCTCAACCAGGCGGTGGTGCGCCTGAAGCGGGCGGGCTTTTCGGGCGGCTGAATGCCGTCACAGGGGAAACGGCGCCTTCGGCAGGTTGATTATGCTCGGCCCCGGCTCGGGGGCCGGGGCACCCCGCCCGTTTTGTGTTCTCGGCCGTGCCATAAAAACAACCGTGTGCCCCGGACTTGATCCGGGGCCCAGCGTAAGACTCCGCCGAAGGCGCCGCGTGTTACTTGGACGCGTCATTCCGGTATGCTCTGCCGCAACGTAACGTCAGAACCGGGAGTCGCCGATGGTCACCTTTGCCACGATCGAGAAGCGCGCCGCGAAGCGGAAAGGCGGACAACGGGACCTCGAGAAACTCCTGTCGAAGCCCCTGACGAAGAAGCAGCTGGCCGCGATACCCGATGACCGCGTGCTGGCCGAGATGGCGCGACGGATCTTCTCGGCGGGCTTCGCCTGGAGCGTCATCGAGAAGAAGTGGCCGGGCTTCGAGGAGGCGTTCCTCGGCTTCGATCCCGGTCGCCTGCTGTTTCAGCCGGACGACTACTGGCACGAACTTGCCGCCGACAAGCGCATCGTGCGCAACGCCCGGAAGATCAAGGCGGTGCGCGACAATGCGCAGTTCGTCGCGGACATCGCCCGGGAGCACGGCAGCTTTGGCAAGTTCTTGGCCGAGTGGCCGGCCGACGACACCGTCGGCCTGCTCGACGTGCTGGCGAAACGCGGCAGCCGGCTCGGCGGCAATACCGGCCCCTACCTTCTGCGCTTCCTTGGCCGGGACGGCTTCATCGCCTCGAAGGACGTGGTGATCTGCCTCCGCGACGCCGGCCTCGACATCGCCGAGAAGCCGGCCTCGAAACGCGACATGAAGAAGATCCAGGACCAGATGAACGCCTGGGCGAAGGAGAGCGGCCGGCCGCTCGCCCAGGTCTCGCGCATCTGCGCCATGTCGATCGGCGAGAACATGGACAACGAGACGCTCGCCCGCCGCGTCGGCGCGGGAGACGACTGAGCTCAGGCGGTACCCGCCGGAACGGCCTTCCACAGCCACAGGTCTATCGGCTGCGACAGGCCGCGCACGCTCTGCGCCGTCCGCTTCTCGAAGCCGTCGAGTTCGTCGGCGCCGCAGCAGGCTTCGGTGCGAACGCGGGCGAGCAGGTCTTCGCTGGCGAGCAGCGGTGTCCCCAGCGTCCGGGTCATCGCTTCCAGTCGGCTCGCGACGTTGACCGTCGAGCCGATCACCGCGAATTCCAGCCGTGTGCCGCCGATGTCGCCGAGCACCGCATCACCGTAGTGCAGGCCGAAGCTCACAGGAACCGGATCCTCGCCACGCGCCGCGCGCGCGTCGTTCCAGCGTGCGGTCACCTTCAGCATGGCGCAGGCGCAGCGCAGGGCGTTCGAGGCATCGGTCTCGCCCGAGAACGGCGTGCCGAACGTCGCCATCAGCCCGTCGCCGAGATACTTGTCCAGCGTCCCGTCGTGGCGGAACACCTCGGCCTCCATCATCGCGTGGAAGTCGCGCAGGGTGTTGATGACGAGCGTCGGGTCGCGCCCGTCCGAATAGGCGGTGAAGCCGACGATATCGACGAACAGGACGGCAACTTTCTGCGCCCGCACCTCGCGCAGCGACTGGTCGTTGTGGGCGAGCTGCTCGACGACGTTGGGCGAGAAGTAGCGGGCGAGGTTGGCGCGTTCGCGTTCCAGCGCGGCCTGCTGCATGACGAGGTGGTTCGCCCGCCGCACGCCGAGCGCCAGGATCGCCGCGACGATCAGGAACACGACCGCTTCCTGAATCCGGCTCGGTATGCCGAAATCGTTCGGATCGAGGTGCCGCAGGATATCGGGCCAGCCGGCGAAGGTCTCCTGGAACAGCGTGCTGAGCTCGGGAAACCGCACCGGCTGCAGCAGCAGGAGGCCGAGGCCCGCCATCCAGAGGACGAAGGTCCAGGTTCCCATCGCGAAGATGGTGCGCCAAGCGTAGTGCAACGTACCGCCAGCGAGCAGGACGAAGAAGAAGACGAACCCGTCGTAGTGGTACTGCAATGCCAGTGGCCGGTCGTCGGCGAACAGCGGATTGGGCACCAGCATGACGAAAGTCATCAGCGCCAGGTCGCAGAACATCAGCAAGAGCTCGACCCGCGATACGCCAACCCGCCCGAAGCGCATCTGCGCCCAGCCGATCAGGCCGAACAGCACGAGCACTCCCTCGTAGTAAAGCTGGTCCCATCGCGGATCGAGCAAGAAGATGAGGATGCCGATCGCCGTCAGGGCGATCCATCGCGCCTTCACCGCCAGGATCAGGCCGGCCCGCTTGTTGCGCTCCAGCGCCTCGGCAACGAAGCGATCCTCTGCCGCATCGCGGCTTCGGACCTCTGTCTGCCTGAAGGAGTCGAGGATCGAGCCGAAGGTCGGATTTGTCGCATCGCTCATGCGGAAGCCCTCGCGCGTGGTGCCGGTCGGTCGACCGGCAAGATAGTGCGCTCGGGGCAGTCTGTCGCCCGGGTGTGTCGGAGGGTCCTAGTCTTCGAAGAGCCGGTCCCACCCGAGATGGCTCGGGATCCAGGTCGCGCCGTTCTCGAGATCGATGGTGGCGCCGTACACCTCGCCGCTGAAATTCTTGATGATGTCCACGGCCCAGGCGGGTGCGGCATCGTAGACATAGACCAGCAGGCCGGCGCCGTTATTGCCGATCAGCGACTGAAACCAATCCTGGGACCGCTTGTAGATGTCTTCGGGTTCGTAGTCATAGCCATAGGGGTGGCAGGCGGCGACGACCTTGGTGCCGGACTGGAACGAACTGGTGTTCATCATGGCAAGGTCGAGTGGCTCGGCCGGGTCGACGCCGGCATAGCCGTGTTTCTTCAGCATGCGTTGCAGGTCTTCGCAATAGCTGAAGTAATTCATCCCGGCGCCCCCTGCTTTGCCGTATAATAGAGTATCGGTATATAACTATTCCGGAATTCGCATGGGAACATTGGCATCGATTTTTTTTCGGTGCCAGAAAAAATAGTTTCGGCTCGATACAATTCGTGGGGAAAAGGCCGCCTCTAGCGGATGTCGCGGATCAGCCCCGAGTCCGGAAAGCAGGTCGGCGTCCGCCCCGCCTGTTGCTGCCACAGGCCGATGGCGGTCCGCGTCTTGAATCCGACGAGGCCGTCCGCGCCACCGACATCGTAGCCCCTGGCGACGAGGCGGTCCTGCATCGCCTTGACGTCGCCGCGCTTGAAGCCGGCGGCTGTATTCCACGTCCCCGCGATGGCCGGTCCGCCGCGCAGCCGATCGGCCACATGGCCGACGAACAGCGCGTAGAGGTCGGACTCGTTGTATTCCTTCAGGACGTAGAAATTCTTCGACACGATGAAGGCCGGCCCCAGGCGTCCCGCCGGCATCATCAGGTGGCGCGTGTCGCCGCCGCGTCCCGGCAATGCCGATCCGTCGACCCGCGTGACGCCGGCCTTTTGCCACTGCGACAACGGATAGGGCTGTTCGGGCCCCTCGACGGCGCAGTTCACCGTCTCGGGGACACGCGCCTCGACGCCCCAGGGCTGGCCCGTCTGCCAGCCGTGCTGTTTCAGATAGTTGGCGATCGAGGCCAGCGTGTCGGGCACCGACTGCCAGATGTCCCGCCGTCCGTCGCCGTCGAAGTCGACCGCGAAGGCGAGATATTTCGACGGCAGGAACTGCGGCTGACCCATGGCGCCGGCGATCGAGCTCTTCATTTCGCCCAGCGGGATATGGTCGCCCTGCAGGATCTTCAGCGCGGCGATGAACTCGGGATAGAACAGGCTGCGGCGGGTGCCGGCATAGGCCTGTGTCGCCAGCGTGCGGATCGCCGACTTCGGGATCGCCGCGCGGCCGAAGGCGGATTCGCGGCCCCAGATCGCGACGACGATCTCCTTCGGCACGCCATAGCGCTTCTCGACCGCGTCGAGCACGGAGGCCCATTTCGCCATCTGCTGCCGGCCGATCGAGACCAGCGGCGCGACGTTGTTCTCGGACATGTACTTGCCCGGCGCGGAGAACTCCGACTGCCAGTTGATCTTCGGCGCCTGCCCCGGCTGGCCGAGATCCGGCAGCTTCCAGTCGGGCGTCAGTCCCGCGGTCGCCTGATCGAAGACGGCACGAGATACGCCCTGCCTCTGCGCGTCGGGCCAGACGCGGGTCTCGAGCCAAGAGCGGAACTGCGCGTCGGATTGCGCCAGCGCCGAAGACGTGAGCGCGAAGAGCAGGAGCAGGATAGACCCGAGAAGGCGCATGCCACGATCCCCCGGTCTAGCGTCCGCCGCCGACGTCGATCAGCGCGCCGCTGACATAGGACGACGCGTCGTCGAGCAGCCAGATCACGAGCTCGCCGACCTCGTCCGCCGAACCCGCCCGCCCGAGCGGGATGGCGTGCTTGAATTCCTCGATCCGGTTCGGCTTGCCGGAATCGGCGTGGATCTCGGTATCGATCATGCCGGGACGAATCGCGTTGACGCGCACGCCGTCGGGCCCGAGTTCTTTCGCCAGGCCAAGCGTCATGGCATCGACCGCCCCCTTCGAGGCGGCATAGTCGATGAATTCGTTCGGGCTGCCGATGCGGGCGGCCGCCGACGACATGTTGACCAGCGAGCCGCCCTTGCCGCCGCGCGACGTCGACATCCGCCGGGCCGCCTCGCGGGCGACGAGGAAGGCGCCGTAGACGTTCGTGTCGAACAGCCGCCGTGACACAGCCGGGTCCATGTCGGCGATTTTCGAGGCGACGCGAAGGATACCGGCATTGTTGAAGACGCCGTCGAGCGGTCCGAACGCCTGCTCCGTCGCATCGAACAGGGCGGTGACGGCGGCCGCGTCGGCGACGTCGCCCTGGATCGCGACCGCCTTGCCGCCGGCGGCCTCGACGGCGTTCACGGTGGCCTCGGCGGCGTCCCTGTTGCCGGCGTAATTGACGCCGACCGACCAGCCACGCTCTCCCGCGAGCCGGGCCGTCGCCGCACCGATGCCGCGGCTGGCACCGGTGATCAGGATCGTTTTCGACATCTCATCCTCCGCACACCACCTGTCCCGCGATGTCGCCGCGGGGGCGCCGTCACGCCATCCGGAGATACCATGCGATGTCGATATCCGAAACCAGCGCGTTGAACCGGTCGGCCTCGCCGCGCTTGATCGCAGAGAAGACGCGCAGGAAATCCGCGCCCAGATAGTCGGCCAGGAACGCGGACCGGGCGGTCTCCTCGATCGCGGCTGCCCAGCCGCCGGGGAAATCGGCCACGATCTGGTCGTAGCCGTTGCCGGTGATCGGCGCGCTGGGGCTGGCCTGCTCGGCGATCCCCTTGTGGACGCCGGCCAGCACGGCGGCGAGCGCCAGATAGGGGTTGGCATCCGCGCCGGCGACCCGGTGCTCGAAATGACGGGTTTCGGCCTTGCCGGCGGTGACGCGCAGGGGCACGGTCCGGTTGTCGACGCCCCAGCCGGGACCGACCGGCGCGTAGCTGCCCGGCCGGAACCGCCGCCAGGAATTGGCGTTCGGCGCAAAGATCGCCATCGATTCCCGCAGCGTCGAAAGCTGCCCGCCGATCGCGTGGACGAGGGTGCCGGTCGGCACGGCCTCGTCGCCGGCGAAGACGTTGGCGCCACCGGAATCGTTCAGGCTGGCGTGCACGTGCATGCCCGATCCGCTGAAATCCGAAAACGGCTTGGCCATGAAGGTGGCCGCGTAGCCGTGCCTCTCCGCGACGCCCTTCACGATGCGCTTGAACAGGACCGCGTCGTCGGCGGCCCGCAGCGCGTCGTCGCGATGCTTCAGCACGATCTCGAACTGGCCCGGCGCATATTCCGACAGAAGCGTTCGCGCCGGCACGTCCATCGCGTCGGCCGCGGCATAGATATCGTCGAGCACCGGGGCGAAGTCGGCGAGGTCGTCGAGCGAACACGGCTGCAGGTGACGCTCCTGCGGCCAGCCGTTCGAGGCCGTCGCCGGCGCGGCGCGGCCGGCCTGCGCGGCGGCGCGGTCGACGAGGAAGAACTCCATCTCTATGGCCGCGACCGGCGCCAGGCCCGTCTCCGCGAACCGGTCGACCACGCGCTTCAGCGCCTGGCGCGGGTCGGCGTGGAACGGCGTCCCGTCGCGCTCGCGGGCGGCCATCAGCATGATGCCGGTCGGCGTCGTCGCCCACGGCGCGCGCGCAAGCGTACCCGGGACCGGCCACAGCACCCGGTCCTTGTCGCCGTCGTCCCACTGCAGCCCGGCGTCCTCGACGTCGAGGCCGGTGATGTCGACGCCGTACAGCGACCCCGGCAGCGGCCGGCCGTCGGCGAACGCGCCTTCCAGTTCCGACCGCGTCAGCACCTTGCCGCGCGCCGCCCCGCTGGCATCGGTCAGGACCGCCTCGATCCGGCGGATATCGGGGTTGGCGGCCAGGAAGTCGCGGGCTTCGTCAACGGGATGGGACATGTCGGTTGCTCCGGGAAGTGCGGCGCTTGGTAGTCGAGCGGCTGGCCGCCGTAAAGCGGGAATCCGGGCGTGTCGCGCTGCAGGCGGCCTCAGGAGGTCGTTGCCGGCCCCGAAATACCGGCATACGGGTTCGGGCCTTCCTCGATCGGGATGCCGGTGGAATCGACGTAGCGCGACAGCATGTTGAACCACGACATGACGAAGATCGCCTTGCACGCCTCGTTGTAGCCGCCGTAGTGGGCGACCAGCGCCTGCACGGTGTCCTCGCCGAGCTTCGCCTTCGCGGTGATCTCGTCGCAGGCCCGGCAGATCAGCTTCTGGGCCTCGGTCAGCCCGTCCATGTCATCCGACAGGATCGCATCGACCATCGCCGTGTCGAAACCGCCATAGGCCCTGTGCTGCTCGATCTCGTAGGGCGAGTCGTTCACCCGGCAGGTGCGGAACAGCATGATCTCGCGGTCCATCCTGGGAAACCAGGCGTCGTCGAACACCGCGGAAACGGCGGTGTAGATTTCCGGCGCGATGCCGGTGCGGCCGAGCATTCGGGCGATGTTCAGCTTCGGCAGCGTCTTCAGGAAAGCGAGGGTCCGCGCGTCGAGCTCCTCGTCTGTCGGCAGTGGTATCCGGGTCATCTGTCGGGTCCTCCGGCTCGATTGGTCGCCCGGGCACTCTATCGCCCGAAAGGTGAACATCCCCTAAGGGCAAAAGCAGGCGACGGTCCGCTACAGGCTGCCGTCGTCGAAGCGCGCCGCCGGGTCGGCGAGCGCGTGCAGCCTGAGGGCCGCCAATCGGGCGAAGCGCAGGGTCATCGCCTTGCGGGTTGCGCCCGCCATCCTGTGCTCCGGTGCCTCGTCGAGGATCTCGGCGCCATAGGAATCGGCGGCGATGAACCCGGCCTCCGCCGGAAAGATGTCGCGGCCGAGGTCAGGCGGGGCGGCGAAGTAGAGCCGGTCGCAATGGGTGCGGTAGTCCGGCCATTTGCCGTCGGCGCGCAGGTCGGCGAGGCTCGACTTGATCTCGACGATCCAGAAATCCCCCTTCGGCGACAGCGCGACGATATCGGCGCGCCGGCCCGAGGCCAGCGGCATCTCGGTGACGAGGGAGAAGCCGAGCGTGCGCAACAGGCGCCCGGTGCCGCGCTGGACGCACAGCGCGGTTTCCGACTGGCGTCCGTCGTTCAGCAGCTCCTCGGTGGTCGGACCGATCATGGACCCGTCACTCGTCTCCGATCTGGTCGAGATAGGCGAGGATATCGGTGATCTGCTTGGGCTCGAACACGAACTCGGGCATGTCGACGCCCTCATGGCCGACGACGATGCCCTCGGCCAGCGCCTCCTCGAGGCTTTCCAGTGGCCATTTCGCCTTGAAGGTCCGCATCGGCGGGGCGTTCGGCTCGGGGCTGTCTCCGGTCACCTCGACGGAATGGCAGGGCGCGCAGTTCGCCTTGACGATGAGATGGCCCGCATCCGCATTGTCCTGGGCGCCGGCCGTCCCGGCCAGCAGGGCACTGAAAAAGGCGGCCGCAACCGCGTGCTTCCCGTATCGCATGGATCTCCTCCTTCCGTCCGCGACGTCCCGATGGACGCCGAATCGGGCGGATATCCTCCGGGGCGAATCCTAGCGGCTGGCGCGATCGCGTAAAACCGGTGGCAATGTCACAGCTCGCCGCCGCGGCCCGGCATCAACCGCCGTTGCCGCATGGGGATGTCGTTCTACGGCGGCGGCCCGCTCAGGCGAAAACGGCGCGGACCTTCGCGATCAGGGCCTCGGTCGCCACCTCGAGGGCGTCGAACTGGCCGTAGAGATCGAACTTGTTGGTCCGCTGCAGGCTTTGGCCGGTGCCCGACGACAGCAGCCAGACGTCGCCGCGGGTGTTCGATTCCAGCACGAACAGCTCGCCGGTGTCGGCATCGCGGACAATGTCGTGGCCCAGCAGCGGCAGATCCGGAAAGGCCGTGTGCGTGCGTTCGGCGAGGGCGATCACCTCCTCGTCGAACGCCAGCGTGTAGTGCGAACTCTTCTTGTTGGAGACCACCGGCGCGCCGCCGACACCCGCCGCTCCGGCGAATCCGTCGCGCGATTCCAGCGGCCGGAACCCGCGATCGGCCTCGCAATGGACAGCAAACAGCGTTCGCCCGAACAGCGTGGTGACGCGAAAGTGATTGGCCCAGCGGCCCGTATAGACGAACTTTTGCGCGACCATCGGGGCGGTGCGGCCCGGATGATCCTCGGCATAGGTTTCAGGACCCGCATAGCGGACGCGTCCGGTCTTCTTGATGACGATTCCGGCCGCTTTCCGGGCGAGATCCGGTTTCACGATGACGTACGGGCCCCACTCTTTCGGCTCGAGCTTCGTATCGGGCGTGATGACCTCCCAGTCCGGAACCGGGATGCCGGCGGCGCGGTAGCGCTCGTACTGGACACTCTTGGGCAGGTCCTCGCCCTGGAACACGACCGCGTTTTCGGGGTGAAACCGCCGCAGTTCCATCATCGAGACGATAATCGCCGGCCGGCCCGCTATACTGGCGAGGATTTCCGGGTTCTCTTTCTTGTTCTCGGCGATCAGGACACCTATGTCCTGCGCACGTGCCTCGATCCGGCGGGCGATTTCCTGGAAATCTTCGAGGGATTGACGTTCTGGCCAGTGGACGAGGACGAGCTTTGGCATAGATACCCGGTTCGAAGCCGTTTCAGCGCGCGAATGTGCGGTGCTAGCGTGTTCGGCCCCGATCAGTCAAATCGACCTAGTCGGACCGCCCGGACAGACGGCACCAGTCATGAGGAAATTGCCGATGAACTCTCTGCCGGCCGATCTGTTGCTGCGCGAGTGGATACTCGACCACGGCCATTCCAACGGCGACCTGTCGAATTTCATCGCCGGTCTCGGCGACAAGCTGAAGGAATTCGGCGTCCCCGTCTACCGGATCTCCAGCGGCATTCCTGTGCTGCATCCGCTGATCCGCGCCGTCAGTGCCATGTGGATCGATGGCGAAGGCGTCTCGACGCGCCAGTTCCCGCTGTCGCTCGTCAAGGACAAGATGTTCACCAATTCGCCGCTCTTCCATGTCTACAACAAGGGAGACACCGTGCGTGTGGCCGTTTCGCCGGAGCCGGTCGAGGGCGAGTTCACTATCCTCGAGGACCTGCGCGCCGACGGGGCGACCGACTACGTCGCCTTCCCGCTGACCTTTACCGACGGCTCGCACAAGTCGCTGACACTGGCGACCCGCCATCCCGACGGCTTTTCCGACGCCCATATCGCGCTTCTGGAGAAGACGCTGCGGCCGATCGCCATGGTGTTCGAGATCCACGCCCAGAAGAAGATGGCGTCGACGCTGCTCGGCACCTATCTCGGCCGCTCGACGGCGCCGCGTGTGCTGGCCGGCGAGATCCAGCGCGGCGACGGCCAGGAGATCGATGCCGTGATCTGGTTCTCCGACCTGCGCGGCTTCACCGACCTGTCGGCCCGGTTCACCCCGCGCGAGCTTGTCGACGTCCTCGATTTCTACTTCGAGGCGATGACGGAAGCCGTCGAGGAGCGCGGCGGCGAGGTGCTGAAGTTCATCGGCGACGCGGTGCTTGCGATCTTCCCCTATTCCAACGAGGCCGAGGCGAAGAAGGCCGCGGCCAAGGCGCTGGAGGCCGCCGAGGCGGCGCTTGAGAATATCGCGCGCATCGACGAGACGGACTTCGCCTGCTGCGTCAGCGGCCTGTCGGTCGGCATATCGCTGCATCTCGGGGCGGTATTCTACGGCAATGTCGGCGGCCGCGAGCGCCTCGATTTCACCGTCATCGGCGAGGCGGTCAATGTCGGCAGCCGCATCAACGGGCTGACGCGGGACCTCGGTCATCCGATCCTCGCCAGCGAGGATTTCGTCGAATACAGCGACAGTGCTTTCAACGACGTCGGCGTCCACACCTTGAAGGGCGTCCGCAGACCGCACCGCGTTTTTCATCCTCTGTCGGCCGTCGCGACGATGCCCGTCGATCTGGTCGGGGACACGGATAGCGCGGAGGATGACACTCTTCCGGCCGGAGTGCCGGTCGGCGGCCGCGGGGAACGCCCCGCGGCGATGGTCAGAGCCTGATCACCATACCCTGATGGGCGAACAGGGCGCCGGGGAAACGTTTCGCCGCCGCGCCCGCATATGCGTCCAGTTCGTCGTCGGAGCGGTCGGGGTGGTGGTGGAAGATCACCGGAACCTTGACCCCGGCGCGTTCGGCCAGCGCCAGCCCCTCCTGCCACGTCGAATGGCCCCAGCCGACGAAATCCGCGTATTCGCCCTCGTCGAACATGCCGTCGTAGATCATCACGTCGGCACCGTGCACGAACTCCTCCACGGCCGCGTCGAAGACCGGATCGCCATGCTCGTGGTCGGTTATCGTCACCAGCGTCTTGCCGGCGGCCGTGAACCGGTAGCCGATGGACCCGTTCGGGTGGTTCAGCATGATCGTGTCGACCTCGATGCCGCCGTCCAGCACCAGGTGGCCGGGCGGGGCGAAGCGCTGGCATTCGCAGGCGGCCAGATGGTCGAAGGCGACCGGAAAGATCGGCGGCGACATGATGCGGCACAGCACTTCGCGCGGATCCTGGTCCGGCTCCAGGTGGCCTGCCCACACCCTGATCTGTGCGGACGGGTTGTAGGCCGGCTTGAAGAACGGCAGGCCGCAGATGTGATCGAGGTGGAAGTGCGAGAACAGGATATCGATGTCGGTGACGTCTCCGGCAACGAGGATCTTGCCGAGGTCCCGTACCCCCGATCCGCAATCGATCAGAACGGACCGGCCGCCGATGATCACTTCCATCGAGGTGGTGTCGCCGCCATACCGCTCGGTCTCCCGTCCCGGCGCCGGAGTCGACCCGCGGGCCCCCCAGACCTTCAGCACGATGTCGGAGCCGGCGGTGTCGAGCATCAGCTTGTTCCGGTATCCGCGAGCTGGCCGCGCACCACCGCCAGATCGTGGGTCGTGCGTTCGAGGCGGTGCGCCAGAACCCGCATCACTTCCAGCGAGACTTCCGGAAACTCCTGCAGGATCCGGAAGAAATTGTCCTTGGAAACGCGCAGCGCCGTGATCTCGCCGCTGGCCTTCACCGTGGCGGTCCGCGGCATGTCGGTCAGCAGTGCCATCTCGCCGACGACGTCGTTCTTCTTGATCTCCGCGACCTTGCGCTCGGCGTCGCCGTTGGCGGTGACGAGGACGTCGCCGTGGCCCTCGAGGATGATGAAGGCGGAGTCGCCGGGTTCGCCCTGGGTGCAGAGGATTTCGCCGGTCCGGAACGTGATGCGTTCGCTGATGAATGCCAGTAGCCGGAGCTTCGCCGGCTCGATGGTGCGAAACATCGGGATCGTCCGCAGGGCTTCGACTTCCGTATTGATGCTCATCTGACCACTTCCGTTCCCCGGATCGCTGTCCTCGTCACGCCTCGGCCGGCTCTGGCGGCTTGCTCGACCCGGCGTCCTGTCCCAGACGACCGGCGGTGATCGTCAGGTTCTTGTCGAACGCGTGAGCCGCCTCCGGAGTTTCGAGGCCGACGATAAGCGTAGCGTCTCCGATCTCTTCGCGCACGATCTTCAGCAGCGGATCGCTGCCGGACGCGAAAATACCGTCGAAAATCGCAATATTGGGACGTTTCATCAACGCGCGGACGACGGCGATGCGCTGGCGCTGGGCGGGCGACAGGCGCGAGCCGGCGACGCCGACATTGTAGTCGAGGCCGGCCCGCTGGATCTGGCCCTGCAGGCCCAATTCGACGATGACGTCCCGGATGATCGTGTCGACGCGCTCGCGGCTGCCGCGGCGATCGACCCGCGGCTTGCCGAACAGCACGTTGTCTTCCACCGACAGCGGCGGGATCAGGAGTTCGGGATCGAACGGCACGAACTCCTCGCCGTCATCCGCCTCGAGCATCTCGCGGAACGTCGGCCGGGCCGCGACGATCATCTGCTCGCGCGTCTCGTCGAGGATGTCGAGGCGGTGCCGGGCGGGGACGAGTTCGAAGGCGAGCCCGATCAGGTCGCTGCGCTCGGACTTCGACAACTTGCGAAGGCCCTGCTTGTCGATGCGCTTGATAAGCCGGTCGTAGATCGGCAGCTCGTCCGGCGTGATGAAGCTGAATTCCGCCAGCAGCGAGCCCTCGCCGGAGAGCTGGGCGAACAGGTCGACCATCATCCTGGCGATCTCGACGCCCATCTGCAGGAAGTCGTCCTGGATGCCGGCCTTGTCGAGGAACTGGATGACGAGCGGGTCGGCGGCGAGGTCGCCCATCTTCACCGTCGGGTCGGCGGGCAGCGCGAACAGGACGTTTTCCGCCAGTGTCGCGCTAGGATTGAGCTTCCCGGCGTCCCACAGCTCCACCAGGTCGGCGGCCTGCGGATCGGACAGGATGCGCTCGGCCGCCTTCTTGCGGGCCTGGATCAGTTCGGCCACCGGCGCGTCCTCGGCCTTCGGGTCGATGCGCGCGCTCAGGCCCAGCCGGAACGCGTCGTCGCCGAGCCCGACCTTGTCCATCAGCGCCATCGCCCGCGCGTCCAGCTCCTCCTGCGAGGCGACTTGCGCTTCGTCCAGATCGTTCCAAGGCACGGTCATCGGGTACGCCGTGTTGGCCGTGAGGTTTGCCTCGTCGACACGCCGCTTCGCCTCGGCATCCGCCGGCCAGCCCTCCGGCAGCACCGGGCGGTGGCGCAGGCCGTAGGTGAGGTTGCCGCGGATCGTCTCGGAGAACACGTAGGGATTCGGCCCGACATAGGCGATCGACCGGCCGAGGACGGCTTCGGGCTCGTTATCGAGGTTGCGCCCGCCGATCAGCACCTCCCCGCTCAGCGGCTCCACCAGGCCGGCCATGAGTTCGAGCAGGTCGCCGCGCCCGTCCGTGTCCTCGCCGATCACCGCCATCAGCGAACCGTGCGGAATCGTCGCACTCACGTCGGTGATCGGATGGCCGGAGCCGGGATAGTGGACGTTGTTCAGGACGATGTCGCCGGTCAGTTCCGGCACGCCCTCGGCGTCGTCGGTGAGCTTGCTGATCGACTGCAGGTCGGGAATGTCGAAATTCTCGATCACCGTCTGGTACTTGATCTCGACGTCGGCGCGCGCCTGGTAGAAGTCGAGCAGTTCCTTCCACGGGCCGGCGAGGTCCTTGTAGGCGGCCAGCACGGCGACGAGGGCGCCGAAGGACAGCTGGCCCTTGATCACCAGGTAGCCGCCGATCGAATAGAAGAAGAACGGCGTGAGCTGGTTGATGAAGTTGTTGATGAACTTGATCAGGAAGCGCAGCTGGAAGCCGACGTAGCGGATCTCGAAGTTGGTGTAGAGCCGGTCGGCGATGTCGGCCTGGTGCCAGCCGCTGGTGTCGTTGGCGTGGATCTCGCGCACACCCGAGATCGTCTCGCCGATGCGGTCGGCCATCCGGCGGATGTTGAGCACGCGGTCGCGGGCGAGCTTGTTCACCTTCGCCTGCAGCCACGGGATGATCCACATCTGCAGCGGATACAGCGCGATGGCCGCCGCGCCGAGAAACACGTCCTGGGCGAAGATGAAGTACAGATAGACGAGCAGCGTCCCGCCCTGGAAGACGGGAAGCGCGATGGCATCGCCGATATAGTTGCCGAGCGGATCCACCTCCGACGTGATCATCGGGATGATCTCGCCCTGGCTCACCTGCCGGAAGCGCGGCAGGCGGAAGCGCAGGATGCGCTGGTACAGCTCGTAGCGCAGGCGCCGCAGCATGCGCTCGCCGAGCAGGTTCTTCGCCGTGTTCAGCCAGAACTTGATGCCGTTGTTGATGATGACGAGGGCGAGGAACAGGAAGCACAGCGTCAGCAGGTAGGGAATCTGGTCGAGCTCGATGCCGAGGATCGGAACGGGCTGCGGCCAGTCGGTGCCCTGCAGCGCCTGGTTGACGATCTGTTTGGGCAGGTCGAGGGAGTAGTAGATGAGCGGGAACGACAGGAAGGTGACCATCAGGATGATGATCTGCTGGCGCTTGCTGTGCTTCCAGATATACCGGAAAAGCGAAGAATCCATGCAACTCCCCCCGTCACGCCCCCGATGCGGACCATAAACAGGCTCGTTCGGAGCCGTTAACAAACCGGCAGGCGCGACACAGGTCGAACCTTATCCGGTTCGCGCCATCGGGCAAACGTCCTTTTCCGGCCACCCGCGCCCTACGGCTTCCGGTAGAGGTAATACCGGCCCTTGAGGACGCTGTCGGGCAGCGGAAGCTCCTCGAAATCGGGCAGATCGAGCGCGTGACCGCAGACGACGACGGTGCCGGAGCGCGCATACCCGGCGATCATCGGCGACAGCCAGGCGCTGCGCGCCAGGTCCGCCGTCGGGTCGCCGTTCGACAGGTCGGCATGGATCATCGCCGCCGTCGGTCCCGTGCGCGCCTTGGCGAAAGGCAGGTTTTCCCGGATTTCCCCCAGAATGAGGAAGTCCGCCTCAGGCGTGGATTTCGGCGAGGCGCCGACGGCCCGCTCGAAGACGAAGATGTCGCGATCCGCTGCCACTTCCTTCAGGTGGTCGTAGGTGCGGCCATTGCCGAGCCCCAGTTCCAGAACCGGTCCGGGCACGTCCGTTACCATCTCCATCGCCTGGTTGAGGAGGTCGCGCTGCGCGATCAACCGCTTGATCATACTGTCCAATCGGCTCATGGCACTGCTCTCCTTGCTCGGTCCCTGCGACGACGGACACGTCATAGGCGAACCGCGCAATATCGACAAGGCTCGCACTTGTGCCACCTGCCGTATTGCTCCGGCGCGGCGTGCGGCGTAGGGTCTGCAACGTTTACGATATTGAACTTCACCGGCGAAACGGAAGCCAAGCCGGCCGCAATGCACGACGCCAAGCCGAAGATCCTGATCTATAGCCACGACTCCTTCGGCCTGGGGCACCTGCGCCGTTGCCGGGCGATTGCGCATTCGCTGGTGGATTCGCTGCCCGGCGCCTCGGTGCTGATTCTGTCCGGGTCGCCGATCATCGGCTCCTTCGAGTTCAAGACGCGCGTCGATTTCGTCCGCGTCCCCGGCGTCACCAAGCTGCGCAACGGCGCCTATACCTCGCTCAGCCTGCCGATCGACATCGAGGAAACGATGGCGATCCGGGCCTCGATCATCGAGCGCACCGCCGAGGTGTTCGAACCGGATATCTTCATCGTCGACAAGGAGCCGACCGGCCTGCGCGGCGAGGTGCGCCAGACGCTGGAGACGCTGAAGGACCGTGGCGTGCATCTCGTGCTCGGCCTGCGCGATGTGATGGACGACCCCGACGACCTGCGCGAGGAATGGCAGCGCAAGCAGGCCCATCCCGCACTGGACGACCTCTACGACGAGGTCTGGATCTTCGGTCTGAAGGAAATCTTCGATCCGCTGGAGGGCGTCGGCGTCTCGCCATCGGTCTACGACAAGACCCTGTACACCGGTTACCTGCGCTCCTCGCCGCCGAAGGTGGGCCACTCGGCCGACGACCTGCCCTTCGGCGAGACGCCCTTCATCCTGGTGACGCCCGGCGGCGGCGGCGACGGTGTCGAACTGGTCGACTGGGTGCTGCGCGCCTACGAGGCCCGCACACGGCCCCTGTTCCCGGCCCTGATCATGCTCGGGCCGTTCATGGACCACAATCACCAGACGCAGTTCATGGAGCGCGCCGAGCAGGTGCGCGACGTCAAGGTGAAACGCTTTACCGCGCAGATGGAACCGCTCGTCGAAGCCGCCGTCGGCGTCGTCGGCATGGGCGGCTACAACACCTTCTGCGAGATCCTGTCGTTCAACCGCCCGGCCCTGCTGGTGCCGCGCGTCGTGCCGCGCCAGGAACAGATGATCCGCGCCCTCAAGGCCGAGGAAGCCGGCCTGTTGAGCGTTTTGCCGATCGACAACTATCCCGACACGGACCTGATGATCAAAGCCCTCTCGCGCCTGCCGCGCCAGCCGGCGCCGCTCTCCGCCGGCATTCCCGACCTGCTGGAGGGCCTCGACACGATCAACCGGCGTGTCGTCGGGATCCTGCGCGCCCGCGCCGCCGCCGCGCCCCAGACCCTCGCAGCCGGCTGACAGCGTGCCGATGCCTCGCGTTGCCGTTGTCGTCAAGGGCTATCCGCGCCTGTCGGAGACCTTCATCGCCCAGGAAATCCTCGGCCTCGAGCAACGCGGCATCGACGTCCTGATCGTTTCGCTGCGCAAGCCGACCGATCCGGCGGTCCACGACCTGCACCGGAAGATCAGGGCGGATGTCCTCTATCTGCCCGAATACCTGAAGGACGATCCCGCCCGTGTCCGCGCCGGCCGCCGCTTTGCCGAAGGGCTTCCCGGCTACGAGGCGGCCGAACAGGCCTTCCGGCGGGACCTTGCCCGCGATAACACGGTCAACCGCTGGCGCCGCTGGGGCCAGGCGCAGGTGCTCGCCAACGAACTGCCCGGCGACGTCGACTGGCTCTATGTCCACTACCTGCACACGCCGGCCTCCGTCGTGCGCTACGCGGCGCTGATGACGGGACGCGGCTGGTCGTTTTCGGCGCACGCCAAGGATATCTGGACGACGCCGGAATGGGAGCTCGAGGAAAAGCTCGCCGACGCGGACTGGGGTGTCACCTGCACCGCCTTCAACCGCGCCTATCTCGGCAAGCTGGCAGCCAGATCGGACAGGAAGGCCGGCGATTCCAAGGTTTCCCTCGTCTATCACGGCCTCGACTTCTCGCGGTTTCCAGAGCCCTCGACGCCGTCAGGCCATGACGGCGGCGCCGGCGGTCCGGTGACGATCCTGAGCGTCGGCCGGGCGGTCGAGAAGAAGGGCTTCGACGACCTGATCCGCGCGCTTGGCCGGATCGGCGACACGATCGACTGGCGTTTCGAGCATATCGGCGGCGGGGCGACGCTGGCGAAGCTGAAGGCGCAGGTCGAGACGCTCGGGATCGCCGACCGCGTGTCGTTCCTCGGCGCCCGCGCCCATGACGATGTGAAGGCCGCGATGCTGGCCGCCGATCTGTTCGTGCTGCCGAGCCGGGTGGCGAAATCGGGCGACCGCGACGGCCTGCCGAACGTGCTGATGGAGGCCCAGGCGCTGGGCACCGCCTGTATCGCGACGCCGGTCTCCGCGATTCCCGAACTGATCGAGGACGGCCGGACCGGTCTGCTCGTGCCGGAGCGCGATCCCGCAGCCCTCGCCGCGGCGATCCTGGACCTAAGCCGCGATCCCGATCGGCGCGCCCGGCTGGCCAGGGCGGGGACGGCCCGCGTCCTCAGCGATTTCTCCAGCGAACCCGGTCTCGACCGCATCGCGGCGATACTGAAGACTGCCTGCGCCGCCAAGGCGGCGTGAGACGGGGCGGACGCCGCGCGGCACGGTGACCGCGCGGCGCGTGATTTTCTAGGACGCCAGCGCCGGGTGGTCCGTGTAGCCTTCCGCGCCGCCGCCATAGAAGGTCTTGCGGTCCGGCTCGGCCAGCGGCGCATCGTCCCTGAGGCGCGCGACGAGGTCCGGATTGGCGATGAACGCCCGGCCAAAGGCAACCGCGTCGACCGTGCCGGTTTCCACCGCGTCCATCGCGCTGGCGCGGTCGTAGCCGTTGTTGCCGATCCACAGGCCGCTGCCGCCGGCATCGCGATACGCCGCCTTCATGGCCGCATAGTCGAACGGCGTGTCGCCCTGCATGTAGTCGCGCGGGCCGCCCGTCGCCCCCTCGACGACGTGGATGAAGGCGAGGCCGCGCGTGCCCAGCTCCCGCATCACGTGGTTGTACAGCGGCTGCGGGTCCGGGTCGGCGATGTCGTTGGCCGGCGTCACCGGCGACAGGCGGATGCCGGTGCGGCCGGCGCCGATCTCGCCCGTTACGGCGTCGACCACCTCGAGCAGGAACCGGGCCCGGTTCTCGATCGGGCCGCCATATGCGTCGGTACGGTGGTTGGCGCCGGTCTTCAGGAACTGGCCGATCAGGTAGCCGTTGGCGGCGTGGATCTCGACACCGTCGAACCCCGCATCGATCGCCGCGCGGGCCGCCGTGCGGTAATCCTCGAGAATGGCCTTGATGTCGTCGACGCTCAGTTCGCGCGGCTTCGACGTCTCGACGAAGGCGCCGCTGCCGTCGGGGTTCTTGATGTAGGTCTTCGCCTTCGCGGCGATCGCAGACGGCGCGACGGGCTGGCCGCCGTCAGGCTGCAGCGAGGTGTGCGAGATGCGGCCGACATGCCAGATCTGCGTGACGATGCTGCCGCCCTTCGCGTGCACGGCGTCGGTCACGGCCTTCCAGCCGGCGGCGGCGTCGGGCGTGTAGAGTCCCGGCACGTCGGCATAGCCCTGCGCCTGCTGGGAAATCGCCGTGCCCTCGGTGACGATCAGGCCGGCATCCGCACGCTGTTCGTAGTAGGTGACGTTGAGGTCGTTGGGCACAGCGCCCGGCGACCGGTTGCGCGTCAGGGGCGCCATGACGATACGGTTCTTCAGGTCGATATCGCCGGCCTTCGCCGGGTCGAAAAGACTGGTCATGCGGGAGACTTTCGGTGATGCGGGGCCGTTTCTTGGGGCTATCCAAGGACGTCGTTCAAGTGGTCGAGAAACGTTCGGATCGTTTCCTCGTTTCGTTCGTAGAGCACCCATTGCCCGACCTTGCGGGACCGGATCAGCCCGGCCGCCTGCAGGACCGCCAGATGCGACGACACCGTCGATTGCGACAGGCCACTGACCTGGAACTGGTTGGCGCAGACGCCCATCGAGAAGGGATGGTCCTGGCCGAAGTGGGCCTCAGGGTGTTTCAGCCATTCCAGGAACTTCAGCCGGGCCGGGTGCGAGATGGCTTTGAGGATGTCCTCCGGGTCCATCGGGGCGGATCCATATCGGGGTTACGTAAATCAGTAACGGTCGATACATGTATCGATGGCTATCGATATTCAAGGGGTGACGGCGCACCGGGGCCGCAGTAAACAGGGACGGCAAACGAAGAGGCTCGCCCGCCCGTGAACATCGCCTTCTACGCGCCGATGAAAGCGCCCGACGATCCGGTCATTTCCGGAGATCGCGAGACGGCGCGGCTGATTCTCGCCGCGCTCAGGGCCGAGGGACACGAGGTCACGCTCGTCTCGCGCCTGCGCACCTGGCAGAAGATGCCGGAGGAGGCCCGCTTCGTCGCGCTCGCCGACGAGTCGGCCGCGGAGACCCGGCGCCTGCTTGGGGACTGGACGGCGGGCGGCGCCCCGGATCTGTGGATCACCTATCACCTCTATCACAAGGCGCCCGACTGGCTCGGCCCGGCCGTGACAGCGGCGCTCGGCATCCCCTATGTCGTGCTCGAGGGCTGCCGCGCGGCGAAGCACGCGAGCGGTGCCTGGGCGACGGGCTTCGCCCAGGCCGACCGGGCGCTGCTCGCCGCCGATGCCGTCGCCGCGCTGCACGAAGAGGATTTCGAGGGCCTCGTGCCGCTGGTCCCCGGCGACCGGCTGTTTAGCCTGACGCCCTTCGTCGATGCGAGCCGCTTCGAGTCGGCCGCCGCGCAGACGCGCGACACCGATCCGCCCGTGCTCGCGACGGTCGCCATGATGCGGTCCGGCGACAAGGAGGCCTCCTACCGGCTGCTCGCCGATGCGCTGGGCCGGCTCGGGGAGAGGCCCTGGCGCCTGATCGTCGCCGGCGACGGTCCGCGCCGCGACGCGATCCTCGCGCTGTTTCCCGCCGACCGCCTCGACTGGCGCCGGGCGCTTCCGCCCGAAGCCATTCCGGGCGTCTTCGCCGACGCCGACCTGTTCGTCTGGCCGGCGATCAACGAGGCCTTCGGCGTCGCGCTGCTGGAGGCGCAGGCCGCGGGCCTCCCCGTCGTCGCGGGTGCGTCCGGCGGCGTGCCCGATATCGTCCGGGACCGCGAGACCGGTCTCGTCGTGCCCGAGGGCGATACGGACGCCTTCGCCGCCGCCGTCGCCCGGCTTCTCGACGACGCGGAGCAACGCCGCGCCTTCGGCCGCGTCGCCGCCGCCTACGCCCGCGCCCGCCACGACATCCCCGCCGGCCGCGCCCGGCTTCGCGAGATCCTCGATCACGCGATCCGCACCCGCGCGCTGCGCCGCTCCGTCTCCGCCGGAGCGGCCTGAGGCCGGTGGCACGATGAAGGCGCTGATCCACGTCCAGCATCTCCTCGGCACCGGCCACGTCGTGCGCGCCGCAGCCCTGGCCCGCGCGCTCGCCGCCCGCGACGTCGAGACGGTGCTCGTCTCCGGCAACCGTGTTCCGCCGACGGTTGATACGACCAGTTTCGAGACCGTCGAGCTGCCCGCCGCGCGCGCCGCAGACGACCATTTCTCCGGCCTGGTCGACGAGGGCGGCCGCCCCGTCGACGATGCCTGGAAGGCACGCCGCAGGGGCGAGCTTCTGACGCGCCTCGGCGCGGTCGCGCCCGACATCCTGGTGACCGAGACCTGGCCGTTCGGGCGCAACGCCTTCGCCTTCGAGATGGAGCCGTTCCTGGAGGCCGCCCGCGCGATGACGCCGCGCCCGGTGATCGCGTCGTCCATCCGCGACATCCTCGTGCGCAAGGAGGATGCGAAGAAGGAAGCCCGCATGGCCGCGCGCGCCCGCGCGTCTTGCGACCTCGTGCTCGTCCATGGCGACCCGGCCTTCGCGCGGCTGGAGGACAGCTTCCCGCCGGCCGGCGAGATCGCCGATCTCGTCCGCTACACCGGCTATATCCACACCGGCGCCGATACGCCCGCACCGCCGGCTGGCCACGGCGAGAACGAGGTGATCGTCTCCTGCGGCGGCGGCGCTGTCGGCACGGCGCTGCTGGAGACCGCGCTTGTCGCCCGTGCCCTGTCGCGCGCGGCGGGAGATCTGCGCTGGCGCGTCCTCGTCGGCACCGATCTCGACGATCGCGTGCTGACCGATCTGCAGACCCGCGCCGGCGACGGGATCGTGGTCGAGCGCGCCCGCCGCGATTTCCCCGGCCTCCTGACGCGCGCGCGCCTGTCGGTCTCGCAATCGGGCTACAACACCGTCGTCGACGTCCTGTCGGCGGGCTGCGCGGCGGTCTTCGTGCCGTTCGCCCGCGGCTCGGAGACGGAACAGACCCAGCGCGCCGAGGCGCTCGAGGCCCGCGGCCTGGCCGCCGTCGTGCCGGAAGCAGGCCTGACGCCCGAGCGCCTCGCCGCCGGCATCGACCGGGCGATGGCCCTGCCGCGCACCACGCTGACCCTCGACCGCGACGGCGCGGCGGCCTCCGCCGAATTCCTCATTCACGCCGCGTTGCAAATGAAACGGGAGACGGCATGAGCACCGCGTCCGACTTCGCCGACACCCTGCGCGGCTTGCTCGATCCCGTCGCCGAGGCCGGCGGCCGGATCGACCTGTGGTGGCGCGACGACGACGCGACCGAGCCGTCGCCCGCGCTCGACGACCTGATCGGCGCGGCGACCCGGCACGGCGTGCCGCTGGTGCTCGCGGTCATCCCCGAGCCCGCGACGGACGCCCTGGCCGACCGGCTTGCCGGCGAGCCGGACACGATCGTCATTTCCCAGCACGGGTTTGCCCATCGCAACCACGCGCCGAAGGGCGAGAAGGCCTGCGAGCTCGGCGCCCACCGTCCGCCCGCCGCCGTGATGGCGGAGCTGGGCCAGGGCCGCACGAAGCTGGAAGATCTGTTCGGGGCGCGCTTCCTGCCGGTGCTGACGCCGCCGTGGAACCGCATCGCCGACGACATCGCCGCCCGCCGCCGCGCCGCGGGTCTCATCGGCCTGTCGACCTTCGCGGCGATGCATTCAGGCGATCCGCTCTGCGTGAACACCCATGTCGACATCATCGACTGGAAGGGCGGCCGCGTCTTCGCCGGGGTCGACAAGATGGCGAAGGTGCTGGCCGAGGAGATTGCCCGGCGGGCAGCAGGCGACAGCGAACCGCTCGGCCTGCTGACGCACCACCTCGATCACGACGCCGGCTGCCGCGACTTTATCGAGACGTTCCTGTCGGTGACCGCCGATCACCCGGCGGTGCGCTGGCCGGCACCGGCGGAGCTGTTCGGGCTGGGGTGAGTCCGGCGCTGGGCGCCGGTCGTGAAAACCGTGCCGCCGATGCTGTCGGAGAAATCCGCTTGCCCCCCCCGTTTCGGCCATTGGCCGGTGCAAGGACATAGTCAGACGGGGACCGGGTTGCGGCGGGGCCGTGCCCTGCCGAGAGCGATTCCCGCTTTCGCGGGAATGAGCGGTGGAGGCGGGCGTACATCGTTCTCTTTGCTTTGTGGGGCGCGTGGCACAGCCGCGCCTCATATCCGGCTGTCATCCCCGCACCTGTTGCGGGGATCCATGACCACGGACGGGGGCGGCGGTGTTCATGGGGATTGCCGGGACGAGCCCGGCAATGACAGTGGAGATTGGGGCACGGCCTCAGGCCACACAAAAGACCGTGTGCGCCGGGCGTGGGTCCTGGGGCCCACAGCGGAACGGGGACCGCCAGGCGATCCTGAAGGTCGCGAGCGATGATGTGGACCGGGACTCCCATCGACACTCTCAGTCGTCATCCCGGCCGAAGCGAAGCGGAGAGCCGGGATCGGAGAGCCGGGTTAGGAGAGCCGGGATAGGAGAGCCACTGGGCGCTCCGTGGCGCCCCGATCCCGGATCAGCCTGGGGCTGTCCGGGATGACGAAACAATGGTCCGCGGCCGGGCGCCGGCGGCGCCTCATCCGTCGAGCGTGACGTTTCGCGCCTTACCCCGCCGGCTTCACCAGCCGCAGGCGCCAGCGCACATCCTTGGCCTGGCTCTTCAGCTCCAGCGCGTCGAGCAGGTCCCACCGGTCGCCGTCGGTCGCCTCTTCCATGGCGCGGACCTTGGCGTAGCCGCCGCCCGTCTCCTTCCACGGCGCGTACATCGACACCGCGATGATGCCGCCGGGTGCGAGCCATTCGGCGGCGCGGGCGATTTCGGCGCCGGGGTCCTCGGCGAAGTGCAGCACCTCGTTGAAGACGACCGCGGTGAAGGTCTCGCCGGGCTCCGGCGCGTAGGATTGCAGGTCGGCGGCGATCAGTTTCGCCTTCTCATCGTCGATGCCCGTGCGCACCAGCGCCTCCTCGGACAGGTCGACGCCGACATACGACTCGAGCGCGGCGGGATCGAGATGGCGATACAGGATGCCCTCGCCGCAGCCGATGTCGAGGATGCGCGCGCCCGTGCCGGTGGTCTTGAGCCAGGCGGTGATGACGCCGGTGCGGCCGACTTCCTTGATATCGAGCAGGAAGCCCCAGCGGCCTTCGCGGTATTCGGCGTCCCACTCGTCGCCCGTAGCGGCATTCGGCATTGGTCTTCCTTCAATCGTTTTCGGTCACGTCACCGGTCGCACGGCGACGCGGTACGGGTTTCGGCGGTCGCAAGCCGCCATGGTTCGAGACGCGGGGAGGGTCGAGACGGGGTCTGGACCCTCCTCGCGCCTCACCATGAGGTTTGCCGGGTCTGGACCGCCGTCACACTCCCCCCTCGCCACAATCCCCGCCACAATCTCCAGCCTCATCCTGAGGAGGCCGCCTGAGCGGCCGTCTCGAAGGATGGATGCGTGGCATGGGTCGTCCCCGAGACTGGTCCCGAGGCCAGCCAGGGGACTAGTCCCGAGACTAGTCTCCTACGTCTTGTACGGATCGGCCGCGTCGCGCAAGCCGTCGCCGAGGAAATTGAAGGCGAGTACGACGATGATCACCGGGATCACCGGCGCCATCAGCCACGGATAGACGGTGACGATCGTGATGTTCTGCGCCTCGTTCAGGAGCACACCCCAGCTCACCGCCGGGCGGCGCAGGCCGAGGTTCAGGAACGACAGCGCCGTCTCGCCGAGGATCATGCTCGGGATCGCCAGCGTCGCGCTCGCCACCAGATGGCTCGTGAAGCCGGGCAGCAGGTGCTTGCCGATGATGCGGCTCGGCTTCGCGCCCATCATCACGGCGGCGCGGGCATAGTCCTCTTCGCGCAACGACAGGAGCTTGGAGCGCACGGAGCGCGCCAGTCCCGGCCAGTCGAGCATGCCGAGGATGATGGTGATGCCGAAATAGATCCACAGCGGGCTCCACGTCACCGGCAGCGCGGCGGACAGCGCCATCCACAACGGCAGTTCGGGGATGCAGCGCAGGATCTCGATCAGCCGGTTGACGGCGGAATCGACGAGGCCGCCGAAATAGCCGGCGATGCCGCCGAAGAACATGCCGAGCACGATCGAGATCGCGACGCCGATGATGCCGATCGTCAGCGACAGCCGGGCGCCGTAGACGAGGCCGGAGAACAGGTCGCGCCCCAGCCGGTCGGTGCCGAGCAGGAACAGCGGCGCGCCTTCGGTCGGGCAGAACAGGTGGAAGCGGCCCGGGATCAGGTTCCAGAAGTCGTACCGCTCGCCGAGGCAGAAGAAGCGGATCGGCCGCACCGTCGTCGGGTCCGGTTTGTAGATCCACGACAGCGTCTCGAGATCCAGCTCCGCCTCGTAGTCGTGCACGTAGGGGCCGACGAAGCGGCCGTCGTGGAAGACATGCACCATCTGCGGCGGCGCGTAGAGATAGTCGTCGTGCCGCGTGTTGGCGCCGTAGGGCGCGATGATCTCGGCGAACGGTACCGCCATGTAGATCACCAGCAGCACGATGCCGGCGATGACGGCCAGCCGGTGACGCTTGAACTTCCACCAGACGATGCGCCATTGCGAGGCCTGGAAGTAGCGCTCCCGGTCTGCATCCGGCGGCGGCGTCCAGTCCGGGTCGAACGGCGCGGTATCGACGTAGTGCGGGGTCTTGTCGTCGCTCATCGGTCCGCCCCCCTCACCGGCCGCTTGCCGCGCCGAGGCGGATGCGCGGATCGACGACGGCGAGCAGCAGGTCGGAGATCAGCATGCCGACCAGCGTGAGCACCGAGACGAACAGGATGATGAAGCCGGCGAGAAACTGGTCCTGGCTCTGCAGCGAGGTCAGCAGGATCGGCCCGACGGTGGGCAGGTTGAGGACCACCGACACGATCACCGAGCCCGACACCAGCGAGGGGATGATGTTGCCGATGTCGGCGATGAACGGGTTCAGCGCCATGCGCATCGGGTACTTCACCAGAAGCCGTGTTTCGCCCAAGCCCTTGGCGCGCGCGGTGGTCACGTATTGCTTGTGCAGTTCGTCGAGCAGGTTGGCGCGCAGACGCCGGATCATGCCGGCGGTTCCCGAGGTGCCGATGACGATGGTCGGGATGATCAGGTGCGCCATCACCGACAGCACCTTGTCGACGCTCCACGGCTGGCCGATGAACTCCGGCGCCATCAGGCCGCCCACCGACAGGCCGAACCAGCGGTTCGACAGGTACAGCATGATCAGCCCGAGCAGGAAGTTCGGCGTCGCCAGCCCGAAATAGCCGAGCAGGGTGAAGCCGTAGTCGCCCCACGAGTACTGCCGTGTCGCCGAGTAGATGCCGATCGGGAACGACACGATGTAGACGAACAGCACCGTGGTGAAGTTGAGGATGACGGTGAGGAGGAGGGTGGGGCCGACCACCTCCTCGACCGGCTTGGCGAACTCGAACGACCAGCCCCAGTCGCCCTGCAGGAGGCCGGAGAAGCCGTGCGGCCCCGGCCACGCGCCGATCCAGATCAGGTAGCGCTCCCAGAAGGGCTTATCGAGGGCGAATTCCGAGCGCAGGAACTCGAGACGCGCGACGCTCGAGGCCTCGCCCTGCGCCTTCAGCTGGGCGATCTGGTTCGACAGGTAGTCTCCCGGCGGCAGCTCGATCACGAAGAACACGAGAAAGCTGATCACCAGGAGCGTCGGCACCATTCCGGCGATGCGTCGGAGGGTGTAGACGAGCATGTACAAAGCCCCCTGGCCGCGGACGGCCTGTTGCGTGGTCTATTGGTCGATCCAGAACTCGTCCATGCGCCAGATGCCGAACTGCGCGCCCGGATCCCAGCCGTAGAAGGCCTTCGCCGGCACGTTCTTCACCTTTGCCTTGACCGCGACGGGCTGGCGCACGCCGCTCACCGTGCCGATGATCAGCGTCTCGTCGGCGTGGATCTTCAGCATGTCCTTCCAGATTTTCGTGCGGTCGGCAGCGGTCTCGGAGGCCAGCCACGCCTTGTAGAGGTCGAGCAGCTTCTGCGCCGGTTCGTAGTCGACCGGCTCGCCGGACGCCTCGTGGCTCTCCCAGTAGTCGCCCCAGGCCGGCCACACCAGCGAGGAATCGCCGTGCACCGGCGCCAGCTCGTCGGGCGCCATCGCTTCCGTCGCGATGCCGTTGTCCCAGCCCGACCAGACGCCCATGACGAGGTCGCCGGACAGCGCCCGGTTGAAGATCACGTCACGCTGCGAGGGTTTCGGGAACAGGGCGATGCCGATCTTGGCCCAGTCGCCCTTGATCAGCTCCAGCACGTCGAGCTGCTCCTGGCTCTCGCCGGCCGTCTCGACGATGATCTCGGCGGGCTTGCCGTTGGGCAGCAGCCGGACGCCGTCCTTGTCGCGCTCGGTCAGGCCGATCTCGTCGAGCAGGGCGTTGGCCTTGTCGATGTCGAGCTCCGCCCAGGCGGTGAAGTCGGCTTCCGAGAACAGCGGGCTTTCCGGCAGCACCGTGTTGTTGCCCGGCTTGCCGAGGCCCAGATAGATCGCCCGGTTGATGTGCTCGCGGTTGATGGCCAGCGACAGGGCGTGGCGGAACCGCGTGTCGCGCAGAAGCGTACGCCAGGTCGGGTCCTTGACGGTGAGGTTCGGATACAGCGCCACCTGCGAGGCGTAGGACAGCGGCCACAGCAGCGTCTTGTAGTCCTGCTCCGCCTCGCCGCGCTTCAGCACAGTCGCGTCCGACAGCGACAGGCCGCGGGCCTGCAGGTCGCTCTCGCCGGCCTGGGTCTTGGTGGCGATCAGGCGGCCGTCGGTCACCGACATGATCACCTGGTCGATATAGGGAAGCTGGTGTCCCTCCGAATCGACGCGGTGATAGTACGGGTTGCGCACCATCACGTAGCGCTGGCCGTCGCCGTCGCTCCGGAACTTCCAGGGCTGCAGCGTCGGCATGTTCGGGTTCTTGGCGTCGTACATCTCGTCGAGGCCGTTATGCACCGCCGCCCAGCTCGACACCCGGTACTTGTCGACGAGCGCCTGGATCTCGGCCTCGTCGCCGTACTTGATGTGGAACTGCTTCAGGTAGTGCGCCGGCCGGTAGATGAACGGCGGCCGCGCCTTCGCCAGCGTCGGCAGGAACAGCGGGTTGGGGCCGTCCCAGGTAAACCGCACGGTCGTCTCGTCGACCACCTCGAATTTCGGCGGCTTGCCGCCCACCAGCATGAACGGGTCGGGCCCCGACGGGGTCAGCCGTTCCTCGCCGACGATGTCCTCCCACCAGTAGCGGATGTCCTCGGAGGTGAACGGCTCGCCGTCCGACCACTTGTGGCCCTCGCGCAGGTGCAGGGTGAACACCCTGTCGTCCTCCACCTCGACGCTTTCGAGGATGTCGGGAACGATGTTCAGCTCCTCGTCGTAGCCGACGAGGCGGGTATAGCCCCACACGTTGATCAGGCGGGCGTCCTTGGCCCGGCCGATCAGGGTGTTCAGGTCGCCGCCCGGGGTGCCGGGCTCGCGGCCCTTCGCCTTCAGGTCGACGACCAGCGGCTGCTTCGGCAGCCTCTCGGCGATCGGCGGCAGGGCCGAGACGTCATGCGTCCGGCCGAGCGTTTCCGTCTCCTTGAGATCGAGCGCCAGGGCGCTTCCTCCGGTCAGGGCGCCGCCCGTGGTCAGTGCGACAGAGCAGGCCACTATCGCGGCAAGCGATCCGACACGACTCCACATTTCTGTTTCTCCTTGTTAGGCCGCCGCGGCTGACTTCAGTCCGGGGGCGAGAACGAAGTGATCCGGCGCGACCTCGGTCAGCTCCGGCGCCGGGCCGTCCGTCGGGCGGAACGGCTCCGGCCAGGCGTGCGGGTCCGAGGCACGGCCGGCCGACAGCTCCTCGAAGTCGAGCAGCGCGTCGAGGCTCGGTTCGGGCACGGCGGCCAGCAGCGCCTGCGTATAGGGATGACGCGGGTCGCGGATCAGCGATGTCTTGTCGGCGAGCTCCACCACCATGCCGCGGCACATCACGGCGATGCGGTCGGAGATGTAGTCGACGACGGCGAGGTTGTGGCTGACGAATACGTAGGTCAGCCCGAGCTTGGCCTGCAGGTCCTTCAGCAGGTTGAGGATCTGCGCCTGCACGGAGACGTCGAGGGCCGACACCGGCTCGTCGCACAGGATGACCTCCGGGTTGAGCGCCAGCGCCCGGGCGATGCCGATGCGCTGCCGCTGGCCGCCGGAGAACGAATGCGGGTAGCGGCTGAGATGCGTCTCGTCGAGGCCGACCAGCCGCATCAGCTCGGCGATGCGTTCGTTGCGCTCGGCCACGTCGCAGGTCTGATGGATGATGTAGGGCTCCGACAGGATGTCGTAGATCGTCATCCGCGGGTTCAGCGAGGAGAACGGATCCTGGAACACCACCTGGATCCGCCGCCGGAAGTCCATCAGCTCGTCGCCCGAAAGCGTCGCGATGTCCGTCAGGCCGCCCTCTTCGGTGCCGTTCATGTCGAAGCGGACCTGGCCCGTGTCCGGCGTCAGCGCCTTCAGCATGGTCATGGCCGTGGTGGTCTTGCCGGACCCGGATTCGCCGACGAGCCCGAGGCACTCGCCCCGCTTCACGGTGAAGCTCACCGCGTCGAGCGCCTTCACGGTGCGCGGTTCCTGGAACAGCCCGCCGCTGCGCAGCACGAAGCTCTTGGAGATCCGGTCGACCTCCATGATCGGCGTGCCGCGGGTGCCGGTCTGCTCGCGCGGCTGCATCAGGTGGCCGCCGGTCTCCGGCTTGATCTCGCGAAGCGGCACGAGGCGTTCGTCGGGTTTCATCTCGAAGCGCGGCACGGCGTGCAGCAGCGCCTTCAGGTAGGGATGCTGCGGATTGCGGAAGATCTCGTCGACCGGCCCCGATTCCATGATCCGCCCGCGGAAGATCACCACCACGTCCTCGGCCATGTTGGCGACGACGCCGAAATCGTGGGTGATCAGCAGGATCGACATGCCGAGCTCGCTCTGCAGCGAGTTCATCAGCCTGAGGATTTCCGCCTGGATCGTCACGTCCAGCGCGGTGGTCGGCTCGTCGGCGATCAGCAGCGCCGGCCGGCAGATCAGCGCCATGGCGATCACCGCGCGCTGGCGCAAACCGCCGGACAGTTCGAAGGGATAGGTGTCGAGCGCCCGTTCCGGATCGGGAAACTGCACCAGCCGCAGCATGTCGCGGGTGGCCGAGCGGGCCTGCTCGCCGGTGAGGCCCAGATGCAGTCGCGCCGCCTCGCCGATCTGGTCGCCGACGGTATGCAGCGGCGACAGCGAGGTCATCGGCTCCTGGAAGACGATGCCGACCCGGTTGCCGCGCAGGTCGCGCATCCGGCTGCCGCCGGGATCGAGCCGGGCGATGTCGGTCACCGTGCCGTCGGCTGGGTCGTTGAACAGGATGCTGCCGTCGGTGATCGTCGCCGCGGTCGGCAGGATGCCCATGATCGACTGGGAAATAACGGTTTTTCCGGATCCCGACTCGCCCACCAGCGCGGTGGTGCGGCCGGGCGCGATGGAAAAGCTCGCGTGATCGACGGCCCTCAGGCCGCCTTCCATCGACTTGAAGTCGACCGTCAGATTCTCGATCGACAGTATGCTCACGTCGTTCGCTCTCCCTCGGCGCCGCCGCTTTTGCGGCCTTGTCCGGCGCCCTGCTGTTCCCGCGTCGATGTTACGGTGTATTGGCGACGAATGAAAAGGTCGTGAATACGTTTGAAATTGGTGTCGGCCATGCACCTGCCGCGGGACCGATGGCGGCGTTTCCCGTGGGAGTCCGCCTGCGCGCCCGTGCGGACAGGCGCGTAACGGCCTCCAGTAGAGGCCGCGCGGCGGCCGTCTCGAAGGGTGCCGGGGCGCGCTACGCGCGCGCCGGGCATGCGCCGGGATGAAACGCCGATGGTGTCCGGGCGGGGCTGCCGGACCCGGTTAACGGGCCCGGTCAGGCGGCTTTTTCGACTTCGATGGTCAGGTGCGAGAGATCGCCGATATGGGCGAGCTTCTTGCGGTAGGCCGCGGTGTCGCGCGGGCAGTCCGACCGGATCGCGACGATCGCGCCGTGATGGCCGGGGCCGAGCTGCCAGACGTGCAGGTCGGTGATCGTGTCGGAATCGCTCTCGATCGCCTCCCGGATTTCCGTCGTCAGGGCATCGTCGTCGGGCAGGCGGTCGAGCAGCACGTGTCCGGTGTCGCGGATCAGCCCCCAGGACCAGCGGGCGATCACCAGGCTGCCGACGACGCCCATCAGCGGGTCCATCCAGATCCAGCCGTACAGGCTTCCTGCCGACAGGGCGACGATCGCCAGCACCGAGGTCAGGGCGTCCGCAAGGACGTGCAGGTAGGCCGCTCTCAGATTGTTGTCGGTGCCGTGATGCCCGTGTCCATGCCCGTGCCCGGTCCGGTGCGCATGGTCGTGCCCGTGGTGATGCCCATGGTGGTGATGATGCCCGTGATGGGCATGGTCGTCGCGCAGCAGCCAGGCGCACAGCAGGTTCACGCCGAGACCGAGCACGGCGACGAGGATGGCCTGGCCGAAGCTGATATCGACCGGATCGAGAAAGCGCTGGAGGCTTTCCCAGCCGATCATCAGCGCGACGAGCGCCAGCACCACGGCGCTGGCGAAGCCCGCCAGATCGCCGAGCTTGCCCGTTCCGAAGGTGAAGCGCGGATTGCGGGCGTTCCGGCGCGCATAGAGATAGGCGAGCGCCGCGATCAGCATCGCCGCGGCGTGGGTGGACATGTGCCAGCCGTCGGCGACGAGCGCCATCGAGCCGAACGCCGTGCCGGCGGCGATCTCGACGACCATCATGGTCGTCGTGATCGCGATGACCAGCCATGTCCGCAATTCGTTGCGGGCATGGTTGTCTCCCAGGAAGACGTGCTCGTGCGGGCTGGCGAGACGGCCGGCCGGCGCGTCGGGACCGGCGTTTTCGGCCGGATTCTCCCTTTCGGATACGTCCGTCATTTCAGATAGGTCCGCACGATGTCGATGAGTTCGGCGGCGCCGCGCGCCCGCGCGTCATCCTCGTCGGTGTCGGGATTGGAGATGTGTCCGCGCACATGGTCTTCGATGAGTTCCGCCGTCAGGCCGGTTATGGCGCCGCGCACCGAGGCGACGAGGTTCAGCACCTCTCCGCAGGGGGCCTCGGCCTCCAGCGCGCGCTCGATGGCCTCCATCTGTCCCTTCAGCCGGCGTATGCGGGCCAGCAGCTTGGCCTTGTTCTTTGTCGTATGGCTCATAATATAGGGGGGTACCCTATTTTTCCGGCGCCGGCAACCGCGCCGGCAGGTCCGCCGAACCGGGGCGGGCGATTTGCCCCGGGACCGGATGCGGTCCGCCCGGCCGACTCTGCACCCTTGTTCGCCGGGCGTCTGATGCTCTAGTGATGCGGGCTCTACTCCGCGCGGTCATCGGGCACGGTACATGAAAGAACGCATTGCGGTCGTCGGTCTGGGCTATGTCGGGTTGCCCGTGCTTCTGGCCTTTTCCCGCCGCTTCGAGGAAACGGTCGGCTTCGATCTGGACAAAAGGCGCATCGCCGCGCTGGCGGCGGGCGAGGACGCCAACGGCGATGTCGATCCGGGTGACCTGAGAAACACGGTCGCGCGGTTCAGCGCCGATCCGGAAGACCTGCGCGCGGCGACCTTTATCGTCGTCGCCGTGCCGACCCCGATCGACGATCACCGCCGGCCCGATTTCGGGCCGTTGCGGGCCGCCTGCGAGACGGTCGGCCGGGTGCTGTCGAAGGGCGCGGTGGTGGTGTTCGAATCGACCGTCTATCCCGGCGCCACCGAGGAGGTCTGCGGGCCGCTGCTCGAACAGGTGTCCGGCCTGACGCGCGGCAGCGACTTCCACATCGGCTATTCGCCGGAGCGCATCAATCCCGGCGACACCGCGCACGGTTTCGAATCCATCGTCAAGGTGGTGGCCGGCGAGGACCTGCCGACGCTGGAGCGCGTGGCGCGTGCCTACGAGGCGGTCGTCCCCGCCGGCATCCATCGCGCCGGATCGATCGCCGTCGCCGAAGCCGCGAAGGTGCTCGAGAACACCCAGCGCGACATCAACATCGCGCTGATGAACGAACTGGCGATGATCTGCAACCGGATCGGCATCCGCACCGCCGACGTGCTGGCGGCGGCCGGCACAAAGTGGAACTTCCTGCCGTTCAGGCCCGGTCTCGTCGGCGGCCATTGCGTCGGCGTCGATCCCTACTGGCTTGCCGCCCGCGCCGAGACGGCCGGCCACCACCCGCAGATGATCCTCGCCGGACGGCGCATCAACGACGGCATGAGCCCCTGGATCGCCACCGAAACGGCGCGGCGCCTGTCGTCGGCCGGCATCGCGCTGCACGCCGCGCGGATCGCGATCTGCGGCGTCACCTTCAAGCCCGACGTGTCGGATACCCGCAACAGCCGCGTGCCGGCGATCGCCCGGGAACTGGCCGCCTACGGCGCGGCGGTGACGCTGCATGACCCGCTGGCCGACGCCGAGGCCTTTACCGCCGAGACGGGGCTGGGTCTTTCGAAAGACGGCCTCCCCGGCGATCTCGATGCCCTGATCCTCGCCGTGCCGCACAAGGCCTATCTGTCGGACGACCGCGATCGGGTTCTGCAGGCCGTCCGGCCCGGCGGCCTGTTCGTCGACATCGCCTCGGCCTTCGCGCCGGACGACCTTCCCGCCGACCGGACCTACTGGAGCCTGTGACCGCCATGACGCCGAGCCTGCGTGACCAGACCGGACCCGGCGCGGCCTTCGGCGACCGGCCGATCCTCGTGACCGGCGCCGCCGGCTTCATCGGCTACCACGTCGCCCGGCGCTATCTGGAGGCCGGGCGCCGGGTGGTCGGCGTCGATAATCTCAATGCCTACTACGATCCGGCGCTGAAGCAGGCCCGCCTCGCGGCACTGGGTGAGTACGACGGCTTCATATTCCGCAAGACGGATGTCGCCGACGCCGCCGGCATGGCGACGATCTTCGAGGCGCACGAGCCCCGCCTCGTCGTCCATCTCGCCGCCCAGGCCGGCGTCCGCCACTCGCTGCATGCGCCGCACGATTACATCCGCGCCAATATCGCCGGCTTCCTGAATATCCTGGAAGGCTGCCGCCATCATGGCGTGCGGCATCTCGTCTACGCTTCGTCGAGCTCGGTCTACGGCGCCGTCACCGCCGAGCCGTTCAGCGAGCACGTGCCCGCCGACCATCCCGTCAGCCTCTACGGGGCGAGCAAGCGCGCCAACGAGCTGATGGCGCATTCCTATTCCCACCTGTTCGACCTGCCGGCGACGGGCCTGCGCTTCTTTACCGTCTACGGGCCGTGGGGCCGGCCGGACATGGCGCTGTTCCTGTTCACGAAGGCGATCCTCGCCGGCGAACCGATCCGGGTGTTCGGCGAGGGCAGGATGCGCCGCTCCTTCACCTATATCGACGACATCGTCGAGGGCGTCCTGCGCATCGGCGATCACCCCGCCGTCGCCGACCCCGCCTGGAACGGCCACAGCCCCGATCCGGCGACCGCGCCGGCGCCCTGGCGGGTCTACAACATCGGCAACAACGCCTCCGTCGGTCTGGAAGAGATGATCGACACGCTGGAGGATGTTCTGGGCAAGACGGCGATCCGCGAGTACGAGCCGATGCAGCCCGGCGACGTGCGCGCCACCGCCGCCGATGTCGCCGATCTGGAGACGGCCGTCGGCTACCGTCCGTCGACATCGGTCGGCGAGGGCATCGCCCGGTTCGTCGCGTGGTATCGCGCCTATTACGGGGTCTGACCGGCCCGGCATTCCGGACGCCGCCGGAGCGAGGTCCGGACCGACAGTCCGGCGGGCCGAACCGAGGGGTTCGGGGCCCGGACCGATAGTGATCCATCCGTTCGCGCTATCCGTACCAGAGGTAACGAAAAACAACCGGACCGGATCGTCTTTCATGAGAATCGCCGTCATCGGCTCGGGAATCTCGGGTCTCTCCGCCGCCTGGCTCCTGTCGAGGGCCCATTCCGTCACGATTTTCGAGGAAAGCGACCGTCCCGGCGGCCACACCAACACCGTGGACATCGACACGCCGGAGGGCCGGATTCCGGTCGATACCGGCTTCATTGTCTACAACGAGCAGAACTATCCGAACCTGACGGCGCTGTTCAACTATCTGAATATAAAGACGAATCCGACGAAGATGAGCTTCGCCCTGTCGCTTGCCGGCGAGGGTGGCGCCGGGGCCTACGAGTACGCCGGCTCGCTCGCCGGTTTCTTCGGTCAGGCGCGCAATCTCCTCGATCCCGGTCATTGGCGCTTGTTCCTTGAAATCCTTCGGTTTTTCCGCGAGGCGCCGGCCGCGATCGCGCGCGGCGAGGGCCCGCTGACGCTCGGCGAGGCGCTGACGGAAGCCGGCTATTCCCGCCGCTTCATCGACGATCACCTGCTGCCGATGGGGGCTGCGATCTGGTCGACGTCGATGGACCGGATGCTTCAGTATCCGGCGGCGTCTTTCCTGAAATTCTATAATAATCACGGGTTGTTACGCCTTATCGGCCGGCCCGACTGGCGCACCGTCGACGGCGGCGCCCGCACCTACGTGAACCGGATCCTGACCGGCTCCTCGGCCGACATCCGCCTGAATTGCGGGGTCAGGAGCATCCGCCGCCGCGGCGCCGAGGTGCTCGTCGAGGACGGCGAGGGAATCGTCCACCGCTTCGATCACGTCGTCATCGCTGCCCATGCCGACCAGGCGCTGGCCATGCTCGGCGACGCCGACGACGTCGAGCGCAACCTGCTTAGCGCCTTCAGATATCAGCCGAATCTGGCGGTCCTCCACACCGACCCGGCCTTCATGCCGCGCCGTCGGCGCTTGTGGGCGAGCTGGAACTACATGAAGATGTCAGCCGGTACAGAATCGGATCTCTGCGTGAGCTACTGGATGAACAGCCTGCAGACCCTCGCCACGGGAACGGACGTCTTCGTCACCCTCAATCCGCCGCGGATGCCCGATCCGGCGCGGACGCACGCGTCGTTTTCCTACGACCATCCCGTTTTCGATGCCGCCGCGAGCGCCGCGCGCGAGGACCTCTGGGGCCTTCAGGGCCGGCGGCGCACCTGGTTCTGCGGCAGCTATTTCGGCGACGGTTTCCACGAGGACGGCCTGCAGTCGGGCCTCGCGGTGGCCGAGCAGCTCGGCGGCGGGCGCCGGCCGTGGTCGGTCGAAAACGAGTCCGGCCGCATCCGCCTGTCGCCGCCGGCTACCGGACTTGCGCTGGCAGAGGCGGCCGAATGACGGAATTCCGGTCCTGTCTCTACGACGCGATCGTCGTTCATTGCCGCCACCGGCCGGTAACCCACGAACTGCGCTACAAGGTCACCTACGGCCTGTTCGATCTCGACGAGGTCCCGCAGCTCGACCGCGATCTGAATCTCTTCTCCCACAATCGATTCAACCTGTTTTCGCTTCACGACCGCGACCACGGTCCCCGCGACGGGTTGGGGCTGAAGGCCTATGCCGACCGGGTGATCGCCAATGCCGGCATGACCGGCGAGATCGACCGCGTGCAGCTTCTCTGCCTGCCCCGCATGGTCGGCTACGTCTTCAATCCGCTCAGCATCTACTACGGTCTCGCGTCTGACGGCAGCCTCCGGCTCGTCACCTACGAGGTGTCGAATACGTTCGGCGAATCAAAAACCTATGTCCTGCCCGTCGAACCCGGATCGACGGGGACGGCGCGACAGAACTGCGCCAAGCGGTTCTATGTCTCGCCCTTCAACGACGCCGCCGGGCGCTACGATTTCCGGATCATGCCGCCGGCCGAGAGGGTCCGCGTCGGCGTTTCCCTGTCGAATCAGGGCGGCGGTATTCTCGACGCCCATCTCGTCGGCGCGCGCCGGCCCCTGAGCGACCGGGAACTGGCCCGCACCGCGTGGACGCACCCCGCGCTTACCTGGAAGGTGATCGGCGGCATCCACTGGGAGGCGCTCAAGCTCTACCTGAAGGGCCTGCGCCCGACGCGCCGCCCGCCGGCACCCGATGTGCCCGTGACCTATCTGCCGACGGCGGTGGAGATGGAGCGGACGGCCCGATGAGCCTCGACACCCTGTCCGATCGCAAGACCCGTCCGCGCCGCGGCCTGACCGGACTCCTCGACGACATCGCGGTATCCGGGACGCGTCGTGTGATGAACGGTTTTCCCGCACGCGGAACCCTGACCGTCACGGCTCCCGACGGCCGCAAATTCTTCCTCGACGACGGCCGGCCCGGTTTCGATGCCGAGATCGATTTCCGCACGCTCGGCATCGTTCCCAAGGGCCTGCGCCGCGGCACGATCGGCTTCGCGCAGGCCTACATGGACGGTGATCTCGAGACCCCGGATCTGGTCGCCTTCCTGCGCTATTTCCTCGACAACCAGGCGGCCTTCGCCGAGGCCGGCTCGGGCTTCTTCAAGGTCCGGCTGCCGGATCGCTTCTATCATCTGCTGCGCGCCAACACGCGGTCGGGCTCGAAGCGCAACATCGCCGAACATTACGACCTGTCGAACGATTTTTACCGCCTGTGGCTCGACGACGGCATGACCTATTCGAGCGGCTATTTCGAAGACGGCGCCAACGACCTCGCCTCCGCCCAGCAGGCGAAATACCGGAAGGTGCTCGACGCGCTCGATCTCACGCCGGGCCAGGAGATTCTGGAAATCGGCTGCGGCTGGGGCGGGTTCGCCGAAGCCGCGGCGGGCGGCCATGAGGCGCGCGTCACCGGCATCAGCCTGTCGAAGGCGCAACTCGCCTATGCCCGCGAACGGCTGGAGAATGCCGGTCTCGCAGGCCGGTGCGACCTGCGCTTCGAGGATTACCGCGACACCCGGGGAACCTTCGACCGCATCGCCTCCATCGAGATGATCGAGGCGGTCGGCGAGGAGCACTGGCCTGCTTACTTCTCGACGCTCGCGCAGCGGCTGCGATCGTCGGGCGTGGCGGCGATCCAGGCGATCACGATCGCCGAACCCTTCTTCGAGCCGTACCGGCGCGGAGTGGATTTCATCCAGCGCTACATCTTCCCCGGCGGCCTGCTGCCGACACCGGGCATCATCGAGACGCAGGCCAACGCGGCCGGGCTGGTCCTCGACGGCGCGGAGACCTTCGCGGAGAGCTACGCCCGCACGTTGCGGGAATGGCGTGCCCGGTTCCGCGCCGCCTGGCCGCAGGTCGCGGATCTCGGCTTCGACGAGCGCTTCCGCCGCAAGTGGGATTACTACCTGGCCTATTGCGAAGCGGGCTTCCTCGAAGGCCGCATCGATGTTGGCATCTATCGGCTGGTAAAGCCCGCCTGAGCGGCGCCGGAGTAATCCGCCGGGGCATGCGTTTCGTAGACCATGGCGGAGACTGAAAAGCCATGCTCGATACAGTACGGGAATCCGCCCCCGACCCTCTCGATCTGGTGTCCTTTTTCGCAGGCCGCACCCGCGCCTGGGGCATCGTGCAGGACCGCTTCGGAACGGTGCGCCGGCGATTCACCGCAATCGTCGACGGATCCTGGGATGACGATCGTTTCGTCATGGACGAGGCGTTCCACTTTGACGACGGCAGCAAGGAGCGCCGGATCTGGACGCTCCGTCATAGCCCAGACGGTAAAGTGGTGGCGACGACCGATGATCTGGTCGGGGCGGCCAGTATCCGCGCGGACGGAGTGGAGGTCCGGCTGTCCTACGATATTCGTCTGCAGATGGGCGGGCGCACTCTCGTGACCCGGTTCGACGACCGCATGTGGCGCGTCGACGACGACACGGTGCTGAACCGGGCGCGGATGACCAAGTGGGGCGTCCGTCTCGCGGATATCTCTATCTGTTTCCGACGTCAGCAGACTGGATTGGAGCGGCAATACGGCGTCTGATCAGCCGGAGGACCGGGCCGAGGACAGGTAGCCGCTCGTACAGGGCGCCGGCGTCCCAGTAATCGGCGTGCCGGCACACGAGCCCGCCGGCATCCAGTTCGACATGGCTCATGCCATCGATCGTCATCCGGCCGAGCCGCCCGAGGTGCGCGTCATAGGTCCAGCGCAGCAGCCAGGACCGATCCGCACCGTGATACGCGTGCACGGAGAAACTCAGGTCTGACACCTTCTCGAACATGTCTTCGTAGAGCGTCCGAAGCGCCGGTTTGCCGGTCACGTCGTTGAACGGATCGGTGAAGCGTGCACCCTCTGAATAGTGCGCGAGCGCCGCGTCGATCGTGTCCGGGCTCATCGCCTCCAGAGCGGCCACGTAGGCCTTTATGGCGGTTTCGGGGGGCTTCATCGGCGCGCCACGAATTTTCGGATCAGCCAGAAGAACACGGGATAGGGCAGCAGATCGATCACCTTCATCGGCCAGGCGAGCCGGCGCGGAAAGGTGACCTCGAACCGGCCTGTCGACAGGCCGGCGACGAGCCGCTCCGCAGCCCGCTCGGGCTCCATGAGGAAAGGCATCGGGAACGCGTTCGTTTCGGTCATCGGCGTTGCCACGAAGCCCGGGTCGACGAGGGAGATGGTCACGCCGCTGCCGTCGAGCTCCGTCCTCAGCGATTGCGCGAGGTTGATCAGGCCGGCCTTCGATGACCCGTAGGAGGCAGCTTTCGGCAGGCCGAAATAGCCGGCGACCGAAGCGACGAAGGCGATCTGCCCGGTGCCGCGGATCCGCATCGAGGGAACAAGCGCGGCCGCGACATGGACCGGTCCCATGTAGTTCACGGCGATCGTGTCTTGAAAGGCCTGCGGGTCGATATCGTCGATATCGAATGGCTTCCACGTTCCCGAACAGACCAGTGCCAGGTCGACGGGCCCGTGCGCGGCCTCGATCTCGCGTGCCGTCCTTTCGACGACATCGCCATCCGTCACGTCCAGAAGGTGGATCGAAACCGGGCCGTTTGCCGAAGACGCAACCTCCTCCAGGGGGGCGGCGTGGCGCGCGGAGGCCGCGACGTGCACGCCGGAATTGGCAAGCCGGAGTGCAACGGCGCGCCCGATGCCGGAGCTTGCGCCAATGATCCAGACGGTGTTCCAGGGGAGGCCTGTCATGGTCTTTTCGCGGCGCGTGCCGCGTCAGATCCTGAAGTAGGGCTGCAGAAAGCGGACCAGAAGCCCCTTGAACTGCGTCGGCGTTTCCGTGGCGACGAGGCAGATGCAGTCTTCGTCGGAATCGACCATCGGCTGGTGCTCGATACCCTCGTCGAGATCGGCGATGTCGCCCGGCCCGTAGTGACCGGTCTCGTCCTGATAGGAGCCGGACAGGATCATGGTCAGCTCGGTCCCGCCGTGCCCGTGTTCGGGAACCGCCTTGCCCGGCGCGATGCGCAGGAGCAGCAGATTGCCGCTGCCCTCGGTAACCGGTAGCGGATAGCGGTAGACGCCCGGCGCCACCCAACGCCAGCGGATCTCGTCGAGTCCGCCGTCGAGCAGGCGGGCCAGCGGCGCGGGAACGCGGCGGTCGCCTGAATAGGGTGCCGGTGCGGGCCGCGCCAGCGTTTTCACGGCGGGTGTTTCGATGCGCGCCAGAGCGCGGTCGAGCGCGTCGGACCCGATTTCGACCGGGCCGACGTCGTCCAGCAGGGCTCCGCCGGCCGCCTCTGCTGCGCGGACGCGCGCGCGGCAGGTGGGGCAGATCGCGACGTGACTTGCCACGGCGACGCTGAGAGCCTCGCCGAGCGTGCCGGCGGCATAGCTCATAAGCGTCGAATCGTCGGGATGGTGATGGATACTCAAAGCACACCTTCCAAGGCATGGCGCAGCTTCCCGTAGGCAAGCCGCATGCGGGATTTCACGGTTCCCAGAGGCAGCCCGAGCTGCTCGGCGATCTCGCTCTGGGAAAGGTCGTCGACGAAGGAGAGCCGGATGATATCGGCCTGGTCCGCCGGTAGCTCTTCGAGCGCTTTGGAGACGATGGTCTGTTCCTGCGCACGCGTCACCGCGTCGTCCTGGGCAACGACGTCGCGGCCATGGCGCGGATCGTCTTCGCCGATTTCGTGGTCGTCGATATCCTCGAAATGGCGTGACGACTCGCGGCGAAGCCGGTCGATCCGCAGGTTACGGGCGATCGTGAAGATCCAGGTCGCCGCCGCGCCGCGTCCGGGATGGTACATCGAGGCCTTGGCCCAGACCGACAGCATGGTGTCCTGCATCAGTTCTTCTGCGAGTGCCGCATCGGCGCCCTTGCGCATCAGCAGGCTTTTCACCCGGGGTGCGAAGTGCAGGAAAAGCACCTTGTAGGCGTCCCGGTCGCGCGCATCGCCGATGCGAACGAGCAGACGGGTCATGTCGTCGCCCTGCGCCGCCGCGACGGGTTCGCTGTGTCGTTCGTGCATCTCGAGGGCCGCGTACACGTCAGGTTCCTTTCCTGATAGCGGTTTTGATACGGGAAGGGAAACGGCGTGGATCACCGGCAGGTCGAAATGGCCCGTTCGCGAGGCCGGGTGCAATCACGCCTGCGTGATCTGCCTCAACGCGGCCAACGCATTCTTTATTGCATTCCTCGTTTTGAATATCGTGGAACGGACATCCCGATTCGGGAGCACGGGAGAGACGGACGCTGTGATCTGCCGATCGCAAAATTCCGTATCCCCGTATCGAGGTACAGTCGGCGCTCGTGCCCCCAACCGAGTGTCGGCCGGCCGCCCCGCAGCCAAGGTTGCGGGGCGGCACACGTTTCGGCCCTGCTCGTGTGCCGGCAAGGTCGCTTTCCGTTGCGGCGCGCTGTAATCTTCGCGCAAACGACAGGAAAGGCGGCCCCATGACTCTCCTCTATATCGTTCTGGGCGTGATCGTCCTCGCGATCCTCTACGGCATCGTCACCTATAACGCGCTCGTCTCTCTGCGGACACGCACGCAGGAAGCGTGGAGCGATATCGAGGTGCAGATGAAACGCCGCTACGACCTGATTCCGGGCCTTGTCGAAACGGTGAAGGGCTACATGACCCATGAGGCGGGTACGCTCGAGGCCGTCGTCGCGGCGCGCAACAAGGCGATGTCCGATACCGGCAGCCCGGGCCATCAGGCCGAGACCGAGAACATGCTGCAGCACGCCCTCAAGTCCTTGTTCGCATTGGCGGAAAGTTATCCGGATCTGAAGGCGAACCAAAACTTCATGCAGTTGCAGGCCGATCTCACCGACACCGAGAACCGGATCAACATGTCGCGGCGGTTCTACAACGGCTCGGTACGCGACCTGAACGTGAAGATCGAGCAGTTCCCCTCGAACCTGGTCGCCGGGCAGTTCGGCTTTGCAAAGGCGGAATTCTTCGAACTCGACGACGCCGAGGCCGCCGCTGTCGCGCAGCCCGTCGACGTGTCGTTTACGTAGGGCCGCCTCGATGACTGGACGGATTTCCGCCGCCGCGGCGCTCGCCGTCGCCCTGGTCGCCATCGTTCTCGCCGTTGCCGGCGACGCCGCAGCCCAGGTCGACGGCTACAGCCGCGAGGCGATCCGCGACTACCAGGCCCGCGTCGTCGTCGAGAAGGACGGCGGCGTCCTGGTCACCGAGGATATCGAGGTCGTCGCGCTCGGACAGGAAATCCGGCGCGGTATCTTCCGCGATGTCCCGCTTGGCCGCTCGTCCATGGGGCTGGGCAGCGGCGCGGACTTCGAACTCGTCCAGACCCTGCGCGACGGCCAGCCGGAAACGAGCCGTGTCGAACGGTCCGGTGGCGACGTCCGGATCTATCTCGGCCGTTCGGACGTTTTCCTGAAACCCGGTATCTACCGCTACCGGATCGTCTACCGGATGAGCGATCAGGCCGGCCGGTTCGGCGATTTCGACGAGATCTACTGGAACGTCACCGGCAATGAGTGGGCCTTCCCGATCGAGCACGCGGAGGCGACCGTGGTCCTGCCGCCCGGTGCGCCGGTGCAGCAGGTGGCGGCCTATACCGGCTATGCCGGCTCGAGGGCCCAGGACGCGATCATCACGGAGACGGATGCGGGCGTGGTCTTCCGCACCGCGCGGGCGCTGGCGCCCGGCGAGGGGCTGACGGTCGCCGTCGGCTGGCCGGAGGGATATCTCGACCCGCTGACACCCGCGCAGCGCTTTCGCCGCTTCATGGACCGCTGGGGAAGCCTGGCGCTCGCCGGGGTCACCATTGGCGTGGTCCTTCTCTATTACCTGATCGTATGGTGGCGCGTCGGCCGCGATCCGAAACCCGGCACGATCATCCCGGTCTACCACCCGACACTGCCGCCCGCAGCCATGCGGTTCATCGAGAACATGGGCTCGGATACCACCTGCTTTACAGCCGCCGTCCTGAACCTCGCGGTCAAGGGGCATGTGAAGATAGAGGAGGATTCGGACGGCAAGCAGACCCTGACGGCGGTCGACGACGATGCGGCTGCCAGGCCGATGTCGGCGGGCGAGGAGGCCGCCTTCGACGCCCTGTTCGTCCATGGTGATACCGTCAAGGTCCAGCGCAAGAGCAAATCGGTCCTGCGCGGCGCCGTCGCCGCGCTCTCCAGTCACCTGAACAAGACGTTCAACGCGATCTATTTCCGCCGCAACGGCGGCTGGTTCGCGCTCGGCATGTTCCTGACGCTGATCGGGTGGCTTGCTGTGGCGCTCCTGTCTGCCAGGACCCCGGATGGACTGATCATCTCGATTTTCGTCGCGGTCTTCACCGCGATGTTCGGCGGGGTCTCCGGTGCGATCTGGGACTCGGTGCGCCTGTCGTTGAAAAGCGGCAAGCCGGGTCAGGTCGCCGGCGCGGTCATCGGGACCGTATTCATGGGCAGCGGGTTCTTCGTGATGATGGGCGTCATGACCGTCGTTGTCGGTGGGATGGGCATCGTCCCGCTGGCCATGCTCGTGTCCCTCGTCGTACTCAACATCGTCTTTTTCCGCCTTCTGAAGCAGCCGACCGCGATCGGCCGCGCGGCCCTGGACGAGATCGAGGGCACGCGGCTCTATCTGACGGTTGCCGAGGAAGATCGGCTGAAGTTCCACAACCCGCCCGACCGGACGCCGGAACACTTCCACGAGCTCCTGCCCTATGCGATCGCGCTCGATGTCGAGACGGGCTGGACGGGTCTGTTCAAGGCGCAGATCGAAGCCGCGCAGCGTCAGGGCGACACCAATCCCTATCTGTCGCCGTCCTGGTATCGCGGCAGCTCCGGCGGCGGCTTCAGCGACGTCGCGTCCCTCAACAGCCTCGGGTCGGGCCTCGGCTCGGCGCTGAGTTCCGCGACTGCGTCGTCGTCGAGCAGTTCCGGTTCGGGTGGCGGCGGCTCGTCGGGCGGCGGTGGCGGCGGTGGCGGCGGCGGCGGCTGGTAGGCAGTCGCGCCGCTAGTTGTTGCGGGTCTGGCGCGGCTCTTCGGGGCGCCGCACGACGTCTTCGATCAGGCCGGCCAGCCAGGGGCGGATGGCGTGTCCCGTGCGGCGGATGACCGACATCTGCTCCACGGGAGAGCCCGCCAGCATCGGATCGCCGGGTTCCTTGACGCTCAGCGCCTGTTCCCAGGCATCGAGGCTGTCGAGGCGCGTTGCCGTCGCGGTGTCGATCTGCACCGGATCGACCAGGAAAGTGAAGAAGCAGATACCGGACACCAGGTAGGCGAGTGCGGTGGTCTTGCGGCCGAGGCCCGGCATCGCCCGGCGCGTCCAGAACGTATATCCCGCCACCAGGTTGAGGCCGAACAGATAGGCGACGATCAGCACCGACGCGCCGGCCCCGTAGAGTGCCGTCGGTACGAAGACCAGCAGAATGAACAGCCACAAAACCGCGCTCACGCGGCCCATCTCCCACTACGCGCCAGCATCCGCCGGCGCCGCCTATGGTTAAGTCCGCTTAACCTAACGGACTCCCGCGGCGACCGACAGATGCCGCTTTCCGGTATGGTTACGGCTGGGGATAACGGATTGTAACGTAAGGGAAAACAGGGGGATAGCCGGTTACGGCCGGCCGGTTTCCGGCATCTTGGCGGCTTCCATCATCATCGCTGTGCCGAGCTGCGCCAGCGCGTCCTTGTGCATCGTAAGCGTCACCGGGCCATCGGGCGTCATCAAAATGACGATACACACTGTCGGTTCGTCGGGATGCGGCTGAAGCTGATAGCGCAGGGCCGGCATCAGCACTTCCGAGCGGACATAGCCTTTGCGGGCCTTGGGGGCGTCGTCTTTCATATCGTAAAGCCTCCCTTGAGGGCGATCGTGACGTGGTCTTGTCGAGCGGTTTCCCATCATTCCGGAAAGAACGCAACTGCCGTCGGGGGCCGGCCCGATCGGCCGTTGAAAACCTGGTAACGCATTGCAGGTATCGTCTGCCCGTAAACCCGGGAAGCGCTGTCGTGGGCGATCGTTCAGCGCCGGCGCACTTCAAGTTGGGACGAGCGAGAGATGGAAAGACGCAACGAGCCGCTTCGCCGCCGGATGCTGAAGGGCGGGGTGATCGTCTTCAACGACCGCCGTTCCACCATGGCCTGTACGGTCCGGAACATGACGGCGGGCGGTGCGCGGCTCGAGATGCCGAGTACGGTCGGCGTGCCGGACGCGTTCACCCTGCAATCCGAAGACGGCTCGATCCAGCAGGAATGCGTCGTGAAGTGGCGCAAGGACAACGCGCTCGGCGTGCAGTTCGCCGATCCGGCCTGAAGCCGGATCAGCGGACGGCGCCTGCCTCCGCGGTGCGCGTCTCGCCTCAGGTGCTACGGGATCCCGGTAGGGCCGCCGCCCCAGGCCCGGCAAGGCCCGGCGACCCGGTGCCGCCGGCCGCGAGCTCCGTCTCGAGGATCACCCTGTCGCGCTCCATCAGTAACCGGTCGGTGATGGTCGCCGAAAGCCAGATTGCGCTGAGCGTCACCCAGGCGGTGACCGCGAAGATCGAGGCGCCGGTGACGCCGGCACCGACGGCGCAGCCGCCGGCCAGCATGCCGCCGAACCCCATCAGCGCGGCCCCGAACAGGTAGCGCCGCATCGACGCGGCGTCGTGGAATCCCTGGATCTTCAGCTCCCGCGTCACCAGCGCTGCCAGGAACGATCCGAGAAAGACGCCGGGCACCAGGCCGACGTCGAAATCGAGTATGCTGCCCGGCGGCGACAGGAACAGCATCAGCGTATCTGCCGACGGGCCGGTGAAGGTGACGCCCTCGACCTGCACCGGGTCGAAGGCCTGCCGCGCCATGGAATCGGTGAACCACCAGGCGAGCGGAATGGCAAGCCCGGTGCCGACTGCCGCGATGGCCCGCCAGATGTGCGTGCGGGAATGGACGGCGACAACGAACCCGGCGGCCAGCCAGAGGCCGGCGAAGGCGATGGCCGACGGTGTCGAGGCACCGACGAAGGCGAGCAGGTCATTGCCGCCGATATCGGCCGTCGTGTAGAGCGCGGCGAGTTCCTGACGCACCGGTTCGAGGAAACCGCGCAGGCTGGCCTGCGCGACGACGGCGAAGACGAGACCCGATAACAGCGCCCGCAGGTTGCCCGTCGCGGAGAGCACCAGAAGCCGGCTGGCGCAGCCGCGTGCCAGCACCATGCCGGTTCCGAACATCAGCCCGCCGAGCGCCGCGCCGGACAGGCTCTGCGGGGACGCGAGCTGACGTGCCTCCGACAGGTTCGCCATGTCGTTGACGATCAGGAGTTGCGTCCCGAGCACGGCCGCGGAGAACGTCAGAAGCCAGACGGCGAGTTTCTGGCCGATCGTACCGTGCGTGAACTCGATGACGGCCGCGCGCAGACAGAACCGGCTCTGCTGGGCGAAGAAGCCGAACAGGAGTCCCACCGTCAGGCCGCCGCAGGCGAGAACCCACGGTTCGGAAAAGCGCTCGAGAAGAAACTCCAGATCCATCATCGCCGCAACGGCCTCTCCGATGGCGAAGCCGGCGCCGGCGGCACCGGTTACCCGATCGGGCCAATCGGGCGCATACGCCGACGTCGTGCATTGACGTTTCGCAATGCCATGCGCATTAATTCAAAAAAATGCATATATCTAAATCCGGGAGGGTACAACGCCATGCATGCCGTACTGACACGACGCGGGTTTCTCGCCGGGGCAGCGTCACTCGGAGCTGCAGCGGGCTTCGGCCTGAAGCCGGCCGGCGCCGCCGGCGGCAACCCGCTCACGCTCGGCGACGCCGAAATTCTCGCCGTATCCGATGGCAGCCTGACCCTGCCGATGGGATTCGTCCTGCCCGAGCAGACCCCGGAAGAGATCGCCGCCGTGCTGACGCCGCATGGTATGCCGACAGACGCGCTGCGGCCCGACTGCAACGTCACGATGATGCGGACGCCGGACCGCCTGGTCCTGTTCGATGCCGGCGCCGGGCCGCTGTTCCAGGACACCGCCGGCCGGCTCGGCGACAGTCTCGCCGAAGCCGGAATCGATCCCGCCGACGTGACCGACGTCGTCTTCACCCATGCACACCCCGATCACATCTGGGGCGTGATCGACGATTTCGACGAACTGGTGTTCTCCGAGGCCCGGTACCACGTGCCGCAAGCGGAATGGGACTTCTGGCGGGCCGACGAGACGCTCGACGCCATGCCCGAAGAGCGCAAGAGCTTCGTCGTCGGCGCGCGCAACCGGTTCGACGCGATCGAGGAGAATGTGACGTTCATCAAACCGGGCGCCGAGGTACTTCCGGGCGTCGAGGCAATCGACACGTCCGGCCACACGCCGGGACATGTCTCCTACATGCTGCACGGCGGTGGCGACAGTCTGCTGATCACGGGCGACGCGATCACCAACGTGGTGATCTCCTTCGAGAAGCCCGGCTGGCATTCGGGCACGGATCAGGACCGGGAGAAGGGCGCGGCGACGCGCGAGGCGCTGCTCAGCCGGATCGCCGCAGACAAGGCGCGGATCCTCGGCTTCCATCTGCCGTTCCCCGGCATGGGAACGGCCGAAGCCGCCGGCAGCGCCTACCGGTTCGTGCCGGCATAGGGTTTCGGAACGGCGGCTACTCCGCGGGCGCGCCCGACTGGTGCCGTCGGAAGGGCGCCAGCGGCGAGCCTTCGAGCAGCCAGGCAAGCCCCATTCGCGCGCCGACGGCGATCGAGCCGATGACGACCGGTGCGGACAGCGCGAGCGTCGATACGGCGGTGATTCCCTGTCCGACCGTACAGCCCATGGCGATGACGCCGCCGACGCCCATCAGGACGCCGCCGGTCAGGTGCCGGCCGAGTTCGCGGGCGTCGTCGCAGGCTTCCCAGCGGGTGTCGTCCTTGTGCCAGGCCCCCAGCGCCGCGCCGACGAGCGTGCCGGCGATCAGGCCGACGCCGTAGTCCGGCAGCGTGCCGGTGAACGTGATGAACTGCAGGATGAGATCGCCGACCGGCACGACGAAGGATCCGGCTTCGAGCTGCACCGGATCGAAGGCGTGTTCCGCCGCCGTGACCGTCGCGAACCAGCCGAAGGCGATGACGAGGCCGATCACGGTGCCGGTGACGATCGACTTCGTCTTTGCGCGAAATCCGGCGTCCCTGAATATCCAGAAGAGCAGTGCGGTCGAAATCGCGATTGCGACGAGGACGCGGATATCGGCGCCGACCAGCACCGAGGCGAGACTGCCGATCGACTGGTCGCCGGCGAACGACAGGTCGAGCGCCAGGTTGTCGACGACCTGGATGCGGGCAAGCCCGACGACGCCGCGCTGCGTGGCGAGCGCCGACAGGCCGAGCACGATCAGCACCACGAGCGAGCGCAGGCTGCCGCCGCCCAGCCGCACGACGGCGCCGAACCCGCAGGTGCCGACAAGCGCCATGCCGAAGCCGAACATCAGGCCGCCGGCGATGGCGCCGGTGAGGCCGAACTCGGTCGACAGATAGAAGCTATCGGAGAGGTCGATCACACCGGCGAGCAGCATCGCCTGCGTCGCGACGAGAGCCGTCGCGGCGGCCAGCGCCCAGGTGCGCACGCCCGTCGAATCGCCGGCATACCAGTGCCGTTCGAGGGCCGACAGCGTGCAGAAGCGGTTGACCCGCGCCACGTATCCAAGCGCGATCCCGGCCGCCAGTCCGGCGAGCGGCAGGGCCATGCGCACGTCGACGACGTCCATGCGCGTTCCTCCTCCTCCTCCGCGTTCGCGCGGAGGTTATCGTTGCGAGGCGATGCTACCGCACGGACGATCGCCGTGACAATCGTCGCGGTGAAGCCGTCGCGACGGCGATCCGGAAAGAGACGGAGACGGCGGCCGCGTCAGCGTTTTTCGAGCGCCGGCTTGCAGAACAGGTTGTAGAGCGCGCCGATGATCGAGGCGACTTCCTCGTCGGCGATCCGGTAATACACCATGCGGCCCTCGCGCCGGGTCGTCACCAGGCGGTCGAAGCGCAGGCGTGCGAGCTGCTGCGAGACCGAGGCCTGCGGCAGCGTCAGCATGTCCTCGAGTTCGGAGACCGACTTCTCGCCATTCGACAACAGGCAGAGAATCAGCAGGCGGGTCTCGTGCGACAACGCCTTGAGCAGGTCGCTGGCCTTGCGGGCCTGGGCGACGAGTTCCTCGAACTCCTCGCGCGACGTCGGCGCGGACAGATCCGGCAGGAGGCTTTCGAGCTGTTTCGAGACGGCGGGCGGTGGAGTCATGAATTCTGTCCGAAGGTCTCCGGCGGGTGGCGCTTGAGGCCGGTCGCTTGTTTGCGCTGCAAAATAAGCGGTTGCAGGCCAAAGGCAAGCCGTGCCCGGCCGCGTTGCCTTACAGTCTGGCGGATACCGGCAGCTTTTCGAGCATTTCGCCGAGCAGCGGCCAGAAGAAGTGGGCGCCCGGATACCCGCGCAGCCGGGCGATCTCCACGCCGTCCTCGACGAGGACGAAGCTCGGCGTCAGGCGTTCGCGCTCGATTCCCGCAAGGTCCTCCGGCCACGGCTCCGTGATATCGACCCGGCGCAGCGGCGCGAGACGACCTTCCTCCGTTTTCGGATAGGCCTCGCCGACTTCCTCGTTCCAGCGTTTGCACCAGACGCAGCCGGGCTGTTCCATCATGATCAGTTCGGCCGCGCGCACGTCGGCCCCGAAGGCCGCAGCAACGAACAGCAAAGCAAGCAACGGCAGGACCGTGAGCCGGATCATCGGCCACTCCATTGTTTTCGACGATTGCAATACATAGCAAAATTCTAATATGTTCGCCACCTGCCGTTCGGTATGGGCCGGCGGCGCGATATCGGTGAACGGAATGCTGGAAGTTTCGGTCGGTGCTGCTTTCCTCGCGGGACTGCTGTCATTCGTGTCCCCCTGCGTCCTGCCGATCGTTCCCCCGTATCTGTGCTATCTCGCCGGTGTCAGCTTCGACCAGCTGAAGCACGAGCAGGCAAGCGCCGCGGTGTCGCGCCGGATCATCCTGTCCGCCATCGCCTTCGTGCTCGGCTTCACCACCGTCTTCGTCGGGCTCGGCGCCACGGCGAGCGTCGTCGGCCAGGCGATCGCCCGCTATTTCGACACGTTGTCGATCATCGCCGGCATCCTGATCATCATCATGGGCCTGCACTTCCTCGGCGTGTTCAGGATCGGGCTGCTCTACCGCCAGGCCCGGGTCGAGGTCGAGAAGAAGCCGGCCGGCCTGATCGGGGCCTACGTCATGGGGCTCGCCTTCGCCTTTGGCTGGACGCCGTGCGTCGGCCCGGTGCTCGCCGCCATCCTCTTCGTCGCGGGGTCGACCGATACCGCCTGGCGCGGCGCCATGCTGCTCGCCGTCTATGCGCTCGGCATCGGCCTGCCGTTCATCGCCGCGGCCGCCTTCGCCACCCGGTTCCTCGGCTGGGCGTCGCGCTTCCGCCGCCACATGGGAACGGTTGAAAAGGCGATGGGCGGTCTGCTGGTGCTGACTGGCGTCCTGTTCGTCACCGGCCAGATGTCGGCAATAGCACTCTGGCTGCTCGACACATTTCCCGCATTCAGCCGCGTCGGCTGAATGCGTCGGGTTCAGGGAGGAAACACAATGCTGAAACGGCTCCTTTATGTGGCGGCGGGACTGTTCCTTGTCGCGCCGGCGATCCTGTCCACCGCGCAGGCGGCGACGGTGGGCGACGACGGTCTTCACAAGGAAGACTGGTTCTCGATCACCTTCAAGGACGTCGCCGAGGACATCGAGACGGCGAACGAGGAAGGCAAGCGCCTCGTTCTCGTCTTCGAGCAGCGCGGCTGCATCTACTGCAAGAAGATGCACGAGGACCTGCTCACCGACCCGGAGGTGCGCGACTACGTCAAGGAGCACTTCAAGGTCGTCCAGTACAATATGTTCGGCGACGAGGAGGTCACCGATCTGGACGGCGACGTGCTGACAGAGAAGACGGCCGCGCGCAAATGGGGGTACGTCTTCACGCCCACGCTCGTCTTCCTGCCCGAAGAGGCTCCCGACGGCCAGACGGTCGCGCAGGCGGCCGTCGCCACCATGCCGGGTGCCTTCGGAAAATGGACGTTCCTCAACATGTTCCGATGGGTGAACGAGAAGGGCTACGAGACCGACGAGCACTTCCAGAAGTATCACGCCCGCATCATCAACGAGTTGCGAGAGCAGGGCAGGCTGGACGCCGAGTGAACCGGCGGCGCGCGTGCCCGTGCAGAAATGGGGTTTTCAATACATTCAAAAAAGCATATTAATGAATTTATTCGCGACGATGCGACGCACTCAAGCGGTGCGGGAGAGACCGGGCTAACCGGTTCGGGACCTGGAGGAGAAACGCCAAGATGACACGATCAATGGGCCTCGCCGCCGTTGTGGCGATCGCGCTTGCGGCGCCGGCCGTCGGCGCCGAACCGACGGCGCCCGCGGACGTCACGATCACCGATGACTTCACCGTCGAGACATCCCTTACGGGAACGTCTGGCGACGCGACCGCCGGCGCGATCACCGCGGTTGACCGCAAGCTGGGCAATTGCCTCGCGTGTCACGCCATCTCGACATTGTCGAGCGAACTGTTTCACGGCGATGTCGGGCCGTCGCTCGACGGAGCCGGCGACCGCTGGACGCCCGAGCAACTGAGGGCGATCGTCGTCAATTCGAAGGCGATCTTCGGCGATCAGACGATCATGCCGGGCTTCTACACCCTCGACGTCGGGATCGACGTTTCCGAGAAGTTCCGGGGAAAGACCATCCTGTCGGCGCAGGATGTGGAGGACGTCGTCGCCTTCGTGTCGACGCTGAAGGAATAGCCGGGCTCTTTCAGGAGAATGGCTCTCATGGAGAATGGAATGAAACTGACAAGACGTGACGCGCTCGCGCTGGGAGCCGGTGCTGCTGTCTTCGCCGTGATTGGCGGACGTGCGGGCCCGGGCTTCGCCGGTGTCGAGGATACCGACAAGGCGATCAAGGACTTCACCGGCGGTGCGACGCCGGAAGCCGGGCGCATCACGCTCGATGCGCCGGAGATCGCCGAGAACGGCAACACCGTGCCGATCTCCGTATCGGTGGAAAGCCCGATGAGCGACGACGACTATGTCTCGGCCGTGCTGATCCTGGCCGAAGGCAATCCGAACCCGGACGTCGCCACGCTGCACTTCACGCCGCTGAGCGGTGTCGCCGAGGCGACCACGCGCATGCGTCTTGCCAAGACGCAGAACGTGATCGCCGTCGCCAAGATGAGCGACGGCTCGGTCTTCATGGACAAAAAAGAAGTCAAGGTCACGATCGGCGGCTGCGGCGGCTGATCGGTAAACGAGGATACTGAGAAATGGCAACGCCGAAACCGCGCGTCAAAGTGCCGAAGACCGCCTCGAAAGGCGAAGTGGTCACGATCAAGACGCTGATCAGCCACGAGATGGAATCCGGCCAGCGGAAGGACAAGGAAGGCAACGTCATTCCGCGCCAGATCATCAACACGTTCACCTGCACCTTCAACGACAAGGAGGTGTTCTCCTGCGATCTGGACCCCGCGATCGCCGCGAACCCCTACTTCGAGTTCAACGCGAAAGTGGATGAAAGCGGCACGTTCGTTTTCACCTGGGAAGACGACGACGGCAGCGTCTACTCGACCGATGCCAAGATCGAGGTGAATTGACGACCGGGCGGGCAATGTACCCGCCGGCACTCTGGAGGAGGAGAAGCCCTTGGATATCAGGAAGCATGGCCTTGCGGCCGCGTTGGGACTGGCGGCCTCCCTGGCCATCGTCCCGGCGCATTCGGAGCCGGTCGACGACGAGCTCGTCATCGACGGCGAAATCGAAATCACCACGCGCACGAAAGCCGCCGAAGGCGTGCCATTCGACGAGGTGATGTCCGGCTGGCTGTTCCGAACGGACGAGACCCGCGAACTGGAGGCGGACTCGTTTTCCAATCCGGGCATGCTCTATGTCGAGCGCGGCCAGGACCTGTGGGACACCGTCGACGGCAAGGCCGGCAAGTCCTGTGCGTCGTGTCACGGTGACGCCTCCGAGTCGATGAAGGGCGTCGGCGCGAGCTATCCCAAGTGGAATGCGGCGGCGAGCAAGCCGTTCAATCTGGAGCTCCAGATCAACGACTGCCGCGTCAATAACATGGAGGCCGAGCCCTACGCGTTCGACGCGGCGGATCAGAAGGCGCTGGTGACGTTCATCAAACACCAGTCGCTGGGCATGCCGGTCGGTCTGGACCTCGACCAGGGCGACATGAAGGCCTGGTGGGAGCGCGGCAAGGAGCGCTACTATACGCGCACCGGGCAGCTCAACATGTCCTGCGCGACCTGCCACGAGGACAATAACGGCCGGTACATCCGCGCCGATCACCTCAGCCAGGGCAACGTCAACGGCTTCCCGACCTACCGCCTGAAGCAGTCCAACATGGTGTCGCTGCATAATCGTTTCCGCGGTTGCATTCGCGATACGCGTGCGGACTACCCCGCCGCCTTCTCCGACGACCTGATGGCGCTCGAGGTCTACGTCACCTGGCGCGGTACCGGGCTCTCGGTCGAGACGCCGGCGGTCCGCCAGTAACGCAGGCGAACGCAGGGGCCGGGTGTACCGCTGTAGCCCGGCCTCCGGCCACCCGGATCAGGGTCTTGAGAGTCGATGCACGGGCGGGCGGCTGCCGTCTGCCTCCGGGCCACAGTTTTGTCCAAGGAGTTTGAAACGGCGATGATCTCGCGACGCGAATTTCTGATGGCCGCCACCGCGACGAGCGCCATCCTCGGATCCGGTGCCGTCGGTCGCTGGACCCGGGCCTTCGCCCAGCAAAGCCTCACCGAGGACGATCTCCTGGCGATGCAGCCGGTCGGCAATGTCACGCTGATCCACATCACCGACATCCACGCCCAGCTCAAGCCGGTCTATTTCCGCGAACCGTCGGTCAACCTCGGTGTTGGCGCGGCTGCGGGCCTGCCGCCGCACGTCACCGGCAAGGATTTCCTCAAACTCTACGATATCGCGCCGGGCTCGCCCGAAGCCTATGCGCTGACCTCGGACGACTTCACCGCGCTTGCCCGCACCTATGGCCGCATGGGTGGCATGGACCGCGTCGCCACCATCATCAACCGCATCCGCGCCGAACGTGGCGCCGATAACACGCTTCTGCTCGACGGCGGTGACACCTGGCAGGGCAGCTACACCGCCAATCAGACGCTCGGTGCCGACATGGTCGAGGTCATGAACGCGCTCCAGCCCGACGCGATGACCGGTCACTGGGAGTTCACCTACGGCACCGACCGCGTCACCGAGATCGTCGACAGCCTCCCCTTCGCCTTCCTCGGATCGAACATCTACGATGCGGAGTGGGACGAGCCGGCCTTCGAGGCGATGGAAATGTTCGAGCGCGGCGGCTCGAAGATCGCCGTCATCGGCCAGGCCTTCCCCTACACGCCGATCGCCAATCCGCGCTGGATGATCCCCGGCTGGTCGTTCGGCATTCGCGAGGAAGATATCGTCAAGCACGTCGCCGCGGCGCGCGAGAAGGGGGCGGACGTCGTCGTCCTGCTCTCGCACAACGGTTTCGACGTCGACCGCAAGCTCGCTTCCCGTGTCGACGGCATCGACGTGATCCTCACCGGCCACACCCACGACGCGCTGCCCGAACCGGTGATCGTCAACGACACGCTGGTAATTGCGTCCGGATCGAACGGCAAGTTCGTCTCCCGCGTCGATCTCGACCTCCGTGACGGCGCGGTGCAGGGCTTCGGCTACCGGCTCATCCCGGTCTTTTCCGACGTGATCGCGCCCGACGTCGACATGGCCGCCCTCATCGACAAGGTGCGCGCGCCCTACGAGGCGGAGCTGGCCCGCGAACTCGCGACCACCGACTCGCTGCTCTACCGGAGGGGCAATTTCAACGGCACCTTCGACGACCTGATCTGCATGGCGCTGCTCGAGGAGCGCGAGGCCGAAATCGCCCTGTCGCCGGGCTTCAGGTGGGGCACGTCCGTGTTGCCGGGCGACACGATCACGGTGGAGGACCTGCACAACGCCTGCGCCATGACCTACCCGGCGGCCTACCGCTCCTCCATGTCCGGCCAGATGCTGAAGGACGTGCTCGAGGATGTCGCCGACAATCTGTTCAATCCCGACCCTTATTACCAGCAGGGCGGCGACATGGTCCGCGTCGGTGGCATGGGCTACGCGATCGCGCCGACCAACGAGATGGGCAGCCGCATCTCCGACATGACGCTGCTTGCTACCGGCGAGCCGATCGACCCCGCCCGTGACTACGTGGTCGCCGGCTGGGCGTCGGTCAACGAGGACACCGAAGGCCCGGCCATCTGGGATGTCGTCGAGACCTGGCTGGAGAAACACCCGGTCGTCGAACTTGAGGAAAACCGGTCGGTCCGCATCGGGTCGTGACCGCGGATATCGACCGGATCGGGAATTGAGTCGGGAACGGGAACAGGCTATATATGCAAAAATTTGAATATATAGATCGTGCCGACGATCGCAGGGTATCAGGAGAAACGCATGGGCGATCAGCCGAAACTTGACCGCCGCCGGCTGCTGACCGCCGGCCTAGCCGCCGGAGGCGCCGCGCTGGCGACCCGCGCTTCCGCCGCCGGAGGCGATCCCCTCATCACCGAGATCCAGGACTGGAACCGCTATCTCGGCGACGGGGTCCAGTCGGCCCCTTATGGCGTGCCGTCCGAGTTCGAGGCCCATGTGGTGCGCCGCGACGTCGAGTGGCTGACCGCCTCCACCGAGAGTTCGGTCAACTTCACGCCGCTGCAGGATCTCGACGGCATCATCACGCCGAACGGACTTTGCTTCGAGCGCCATCATGGCGGCGTCGCCCAGATCGATCCGGCCGCCCACCGGCTGATGATCAACGGCCTGGTCGACACGCCGCTCGTCTTCACCATGGACGACCTGAAGCGCTTCCCGCGCGAGAACCGGGTCTACTTCCTCGAATGCGCCGCGAACTCCGGCATGGAGTGGCGCGGATCGCAGCTCAACGGCTGCCAGTACACGCACGGCATGGTCCATTGCGTGATGTATACGGGCGTGCCGCTGAAGACGATCCTCGAGGAGGCCGGCGTCAGAACGAACGCGAAATGGGTGATGCCCGAAGGCGCCGACTCGTCGGCGATGACCCGCTCGATCCCGCTGGAGAAGGCCCTCGACGACTGCCTCGTCGCCTTCAAGATGAACGGCGAGGCGCTGCGTCCCGAGCAGGGCTATCCGCTGCGCCTCGTGGTGCCGGGCTGGGAAGGCAACATGTGGGTGAAATGGCTGCGCCGCATCGAGGTCGGCGACCAGCCCTGGCACCAGCGCGAGGAAACGTCGAAGTACACCGACCTGCTCGAAAACGGCAAGGCGCGGCGCTTCACCTGGGTGATGGACGTCAAGTCGGTCATCACCAACCCGAGCCCGCAGGCCCCGATCGGCCACGGCAAGGGCCCGCTGGTCATTTCCGGCCTCGCCTGGTCGGGCAACGGCCGCATCAAGCGCGTCGACGTCACCACCGACGGCGGCCGCAACTGGCAGACCGCCCGCCTCGACGGGCCGAGCCTGCCGAAGGCGTTGCACCGGTTCTATCTCGACATCGACTGGGACGGTTCGGACCTGCTGCTGCAGTCCCGCGCGATCGACGAGGACGGCTTCGTCCAGCCCACCAAGGACGACCTGCGCGTCGCCCGCGGCGTCAATTCTATCTACCACAACAACGGCATCCAGACCTGGCATGTCAAAGCGGATGGATCGGTCGAAAATGTCGAAGTCTCTTAAGGTACTGATCGCCGCGGGCGCTCTCGCGGTCATGATCGGACCGGGATCCGCCGAGGGCGATCCCGACGCCGGCGCCAAGGTCTTCCGGAAGTGCGCGGCCTGCCACGCGGTCGGCGAGAACGCCAGGAACAAGGTCGGCCCGCAGCTGAACGACGTCTTCGGCCGCACCGCCGGGGGGCTCGACGGCTACAAGTACTCGAAGGCCATGATCGCCGCCGGCGAGGAGGGCCTCGTCTGGTCGCACGAGACGATCGCGGAGTATCTCGCCAAACCGCGCGACTTCATCCCGAAGAACAAGATGGCCTTCGCCGGCCTCAGGAAGGATGACGAGATCGAGAACGTTCTCGCCTATCTGGCGACCTTCTCGACCGGGGCGGCAGAGGCCCCGGCGTCCGATGACGAGGCTGCGGCCGAACCGGCAGCCGAGGAAGCCGCGACAGCGTCGGCGGATCAGGCCACGCCGGCGTCGGCCGGCTCGTCCACCCGGGACGGCGGTGTCTTCGGCCTCGGCCGCGCGGCGCTCCCCGAAGAAGTCGCTGCCTGGGATATCGACATCCGTCCGGACGGGGAAGGTCTGCCCGATGGACGCGGCACGGTCGCCGAGGGAGAGGTGGTCTTTACCGAACAGTGCGCCGTCTGCCACGGCGATTTCGGCGAGGGCGTCGGACGCTGGCCGGTGCTCGCCGGCGGCTTCGACACGCTGACGCGCGAGCGCCCGGAAAAGACGGTGGGGTCCTACTGGCCCTACCTGTCGACCGTCTACGACTATGTGCGCCGGGCCATGCCCTTCGGTAACGCCCGATCGCTGTCCGATGACGACGTCTATGCCTTGACGGCGTATATCCTGTACCTGAACGATATCGTGACGGAGGAGGACTTCGAGCTGTCGAAGGAGAACTTCGCCGATATCGAGATGCCGAACGCGGCGAACTTCGTCGACGATGACCGGCCGCAGGAAGCCCATTACGCCGGCAAGGGCGAACCCTGCATGACGAACTGCAAGCCGGAACCGGCCGAGATCACGATGCGCGCGCGCATCCTCGACGTGACGCCCGGCTCCGTCGACGATGACGCGGCGGCTGCCGGCGGCGGCGTCGACTAGAATATGAAGCCCGGCAATGAAGCCGGGTACCGCACGGGAGGAACGGGCGCTGAAACGGCACACGCGCGCCCCTCTGGCAATAGTGATCCTGGCCGCCACCGGTCTGGCCAGCGGATCAGCGTTTGCCGAACCGGACCCGGCCAGGGGCGAAGCGCTCTACCGGTCCTGCAAGGCGTGCCACCAGATCGGGTCCGGTGCGCGTAACGGCGTGGGCCCTCATCTCGACAAGCTGTTCGGCCGGATCGCCGGGTCGATTGACGGATTCAAGTACTCTTCGGCCATGCGGGAGCGGGGCGAGGGCGGTCTCGTGTGGGACGAGACCGCCCTCGACACCTATCTCGAGAAGCCGCAGAAAATGGTGCCGGGCACGCGGATGTCGTTCCGCGGCATGGCCGATGCCGGCGAGCGCGCCGATCTGATCGCATATCTCAAGCATGCGTCGGTTCAGGAACCGGCCTCCGATCCGACGGCCGCCGCCGCGCCGCGTGCCGAGTTCGGCGCAGCCGTCCTCGAGATCGAAGGCGATCCCGCCTACGGCGAATATCTCGCAAGCGAATGCGTCACCTGTCACCAGCCCTCGGGGCGTGCCGACGGCATTCCCTCGATCATCGGCTGGCCGAAGGATGCCTTCGTCCGCGCCCTGTTCGAATACAAGACCAATGTCCGCAGTCACCAGGTGATGCGGATGGTCACACAGAACCTCGGCAACGAGGAACTCGCTGCGCTGGCTGCGTACTTCCAGCAGCTGTCGCCGCAATAAACGGGTCTAACCGTCTGGGGAGGAAACCATGACGAAACTCACGCGCCGTACCTTTACTCTGTTGTCGGGCACCGCCGTCGCGGGGGCAGCCGCCGGCCTTGCGCTGCCGACCTACCTGCGCGCTCAGGATCGCCCGAAGGTGGTCGTCATCGGCGGCGGTGCCGGCGGCGCGACCGCTGCCCGCTACATCGCCAAGGATTCCGAAGGGGCCATCGACGTCACGCTGATCGAGGCCAATCCGCAGTACACGACCTGCTTCTTCTCCAACCTCTACCTCGGCGGGTTCCGCACCTTCGAGTCGATCACGCACACCTACGACAAGCTGGCCTCGAACTACGGCATCACCGTCGTCACCGGCATGGCGGACAAGATCGACCGCGAGGCGAAGGAGGTCGTCATGGCCGACGGGGCCCGCGTCCCCTACGACCGGCTTGTGGTCGCGCCGGGCATCGATCTGATCTGGGACTCGGTTCCAGGCTACTCCGAAGAAGCCGCGCAGGTCATGCCGCATTCCTGGAAGGCGGGACCGCAGACGGAGCTTCTGAAATCCAAGCTCGATGCCATCGAGAACGGTCAGCAGATCGTCATGGTCGCCCCGCCGAACCCCTATCGCTGCCCGCCGGGACCCTACGAGCGGGTCTCAATGTTCGCCCATGTCCTCAAGGAAAAGGGCTTTACGGATTCCAAGATCGTCATTCTCGATCCGAAGCCCAAGTTCTCCAAACAGGGGCTCTTCGCCGAGGGATGGGAAAAACACTATCCCGGCATGGTGGAATGGTACGGGCCGGATGTGCACGGCGGCATCAAGAGCGTCAATCCGGAAACCGGGGAGGTCGAGACCGACTTCGATACGTTCAAGGGCGCCCTGGTCAACGTCATCCCGGCGCAGAAGGCCGGCGCCATCGCCGCCAGCGCGGGCCTGACCAACGACACCGGCTTCGTCCCGATCGACCCGGCTTCGATGCGCTCGAAGGCGGACGAGAACATCTTCGTGGTCGGCGATGCAACCATTGCCGGCGACATGCCGAAGTCGGCGTTCTCCGCCAACAGTCAGGCCAAGATCGCGGCCATGAATGTTCGTGGCGACCTGACGGGATCGAAGGTGTTCCCCGCGAAGTACTCCAACACCTGCTGGAGCCTGATCGAAACCGACGACGGGGTGAAGGTCGGTGCCCAGTATGCGCCGACCGAGGAAAAGATCGCCTCCACGACGAGCTTCATCAGCCAGACTGGCGAGGACGCCGCGTTGCGCAAGGCAACATATGAGGAATCGCTCGGCTGGTACGCCGGGATTACCAACGACATCTTCGGCGACTGAGGCCGGACGAAACCGCCTCTCCGGACCGTTCGGGCCGGGGAGGCATTTCGTCCTCGTGCGAGCCCACGTCGAGGCGTGTCAGCGCGACAGGGCCGTGGCGACCCTGTCGACATAGTCCGCCGCCGCTCCGGCGTCGTGATAGAGCGCGAATCCGAAGCGCAGCCGGTCCTGCCGGTAGTCGACGACGATATCGGCCTCCATCAGCCGGTCGTGGATCGGCCCGGCCTCTTCGGTGCGATACGTCAGGAAATGGCCGATCCGGTCACGTCCGGGACACAGCATCAACGCGTCCGGCGCAAGACCCGGGACGGGACGCGCCTCAAGCGCATCGACGAAAGCCGTCATCACGCCCTGAACATGGGCGTCCATGTCGCTGACCGAGACATCCAGACCGGCAAGCCAGTCCATCACCGCGTTGAACCGGTACAGGCCGGACGGGTCGAAGGTCGCGCCGAGGAAGCGGCCGCCGTCCGGCGCGTAGCCGACCTGGTTGGCCGATCCGGCGAGCGCGCCGAAGGCCGCGTACCAGCCGGTGTCGCGCGGCCGCGGTGCGATGCCGGGCGGGCAGTGCATGAAGCATGCCCCTTCGCCGGCCATCGCATACTTGTAGCCGCCGGCGAGATAAAAGGCGCGGTGCTCGATCGCCGACAGGTCCGTCTGCTTCGCCATGAAGCCGTGATAACCGTCGATGACGATCAGCGCTCCGCCCTCGGGAACGGCGGCGACGAGGCCCTCGAGGTCCTCGATCACGTGGCCGGAGTTGAAGAACACCTGGCTGACGAACACCATGTCGTGACCGGGTGTCGCGGCCGCCGTCTTGAAGCGCGATTCGAAGGTGTCGAACGGCTCGGCGGGGATCCGGGTGACTTCGATCAGGCCGTCCTCCTCCAGCCGCGCTGTCTGCCGGTTGAAGGAGTGGAACTCGGCGTCGGTCGTGAGGATCCGCGGCGTACGGTTATCGGGAAGGCAGGAGAGGAGCCGGCGGACGAAATCGAACGTGTTCGGCGCGATCGCGACTGTTGACGGGTCCGACAGGTTGAGATGCCGCGCCACGTGCCGCTGGAAGGCGGGCACGACGGTGCCGAACACGTGGTCCCACTTCCGGTCGGCGAGCGTGATGCCGTCGGTCCAGGCCTGCAGGTGCGCGGCTTCGGTCACGTCGGGCCAGCCGTGATGGCTGTGGGCGGCGAGATGCAGGCGCTCGGGATCGGCGTTCAGAAAGCGCGAGAAATGCGGCTTGAAGTCCATTCGATCAGGCCGATCGTGCCGGATTGGCGCCCGGCGCTGATCCCGCCGGGGCGTAGGCGAGCGACATGGCCCGGCGCACCTCGTCGGGCAGCTCCGGCCGCTGCCGGCTCGGCATCAGGAAAGTGGCGAGCGCGAACAGGTCGGAGAAGATCCGGTGCTTCTCCACCGTCTTGTGCAGGTAGCTGTGGCCGGACGAGCCGCCGGTGCCGAGCTTGCGGCCGATCATCCGCTCCACCATCATCGCGTGGCGGAAGCGCCAGGTGGTCAGCGTCTCGTCGACATCCATCAGGAGGCTCAGGAACCGGAACGGCACCTGCAGGGCCGGCTCGTCCCGGTACAGGTTGATGAACAGCGCGGCGAGCACGGCGCCGCGGCCCATCCGCCAGCCCGGCGCCGGCACCGCGAGGTCCTCGCTGCTGCCGACGAACAGGGCATCGAAGCGCTCCAGCTCCTGCTCCAGCGACTTGATCTGCGCGACCCGCTGGGTGTCGCTCAGCGCGGCACTTTTCTCCGCATAGGCGATGTCGGCGCGCACGGCCTCCTCGACGGCGGAGCGGTAGGCCTCGCGGAACTGCCAGCCCGCGGTCTCCATGAACGGGACGCGCGACAGCCAGCGTTCCACCAGGTCGAGGATGCTCGCGCCCTTCTCCTGCGCCAGGATGTGCTCCTGCTCGGAAGCCGTCAGCCGTTTCTCGAAGGGCTGGCTCTCGAAGGCGTGCCGGTCTTCGCGCTTCAGCCCGAGCCGGACCTCCACTTCGCGGAACTGGGCGCTCTGGAAGCCGGAGGCGGGATAGAGCAGGTCTCGGAAGTCGAGGAAGTCGAGCGGCGTCATGGTTTCCAGCAGGTCGACCTGCCGGACGGCCAGCTTGAGCACGTCGACGATGCGGTTCAGCCCGTGCGCCGCCGCGGCGACGTTGCGGTCGTCCACCCAGTCTCCGCCGAAAATGGTCTCGATCCGGTCGATCTCGCACAGGACCTGCTTGAACCAGAGCTCGTAGACCTGATGGACGATGATGAACAGCATCTCGTCGTGCGCCTCGCGCCCGACCAGCGCGCTTTCCGGCGCCTGCGCGGTGAGCAGGGTGGGCAGGTGCAGATATTCGGCATAGTTGACCGGCTTGTTGGCCATTCGCATGTCTCCAGTGGGTCCGCGCGGCGGACCGTCAAACAATCAGGCGGGTTCGAGGGCCAGCGCCGGGCGCTTGTCGAACCACGGGCGCATCATTTCGAGTTGTGCGGCGAGCTGCAGGAGCGTGCCGTCCTCGCCGAAGCGTCCGACACACTGTACCCCGACCGGCAGGCCGTCGCTGCTCCAGCCGAGCGGCAGGCTCACGGCCGGTTGCCCGGTTGCGTTGAACGGGCCGGTGAAGGGGGCCAGATCGAAGAGCTGGGCGAGGAACCGGTCGACGTCGGTCTCGTCGGTCGACATCACGCCGAGCTTCGGCGGCGGCGCCGTCATTGCCGGCGTGACGAGTACATCGTAGGTCTCGAAGAACGCGGCCAGACGCCGGACTTCGCGGTTCATGACGGCGAGCGCGCCGAGATAGGCCTGCAGGCTCGTGGCCTTGCTGCGCGCGATCACCGCATGAGTCTGCGGTTCGAGCTCGTCCTCGGCGATCGGCGCGCCGCGCTGGGCAGTCCACATGTCGGTGAGAAGCGACAGGCCGCCGATGAGCACCGTCATCATCGCGTCGAGCAGCGCCGTATGATCGAAGTCCGGCCGGGCTTCTTCGACGGAGTGGTTCGACTCCGCCAGCAGCGCCGCCGTCTCCTGCACGGCCGCGGCGCAGTCCGGATGAACGGGGCTGCCGTCGAAGCGCGTCGGCATGACGGCGATGCGCAGCCGCGGCGGCAGGTCGAGGATCAGGTTGCAGAACCGCTTGACCGGTCGCGGCGTGAAGAACGGCGCGCCGACGTCCGGTCCCGCGGTGATGTCGAGGATCGCCGCGCTGTCCCGAACCGAGCGCGTCACCACATGTTCGTGGCTGATGCCGTGATTGCCGTCGGGGCGATGCGGGCCGTAGGGATTGACGCCCCGGGTCGGCTTGAGTCCGACGAGTCCGTTGGCGGACGCGGGGATGCGGATCGAGCCGGCGCTGTCGGTCGCGTGGGCCGCCGGCAGCATGCCGCTGGCGACCGCCGCGCCCGCGCCGCCGCTGGAACCGCCGGCGATGTGCTCGAGGTTCCACGGGTTGCGCGTCGGCCCGTAGGCGCGCGGCTCGGTCGAGGCGCTGAGGCCGAATTCCGGCGAATTGGTGCGCCCCAGGAACACGAATCCGGCCTTTCGCAGCCGCGCGACGAGCGCCGAATCGAAGTCCGGAACCATGCCCTGGAACAGGCGGCTGCCATAGGTCAGCGGCATGCCTTTGGCCGGCGCGTTCAGATCCTTCAGCAGATAGGGAACGCCGAAGAAGCGCCCGCGCTGGTCGCCTGACTCCATCGCCGCGAGCGCTTCGTCGAAGCACGTGTAGATCACCGCATTGACCGCCGGGTTCAGAGCCTCGATCCGGGCAATCGCTGTCTCCACGACCTCGCGCGCAGACACCTGCCCCGCGGCGATCTGTTCGGACAGACCGACCGCGTCGAACCTCTCCCATTCGGACGTGGACAGCATCGTCAGGCCCCTTTCATGCCGGCTGTGATGTTGAGCAGGGTCGCGTCCTCCTCCGAGACGCTGATGTAGGCGTGCCCCATCGTGGCGTCGTAATAGACGCTGTCGCCCGCCTCAAGTCGGACCGGCGCATAGAACGCGGCGTGGAGCTCGACGGCGCCCGACAGGACATAGACGAGTTCCTCGCCGGGATGGGAGATCAGCTCGCCGAACTCCTCGATCGACCGGGCGGTCACGGTGACGAAGGTCGGGTCCATCTCCTTGAGCGTCAGCCCGGTGCCGAGCGGTTCGTAGACATAGGGACCGGCGGGATGGTGCTTGCGGTCGGCCGCGCGAGTCACGTCGAGCCGCGCGGTCGTCACCGGCGCGGGCTCCGGCTGCGGTCCGTTGAGCAGCGTGGTCATGTCGATATCGAGGCCGTGCGCGAGTTTCAGCAGCACGTCGTAGGTCGGAGACATTCGCCCTGTCTCGATCTTCGAGACGGTGGACACGGCGAGTCCGCCGGCGTCCGCGACCTCCTTCAGGGTGCGTCCGGTGCTCAGGCGCAGCCGCCGCAACTGGGCGCCGAACGCCGTTCCCGTATCATCGTTCCCGGCGCGTTTCGTATCGGTTCCACCCGGGTCCGGTGTCGCCATCGGTATCGCTCCCTGAGCACCCCTTGATCAACGCGGCGATGCTATCATCGGAAATTTTCTTTGACAATTTTTTCCGTTCGGAAAATCCTGTTGTCTTCAGTGGAGGGGAACAGCGAACGGCAATGGCCTGGCTCGTCCTGATCATTCTCATCCTGGCGAGCCTCGCAGGCGGCGCGGCGATCGCCTATGTGACCGGCGCGGCGGCGGTCCTCAGCTTCGTCCTTGCCGACTCGGGCCGCTACCTGGCGATCCTGCCGCAGCGCATCCTGTCGCAGGTCGACGTCTTCACCTTCCTGTCGATGCCGCTGTTCATCCTCACCGGCGAGCTGATGAACCGCGGCGGGGTGACCCGGGCGCTGATCGATCTGGCGATGGTGCTCGTCGGCCGCATGAAGGGCGGGCTCGGCCACGTCAACATCGCCGCCAGCGTGTTCATGGCCGGCGTCTCCGGATCGGCGGTGGCCGATGCCGCCGCGCTGACCGCCACGCTGGTGCCGGAGATGAAGCAGCGCGGCTACTCGGCCACCTATGCCGCCGCGCTGACGGCGGCATCGTCCGTGATCGGGCCGATCATCCCGCCGTCGATCGTCATGATCTTCTACGGCGCCTACATGAACGTCTCCGTCGCCGCCCTGTTCGCCGGCGGCATCGTGCCGGGCCTCCTGGTGGCGATCGCGCTGTTCGCCCTGAACGCGGTCATGGCGCACCGCCACGACCATCCCGGCGGCCGCGCCCTCGCGCTGCCGCCGGTGCGGCGCACGGTGCTGCGCGCGCTGCCGGCCCTGTTCATTCCCGTCATCGTCGTGGCCGGCATCGTCTTCGGCGTGGTGACGCCGACGGAGGCCGCGGCGCTGGCCGTCGCCGCCGCGATCCTGATCGCCTTCTTCTACCGGAAGCTCGATTCCGGCCGCGACGCCACCCCGCCGCTGGCCGGGCTTTTCCGCGACGTGCGCGACGGTCTGGAGCGCACGGTCATCCTCACCGGCTCGATCTTCATGATCCTCTTCGCGGCGGCCATCTTCGGCTACCTGATCGCGATCAAGGACGTCCCGCAGGCGATCACGGATCTGGTCGCCGCGCTCGGCATCGAGGGGCTCGGCTACCTGCTGCTGATCAATCTCGTCTTCTTCGTCGCCGGCATGTTCATGGACGTGGTGATGGCGCTGGTGCTGCTGGTGCCGCTGATGGTGCCCGCCGCGCTCGCGTCGGGCGCCGACCCGGTCCATGTCGGCGTGCTGGCCAGCCTCAACCTCACCATCGGGCTCGTTACCCCGCCCTTCGGCGGCGTCCTGATGATCGTCTCGGCGACCAGCGGCGTGAACTACCTGCGGCTCGCCGTCGCCATCCTGCCGTTCATCGCCGTCGAGGCGGCCGTCCTCGTCGTGCTGATCCTGTTTCCCGGCCTCACGCTCGCAATTCCAGCCGCGCTCGGGCTCGTGCCATGACCCCTGGCCATGACCCCTCGCGCATCCGTACCGCACGCGTACTCGCACGCACTCTATCATCGGGAGGTGATCTGACATGTCGATACTCAGCAAAGCGTTCGTGACCACCGCACTGTCCGGCCTCGTCGCCGGCACCTTGGCCCTGTCCGCGCAGGCCGGATCGGCCGGCGCCGAGGAAATCAAGATCGCCGTCGGCTGCCCGCCGGTGCCGATCTGCTCGGACTGGGTCTGGGCCGAGGACTTCGCCGCGAAACTGACCGAGGAGGGCCTCGAGGCGAAGGTCTATACCGGCGGCGCGCTCGGCAAGGATCCGGAGGTCGTCGACCAGCTCGCCCAGGGCCTGATCCAGGTCGGTCTCACCAACTTCGTCATGATCAAGCAGGTCGACCCCACCGTTCTCGGCTTCATCGCGCCCTACATGTTCGACGACATGGACCACATGTTCCGGGCGCTCGACGAGACCGATATCCTCACGTCGATCGACGAGAACATGCAGGCGCAGGGCATCAGGATCGGCGGCCTGATCGGCCTCGGCGGCCCGGTCGGGATCTTCAACACCAAGCATCCGGTGACGAGCCTCGACGACCTGTCGGACCTCCGGCTGCGGGCGATCGATTCCTCGCAGATGGCGCTGTTCGAGGAATGGGGCGTACCGGGCGTCGTCGTCGACATGCCGGAGGTCACGACCAGCCTGCAGAAGGGCATGATCGACGGCTACATCAACCCGCCCGTCGTCGCCTTCATCTTCAAGCACACCGATTTCCTGAAATACTACACGGACGCCGGCGCCGGCACGCCGTTCCGCTCCGTCCTGATGTCGCTCGACTGGTACGACGCGCTCGACGCGGCGACGAAGGAGAAGGTTGATTCGGCGCTCGCCGCCGCCAACGCGGCCAACCGCGTCTGGAACAAGAAGGCGATCGATCAGGAACTGGCGAAGCTGAAGGAACTCGGCGTCGAAGTCACGACGCTGTCGCCCGACGCCCGGGCCGCGTTCGAGGAAAAATCGAAGAAGGCCTGGGCCGAGCTGATGCCCGCCGATGCGGTGTCCGCCTTCGAGGCGGCCGCCGAGCAGACCCGCCAGTAGGCGCGGGGGTCAGCCGTGGGCCTGAAACGGGCGATCCTCGGCACCAGTGCCGTGGCGGAGCGTGTCTGCCTCGCCGCGGCAACCCTGGCGCTTGCCGGCATGGTCGGCGCGGTGATGCTGCAGATCGTGGCGCGCTACGGCTTTTCCGCGCCGCCCTCGTGGACCGAGGAACTTGCCCGCTACCTGATGGTCTGGGGCGGGCTGCTCGGCGCGACGGTTGCCTTCCGGCGCCGCGCCGATCCCGTCATCGTCCAGTCCGATGCCTTCCGGACGCGCCCGGCGCGGGTCCTGCGGAACCTGACGCTGGCCGTGACGACGCTGATCTTCCTCGCCCCGGTTCTCTACTACAGCCTGTTCGGACCGAACATGGATCCCGGCAGAAGCTTCCTGATGCGCAATCTGGCCCGCACATCGGACGGGCTCGGCCTGAATCTCGCCGTCATCGCCGCCGCCATTCCGGTGACGGCTGCCGTCATCCTCCTGCACCTGGCCGCCCGGCTGGTGGACAACGAAGAAAATCAGAAGAATGTCCTTTGACCTGAAAGACCTGCGCCTCGTCTCCGCCGCCGACATCGACGCGGCCCTGCCGCTCGCCGACGGTATCGAGGTGATCGATGCGGCGATGCGCGCGGTGTCCGCCGGGCAGGCCGACCAGCCGCTGCGCTGGGTCATGCCGCTTGCCGGCGGCAACGGAATGGGGATGATGCCCGGCGCCCTGCAAGCGTCCTCCGTCTACGGCCTCAAGCTGATCAGCCTCTATCCCGGCAATCCCGGGCGCGGCCTGCCGAGCCATCTCGGGCTCATGCTGCTGTTCGATTACGATACCGGCCTGCCGCTGGCCGTCGTCGACGCGGCCACGCTGACGGCGCGGCGGACGGCAGCGGCAACCGTTGTCGCCACCCGCGCGCTGGCCCGGCCGGAGGCACAGGTCCACGCCATCGTCGGCACCGGCGAACTCGCCGGCGCCCATGTCGAGGCCTTCGCCGCCGCTCGCCCCTTCGCCGAAACGCGGATCTGGGGGCGCGACCCAGAAAAGGCGGCGGCGCTGGCCGGGCGGTATGCGGACGTTACGGATATCCGGGCCGTCGGCGAAGTCGCCGAGGCGGTCGCGGGTGCGGATGTGGTCACCACCGTGACCGCGTCGAAGACCCCGGTGCTGTTCGGGCGCGATCTCGAGCCGGGCCAGCATGTCAACCTGGTCGGGGCGAGCATGGCCGATGCCCGCGAGATCGACGACGAGGGCGTCGTGCGCGGGCGGTTCTTCACCGATTCGATGGCGAGCGCCGAACGCCAGGCCGGCGAACTGATCGGCGCGCGCGAGGCCGGCGTCATCGGCGCCGGCCACCTGGTCGGAGAAATCGGGGCGGTGCTGGCCAAAACGACGAACGGCCGCGCGCGCGCGGCCGATATCACGGTCTACAAGTCACACGGCTTGGCGGCGCAGGATCTCGCCTATGCCAACGTTGTGGTCCGCAGACTGAACGGCGTCTGAGCAGGCCCGCCCGAGCAGGTCCGCCCCAATAGGCCCGACAAAGTAGGCCCGACAAAGCACGCCTGGCGCCGGTGCGGAAGCCTTACGGCTTGAACGGCGGCGAAGACGGCGACTGGGTGTTGAAGCCTTCGGAGAGGTTCGGATTGAGGCCGGCCTTCGGATTGTAGTTCATCGGCGGCGCGTAATAGAAGTTGGACTTCGTCACGCCGCCGGCGCCGCCGCCGGAGCTCGTGCAGGCCGCCAGGAAGCCGCCGGACGCCAGAAGCGACAGAAAAAGCAAGGCGACGCGCATGAAAACTCTCCTCGATTCGGTTCCCGGGGATAAAACCACAGCACACCCCGCTTTGCCAGTGTCCTGGCACAGGGGCCGGCACCGGGACCCTGTTTGTGTGGTCCCTCGACAACACATCGTCCAATGAGGCGTCAAACTGGTTAATGGGCTGTAAAAGGCCGGCGGATTACCATGCGCGCCGGACCGACGCGGAGCAGCCGCCGTAACGGACTGAATCGATGTCGAAATCGGCTGACGGACGGACCTGATGTCTTTCACTTCCAGCCGGCACGAGAGAATTGGCAGGAAGGGCTTCACGTCGCGGCATCCCGCCGTGCCGGTCGCGCTGTCGTTCTGCTCCGGGTTCGTCGACGTCATCTGCTTTCTCGGCCTGTTCCACAGCTTCACGGCCTTCATCACGGGCACGATCATCATCCTGTGCTCCGAGCTGTTCCAGTTCGATTCCCTGCTCTGGCTGCGCGCCGTCATCCTGTCCACGTTCTTCCTGTCGGCGCTGGTCTGGGTCCCGTTCGTGAAGCACCTGGTGAAGACCGGGCGTCCGGCCGTGCGCCTCTGCCTGGGTCTGGAAAGCCTCTTTCTGGGGCTCTTCCTCGCCGCGGCGGTGACGCTGCCCGTGACGTCGGAGCTGCTCAGTCCGGGAACCACGCTGGCGTTGATTTTCGCAACCGTCGCCATGTCGCTGCAGAACGTCGCCATGCAGATCGTGCTGCAGTTCCACACGCCGACGACCGTCATGACCGGCAACTTCATGCGCTTCGTGGTGACCACCATCGAGCGCTTCGGCGCGCGGCACGCCGCCGGGCCGGGGGGATCAGGCGACAACCGCGCTGCCGAACCGGGCGGCCAGGCGCATTACGGCTACAGCCTCGTCGCCTTCATGGCGGGCGGCGTGGCGGGGGCGGGCTGCCACATCACCATCGGTTTCTGGGGCCTGCTGGCGCCGGTCCTGATGCTCGCCGCGCTGGCGATCGCGACACGCGACTGAGCGCCCGGACCGGCCGCCCTCCAGGTCATCCACAGCCGAAATCGCCGCTGGCGCTGCGCTGAGGGCTTGTCCGATAATGCCGGTCACCATGCGAAGCGCCGCGCGACACCTTTGCTGTGCGACTGTCCTCCTCCTGCTGGCCGGCCTGGCGGGGACCGCGGGCGTGCGCGCCCAGGACACCGAGGCGCCTGTCGCCGACGCCCCCGTCCCGCTCGACGCCCCCGTCCCGCTCGACGCCCCCGTCCCGCTCGACGCCCCCGTGCCGCTCGACGAGCGCATCCGCGCGGCGGCGAAGCGCAACACGATCACCGTCTTCGAGGCGACGATCGACGCCGGCAGGCTGGTCGTCAGCGGCGTGACCCCGCGCCCGCGGCAGCGGATCTGGCTGGACAGCGGCTACTGGACCCGCTCCGACAAGGCGGGCTACTTCCGGTTCCGCGAGAAATACCTGCCGTCCCGCTGCATCGTGAAGCTCGAGGCGGGGCAGAAGCGGACGCGCGCGGTGGTGCGCTATTGCGGGCCGCGCGGCGCCACGGGAAAGCCCGGCCGGCAGGGGCCGAGCGGGCCGGCCGGCGCGCCGGGCAGGACCGAGATAACCGGACTGTTCGGCTTCGGCGGCAAGATCGGGACGGTCCCCGTCGCCGCGGTCCCGCCGGTGGTGTTCGCCGGCGGCACGGTGGATATCGAGATCGCCGAGGGCCAGAAGGTCTTCGGAAACGCGCAGGGCGCGCTGGGCCTGGCCGGCGGCAGGTCGAGCGCCGGCCGCATCGGCCTGTGCTACCGGTCGCTGCCGGACGGCGCCATGCAGGACGTCAACGGCAGCAACTTCCTGCTGGTGACCTTCGTCGCCGAGCGGCAGGTCTATTCCGTCGGCGGCGCCGCCGCCCCGCCGCCGGGCACGTACCGCTTCGGCTTCTGCGTCCAGAACCTCGGCGAAGCCGACCTCGACGACAACGATGTCGTCCAGGGCTGGATCCTCGTGACCAACGAGTAGCGGCGCGCTGTCTGGCCGGCCGATGCGCCGGTGGCGGGTCCGGCTTGTCGCGAAACCTTCATTCAGAGTTCAAGAACGTGGGCCATAACCCCGCTGCGATACGCAGGCGTATCGATGGTTGGGGTGTGCGTCTGGATGCGTCCGGTGCCGAATCCGGGACCCGCGGCCGCGGTAATGCGGCGGGATCCCGGGGCTGCCGGTTCCCGTGCTGCGAGGCCGGCAGGCACGCTCCGGGCGCTTCCGCGTCTTGGGGGGACGAAAATGAGTGTCGGTTTGCGTGTGATCCGGCTCCTGCCGGTGCTGTGCTGCGGTCTTCTGCTCGCGCCGCCGGACGGCGCCGCGGACTTCGGAAACAAGAGCGCTCCGGAGAAAATCGCGGTCGTCACGGCGGTCATCAAGAACGGCAGGCTGGTCGTTCAGGGCACGACCGCGAAGCAGCGGCAGACGGTCACGCTGGACGGCACCTACAAGACCCGGTCGAACGCCCGGAAGGTCTTCACCTTCCGGGAAGTCTATCTCCCAAGCGAATGCGTCGTCACGGTGAAGGCCGGCGGGGTGAAGGCGAAGGCCGTCGTCAGCGATTGCGGGCCGAAGGGCGAGCGCGGCAAGCGCGGCAAGACGGGCGCCGATGGCACCGATGGCGAGGATGGGGCGCAGGGGCCGGATGGGCCAGAGGGACCGGAAGGCCCCGCAGGGACCGAGGGACCTGAAGGACCCGAGGGTCCGGAAGGCCCGACCGGAGCACAGGGGCCGGCCGGCGTCGAGCCGATGGGCGACTGGGACGCCGCCACCGACTACGCAGTCGACGACATCGTCACCTATCAGGGCGCGGCCTGGATCGCGATCGCCGACAACCAGGGGCTGGAACCCGATCTCTATCCGGCGTCGTGGGATCTCTTCGTCGCCGCCGGCCTGACCTACCGCGGCGACTGGGACACGAGTACGGCCTATTTCATCGACGACGTCGTCTATTACGACGGTTCCTCCTATGTCGCGATCGCCGACGGCACCGGGCAGCAGCCGGACAGTGCGGCCGCCTACTGGGACGTCTTCGCCGCCGAGGGGCCGCAGGGCGAACAGGGAGAGCAGGGTCCGCAAGGCGAGCAGGGCGACCAGGGAGAACAGGGGGAGCAGGGTCCCCAGGGCGAGCAGGGAGAGCAGGGCGAACAGGGCGAGCAGGGCGAACAGGGCGAGCAAGGCCCCCAGGGCGAGCAGGGCCCGGCGGGCCTGACCTACACCGGCGACTGGGACGTGGCCACCGCCTATGCCGTCGACGACGTCGTCACTTATGACGGCTCCGCCTACATCGCGATCGCGGCCGGCACCGGCAACCAGCCCGATACCGCCACGGCCTTCTGGGATCTGTTCGTCGAGAGGGGCGAACAGGGCGAACAGGGAGAGCAAGGCGAACAGGGCCCCCAGGGCGAGCAGGGAGAACAGGGCGAGCAGGGGCCGCAGGGCGAGCAGGGCGAAGAGGGTCCCCAGGGCGAGCAGGGCACTCAGGGCGAGCAGGGGGAACAGGGCCCGGAGGGCCCTGCCGGCCCGTCGACGATCATCTCGACGTCGATCGTTACCGGAACGACGTCGCTGACCGGCCAGTCGACAGCCGGCGGCTATGTCGATCCCGGCTGTTCGACGAGCGTCACGATCACCGACGCCACGGCCTGGGTGCGCGTCGAGGGCAGTTTCGCGGTGTCCACCTTCTTCGATTCCGTGGCCGCGGCCCTGACCCGGGGCGGCACCGCGCTCGGCGACGATGCGATGTGGCTGGAAAGCGGCGGCTCGACGTCGGAAACCCGCCGCATCAGTCTCCTGTGGCTCGAACAGCCCGGCGCCGGCACGTTCACCTACTCGATGGCCGTCACCGACTCCGCCTTTTCGTTCTCGATCCCGAACGCCGGATCGCCGTGCATGCTGGCGGTCACCGTGTACGAGGACCAGTAGGCCGCCCGCGGGGGCCGGCTGTCTAGCCGGCCTTGTCCAGGAGGCCCCTTATCGGCGCCTCGCCGGTCTGCGCCACCACCCGGCCCAGTTCCTTGCCGCCTTTCAGCAGCACCAGCGTCGAGCGGCGCGGGATGTTCATGCGCTTGACGATGTCGGAGGACCGGTAGGTGTCCCAGTCGACGCGCATCACGGTGATCCCGGCATAGGCGCCGCCGCCCATCAGCGATTCGATGACCCGTTCCTGCGCCCGGCAGGTCGAGCACCAGTCGGCGTAGAAGTCGAGCAGCACCGGCTTGCCCGCGGCCATCAGGGCGTCGAGCTTGTCCGGCGAATAGGCGACGATATCGACGGCCGCCGCCGCCGGACCGGCGAGGGCCACAGTGCCGACAAATCCGGCAAGGCCTGTGAGGAAAGTGCGTCTGTGCATCGGGGAACTCCCTGGTTGAAGGTCTCAGCCTCGTTGAACGTCTCAGATCGAAACGGAAAGGTCCTGCAGCCACACCGGCATCACGTCGAGCATCCACGCTTCGATGCGGTGCTGCAGGCCGAACAGCAGCGCCAGCCCCACCGCCACGAGCACGCCGCCGGCGACCGGCCTGGCCTTGTCGGCAAGCCCGCGCAGGGCCGCCTGGCGCTTGACGATCGCCTCGCGCGTCCCGTAGGCGAGCGCCAGCATCACGGTGGCGACCCCGAGCGCGAAGGCGATCATGATGGCAAGGGCGCGGGCGAGATCGGTGCCCTGCGAGGCGAGCGCGATGGCACCGCCCAGCGTCGGCCCGATGCATGGCGACCACACCGCGCCCAGCAGCACGCCCGTCACCGCCTGGCCGCCAAGGCCGGTCCGCTCGGCGCCGTCGAGGCGGTCGCCGGCGGTCGTTGACAGGCCGCTCGTGGCGGTGGCGAAGACGGTCCCGAAGCGGGGGACGAGCAGCATCGCCCCGAAGCCGATCATGAAGATGGCGGCGATGCGCGACATCGTCCTCTCGTCGACGCCGAGGGCCGGACCGGCGGCGGCGAGCGTGAAGCCGATCGCCACGAACGAGCCGGCCATGCCGGCGACGAGCGCCATGGGGCCGAAGCGGTCGCGCTGCAGCGCCGAGATCAGCACGATCGGCAGCACCGGCAGCACGCACGGGTTGATGAAGGTCAGTACGCCCGCGACGTATCCCAGCAGAAGATCCATGAAGCCTCGGCGATCCATCTGTCCCGCATCCCCGCCGGGGGCGCGGCTGTCGATGCAAACACATGCCCGAGCCGGGGCCGGAATGGCACACACAACTGATCAAAAAGCTTTGACCGGGACGTGCGCGGTCTCACCGGCGACGTTCCGGGCATGTCCGCGCGGCGAATCGAGGCGTGCGCCGGCGTTGAGCCGGCTTATGGCGCGTTGGTGACGCAGTCTGCCGCGCGTTCGTCGATCCTTTACATCCTTGCCTTAAGGGGAGGTCCAGGCTGGCTCGCCGGTACGGCGGGCGCGTTTCGGGACGCAATGGACTCAGTGGGAATGACCGACGGCAAGATCCGCGTTCGCGGCCACGTGTCGGGCGTGATGCTGCTCGTATCCGCGGTCACGCTGGCAGCGGCTGTCTTCCTTGCCGCGACCCTGCCGCCTGCGGCGGGGCTGCGCGAACTCGCGCCTCTCCTGGCGGTGATCCTGGTCGGCGCCACCGTGCTGGTGGCCCTGTCGCTGGTGCGCTGGCATGCCGATCGCGGGCTCGGCCGGCAGATCGGCGATCTCGTCGACAGCAGCCGCCGGGCGCAGGAGGTCTACAGGCTGGATCCGCTCACCGGAACCTTCAGCCGCGCGCACTTCCTGGTCACGTTCAGGTCGCTGATGAACAGCGATCCCGGCAAGAGCGGGCTGGCGCTGCTGCTGATCGACATCGACCAGTTCAAGCTCGTCAACGATACCTTTGGCCATGACATGGGCGACGCCGTGCTTGCCCATGTCGGCCGCATCCTGACCACCCGTTTCCCGGGCGCGGTGGCCGGCCGGCTGGGTGGCGACGAGTTCGCCCTGGCGCTCGTAGGGCCCGTGTCGGAGAAGACCTGCTACTGGGTTGGGGAAAGGGTGCGCGAGGCCCTGCGCGAGCAGACGCGCCTTCTGCAGCGGACGATCCGGACGGACGTCACCGTCGGCATCGCCTGGGCGCCGGAACATTCCACGTCCGCGGACGACCTGATGTCGCGGGCGGACCTGGCCCTGTACGAGGCCAAGCGGGCGGGACGCCGCTGTGTCCGCGTTTTCGACGCCGCGCTGATGAAGAAGCGGACGCAGGCCGCCTTCATCGCGCGCGAGCTGCGCGCCGCGGTGCTGCTCGACCATCTCGAGCTTCATTATCAGCCGATCGTCAATCTGCCGGGCGGCGAGATCGTCGCCCTCGAAGCGCTGGTCCGGTGGCGCCATCCCGTGCGCGGCCTCATCCCGCCCGTCGAATTCATACCGGTGGCGGAAGAGTCGGCGCTCATCGAACTGCTCGGCGAATGGGTGCTGCGCCGGGCCTGCCGCGATGCACATCTGTGGCCCGACGCCGTCAGGATCGGCGTCAATGTCTCGCCGCGCCAGGTGCAGCGCCCGGAGTTCGCCGAGACGGTTCTGCGCATCGTCGCGGAGGAGGGCGTCGACCCGCGCCGGATCGTGCTCGAGGTTACCGAGACCGTGCTGCTGGAATGCACCGGCTCGCACAAGGCCCGGCTCGCGACGTTGCGCGCTGCCGGTATGCGGCTGGCGCTCGACGATTTCGGCGCGGGGCACTCAAGCCTGCGCCACCTGCGCGAGTTCACCTTCGATGCCCTCAAGATTGACCGCGCCTATGTCAAGGATCTGGGCCGTGCGGAGGAAGACCGGACGTTCGTCACCGCCATCTCCCATATCGGCCGGGGACTGGGCGTCACGGTGGTCGGCGAAGGCGTGGAAACACAGGAGCAGATGCGGATGCTGCATGCCGCCGGCTGCACCTTGGCGCAAGGATTCTACTTCTCGAAACCCGTCCCCGTAGAGCAGGCGGCGACCCTTTTCCGGCGGCGGTCGGACCAGGACGAAGCCGCGTCGCCGCTGCCCCCTCTGCCCCGGCCCCCGCTGCCCCGGCCCCGTCTGCCCCGGCCCCGTCTGCCCCGGCCGGCCGCCGGGTGACGGTTTACTGACAGTCGGCGACCGTCAGGCCGTCCGGCAGCTTCGTCGATGCGTCGCCGCAGGCCGTCGACAGCATGTCCTGGGTCAGTCCCGTCGCGCCGGAGAAGTCCGCTCCGGAGATCCGGGTGCGCTGCAGGGTGGCGTCCGACAGCGAGGCGCCGTCGAAGCGGGCGCCCGACAGGTCCGCGTGGGAGATGCGGGCATTCGACAGGGTCGCATCGATAAACGTGGCATTGGCGGCCTGCGTGCGGTCGAGGTCGGCGTCAGCGAGATCGGCCCCGGAGAAATCGGCCGCCTGTGCCTTTGTCCGCTCCAGATTGGCGTCGTTCAGCTTGGCCTTCTCGAAGACGGCGCCGGCCAGCGTGGCCCGCTTCAGGGTGACGCCGCGCATGTCGGCGTCGGCGAAGTTTGCGTTCTTCAGATCGGCCTCTTCCATGTCCGCGTCGCGCAGATCGGCGCCGGAAAAGTTGCCGCCGACGGCCGATCCCTTCTCGATGTCGGCATTGCGCAGCTTGGCGCCGGCAAACGTGCTGCCGGTGAACGCGCCTTCTTCCATCTCCGCACGCTGCAGATCGGCCCCGGAGAAATCGGAATTGACGAAGCGCGCGTATTTCAGGTCGGCCTCGCGCAGGACCGCGCCCGACAGGTTGGCGTCCGACATGTCCATGTCGCGCAGCCGGGCGGTGCGCAGGTCGCATTTCGGGCAGGAGCCGGTCGACTGGAGCTGTTCCATCCCGGCGCTCGGATCCGGCGGGCCCTGGTTGATGTTCGGGACCACGAAGACCAGCGCGCCCACGATCACCAGGAGCAGCGGCACTGCGAACAGGAGAAGTAGCTTCGGTGTCGACATGTCGGCCCTGCCTCGTCGTCTGATGCGCCGGATACGGGCATCCGGGCACTTGACGTGCATATGATTCTTCACATCCGAATATGAGGAGTCGATACCCTTAACGCCAGTCCCCCGGGGCGAATGGGCGGGCCGGCAGGGGATTGCGGATATGGGCCGCGCCATTCCCTTGCGTCATGCCGGCGGTTGGCGGCGCGCCGTTCAGCGGGGGATCTGGTATAGGTCGGCGTGCCGGGACCAATGCAGCCGCGGGGTACGGGCCGAAACGGCACGGAATCTGCGGTGTCCCCCGACAGTCGGCCGTCGGCCGGCCCTACCGTGCCAGAACGGAGCAACAACGTGTCCAGTCCAGCGCCAACTGTCCCCGGACGGGTCGATTGGGTCGATATCGCCAAGGGATTCTGCATCGTCATGGTGGTGATGATGCATTCGACGCTGGGCGTCGAGAAGGCCGCCGGCGCGGAAGGCTGGATGCACGCGGTCGTCGAATTCGCGCGCCCGTTCCGGATGCCGGACTTCTTCCTGATCGCCGGCCTGTTCCTGTCGAAGCGGATCGACCGGCCCTGGGGCGAGTATCTGGACAAGAAGGTCCTGCATTTCGCCTATTTCTACTGTCTGTGGATGGCCATCCAGGTGGTGCTCAAGACCGGCCTCGACGGTGAGGGTTTCGGCGCCGTCCCCGGCGATTTCCTGTACGGGCTGGTGCAGCCCTACGGGACCCTGTGGTTCATCTACCTGCTGCCGGTGTTCTTCGTCGTCACCAAGCTGGTGCGGCCGGTCCATCCGGCCATCGTCCTGGTGATCGGCGCGGCGCTGCAGATCGCCCCGGTCCACACCGGCTCGATGCTCGTCGACGAGTTCGCCAGCCGCTTCGTCTACTTCTATGCCGGTTACGCCCTCGCGCCCGCCGTGTTCAGGGTGGCCGGGCACGTCGGCGACAGGCCGGGGCTGGCGATAGCGGGCCTGGTCGTGTGGGCACTCGTCAATGGCGGCCTGGTCTTTGCCGGTCATGCCGACCTGCCCCTTGTCAGCCTCGGCCTCGGCGCCGTCGGCGCGCTCGCCGTGGTGACGGTCTCGGCGCTCATGGCGAAGACGCCGGTGGCCGAGCCGCTGCGCTATTGCGGCGAGAAATCGATCGTCATCTACCTGGCGTTCTTCCTGCCGATGGCGGTCAGCCGCATCGTTCTCCTGAAAACCAACCTGATCCCCGATATCGGCACGGTGTCCCTGCTCGTCACGGCGGCCGGTGTCGTCGGGCCGCTGATCCTGTACTGGATCGTGCGCGGAACGTGGTTCCGGTTCCTGTTCGTGCGGCCGGGATGGGCGCGGTACGAACCCGGAAAGCGGCTGGCCGCCGCCGAGTGACGCCGGCCCGTCGCAAAAGCCGCGCGTAGGGTCTCGCCAAGCGGGATCGGGCGGGGCATAGTCCCGCCATGTCGAAAGCCGAGAAACACCCCGTGAAGGCCGGCGACCACCTCTATCTGGTCGACGGGTCCTCCTACATCTTCCGCGCCTATCACGCCCTGCCGCCGCTGACGCGGAAGTCCGACGGCCTGCCTATCGGGGCCGTGCACGGGTTCTGCCAGATGCTGTGGAAGCTGCTGCGCGACGCCGAGGACGGAGACGACGGCGACCGGCCGACCCACCTCGCCGTCATCTTCGACTACTCCTCGAAGACGTTCCGCAACGAGATCTACGACCAGTACAAGGCGCACCGCCCCGAGCCGCCGGAGGACCTGCGCCCGCAGTTCGGCCTGATCCGCGAGGCGGTCCATGCCTTCAACGTGCCGAGCATCGAGCAGGAGGGCTACGAGGCCGACGACCTGATCGCGACCTATGCGAAGGAGGCCGCCGAAAAGGGCGCCACCGTCACCATCGTCGCCTCCGACAAGGACCTGATGCAGCTCGTCGGCGACAGGGTCGAGATGATGGACCCGATGAAGGACAAGCGCATCGGGGTCGCGGAAGTCGAGGAGAAGTTCGGCGTGGCACCGGGCCACGTGGTCGACGTGCAGGCGCTGGCCGGCGATTCCGTCGACAACATTCCCGGCGTCCCGGGTATCGGCATCAAGACGGCGGCCCAGCTCATCACCGAGTACGGCGACCTCGAGACGCTGCTGCAGCGCGCCGAGGAGATCAAGCAGCCCAAGCGCCGGCAGAACCTGATCGAGCATGCCGACAACGCGCGCATTTCCCGGCAGCTCGCCGAGCTGAAATCCGACGTGCCGGTCGAGGAGGACATCGACGCCTTCGGCGTGCGCGAACCCGATCCGCAGAAGCTGATCGCCTTCTGCAAGGGCATGGAATTCACGACCATCACCCGGCGCGTCGCGGAAGCCGCCGGCGTGGACGCGGGCGATATCGAACCCGCCGACGTGCCGTTCAAGCACTGGCCGCCGGAAGGCGGGGAAGAGGGCGCCGGCGATAACAAGAAGGCCGCTTCGCCGAAGACGGCCGGTTCCGCGAAAGCCGCGCCTGCGGCGCCGTCCAGGACGGTGGACGGTCCCGGTACGCCGGCCGCCGGGGCGGCGGCCGGGCTTGCCGCGGCCACCGCGACGCCCGTCGACACCAGCGTCTACGAGACCGTCACCACGCTGGAGCGGCTCGACGCCTGGATCGCCGAGGCGAAGGAGCTTGGCGTCGTCGCCGTCGATACGGAGACGACCTCGCTGGATGCCATGCAGGCCGATCTTGTCGGCGTGTCGCTGGCGACCGCGCCGGGCAAGGCCTGCTACATCCCGCTCGGCCACCGGGCCTCGGAAGGCCTCGATTTCGGCGACGACGCGCCGGACCAGATCAAGGCCGCCGACGCGCTGGACCGCCTGAAGGGCCTGCTCGAGGACCCCGGCACGCTGAAAGTCGCCCAGAACCTGAAATACGACTGGCTGATCTTCATCCGCCACGGCATCGACGTTGCCCCCTTCGACGACACGATGCTGCTCTCCTATGCGCTCGATGCGGGCCTGGGCGGCAACGGCATGGACGAACTGTCGAAGCGCTGGCTCGACCATCAGCCGATCAAGTATGCCGACGTCGCCGGCAGCGGGCGTAACAAGGTGACCTTCGACCTGGTGCCGATCCCGCGCGCCACCGAATATGCCGCCGAGGATGCCGACGTCACCTTCCGGCTCTGGCAGATCCTCAAACCGCGGCTGGCGGCCGAGCACATCGCCACCGTCTACGAGACGCTGGAGCGGCCGATGGTGCCGGTGCTCGCCCGCATGGAGCGGCGCGGCATCGCGATCGACCGGGCGATGCTGTCGCGGCTGTCGGGCGATTTCGCCCAGGCCGCCGCCGGGCTCGAGGCCGAGATACACGAACTCGCCGGCGAGAGCTTCAACGTCGGCTCGCCCAAGCAGCTTGGCGACATCCTGTTCGGCAAGATGGGTCTGCCCGGCGCCAAGAAGACCAAGACCGGCGCCTGGACGACGGGGGCCAGCGTGCTCGAGGAGCTCGCCGCGGAAGGCCACGAACTGCCGCAGAAGGTGCTCGAGTGGCGCCAGCTCTCCAAGCTGCGCTCCACCTACACCGACGCGCTGCCCGGCTACATCAATCCGGAGACGGGGCGGGTTCATACCTCCTTCGCGCTGGCCGCGACAACGACGGGCCGGCTGTCGTCGTCGGAACCGAACCTGCAGAACATCCCGGTCCGCACCGAGGAGGGCCGGCGCATCCGCAAGGCCTTCATCGCGGAGAAGGGCATGAAGCTGGTCTCGGCCGACTACAGCCAGATCGAATTGCGCGTGCTCGCCCACATCGCCGACATCCCGCAGCTCAAGCAAGCGTTCGAGGACGGCCTCGACATCCACGCCATGACGGCCTCGGAAATGTTTGGCGTTCCCGTTGAGGGCATGGACCCGATGATCCGCCGCCGCGCCAAGGCGATCAATTTCGGCATCATCTACGGCATCTCCGCCTTCGGGCTGGCCAACCAGCTCTCGATCCCGCGCCAGGAAGCCGCCGACTACATCAAGCGCTATTTCGAGCGCTTTCCCGGCATCCGCGACTACATGGACGAGACCAAGGCGTTTGCCCGCGAGAACGGCTACGTCACGACGATCTTCGGGCGCCGCTGCAACTATCCCAACATCACCAAGGGCCACCCCTCCGAGCGTGCCTTCTTCGAGCGCGCCGCGATCAACGCGCCGATCCAGGGCTCGGCCGCCGACATCATCCGCCGCGCCATGATCCGCATGGAAGGCGCGCTGGAATCCGCGAAGGTCGAGGCGCGGATGCTGCTGCAGGTGCACGACGAACTGATCTTCGAGGTGCCTGAACAGGCCGTCGACGAGGCTATCCCGGTGATCGTCAGGGTCATGGAAGAGGCGACGCTGCCGGTGATGTCGCTGAAGGTTCCGCTGAAGGTCGACGCCCGCGCCGCCGACAACTGGGACGAGGCGCACTGACGCCCGTCCGCCCTGCCTGACAGATATCCCCCATGCAGCCTGCGAAGAACATCCTCTGGATCATGTGCGACCAGCTCCGGTTCGACTACCTGAGCTGCGCCGGGCATCCCACGCTCGAAACGCCGCATATCGATGCCCTCGCGAAGCGCGGCGTGCGCTTCTCGAACGCCTATGTGCAGTCGCCGATCTGCGGGCCGTCGCGGATGAGCTTCTATACCGGCCGCTACGTGCGCTCGCACGGCTCGACATGGAACGGCGTGCCGCTGCGCGTCGGCGAGCCGACGCTCGGCGATCACCTGGGCGAGATCGGCGTGCGCACCGTGCTGATCGGCAAGACGCACATGAAGGCCGATCTGGAGGGCATGGCGCGGCTCGGCATCGATCCGGACTCGATCATCGGTACGCGCGTGGCCGAGTGCGGGTTCGAGCCTTTCGAGCGCGACGACGGCCTGCATCCCGACGGGCCCTACGATCCCGATCCGGATTACGACGCATATCTGCGCGAACAGGGATACGGCGGCGACAATCCGTGGGAGCAATGGGCCAATTCGGCCGAGGATGCCGACGGCGAGATCCTGTCGGGCTGGCTGATGGAAAACGCCGACAAGCCCGCCCGCGTGCCCGAAGAGCACTCCGAGACGGCCTACATGACCGACCGGGCGATGGCCTTCATCCGCGAGGCGAAGGCCGACGGCCGGCCGTGGTGCGCGCATCTTTCCTACATCAAGCCGCACTGGCCCTACATCGTGCCGGCGCCCTATCACGACCTCTACGGTCCAAATCAGGTCGTGCCGGCTATCCGGTCCAATCGCGAGACGCAGGATCCGCATCCCGTCTATGCCAGCTACATGCAGGAGCGGTTCTCGAAGGTCTATTCCCGCCCCGGCGTGCGCGAGCGGGTGATCCCGGCCTATATGGGCCTGATCAAGCAGATCGACGATCACGTCGGCCGCCTCGTCGCCTTCCTCGAGGCGGAGGGCCTGAGCGACTCCACCATGATCGTCTTCACCTCGGATCACGGCGACTATCTCGGCGACCACTGGCTCGGCGAGAAGGAGCTGTTCCACGAGATGTCGGTAAAGATCCCGCTGATCGTCGTCGATCCGTCGACTGAGGCCGACGCGACACGAGGCACAGTCAGCGACGCGCTGGTCGAGGCGATCGACCTCGCGCCGACCTTCCTCGAGGCCTTCGGCGGGGATGCCAGGCCGCATGTGCTGGAAGGCCACTCGCTGCTGCCGCTGCTGCACGGCAGTGAGGCGTGGGCGCGGCAGGTCGCGATCAGCGAGTACGACTATGCCATGCGCCGCGCCCGCGTCGACAACGACGTTCCGATCAGCGACGCCCGCATGACCATGGTCTTCGACGGGCGCTGGAAATACGTCCATGTCGAAGGCTTCCGGCCGATGCTGTTCGACCTGGAAACCGATCCCGACGAGTTCGATGATCTGGGCGGCGATCCCGCCTTCGAGGCCGAGCGCGCCCGCCTTGCCGAGGCGCTGTTCGCCTGGGCCCGCAAGCCCGCCAGCCGGATCACCCGGTCCGATGCACAGGTGCGCGCCGCCTATGGCGGCGAGCTCGAGCGCGGGATTCTCATCGGCTACTGGGACGAGGCCGACGTCGCGGACGCCCGCAACGAGCGAGACGGCGGCTAGCGCGCGTCGGAACTCCCGGTACCGGACCGCCGGCCAACACCGGCGCCTCAACACCCTTTTCCAGTCGCGGACGCGGACGGGGCACGATCGCGCGTGTCCGGACTGCCGGTTGCGTATTGCGTCCGTCGCGGACATCCCTTATACATTCATAAACCAGAATATGTAATGGAAAGGGATTCGATGAACGCGGAACCGCGCCCCTTCTGGCCACCTCTCGTCGCCGGGATCGCCTTGGGGCTGACGCTTCTCCTCACCTTCCTCATCACCGGACACGGCCTGGGCGCGAGCGGGTTCTTCGCCCGCGCCGCGGCGGCGCTGGGCGGCTGGCTCGCCCCGGAGGCAACCGCCACGAACGCCTATTACGGTCCCTTCCTGCAGGCCGGCGCCCCGCTGTTGAGCTGGATCACCTGGGAGGTCGTCGGTGTCGTCATCGGCGCCTTCGCCGGGTCCATGACGGCCCGCCGCGCCCGCGTCCGCGTCGAGCGGTCCGACGGCGTGAGCTCCGGATCGCGTCTCGTCTACGCGCTTGCCGGCGGCGTCCTGGTGGGCTTCGGCGCCCGTCTGGCGCGCGGCTGCACCTCGGGCCTCGGCCTGTCGGGCGGCGCGACACTCGCGGTCGCCGGCTTCGTCTTCCTGATCGGTTTCTTCGCCGCCGGTTTCCTCTTCTCGTGGATCTTCCGGAGGGCCTGGCAATGAGTATACCCGCCTATGACAGCGGCATCGCCGCCGGCCTGCTCGCGGGCCTTCTGTTCGGCTACGTGCTGGAGGCCGCCGGCTTCGGCAGCCCGCGCAAGCTGACCGGCCAGTTCCGCCTGACCGACTTCTCGGTCTTCAAGGTGATGTTCACCGCCGTTCTCGTCGCCGCCATCGGCCTGTGGCTGCTGCGGGTGACCGGCGTGATCGCCACGGCGAGCGTCTACACCCCGACCAGTTTCTACTGGGCGATCGGGCTGGGCGGCCTTCTGATCGGCGCCGGCTTCGCCATCGGCGGCTATTGTCCCGGCACGTCGATCGTCGGCGCGGCCTCGGGTCGGATCGATGCCCTGGTCTTCATGATCGGCATCGTCGGCGGCAGCGCCGTCTTCGGTTGGGCCTACGAGCCGCTGAAGGGCCTCTACTTCGCCGCTCAGGGGCCGCAGGCGCAGACGCTGCCGCAGCTCTTCGGCGTGCCCGACTGGATGATCCTCGCCATCCTCGTCGTCGCTGCCGCCGCCGGTTTCGCCGTCGGCAACAGGATGGAGAAGGCGCGTGGCGGTCCGCTTTCGGCCAGCGAAGTCATGCGCGAGCCGGACGAACCCGTCACGACCATCGACCATAATCCCAAGGAGCTGAACGCCCATGTCTAGGAAGGACCCTTCTCGGAAGGAAACCTCAAGAGCGCGCAAGAGCCTGCTCGTCGCCTCGGCGCTGCCTGCGGCGGCCTTTGCCGGCGGCTTCGTAGCCGACCTGTCGGCGATCCCCGAGGCGCGCTTCGTCGCGGCCGCGCATGCCCAGAGCAATCCCTGCGCCCCCGCGGCCAATCCGTGCGCGCCGGCGGCCATGAATCCCTGCGCGCCGGCGGCCATGAATCCGTGCGCCCCGGCGGCGGCGAACCCCTGTGCAGCAAACCCCTGTGCCGCCAATCCCTGTGCTCCGGCGGCCGCCAATCCGTGCGCACCGGCCGCGGCGAACCCGTGTGCCCCTGCCGCCAGGCCCGCCACGGCGGCGATGCCGGCCAACCCGTGCGCGGCGGCGGCCGTGACGACGGCGGCGGCCAATCCCTATGCCATCGAGACGAAGGCGCCGCAGGCGCCCTACGGCGATGTCATGCCGGAGATCGTCAAGAACTACCTGCGCGCCGCGCCCTATGTCGGCACCGGCGGCGTCATCTCGGAAGGCGGCTTCAGGAAGCTCGCGGAGCTCGGCTTCAAGACCGTGATCGATCTCAACACCGCAGAGGAAGGCGCCGGGGAGGACAAGACGCGGGCCGCCGAAGCCGGCATCGGCTACGTCAATCTCGGCGTGTCGACGACGGCGCCGACCGCCGAGCAGGTCGCCGCGTTCAGCAAGGTGGTCAACGACCCGGCCAACTATCCGGTTCTGGTCTATTGCCAGTCCTCCAATCGCGTCGGCGCCATGTGGGCGCTCTACCGCGCCGCCAACGGCGTGCCGCCGATGATCGCCATCCAGGAAGGCCGCACCGTCGGCCTGAAGACGAGCCGCGAAGGCGCGGTGCGCGAACATCTCGGCCTGTCAGGCTGAGGACGAGGCCCCCGGTGCGTGGTGGACCCGTCGATCCGTTTCGAGACCCCTCGGCGGGTCGGGGCGGGTCCATCACGCCGGGGCTAAAACAGGGGTGAGGGTCTGCATGTCCGCGCCCGCAGCGCATGATGAACTGGCGCTTCCCGAAACGAAGCGTGTCATGGACGAGACGCCCGGCGCGCGCGATATCGATTTCGCCGCGATCGACCGGGACCGTCTCGAGTCGATGCACGACGCGGCTGCCGAGGTGCTGGCTGCCGAACACGCCCTGGCGAAATCCGGCACCAGCGTCGTCAAGGAAGTGCTGCGCGAGCAGGGCGACTTCGTCACCTGGCAGAACTACCCGCGCGGCGACGTCTTCGATCCCGAGACGCTGAGCCAGTATTTCTATCACGCCCATGCCGACGCCGACATGGTCGCGCGCGAGCACGGGCACTTCCATACGTTCCTGCGGCCCGCCGACCTGGGGTTCGAGGTGGTTGCGCCGTCGAAGGAGGCCGACGATCCGGCAAAGGCCGCCGCGCACCTGATCGCGATCAGCGTCGATGCGCGCGGGCAGCCGTTCCGCCTGTTCACGGTCAACCGCTGGGTCACCGCCGAGTCGCTCTATGCCGCTCCCGACGTCACGGCGATGCTCGACCGCTTCGACCTGCGGCTCGCGCTGCCGAACTGGGCCGTCAGCCGCTGGCTGACCGGCATGGTCCGCCTGTTCCGCCCGCAGATCGAGGTGCTGGTCGAGGCCCGCGACACGGCGATCGCGGACTGGGCGAAGGCGCATCCGGACGAAGACGTCTACGAGGACCGGCGGCGGCAGGTGCCCAGCGAGGTCGGCATCGACGTGCGCGAGCAGATCGCCCGCATCGAGCAGGCGCTCGGCATCTGAGCCCGCGCGGAGTCGTCTAGAGGAAGCTTCTGCCGTGCTTCAGCGGCGGCAGGCCGAGATGGGCGGCGATCGTCTGGCCCATGTCGGCGAAGGTCTTCAGGTGCCCCGCCGGCCGTCCCGACAATCCCGGACCGAACGCCATCACCGGCACGCATTCGCGCGTGTGATCGGTGCCCTTGAACGTCGGGTCGTTGCCGTGGTCGGCGGTCAGGATCACGAGGTCGCCGGGCCTGAGAAGCGCGAACAGCTCCGGCAGCCGCCGGTCGAAGCGCTCGAGACAGGCGGCATAGCCGGCAACGTCGCGCCGGTGCCCGTATAGCTGGTCGAAATCGATGAAATTCGTGAACACCAGATCGCCGTCCCGCGCGGCGCGCGCGGCCTCGAGCGTGCGGTCGACCTGGCTGTCGTTGTCGGGCGCCTTGAGGACGTTCGTCACGCCCTGACCGACGAAGATATCGGAGATCTTGCCGACCGCATGGACATCGTGGCCGGAGTCGCACACGGCGTCGAGCAGCGTCGGCTCGGGCGGCGGAACGGCATAGTCGTGGCGGTTGGCGGTCCGCGCGAAATCGGACGGATCGAAACCGGTGAACGGCCGCGCGATGACCCGGCCAACGGGATACGGGTCGCATAGCGTGCGGGCGATCTCGCACAGGTCGTAGAGCCGTTCGAGGCCGAAGGTTTCCTCGTGGGCGGCGATCTGCAACACCGAGTCCGCCGAGGTGTAGCAGATCGGCTTGCCGGTCTGCATGTGTTCGGCGCCGAGTTCCTTGATGATCTCGGTGCCGGAGGCGTGCGTGTTGCCGAGGATCCCCGGCAGGTCGCCCTGTTCGATCAGTGCCGAGGTCAGATTGTCGGGAAAGGCGGGAACCGTGTCCGGGAAATAGTGCCAGGCGAACGGCACCGGCAGGCCGGCGATCTCCCAGTGGCCGGACTGGGTATCCTTGCCCTTCGAGACTTCCGAGGCGAAGCCCCAGACCGCCGTCGGGCTGGCGATATAGGGAATGCCCGGCGGATAAAAGCCGCTGGCAGCCTCCGCCGCCCGGGCAAGCCCCAGCGCCGCCATGTTGGGGATCGTCAGCGGCCCCGACCGGCCGTCCGGCCCGTCCGCCTCGCCGCGCACGCAAGCCCCGGCGATATGGCCGAGCGTATCGGCCCCCTCGTCGCCGAACGCCGCGGCATCCGCCGCACCGCCGATGCCGACCGAATCCATGACGAGGAGAAAGGCCCGGCTCATTCCGCCTCTCCGGCAATCCGCGCGTGGATCACGGGACGCGGCACCGGCGCATCGCCGATCGCGTAGGCGCGGCGCAGGTCGTCCGCCGCCTTCGCGGCGCTGTCGTCGTCGCCCGCATGAACGACGCCGAGCGGTCTGTCCGGCCCGACCGTATCGCCCAGTCCGGCGAGCGCGGTGAACCCGACCGCGTGGTCGATCGTATCCGCCGCCGTCCGCCGTCCGCCGCCGAGCGCGATGACGGCAATCCCGATGGCGCGGGTGTCGATCGCCGCGACGCTGCCGCCGGCCTCGGGGAACACGTCACGGCGCACCGCGGCGTCGCGCAGATGCGTCCATGGCCGCTCGACGAGGTCGGCCGGTCCGCCGAGAGACGTGACCATCCGGCCGAACCGCTCGGCGGCGGCGCCGGTCTTAAGCGCGTCGCGCGCCTGCTCGAGGCCGTCCTCCGCACTGGCGGCGAGACCGCCCAGATGCAGCATTTCGGCGGCCAGCGCCAGCGTCACCTGTTCCAGGCGGGGGTCGCGATGCGCGCCCGTCAGGAAATCGATCGCGTTCGCCACCTCGACGGCGTTGCCGGCGGCCGAGGCCAGCGGCTCGTGCATGTCGGTCAGGAGTGCCGACGTCTTCACCCCGGCGCCGTTGGCGACCGACACGAGGCTTTCGGCCAGGCGCCGCGCCTCGTCCAGTTCTTCCATGAAGGCCCCGGACCCGACCTTCACGTCGAGCACCAGCGCGTCGAGCCCGGCGGCGAGCTTCTTCGACAGGATCGAGGCGGTGATCAGCGCGATCGATTCGACCGTCGCGGTCACGTCGCGGATCCCGTAGAGCCGCCGGTCGGCCGGGGCGAGGTCCGCCGTCTGGCCGATGATGGCGCAGCCGCCGTCGGCCACCACGCGCCGGAAGGTCTCCAGATCCGGCTGGCTCTTGTAGCCGGGGATCGAGTCGAGCTTGTCGAGCGTGCCGCCGGTATGGCCGAGCCCGCGGCCGGAGATCATCGGCACCCGCGCCCCGCAGGCCGCGACGATGGGGGCGAGCATCAGCGAGACATTGTCGCCGACGCCGCCGGTCGAATGCTTGTCGACGACGGGCCCGCCCGATCCAGATCCGCCCGCGTCTGGCCATTTCAGCACGTCGCCGGAATCGCGCATCGCCATCGTCAGGGCGACGCGCTCGGCCGTGTCGAGATCGCGGAAGAAGATCGCCATTGCCAGCGCCGCGACCTGGCCTTCCGACACCGAACCGTCGGTCAGGCCCTCGATGAAGAAGGCGATTTCCTCGGCTGACAGCGTCTGGCCGTCGCGCTTCTTGCGGATGATTTCCTGGGGCAGGTGCATCGCGATCAGTAGCCGGTTTGCGCGGCTGCGGGGCGGCCGTCGATTTCGGCGAGCAGCGCATCCAGGAGGCCCGAGGCACCGAAGCGGAAGGTGTCGGGGGCGGCCCAGTCCGGTCCGACGATCTCGCCGGCGAGGTCGAGATAGACGGCGGCGTCGTCGAGCGTCCGGATCCCGCCGGCCGCCTTGAAACCCGTCTTGCCGCCGCGCTCCGCGATAACCTTCAGCATGATCGCCGCGGCCTCCGGCGTGGCGTTGACCGGGACCTTTCCCGTCGACGTCTTGATGAAGTCCGCCCCGACGATGATGGCCGTCGACGCGGCTTCCCTGATCAGCTCGGGATCCTTCAGCTCGCCGGTCTCGAGGATCGCCTTCAGGGTTGCGCCCATCGTTGCCTCGCGCACCTGGATGAGCTGCGCGGCCACGTCGTTGCGCCGCTCCCGGATCTGTCTGTACGGGATTACCACGTCAACCTCGTCGGCTCCGTCCACCATCGCCTGGTCGGTCTCGATGAGCACCTCTTCGAGCGGCTTGTCCCCGCCCGGGAAGTTGACGACGGTCGCAACCTTCACCGGCGTGTCCGCCAGCAGATCCTTGGCCTGAAGCACGAAGCGCGGCCAGATGCACACCGCGGCGACGGGGCCGTGCGGCGTTTGGGCCCGCGCGCACAGGGTCTCGATGTCGGCCGGCGTGCAGCCGTCCTCCAGATTGGTCAGATCGAGGCAGGCCAGCGCCTGGAGCGCCGTTTCGACACGGTCGGTTTGGGTCATGCAAGTCCTCCGATCAGGTGCCTGAGAATCTGCCCGAGCTTGGCGCCGCCTTTCGGTGCCATCTCTTTTGTGTCTTCGTGCGAGAGTTCGGCACCGGTGAGGCCGGCGCCCATGTTGGTGATGACGGAAAAGGCAAGCACCCGCATGCCGAGGAAGCGGGCGAGGATCACTTCGGGCACCGTCGACATGCCGACGGCATCGGCGCCAAGCGTCCGCGCCATCCGGATCTCCGCCGGCGTCTCGAAGGTCGGGCCGGAGAACCAGGCATAGACGCCGGAGGGCAGCGCAATGCCTTCCGCCTCGGCGGACGCCTCCGCCGCCGTCCGGAGATCGGCGTCATAGGCCTGCGTCATGCCGACGAAGCGGGCGTCCGTTGTCTCGCCGATCAGCGGGTTGGCGCCGGCGAGGTTGATATGGTCGGCGATCAGCATCACCGATCCCGGCGGCGAGTCGGGAACGAGGCTGCCGGCCGAGTTCGTCAGGATCAACGTCTCGACACCGAGGCCTTTCAGGACTTCGAGGGGAAACCGCATCGCGTCGGCGCGACCGTGCTCGTAGTAGTGCGCGCGTCCCGACAGGACGGCGACCGGCGTGCCCGACAGCGTGCCGACGATGAGCGCGCCGGAATGGCCCGAGACGGTCGGCTGCGGAAAGCCCGGCAGGTCTGAATAGGGCAGGGCGACCGCGTCCGCGATCGCCTCGACTAGCCCGCCGAGTCCGGAGCCGAGGACGAGCCCGATCTTCGGCGCGTGGGCCGTCTGTCCGGCGATCAGGGAGGCTGTCTTCTCGCTCATTCCTCGTCGAATCCGAATCCGTGCGGCAGCAGGTCGCCGAGGGTGAAGGTCTCGACGATACCGTGATCGTCGCACAGGTGGATCGGCGTGTCCGCGTCGCCGAATTCCTTGATCCGCTGCCGGCATCCCCCGCAGGGGGGCACCCGCGCCGCGCGTTCCGCAACGACCGCGATCTCGACGATCGTCCGTTCGCCGGCGGAGACCATCTGTGCGATGGCGCTGGTTTCCGCGCACCAGCCTTCCGGATAGGAGGCGTTCTCGACGTTGCAGCCCGTGTAGATCTTGCCGCTCGGCGCCCGGACGGCCGCGCCGACGGGAAAATCGGAATAGGGCGCATAGGCGTTGCGCATTGCGGCCTTCGCAGCTTCGTAGAGGTCGGTCTTGTCGCTCATCAGCGTTCCTTCACATAGGCCGTTCCGCCCGCCTTGGGCGGCACGGCCTTACCGATGAATCCGGCCAGAAGTACGACGGTCAGCACATAGGGCAACGCCTGCATGAACTGGACGGGAACCTCGCCGATGCCGGGCAGTGCGACACCCTGAAGGCGGATCGCGGCGGCATCCAGCAGGCCGAACAGCAAGCAGGCCCCGAGCACCGGCCACGGCCGCCACTTGGCGAAGATCAGGGCGGCGAGCGCGATGAATCCCTTGCCTGCCGTCATGTCGCGCACGAAGCTCGCCGACTGGGCAATCGACAGGTAGGCGCCGGCGAAACCGCAGAACACGCCGCAGATGATCACCGCCCGGTAGCGCAGCCAGATCACCGATATGCCGGCCGTATCGACCGCCGCCGGGTTCTCGCCGACAGCCCGCAGCCGCAGCCCGAACCGTGTCCGGTAGACCACCCACCAGGTGAACGGCACGGCAAGGAAGGCCAGATAGACGAAGATGTTGTGATCCGAGATCAGCCCGGAATAGACCGGGCCGAGGACGGGCACGTCCTTCACCGCCTCGGCGCCCGGCAGGGTCAGGCTGCCGAAGCGGGCCTCGCGCGGGATCGGCGGCGTCTGCCCGCCCTGCCGGAACCAGGCGTAGCCGAGCAGCGCGGTGAGGCCTGCGGCCAGGAAATTGATGGCGACGCCGGAGACGATCTGGTTGCCGCGCTGGGTGATCGAGGCGTAGCCGTGGATCAGCGCGAAGGAAACGGACGCCCCCACCGCGGCGACAAGGCCGACATAGGCCGAGCCCGAGACGGCGGCGGCCGCGCCGGCAGCGAACGCCCCGACCAGCATCTTGCCCTCGAGCCCGATATCGAACACGCCGGAGCGTTCCGAATAGAGACCGGCAAGCGCAGCCAGGATCAGCGGCACGGACAGGCGTACGGCGGAATCGAGAACCGGGATGATCGTGTGGAGATCCATTACGCCTGCTCCCCGGGTTCCGGCGCGGCGCGCGATCCTGAAAGCGCGAAGTAGGCGCGGCCGATCCCCGGCCGGAACATGTTCTCCAGCGCCCCGGCGAACAGGATGACGAGGCCCTGGATCACCACGATCATGTCGCGCGAGATGGTCGGGATCTCGAAGGCGAGTTCCGCCCCGCCCTGATAGAGCATGCCGAACAGGATCGAGGCGAGCACCACGCCGACCGGATGGGCGCGGCCCATCAGTGCCACGGCGATGCCGACGAAGCCGGCGCCGGAGACGAAGTCGATCTGCAGCCGGTGCTGGTCGCCCATCACCGGGTTGAGTGCCATGATGCCGGCGAGCGCGCCGGAAATCAGCATCGCGACGATGGTGATCCTCACCGGCGAGATGCCGGCATAGGCGGCGGCCACCGGATTGTGGCCGACGGTGCGGATCTCGTAGCCGAGCTTCGTGCGCCAGATCAGGACATAGACCAAGACGCAGGCGGCCAGCGCCACGAACAGCGAGATGTTCACCGGCGCGCCGCCGATATCGAGCCCGAATATGCCGAACAGCCAGCCGAGCTTCGGCAGCGTGCCGCCGGCCGCGAAGGTGCGGCTTTCCGGCTGCATGGAGCCCGCCGGCGACAGATGGTCGACGAGCAGGTAGACCATCACCGCCGACGCGATGAAGTTGAACATGATCGTCGTGATGACGATGTGGCTGCCGCGCTTGGCCTGCAGCCATCCGGGAATGAACGCCCAGGCCGCGCCGAACGCGGCGGCGGCGATGAGCGCGACGGGAAACGTCACCCACCAGGGCACGAACCGGTCGAGCGCGAGCGCCGCGAGCGCCGCGCCCAGGCCGCCGATATAGGCCTGCCCCTCGCCGCCGATATTGAACAGGCCGGCGTGAAACGCGACGGCGACCGCGAGCCCGGTCATCATGAAGTTCGTGGCGTAAAACAGCGTGAATCCAATGCCTTCGCCGAAGCCGAGCGCGCCCCAGATGAGGATCTTCACCGCCTCGATCGGGTTCTCGCCGACGAACAGCACCACGAGCCCGGCGACAAGGAAGGCGGCAGCGAGATTGGCGAGCGGAATCAGGCCGTAATCGATCCAGCCCGGCAGCTTGCCGCGGCGGATTTTCGGTTTCGCGGTGGAACCGGCGGTTTCCGCGCTCATTCGGCCGCCTCCGCGGTCATGCCCATCATAAGAAGGCCGAGGTCCTGTTCGCTGGCGTCGGGTGCGCGCTCGCCGATGACCTTTCCGCCGCACATGACGAGAATCCGGTCGGAAAGCGAGCGAATCTCGTCGAGTTCGACGGACACGAGCAGGATCGCCGCGCCGGAATCGCGCATGTCGACGAGCTGGCGGTGGATGAACTCGATCGCGCCGATGTCGACGCCGCGGGTCGGCTGGCCGACGAGCAGCACCTTGGGCGCACGCTCCATCTCCCGGGCGAGCACGATCTTCTGCTGATTGCCGCCCGAAAAATGCTCTGTTTTCAATCGGCAATCCGGCGGGCGGATGTCGTATTGCTCGATCCGCTCGCGCGCCTGGCTGCGGATCGCGTCGCGGTCCAGCATCGGTCCGGTCAGGTATTTCGGATCGCCGTGATAGCCGAGGATCGCGTTCTCGTTCTCCTCGAAGGCGGTGACGAGGCCCATCCGGTGGCGGTCCTCCGGCACGTGCGCGAGGCCCAGAACGCGCTGCAGGGCGGATGTCGGTCTGCCCGTGATATCCGTCGGTCTGCCGTCGATTTTCATCGTTCCCGACGTCGCTTTGCGAATGCCCGAAACGATCTCGAGCAGTTCCGACTGCCCGTTGCCGGCGACACCCGCGATGCCGACGATCTCGCCGGCGCGGATCGACAGGGAGACGTCGTCGAGCAGCCGCACCCCGCGATCGTCCTTCAGCGACACATGCTCGAGTTCGAGCATCGGCGCACCGGGGGCGGCCGGCGTCTTGTCCACCCTGAGCAGCACCCGCCGGCCGACCATGCGCTCGGCCAGTTCCTCCGGCGTCGTCTCCGCCGTCTTCACCGTCGCCACCATCTCGCCGCGCCGCATCACCGAGACGGCGTCGGTGATCGCAATGATCTCGCGCAGCTTGTGGGTGATCAGGATGATGGTCTTGCCCTGGTCGCGGAGCTGCTGAAGGATCCGGAACAGGTGGTCGGCCTCCGAGGGCGTCAGCACGCCGGTCGGCTCGTCGAGGATCAGCGTCCCGGCGCCGCGATAGAGCGCCTTCAGGATCTCGACGCGCTGCTGCAGGCCGACGGCGAGATCGCCGACGATCGCGTCGGGGTCGACGTCCAGCGCGTAGTCGCGCTCCAGCCGCTGCAGCTCGGCGCGCACCTTCTCCCTGCCCTCGCGCAGGAACGCGCCGCCCTCGACGCCGAGCATGACGTTTTCCAGCACCGTGAACGGCTCGACCAGCATGAAATGCTGGAACACCATGCCGATGCCCGCCGCAATCGCGTCGTCCGGCGAGCGGATGTCGACCGGCCTGCCGTCGACATGGATGTCGCCGGAATCCGCCTGGTAGAAGCCGTAGAGGATCGACATCAGCGTCGACTTGCCGGCGCCGTTCTCCCCGACGATGCCGTGGATCGTGCCCTTGCCGACGGTCAGATGGATGTCCTTGTTGGCATGGACGGCGCCGAAGCGCTTGTCGATGCCGGCGAGCTGGATGGCGGGCGGGCCTGCGGGAGGGATGGCAGTCGGCGTCTCTGACATGGCGCTACCGTCCGCCCTCGGGGTCGGGCGCCGCCAGGATCAGCGCCCAGTAGGTGCCGAACCGGTCGTCGGCCCGCGCCGCGCCGACGCCGATCTCGGTGACGCCGGGGTCCGTCAGGTTGGAGAGATGGCCGGACGAGGTCTGCCAGGCGGCGAGCGCCGCGTCATAGCTGTCGTAGCCGGCGCTGACATTCTCGACGGCGACGAGCCAGACATAGCCGCCGTTCTTCAGCCGCTTGTTCAGCGGCCCGATCAGGTCGTGGCCGAGCCGGCCGCGTTTCGCCATTGCGAGGGCCTGCTGCGCCGCCAGCCGGTTGAGGGTCGGATCGGCCGTCACGGGTCCGAGCCCGCGCCCGGTACGGAAGGCGCTGGTGGCGGCCGCCGCCGCGCGCGTGTCGACGGCGACCGGCGTCACGCCGCCGACGGTCGGGCCCGCGCAGCTACCAGCGAGCAGGGCAAGGGCGAGGGCGCCCGCCAGGGGCGTCCCCGCCGTGTAGCGAAGGGTCTTCGGACGTGTCGCCGGCACCGCCGTCTCCTCCCGGCGAGCTTACGCGTTCCGCGCTCCGGTCATGCCGGTCAGGACACCGGGCAGGTCGAATCCGACATGTAGTCGTGAACCTTGGTCTTGCCGGACTTGATGTCCTCGGAGGCCGCGTCGACCTTCGCCTTCATGTCGTCGGTGACCAGGTCCTTGTTGTGCTCGTCGAGCGCCCAGCCGACGCCGTTCTCGGCGAGGCCCAGCACCTGCACGCCGCCCGACCAGGCGTCGTTCTTGACGTCCTCGAAGGTCGCGTAGACGGCGTTGTCGACGCGCTTCAGCATCGAGGTCAGGACGGCGCCTGGATGCAGGTGGTTCTGGTTGGAATCGACGCCGATGCCGAGCTTGCCCTCGTCGGCGGCCGCCTGCAGGACGCCGAGACCGGTGCCGCCGGCGGCGTGATAGACGACGTCCGCGCCCTGGTCGAACTGCGCCTTCGCCAGTTCGCCGCCGCGCACCGGATCGTTCCACGCCGCACCCGTCGTGCCGGTCATGTTCTGGAACACCTCGATGTCGGCATTGACCGCCTTGGCGCCCTGCACATAGCCGCAGGCGAACTTGCGGATCAGCGGAATGTCCATGCCGCCGACGAATCCGATCTTGCCGGTTTCCGACGCCATGGCCGCCAGCATGCCGACGAGGTAGGAGGCCTCCTCTTCCTTGAAGACGACCGAGCGCACGTTCGGAAGATCGACGACCATGTCGATGATGGCGAAATGCGTGTCGGGGAATTCCTTGGCGACCTTCTCCACCGCCTGCGCCTGGCTGAAGCCGATGGCGACGATCGGGTCCTGGCCGCGGCGGGCGAAGTTCCGAAGCGCCTGTTCGCGCTGGGAATCGTTCTGGATCTCGAAGTCGCGATACTCGATACCGGTGTCCTTCTTGAAGCTCTCGGCACCGTTGTAGGCGGCCTCGTTGAAGGATTTGTCGAATTTGCCGCCGAGGTCGTAGACGACCGCCGGCTTGACGTCGGCGGCAAGTGCGCCGCCGGCGAAGGTTACGGCCGCAAGCGCCGCAAGAATTGAAGTCCGCATGTCCACCTCCTTATTGAAATCCGTCCGGCGAGCCCGCAGGCGCGGCTTTGACCGGTTGGTCGAAAGAGTGGCACGGACAAACGGAGGATGCACCCGATTTTGTAAGGCGACCTTGCATTTCGGGGGCGATTTTCTCCGGTTCCCGGGCACGGTCCGCAGTAACGCGTTGCGAAACCGGCGAAAGCCGCGTCCGGGTGTTTCGGCCGCGCCCGCGTCCCGGCTGTGCCCGTGTCCCGATTGCCACGGGTGTGTTGAGTCCCCGCAACTGCGGATCGGCCGCGTGCCGTCCTGTCGCCGCGTGCCGCGTTGCGGCCCGGGTTTGCCAGCCGGCGGTTTCGGAGGCAGGTGCAAAAGTTGCGCTTTTTCGTCGAACCTGCTTTCCTGTTCGCCTCAACTGTCTCCTTTGCGTAGCAAACCAACCGACAGGCAGCCTTGACCGCCAAGATCGTCATCCTCGGCTACGGCACGATCGGACAATGCGTCCTGCCGTTGCTTCTCGACCGCCTGAAACGTCCCGCCTCCAGCGTCACCGTTATCGACCGGGTCGATCCGCCGGACCGTCTGGCGCCGTTTCGCGAGGCCGGTCTGACATACCTGAAGCGGACCATCGATCCGGGCAACTTCGCCGGGGTCCTGGCCACGGTCACGGAGCCGGGCGACCTGCTGCTCAACCTGACCATGGGGATCGATTCGCTCGCGGTCGCCGACTGGTGCCATCAAAACGGCGTCGGCTATCTCGATACCGCGCTGGAGCCGTGGGAAGGCTTCGTCGAGGACGCGGATCTGCCGGCCGCCGAGCGCACCGAATACGCGCTGCACCGGCGCGCCCGTCTGCATGCCGAGGGGACCTGGGATGCCAACGGCCCGACGGCGATCATCACCCACGGCGCCAATCCCGGCCTCGTCAGCCATTTCACCAAGGCCGCCCTGATCGAGATCGCCGATCGCATGGGGCTCGACTACGACACCCCCGCGCGCCGGAAGGACTGGGCGCGGCTTGCCCGGATGACCGGCACGAAGGTCATCCACATCGCCGAGCGCGATACGCAGATCTCGAAGACGCCGAAGCGGCCGGGCGAATTCGTCAACACCTGGAGCATTCCCGGCTTCATCGAGGAGGCGATGATGCCGGTCGAACTCGGCTGGGGCACGCATGAGCGGACGCTGCCCGACGGCGCCTTCGAACAGGAAGAGGGGCCCTGCAACGCGATCTATTTCGATCAGCCGGCCGCCCGCTTCCAGATGTATTCCTGGGTGCCGACGACGGGCCAGATCCTCGGCCTGGCCCTGCCGCATTCGGAGAACGTCACGCTGTCGGACTACCTGACGCTGGAGGCCAACGGCGAACCCGCCTACCGGCCCACCGTCGCCTTCGTCTATCTGCCCTGCGACGACGCCTTCACCAGCCTGCACGAGGCGATGATGAGCGGCTGGCAGGAGCCCGGCGACGAGCGCGTCATCAAGGAAGAGATCGTCTCGGGCCAGGACGAACTCGGCGTGCTGCTGCTCGGCCACGGGCTGAACGGACTGTGGTACGGCTCGCAGCTCGACATCGACACGGCCCGGCGCATCGTGCCGCATTCGAACCCGACCGCGCTGCAGGTGGCCGCCGGCGTTCTCTCCGGCGCGGCCTGGGCGCTCGAGAACCCGGACCGGGGCTTCTGCGAGCCCGAAGACCTGCCGCACGATTTCGTGCTCGACGTGGCGCGGCCCTATCTCGGCAAGGTCGTCGCGGAACAGACCGACTGGTCGCCGCTCGTCCAGCGCTCCTTCATCGATGCGCCGCCCGAGCCGGAGCGGCCCTGGCAGTTCGCAAACTTCCGACCGGCCGGGTAGGCCCGACCGGCGGGCTGTCGCGCACAGCGCGTCTTGCGGTAGGCATTCCTTAGTCTTTCGGGCGTCATCTGGTCCGCGCAGTGTCCCCGACGACACGAGGCACGAATGCAGCGGGGCAGACACAGATGACCGATCCCGTCAACGCACCGCCCGGCAGCGGCACGACGCCGGATTTCGAGACCATTCCCGTCGATCAGGTTCTGAAGACCCTCGATGTCGATCCGGCCAAGGGCCTCAGCGCCGGCGAGGCGGCGTCGCGGCTGAAAAAATACGGCCCGAACGCACTGCCCGAGAAGCACGTCTCGCTGGCCCGGAAGATCGTCCGTTACTTCATCGGCCCGATCGCCTTCATGATCGAGGCCGCCGCCCTCGTCTCCGCCTTCCTCGGCCGCTGGGACGACTTCGCCATCATCTTCGGTCTGCTCGTCTTCAACGCCGCGCTCGAGCTGTGGCAGGACAGGAAGGCGTCGAATGCGCTGGCCGCCCTGAAGAACAGCCTCGCCCCGCAGGCGACCGCCCTGCGCGACGGATCGTTTAAGACCGTCGACGCCGCGACGCTGGTGCCCGGCGACATCGTCAAGATCCGGCTCGGGCTGATCGTGCCCGCCGACTTGAGGCTCGTCTCCGGCGCGTATGCCTCCATCGATCAGGCGGCGCTGACGGGCGAGTCCCTTCCCGTCAACAAGAAGCCCGGCGACGAGGCGTATTCCGGCAGCGTCGTGAAGCAGGGCGAGATGTCCGGTGTCGTCATCGCCACCGGATCCAACACCTTCTTCGGGCGCACCGCCAGCCTGGTTGCCGGCGCAGGTTCCGTCAGCCACGCGCAGAAGGCGATGTTCCAGATCGGCAACTTCCTGATCGCGGTGGCCGTCGTTCTGGCGCTGATCATGGTCGCCGTGCAGGTCTGGCGCGATATCGTGATCTCGGACACCTGGGGCGTCGACGACGCGCTCGACATCCTGCAGTTCGTGCTGATCCTGCTGGTCGCCTCGATCCCGGTCGCCATGCCCGCGGTGTTCTCGATCACCATGGCGCTCGGCGCGCTGGCGCTGTCGACGGAGAAGGCCATCGTCTCGCGCCTCGCCGCGATCGAGGAGATGGCCGGCGTCGACATCCTGTGCTCCGACAAGACCGGCACGCTGACCAAGAACCAGCTGACGCTCGGCGATCCGATCCTGTTCGACGCGACCGACCCGCAGGACGTGATCCTCGCGGCGGCCCTTGCCTCCAAGGCCGAGGACCGCGACGTGATCGACACCGCCGTGCTCGCGGCGCTGACGGATCAGGCCGCGCTGAAAGACTACACGATCTCGAAGTTCGTGCCCTTCGATCCCGTCTCCAAGCGGACGGAAGCGACGGCGACCGGGTCCGACGGCGCCGCCGTCCTCGTCAGCAAGGGCGCGCCGCAGGCGATCGTCGATCTGGCCAGGCCGTCGAAGGCCGTCGCCGACAAGGCGACGCAGGCCGTCGCCGATCTCGGCGCCAAGGGCTATCGCGCGCTCGGCGTCGCCCGTTCGACGGACGGCGGCACGACGTGGAGCCTGCTCGGCATCCTGCCGATGTTCGATCCCCCGCGCGACGATTCCAAGCAGACCATCGATCTCGCCCGCGAGAAGGGCGTCACGGTGAAGATGATCACCGGCGACGACACCGCGATCGCCCGCGAGACGGCGCGCCAGCTGGGGCTCGGCACCGACATCCTGCCGGCCGCCGACGTGTTCCCGAAGGACATGGACCCCGACCACGTGCCGGCGGCAATCGCCGACCGGATCGAGACGGCCGACGGTTTCGCCCGCGTCTTCCCCGAGCACAAGTATGCCATCGTCAAGGCGCTGCAGGCGCGCGGGCATCTCGTCGCCATGACCGGCGACGGCGTCAACGACGCGCCGGCCCTGAAGCAGGCCGATTGCGGCACGGCGGTCTCGGGCGCGACGGATGCCGCCCGCGGCGCCGCCGACCTGATCCTGACGGCGCCCGGCCTGTCGGTGATCAACAACGCCATCGACGAGGCGCGGCGCATCTTCGGGCGCATCACCTCCTACACGATCTACCGGGTGGCACTGACGATGGACATCATGTTCCTCGTCGTGCTGTCGACGATCTTCCTGAACTTCCAGCCGCTGACCGCGGTGATGATCGTCATCATGTCGCTGCTCGACGACCTGCCGATCATGACCATCGCCTACGACAACACCGCAGTTGCGCCGAAGCCGATCCGCTGGCGGATGCCGCGGCTGCTCACCGTCTCGGCCGTGCTCGGGCTTGCCTCCATCGTCCAGTCCTTCGCCCTCCTGCTGATCGGCATGGAGGTGATGAGCGATCCCGCCGCGCAGGCGCAGTTCGGGCTGCACGACACCTCGCACCTGCAGACGGTGATGTTCCTGCAGCTCGTCGCCGGCGGCCACCTGCTGCTGCTCGTCACCCGCACGGAGCGCTGGTTCTTCGCCCCGCCCTGGCCCGCGCCGCCGCTTTTGACCGCGATCCTGGCGACGCAGGCGCTGGCCGTCCTGATGTGCGGCTTCGGCTGGATCGTACCGCAGATCTCGTGGACGCTGATCGGCTGGGTCTGGATCTATCTGCTCGCCTGGCTCGTCGTGCTCGGGATCGTCCGCATCGTGCTGGAGCGCTACATGGACCACAAATTCGGCGCCCAGGCGCGCAGCCTGCGGCTGATGCAGATGCCGCTGCTGCGCCGCATCGGCAACGGGGGGCAGTCCTCATGAGCTACCGCGAGAAACTCGTCGTCAAACCCGGCAGCCACGTGACGCTCGCCGACATCGATCCCGGCTACCACGGCCATGCCGAGAGCCACCAGAAGGCGGAGCCGGAAATCGCCGCGAACCTGGATCGCATCACCGCGCTGCAGGAGCTGCTCTACGCGGAGAAGAAGCACGCGCTTTTGATCGTGCTGCAGGGCATCGACGCCGCCGGCAAGGACGGTGTGTGCTGGCACGTCATCCGCGCCATGAACCCGCAGGGCTGCACGGTGTCGAGCTTCAAGCAGCCCTCGGCGGACGATCTCGCCCACGACTTCCTCTGGCGCGTCCATCCGAAGGTGCCCGGCCGCGGCCAGGTCGGCGTCTTCAACCGCTCGCACTACGAGGATGTGCTGGTGGTCCGCGTCCACGACCTCGTGCCGAAGGCCATATGGGAGAGGCGCTACGAGGCGATCAACGAGTTCGAGCGCCTTCTCAGCGTCAACGGTGTCACCATCGTAAAGTTCTTCCTCTACATCTCCAAGGAGGAACAGCTCGAGCGCTTTGCCAGGCGCCTCGACGACACCGACCGGCAATGGAAGATCAGCGCGTCCGACTATGCCGAGCGGGAATACTGGGACGCCTACATCGCCGCCTACGAGGCGATGCTGACCGAATGCTCGACGAAGCACGCCCCGTGGTACGTCATCCCGTCGAACCACAAGTGGTTCCGCAACCTCGCCGTCTCCTCGATCATCCGCGAGACGATGGAGGACATGGACATCAAGGCGCCGGTGCCGACGGTCGATATCGACGCGATCCGCAAGAAGTACCACCAGGCCGTCAAGGAAGAGACGAAGGGGTGAGCGTCCACGCATGGACCTGACCGTCCTCATCTTCGTCGTCACTTATGCCGCGATCGCGATCGGGCGGGTGCCGTTCTTCCGCGTCGACCGGACCGGTGCGGCGCTACTCGGGGCCATCGCGCTGATCGCCACCGGCGGCATCGACCTGAAGGATGCGTGGAACTCCGTCAGCTTCCCCACCATCGCGCTGCTGTTCGGCCTGATGGTCGTCTCCTCGGCCTTCGCCGTATCGGGGTTCTACGACTGGGCGGCTGTCCGCATGGCGACGCTGACGCTCGGGCCGAAGGCGCTTCTCGCCGTCTTCGTCGCGGTCTCCGGGGTCCTGTCTTCGGTGCTGACGAACGATGTCGTCGCCGTCGCCATGACGCCGCTTCTCGTGCAGATCACGCTCAAGCGCGGGCTCAATCCGATCCCGTTCCTGCTCGGCTTCTGCTTCGCCGCCAACACAGCCTCGTCGGGCACGCTGATCGGCAGCCCGCAGAACATGATTATCGCCGACGGCCTGCATCTGACCTTCCCGGCCTTCCTGACGGTGGCGGGCCTGCCCGCGTTGTTGTCGATGCCGATCGTCTGGGCGGCGATCGCAGTCCTGTACCGCGATCGCTGGAATCTGCCCGAGGATGCGAGGCCTCCGGCCGCTGTTCCGCACGCGGCCCCGACCGCTGTGACACTCGACCGGCTGGAAACGGCAAAAGTCGCCGTCGTCACGCTGGTCGTCATCGCCTGCTTCATGCTCACGAGCTGGCCGCATGCGATCGTCGCGCTCACCGCCGCCGGTATCCTGCTCCTCAACCGGCGCATCGCCTCGACCGACATCATGAAGAATGTCGACGGCGATCTGCTGCTGCTGTTGTTCGCGCTGTTCGTCATCAACGCGGCGTTGGCCGAAACCGGCCTACCGGCGGATCTGATCAAGGATCTCGCGGCCGCCGGTTTCGACCTTAACGCGCCGCTGACCCTGTTCGGGACGCTTGCGGTTGCCAGCGACATCGTCGGCAACAATCCGGCCGTCATGCTGGTGATGCCCTATGTCCACGCGACGAACCCGGAGGCGACGGGGGCGGCGATGGCGCTCGGCTCGGGCTTTTCCTCCAACCTCGTTCTGTTCGGCAGCCTCGCCGGCATCATCGTCGTTCAGGCCGCCGGGGCGCACGGGATCAGGATTTCGTTCTGGGAGTTTAGCCGAGCCGGTATCCTGGCCACGGTGCCGTGCCTGGCGCTCGCCGCCGCCTGGGTGCTGCTGCTGCTCTGAGGCGGCCAGTCGTGGCCGTGCCGGGTCTTGGACCAGGCCGGTCTAGACTGGCGCGGTCTAGACCGGCGGGGTCTAGACCGGCGCGCCGAACAGCACCTTGAACCAGCGCTTCGGCCGCCGCTTCAGGTCGCGGGCCATCCGCATCCACTCGAAGGCGATGATGCGCAGCGGGTTGGCGGGCACGGCGCCGACGCCCAGCAGACCGAAGCGCAGCGGCTCGTGATCGGGCGCCTGCGCAAAGGTGCCGAACAGCCGGTCGAAGACGATCAGGGTGCCACCGAAGTTCTTGTCGATGCAGGTCGCGTTCGAGGCGTGGTGCACGTGGTGATGCCGCGGCGTGTTCAGCACCCGTTCGAGCGGCCCGAGGTGCGGGGCGACGGCGGGGTGCAGAAAGAACTGGTAGCCGAGATTGGCCGCCAGCATGATCCCGACCGCAAGCGGATCGAAGCCGATCAGCGGCAGCGGCAGGTAGAACGCGAGGCCGCCGCTCAGTCCCCCGAACCAGCCGAGCCGGATTCCGGCGGTCAGGTTCAGCCGCGTCGCCGAATGGTGCACGGCGTGGCTCGCCCACAGCCAGCGGACCTTGTGCATGGCGACATGGTGCCAGTAGTAGAGGAACTCGACGCCCAGAAAGAGCAGCGGCCAGGTCCACCACGCGCCCATCGGCAGATCGAACAGCGCGTGGCGGTGCACGAGGATCATCGGGATCGCCAGCGCGCCGGCGGTGAGTGTCCCGATGATCTTGTGGCCGAGCCCGATGGTCAGCGACGAGGCCGTCTCGGCGAGATCGTGCGCATCGTGGCCGGCGAGGCGCGTATAGAGGTATTCCGCCAGCATCAGGCTGACAACGGCGCCGATGCCGGCGACGGGAAATCCGCCGCCGGCCAGGCTCCCGGCCGGCAGCAGGTTGGCGAGCGACGTCAGCGCGGCGCCGTCGGGAGTGATCATGGCATCCTCCCTCAGTTTCCGTTCTGCTGGATCTGGGTGGCGACGACGTCGGCCATCGCCTGCAGGCAGACGGGCGACACCTGCTTGGCGTTCAGGATCAGGCACTGGGCCATGCGGCCGTCGCCGGGCTGCACGCCGCGGCAGTATTTCAGGACGTCGGTCATGCAGGCGCTCTTCAGGGCGTCCACGTTCTGGGCGGACGCGGCGGACGCCGACATGGCGACGGCGAACAGGGCGAGGGGAAGATGCAGTCTCATCAGTGTCTCCATGGGTGCGGGAGGAAAGGGGGCACGGCCGGGGCGGACAGTTGGGGCGGCGTCCGCATCGGCCGTGCCGGCTCGGGGATGGGGGCCCCGAGGGTCAGGCCTTCGTCTGGATCAGGGCAGCGTCTGGATCAGGGCTGGACGGAAACCGTGCCCGAGCGGTTGATCTGGCGGCCATAGGCGCCGGTCGTGGTGCTCGACGAGGTGCAGGCCCCGCCGGCGCAGCTCAACTGGCCATTGCGCGTCACCGTGTTGCCGTAGGCGTTGGTGGTCGCACCGGAATGGGTGCAGGTGCCGCCGGCGCAGCTCGTGGTGCCGCCGTGGGTGACCGAGCGGCCGGCCGGTCCGGTCGTGACGGCGGAGCGCGAGCAGCTGCCGCCGGCGCAGGAGCCGGAGGCCGACCGGTTGACCGAGTTGCCGTACGCGCCGGTCGTGGTGGAATTGCGGGTCCAGGCCGAGGCGTCGGCAACCACGGACGTGGCCAGGACGAGAGCGAGAGCGGACGTTGCGATAATCGATTTCATGTCAAATCTCCTTCGGGTCGGTTGCGCCCGGGGCGGGCGGTTGATGGTGAACGCCTCTCGGGCATCCGATGAGGGAGACTTTGCGATCCGTCCTTTGCCCGCATGTTGCAGGCAGCCGCCGTTTTGTAACGTTTTGTTGCGTGGCTTAGCCCGATGATTGCAAGGGGCCGCGCTTTAGGGGTTTAAGGTGATCCATGACGAAACCGATCATCCTTCTGGTCGAGGACGACCGCGAGATTCGCGCACTGCTGGCCGAACTGCTGGAGCGCGAGGGCTTCGATGTCGACGTCGCCGACGGCGGCACGGCGATGGACACGGCGCTGGCGAAGCGGATTCCCGACCTGGTGGTCCTCGATCTGATGCTGCCCGGCGAAGACGGGTTGTCGATCTGCCGGCGGCTCAGGGCGCGCGGCGGCATCGCGATCCTGATCCTGACCGCCAAGGACGACGACGTCGATCGCATCGTCGGGCTCGAGCTCGGCGCCGACGACTATCTCGGCAAGCCGTTCAACCCGCGCGAGCTGCTCGCCCGGGTGCGCGCCATCCTGCGCCGCGTCGGCGACGGCAACGGCACGCCGGAGGACCCCCGCCGCCGCTTCGCCTTCTCCGACTTCGTGGCCGATCTCGACGCCCGGTCGGTGACGACGAACGACGGACGCGCCGTGACGCTGACCTCCGCCGAGTTCGACCTGCTGGCCTGCTTTCTCGAACGGCCGAAGCGCGTTCTCTCGCGCGACCAGCTTCTCGACCTCACCCGCGGGCGCGTCGCCGATCCCTTCGACCGCACGATCGACGTCACCGTCAGCCGCCTCCGCAAGAAGCTGGAGGCCGCGGTCGCCGGCGCCGGCGCGATGGTGACCACCGTGCGCAACGGCGGCTATCTGCTGTCCATCGACGTGTCCCGGGCGCCGTCATGACGCCTGCCCGCCGCATCGGGAGCATCGAATGAAACGGGTCGGGCTGGTCTGGCGGCTGGCGTTGATCCTGCTCGGCGTGTTCATCGTCATCCAGCTGTTCTCGGCGGTCCTCTATATGGCCGACCGGGCGAGCACGGGGGCGTCCGGCATGCGGCTGCCGTTGCCCGACCAGATCGCGTCCATGGCGCTGCTGATCGATGCATCCGACCCGCCCTCGCGCGACCTGATCCTGGGCGCGGTGAACGGCGTCGGCCTCAGGGTCTGGATCGGCGGCGCGCCGCCGGAGGGCGTCGGCACCGGGGTGCGGCTGCCGACCATCGAGGCCGCCGTCCGCGCCTATCTCGGCGATCCCGACCGCGCCGTCGAGGTCTGGCTGACCGACGGGCCCGGCGTCTACCGGCGCGGCATACCCTATATCCGCGATGTCGCCGGCGGGCGCGTCGTCTCCGTCGTCGCCCTTGCCGACGGGCAGCGCCTCAATGTCGATGCCACCGGCGAGCTGACGGTCCGCCTGCTCGGTCTGCCGCTCGGCTTCTTCGCCGCCATCGTCGGCTTCGTCATCGCCGGCCTGGCGGTCCTGCTGATCGTTCGCGAGACGCTGCCGCTGGCGCGGCTGTCGCGCTCCGTCGAGCGGTTTTCCAGCGAACTCGCGCCCGCGCCCCTGCCCGAAAAGGGCGCGCCGGAAGTCCGATCGCTGATCGCCGCGGTCAACCGCATGCAGAAGCGCATCGCCGACCTGGTGCGCAACCGCACCCTGGTCATGGGGGCGATCTCGCACGATCTGAGAACCTACCTGACCCGCTTCCGCCTGCGCATCGAGCTGTTTCCCGACGGCCGGCTGAAGGAGGCGGCGATCCGCGACCTGGAGGACATGCAGGCCATCGTCGAGGAGGCGCTGGCCTTCGCGCGCCTGACGAACGAGACGGTCGAGACGACGCGGGTGGATCTGGCGACCGTCGTCGCCGACGAGGTCGAGGTGCGCGTCAATTTCGACAAGCCGGTTACGCTGGAGGGGGCCGGCGGTCCGGCCATCGTGCTCGGCTCGGCGACGGCGCTCGCCCGGGTCGCGGGCAACCTGATCGACAACGCGGTGGCCTATGGCGGCGGTGCCGAGGTGTCGGTCAGGCAAGAGGACGGAGCCGTCGAGATTGCGGTCGCCGACCGCGGGCCGGGCATTCCGGCCGCCGAGCGAAGCCGGATCTTCGAGCCGTTCTACCGGCTCGAGTCCTCGCGCAACCGCGAGCACGGCGGCACCGGCCTCGGCCTCACCATCGTCGCGCAGCTCGTCGAGGCGATGAACGGGACGATCACGGTGGAAGACCGCTCCGGCGGCGGGTCGGTGTTCAAGGTCCGGCTGCCGGCGGCGGAGCAGGCGGAGGGGAAGGGGCAGACGTCCTGACCACAGCCCGTGCGTTTGTTTTGCTGGTGGCAGATCGGCGTGACAAACAAAAACGGCCGGGCGACAGGCCCGGCCGTTTCGCAGTCTTTCCGAAGAAAGCCTTCAGTAGCGGTACTGGTCCGTCTTGTACGGGCCTTCCTGCGGCACGCCGATATAGGCCGCCTGCTCGGGGGTCAGCTTTTCGAGCTGCACGCCGAGCTTGTCGAGATGCAGGCGCGCGACCTTCTCGTCGAGATGCTTCGGCAGGACGTACACCTTGTTCTCGTAGGCGCTGCCGTTCGTCCACAGCTCGATCTGCGCCAGCGTCTGGTTGGTGAACGAGGCGCTCATGACGAAGCTCGGGTGGCCGGTGGCGTTGCCGAGGTTCACCAGGCGGCCTTCCGACAGGAGGATCATCCGCTTGCCGTCGGGATACTCGATCATGTCGACCTGCGGCTTGATGTTCGTCCACTTGTAGTTCTTCAGGCCGGCGACCTGAATCTCGTTGTCGAAGTGGCCGATATTGCAGACGATCGCCATGTCCTTCATGGCGCGCATATGATCGACGGTCAGCACGTCCTTGTTGCCCGTGGAGGTAACGAAGATGTCGCCGTGCTTGCAGGCCTCTTCCATGGTCTCGACCTTGAAGCCGTCCATGGCCGCCTGCAGGGCGCAGATCGGATCGATCTCGGTGACGATGACGCGGGCGCCGGCGCCGCGCAGCGACAGCGCGGATCCCTTGCCGACGTCGCCGTAGCCGGCGACGACCGCGACCTTGCCGGCCATCATCACGTCGGTGGCGCGGCGGATGCCGTCGACGAGCGATTCACGGCAGCCGTACTTGTTGTCGAACTTCGACTTGGTGACGGAGTCGTTGACGTTGATCGCCGGGAACGGCAGATCGCCCTTCTTCTGCATCTCGTAGAGGCGCAGCACGCCGGTGGTGGTCTCTTCGGAGACGCCCTTGATGGAGTCCCTCACCTTGGCGAACCAGCCGGGCGTCTCGGCGATGCGCTTCTTGATCTGCGCGAACAGGGCCTCTTCCTCCTCGCTGGACGGGGCCGGCAGCGCCGACGGGTCGGCCTCCGCCTTGGCGCCGAGCAGGATGTAGAGCGTCGCGTCGCCGCCGTCGTCGAGGATCATGTTGGCGACTTCACCGCCCTCGAAGTGGAAGATGCGGTCGATGTAGTCCCAGTATTCGGTCAGGCTCTCGCCCTTCACCGCGAACACCGGCGTGCCGGCGGCCGCGATGGCTGCGGCCGCGTGGTCCTGCGTCGAGAAAATGTTGCAGGAAGCCCAGCGCACGTCCGCGCCCAGCGCCTGCAGCGTCTCGATCAGAACGGCGGTCTGGATCGTCATGTGCAGCGATCCGGAGATCCGCGCGCCCTTCAGCGGCTGCGAGGCGCCATACTCCTCGCGCGTCGCCATCAGGCCCGGCATCTCGGTTTCGGCGATGTCCAGTTCCTTGCGGCCCCAGTCGGCGAGGCCGATGTCCTTAACTACGTAATCTCCAGACATTGGAGGTCCTTCTCTGTGTTAAGTCGTCTTGATAACGGTGTGTGGATCGAAGCGGATCAGGCGACCGCCGACTTGATCGCGTCGGCGAGGTCGGTCTGTTCCCAGGAAAAGCCGCCGTCGTCCGCCGCCGGACGGCCGAAGTGGCCGTAGGCCGCCGTGCGGGCATAGATCGGACGGTTGAGCTTGAGGTGTTCGCGGATCCCGCGCGGACGCAGGTTGATGACCTGGCGCAGCACGGAGCCGAGCTTGTCTTCGGCAACCTGGCCGGTGCCGTGCATGTCGACATAGATCGCCAGCGGGTCGGCGACGCCGATCGCGTAGGAGAGCTGGATGGTGCAGCGCTCGGCGAGTTCGGCGGCAACGACGTTCTTGGCGAGATAGCGCGCGGCGTAGGCGGCCGAGCGGTCGACCTTCGTGGGATCCTTGCCCGAGAACGCGCCGCCGCCGTGCGGGGCCGCGCCGCCATAGGTGTCGACGATGATCTTGCGGCCGGTCAGGCCGCAGTCGCCGTCCGGCCCGCCGATGACGAACTTGCCCGTAGGGTTGACGTGCCAGTCGGTGTTGCCGGTCAGGTAGCCGTCGGGCAGGGCGGCGCGCACGTAGGGCTCCACGATGCCGCGGATGTCGTGCGAGGTCAGCTTGTCGTCGAGATGCTGGGTGGAGATGACCACCTGCGTCACCTCGACCGGCTTGCCGTCGACATAGCGCATGGTGAGTTGGCTCTTGGCGTCCGGCCCGAGCATCCCGGATTCGCCGGTCTTGCGCGCCTTGGCCATCAGCTCGAGGATCTTGTGCGAGTAGCAGATCGGCGCCGGCATCAGTTCCGGCGTGTCCTTGCAGGCGAAGCCGAACATGATGCCCTGGTCGCCGGCACCCTCGTCCTTGTCGTCACCGGCGTCGACGCCCTGCGCGATGTCGGCCGACTGCGAGTGCAGCAGCACCTCGATGTCGCAGTCTTCCCAGTGGAAGCCGTCCTGCTCGTAGCCGATATCGCGGATCGCCATGCGGGCCTTGTGGGCAATCAGTTCCTTGGAGATCGTGCTCGGCCCGCGGGTCTCGCCGGCGATGACGACGCGGTTGGTGGTCGCCAGCGTCTCGCAGGCGACGCGGACCTGGCCGGGATCCCAGCCCTCGTCGATCGCGGTCGTGAAGAAGGTATCGACCACCTCGTCGGAGATGCGGTCGCAAACCTTGTCCGGATGGCCTTCCGAGACCGATTCCGAGGTGAACAGGTAGTCTTTTTGCATAGGGCTTTTCCCTTCTTGCTTTGCGGGAGGCTCGGGCGGTGTCAGCCCTGGCGCCGCGAGATCACATAGGTTTCGTCGTTGAACCAAAGGCCGCCGTGCTTGCGCAGCACTTGCGCCGTCGCGTCGATGTAGCGGCCATCCTTGACCACGTCGCTCAGGCGCTCGTCCTCGATCTGGGCGACATAGATTGCCGCGTTCCAGGCCGCGAACAGCGTCGAGGTTCCGATCGCGCCGGCGAGTTCGTTCGGCAGCGTGTGCATGTCGTAGCGAAACACGGAGCGGGCGTCGGAATAGGCGTTGTACTTCAGATCCCGATGGGTGGAGCCGAGAAGGTCCTTCACCGCCTTCAGGATGTCGTGCCGGTCGTTGCGGTAGGGCCGCTCGTCGGGCCACACCGTCTGGACGATCTCCAGGCCGGGATCGTCGCCGTGACTGTGGATGCCGACGAGCCGGCCACCGGGCCTGAGCGCCCGGGCGAGCGGGGCGACCACCTTGCTCGCCTTGAACTCGGCCGGCACGCGCAGCCGGTAGGGCTGCGAGGCGATGACGAGGTCGAAATCCGCCGTCGTCATGCCCGGCCGCGGAATGACGGAATCGAGCAGGAACTTGTGGTCGCGCCGGTAGATGACCAGAACCACCGGGCGTTCGTAGATCGGGTTGCCGGTCTTCTCGCTGGTCTTCGCCTGCCAGTGCTCGGCGAGGAACGGCTGCAGCGCGGTGATCTGCTCCTCGAACTCGAACGAGGAGGAGCCCTCCAGCACCACCTCGTGCCAGACGAGACTGTTGGCCGCCGCCGGCGAGCGGACCCGCAGCCACGGCGCCTCGGAATAGTACATGTTGGTCAGCACCAGCACCGAGGCCGGGTGTTCGTGAAACCGGTCCGGCATCTTCTCCAGCGCCAGCCGGATGTCCTCCAGGCTGATCTCCTTGCCGGAGATGTAGTGCGGCATGGTCGGAAAGCGCGCGTGCATCGCCCGCATCACCCGGGTCAGCACCGTGCCGTCGCCGACGCCGGCGTCGAACACGCGCACCGCCGGCGGCGCGGGATGGATATGGGCGAGCTCCAGGCCCACCCGGTTCGCCACCACCCACTTCTCCGAACAGGTGTTGACGAACATCAGGTATTTCTGGCGGTTGTCGAAGAACCGGAAGTTCTTGGTGCCGCAGTTCGGATTGTCGTCGGCTGCCTCTGCCGCCACGGCCGCCGGAGTCGCCGTGCCGTCGTCGGGCGTCCGGTGCGGTTCGCCGGCAGTCGCCGGGGCCGGAGGGGACGCGTCCTCGTCGTCGCGCCGCATGAACATCTGCAGCCGCTCGACGGTGTTCAGCGTGACGCTCTTGCCGTCGCGCAGGCGGGCGACGAGCTTGCCGTCATTGACGGCGAGGCGGCCGAACGTCGATTCGGCCATCTTGTGGCGCCTGCAGTACTCGCCGATCTCGGCAAGCAGCGCGTCGTGCCCGGACATGACATGTCCCTCCCGAGGCTGTTCTTGCGTGATTGGCGTCAATCCCACTGGAGGTGGCCGTTTTTGTCAAAAGGAAAGTTGCCCGCCCCAATAATGGGAAATTGCCTATATGGCAAGCCCTGCGTCCGCCCCGGTTACGCCGGATCGGGAAAAGTGTGGTGCCGATATCCGGCGGAAAACGGACGTTTTGCGCGAGATAGATCGGTCCGACGGCGATCTGACCGGACCGCATGGCCGGTATGTCGCGAGTGGGCGGGGACTCCGAAAACGGCGTTGAATCGTCCGTCCCACAATGGCGCAGCTTATTATTGTGGGGAATGTCCCACAATCCGTGCGCCCTTCGCTAGACGGCCACCCGGTCGGACGATGCCCAGGTGCCGGCATTTGCCAGGATCAGGTCGGGGTCCGCATACTGGCTGCGCAGGATCCGCTCGTAGAGCGCGGCCTCGTCGGCCGACGCGACTTTGCCCGTGCGGCCCGTCAGTGTCGTCAGGGCGGCCTCCAACGCGTCGACGGTGCCGGAGCCTTCGTCGAATTGCGCCTTTTTCCGCCACACGAGGTCGGCGGGCAGCAGGTCCCAGCAGGCCTTGCGGAGGATCCACTTCTCCGTTGTCGGACCGGTCGACTCTACCGCGTTCGGATCGGTGCGGCGCAGCTTCAGTTCTGCGGGGATCGACTGGGCGAAGTCGATGAGGTCGCGATCGAGGAACGGCGTGCGCGCCTCGAGGCTCTCCGACATGGTCAGCCGGTCGACGCGCTGCAGGTTGATGTTGTGCATCGTCCCCAGGCTGCGCGTCAGCTCGTCGGCGAGGGCGCGGGGCTGGTCGACATAGTCGTGATGATAGGTATAGCCCGCGAACAGCTCGTCCGCGCCTTCGCCGGTCAGTACCGCCTTCACGTGCTGTCGCGCGAGGCGGGCGGCGAACAGGGTCGGCACCGCGCTGCGAACCAGGTCCATGTCGGCGCTTTCGAGATGATAGATGACATGCGGCAGGGCCTCGGCCACGTCCTCAGCGGTGAAGGCGAACTCGCGATGGTCGGCGCCGATATGGTCTGCCACCCGCCGTGCCGCGACGAGGTCCGGCGAGCCCGCCGTGCCGACGGAAAAGGTCTTCAGCGGTCCCTTGCCGAGCGCGTACCGCTGGCGGGCGGCGAGCGCGGCGATGATCGAGCTGTCGAGGCCGCCGGACAGGAACGAGCCGACCTCGACGTCTGCGACCATCCACTTGGCGACGGCCTCCTCCAGCACGAGGCGCAGTTCGCGCGCGACGCGGTCGACGTCGAGACCCGGCTCCGTCTCGGCGGCGCCCTGCGGTGTGCGATACCATTGCCGCCAGCCGTCGCGGCTGTCGTAGAGCGAGCCCGGCGAGATCGCCTCGATATCGGTGAGGCCGAGGCCGTCAAAGGCCTTCAGTTCGGAGGCGAAGACGAGCCCCCCGCCGGAGTGCGCTATCCCATCCCCGGTGCGCGCCAGATAGAGCGGTTTGATGCCGAGGGGGTCGCGCGCGGCGATGATACGCTCCCGCGTCGCCAGCACGAAGGCGAACATGCCGTCGAGCCGGTCGATCCACCTCAGCTTGTTGGTGCGGAACAGGTGCAGGATCGTCTCGCTGTCCGACGCCGTCTCGAAGACGGTCTCGCCGAGGATCGCGCGCAGGTCGGCGTGATTGTAGATCTCGCCGTTGGCGACGAGGATGTTGCGGTCGCGGTAGATCGGCTGGCGGCCGTTGTCCGGTCCGATGATCGACAGGCGGCAATGCGCCATCACGACGGGCGCGCCGTCGAGCCGGGCGACCTCCACCGCGTCGGGCCCGCGATGGGAGATCTTTTCGATCATCCGCGTCGCGAGCGCCTCGTCACCGACATTCCAGAGACAGACGAAACCGCACACACCGTGCTCCTGTGGCCGTTGAAGGGACGTGTACCCCTACACGTGGGAGCGCGCCGGCGGTTTAGCAACTGCACGGTGTTTGGCCGGAAAACCGACGCGATGTGACCAATCGCATCGACCTCCCTGGTATTCGCGTCAGACTGTCAAAGCACCGGCGGTTTCGCCGCGCCCATGTGCTTCAGCATCTCGGAGAAGGCGCGCAGCCGCTCGCGCTGATAGGCCGGCACATCCATGTCCGAATAGTCGAGGAAACCCTGCCTGGTCTTCAGGCCGATGCGGCCGGCCTCCATGTTGTCCTCGATCACCTTCGGCGCGGCGTAGCGGTCGGTGCCGAGCGCCTGCGTCATGTAGCGGTCGGCGTGGTAGAGGATGTCGCCGCCGCCCCAGTCGATGAATTCCAGCACGCCGAGCACGGCGAAGCGGAAGCCGAAGCCGTACTTCGTCGCCTTGTCGATGTCCTCGGCCGATGCGACGCCTTCTTCCACCAGGCGGGCGGCTTCGTTCATGGCGAGCGCCTGCAGGCGCGGCACGATGAAGCCGGGGCTTGCCTTGCACACGACCGGCACCTTGCCGATACCCTCGAGCAGGTCGACGAGCCGCTGCGTGACGGCCGGATCGGTCTTGTCGCCGGGCGAGACCTCGACCAGCGGCACGAGGAAGGCGGGATTGAGCCAGTGCGCGTTCAGGAAGCGCTCCGGCGGGCTCACCATGTCCTGCAGTTCGTCCGCCAGCATGGTGGAGGTGGTCGAGGCGATGATCGCGTCGGGCCGCGCCATCGCGGAAATCTGCGCGAAGGCCTGCGTCTTGGCGTCCAGCGTTTCCGGCACGCCCTCGAAGATGACGTCTGCGGCGCCAAGCGCATCGGGGGCTTCCTCCGCCGTGGCGAAGGAGACGCGGGCGAGGATCGGCGCGATCGCCTCCTCGCCCATCATGCCGATCGCCGCCAGCATCTTCAGCGTCTGCTCGATCTCGGCCATCGCCTCGCCGCGCACCCGTTCCGCATCGGCGGCGTCACGCGGCTTCAGGTCGACGAGGGTCGCGGGATGACCCGCATAGGCGAAGACGACGGCAATCCCCCGGCCCATGCGGCCGGCGCCGGCGGCGGCGATCTTGTCCATGGCCTTACAGCCCCTCTGCCAGAAGCGTCGTCATGGCCGCGCGGTCGAGGCCGGCGAGGCCGAAGGTTTCCAGCGTGCGGCCGCTCTTGCGGAAGTCGTCGTCGCAGATCGCGGACGCGATCGCCAGCAGGCCGGTCGCCGTTGGCGCGGGGACGCCGGCCCAGTCGGCGACGGAGACGAGGAAGGCGAGGCCCTGCTGCACGTCCTCGCGCATGTAGCGGTGCTCGGTCAGCACGATATGCTCGCGCCAGTCGCCGGAATCGACGAGTTGCTCGTGGCCCTTGCGGCCGTACATCCACTCGTCGCCCTCGGTGGCGTAGTGATCGGCGAGGGGAAAGTGCGGCGCGCCGTAGCCGAGCGCCTCGCGCACGGCCATGCGCTCGCCGTCCAGCCGGTTGGTGACCCGGCGCACGGCGGGCTGGGTGCCCTCGTTATGGATGTCCCAGTGGTCGAAATGTTCCAGCGGGCCGGCATTCATGATGATCAGCGGCGGATGGATGATCGGGCCGGCGTTCATCAGGGCGCCCGACAGGCCGTCGCCGCAATCTTCCACCGACGGGAACGCCTCGCGGATCACCGCCAGCGCCCGGTCCTTGTCCTTCAGCGGGAAGACGCCGGTCGGCAGCCGCGTCGCGCGCACGGTGATCGCGATCTCGCGGGCCCCGTGCTTGCGCGTCAGCCAGGGCAGGGTGCCGGTCTCGGCGAAGGCGACCTGCGCGTCGCAGCCCGCGTCGCGGATGGCGCGCGCCATCAGGAACGAGCCGAAGGTGCCCGGCGGCAGATAGACCACCTGGCCGTCGGTGAGGTACGGGGCCATGGCGCGGGCGATGTCGGCCTGGGCGAAGGCCGGCGCCGGGCAGACGATCAGCGCGGCGCCGGTGATGGCCTCGCCCATGTCGGCGGTGACGACGGGGATCGTCACGTCGCGCGATCCCTTGAAGTCCTTCAGGACGAGCGTGTTGCCCTCGGCGTTCAGCGCCTCGACGGCCTCGCGGTCGCGGCGCCAGAAGCGGACGCTATGACCCTGTTCGGTGAGATCGACGGCGGCGGCGTGCGAGCCGTTGCCGCCGCCCAGTACGGCTATGTCCATGGTGTTGCTCTTGCTGACTTCTGTCTTGTCGGGTCTTGGGATTTCGCCGCCGCGGCGAACCGCGGCGGCGGCTTTACATTGTCGAGGGGATCAGCAGCGCCATGGCCGGCACGGCCATCAGCAGCAGCACGCGGAGGATGTCCATGAGGATGAACGGGACCACGCCCTTGAAGATCGTTCCCGTCGGCACCTCGGGGACGATCGACTTCAGCACGAAGACGTTGAGGCCGACCGGCGGCGTGATCATGCTGATCTCGATGGCGATGACGACGAAGATGCCGAACCAGATCGGGTCGACGCCGATGCCCGTCACGACGGGGAAGAACACCGGCACCGTCAGCAGCATCATGGAGATCGACTCCAGCACCGCGCCGAGGACGAGGTAGATCCCCAGGATGATCAGCAGCACCACCGTCGGGTGGGCGCCGAAGGCCTGGATCCAGTTGCGCAGGTCGCCGGGCATGCCGGCGATGTTGACGAAGTTCGACAACAGCAGCGCGCCGAACAGCACGAAGAACAGCGTCGCCGTCATCCGCGCAGTCTCCACCAGCACCTCGTAGAGGGTCGGCAGGTCGAGCCGGCCGCGCAGGAGCGCCAGCAGGAACGCCCCGGTGGCGCCGATGCCGGCGGCTTCCGTCGCCGTGAAGATGCCCAGATAGATGCCGCCCATCACGCAGACGAACAGCCCGAGCACCCCGAAGACGCCCTTGGTGGCCCGCACCCGGTCCATGAAGGGCAGGGCTTCGACCTTCTGGGCATCGTCCTTGTCGACGAACAGCGACAGGCGCACGGCGATCAGGTAGCCGAGAATGCCGACGAGTCCGGGCAGGATGCCGGCCAGGAACAGCTTGCCGATGCTTTCCTGCGTGATGACGCCGTAGAGCACCAGCACGACGGAGGGCGGGATGAGGATGCCGAGCGTGCCGCCCGCCGCGATCGATCCGGTCGCCAGCTTCGCCGAGTAGCCGTAGCGGCGCATCGACGGCATCGCGACCCGGGCCATCGTGGCGGCGGTCGCCAGCGACGAACCGCAGACCGACGAGAAGCCGCCGCAGGCGACGATGGTCGCCATCGCCAGTCCGCCGCGATAATGGCGCAGCCAGGCGTTTGCGGCCTCGTACATGTCGTCGGCCAGCCCGGCCTTGAGGACGAAATTGCCCATCAGCACGAACAGCGGCATCACCGACAGGGTGTAGCTCATGCCGTTGTCGTAGAAGACCTGGCCGAGCATCGCCATGGCCGGCGCGACGCCGATGATGGCCATGATGCCGCCGACGGCGACGGCCGTCATGGCGAAGGCGATCGGAACCCCGAACGCGATCAGGCCCAGCAGGATGACGATCCCGATAATCCAGTCAAACATCGGCGTCGTCCGTTATGCGCTGCTGCGAGCGGTTCTGGTGGAGTATCGGCATGCGTCCGCTCAGGCGACGAAGGTGGTCCCATGCGACGACGAGCTGGGCGGCGGCGGCGATGACCGTGAAGCCGGCCATGGTGTAGCCGAGCGGGCCCTTGGGAACCCTCAGGAAAATCGTGACGTCGCCGTAGGAGGCGAGCTGCAGGGCGTGCGCGGTCAGCCGCCAGGCGATCAGCAGCAGCACGGCGGTGCAGAAGATCGAGATGACGACGGCGTGGAGCTCACGTGCGCGCGGCGACAGGCGCTCGGTGACGAGCGTCACCGTGATGTGCTCCTCGTGCAGCCCGACCAGCGGCAGCGCGATGAAGATGACCATCGCCAGCATGATGCCGGTGATCTCGAAGGCGCCGGGAAGCGGGCTGGAGAACAGGTAGCGTCCGAACACGTCGATCGCCGTGACGAACATCATGGCGAGAAGCAGCGCGGCCACGAGGAAACCGAGGACGAGTTCGGCGATCCGCAGGGCGCGCGAGCGCCCTGCGGTGGTGCCGGAATAGATGCGGTCCATGGAGGGCCCGATCTTTTCTCAGGAGCCGGTCAGTTACCGGACTCGGCCTTGACCTTGGCGATTTCCGCAACCAGCGCGTCGTAGACCTCCTGGCCGTCGACGCCCTTGTCCGTGATCGCCTTCAGGACTTCCGCCTTGTAGGGCTCGATCGCCGCCATGATCGCCTTGGTCTCTTCCTCGCTGGGATCGACCATCTTGATTTTGCCGGCTTCCTTCATGGCCGCGAAGGCCTTGTCGTCGGCGGCGTCCCAGACCTTGCCGGCGAGCTTGGCGAGCGCCAGACCGGAGACGCTGGAGATCGCGTCCTGGTCTTCCTTCGACAGGCTGTCCCACTTGGCCTGGTTCATCACCAGGAACATCGAGGCGGTGTACAGGCCGCCCGGCAGGATGAGGCCCTGGTCGAGCACTTCGTTGACCTTGAAGGCGGTCACGGACTCGGCCGGGAACTCGATGCCGTCGGCGACGCCGCCGGACAGGATCTCGTAGGCCTTGGTCACCGGCGACTGGATCGGCACGACGTCGAGCGCCTTGGCCGCCTTCTGGGCGAAGCCGCCGCCGATGCGGATCTTGGAACCCTTGATCGACTCCAGTGAGGAGACGTCGCGGCCGTTGGTCCACAGCTGGCCCGGACCGTGCGTCCAGACGCCGAGCAGGTGCGTGCCGCGATGCTCGTTCAGGTCGGCGAAGTACTTCTGGTGGATGGTCCACCATGCCGGCGACAGGTAGGCCGACTTCTCGCACAGGCCGGTGATTTCGGCGAGTTCCGTCGCCACGAAGCGGCCCGGCGTGTAGTTGTGCACGCCGAAGACGACGTCGGCGACGCCGTTGACCGCGAAGTCCATGTGCGCCGGCGGCGGGCCGAGCGGGGCGTCGAGGATCTGCATGTCGACGCGGCCTTCCGTGGCTTCCTCGACCTGCTCGGTCCACGGCTTGATGATCTCGGCGAACAGCGGATGCGCGGGCGGTAGCCAGTTCGCAACGCGGATGACGGTCTGTGCCGACGCCGGCATCGCCGAGAGCGCGACGCCCGCGGCCAGGACCAAAGCTCCGAAAGTCTTCTTCATGCGAAATTCCCCTCTGCTGGATATGGCGGCGAACCTGACTTCCTCACGCGGGTGCGTTGGTTGCCTCCGCCACAAGTCTTGATACCGCGTCGATGCGCACTTTGCCCATCGCGTTTTTAGGCAGTTCTGCCACAAACACCACATCGCGCGGATGCTTGTAGCGGGCGAGCCGCCCCTCGAAGTGAGAGGCAATATCCTCCCGGCTCACCTGTGCCGACCCGGTGACGACGACGGCGACGGGGACGGCGCCCCACCGGTCGTCGGCCCGGCCGACGATGCAGCAGTCCTCGACTCCTGCAATCTCTCGCAAGACACGCTCGGCTTCGGCCGGATAGATGTTTTCTCCGCCCGAAATGATCACGTTCTTGATCCTGTCCCGGAACCAGTAGTCGCCGTTCTCGTCATACTCGGCGACGTCACCGGTGTGGAACCAGCCATTGGTGAAGGTCTCGGCCGTGGCGTCGGGAAGGTTCCAGTAGCCCGATGCCACATGCGGCCCGCGCACCCAGATCTCGCCGGCGACGCCGGGGCCCACGTCACGGCCCTCCGCATCGACGATGCGCACATCCGTATGCAGTCCGATCCTGCCCATCGACCCCATCGTCGTAAAGGCCTGTTCGGGGCGCTGGTAAATGGCGATCGGCGCCGTCTCGGACGACCCGTATACCTGGATCACGGGGACGCCGCGGTCATGGAAGACGCCGATTTGCTCCTTCGGCACGATCATCGAGCCCGTCGCGAGCGTCCTGAGCGACGAGATGTCGGTGTCCGCCCAGTCCGGGTGCCCGGTGACGGCCGCAATCGTCGCGGGCACCAGGACCGACAGGGTCGGCCTGTCCTCCCGGACCGCCTTCAGGAACGCGCCCGGGTCGAACCGGTCGTGCAGGGTCACCGTCGCGCCCAGATGCAGCGCCGGCGTCGTCTGGATGTTGAGCCCGCCGACATGGAACATCGGCAGCACCGTCAGGACGTGGTCCTGCGCCGTCATGTCGTGCATGTGGGTGGAATTGATCGCGTTCCAGGCGATCGCGTTCTGGGTCAGGATCGCGCCCTTTGGCCGTCCCGTCGTACCGGACGTGTAGACCAGCAGCAGCGGATCTTCCGGCTTGCCTTCGGCGCCTGGCGCGGCGCCGGCGGCGGCGACCAGATCGGCGAGCGTGTCGGCGCCCTCGAAAGGACCGTCGACCACGATACGGCGGCAGCCGTCGGGCAGCGCCGTGTCGGCCAGCGGCTCCAGGAACTGCTTGTGCGCGATCACGGCGCGCACGCCGGCATCGTTCAGGACGTAACCGTGCTCGGGGGCGGCCAGCCGCCAGTTCAGCGGCACGACGATCATGCCGAGCCGGGCTGCGGCGAACAGCAGGACGAGCAGGTCGGGATGGTTGAAGCCGAGCCAGGCGATGCGGTCGCCGTGGCGGGCGCCGATCTCGTCTGCGAGAACGGCGGCCATTTTCTCGATCCGGGCGGCCATGGCCGCATAGGTGAGCGTCTCGCCATTGAAGCGGATCGCCGGCTTGTCGGCGCTGAAACCGGCGTTTCGTTCGATCCAGTGCGAGATGTCACGCATGCCCGGTCACTCAGTCGTCCGTTTCGCCGGGATTGTAGAGCGCCTCGCGGCCAATCCGGTCGAGGCAGAGCTCGGCCGTCCACGGCAGCATCAGCGAGCCGCAGCGGCTGTCGCGGTAGAGCCGCTCCAGCGGCAGGGTCTTGAGCATCGACTGGCCGCCGCAGGTGCGGATCGCAAGCTGCGTCAGCGCGTTGGCGTTTTCCATCGTGGTGTAATGGGCGGCATAGGCGCGCAGCACCTGTTCCTTGCTCGGATCGGCCTTGGCCTCCGATACCGCCTGGAACCACAGCGCCTTGGTCTGCTGCAGCATGATGAACATCTGCGCCAGGGCGATCTGCTTGGTCGGGAACTTGCGGCGCTTCTCCGGACCCGTGTTCGGGATCTCGCCGCGCAGATACTTCACCGTGAAGTCGACGGCGGCCTGGGCGATGCCGAGATAGGTCGGCGACAGCGTCATGAACATATGCGGCCAGCGCGAGGCGGCCTGGTAGTAGACGCCACGCGGCATCAGGGCGGCGTCGTCCTCGACGAACACGTTCTCGAACAGCAGCGTGCGCGAGACGGTGCCGCGCATGCCGAGCGGATCCCAGTCGCCGACGACCTTGACGCCCTCGGCCTTCGCGGGGACCGCGATGTACATGGTGTCGCGGCGCGAGGGCTTCTCGCCCGGCTTCATCTCGCCGCACAGGACGCCGTAATAGTCGGCCGAACCCGACAGCGAGGCGAAGATCTTCTTGCCGTTGATGATCCAGCCGCCGTCGGTGCGCTTCGCCGAGGTGGAGAAGGGCACCACGCCGGCCGCCGCCGCACCGCCCTCGGAGAAAGGCTGTGCATAGATCGCGCCGTCCTTGACGATGCGCTCGTAGTGGGTCGCGCGGCGGCGCAGATGCGTCTCGCGCTCCTCCGGGCTCATGTCGAGATCGTCCGACAGAGGACCCGTCCACAGGCACGAGCACACATGCATGTTCCAGGTCAGCGCGGTGGCGCCGCAATACCGTCCGATCTCGGCGGCCGTCGTCGCATAGCCGCGGAAATGCGCGCCGTCGCCGCCGTTCTCCTCCGGCACGCAGATCCCGAGCAGGCCGGCCTTGTGCATGTCATGATAGTTCTCGATCGGGAAGATCGCCTCGCGGTCGTATCCGGCGGCGCGGTCGGCGAAGTTCGCCTGCGCCACGGTGCGGGCCCGCGTGTTCAGCTCGGCTTCCTTGTCGGTCAGCCGGAAGGCCTCCGGATCGAAGAGCGGGGCGTCGAGGTCGATCTTGTCGAGGTCGAGGAAATCGAGGCTGGGCGCGTTCATTGTGCTTCCTCCGGTTATTCTTTCGTCGGCAGGCTGTTCAGGAAATCCCGGACCGTGTCGGCGAACAGATCGGGGCATTCGAGGGGCGCGAGATGCCCGGTGTCGGGAAGGATCGCGATCTGCGACCCGGCGATCTTCTCGGCCATCCGCTGCATGGTCTTCAGCGGCGCGTTGGTGTCCTCCGCGCCGGCGATGAGCAGCGTCGGGACGGCGATCCTCGTCAGCTCCTCGCGGCGGTTGAAGGTGACGAGGCAGGTCAGGCCGGCGCGGTAGCTTTCCTCCGGCAGCTCGGACATCAGCTGCGTCGCGGTCGGGCCGGCGGCCGGATCGGGATTGGAGCCGAGCAGGTCCTTGGCGAACGTCTGCGCCAGCTCCGGCATGGTGACGCCCTGATCGAGGGGCGCGAGGCGGGCGGCCAGGAACTTCTTCTGGAACTCGCCGTCCGGGCTGCCGAAGACCGGGGTGGTGCCGGAAAGCACCAGTGCCTCGATGCGGTCGGGATAAAGCGCCGCGACCTCCTGGGCGAGCATGCCGCCGATCGAATGGCCGAGGAACACCGCCCTGGCGGTGCCGGCCTTGTCCAGGTCCGCTATGACCGCCGCGGCCATGCCGGCGAAGGTGAACTGGCCCCCGGCCCCTTCATTGCCCAGCGGCTTGCCGCCGTAACCCGGCATGTCCCACGGGACGATCGAGACATCGTCCTTCAGCCGGTCGATGACGGGCGAGAACATGCGGCAGTCGGAGCCGACGCCGGAAAACATGTAAACGGGCGCGGTCATGCGTCCACTCCCACCAGATTGCCGTCCTGCACGACGGCGACGCCGTCGAGCGTGATCGTGCAGTTGCGCGTCGGCAGGTCGAAATGACCTTTCGTGAAGCGGTTGGCGAATTCGTTCGCCCCCGTCGAGAACAGGAAGTTGCCGGCAAAAGCCCGGACTTCCGTGCCGTTCGTCTCGCGCTGGTCGTACATCGTCAGCGCCTCGTAGCGGGCGCCTTCGTTGAGGCCCCAGCCGACATGGCTGACGGCATAGGCTTCCTTGTCGCCCCAGGCGGCGAGATAGCGGCGCATCAGTTCGGCATCGGTGCCGGTGCCCTGAACCTCGGTGACGTAGTCGTTCTCGATGACGAAGGTCACCTGGTGCTCGAAATAGCGCTTGAAGGTGAGGTTCACGTCGCCGACATCGAAGACCAGCTTGCCGTTGACAGAATTGGCGCGCGGGAACGAAACGATGACGCCGCCCGGCCAGTGGGCGACCGTCTTCGGCCGGTCGGTGTAGCCCCAGACGCCCGCCGTCGCGGCGTCCGTCATGTCGACGGTGAGGTCGGTGCCGGCCGCCGAGGTGACGCGCATCTGCTTCGCAGCGCGGGTCTGCTTCACGGCCGCCTTCACCCGCGTCTCCATCGAGGGATGCGGCAGCAGGCGCTCGAGCGCGTCGGGATGCTCGTTGGAAATCATCTGGATGCGGGTGCCGCCAGACAGCACGTCCGGCAGTTCCGGAGCGTGCAGAAGCCCTTCCACCGTGCAGTCTACGACCAGCGTCGAGGCCTTCAGCGCCTCGATCGCGGCCGTCTGGCCGGTCAGCGCGGTGGACGCGCCGGTCGACCGCACGGGCACCGGCGCATCCTGCGGCGGGGTCGGCACGACGACATGGAAGACAGTGGCGCCGAAACGGGCGAGTGCCAGTTCGGCGAGATGGACGTTGAGGGCGCGGGACTGGGTCTCGGAGAGGATGGCGACCTGCTCGTCGGAGGTGACCTTGCAGAGCTCGAACACCTTCGCGAAGGCATCGATCCACTTGGCTTCAATCCGATCGTTCAGCATCGGTTCTCCGTCCCGTTTTACAGGGCCAACACAGACCGGCCCTTGCTGTCGACGTCCCCCGTTGGCGTCTGATGCGGGGCATGCGCGCCCTCGTATTTTTACGGACACTAGCACTCGCCATTTTATATGAAAAGTGATAATTTTAGGCTTGAAGCTTTTTTGTGCAGGTGCGTTCACAAAAGGTGCACTGCACCATTACACTGCGTTTCGCTTGGGAGGCCCGACATGACCGATCCGAATTCCTTCCGGCTGGCCCTCGGGCGGTTCGTCACCGGCGTGACGGTGATCACCGCGCTCGACGCCGAGGGCAAGCCGGTCGGGCTGACCGCGAATTCCTTCAACTCGGTGTCGCTCGATCCGCCGATGGTGCTGTGGAGCCTGTCGCGCCGCTCGAAGAACCTCGAGATCTACGAGAACGCCACGCACTTCGCCGTCAACGTGCTGTCGGTCGACCAGAAGGCGATATCCGACTGTTTCGCCCGCCCCGCCGAGGACCGCTTCGCCGGTATCGAGTGGACGCCCGGCGTCGGCGGCGTGCCGGTGCTGACCGGCTGCGCGGCGGTGTTCGAATGCTCCAGCGAGCAGTGCTACGAGGGCGGCGACCACGTCATCTTTCTCGGCCGGGTCGAGCAGTTCGACGACGGCGACCGGATTCCGCTCGCCTATCACGCTGGTGGATACGCGACGACGGCGCACTATGCCGGCGACTTCGGCGCCGGACCGTTCCAGGACGACTATCTTCTCTATCTGCTGGCCCGGGCATCGAGCCTCGCCAGCGCCGAGTTCCACGCCGAGCTCGCGAGCATCGGCGTGCCCGTGCCGATGTGGCGGACGCTGGCGATCCTCTCGGGCAAGGAGGGGCATTCCATCGGCGAGATCGCCGCGCGCGCGCTGATGAAGCAGCCGACGATGACCAAGATCATCGACCGGCTGGAGGAGCAGGGGCACGTCAACCGCGAGCCGGATCCCGATGACCGCCGCCGGGTGCTGGTGCGCATCACGCCCGCCGGCGAGAACCTCGTGACCGCGCTGATCGAGCGCGCGAAGGCGCACGAGGAAAACCTGCTCGGCACCCACACCCCGGCGGAGGCCGAAATCCTGAAGCGGGTGCTGAAGCAGCTCATCGGCCGTCTGTCGGAACGCGCATCCGGCGTCGTTGTCCCCGATATCGAGGCGGTGTGAGACGCAATGCATTCTGATAGGCTGGGCGGCATGACCATGCCCCCGACCCGCCTGCTCCTCGCCGGACTGTTCTTCTGTACCTTGCCGACGCTGGCCCACGCCGCGGGCGACCCCGTCAACGGCCGGCTGGTCGTCGAGAAATGGTGTTCGCTGTGCCATTCGGTGGAGGGCGTGAACACCGATCCCGACCGTGCCCCGACCTACGAGGAAATCGCCAACCGCGACGGCGTCGACCGGGCCTATCTGACCCGGATCGTCCACGAGGACCATTTCCCCATGACGACCTTCCGCCTGTTTGAGGACGAGAAGCAGGACGTCGTCGCGTTCATCCTCAGCCTGAAGCACGACAAGTAAGCGGGGGAGCCTGCCGCCCATCCTTCGAGACGCGGCTGTTAGCCGCTCCTCAGGATGAGGCCCGTATATGTAGTTGTTTTTCAAACCTGCAGCACGAGAATCCTCATGGTGAGGAGGGCTCGACGAGCCCGTCTCGAACCATGGGCGGCCTGCCCCGGTTGATCACGCCTTTGGCGGATCGAAGTCCTTGAAGAAATCGAGCAGCATGGCCGTCTCGACCTCGTCGCCGGCGCGGTCGGCGGCGATCCGCGCATAGAGTTGCGCGATATGCTCGTAGATGCCGGCCGCGGCCGGGTCGTCGCCGGCGAACGCCCCGATCTCGCGCATTTCCGGCTCCCACCGCCATGCCTTGTCGAGACTGCCGGGGATGGACCGGGCGAAGCTCTTCAGGAAGCCCGGCTGGCTGGCCGACAGTTCGGCGAACAGCGCATCGGCCGCTCCGGCGCGGCTCGCGGCCAGGATCATCGCGGTCGCCAGCGCATTGGTGCCCTTGGTGATGCCGGCATAGGACATCTTCAGCGCCGACGCCGCCCCGACCGGAGCCGGCCCGTCCGGTCCATCGAGGACGGTGACCCTGAGACCGTAATCGGTCAGGACCGCGACCTTGTCGGCCCCGGATCCGGACACGTAGAGGACCGGGCCGTCGTATCCGTCCTGCGGCGGGCCGCCGATGATGCCGCCGTCGACGAAGGGCGCCCCGGCTGCGACGACGGTTTCCGCGACGGTGGCGACGGTGTCCGGATTGACGGCATTGCAATCGACATAGACGGGCTTGCGGTCGCGCGCCCGGATCGCGTCCGCGACCATTTTCGCCGTATCCAGCGCATTCGCCGGCGGCACGACGGACAGGAGCAGATCGACATCGACGAGGGCGTCCGCCGCCGCGGCGACCATGCCGGCGGCCTCTGCCCGCCTGGCGGACTCCGCGCTGCGGCCGGCCAGCGACGTGCGCACCTCCAGTCCGTTCTTCACCAGGACGGCGCCCATCGCCGCGCCCATGTTCCCCGGGGCCAGGATCGAAACGGTCGGATTCATGCGGGTTCTCCGGGAAATTGGGTGAGGGAGGCTCGATTGCGCCGGAAGTATCTGCGTTTGAGGCGATTTTTTCACGAATGTCTTGCCGGCTAGAATGGAAGTTTCCGTGAGGCGAAACAACGCAATTGACAGGGATCATTCGTGTACTAACATGTGTGTACGAATGATCTTCTGGTCGGGCGCTCTAAGGAGCGCCGGAACCCCCGAGCCGGAGACCGTACTATGGCCGCGATCGAGCCGCAGCGCGTCATCGACGTCCACCACTGGACCGACCGACTTTTTTCGTTCCGGACGACCCGCGACCGCGGGTTCCGATTCGAGAACGGCCAGTTCGTGATGATCGGCCTTCCCGTCGAGGGCAAGCCGCTGATGCGCGCCTATTCGATGGCCAGCGCCAATCACGAGGACACGCTGGAGTTCTTCTCCATCAAGGTGCCCGACGGGCCGCTCACCTCGCGTCTCGCCCACATCAAGGAGGGCGACGAGATCCTGGTCGGCACCAAGCCGACGGGCACGCTCGTGCAGGACGCGCTGCTGCCGGGCAAGCGCCTCTATCTCGTCTCGACGGGTACCGGCGTCGCGCCGTTCGCCTCGATCATCAAGGACCCGCAGGTCTACGAGCGCTACGAGGATGTCGTTCTCGTCCACGGCTGCCGGGAAGTGAAGGATCTCGCCTATGGCGAGAAGATCGTCGGCGATGTCACCGAAGACGAATTCCTCAGCGAATTCGCCGAAGGCAAGCTGCACTACTATCCGACCGTCACCCGCGAGCCGTTCGAGAACCGCGGTCGCGTCACGGACCTGCTGAAGACCGGCGCGGTGTCGTCGTCCTTCGGGCTGCCGGGCCTTCAGGCGGAGAACGACCGCGTCATGATCTGCGGCAGCCCCGCGATGCTCGCCGACATGGTCGCGATGATGGAAGACCTGAACTTCGAGGAAGGCGCGGTATCGCGCCCCGGTCAGTACGTGATCGAGAAGGCGTTCGTCGAACGCTGAACGCCATACGTCCGGGGGCTCCCCGGGCGGTTTGTGATGCCGGCTCCCGAGGGGTGGCCGGCTGGTATGTCCGGAGCGCTCAGAGGAGGAGCTGACGCCTTGGGTTCTGCCGCAGTAGTGTTGTCGGACCGCGCGTCCGATACAGTATCGGACTCTGAGATCCGCACGCGGCGCGTGAGCGGTATCGACGTCGGCGGCACCTTCACCGACCTCATCATCCACGAGACCGGCCCGGACGGTGCCCTGGGTAATACGACCGTGCGCATCGCCAAGGTGCCGACGACGCTGCCGAACCAGGCCGAGGGCGTACTGTCCGCGATCACCCAGGCGGGCGTCACGCCGGCCGATCTCGATCTCCTCATCCACGGCACGACGGCGACAACCAACGCCATTCTCGAGCGCAAGATCGCGACCGTCGGTCTTATCACCACGGCGGGCTTTCGTGACACGCTGGAACTTGGCCGGCGCACGCGTCCGAACGCCTATGGCATGACCGGCGTGTTCAAGCCGCTCATTCCCCGCGACCGGCGCCTCGAAGTCGCCGAGCGCATGGACGTCAACGGCGCGGTGGTCCGCCCCCTCGACGAGGCGGACGTTGCCGCCGCCGCCCGGGCGCTTCTCGCCATGGGCTGCGAGAGCGTCGTCATCCATTTCCTGCATGCCTACGCCAACCCCGCGCACGAGCTGCGCGCCGGCGAGATCGTCCGCGAGATCTGGCCGAACGCCTATGTGACGCTCGGCCACGAGCTGCTGTCGGAATTCCGGGAATACGAGCGCGGCACCACCGCCTCGGTGAACGCCGCCGTGCAGCCGATCCTCGACCGCTACGTCCACCGCCTGCAGGGCGAACTGAAGGACGGCGGCTTCGCCCGCGACCTCCTCGTGATGAACGGCAATGGCGGCACGGTGTCGGCCGATCTCGTTGCCCACGACGCCGCCAAGACCGTGATGTCCGGCCCGGCGTCCGGCGTCATCGCGGCGGCCGCGACGCTTCATCAATCGGGCCTTCAGAACGCCATCACCTACGACATGGGCGGCACCTCGACAGACGTCGCGCTGATCCATGGCGGGGTGCCGGAGGTCTCCTCCGAACTGTCCATCGACTACGGCCTGCCGATCCACGTGCCGATGGTCGACGTCCGCACCGTCGGCGCCGGCGGCGGCTCGATCGCCTCGATCAATGCCGCCGGCGTCCTCAAGGTCGGGCCGGAATCCGCCGGCTCCACGCCCGGCCCGATCTGCTACGGGCGCGGCGGCACCGAGCCGACCATCACCGACGCCAATATGGTCCTCGGCCGTCTCGACCCTGCCGGCCTCACCGCCGTCAAGGACACCGTCGACGTCGACGCCCTGCGCGCCCGCATCGGCGAGGTGGTCGCCGGCCCGCTCGGCTATTCCATCGACGAGGCGGCTGCGGCGATCCTGAAGCTCGCCAACCTGCACATGGCCGGCGCCATCCGGCTGGTGTCGCTGTCGCGCGGCTACGATCCCCGCGACTTCGTGCTGTTCGCCTTCGGCGGCGCCGGTCCGCTGCATGCCGTGGCCATTGCCCGCGAGCTCGGCGTGCCCGAGGTGCTGGTGCCGGCGCGGCCGGGCCTCACCAACGCGCTTGGCTGTCTTGTCGCCGATCTCAGGCAGGACCTCGTCAACACGATCAACGAGCCGCTCGGCACCCTCGACATGGACGTCGTGAAGACGACGCTCGAGACCCAGCGCACACAGGGCGAGGCGGTCAACGACGCGAGCCGCGACGAGATCGCCGAGACCATCGTTCTGCATGGCGCGGACATGCAGTTCCGCGGCCAGACGCACCTGATCCGTGTCGCGATTCCCTCGCCCGATGTCACGCGCGAAGAACTGCAGGCGCTGTTCGAAGAGGCCTATTTCGCCCGCTTCAACGTGCGCCTGCCGGAGATCCGCGCCGTTCTCGTCAACCTCGTCACCTCGGTGATCGGCAAGCGCCACGGCTTCTCGCTCTCAGCCCTGGCCGGGACCGGCGAGGGCGACGCGCGAATCGGCGACCGCGATCTTTATGCCGACGGCGCGTGGCACAAGGCGGGCGTCTACGCCCGCGACCGGCTGCGGCCGGGCGACGAGATCGCCGGTCCGGCCGTGGTCCAGCAGGTCGATGCGACGACGGTGATCGAGCCCGGCGCGACGGCGCGCGTCGACGACATCGGCAACCTGCGCATCCTGGTGGGAGCGGCAGCATGACGAGCGAAACCCGCGCCGCCGTCGATCCGCTCACGCTCGCCGTCATCCAGGCGGCGCTGCAGCAGGTCTGCAACGAGATGGATCTCGCCTTCTCGCGCTCGGCCTTCTCGCCGGTGATCGCAGAGGCCGACGACCGTTCGTCTGGCATCTACGACCGCCATACCGGCGCGCTGATTTCGCAGGGCGAACTCGGCCTGCCGGTCTTCGTCGGCACCATGCAGTATTCGACGGGCGAACTGATCCGCCTGATCGGCGAGGGCAAGACGGGCGCGCCCGAGCCCGGCGACATCTACATCGTCAACGACCCCTATCTCGGCGGCACGCACCTGATGGACGTGCGCTTCGCCATGCCCTTCTACCATGAGGGCGAGCTGTTCTGCTGGCTGCAAAACACCGGCCACTGGCCCGATGTCGGCGGCATGGTGCCGGGCGGATTTTCGGCGCACGCGACGGAGGTGGAGCAGGAAGGCCTTCGCCTGCCGCCGGTGAAGCTGTTCAAGCGCGGCGAGATGGATCAGGAGATCTACCAGATCCTCTGCTCCAACATGCGTGTCTCCGACCAGCGCATCGGCGATATCAAGGCCCAGGCCGCCGCCCTCTATGTCGGCGAGCGCCGCCTGCGCGACCTGATCGATCGATACGGGATCGACACGATCAATCAGTCGATCGAGGAAATCCGCGGCCGCGCGGCGACACTGATGCGCGCCCATATCGAGGGCATCCCGGACGGCACCTATACGTCGGAGGCCTTCGTCGATTCCGACGGCGTCGTCAACGAGCCGCTGAAGATCGCGCTTAACCTCACCAAGGCCGGCGGCAAGCTGCATTTCGACTTCTCGAAGAGTTCCCCGCCCTGCCAGGGGCCGATGAACTCCGTCGTCGCCACGACCTTCTCGTCGGTCTATCTGGCGATGCGCCACATCTTCCCCGATACGCCGCTCAATTCCGGCGCCTTCGAGCCGCTGGAGATCGACCGGCCGGAGGGCACCTTCCTCGACGCGCGTTATCCGCGTCCCGTATCGGGCTGCGCGGCGGAGGTCTCCCAGCGCATCGCCGAGGCCGTGTTCCTGGCGCTCGTCAAGGCGATCCCGGACAAGGTGACGGCCGCGCCGGCCGGCTCGTCGGGCAACTTCGCGCTCGGCGGCTTCGATCCGGTGAAGGGCAGCGGCTACGTCATGTATCAGATCTCCGGCGGCGGCTATGGCGGCAACGCCGACCACGACGGCCTGACCAACGGCTGCTCGACCATCGGCATTTCCCGCACGCCGCCGGTCGAGGTGATGGAGCAGTATTTCCCGGTCCTGTTCCACCGCTTTGCGCTCCGCGAAGGCTCCGGCGGCGCGGGTCTGCATCGCGGCGGATTCGGCGTCCACTACGACGTCGAGGTCCTGCGCGGCGAGGCGCGGGCCTCCTTCGTCATGGACCATGGCCGCTACGGCCCGCCCGGCGTGCTCGGTGGCGAGGACGGCGGCCCCAACGTCGTGAAGGTGCATCGTGGCGGCACGGTGATGATCCCGGAACATCTCTCCAAGGATCAGGGCATCCCGATGAAGGCCGGCGACCGGGTGGAAGTCAAGACGCCGGGCGGCGGCGGCTACGGCGATCCGTTCCTGCGCGATACAGAGGCCGTACGCGCCGACTACCGGATGGGTTATTATTCGGTTGAGGAAATCCGCGACCGGTTCGGCGTGGCACTTGACGACGACGGCGCCGTGGACGAGGCGGAAACCGCCCGCCTGCGCGGCAACACGACCAGACTGACGGCATAGGGGGACGCGATGGCAGCCTATTATCGACCTGTCACCCTCGACGAAGCCCTGGTGATCCGGGCCGGCGAGACTGTTCGCGTGCTCGCCGGCGGCACCGATATCTATCCCGAGCAGGCGAACCGCGTCGGCTGGGGCGACATGCGCCGCGAGGACATCCTCGATATCTCCGCCGTTCCCGAACTGCGTGGCATCTCAAGCGACGCGGACCATGTCCGTTTCGGGGCGATGACGACGTGGACTGAGATGCGCCGCGCCAACCTGCCGGCCGCCTTCGCCGGGTATCAGGCCGCCGCCCGTGACGTCGGCGGCGCGCAGGTACAAAACCGCGGTACGCTCGTCGGCAACATCTGCACCGCCTCGCCCGCCGGCGACGGCATCCCCTGCCTCCTGAGCCTCGACGCCCGGATCGAGCTCGCCTCCGAGCGCGGCCGGCGCACGGTGCCGCTGTCGGACTTCATTACCGGCTACCGGAAGACGACCTGCGCCGCCGACGAGATCGTCACCGCGATCCTGATCCCGCACCCGCCGGCAGGTGCGACCGGCGATTTCCTGAAGCTTGGGGCGCGGCGCTATCTCGTCATCTCGATCGCCATGGCCGCCGCCGTCATCGCCGTCGACGGCGCCGGTACGATGACGGACGTGCGTGTCGCCGTCGGCGCCTGTTCGGAGGTCGCGAAGCGCCTGCCGGACCTCGAAGCGGCGCTGGCCGAACAGCCGCTCGCCGCCGCACCGGACCTGATTGCCGACAGCCACTTCGCCCCGCTGAAGCCGATCGGCGACCTGCGCGCCAGCGGCGATTACCGCGGCAGCGCGGCGCGCGATCTTGTCGGCGATCTGTTCGTCCGCCTCGCCGCCGGACCTGAAAGGAGTGCCGCGTGATGCTGGATAAAACTCCTGCGGGCACCTCCGCCATCGACCTGACCGTCAACGGCGAGACGATCACCGTCGCCGCCGATCCCTTTGCGAGCCTTGCCAACACGCTGCGTGACCAGCTCGGCCTGACCGGCACCAAGATCGGCTGCGACGCCGGCGATTGCGGCGCCTGCACGGTGCGCCTCGACGGCGAGCAGGTCTGCGCCTGTCTCGTCTCCACGGGACAGGCCGAGGGCGCGAGGATCGAGACGGTCGAAGGGTCCGGCCCCGACGGGCTGACCGAAAAACTGCGCAAAGCCTTCCTCGCCCACGGCGCGGCCCAGTGCGGCATCTGCACGCCCGGCATGCTGATGGCGGCGACCGACCATCTGGCGCGCCATCCGAAGACGTCGCGGCCTGAGATCGAGGACGCGCTCGGCGGCGTGCTGTGCCGCTGCACCGGCTATTTGAAGATCGTCGAGGCGATCCTGGATGTCGCCGAAGGCAATGTGCTGGAGACCCCGACCGCCGAGGGCGGCAACGCGGTGGGCGCGCGGCTCGCCCGAGTCGATGGCTGGGCCAAGGTTGCCGGTACGGACAAATTCGGCGCCGACGGCGCGCCCGCCGATGCGCTGTGGCTGCGCGTCGTTCGCTCGCCCCATCCGCGCGCGACCTTCACGCTCGGCGATCTCGATACGGTCGTCGCCGCGACGCCGGGACTGGAGACGATCCTGACGCACGAGGACGTGCCCGGCGAGAACAGCTTCGGGATCTTCCCGCACACCCGCGACCAGCCGGTGTTCGCCGAGGGCCATGTCCGCTTCCGTGGCGAGGCGGTGATCGGCCTCGTCGGCACCAGGGAAGCCGTGATGGGGCTGAACGACGCTGACCTGCCGATCGACTGGGTGGTCCAGCCGCCGGTGACAGGGACGCAGGAAGCGAAGGCCGAGCGCGCTCACGCGGTCCATGCCGGCAAGCCCGATAACTTCCTTGCCGGCGGCAGGTTGAAGTGCGGCGATGTGGAAGCGGCGCTGCCGACGGCGGCTGTCGTCTCCGAACGCAACTTCGAGACGGCCTATGTCGAGCACGCCTATATCGAGCCGGAAGCAGGATTCGCGGTGCCGGTCGGCGAGCGCATGGAAATCACCTGCTGCACGCAGGCACCCTACATGGATATCGACGAGACCGCGCGCGTGCTCGGCGTCGAGAAGTCCCAGGTGCGCATCAAGCCGACCGCCTGCGGCGGCGGCTTCGGCGGCAAGCTCGACGTCTCCGTGCAGCCGCTGCTCGCGGTTGCCGCGCGCAAGACCGGCAAGCCGGTGCGCATCGTCTATACGCGCACGGAGTCGATGGCCTCGTCGCCCAAGCGCCATCCCTCGCGGATCTGGGCGCGGTCGTCGGCCGACGGCGAAGGCCGGCTCGTCTCCTTCGAGCTCGACGGCGATTTCAACACCGGCGCCTACGCCTCCTGGGGGCCGACGGTCGCCGGCCGCGTTCCCGTTCACGGCACCGGTCCCTACAAGGTTCCGAACGTTCTGAACGAGGCGCGCGCGATCTACACCAACGAGACGCCGGCCGGCGCCTTCCGCGGCTTCGGTATTCCGCAGGCGGCGATCGCCCACGAAACGCTGCTCGACGATCTCGCCGAGAAGCTGAAGATGGACCGCTGGCAGATCCGCCGGATCAATGCGCTCGGCAACGGCGACACGACGCCCTCCGGCCAGCATCTTCCCGCCTCTGCCGGCCTGCCTGAATGCCTCGACGCGCTGAAGCCCGACTGGGATGCCGCGCTCGACAGCGTCGCCGCCTTCAATGCGGCAAGCGACGGCCGCAAACGGCGCGGCGTCGGCATCGGCTGCATGTGGTACGGCTGCGGCAACACGTCTGTCGCCAATCCCTCGACCATGCGCATCACGCTGACGAAGGACGGCACACTGACCTTCCTGAACGGCGCCGTCGACATCGGCCAGGGCTCGACGACGGTGCTGCTGCAGATGGCCGCCGATGGTCTGGGCATCGCGCCGGACCGCTTCGAGATGGTGATCGGCGACACGGATCTGACCTTTGACGCCGGCAAGACATCTGCGTCGCGGCAGACCTATGTGTCCGGCAATGCCTCGCGGCTCGCAGGCGAGGACCTGCGCCAGAAGATCCTGAAGCTGGTGAATGCCGGCGAAGACTCGGTTCTCACGCTGGATGGTCCCCGGCTTGTCGTTTCCGACGGCGCGGCCGCCCACACGATCGACCTGTCGTCGCTCGACGCCGATGCGGACGGTGTCGTGCTCGACGGCATGGGGACCTGGGATCCGCCCGCGACCGCGCTCGACGAGAACGGCCAGGGCAGCCCCTATGGCACCTACGGCTTTGCCGCCCAGATGGCCGAGGTCGAGATCGACACGAAGCTCGGCACGGTGAAGGTTGTGAACATCGTCGCCGCCCACGATGTCGGCCGGGCCATCAACCCGACGCTGACCGAGGGCCAGATCCACGGCGGCATCGCGCAAGGGTTGGGCCTCGCGCTGATGGAGGAATATCTTCCCGGCCGTACCGAGAACCTGCACGACTATCTGATCCCGACCGTCGGCGACATCCCGCCGATCAAGACCTACCTGATCGAGGATCACGAGCCGACCGGGCCCTACGGCGCCAAGGGCGTTGGCGAGCCGGCGCTGATCGCGACGCCGCCGGCGATCCTCGGCGCGATCCGGCACGCGACCGGCGTCGTCGTCCGCCAGGTTCCCGTCCTGCCGCACCGGCTGTGGGAGGCCCTGAAGGCCCGGGAGGGCACCGCATGACCGTCACCGAGAAGAAGCCTGTTTCCGACAAGCTGTCGGCCGAAGCCCGCTCGAAGCAGTTCGGCGCAGCCGAAGAGGGCGGCGTCATTCGCTGCGATGCCTGCCCGGTGCTGTGCCGCATCAAGCCCGGCCGCGCCGGCGCCTGCGACCGCTACGCCAACGAGGACGGCCATCTCGTCCGCGTCGATCCGGTGGTGCTGCTGGAGCAGGCGGTGGAGAGCGGCGGCGATGTCGTGCCGTTTGCCGGCGACGACGCCGAGCGCTGGGACGGCACCGTGCTCGACCCTTCGCGCACCTTCGTCACCGGTGTCGGCTCCGGCACGACCTATCCCGACTACAAGCCAGCGCCCTTCATCGTCGCAGCCGAGCACCAGGGCGTCGATACCGTCACCGTCGTGTCGGAGGGCATCTTCAGCTACTGCGGCGTGAAGGTGAAGATCGACACCGACCGGCATCTCGGCCCGGAGACGGCGCCGGTCCGCGCCAACGGCGAGCAGATCGGTCACGTGACGACGGCCGAATACGGCTCGCAGATGCTGTCGCTCGGCGGCGTCCGCCATCTCACCGGCGGCTCCAAAAAGGAAGGCAACGTCACCTGCCAGACGCTGCTGGCGCTGTGCGACGGAGAGGCGGTGACGCTGTCGATCGACGGCGGTCACGAGGTCGTCGTCCAGGCCGGCGCCGCGCCGATCGTCGACGGCCACCCGGAAGAGCGCATGCGGGTCGGCTGCGGCTCGGCCGCCGTCGGCATTTTCGCGAAACAATGGCTCGGCCATGCCGACGAGGTCATCGTCGTCGACGACCACATCACCGGCGTTCTGACCGAGCATCAGGCCGGCAAGGTGCTCGAGATGCCGCCGTCGGGCATCCGCGTGCGCGGCCGCCGCTCGACGCCGGGGCGCTACTTCCAGGTCGCGGAGCCCGGTCTCGGCTGGGGCGGCACCGATATCACCGATCCGCTCGAGATCATCTCGAAGATCGATCCGGCGACGGCCTGGCCCGGCCTGCGCCTGCTGATGACCTCGACCACCGGCGAGGATGCGCTCTACTGCGTCCTCGACGATGATCTCACGCCCGTGCCGACCGAGATGCCGGACCCGATCCGCCTTGTCGTCGACCGCATCGGCGAGAACTGCGAACCGTCGCTGTGTTCCGTCCTGTTCATGGCCGGCGCCGGCGGGTCGCTGCGCGCGGGCGTTACCGAGAACCCGGTCCTGCTGACCCGCTCGGTCGCCAGCGGCGAGACCCGCGTGACGCTCGGCGGCGCGCCGGTCTACCTGTGGCCCGGCGGCGGCATTACCGTGATGGCGGACGTGACGAAGATGCCGAAGGGCTCCTTCGGCTACGTCCCGACGCCGGCCCTCGTCGCGCCCATCGAGTTCACCCTGCCCGCCGCGCTCTACGACCGTCTCGGCGGTCACACCGGCGATGTGGTGTCCATCGGCGATATCCTGAATTCGGTTGCGCCCGACGCCCGTGTCGAAGGCTGGAATGCCGGCAATCCGTGGCCCTTCCGGACGGACAAGGGAACCACGTGATGGCAGCCGTGCCGGAAAAACCCGCAGCGCCCGAGCGCGAGATCCGCGACCCCGCGAGCTACGAACTCGAGCCGCAGATCGGCTACGTGCTGCGCCGCGCGCACCAGCGCGCCACTCAAATCTTCAATTCGGTGATGGGTGAGTTCAAGGTGACGCCGACGCAGTTCGCCGCGCTCGCCAAGATCGACGATGTCGGCCGCGTCTCCCAGAACGAGCTCGGGCGCCTGACCGCGATGGACCCCGCCACCATCTGGGGCGTCGTCAACCGGCTGATCAAACAGGGCTATGTCGTCCAGTCGACGGATCCGAACGACGCCCGCCTCGTCATGCTGGAGCTGACCGAGACCGGTCTCGCCGCGACGAAGCGGATGAAGGCGGTCGCCGCCGAGGTCTCCCGCGAGACGCTGAAGCCCTTCACCGAGGACGAGGCGAAGCAACTCGTCGCCCTCCTGAGCCGGCTCGGGGGCTGACGATGTTTTCCGAAGCGCCGTCGATCCGGACCCTGCCAGGCGAACGGTTGCACCTGTCGCACGGACCGATCGAGGTGGTGCTGCGCGCCTTCGGACGGCCTGGGGCCGTTCGACTTGCCTACGATGCGGTCGCTTCGCGGTTCGCCGGATTCCTGCCTGAACTGTGCGCCGAACTGCCGTTGCTGCGCACAAGGGCCGGCAAGGACACGACCCCCGAAAGCCCGGTCGGCCGTCGCATGGCGGCGGCCTGTGCCCCCTTCTCTGATATTTTCGTGACCCCGATGGCCGCCGTCGCAGGGTCGGTTGCCGACGAACTGCTGGCAACGATGCTGTCGGCGGCCGACCTCGACAAGGCCTACGTCAACAACGGCGGTGACATCGCGTTGCACGTCGCGGTCGGACATGTACTCGATGTCGGCGTCGCCGGCGATTTCGGCCGCGGTGTCCGTCCGGGCCTCAATGGCAGCATCCGGATCGACTCAAAGGATGCCGTCGGCGGCATCGCCACGTCGGGCCGGCATGGCCGCTCGCATTCTCTGGGCATCGCCGACACCGTCACCGTGCTGGCAAAGGATGCGGCGACGGCGGACGTCGCAGCGACCCTGATCGCCAACGCCGTCGATACCGGTCATCCCTCGATCGACCGTGTCCCGGCCTGCGATCTAGCACCCGACAGCGACCTGGGCGATCGCCTCGTCACTGTCGACGTCGGGCTCCTGCCATATGATGAAATCGCGAAGGCCCTTGTCGCCGGCCTGCGGCAGGCGCGGGTGTATCGCGACTGCGGTCTTGTCGTCGACGCCGCGCTGATGCTGCAGGGCGAGACGGTAACGCTCAACGAGACAGCCATGAAAACGATCGCCGGGAGGAAAGCGGCATGAGTGTCGAGATCAGGAAGATCGTCAGCCACGTCGAGGACATCTGGCACGACGGCGGGCCAAGGCTCGCGGGGCCGGCGCGCAAGGGCTACGTGGCGGCGATCATCGCCAACCCCTTCGCCGGCCGCTACGAGCCGGAGCTCGAGTCCTACATGGAAGAGCTCAAGCCCATGGGGCTCGAGTGCTCGAACCGCCTGCTGGCCGCGCTCGGCGGCGACGCCGGCGCGATCCAGGCCTACGGCAAGGGATCGCTTGTCGGCGTCAACGGCGAGATCGAGCACGGCGCGTTGTGGCACGTGCCCGGCGGCTATGCCATGCGCGAGCTGCTTGGCCAGGCGCTGTCGATCGTGCCGTCGTCGAAGAAGCTTGGGGCAATGGGCGCCTCGCTCGACGTGCCGATCCATCACAAGGACGCGGCCTATGTGCGCAGTCACTTCGACACGATCACCGTGTCGGTGGCCGATGCGCCGCGGCCCGACGAACTGATGTTTGTTCTCGTCATGGCGACCGGCCCGCGCCCGCATGCGCGCATGGGCGGTCTCAAGGCCGAGGATATCTCGAAGTGGGATGGGCAGCGCTAGGCCGAAATCAGGCCCGGCGGAGGAGACCGGCGCTGTTTACCAGAGAATGGTGAGGAGAAAGGAGCAGCTTCCAGACGTCACCGAAATCTGTTCGTATACCAATGGTTCCGCATGAGGGCCGGATCGCACGGGACGCAGATCCCCGGCGGCGCGTCCTCGAAGACACAGAGGGAATGGCAACATGACCAAGTCGAAAAAGACACTGATTACGCCGAAGCGTGACCTGATAACCCGCCGTTCGGCGCTGAAGGGCCTGGCCGCGGCCGGTGCCGCGGGTGCGGGGCTGTCCTCCGCGCCCGGCATCGTGCGCTACGTCCAGGCGCAGACGTCCGAGCCGCTGAAGCTCGGGTTCCAGGTGCACCGCACCGGCATCGGCGCCGCCTACGGCCGCTGGTACGAGCGCGTCGTCAACGCCTGCGTCGCCGAAATCAACGCCAACGGCGGCATCGCCGGGCGCCAGGTCGAGATCGTTGCCGAGGATGACGGCACCGATCCCAAGCGCGGTGCCGAGATGGTCGAGAAGTTCGCCACCCAGCACGGCGTCGACATCGTCTTCGGCACGCTGTTCTCGCATGTCGTGATGGGCTCCGCCCCGCGCGCCGGCGAGTTGAAGATGCCCTACTACGTCGTGTCCGAGGGCTATCACGTCGCCTCCGGCGCACTGAACCGCTACACAGTCCAGCCCGGCATCACCGACGTACGCTCGCAGGTCTCGTCGATGGCCCCTTGGGTTGCCGACAAGCTCGGCAAGAAGGTGACGATGATCTATCCGGACTACGCGTTCGGCCACGATCACCGTGACTACTTTTCCGCCGCGATGAAGGCGCAGGGCGGCGAGATCGTCGAGCTGATCCCGATCCCGCCGACGGAGACCTCCTACACCAAGTACCTGCCGAAGATTCCGTCCTCGACCGAAGTCCTCTACCACGTCATGGTCGGCCCCGGCGTGCTCACCTTCGTCAAGGAACTCGGCGAGTTTTACGGATCGAACCGTCCGGAAATCTTCGGCTTCATCGACTCGCTGGAGGCCGTGCCGCTCGACAGCCCGGGCCTGGAGTTCCTGGAAGGCACCTATTTCTGGGAAGGTTACCCGCGCTACGCGCAGGAAAACCAGACGCCGTACGACAAGCATTACCGCGCGGCGGTCGGCGTCAACGACCAGGGTGCGTCGGTCAACGATCCCAAGGACATCTCGACCTACTCGCACATGTTCGGCTGTTGGGAGACCCTGTACATCATCAAGCAGGCGGTCGAGGCGTCGGGCTACAAGGGGCCTGAGGACAAGCAGGCGCTGATCGAGGCGACCGAGGCAATCACCGACATCCCGTGGGACAATCAGCACCCGCAGGGCGACAAGGTGTTCAATGGCAAGATGCACCAGGTCTTCGGCCACCAGAACATCTCGCAGGTCACCGACACCGAACTCAAGGTCGTGCACCGCACCTCGATCGAGGACGGCATGTACGAGAACGACACCGACTATCTGAAGATGTCGTTCTGAGGTGTTCGGCGGTCGCCCTGGTTCTGATCGGGGCGGCTGCCGGCCTCCGGCCCGCATCCCCCACAAGGTGTCTTTGCCGGGCTTGTCCCGGCAATCCATGAACACGATGGCCAGCGGCTGTGGTCATGGATGCCCGGAACAAGTCCGGGCATGACATCGGAATGTGAGGCGCGGCGTCGATAGGCACGGTCGCCCCGCAGCTGAAGTCCCGCAGCTCAAGTCCCGCAGCTCAAGCAAAGAGATCACCCGTGGATTTCGGACCCTATCTGTTTCTCGCCGTGATGGAGGGAACCGTCACCGCCGCCGTGTTGGCGCTGACGGCGCTCGGGCTGTCGCTGGTGTTCGGCGTGATGCGCATCGTCAATGTCGCGCACGGCGAATTCTTCATGCTGGGCGCCGTGCTCGCCTGGTGGTTCGCCAGCCAGATTTCGGGAAATCCCGCGATCGGCTTCGTGGTGGCGCTGGTGCTGAGCCCGCTGGTCGTCGGCGCCGTTGCGATGCTGTGCGAGCGCACGGTACTGAAGCGCATCAACTACGACCCCGAGGCGACCATCGTCGCCACCATCGGCATCCTCTACATCATTCAGCAACTGGCGCTGACCTTCTACGGCGCCGACGCCAGACCCGTCGAAGCGCCGGTCCACTTCCGCGTCCAGTTCCCGTGGTTCGGCTATTCCGGCTATAAGCTGGTCGTTGTCGGGGCCTCCGTCGTGCTGCTGCTTGCCACCTGGTTCGTGCTGACCAGGACGCGTCTCGGCCTGATCATGCGGGCCACTCAGTACGACCGCGAGACGGCGCAGGCCTTCGCCATCCCCGTCGATCGGGTCTATGCGGTCGTCTTCGCCATCGGCGCCATGCTGGCGGCGACGGCGGCGGTGCTGATCGTGCCGATCCAGCAGGCGCACTACCTGATGGGCGGCGATCCGCTGCTGCTCTCCTTCATCGTGGTGATCATCGGCGGGCTGGGCTCGATCTTCGGCACTGTCGTCGCGGCCATCATCATCGGCATCTCGGACGGCGTCATCTCGGTGTTCTTCACCCCGACGCTCGCCAAGATCCTGGCCACGCTGCTCGTCGCCCTGGTTCTCGTGGTGCGGCCGCAGGGTCTGTTCGGAAAGGCGGCGCGATGAGCACGACCGACACCATCGCCGCCCACGGCGGCATCCGCCGCGGTCTGCTCGACAAGGCGGTCATCCTGCATCTCGCCGTGCTGGCGATCCTGTTCGCGCTGCAGTTCGTTCTCGGCGAATACCAGCACCTGAGCCTTGCCCGCGTCATGGTGCTCGCCACCTATGCGGTCGGCTACAATATCCTGTTCGGCTATACCGGGCTCCTCAGCCTCGGCCACGCGATGTTCTTCGCCGCCGGGCTCTACGGTGCCGGCATCGGCGCGAGTCAATTCGGCCTCGGCGTGCAGGAGGCCTTCCTCGCCGGTATCGTCGCGGGCCTCGTGATGTCCGCCGTGATCGGCCTGATCGCGCTCCGCACCACCGGCGTCGCCTTCATGATCGTCACCATGATGTTCGCGCAGGCGGGCTACCTGCTGACGCTCTATTTCGGCGAGTACACCCGCGGCGACGAGGGCATCGTGTTGAAGGGCGAGATCCGCTCCATGCCGGTCTTCGGCTGGACCTGGGACCTGACGGACGCGACGGTCCGCTACAACCTGGCCTTCGCGCTTCTCGCTGTCTGCGTGCTCATCTGCCTGGCGCTGGTGCGCTCGCCCACCGGCCGCGTCCTCATTGCGATCCGCGAAAACGAGGAACGCGCCGGCATGCTCGGCTACGACACCTACCGGACGAAGCTCCTGGCACTGGTGATCTCCGGAACCATGTCGGCGGCGGCCGGCGCGGCCTACGGGCTACTCTTCGCCTATGTCGGCGCCACCTTCGCCTCAATCCAGTATTCGATACTGCCGCTGCTCTGGGTGCTGCTCGGCGGAATCGGCACGGTGCTTGGACCGGTCGTCGGGACGCTTCTGATGTTCTATCTCGTCGACTACGCCAGCGACTACACCTCGGCATACATGCTGGTCGTCGGTGTGGCGCTCCTGATCCTCGTCGTCTGGGCTCCGAAAGGGCTGCTCGGAACGCTGCGCGAAAAGGGGCTGAAATGGCTGCCGTGACACCGCTTCTGACAACCGAGGGCCTGAGCCGCTATTTCGGCGGTCTGCGTGCCGTCGACGGGGTGAACTTCTCGCTCGACGAGGGCGAGATCCGCGCGATCATCGGGCCGAACGGCGCCGGCAAGACCACCTTCGTCAGCCTGATCTGCGGCCGCATCCTGCCGACCGCCGGCACGATCACCTTCGAAGGCAGGGACGTCTCTGCGCTGCCGGCCCACAGGCGGGTTGGGCTCGGCATCGCCTACACGTTCCAGATCACCTCGATCTTCTCCAACCTGACCGTCTTCGACAACGTCGCGCTCGCCGTCCAGAACGCCATGCGGCGCAACCGGTCGGGCGGCCGGTTCGACGAACGCGAGATGGCGCGCCGCGTCGGCGGGGCGCTCGACCGGGTCGGCCTCACCGAGCGCTTCGACACCACGGCGGGGACGCTGTCCTACGGGCATCAACGTCTTCTGGAAGTGGCGATGGGACTGGCGCTGAAGCCGAAGCTTCTCATTCTCGACGAGCCGACGCAGGGGCTGTCGGATGCCGAGATCGCGAGTTTCTGCGATCTGGTCCGCGACATCGCGAAGGATGCGACGGTGCTGCTGATCGAGCACAACATGGATGTGGTGATGGATCTCGCCCACACGATCACGGTTCTCGCCAACGGTTCGGTCCTGTCGGAGGGGACACCCGACAGGATCAGCGCCGACGAGGCCGTCCAGCGCGCCTATCTGGGAACGTGAGGCGGCCATGCTCGACGTGAAGGACATCAACACCTGGTACGGCGACGTGCAGATCCTGCGCGACCTGTCGCTCTCCGTTCAGGCGGGCGAGGTGCTCTGCATGCTCGGCCGCAACGGCGCCGGCAAGACGACGGCGCTGAAGGCGATCATGGGATTGGTGAAGCCGCGCTCGGGATCGATCTCGCTGGACGGCACGGAGCTGACGAATCTGTCGGCCCACAGGGTACCGAAGGAGGGCATCGCCTACGTGCCGCAGGGCCGCCGCCTGTTCGCCGAGATGAGCGTCGCGGAGAACCTGGAAATCGGCCTGATGGCCCGCGATCGGGGCCGCAAGACGAAAGACCACGTTCTGGACCTGTTCCCCGTTCTGCGCGAGCGGCTGAAGCAGCGTTCCGGCACGCTGTCGGGCGGCGAGCAGCAGATGCTCGCCATGGCCCGCGCGCTGTGCCTGGAGCCGAAGGTGCTGCTGCTCGACGAACCGACCGAGGGGCTGATGCCCTCGATGATCGCGGCGATCCGCGATTCCGTGACCGAACTGCGCAATCAGGGCGTGGCGATTATTCTGGTCGAACAGCGCGTCGATGCCGTGCTGCCGGTTGCCGACCGCGTCGCCTTCATCGAAAACGGCCGCACCCGCGACACCGTCGACGTCGAGACCCTGCGCGGGGATCTGACGCTCGTGCACAAGTATGTTGGCGTGGGGCACTGACCGGACGCGGAGTTCGCAGGCCGGCGGGACCGAGCCTGTCGTAACCTCGTCCCCGCTTTCGCGGAGACGAGCGGATACAACTCACGCCGCCAGCGACACGGCCTCGGTCAGCACGACCCCGGCGTCGCGCATCTGTTCCATGGCGTCCGCGAGCGATCCGTTCAGGTCGATCGCCCGGCAGGCGTCCAGGACGACCATCGTGTCGAAGCCGAGCCGCGCGGCGTCGAGCGCCGAATAGGCGACGCAGAAGTCTGTGGCGAGTCCGGTCAGAACGAGCTTCGTAAGGCCGCGCTCGCGCAGGTAGCCGTTCAGCCCCGTCGGCGTCGTGCGGTCATTCTCGAAGAAGGCGGAATAGCTGTCGATGCCGGGCCGGAAACCCTTGCGGATGATGAGTTGCGCCTTGTCCCACGCAAGCTCGGGGTGGAAGTCGGCCCCCGACGTTCCCTGCACACAATGGTCGGGCCACAGCGTCTGCTCGCCGTAGGGCATCTCCGCGGTATGGAACGGGTCCTTGCCGTCGTGCTGCGAGGCAAAGCTGGAATGGCCCTCCGGGTGCCAGTCCTGTGTCAGGACCACATGCTCGAACTGCCCGACGAGATCGTTGATCACCGGAACCACTTCGTGCCCGTCGCCGACGGCGAGCGCCCCGCCGGGGCAGAAATCGTTCTGGACGTCGATGACGATGAGGGCGCTGTGATCCAGCTGGGCCATGAGACTGTCTCCCTGTCGCGGCATTGAAGATCCGAAGAATAGGAGGCGTCGGCGCTCCGATCAAACGGCTTTGGTGCGTATGAGGTCCGTCACACGGTGTCGCAGCTGGCGCGAACCGATTGCCGCTGTTCGCGGGCGAATGGTAGCGTGGAGAATGGGCGAATGCGGGCGGGGACGACGACCATGAACAAACGGCGGAGCGGCGCCTTCGCGATAGGTTTGCCGGTGCGCGCCGCGGTAGTCGTCTCTGGCGTCGCGGCCGTTCTCATCGGCGCGGCCCCGGCGCTGGCGCACACCAGCGAGCGGGCCTTCGTGCTGCTGCTGCCCACGGGCTACTACATGACCGCCGGCGCGATTGCGGTCGGTGCCACCTTCCTGCTGCTCGCCTTCATCCCGAAAGGCATTTCGGACCGGATGGCCGACGCCCGGCTGCGCCTGATCTCGCTCACGCCGCCGACGCCCGTTCCGACCAGCCTTGTTTCCTTCGCGATCCTCGTCGTGCTGGTGCTGGCCGGCTTCTTCGGCACCCACGATCCGCTCGAGAACCCGTTGCCGCTGACGATCTGGACGCTGTGGTGGATCGTCTTCTCGATCCTGACGGCCATCGTCGGCAATATGTGGGCTTATCTCAACCCGTGGAGCGGCCCGCTCGCCGTCTTGCGCGCGGTCCTGCGCTGGCGGACCGGCCACCACCCACTGACGCTGCCGGCACGGATCGGCTTTGGCATCGCGATCCTCCAGTTCCTCGGCTTCGCGTGGTTCGAGAAGATCAACGTCGCCCCCGCCGATCCGGAGTTCCTCGCGCAGGCGGTCGCGCTCTACTGGCTGACGAACCTGATCGCCGCCCTGCTGTTCGGCGACGACTGGTTCGTCCGGGCCGAGCCGTTCTCGATCTTCTTCCGCTTCATCGCGCGCCTGTCGCCGCTCGTCTGGGAGCCCGCCAGCGGGCCCGCTACCGACGGCCGCGTGCGGCTGTCGCTCGCCATGCCCGGTGCGGCGCTGCTCGACCGCGACGCGCTGCCACTCAGCGGCGTCGTCTTTCTGCTGCTCACCCTGACGCTCGAATCCTTCGACGGCCTGTCGGAGACCTTCTGGTGGCTCGGCCTCAACGGCATCAATCCGCTCGAGTATCCCGGCCGCTCGGCGATGATCTGGATCAACACCTGGGGCCTGCTCGCCTCCTGGGTGGTGCTGATCCTCGTGTACACGATCGCAACCGGTCTCGGCTGGCTGCTCGCAGGGCGGCCGGGATCGCTCAGGGCGCTGCTCGGCACGCTGGTCTTCTCGATCATGCCGATCGCGCTCGGCTTCCACTTCTCCCACTATCTGACGGCGGTGCTGATCGACCTGCAATATGCGCTCGCCGCCGCCTCCGATCCGTTTCACACCGGGGCCAACTTGCTGGGCTACGACGAGACGATGGTCACCACGTCGTTCCTCAACACCCATGACGGGGTAAAGACGATCTGGAATGCCCAGACGGCCGGCATCGTCATCGGCCATGTGCTCGGCATCCTGCTTGCCCACGAGCTCGCGTGCCGGGCGATCCCCGATTACCGCGCCGCGGTGCTCAGTCAGGGGCCGCTGGCGCTCGTCATGGTCGCCTATACGCTGTTCGGACTGTGGCTCCTGTCGTCGCCGGTCGCCGGCGGCTAGGGAGCGGCGCGGGGCGGTTTTGGGGTGGACCCGACGGGCGTATGGGGCCAAGGTTAGCCGGAAACTGAATTGTCGTGGGGAGGAACCATGCGCGCTTGTGTCCGGCGCAGATCGACCGCGTTTACGGGCGGAGTCTTGGTGCTTGCCGCTGTTCTCGCCGCGCTTTCCGGCAGGGCGGAGATGGCGGCCGCCCAGGATGCGCCGCCGCCGCCCGCTGTCGTGGTCGCGCCCGTCACGGCGAAGGAGGTCTCCAGTTCGGCGGAGTTCATCGGCCAGACCGGGGCGTTCCATTCGGTCGACCTGCGCGCCCGTGTGCAGGGCTTCCTGACCGAAAAGCGTTTCGAGGAAGGCGGCAGCGTCGCCGAGGGCGATGTCCTCTATGTGATCGATTCCGCCGAGTACGAGGCGATCCGGGATGCGGTCGAGGCGAAGATCGATGGTATCGAGGCGACCATCGAGCAGACCGAGGCGCAGCTCGCCCGCTATCAGAAGCTTGCCACCAGCGGCACCGCCAGCGAGGCGTCGCTGGACGAGGCGAAGGCAACCGCCGGCCGCGCCCGCGCCGATCTCGCCGCCGCCAAGGCCGAACTGGAGCAGGCCAACCTCAACCTTGGCTACACGCAGATCACGACCCCGATCGCCGGGCGCATCGGCCGCTCCAGTGTCGATACCGGCAATCTCGTCGGTCCCGATTCCGGCGTGCTGGCCACCGTCGTCGCGACGGATCCCGTTTACGTGACCTTTTCCATCACCGAGCGCGACTATCTCGAATACATCAGCGCGTACAACGCCGGCGACACCTCGGACTACACGCCGCAGATCAGACTCGTCGACGGAACGACCTACGGATACGACGGCAAGGTCGATTTCTACGGGACGCAGGTCGATCCGGCGACCGGCACGATTCCCATCCGGGCGACGTTTCCCAACCCCGACAGCATTCTGCTGCCAGGGCAATACGTCACGGTCGTCGTCGTCAGTTCCGAGCCGACGCAGCAGATCGTCATCCCGCAGGCGGCGATCCAGCAGAATCAGGCCGGTTACTTCGTCCTCGTCGTCGACGCCGAGTCGAAGGTCGAGCAAAGGCCGGTGACGCTGTCCCAGCGGCTTGCCACCGAGGCGGTCGTGTCGGGCGGGCTGGAGGTCGGCGAGCAGCTCATCGTCGAGGGAATCCAGAAAGTCCGTCCGGGCGCGGTCGTGACCGCGGTGCCGCAGGGCGACGCGGACGCGGGCCAGTAGATGCTCAGCGCCTTCTTCATCGACCGTCCGAAATTCGCCTTCGTCATCGCGATCGTCATCGTCCTGGCCGGCCTCCTGTCGATGGCCGCGCTGCCGGTCGCCGAGTATCCCGAACTGACCCCTCCGCAGGTGCAGGTGACGGCGACCTATCCCGGCGCCACCGCGCAGGTGGTCGAGGAAACCGTCGCGGCCGTGATCGAGGCGGAGGTGAACGGCGTCGAAGGCATGATCTACATGTCGTCGAAGAGCGCCAATGACGGGTCCTACTCGCTGACGGTTACCTTCGAGGTTGGCATCGACGGGGACCTCGCGCAGATCAACGTGCAGAATCGCGTGTCGCTGGCGACGCCGAAACTGCCCGAAGAGGTGAACCGCCAGGGCGTTTCGGTGAAGAAGCAGTCGACCAGTATGCTGATGGTCGTCTCCGTCACATCACCGGACAACACGTATGACGACCTGTTCCTGTCGAACTACACCTCGATCAACATCCGCGACCGGCTCGCCCGCGTGCCCGGCGTCGCTCAGGTCGACATCCTCGGCGCGCGCGACTACGGCATGCGCATCTGGCTCGATCCCGCGCGGCTGACGAGCCTGCAACTGACGCCCTCAGACGTGATAGCCGCCATCCGCGACCAGAACGTCCAGGTCTCCGCCGGGGCCATCGGCCAGGAGCCCGTGCCGCCCGGTCAGCAGTTCCAGTATCCCCTCCAGGCCAAGGGGCGCCTCGCCGACGTTGCCGAATTCAGCGACATGATCATCAAGGCCCGGCCGGACGGTTCGACGATCAAGATCGGCGATGTGGCCCGTGTCGAACTCGGCTCGTCCACCTACGGCTGGTTCGGCCAGTTGAACGGAAAGCCGGCATCCCTGCTCGCTGTCTACCAGCTTCCCGACGCCAACGCGCTCGATGTCGCGGACGGCGTGCGGGCGGCGATGGATGACCTGTCGGAGCGCTTTCCGCCGGATCTCGTCTACGATGTCACCTACGACACGACGCTCTACGTCGAGACGTCGATGCGCGAGGTCGCCATCACGCTGTTCCAGGCCCTTGTTCTGGTCATTCTCGTCGTCTTCCTGTTTCTGCAGGACTGGCGCTCCACGCTGGTGCCGGCAATCGCCATTCCCGTCTCGCTGATCGGCACCTTCGCGGTGCTGCTTATGATGGGCTTCACCATCAACACGATCAGCCTGTTCGGGCTGATCCTGGCCATCGGCGTCGTCGTCGACGATGCCATCGTGGTAGTGGAGAACGTGCAGCGGCACATGGCCGACGGGCTCGACTCGAAGGAGGCGACCCGCGTCGCCATGCGCGAGGTGACGGCACCGGTCATTGCGACGACGCTGGTGCTGCTCGCCGTCTTCGTGCCGACAGCCTTCGCGCCGGGCCTCACAGGCCGCATGTTCGAGCAGTTCGCCGTCACCATCGCCGTTTCGGTTGCGATCTCCTCCGTGAATGCACTGACGCTGTCGCCGGCGCTGTGCGGGCTGTTGCTGAAGCCGCCGCCCAAGGAGCGCCGCGGGCCGCTCGGCTGGTTCGAGAAGGGCATCGACAAGACCCGCAACGGTTACATGATGATCGTCCGGCGGCTGCTGCGTTTGATGGCGGTCGCGCTTGTCGCGTTCCTTGCGGTGCTCGCCGCGGCGGGATTCCTGCTGGGCCGGTTGCCGACCGGGTTTCTGCCGTCGGAGGATCGCGGCGCCTTCTTCGTGGACGTGCGCCTACCCGACGGCGCCGCCCTGCCGCGCACCGAGGTCGTGCTCAAGGACATCGAGCAGATGATCATGAAGACGCCGGGCGTGCGAAACGTCATCTCGGTCGGCGGCTATTCCGTCCTGTCCGGGGCGGTGGTGCCGAACGGCGGTCTCGTCATCGCGGTGCTCGAGCCATGGGACGACCGTACCGCGCCGGAGTTGAGCCTCGACCACATCCTGGCCACGCTGGCGCCGAAACTGCTGGCGATCCCCGGTGCGACGGCGATCCCGTTCAACCCGCCGCCGATCCCGGGTCTGGGCGCCACGGGCGGTTTCGAATTCGTGCTGCAGGACACCGAAGGCCGCTCGCCGGCCGAGCTGTCATCGGCGCTTGGCGGCATGATCGTCGCGGCCAATTCCGATCCGGTCCTCACCGGCGTCTTCACCTCGTTCCGGGCGAACGTGCCGCAGCTCTATATCGACATCGACCGGCAGCAGGCGAAGACCAAGGGCGTCGACGTCTCGACCATCTTCCAGGTGTTGGGGGCAACCTTCGGGTCCTACTACGTCAACGACTTCAACAAGTTCGGCCGCGTCTACCGCGTTTTCGTGCAGGCGGAAGGCAAGTTCCGCACGTCGCCGGAGGATGTCGGGAAGATCTATGTACGCTCCAACGACGGGACGATGATTCCGCTCAGGGCGCTGGCGAAGGTCGAGCCGATCCTCGGGCCGGAGAACATCCAGCGCTACAACCTCTATCGCTCGGCGGTGATCAACGGCGACGCCGCGCCGGGCTATGCCTCGGGCGACGCCCTGGCCGCGATGGAGCGCCTCGCGGCGACCGACCTTCCTCCCGGCTACACTTACGAGTGGACCGGCATGGCGCTGGAGGAGATTAAGGCTGCCGCTGCCGGCTCGGCCGTCTTCGTGCTGTCGATCATCTTCGCCTACCTGTTCCTCGTCGCGCAGTACGAGAGCTGGACGATTCCCTTCCCCGTGATGCTGTCGGTCGGCTTCGCGCTGTTCGGTGCCGTCGGGTTGCTGCTGATCACCGGCATCCCGCTCAACATCTATGCGCAGGTGGGGCTCGTGTTGCTGATAGGGCTGGCGGCGAAGAACGCGATCCTGATCGTCGAGTTCGCCAAGCAGCGGCGCGAGGAAGGCCTGTCGGTCGTCGATGCGGCCGAGGAAGCCGCCTCGCTGCGCTTCCGCGCCGTGCTGATGACGGCAATCTCCTTCATCCTCGGCGTCGCGCCGCTGGTGCTGGCAAGCGGGGCGGGCGCGGCCGCCCGTGTCTCCGTCGGCATGACGGTCTTTGGCGGCATGCTGATGGCGACGATCCTCGGCGTCGTCTTCATCCCCGTCCTCTACGTCGCTTTCCAGTCGCTGCGCGAGAAGATCAATCGGCCGAAACAGCCGCCGCAAGAGCGGGAAGCGGCGGGGTAGGTCGCCTCTGCGGGACGCCTCTTGCCGGCACAGATCGGCATGCCGGCCCTAGTTCGCGGCCGGGTTTTCCTGATCCGCGTAGATCGCGTTGATCGCGACGTTCTGCTGGCGGATGTGCTCGGGCCACAGCGTCTTGATGTAGGAGAGCACCGCGACGATCTGGTCGTCGTCCAGAATATCGTCGAACTGCGGCATCGCCTCGCTGTTCAGCGTCCGGCAGGCGACGGTGGAAAGCCCCGTCTTGGTCAGGTCGAACAGCGCCCCGTCGGGATGCTCCCAGGTGTGCCCCGTGCCGTTGTGCGGCGGGGCGAGGGGGGCGTCCTGCGTGGCGTTTTCCCAGCCGGCCTGCCCCTCGCCGCCGGCGCCATGGCAGCCGGCGCAATGCACCGCGTAGATCTCCCGGCCCTCCGCGACGAGGATGGGATCGTCGGGATTGAACATCCCCGTCTCAGCCGGCGGTCGGCTGTCCAGAAAGAGATACAGCCCGGCACCGCCGAGGATCAGGACAACGAGTCCTGCGAGAATGCGTACAAGCATCGCCGTCCGGCTACCTTCCGTTTCACCCGCAGTCGGAAAGTATATTCGGTTCGGCGCCTTTGGGAACGGGAAACGCACACCATAGCGTGGCGACGGTGCGCTGCCGCGCGGGATAACGGCGATGTTCCTGTGCGATACAGGGTCAGCCCGTTTCCGCCGTCAGGCCCACGGCCTCGATACCCGCGACGGCACAGATCTCGTCATTGTCCGACGTGTCACCGGTGACACCGACCGCGCCGAGCAATGCGCCGGATTCGTCGCGGATCAGGACGCCGCCGGGTACCGGTACCAGCGAGCCGTCGGCCAGCGCGTTCACCGCCTGGATGAAATAAGGCTGCTCCTGCGCGCGGTTGAAGATCGCCCGCGTGCCGATGCCCATGCGCACCGCGCCGTTCGCCTTGCCGATGGCGATGTGCGGCCGCATCAGCGGCGAGTTGTCAGAGCGCTCGAGGGCGACGATGGCCGCACCCGAATCGAGGACGGCGACGGTCAGCGGCTTCAGGCCGAGTTCGGCGCCCTTTTCGAAGGCCCTGGCGATGATGGTCTTCGCCTGCGCCAGTGTCACGTTGCTCATGAGGTTCCTCCCTGCTCGTTCAGCGGCCTAGCGGCCCTTCCATTCGGGTTTGCGTTTCGCCAGGAAGGCCTCCATGCCTTCCTTGAAGTCCTCGCTCATGTAAGCTTTGACGATCAGGTCCTCGTCGTCGGCGCCCGGGCCGTCGTCGCGCAGGCGCCTGAGCGCCTCCTTGATGGTCCACAACGTCAGCGGCGCGTGGCTGGCGAGTGTTTCGCAGAGGTCGTTGACCCGCGCGATCAGCGCCGCGTGATCGGGCACGATTTCGGTGAGAAAGCCGATTTCCCGGCATTCCTCGGCGCCGGCGAGCCGTGCGGTGAAGATCAGCTCCTTCAGACGGCCGGGCCCGATCAGGGCCGCTGTCCGGGCGAGGTTGCCCACGGCCAGGGTGTTGCCCAGGGTTCGGGCGATCGGATAGCCGAACTTCATGTCCGCGGTGCCGATGCGGATGTCGCAGAGCGCCGCGATCGCCGCGCCGCCGCCCGTACAGGCTCCGGAAATGGCCGCGATTGTCGGCACGCGGCAGGTCTCGATGGCCTCGAACACGCGGCTCATCTTCGCCTCGTAGTCGATCGCATCCTGCGGCTCCGAGAAGTCGCGGAACTGCTTCATGTCGGTACCCGCCGCGAAGGCTTTCTCGTCGGCGCCGGTGATGACGATCGCCTTCACCGACCCGTCGTCGGGGACGTTTGCACAGATTTCGGCGAGCCCCTCGTACATGGCATAGGTCAGCGCATTGCGCGCCTTCGGCCGGTTCAGCGTCGCCCAGCCGGTGGTGCCGCGGAGTTCGTAAAGCAGGTCGTCGGTGTCGGTCATGCGAAGGGAGTGTCCATCGGGCGGTTGGAGTTGAATAGCAGAAACGGGGCGGGGCGCATCCTGCCGGTCAGGAGATACACCTTTCCCGCCGCGAAGACGAATGTCGGGATTACAGCACCCGCCCCCTACCGGCACCCCGCCGCGATGTCGCGCGGCTTCGGTCCGGCCCGGTCGACGCCGAGCAGGGTGCCGAGCGTGTTGAACGGCAGCGCCAGCGTCTCGGCGACGGCGCGGCCGGCGACTCCGCCCTTCACCACCACCTTCGGATCGGAGAAGCTGCCGCGGATCGCGAACGGCGAGACGATCGGGATCAGATTGGGGTGCAGCGCCTTCGGCTGCGCCTCGATGTTGATCGTCTCGTCCTTGAAGTCGATTAGCCCGGTCGCATGGACGATCACCTCGTCGGTCTCGACGGTTGCCTGCTGCAGGGTCGTCAGGCCGGGAACGAATTTCATCTTTGCCTCGAAGCACTCGATTGTCGACCTGCCCGTCTTCGCCGCCGGGGAGAACAGCCAGGAGGGGAACACGAGTCCCGACAGGTCGAGCAGGCGGTTGCCGATCTCGCCGTCGACGATGCGGGTGTACAGGTCTCCCTTCGCATTGGCGAAAATGTGCTTCGGCGCGGTGCCCGCCGACGACAGGTCGAAGGAGGCTTCCAGCACGCCGGTGATCGGCAGGTCGAGCTGCATGTCCGTCAGAAGCACATCGAGCGGCCAGCGTGTCACCTTGCCTCTCGCCGAGAACGGCAGCGATGCGTCGCGCGTATTCATCTGCCCGTCGAAGGCGAAATGCCCGCTGTCGTAAGTCAGGCCGAACGACTTTGCCGTCACCATGCCCTGGTCCACGAGTACTCGCCCGGAGACGCCGCTGACCTTGTTGCCGGCGCCGACGATCTTCGCCGCCGCCACTTCGATGTCCGAATGCGGCCGGATGATCCGCTCCCGGGCCGCCGCATGGCGCTTGGGGGCGGTCGCGCCGGCCAGCCGCTTGTCCTTCTGTTTCGTCCAGAGCGCCTGGAAACCGGCCGCGACCTCGACGGCGCGCCGCGCGTCGATCATGACCAGGGCCGGTGTCGAGACCTTGCCGGTGATCAGCGGCCGGCCGTCCTTCGCGGAGACCGTCAGGTGGCCGCTGACATCCGTCTTGCCGAAGGTCAGGGCGCCGTCGATCGTTCCGGTCTGGTCGCTGAGAGCCACGTCGCCCTTGTAGCGGAACGTCTCGACCGGCTTCGGATCGAGGCCGAGCGCGGTGGCGAGTGTCGCGTAGTCGGGGACTGCGAGCGACACCGAGAACGTCGCGGTCTCCTCGGGCGTCTCCTGGCTCGCCTTCAGGCTGACGTTGGCGGTCGCGAGCGTCGTGCCGGTCAGGCGCGCGGTGAAGGTGTCGACACCCGCCGCGCCGCTCGCGTCGGAGACGGCGAAGGTTCCCTCGAGCCGGCCGAGGCCATGCCCGCTTTCGGACTTCTCGTCGACATGTAGCACTGCGGCCGTCGGGATCGACACTTCGCCCGACAGTCGGAAGTCGGATAGCTGCAGCAGATCGCCGACCCGCCCCGTCAGATCGAAGGTGCGGTCGCCGGCGGGACCGGCGAGGACGCGGATGTCCTCGACCTCGATCCGGCCCTTGTCGTCGCGGCGCACAGCCCCGGCCGAGATCGGCCCGAACGATGGCAGCGCATCCGAGAAAAGATTGGTCGTGATCCACCCGTCTGTCATCTCCAGCGCCTTCAGACCGCCGGTCAGCCGGGCGGTGATGTCGTAGATCTGGAAGGTCAGCAGGCCGTCGTCGTCGAGCGTCTCGGTCTTGCTCTGCGGCCAGGCGGCGTCGACGGTCAGGTCGAATCCCTCGCGTGACTCGAGGCTGGCGATCGCGCCGTCGACCGTGATCGTCGGGCCGTCGTCGAGATCGATCTTCGAGGTGATGTTGCGCATGGCCGAAACCCCTTGCGAGGTATCGACATCGGCGGACAGCGATGCCGTGCCTTCCACTGTGCGGGCGATCTTCACCGCGTCGAGCAGGTCGCCGATGGAGGACACGCTGACAGCGAGCTTCGTTTCGCGCAATCCGGCGGCCGCGTCCGTCGGCAGGACGCTGGTGATCGTCATCGTACCGCCCGGCCCGCCCGCGACGAGGGTGAATCCGTCACCCGGCCCATCCCCGTCATCGACGGGATGTATCTCGCCGTCAATCGAGACGGGGACCGTGTTGACCGTCCCGGCGATGGTAAATCCCGTATTGCCCGTGTCGGGGTCGCGATGCGTCCTGATCGACGAACCGGCGATATCGAAAACCCAGCCTGACTGTGTGTTCTGGTAGCTGTAGTGGACGTCGGTAACGGCGATATCGGCGTGTTTCGCGAGCCGGACCATGCCGGGAACGACTCCGAACCAGCGCAGGGTCGAGGTGTCGTCGATCGCCGAGTCTGGATCGAACCCGACCAGCTTGCTGTTTCTGGCGAGCCGCACGCCGTCCAGCGTCAGGCTGCGCATGTCGAAGCGCCCGCCGAGCGCGGCGTTCAGGCCGAAGGTAACCCGCCCGCTGTCGATCGTGTCGACATCGCCGGAGGGCAGTTTCTCCGCCCGCTCGATCCGGATCGTCGAGCCGGCGATCGTGACCGTCGGCCCCAGACTGACCGCGACCGGGCCGTCGATCTCGACGGGAAAGCCCAGTGTGATGGTCAGAAGGCTCTCGACCGCGAGCTTGCGCAACGGCGTGACAAGCAGGAACGCGCCGATCAGGGCCGCGACGACAATCGCCAGACCGGCGAGCCCCGAGAGGACCCGGGCGAGCCGTCCGAGCGGCGATCGGGATCGTGACTTCGCCGGCTGTCTCGCCATATCGTTGTCGTCCTCGCGTGCGGGCGTCTGTGTAGGGTTCCGGGCGCCATCACGGCATCCCCGATATCGCGGTGCAGTATCTCAGATTCGTGTATCGAGTCTTTCTCACCGGTATCCGCCGGCTTGATCGGGCGCGATGTGCCGTCTTAGTATAACCGCAAAGGTTGCAGGCGTGTCGATCCGCCTCAACGCCGGGGGGCGCGCTCTTGGTGGAGCTTCTCCACGCGATCATGTGCGGCGGTGCCGGACGGCGGCTTTGGCCGCTGTCGCGACGGTCGCGGCCAAAGCCGTTCCTGTCGCTGTTCGGCGGCCGCTCTCTGTTGCAGGCGACCGTCGACCGGATGGGCGGTTTTCCCGGATCCGTGACGACGATTGCCATCGGTGCGGCGGAGCATCGCTTCCTGATCGCCGAACACCTGCGCGACACGTCGGGCGCGGCCGAAGTGGTGCTGGAACCGAGTTCGCACGATACGGCGCCCGTCGCGCTCGTCGCCGCGCTGCGCGCCCAGGCGTTGTTCGGCGGCGACGGCCTTGTCCTGCTCGTCCCCGCCGACCACGTCATTCCCGATTCAGCGGCCCTTCACGCGGCTATCGAGCAGGCCGCGCCGGCGGCGAATGCCGGCTTTCTCGTTACCTTCGGCGCCGCGCCGACCGGCCCCGAGACAGGCTACGGGTACATCGAGACCGCCGACAGAATCGGAATCGCGGGTGTGCGGGTCGTCCGTCACTTCCACGAAAAGCCCGACCGCGATACCGCCAGGGCGTACTGCGACTCCGGACGACACCTGTGGAACACCGGTATCTTCCTGTTCGCGCCGAAGATGATGATCGCCGCCGCCGCCAGCCTCCATCCGGAGATGCTGCGCGCCTGTCGCCTCGCCTGCGACCGGGCCCGGCATGACGCTGACTTTGTGCGCCTCGATGAGGCGGCGTACCGGGATCTCGAGACGATCTCCTTCGATTACGCGTTCGCCGAGACGCTTGGCTCGAAGGTGGGAGTCGTGCCTGTCGATATGGGGTGGTCGGATATCGGGTCCTGGCGCGGACTGACGGCGATCCGCGAAGCGGACGGTTTTACCGCCGGCCCGGCCCAACTCGTCGACTGCTTCGGGACGCTGGCGATGAGCGACGGGCCGCTGGTCATCGCCCACGGCCTGAACCATACGGTTGTGGTCGCCGCCGGCGATGCCGTCTATGTCGCGCCGCTCGCGCGCGCCGACGAAATCAAGGACATCCTGAAGCGGCTCGGCGCGCCGGCCAGCGATCTCTGAGCGCGTGTCTCAGGCGGCCGCGACGCGTGCGGTGCCGCGCTCGATCACCGATACCTCGCGCGCGGGCACGGTACAGCGGAACGCGACGTCCTCGCCGCTCCTCCAGATCTCCGTGCGGATCGTGTCGCCGGGAAACACCGGCGCGACGAAGCGCACCGCGAAGGCCTTCAGGCGCCCGGGGTCGTAGTCGCAGCAGTGCCGGAGCACCGCGTGGCCGGCGACCGCATAGGTGCAAAGCCCATGCAGGATCGGCTGCGGGAAGCCGGCCTGCGCCGCCACCGCCGGATCGGCGTGCAGCTTGTTCCAGTCGCCGCACAGGCGGTAGAGCAGGGCGTTCTGCGGCAGCGTGTCGAAATCACAGACGATATCCGGGTCGCGGTCGATGAAATCGGCCTTCGTCGTCAGCGGCGGCTGGTGGTCGATCTGTCCGTTTCGGAATCCGCCGTCGCGCCGCGCCAGCATCGACGAGCGGAGCGTCGCGACATGGTCGTCCGTTTCGACCTCGTGCAGTTCGCGCTTCATGATGATAAGCGCGCCGTGGTCAGCGCCCTTGTCGGCGACCTGCTCGATCTCCACGCGGGCCTCGAGCGTCTGGTCGGGACGCAACGGGCGATGGATCTTGGCGGCTTCCTCGCCGTGCACCAGCGATTCCCAGGCGATATCGAGTTCGGGCTCGTCGAACCAGAAGGGCGGCATGCCGATCACCGCCGTCATGGTTGGCACCATCTTCAGGCCGTTGCCCTCGTAGACGAAGGGCAGTTCCTTCGGATCGGTCGGATTGCCACCGAGCCCGACGGCGAGCGCATAGAGGATACAGTCGGAGATGGAGGGGTGATGGGTCGTATGCGGGAAAGGTCGGTTCAGAACGGCGTCGAGTTTCACGGGCGTCGACCTCTTGGCAGGAGCGGATTCGGCTTGTCTACAGCAGTTATATTGCAGTGCAACAACGTTCGGGCGCACAAATCCTGAGCACTCGTGGCGAAGGCCGGATTGGTCGCCGTGCCCGCGGGTGCACGCGCCGGTTCAGGTGCTAGACTGAAAGTTCGACATGACAGAAGGGGTGCTCGAGGAAATGACCCGGATAAAGAGGACGGCGGCTGCAAGCGGCGGGGCCGAGACGTATACCACCGGGTCGGGCGCGCCGCGGATCGGCAGTCAGACCCTGGAGCAGGCGATGGGCGCGCAGGCGCGCCGTCTGCGCCAGCAGGCCGATCTGACGGCGAAGGAACTTGCCGCCGCGGCCGGCATTTCGACCAGCATGCTGTCGAAGATCGAAAACGGCCTCATCTCGCCGTCCCTGTCGACGGTGCAGGCGCTCGCCAGCGCCCTGAATGTGCCCGTCACGCAGCTCTTTGCGTCGTTCGAAGAGGAACGCGACTGTTCCTTCGTCAAGGCCGGGCAGGGAGTGGCCATCGAGCGGCGCGGCACCAAGGTCGGCCACCGCTACGAGCTTCTCGGTCATGCACTCGGGGGGGATGCGGTGGTCGAACCGTATCTGATCACGCTGACCGAGGATGCGGTGCCCTATACCGGCTTCCGGCACGCCGGTACCGAGTTCATCTACATGCTGACGGGCGAGGTGGAGTACCGGCACGGCGATCAGACCTATCATCTGACGCCCGGCGACGCGCTGATGTTCGATTCCGCCGCCCCGCACGGTCCCGAACGGCTGGTCGTTCAGCCAATGACGTACCTGTCGATCATCGTCTATCAGCGGCCGGACGAGTAATTTCCTCACAAGAAATACAATTTATTCTCATTGACACAGCGACGTGCCGTCGTCTACGAAGGCCTTCATAGAGTTTCCCAAACCTTCCGGAGGCCGCATGTGCGGAATTGTCGGACTGTTCCTGAAAGACAAGGCGCTTGAGCCCGATCTGGGCGCGATGACCGCGACCATGCTCGCCACCATGTGCGATCGCGGTCCCGACAGCGCCGGGTTTGCCGTCTACGGCAACGGCGAGGCCGACCGCGTGAAGCTGACGCTGCGCGGCCCCGCCGGCACGGATTTCCACGCGATCGAAGGCGCTGTCGGCGGTGCGGCCGGCGGCGACATGCGGATCGAGGTGCGCGACACCCACGCGGTGCTGAGCGTACCCGAGGCGTCGCTGGCCGGCGTGCGCAAGGCGCTTGCCGAAAGCCATCCCGAGATCGACGTCGTGTCCTTCGGCAAGCGCGTCGAGATCTACAAGGAGGTCGGCCGGCCCGACCGCGTCGCCGAGCGCTTCGGCCTGGCCGCGATGACCGGCACGCATGCCATCGGCCACACCCGGATGGCGACGGAATCCGCCGTCACGACCGACGGCGCGCATCCCTTCTCGACGGGCGCGGACCAGTGCCTTGTCCATAACGGTTCTCTGTCGAACCACAATCTGCTGCGCCGGTCGCTCAGGCGCGAGGGGGTCGACTTCGAAACCGAGAACGATTCCGAGGTCGCCGCCGGCTATCTCACCTGGCGCATCCGCGAGGGCGCGCGCCTCGGCGAGGCGCTCGACGGCGCGCTCGGCGATCTCGACGGCTTCTTCACCTTCGTCGTCGGCACCGAGGGTGGATTCGGCGTGCTGCGCGACCCGATCGCCTGCAAGCCCGCCGTCATGGCCGAGACCGACCAGTATGTCGCCTTCGGCTCGGAGTTCCGGGCGCTTGCCGCGCTGCCGGGCATCGAGACCGCCAGGGTCTGGGAGCCGGAGCCAGCCCATCCGTACTTCTGGGAGCATGCCTGATGCCGGTGATCGATCTCGCCAGCCAGAGCGTCCGGGACCTCAATCAGGCCCTGCACGATCTGAAGTGCGACACCAACGAGACCGACTGGACGGTCCTCAATCCGCGCGGCGCGCATGCGATTGCGGCGGGACTGACCGTTCCGGTCAGCGTCGCGATCGACGGCCATGTCGGCTACTACTGCGCGGGCATGAACAAGGACGCGACCGTCGTCATCGACGGCAATGCCGGTGTCGGGCTCGCCGAGAACATGATGTCCGGCACGGTGCGCGTCACCGGTGACGCCAGCCAGGCGGCGGGCGCGACCGGTCGCGGCGGCCTGCTCGTGGTCGAGGGCAATGCGGCCGCGCGCTGCGGCATCTCGATGAAGGGCATCGACATCGTCGTGAAAGGCTCGGTCGGCCACATGTCGGCCTTCATGGCCCAGGCGGGATCCCTCGTCGTGCTCGGCGATGCCGGCGAGTCGCTCGGCGACTCGATCTACGAGGCTCGCCTCTATGTGCGCGGCACGCCGAAAAGCCTCGGCGCCGACTGCATCGAGAAGGAGATGACCGACCATCACAAGGCCAAGCTGCGCGGGCGTCTCGACGCGGCCGGTGTCGGCGGCGAGGTCGATGTCTCCGAATTCAAGCGCTACGGCTCGGCCCGTACGCTCTACAATTTCCACGTCGATAACGTGTCCGCCTACTGAGGAACCGATGGAAACGCGCCCCGACATTCCCCGTACCGTTCCGCGCAAGGCGGCAAGCTTCGACGACTACGCCACCTCGGAGATCCGCCGCGCGGCGGCGACCGGCCTCTATGACATCCGCGGCGGCGGCGCCAAGCGCAAGGTGCCGAACTTCGACGACATCCTGTTCCTCGGCGCCTCGATCTCCCGCTATCCGCTGGAAGGGTATCGCGAGCGTTGCGGTACCGACGTCGTCCTCGGCTCGCGCTTTGCCAAGAAGCCGATCGAGCTGAAGATCCCCGTCACGATCGCCGGCATGAGCTTCGGCTCGCTGTCGGCGCAGGCGAAGGAGGCGCTGGGACGCGGCGCCTCGATCGCCGGCACCTCGACGACGACGGGCGACGGCGGCATGACGCCGGAAGAACGCGGCCATTCCGACATCCTCGTCTACCAGTACCTGCCGTCGCGCTACGGCATGAACCCGGACGACCTGCGCAAGGCGGACGCGATCGAGATCGTCGTCGGCCAGGGCGCCAAGCCCGGCGGCGGCGGCATGCTGCTCGGCCAGAAGATCTCCGAACGCGTCGCCGAGATGCGCACGTTGCCGCAGGGCATCGACCAGCGCTCGGCCTGCCGGCATCCGGACTGGACCGGCCCGGACGACATGGAGATCAAGATCCAGGAGCTGCGCGAGATCACCGACTGGGAGAAGCCGATCTACGTCAAGGTCGGCGCCTCGCGGCCTTATTACGACACCGCGCTCGCGGTGAAGTCCGGCGCCGATGTGGTGGTGCTCGACGGCATGCAGGGCGGCACGGCGGCGACCCAGGAGGTCTTCATCGAGCATGTCGGCATTCCGACGCTGGCTGCCATCCCGCCGGCGGTGAAGGCGCTGCAGGACCTCGGCATGCATCGCAAGGTGCAACTCGTCGTGTCGGGCGGCATCCGCTCGGGCGCCGATGTCGCCAAGGCACTGGCACTGGGCGCCGATGCGGTCTCGATCGGCACCGCCGCGCTGATCGCGCTCGGCGACAATGCGCCGGAGCTGGAGGCCGAGTACGCGAAGCTCGGCACCACGGCCGGCGCCTATGACGATTGGCACGAGGGCCAGGATCCCGCCGGCATCACGACCCAGGATCCGGAGCTCGCCAAACGGCTCGACCCCGTCAAGGCCGGCCGCCGGCTGGCAAACTATCTCGCCGTGCTCACGCTGGAGGCGCAGACCATCGCGCGCGCCTGCGGCAAGAGCCACGTGCACAATCTCGAACCCGAGGATCTGGTCGCACTGACGGTGGAGGCCGCCGCCATGGCGCGCGTGCCGCTCGCCGGCACGAGCTGGATCCCAGGCGTGACGGGATACTGATCCAGAGCAGCGCGGAGAACCGCGCGACCAGAAAACAGGGGATACCGTATGCCGTCTCTGAGCGACATCGCCAAGAAGCAGGGGATCAAGTACTTCCTGATCTCCTTTTTGGACCTTTTCGGCACCATGCGGGCGAAGCTCGTGCCGGCAACCGCCATCGACGACGTTGCCAAGGCCGGCGCCGGTTTCGCCGGCTTCGCCACCTGGCTCGACATGACGCCGGCGGATTCCGACATGCTGGCGATGCCTGATCCGGACGGCCTGATCCAGCTCCCCTGGAAGCCGGACGTCGCGTGGATGCCGTCGAACCTTGTGATGGACGATGCCGCCGTCGAGCAGAACCCGCGCAACGTCCTGATCAGCGTCATGGAGCGTGCGAAGAAGCTCGGCTTCGAGATGAAGACCGGCGTCGAATGCGAGTACTTCCTGATCTCGCCGGACGGGACCGAGATTTCGGATCCCGACGACAAGCAGTCCAAGCCCTGCTACGACCAGCAGGCGCTGATGCGGCGGTATGACGTCGTCTCGGAGATCTGCGATGCGATGATCCAGCTCGGCTGGGCGCCCTACCAGAACGATCACGAGGACGGCAACGGCCAGTTCGAGATGAACTGGGACTTCGACAACGCGCTTGTCACCGCCGACCGGCACGCCTTCTTCAAGTTCATGGTCAAGTCGATCGCCGAGAAGCACGGCCTCCGCGCGACCTTCATGCCCAAGCCGTTCGCCAACCTGACCGGCTCGGGCTGCCATGCGCACGTCTCGCTGTGGAACGGCAAGAAGAACGTCTTCTCCGATCCCAAGGGCGAACTCGGCCTGTCCGAAACCGCCTACCACTTCATCGGCGGCGTCATGCACTCGGCCGAGGCGCTGTGCGCGCTGACCAATCCGACGGTGAATTCCTACAAGCGCATCAACGCGCCGGCGACCCTGTCGGGCGCCACCTGGTCGCCGAACACGGTCACCTATGCGGGCAACAACCGCACGCACATGATCCGCATTCCGGATGCCGGCCGCTTCGAGTTCCGCCTCGCCGACGGTGCCACCAACCCCTACTTGCTGCAGGCGGGCCTGCTCGCCGCCGGTCTCGACGGCATCGAGAACAGGCGCGATCCGGGTAAGCGCCTCGACATCAACATGTACACCGAGCCGCACAAGGCGAAGGGCGCCAAGAAGCTGCCGCTGAACCTGCTCGACGCGATCCGCGCGCTGGAGAAGTCGAAGGTGCTGAAGGAGGGCCTCGGCGCGTCGTTCTTCGACTCCTATACGAAGCTTCGCATGGCCGACTGGAACGCCTACTCCCGTCACCTGACGGACTGGGAGCGGGAAGTCACGCTCGACTGCTGACGCGCTGGCCGCACGCGGCCGCAGTCCCTTTCATCGTCATCCCGGACAGCCGCAGGCTGATCCGGGATCGGGGAGCCACGGACGGTGCGGTGGCTCTCCGATCCCGGCTCTCCGCTTCTCTTCGGCCGGGATGACGAAGGTGTGTCGGCGTAACGCGGCCGTGCGCTCCCTCACCCCCGCCGCATGGCGGTGGGCGACAGGCCGTAGCGCTTCTTGAACGCCTCGGCGAAATGGCTGGCGGAGACGAAACCGCAGGCGATCGCGATCTCGCTCACCGGCAATGTCGTTTCGGTGAGAAGCGCCCGGCCCCGATCGAGCCGCAGCCGCAGATAGTGTTCCTTGATGGTGAAACCGAGCTTGGAGCGGAACAGCCGCTCAAGCTGGCGCATGGAAATGCCGGCATGCCGCGCGAGGTCTTCGCGGCTGATCGGTTCCTCGATGGCGTCTTCCATCAGGCTCAGCACGCCGATCAGCTTGCCGTCGCCGACGCCATAGCGCGCGGCGATCTCGAGGCGCTGCGGACGCGATCCCGCCCGGACCTGAGTCGACAGGAACCAGTCACTGACATCGGAAGCGAGCGCCCGGCCGTGTTGCTCCGCGATCAGCGCATGCATCATGTCGAGCCCCGCCGTGCCGCCGGCGCAGGTGAAGCGGCTGCGGTCGATCTCGAACAGCGATCGGGTCAGTTCGAGCTGGGGAAACCGCTCCGCAAAGGTGGCAAAGTGATCCCAGTGCACCGTGCAGCGATAGCCGTCGAGGACGCCGGCGCGCGCCAGCACGAACGGCCCGCCCGATACGCCGCCCATCCGCACGCCGCGCTGCGCCATCCGGCGTAGCCAGGCGAAGGCCGGTGCGTCGTCGACGCTCGCGCCCTCCGCCGAGGTGACGACCACCAGCCAGTCGATATCCTCGGTGTCGCCGACGCGCGCCTCCGGGGCGATGGCAATCCCGCTGGAGGAAATCGCCGGCTTCCCGTCGATCGTCGCGTGCCGCCAGCGATACAGCGTTTGTCCGGCGCGCACGTTGGCCGCGCGCAAAGGCTCGACGGCGCTGGCGTACGACATCAGCGCGAAGCCGGAGACCATCAGGAAACAAACGGAGGCGGTGTTCTCGGTCGTGGACATGGGCTTGAACATTCCAGGCGGCAGCCGCCGACGGTGGCGCCCGCAGTGTAGCCCATCCCGTTACCATGTTTCGTTACCGCGGTTCAGGCAGCGCCCGGGCGCGGTGGCCGTGAACTACGCGCCGACGACCTTGGAGTCGATCACCTTGCTCGACGACTTCGGCGACAGCTTCTGCTTGGCGTCCTCGGTCGGCTGCCTGGTGAAGCCCTTGCGGTCGGCCGTTTCCTCGAAGTCGCGCTTAATCGCCACCGGGCTCACCACATAGGCGGTGATAAGTTCGGCCAGCGAGCGCAGCGCGTGCATGTGGATGCGCTCGTAGCCGTGCGAGGCGTCGACGCCGAAGGTGATCAGGGCTGTCCGCACGTCGGCGCCCGCCTCGATGGCGCTGGCCGAATCCGAGCGGTAATACCGGAACACATCCTTTTGGTGGCGAATGTCGTTCGACCGGCACAGCGCAACCAGCTTCTTGGTCAGGTGGTAGTCGAACGGGCCGGTCTGGTCGGCCATGCCGATGGTCACGCCGTATTCGTCCGAGTTCTGGCCGGGCGCCGTGGTACCGTTGTCGACGGTGATCATCGAGGCGACGTCGGGTGTCAGGATCGACGAGGCGCCGACGCCGACCTCCTCGGCGATGGTGAACAGCCAGTGGATGTCCACCGGCGTGGTCTTCTTCTTGTCCTGCAAGGCCTTCAGGGCGGCCAGCATCACCGCCACGCCCGCCTTGTTGTCGAGATGGCGGGAGACGATGAAGCCGTTGTCGAGGAACTCCGGCTGCGGATCGATGGCGCAGATGTCGCCGACATCGAACCCGAGCCGTTCGAGATCCGCCTTGTCGCGCGCCAGCGCATCGACGCGCATCTCGACGTGGTCCCAGCCGATAGGCAGGGTATCGATCTTGTCGTTATAGGTATGGCCGGACGCCATCAGCGGCAGGATCGTGCCGCGATAGCCGCCTTTTTCCGTGAAGACGGTGGCGCGCGCGCCTTCGGCGAAGCGGGCCGACCAGTGTCCGATCGGCACCAGCGCCAGCCGGCCGTTCTCCTTCAAGAGCTTGACCTGAGCGCCGAGCGTATCGAGATGCGAGACGACGGCGCGCGCGCCCTTCTCGGTCTTGCCCGGACGGATGGCCCGGATCGCGCCCCGCCGGGTCATTTCCAGCGCCAGGCCGAGGCTCTCCAGCTCGGAGGCGACATAGCGGACGATGGGGTCCGTGTAGCCGGTCGGGCTCGGGATCTCGAAGAGCTGTTTCAGCGTTTCGGACAGATAGTCCGGATCAATAGTCAGCCGTGTCATTGTTATCCTCGGTATGTCCGCCCTAGGCGCGCGCTTCGGCGCTTTCTGCAACCGCATGCCGCACGCTCGTCGGAATCGACAGCGGGAACAGCAGGTCGATAAACCGCTCTGCCGTCGGTTGCGGTTCGTGATTGGCCAGCCCGGGCCGTTCGTTGGCCTCGATGAAGGCGTAGTCCGGCTCGCGCGGCGACTTGACCATCAGGTCGATTCCGGTGACGGGAATGTCGATCGCCCTGGCCGCCTTCACGCCGGCCTCGACAAGCTGCGGATGAACGAAATCCGTCACGTCGTGGATGGTTCCGCCGGTGTGAAGGTTGGCCGTCTTGCGCACGGCCAACTCGACGCCTTCCGGGAGTGTCGTGTCGTAGTCGTAGCCGGCCTGGCGGATCGTCCGTTCGGTTTCGGCATCCATCGGGATGTTCGATTCGCCGCCCGTCGCAGCCGCGCGGCGGCGGCTTTGCGTTTCGATCAGCGCACGGATCGTCTTCTGCCCGTCTCCGATGATGCTCGCCGGGCGGCGGATGGCGGCGGCGACCAGCTTGAAGTTGATGACGATCAGCCGGAGGTCCTGGCCCTCGATATATTGTTCGAGCAGCACGTCGTCGGAAACGACCCGGGCCGCTTCGATCGCGGCCTCCACCTCGGCCTCCGTCGAAACGCCCACCGAGATGCCCCGGCCCTGTTCGCCGCGCGCCGGCTTCACCACGACCCGGCCGTGCTTGCTTGCAAACGCCGCGATGGCCTTCGCGCCTGCCCGGATGGAGATCTGGTCGGGAACACGCACGCCGGCCGCCTCGACGAAGCGGCGTGTCACCGTCTTGTCGTCGCAGATCGACATGGCGATGGACGACGTCAGTTCCGACAGGCTCTCGCGGCAATGCACCGTCCGCCCGCCGTGGGAGAGGCGGACGAAGCCGCCTTCCGCGTCGGTCACCTCGACATGGATGCCGCGCCGGCGGGCCTCCTTGACGATGATCTTGGCGTAGGGGTTGAGCGCCGTGTCGATCTCGGGGCCGGAATAGAGATTCTCGTTGATCGGGTTCTTGCGCTTCACCGTGAAGAAGGGGACGCGACGGAAGCCGAGCTTCTCGTAGAGATTGATGGCCTGCTCGTTGTCGTGCATGACCGACAGGTCCATGAACGAGGCGCCGCGGGCGGAGAAGTGCTCGGCGAGCCGGCGTACCAGTGCCTCTCCGACGCCCGGCTGCCGGGCCTGCGGATCGACAGCGAGGCACCACAGCGACGAGCCGCGCTCGGGATCGTCGAAGGCCCGGCGGTGGTCGACGCCCATCACCGTGCCGAGAATCTCGCCCGAGCCGTCGTCCTCGGCGACGAACAGCGAGATCGCCCGCGCGTCGCGCTGCGTCCAGTAGTATTCCTGCGGCACGACCACCATGCCACGCGCCGCGTATATGCGGTTGATGGCCTCTGCATCGGATCTCGATGTCAGGCGCCGGATGAAGAACCCCGACGCGGAGCGGTGCGACGCCCGATAGGTCGACAGGTCGAGGCGAAAGGTGTGCGACGGATCCAGGAACACGTCCTGAGGCGCGTTGGCGAGCAGCACGTGCGGATCGCGCACATACATGGCGATGTCGCGACGGTCCGGCATCTCCTCCTGCAGCGAGGCGATGATGTCTTCCGGGTTGTCGAAGGTCTGGCCGAAGATCAGCCGTCCCCAGCCGCAGTTCAGCGCGACGTTTGTCTGCGGCTGTTCATCGCCGTCATGGTCTATCGGCGGCTTCAGGCTCTGGTCCCGCATCCGCTTGAGCCGGTGGGTATAGGCGTCGCGCGATCCGCCGTCGCGTCCGGCGCGCTGCGGAGCGGGATCGGGGTGCTTCTCGTCGGCCATCTTCGTGCCTCAGATGCCGTGGGACTGGAGCCACATCTCCAACAGCGCCACCTGCCACAGCTCGGAGCCGCGCAGGGGCGTGATATGCTCGGTCGGGTTCTCGAACAGCGCGTTCAGGTAGCTCTCCTTGAAGATACCGCGCTCGCGGGCCGCCTGCGAGGTCAAGGCATCGCGGACGAGGTCCAGATACGGACCGTCTATGTATTTCAGCTGTGGAACGGGGAAATACCCCTTCTTGCGGTCGATCACCTCGGAGGGAACGACCAGCCGCGCCGCGTCCTTCAGCACGCCCTTGCCCTCGCTGGCGAGCTTGAACTCCGGCGGGATCGTCGCCGCCAGTTCCACCAGTTCGTGGTCGAGGAAGGGCACCCGAGCCTCCAGGCCCCAGGACATCGTCATGTTGTCGACCCGCTTCACCGGATCGTCGACCAGCATGACCTGGCTGTCCAGTCTCAGCGCCCGGTCGACCGGGGTCGCCGCACCGGCCATCATCAGGTGCTCGGCGACGAGCTCGCGGCTGATATCGGTCGGCGCGATCCAGTCGTCGCCGAGCTGTGTCTTCAGCGTCTCGTGGCTGCGGTCGAAGAACACCCTGGCGTAGTCCGACACCACGTCGTTGGAATTCGCCAGCGGGGGATACCAGTGATAGCCGCCGAACACCTCGTCGGCGCCCTGGCCCGACTGCACCACCTTGATGTGCTTTGAGACTTCGCGGCTGAGCAGGTAGAAGCCGATATTGTCGTAGGAGACCATCGGCTCGGACATGGCGTGGATCGTGTCCGGCAGAGCCCCCATAAGGTCGTCCGACGGCACGAAGATCTTGTGGTGGTTGGTCTCGAAGGTCCTGGCGATCAGGTCGGAATAGACGAACTCGTCGCCCTTCTCGCCCTTGGCTTCCTCGAAGCCTATCGAGAAGGTCGACAGCCCCGCCTGGCCTTCTTCGGCGAGCAGGCCGACGATGACGCTGGAATCGACGCCGCCGGACAGGAGCACGCCGACCGGCACGTCGGCGACCATGCGCCGGCGCACCGCGGTGCGCAGCGACTCCAGCACCCGGTCGCGCCATTCCTCGCGGGAGACGTTGCCGTCGCCGGCGTTGCGCTCGTAGGGCGGCTGCCAGTAGACGCGGTCCGTGAAGGAGCCGTCCGGCGCGTAGGTGCGCACGGTCGCCGGCGGCAGCTTGCGCACCCCTTTCAGGATCGTCCGCGGCGGCGGCACCACGGCGTGGAACGTCATGTAGTTATGCAGCGCCTCGAGATCGATCGCGGTGTCGGTATCGCCGGCCTTGAGAAGGGCCGGCAGGGTCGAGGCGAAGCGCAGGGTCTTGCCCGTCTCCGACAGGTACAGCGGCTTGATGCCGAAGCGGTCGCGCGCCATCGTCACGACGCCGGTCTCGCGCTCGTGGATGGCGAAGGCGAACATGCCGTGGAAGCGCTCGACGCACGCCGCACCCCAGGCGTGGAAGGCCTTCAGGATCACTTCCGTGTCGCCGTGCGAGAAGAACGAATAGCCCTTAGCCTGCAGCTCCTCGCGCAGCTCGGGGTAGTTATAGATGCAGCCGTTGAAGACGATCGTGAGCCCCAGCGCCGGATCGTTCATCGGCTGGGCGGCCTTGTTGGACAGGTCGATGATCTTCAGGCGGCGATGGCCGAAGGCGACGGACCCCTGGGCGACGACACCGCTACCGTCGGGTCCGCGCGGTGCGAGGGCACCCGTTATCCGGGCGACGACATCGGCGTCGGCAAAGCTTCCATCGAACCGTATTTCTCCGGCAATTCCGCACATTCCAGGCTATCGATCTCCATTTTCGACGTCGTTTGCGGCCGTTCGGCTACCAGTACACACCGGACAGCCGGAAAAACAAAGCGGCCAAAAAACAGGGCGCGGGGACGCCGCGCCGGAACCGGTGGTCTATGTAACGCAAAAACATTTGAAATCAAATCATTCGTTCTATAAATGTTTGACATCGACGAATTGTGACGGCCCGGCCGAACCGCCGGCCGCAGGGGTAACGGTCTGGAGGCGCATTTGGTTTCCGAGAAGGACGGGGCGGCCAGGGTGATGAAATCGATCCGCCGCATCGTGCGGGCGATCGACATGCGCTCCAAGAGGGTCGCCCGCGAGACGGGGCTGACGATCCCGCAGATCGTCATCCTGCAGGCGGTCCGCGATCTCGGCGAGGTGACCACGGCCGCCCTGTCGAAGCATGCCGACCTCAGTCCGGCGACCACGGTCACGATCCTCGACAAGCTGGAAGGCCGCGGCCTGGTGACGCGCCGGCGCAGTTCCGCCGACCGGCGGATCGTCCACACGACTCTGACGGAGACAGGGGTGAAGACGCTGTCCGACGCTCCGCCCCTGTTCAGCGCCCATTTCAGCGCGGGCTTTGCCGATCTGTCCGCCACCGATCAGAAGAAGGTCGTCGAGGCCTTCGCGACAGTCGCCGGCCTGCTCGATCCCGATGGTGGCGACGTCATGCCCGGCCAGGAAATCGCCAGCGCAGATTCGGTCATGTCCTGAGCGCACCCGCTCCCGACGCGCCGGGCTTGGCTTTACCCGTACTTGCCTTTACCGGGGCAGGCCCTCTACACAGGCTGACGAACTGGCACGAGGAGCGCCCGATGACCGACTTTCTGTTCGACGCCGCCCCCACTCCGGGCGTCCCGGTGAAGGGCGAGACGGCGCTCTATCCCGTCAACCGCATCTTCTGCGTCGGCCGCAACTACGCTGCCCATGCCGCCGAGATGGGCCTGGACATCGACCGCGAGGCGCCGTTCTACTTCACCAAGCCGGCCTCGGCGATCACGCACACCGGTGCGACGATTCCCTATCCGCCAGGCACGAAGAACTGCCATCACGAGATGGAGTTCGTCATCGCGCTGTCGGCGCCGTCCTTCAAGACCACGCCCGAGGCCGCGGCCAAGACGGTCTACGGCTACGCCTGCGGCATCGACCTCACCCGCCGCGACCTGCAGAACGCTGCCCGCGACAAGGGCCGCCCGTGGGATTTCGGCAAGGCCTTCGAGAATTCGGCGATCATCTCGGAGATCACGAAGGCGGAAGACTTCGGGGACGTCGCCTCGCAGCGTATCTGGCTGAAGATCGGTGACGAGACGAAGCAGGATGCGTCGCTGGCGGAGATGATCTGGTCGGTGCCCGAGGTGATCGCCCACCTGTCGAACTACTACCATCTGATGCCTGGCGACCTGATCTACACCGGCACGCCGGCCGGCGTCGGCCCGATCAGCCCCGGCGACGAGATCACCGGCGGCGTCGACGGCCTCGCGCCGCTGTCGCTGACGATCGGCCTGGCAGAGTAGGCCCGGCAGAGTAGGGTCGGCAGAGTAATCTCGGACACCCGCGTTCAGCACGAAGTTGCAGGTCAGCAGTCGATCGGCCTGCGTGGTGTCCATGTGGCGTTTCCCATTTTCCTCCCGGTCGCTGCCGCAAGCGCAAACTCAGTAGAAGTCCGAAGGCAAGACCGTACCGGACGCCCGAACAAACCCGGGCCTGATATGCGGGCATGAAAAAACCGGGCCGCGCGGGGCGGCCCGGTTTCGGAGTCCGAAAATTGAGCGCGGCGTCAGGCCGCTGACTTGGAGGCCTTGAGGTCGAGAATCGATTCGAACCCCTCGAACTCGGGATGGCCGAGATAGAGCCCCTTGTTGCTGCCGGCGTCCTTGTGCGCCATCCGGAACGCTTCCGACTTCGTCCAGTTCTCGAAGTCGGCCTTCGAGCGCCAGATCGTGTGCGACGAATACAGCGTGTGGTCGTCGCGCTCCGGGCCTTTCAGAAGCTGGAACTCCTCGAAGCCGGGGACGGAATCGAGGTGGCTGTCGCGGTTGCGCCAGACGGCCTCGAAATCGGCTTCCGAGCCCTTGGCGACCTTGAAGCGGTTCATGGCGATGAACATTGGCTTTCTCCTGTGTTGTGTTGAACGTAGTGGCTTGTTGTTCCGGATCAACGCGGCTGGAAGCGCACCGGAACGGTGAAGGTCATCGAGCTCTTTCCGATAGCCGACGGGATAGGCGGGAAGGGTGCGGCGCGGCGCACCATGGCGACGACTTCCTGGTCGAACGCCCGATTGCCCGAGCTGCGCGCCAGCCGCGCCGAGCGCACGCCGCCGCTGCTGGAAATCGAGAAGCTGACTGTCGCCGTGCCCGACTGGCGCTTGGCGGCGGCCTCCCGCGGATAGCGCTTGTGGCGCCGCAGGTGCGCGGCGACCTTGCCGGCATAGGACGACACGAGATGCTGGCCGGAAGCGCCCTGGCGCGTGCCGCCGGTGCCCACCTGCTCGCCGGCCGGCGCGGAAGCCTGTAGGGATCGTGTCGTCGTCGCCCGGGTCGTGGTTGTCGTACGCGTGGGCGCCGGTGCGGCCTTTTTCGGCGCGGGCTTTTTCGGTTCCGGCTTCTTCACCACCTTCGGCTTCGGCGGTGCCTCGATACGCGGCACGTCGGCCGGGCGGATCCGGGGCATCGGGACAGCGTCCTCGGCCTCCACCTCGAGCGCCTCCGTCACCGGCGTCACGGCGGCGACCTCCGTTTCCGTCACGGGCTCCACTGCTGTCACCTCGGGGACCGCCTCGAGCGGATCGACCTCGGTCGCCTCGGCCGGCTGGGCCTCTTCGACGGGGTCCGGTGCGACGGCGATGCCGCCTTGATACGAGGCGACCTGCATCGGCTCGTCCGTCTCGACCGGGTCCGGCTCGGGCGTTTCGGCAACCGGCTCGGGCGTTACGGCCTCGACCGTTTCCACCGGTTCGGCGGGTGCCGGCTGCGTCGCCTCGACCGCCTCGGCGAGTTCGGTCGGATCGGTGATCTCCGGCTCGACCTCCGGCTCCTGCTCGACCGTCTCGGTCTCCTGCGGCGTTTCCGGCTCGACGACTTCGGTCTCTTCCGGCGTCTCCTCCTCCGTGACCTCTGTCTGGTCGACGGCTTCGGCGGGCCGGCTCGGCTCCATGGTCGGATCGACGATGTCGGAGACCATCTCCATCGGCAGCCCCCAGACCGCGCCGGCGGCGCCGGCGGAGCGCTCCATCTGAACGTCCTGTTCGGTATTCGCGAAGCCGAGCACGGCGACATGCAGCGCCACCGCCACCACCGCCGCGATCAGCCAGTGGACGGGCCGTATCATGTCTGCCCGCCACGCTTGCGCACGGTGATCAGCTTGACCCGCTTGACGCCGGCAACTGTCAGCGCGTTGAGGACCGGCGACAGGTCCTTCGCCGGAAGCGCCTTGTCGACGACGACGGGAAGCGGCGTGTCGTCCCGTCCCGGCGCCCGCGCGGCCAGATCTGCCGCCACCATCGCCGTCAGGCCTTCGGTTTCGACATTGGCGCCGCGATAGGAGATGTAGCCGCCCGACGAGACGAAGACGGCCTCGGCCGGCGGACGGCTCACCGGACTCTCCTTCGTCTCGGGATAGGCGACGGCGATTTCCGGCCGTGGTGCGATGGTGCCGGCGATCAGGAAGAAGATCAGCAGCAGGAAGACGATGTTGATGAGCGGCACGATGCCGTCATCGGCTTCGCGTTTCGGTCGGGGGGCGAGCCGCATTGTCTGACTTGAACTCCTACCGGATCAGGATCACGTCGCCGGCATCCGCGCCGCGCGCGACCTCGAGTGCGGAGACGATGTCCTGCGTCATCGCGCGCGCGGTTGCCCTGACGAGAATGCGCTGTTCGCTGCCGTCGCCGCTGGCGCGCAGGGTCTCGGCGAGCGTGGTGATCTCCACCGGCGCGCCGTTCACCGCATAGCGCCCGTTCGCGTCGACGGTGAGCAATACGTTGGTCATCGCTGCCGCGGGTGTGGAGCCGGGGCCGCCCGAGCCGCCGAGACCGACCTCGATCACGGAGAAGCGCGAGAAGCTCGACGCCAGCATGAAGAACAGGAGCAGCAGGAAGACCACGTCGACCAGCGACGTCAGGCTGGTGGTCCGCCGAACCCGCGCGCTGCGCTCAAGTCGCATGGGCCCTGCTTTCGGCCGCCATCCGGCCGTCTGCCGGATGCAGCGTAACCGGCTCGTGCGCGGGTGCCGCCTCGCGGGCCGGCGCCACGGTTCCCGGTGCCGGCGGATGGGTCAGCACCACGGTGACGAGCCGCTCCAGAATGCGGCGGTCGCGGTCGACGCGGCCGTCGAACCAGTGCAGCGCGAGGGCGGTGGGGATGGCGACGGCAAGACCGACGGCCGTCGTCATCAGCGCCACCCAGATGCCGCCGGCGAGGCCCGCCGGATCGACGTCGCCGCCGCTCGATTCAAGCACCTTGAAGGCGTCGATCATGCCCATCACGGTGCCGAGCAGGCCGAGCAGCGGCGCGGCCTGGGCAATGGCTTCCAGTGCCCGCAGATAGGCGCGCAGCGAGCCGATGGCCTCGTCGGCGGACTGCTCCACCGCCTCGCGCACGTGCAGTTCGGACCTGCCCCGCAGAAAGTCCTGCATGGCGCGGTTGATGACGCCGGCCAGCGGGCCGCGCAGTCGTGCCGCGCTTGCCGCCGCGCCGTGCACGTCGCCCTTGCTCCAGCGCTCGACGGCGGCTTGCAGCTTGCCGGTTGCCGCGCCGACGCGGACGAACTGCCACAGCTTCACCAGCGCGATCGTCAGCGCGATGATCGAGAGGACGACCAGCAGCGCCACGATCGGTCCGCCGAGGTCGATGATCTGCTGTACGCCGCCGACGATCCCGTCGAGCAGCGAGGCGGGCTGGTCGGGTACGGCCTGGCCGGGCGCGATCGCATCGGGGGCGATCTGGCCGGCCGCCGCGTCGGGCCCCGCCGGCACTGCGGCCGGGTCCGGGGCCGCCAGGGAACTCGGCGATGCGGACTCCGGCGACGCCATGGTGTCCGGCGCGGTTATCGAGTCCGGCGCGGCTGTTGCGTCCACGGGGGAGGCGTCCGCCGGCATCGCCTGGGCCGGGGCGGCGTCCGCCGGCGCGGTGCCGGCTGCATCACCTGTCGCGGGCACCGCGCCGTCGGCGGTTCCCGTGTCCTGTTCGTCTTCCATGATATGTCCTCGTGTCGCGCCTTACTGGCTGTCGGGGGTGAGCGCGGTGTCAAACGGGACGTCGGCGCGGCTCGTCGGCCGGACGGCGTCGAGACAGGCGGCCGCGTCCAGGCCGTCGCCGGCGCAGGCCGTCACGTCGTTGAGAAGCACGCTGCCGATCTCCGGGCAGGTCGCCTGCCCGACATCGAACTGCTGGACGCGCGTCTTCGCCGGAGCCAGCGGGCGCGCCTTGAGAAGAAGGAAACGGTCGACCTGGCCGTTGGCGTCGAACAGCACGGCCTCGATGGCCAGCCCCTCGACGGCGACCGGCAGGGTATTGGTGAAGACGAAGCTCAGACGGCAGGCTTTCTCGACGTCCTCGAGCCGGTTCAGTTCGACGGTGATCTCGCCGCCGTCGCCGTTATCGACGACATCGTCGTCTGCAAGGACGGGGGCGGGGGAGGTGAGACCGATGCCGGCGAGGAGAAGGAGTGCCGGCACCGGTCCGCTGCGACGGAACGGACGCCATGACCGCGACACTGTCTTCGAGATCCGGCGCGAGCCCCCAGGCAGGAGGGATGTCGAGGTCCGGATCCCGATGCGCTTCCGCGGTGGTACGGTCATGGTGTCGTCTTCCGTTGGTTAGGGCTTGTAGACGGCCGCCTCGTCGTAGGAGACCTCTTCCCCTTCGACACCGAACCGGAGCGTCGCCGCGAACTTGGCGTTGAAGCCCTGTTCGAGGATCGGCGAGCCGGCAGCGGCGTTGAGGTAGTAGCCGTAGGCGGTGTCGAAGAGATTCTCCAGCCTCATGTCGAAGCGCAGGTTGTCGTTCGGCGCGTAGGAGGCGAACAGGTTGACCAGCGTGTAGCCGTCGATGATCGACGCCTGCAGCGTCGGATCGGTCGCGTAGCTGCCGGCCTTGTAGGACATGACCTTCTGCACCTCGCCGCCGATGGTCAGCTTCTCCTCCAGCAGGCGGAAGCCGAGCCGGCCGGTGACCTGGTTCGGCGGCACCGAGAGGAGCGGCGTCGACGGGTTGGTCGACAGGTCCTGGCCGTTGATCGTCGAGGCCTGGGCGCTGGCGAACATCCAGCCGGTGTCGTACAGCGCCTCGAGTTCGAAGCCCTCGATCCGGACGCGGTCGAAGTTCTGGTACTGGGCGCAGATCGGGATCGCCCAGCCGAGCGGGATGTACGGGCATCCGCTGGTCGGGTCGAACGGCGAAAGATAGGTCAGCCCGATATAGTCGTCGACGTCGTTGTGGAACCAGTCGGCCTTGATGCGGATGCCGTCGCCCGGCGTGATGACGTTGTCGCGCTTGAAGTTGAGGCCGATTTCCCAGGTCTTCGCCGTTTCGGGCGTCAGGTTCGGGTTGGGCAGGAACGGGAACACGACGCCGGCGGGATGCAGGCCGGTCATCAGCGTCTCCGTGATGCTCGGCGAGCGGTAGCCTTCCGCATAGGTGGTGTAGAACTGCACGTCGTGCAGGAAGGTTTCCTCGAACGGCTTGATGCCGACCGACAGGCGCGGCGACACGCGGCTGTCCGAACTGTCGACGCCGTTGCCGGTCAGCTCGTAGCCGTCCCAGCGCAGCGCGCCGATGACCTCGAGCCAGTTGGAGTATTCCAGCTTGTCCTGGATATAGGCGCCGTAGGCGGTGCGCACGCCCGACGGATTGTAGACGCCGGCGCCGCCGAGCTGATCGATGGTCTCCGCATCGTCGCGTACCCAGTCGCCGCCGTAGGTCAGCGTGTGCCGGATGGCGCCGGTGTCGAAGCGCGAGGTGTTCCAGACGTCGAAACCGCCGGTACCCAGCGTGAAGTCGCGGGTGCTGCCGGCCGGCACGACCACCGGCGCCCCGGTGGTCTGATTGTACCGGAACGCGGTTTCCAGCGAGGTCTGGGACTGGTCGGTGTCCGTGTAGAAGCCCTGGACGGTCAGGTCGATCCACGAATTGTCCGGCGAGACGAAGGTGTACTTGCCGGTGAACGTGTTCTCCTCGAGCGTCACGTCCTGGGTGCCGCCGGTCTCGTAGTAGTCGTCCTTGTTGCCGATCCAGCCCAGCGTGATCTCGTGACCGTCGGCCGGGCGGATCTGCGTCTTCACCATGCCGCCGAGCACGTCGTAGGACGAATCGGGCACGGTGACGCCGTTGCCGTCCTCGTAGTCGTCGGCGGTGCGGTAGACGACGTTGCCGATGACGTCGAAGCTCTCGTTGAAGCGTGCCGCGCCGGTGGCCGACGTCGTCCAGCCGTCGCCGTTGGTCTCGTAGCGGCCCTTGATCGAGCCCGCCATGGTCTCGTTCGGCTTGAGGAAATCGGAGGCCGACTTCGTCTCGAACACGACGACACCGCCGATGGCGCCGGAGCCGTAGATGTTCGACACCGGGCCGCGCACGACCGTGACCTCGTTGATCATCTCAGGCTCGATCCACACGGTGGAGGTTGCACCGTGATCGTTGCGCTGGAAGTTGTTGCGGGCCCCGTCGAGGATCACCTGGACGCGGCCGAAATCCTGCAGGCCGCGGATGTTGAAGCTGGTTCCGACATGGCTCGAATCCTGCGACACGCCGACATTGACGTTCGGCATGCCGAAGAAGATGTCGGCGGTGTTGGTCGGTTGCAGGATCAGCAGTTCCGACTCGTTGACCACCGAGGTGGAGGACAGCGATTCGAACGCGTCTTCCTCGACCTTGGACGGCACGACGGTTATGGCGTCGAGATAGACGTTGGTGACGTCCCATTCCTGCACGCCCGTATAGTCGGCGCCGGCATCCTGTGCGGCGACGGGCGAAGCGGCAGCGATGGCGACGGCGGCCGTCGACATCAGGCACATCCGCCTGAGATTCGTGGCGGGACGGGCATTCACTGCTTCCCGAACACTTAAGACGTTAACTGGCATTTGACCCCCATCATTTGGTCCGTTGAAAGCGCTCCGTGCGATAAAGCGCGGCTAGCTACTGGACCGTCGGGGTCGGTTGCTCGCTGGAACGGGCGGTTGCGGCCGCCGTCCGTGCGACCTTGCCGTCCTTCGCTTGCGTTCTAGATTAATCTGACTAATACAGTCAAGTTTGATCGAGGGTGTGCTTACACCTTGTTGGGATTCGCTTTTTCGGGAGCACGAGGAAATCGATGACGACGCCATTTGGGGATGGACGGAACGCGGCGGCGCCACGCTGCAGGGCCGCTGCGGCGGCGCTGCTCGGCGCCATTCTGGCTGGGATCGCGGCGGCCCCCGCGCAAGCCTCCGAACCCGTCGAGATCGTGGATGCGGCGGACCGGACAGTCGTGGTTGACGACACCAGCCGCGTTGTCTCCATAGGCGGTTCGGTCACCGAGGTCCTGTACGGTCTCGGCCTCGAGAACAGCGTCATCGCCGTCGATACGACGAGCCTGTTTCCGGCCCGCGCGCTCGAGGCCAAGCCGAATGTCGGCTACATGCGCGCGCTCTCGCCGGAAGGAATCCTGTCGCTGCAGCCGAGCCTGATTCTCGCCGAGGAAGGATCGGGGCCGCCCGAGACCATCGAGATCCTGAAGGAGGCCTCCGTTCCGTTCGTGCTCGTGCCCAGCGCGCCCGACGCGACCGGTGTGGTGGACAAGATCCGGTTCGTTTCCAAGGTCATGGGCCAGACGAAGCGCGGCAAGCTGATGTCGGAGGCCGTCATGTCGGACCTGTCCGCGGTCGAGGACGCCGTCGCGACCATCCGCCATCCCGCCAGGGTGCTGTTCGTCCTGAGCCTGGCCAATGGACAGATCATGGCTGCCGGCGAAGACACCTCGGCGCAGTCGATAATCGAGCTTGCCGGGGCCGAGAACGCCTTGACCGGGTTCACCGGTTTCAAGCCGGTCAACGCGGAAGCGGTGATCGAGGCGGCGCCCGACGTCATTGTCATGATGGCGCGCGGCGACCATGCAGCGGCCGCTGAGGAGGTCTTCGCGCACCCTGCGCTGGCGCGTACGCCGGCGGCGGCCGACAAGCGCCTGGTCACCATGGACGGTCTTTATCTTCTCGGGTTCGGCCCGCGCGTGGCCCAGGCGGCCGGCGATCTGGCCAGTGCGATCTATCCCGAACTCCCCAACCCCGATATGCCGGGGCGGCCCTGGGCGATCGACAAGCCAAGGACGGAAGCGGCGAAGGCGGATTGACCGCGCGCTGAAAAGACTCGATCCATGAGCTTCACAGCCGTTCTGAGCCGTTCGCCGGGTGACCGGTCCGGCCACGCGATCATCCTGACCGGAGCGCTCGCGGTCTTCGTCCTGATCATGGCGTTCCTGTCGCTGTCGGTGGGACCAACCGGGTTCACGCCGTCGGCGGCGGCGCATGCCCTTTTGCAGCTCGGCGACGGCGCCAGGCGGACCGGCGAGGCGATGATCGTCGTCGATATCCGGCTGCCGCGCACGCTTCTGGGCCTCGCCGTCGGCGCGGCCCTCGCCGTCTCGGGCGCCGTCATGCAGGGGCTGTTCCGCAATCCGCTGGCCGATCCCGGTCTCGTCGGCGTGACGGCCGGCGCGGCGCTGGCCGCCGTCACCGTCATCGTGCTCGGTTCGGGCGCGCTCGGCGCCGTTCTCGGCGGCCTCGCCTTCTACGCGTTGCCGGTCGCCGCGTTTTTCGGTGGCCTCGTCACGACCATCCTGCTCTACGCCATCGCCACTCGCCAGGGCCGCACCTCGGTCGCAACGATGCTGCTCGCCGGCATCGCCATCGGTGCCCTCGCCGGTGCGGCGACGGGTCTTCTGATCTACGTGTCGGACGACCGCCAGTTACGCGATTTCACCTTCTGGACGCTCGGTTCGCTGACCGGTGCGACCTGGGAGAAGGTCGTCGTGGCGGGCGCCTTCCTGGCGGTCGTGCTGGCCGCCGCGCCCAGGCTTGCCGCCGGCCTCGACGCGCTGCTTCTCGGCGAAGGCGAGGCCCGCCATCTCGGTATCCCCGTCCAGTTCGTCAAGCGGCTGGCGATCTTCGCCGTGGCCGCCGCGGTCGGCGCGTCGGTCGCCGTCGCCGGTCCGATCGGCTTCATCGGGATCGTCGTCCCCCATCTTCTCCGGCTTGTGATCGGACCGCGTCATGCCGGGCTGTTGCCGACGAGTGCGCTGCTCGGCGCCGCCCTGCTGATCGGTGCCGACATGGTGGCGCGCACCATCGTCGCCCCGGCGGAACTGCCGATCGGCATCGTCACGGCGCTCCTCGGCGCGCCGTTCTTCCTGTGGCTGCTGCTGCGGCAGCGCTCGATCGTGGACCTGTAGGGAATGGAGTCCGGGTCCATGCTCGAAGCCTGCGCCGTAACCGTTCATCTCGCCCATCGCCCCGTGCTCGCGGAGGTGAGCGTGGCGCTGAGCCCCGGCGAACTCACCGTCATCATCGGCCCCAACGGCGCCGGCAAGACGACGCTTCTGCGCACCCTCGTCGGCGACCTTATCCCGTCCTCAGGCGTCGTGCGCTTCGACGGCAGCGACCTTGCCGACTGGCACGGCCGCGACCTCGCGCGGCGCCGCGCGGTGCTGTCCCAGTCGCAACACCTGGCGTTCCCCTTCACGGTGCACGAGGTGATCGCGCTCGGCCTGCGGGCGGGGCGGACGGCGACCGCGCGGGAGCGCGCGGCCCTCGTCGCCGACGTGCTTGCCCGTGTCGACCTCAACGGCTACGAGGCGCGATTCTACCAGCAGCTCTCGGGCGGCGAGCAGCAGCGCGTCCAGCTCGCCCGGGTGCTGTGTCAGCTCGGCGCGCCCGTCGCCGGCGGCAGGGCCAACTGGCTGTTCCTGGACGAGCCGACGGCGAGCCTCGACATCCGCCACCAGTTCCAGATCCTCGATCTCGCCAGGGAGCATGTTGCGGCCGGCGGCGGCGGTCTTGCGATCCTGCACGACCTCAATCTCGCCGCCGATTATGCCGACCGGCTGATCGTCGTATCCGCCGGCGACGTCGTCGCCGACGGGCCGCCGGGGGACGTTCTCACCGGCGACATGGTCTCGGATGTCTTCGGCGTCGACGCGAAGCGGGTGCTCCGCGCCTGACGCATCGCCTAGCCGTCGCTTGCTGCGGCGGCTGCGGCGGCTGCCACGGGCGAGACGGCGGGCTTCGCGGCCCCCTGGTCGGCGGGCTCGTCGCCGTCGTCTTCCATGGTGGCCGCCGTCGGCATGTCGACGATGACCCGCTTCGGCGCGAACTTGATGCCGTATTCCTTGAAGGCCTGCTGCACCTTCTCGTAGACGGCCTTGCGCACACCCCATTGCTTGTTGGGCTTGGTCATGAACTTGCCCGAGACGATGAAGGCGGAATCGTCCATCTTGACGACGCCCTGCGACTTGAACGGCTGCAGGAAGTTCGGCCCCAGCTCCTCGTCCTCCAGCATTTCCTTGCCGATCTTCTTGAAGAGCTTGCGCACGAGGTCGACATCGGTGTCGAACGGCACCCGGAAGCGCAGCTTCATGATCACCCAGTCGCGCGAGTAGTTGGTGATCTTGCCGAGCTCGCCGTAGGGCACCGTGTAGACGGCGCCGAGATAGCCGCGCAGCACCAGCGAACGGGCGTTGAACTTCTCGACCGTGCCCGCCACGTCGCCGGCCTCGATGTACTCGCCGATGCGGAAGGCGTCGTCCATCAGGAAGAACAGGCCCGAGATCAGGTCCTTCACCAGCGTCTGCGCGCCGAAGCCGACCGCGAGGCCGATGACGCCGGCGCCGGCGATCAGCGGGGCGATATTCACGCCCATCGAGGCGAGGATCACCATCACCGCCATCACCGCCAGCGTGATCTGGATGAAGCGGCGGACGATCGGCAGGATCGTCTGCAGGCGCGTGCCCGAGGTCATCATCGGGCCGGCCGATTCCTCTTCCTCCTCGTGAACTGGAAGCTTGGCCTTTTCCTCGGCCAGCTTGCGGTCGATCCAGGCGGCGATGAAGGCCCAGGCGACATAGCCGAGCAGGGCGACGACGCCGACGTTCAAGAGCACCCTGAGGCCGAACTGGGCGATCGGATATTCCTGCGCGGTGGAGAAGATGTTGACGCCGATGACCATGGCGAAGGCGAGGAGCGAGACCACCAGAACGGCCATCGAGATGACCCGCTTCAGGACCCGGCGGTCGCGCATCACGGCAGGCGAGTGCTCGACCGCTTCCTCAATGGCCTCCGCCTCGGCCTCTGCTTGTGCTTCCGCCTCGGCGTCCGTCGGGTTGCCGCCCTCGACGACCACGGAGTCGCCCTCCAGCGTGGTGCGCACGCGCTCGCCGTCGTCGGGATCGGTGACGAAGACCGCCTGCTTCTCGTGCACCACGAGCGGGACGTCGGGCGCCAGGACGCCGGTCAGGACCGCGGTCAGGTACGGATTGAAGACGAACAGGATGAAGAAGCCGATGACCGCGTCGAGCGGATCGAACGGCAGGCCGAGCAGCAGGTCGTAGGTGCCGATCAGGAAGGCCGCCAGCACATAGACGACGGCCAGCGCGTACCAGCCCCAGCCGGCCGCGCTTTCGGCCCAGCGCGGCACGATGTCGGTGCCCATCGCCACGTCGACGGAGCGCAGCAGATGGTTGCGGTAGCGCCACAGGAAGATCAGGACGGAGATGGTGAACAGGATGCCGCTCATCAGCGCGCCGAAGCGCCAGACGTCCGCGTCGACGCCCCACATGTGGCCGAGCGTTCCGAACAGGAGGAGGAACGCCCCGAGGATCGCCTGCCGCCGGGTGCCGCGCACGAAATGGGCCGCCGCCTCGTCGTCGACGGGCATGATCCGCCACTGCGGGTGCTTGGGCAGGAACACGACGCGGACGATCGCCACCGAGATCCGCGTCAGCAGGATCGCCAGCAGCACGACGATGGTGAACTCGCGGCGCTCGACATTGCCGCCCCAGATCGACAGGAACGCCAGGGCAAAACCGCCCGCGAAGGTCGCGATCGCGCCGATCCCGTGCAGAAGCTGCCCGAACGCGCGCGTCAGCTTCTCCCGCTCGGTCTGCGTCGGCGCCGCCTCGTAGCGCTCGACCATCTTCCGGGTCAGGAGCCGGTAGATGAACTCCGCGATGCCGCCGGCAAGCGACAGGCCGATGACGTAGCCAATCACCAGCACGATGCCGCCGCCGCCGACCTTGATGCCGAGCTTCGCATCCATCAGCCGGATGTATTCGCTGAACAGGTGGCCGGCGCGCCCCAGTGTCGCCGCAAGGCTGTCGCGCAGGGCCACCATCCTGGTCTTGATGACGGTGATCGACGACGCCGCGGAGGTGCCGCCGGCGGCCGCTTCGCCCGGCGCCGTCTGCGCCAGATAGTAGATCAGAAGGTCGCGGGCCTGTTCGTCCGTCAGCCGGCCGAGGAGGGCGTCGCGCTCGGTCACGGTCAGCGGCGCCAGCTTCTCCGCCGTGGCTTTCGCCGCCGATGACCCGCCGGACGAGGACGAAGAGGAGGACGAGGAGGATGTCGCCGCGGCGACCACGGAGGCCCCGCTGGCGAAGGCGGGAACCGCCAGGACCAGCATCAGTCCCGCAAGCGCCACGACCCATAGGCGCGCGGCGGTAATGCGGTCGATTGCCGCGAAACGATCAACCAAACCCATATTGCGTCTCCCCGCGTCCCCGTGACATGTCTGCCATAGTTTGCGAATATTCCTAGACCATTAAATCAGACAGTATTATTTCAGCGTGACGTGATATGTAAGCCGTTGAAATTCTGCAGGGCCACCAGAATAGCGAAAAATCGCGTGTGTGTACCGCCCGGAGGCGTTCCTTGAAGCTTGGTTTGTCCCCTCTTTCGGCCGTGGTTCTGGCCGCGTTCGTCGTTGGCGGCTGTGCCGGCAAGCCGACGGGCGTGCTGATACCATTCTCCGAGCCGGTTGCCGGGACGGATACCGTCGATATCCTGGTGGCGACGACGCGCGACCCCGATACCGCCGAGCCGGGCATGATGTTCTCCGGCGCCCGCGCCACGCGTCCCGGTTTCGCCGACATCGCCGTATCGATCCCGCGCGACCGCAAGATCGGCGAGGTGCAGTGGCCGAAGCGCATGCCGCCCGACCCCCAGACGGACTTTGTCACGATCCGCGCCGACCGGATCGACGAGGACATGGCCGTCCGGACGTTCAACGAGCGCCTTTCCGCCTCAAAGAGCAAGCAGGTGCTGGTCTTCGTCCACGGCTACAACAACCGGTTCGAGGACGCCGTCTACCGCTTCGCCCAGATCGTTCACGATTCCGGCGCCGACGTCGTCCCGGTCCTGTTCACCTGGCCCTCCGCCGGCCGGCTCGTGGCCTATACCTACGACCGCGAGAGCGCGAACTATTCGCGTGATGCGCTGGAGCGCATGCTGACGCTGATGGCTACCGACGGCCAGGTGAACCAGATATCGATCCTCGCCCATTCCATGGGCAACTGGCTGACGCTGGAAACGCTGCGCCAGATGGCGATCCGCAACGGTCACATCGATCCGAAGATCACGGACGTGATGCTGGCGGCGCCGGACGTCGACGTCGACGTGTTCCGCACGCAGGTCGCCGTGTTCCACGATCCCAAACCCCGATTCACGCTGTTCGTCTCGCGCAACGACAAGGCGCTGGCCGTGTCGAAGCGGATCTGGGGCAGCTCGGCGCGTCTCGGCGCGATCGATCCCAATCAGGAGCCCTATCACGAGCAGCTCCGCGCCGACGGCATCACGGTGGTCGACCTCACCGGCGAGAAGACGGAAGACCGCACCCATCACGCGACCTTCGCCGAAAGTCCGGAATCGGTGAAGCTGATCGGCGCACAATTGTCCGGCGGCCAGGACCTGTCGACCTTCGAGGTGACCGCATCCGACCGCGTCGGCCAGATCGTCACGTCGACGGGCACCAGCATCGGCGCGGCGGCGAGCATGGTGGTCACGGCCCCGATGGCGATCGTCGACCCGCGCGCCCGCGATTCCTACCAGCAGCAGGCCGACCAGTTCAACGCGTCGGTCAACGAGACCCTGTCCAGCACCGGCGGCCTCGTCTCCGTCGATGGCTCCTCGGAGCCGCGCAATCCCGACGAGGAGGTCCCCGCTGCCGATCATTAGGCCGCTTGCGGATGCGGTTATTCCGTCAGCCGCGCGTCCCACCGGCCGGACCGCACCGCGTCGGCGACGAGCCGCAGGATGACACCGCGCACCGTTTCGAGGGCATAGGTCGGCGGCCGGTCCGACAGTTCGCACACATAGAGCGTCCGCCACAGTTCGGGCCCGACGATCGGGCGCGCGTGCAGGCGCCCCGACTGCAGGTGTTCCTGAACGAACAGGGTGGTCCCGATCGTCGCGCCGAGGCCGGCGAGCAGGGTACCGGTGATCGCCTGTACCGAGTTCATCTGCACGATCGCCCGGGATTCGATCTTCTTCAGCAGCCCGACATCGCGCAGGATTGCCCGGGCCGCCACGCCCTGGCGCAGGGAAATGACCGGCAGGTCGAGCACCTCGTCGAAGCGGATCGGCGCGTCCGTGCCGCCGATGACGTCTGTCGTCCCGACACAGACCATGCGTTCCTCCAGGACCGCCTGGGTCTTCAATCGCGAATCCGCCGGCGGATTGTAGAGCAGCGCCAGGTCGATCTCCGCGGACAACAGGTGCATGAGCGTCGATCCGGACAGGCTTTCGGTCAGCGCCAGCCGCACCTTCGGGTAGTCCGCGACGATTGTCCGGGCGAGATCGACGCCAATGGCCTTCACCGCCGAGAAGGCCATGCCGACGGAGACGTCGCCGGCGATCTCGCCGCTGGCTTCCAGGATGTCCTGCTCCGCGGCGTCGATCGCGTGCAGGATCGAGCGGGCATGGCCGTAAAGGCGTTCGCCGGCGGCGGTCGGTTGCATGCCCCGCGGTTTGCGTTCGAACAGGGGCGCGGAAAGCTGGCGTTCGAGGTTGGCCAGATGATGGCTCAGCGCCGAAACGGCGATCCGGAGGGTCTCTGCCGCATGTGACAGTGTCCCGTGCTCGTAGATGGCGACGAAGGTGCGGAGCTGGCGAATATCCACGATGCCCGGTCAGGTTTCTCGAATTTAGAAAGTAAGTTTATGAACTTTATGATTTTGCGACAGGCGGGACAACGCTAACGTTCGACGCAACAACGAATGCATAATCAGGAGGAGGCCCGATGGATCGGCCGTTCAAACCGCTCGACGGCGTTCGCGTCGTCGAGATGAGCCACATGATCATGGGGCCGTCCTGCGGTTTGTATCTCGCCCTCCTCGGTGCCGAGGTGATCAAGGTCGAGCCGCCCGGCGGCGACAAGACGCGCGATCTTGGCGGGATGGGATCGGCATTCTTTCCCCTCGTGAACCGGTCGAAGAAATCGATCCAGCTCGACCTGACGTCCGATGCCGGGCGTGATGCCCTGCACAGGCTGCTCGAGACCGCCGACGTCTTCGTCGAGAACTTCCGGGACGCCTCCCTGGCCCGGATGGGGGCGGATCTCGACGAGTTGCACAAGCACTATCCGCGCCTGATCGTCGCCTCGCACAAGGGCTTCCTGCACGGTCCCTATCAGGACCGCACCGCGCTCGACGAGGTGGTGCAGATGATGACCGGGCTCGCCTACATGACGGGCCCGCGGGGACGGCCGCTGCGCGTCGGCTCGTCCGCCAACGATCTGATGGCCGGTCTGTTCGGCGCGCTGGGAATCCTCGCGGCGCTGATGGAGCGCGACCGGACGGGCGAGGGCCGGCACCTGCGCATCGGCCTGTTCGAGAACAGCCTGCTGCTCGTTGCCCAGCACATGATCCAGTTCGACATGACCGGCAAGGCCGCGCCGCCGATGCCCGAGCGGGACTTTTCCTGGCCGGTCTACGACATCTTCAACACTGCCGACGGGCGCCAGATTTTCGTCGGCGCGGTCAGCGAAGGCCAGTGGCACAGCCTGTGCGATCTGCTCGGCCTCGACGCGTTCCTGAACGATCCGCGCCTGAAGACCAAGATGGACCAGATCAACGCGCGGGACTGGACATTGCCTGTGATAGGCGAAGCCATCGCCACCCGCCAGTCGGCCGATCTGGCTGCCGAGTTCGAAGAGCGGGGGATCCCGTTCTCGCCGATCGCGCGGCCGGAGGACATGTACGAGGATCCGCATGTGATGCGGCCCGGCGGACTGGCGACCTCGACGATGCCGGACGGACGCAGCTTCCGCGCCCCGTCGCTGCCCTTCGAGGTCGACGGCCATATGTTCGATCATGCCGGCGACGTCGCGGCGGTCGGCGCGAATACCGACGAGATCCTCGGCGCGCTGGGCCTGAGCGAGAGCGAGATCGCGGCCGCCAGCGGCAACGGCGAGGAGGCGGTCGCATGAGGGACGTGGCGGCGATCTACCCCGACGACCGCGTCACGCTGCGCGAAGTGGGCCTGCGCGACGGTCTGCAGCTCGTGAAGGCCTTTCCCGGGACGTCTGCGAAAGAGGACTGGATCGCCCGCGAATACGCCGCCGGGGTGCAGCATTTCGAGATCGGGTCGTTCCTGCCGCCGTCGCGCTTTCCGCAGTTCGCCGACGTCGGCGTGCTGATCGAGCAGATCGCCGGTCTGGATGGTGCATATTCCGCCGCGCTCGCCCTGAACGACCGCGGGGCGGCGAATGCGCTGGAAACGCCGCTCGACGAGATCGTTTGCGTGGTGTCGGCCACGGAAGAACACAGCCTTGCCAATGCGCGCCGGTCGCGCGCCGAGGCGATCGGACTGGTCCGGACGGTTGCCGCCATGCGGGCCGAGTCCGGCCGCGACCCGATCATCAATGTCGGCCTGGCGATGGCCTTCGGCTGTTCGATTTCCGGCGCCGTCGATCCCGCCGAGGTGGTGCGGCTCGCCGAGGCCTGTCTGGAGGCCGGCGCCGATATCGTTGGCATCGCCGATACGGTGGGCTACGCCGGGCCGAAGCAGGTCGGCGACCTGTCCGCGTCGATCGCCAAACTGTGTGGCGACCGGCCGTTCATCGTTCATCTGCACGATACCCGCGGCATGGGCATCGCCAATGCCTCCGCCGCGCTGGATGCCGGCGCCCGGGTGCTCGACGGATCGCTTGGCGGCCTTGGCGGCTGCCCCTTCGCACCCGGCGCGACGGGCAATGTCGTGTTCGAGGATCTCGTCTATCTTTGCGAGTCGAAGGGTTTCCGGACCGGGATCGATCTCGACGCGCTGATCGGCATCCGCGAGATCCTGCAGACCGAGATGCCCGACGAAGTGCTTTACGGAGCCCTGGCGCGCGCGGGAGCGCCGCCCAACCTGGACTGGCGGCCGTAAAGGCCGTCGCTTAAGAAACCAAGCCCACGGAGGAAACTATGGGAAAGACCACCACCTTCATTGCCGCATTGACGATTGCCGCGTCGACGGCGACGCTGGCGCAGGCCGCCACCGAGATGCGCTGCAGCCACCAGCTGCCGCCGAGCCACCACATTGCCCAGGTCATCGACCGCTGGGCCGAGGCCGTCGAGACCGAGTCCGGCGGTGAGATCGACGTGCAGATCTTCGGCGCCAACAGTCTCGTCGGCGCCAAGGAGAACATCGTCGCGGTCGCCAAGGGCGACATCGAGTGCGCCTATTCGGTGAACTTCCAGTGGGGCAAGACCCTGCCGATCATGAACGTGACGCTGGCCCCGTTCGCTTTCGGCGACATTGAGATCTGGAAGAAGTGGCCGGAGTCGGAGGCCGCCGCCTTCCTCGGTGACAAGCTGCTTGAGAAGGGCGTCCGCAACGTCAACTGGCTGTTCACCACGAACACCTCGACCTTCACCCACAACGACTCGTTCCTGGTGAAGCCGGAGGACTTCTCGGGCCTGAAGATCCGCGGCCTGACGCCGACCTTCGACGCCTCGCTCGCAGCCCTCGGCGCCGCCCCCTCGGCCATGCCCGGCTCCGAGGTCTACCAGGCGCTCGCGACCGGCGTGATCGACGCCGGCCTCACCGATGTCGCCGCCGCCGTGTCGCGCAAGTACTACGAGGTGCAGGACCACTTCACGATCCTGCCGGTCATCAGCGTCTACTTCCACGGCTACGTGAATCCGGCCTGGTACGACGGCCTCTCGGACAAGTCCAAGGCCGCGCTCGCGACCGCCGGCCAGCAGGCCGCCCTGTGGGCGATCGAGGCATCGGAAGCCGCCGGGTCGGCCGCGCCGGGCCAGCTCGAGGAGAAGGGCGCGCAGGTGCACGTCAACACGCCGGAGGAGAACGCCGCGCTCGAGGCGATCATGCGGCCGGCCTTCGACGAGAAGTTCCTCTCCGACGACCCCGACAGCAAGAAGCTGATCGAGCTGCTCGGCCAGCTCTAGCAGCTGGGACCGGGCACCGGCCGGAAACGATGCTGGGACCGATATGAAACCATATGACGACGGGGGGGAAACGACACTTTCCCCCCTCGGACCGACCCGGATCGTGTCCTGGCTGGTGCGGCTGTGCGGCGCCCTGAGCACGGCCCTCATCGTGGTCATCCTGGCGGTCATCTCCTATGCCATCGTCCAGCGCTATGTCCTTGGTAAGCCTTTGTTATGGGCCGACGAGCTGAACGGCTACCTGCTCGTCGCCATGGTCATGCTCGGCGCCGCGGAGGCGCTGCGCCGCGGCGATCACATCGCCATCGACCTCATCGCCTCCCGCATGAGAAGGGGCGGCGCCGCGCTCCTCTCCGTGTGGGGAAACCTCGCCGTTATCGCCTTTTCGGCGGTGCTTGGCTGGAGTGCGTGGGAATCCATCGCGTTTGCGTACGATTTCGGCTCCTATTCGCCCGGTCACATGGAAATCGCGATGTGGATTCCGATGATCCCGATCCTGGCCGGCTCCGGCCTCCTGGTGCTGACGGCGCTGGTTCGCATTCTTGAGGCAGTCACCGGCAAGGGGCTGAAATGACTGTCATTCTCGTCTTCGGCGGCCTGATCCTTCTGCTCCTGTCGGGCATGCCGATCTTCGCCGCACTGGGCCTGACGGGCATGGCGATCCTCGCCCTTGCCGAGGGCAGCGTCTCCAGTGTCGCCGATACCGTCTTCTCGCACCTCGACAGCTCGATCCTGGCGGCGATCCCGCTGTTCGTCTTCATGGCGCAGGTGATGATCCACGCCCGCGTCATCGACGATCTCTACGACATGGCGAATACCGTCATCGGTCACATCCGCGGCGGTCTCGGCGTGGCGACGGTCGCTTCCTGCACAATTTTCGCAGCGATTTCAGGTTCTTCGGTGGCGACTGCGTTGTCCATCGGATCGAGCGCCGTGCCGCAGATGAAGCGTTTCGGCTATCCCGAGCGCGACGCGCTGGGCGTCATCGCCGCCGGCGGCACGCTTGGTATCCTGATTCCGCCGTCAGGCCCGATGATCCTCTACGCCATCGTCTCCGAGGTCTCGATCGGTGCGCTGTTCCTCGCCGGCATGGTGCCCGGTCTTCTGATGGCGCTGGTCTTCGCGGTCTACTGCGTCATCAGCGCGGGCGCGCGCGGTGTCGGGGCGCCGGCCTGGGCGGGATGGTCGAAATCCCTGATCGCCATTCGCCGCGCGATCTGGGCCGTCCTCGCGCCGCCGCTGGTGATGGGCGGCATCTACTTTGGCGTTTTCACCGCGTCGGAGGCCGCCGCGGCCGGATCCGTCTACGCGTTGCTGGTCGCCCGGTTCGCCTATCGGCGGCTCACTCTGCGCGGCGTTTTCGAGTGCGCCTACAAGACGATGCGCACCTCGCTGATGGTTTTCATGATCATCGCCGGCGCCGCCGTCTTCGGACACGCCATCACCATCATCCGGCTGCCGGTCGGTCTCACCGAGGCCGTGGTGGAAATCGGGCTCGGCCCCCTCGGATTCATCGTCTGCGTGATGCTGCTGATCTTCGTGATGGGAATGTTTCTGGAGACCATCTCGATCATCCTCATCACCACGCCGATCCTGCTGCCGACCATCGTCCAGCTCGGCATCGACCCGGTCTGGTACGGCGTGTTGCTGATGCTCAACCTGGAGCTGGCGCTGATCACCCCGCCGGTAGGCATGAACCTTTTCGTCATAAAGGGCATCACTGACGCGCCGCTATCGGAGGTGGTGCGCGGCGCGCTGCCTTACGTGCTGCTGCTCGTCGGTGGTCTAGCGGTGTTGATCGCGGTTCCCGACCTCGCCACCTGGCTGCCCTACAGCGCCGGTTTCGGACGCTAGCCGGTCCGGCCGCCCCGTCCTCAGCCGGTCGCCTCACATTCGCGTTCGATCTTGGCGCCGAGGTCGTCCAGATGCGTCTCGGGAACCCGGACTTCGTCGAGAAGATAGATGTCCTCCCCGACATACGCGGATATCGCGCCAAGGACGTTGCGTGCGGACCGGCATTGGCCGTTGCGGATCAGTTCGCGGATCAGGTGATCTGCCTTGACGATCGGAGCCGTCCGCGATTCCTCGAAGCGGCGCACCAGCCGCTGCCAGTAGCTGGCCTGTCCGAGCGACTCCTCGATCGTCTTGATGACGAAATCGGGAATGTCGTAGAGCGACTCGGATTCAGGGGTATCCGCGCTCAGTTCCGTGGCCGCGTTCATCAGCACCACGGCGGCGCGGCGGGTGACGTCGCTCTTCGGCCCGAACAGGTGCTTGAGGTGATCGTAGAGGATCGCCGCGTGCATCAGCTTCTGGATCTGATGCGGTTTCGACAGCCGTTCCAGATCGTCGAGATAGGAGGGCGTCAGCGTTTCGGGAACGGATGTCGGAATCCAGATGTCGATCCGGTTATCCGGTTCGCCGATCTTGTTGAGCGCGAACAGCCGCATCGACAGCGTAACGGTGGTATCGATTTCAGGCGTGGAAGGGAGGGGCTCTGCATCGTCTTCTTCGCTCGAGTCACTGTCGGCGGCCGTCTTGAAATTGAACTCGAGAATGGCGCGATTGCCCGATGTATCGAGGGAGTTCACGACCTCGAAGCGCCAGAACCGGCCGCTTCCATTGCAGGCTTCGAACTTTTCGGGAGGTAACGGTTCCAGCCGCACGAAATTGCCCGGCGCCGTTCTGAGGTAGAGCGTGACATCTTTGACCTTGAATGAGTCCTCGTCGACGATACAGAAACGGAAGTTCTGCGCCTGGGCGAAAGCGAGCGAGGCGGGCAGAACCAGGGCGAGAAGTCCCGATGCACAGAACAGGAACGCCCGTGCGAGCCCGGAACCGGCCGACCGATAGACGCCACGCATATGCGCCTCCTTAGTTTTTCGCATCCTTGTTCACGGACAGGCCAAGCATCGATGCAATGAGAACGAGCGATCCGTTCCGGATCGTTGCGAAGAAGGATCGCAGCGCCTCTGTCTGCCCTTCGATCGGCGAACCGATCATCGTGTTCGCGATCCAGCGCCCGTCGCTTGTCTGCCAGACCAGGAGCTGGTAGGCGGCGAGTACCAGAAACAGAACCGCCATCGAGATCCAGAAGACGCGGCGGGTGCGTCTCAGCGGAGCGCTCAGTGCCAGGACGAAAACGCCGACATAGGGCATGATCTGGACGGCCATGCTGCTGTCGGAGTGCCAGATATCGGCGATCGAAACGGCGAAGTCGACGATCCGGAACGTGCCGGTGACCGATTCAGCCGCCGTCGTCAGCAAGAGGCCGGCGGCGAGCAGAAGCACCAGGACGCAGGCGAAGAAGAAGACGAAGATAAGCCGGGAATCGCGTTCGGTCCCATTCGCGCCGGCGTGGGACGCACTGGCCGCGTCGTCCGGGGGTGCGGCGTGCCCCATGGAAGGGTTGGCACCGGTGTCGCTCACCGTTTCCCCCGTCGACGCACGTCAATGGACTGTCTCACCGCATGTGGCATCACTTGCAGATCCTCGCTGCGATGCGGCACCGGCCGTACCGGATACAACCAACGATACCTATCACATTTTGCCGACTTTACAAAGGCGGTGCATCGAATAACCTAAGTTTTCATTGTTTTATTGCCTAGAGGAAGGCTCGACGAAATCTCTTTTACATCAGCATGTGCAGGGAAAAATCGAAAAATATAACAGTGTCAATGTGATTCGTTAAGTTCGAGAATGGGGGTTATGATCTAACAGGAGAAGCGTAATTCGAATATCGCTTTATCTGTCATATTGAACGTCATGATGTGGAATGAGGGGGAGATATTAATTCAAGGAATAAATCTCATTGATGCGCTGAGACTCTGCTTGAGGAATTAGTAATCCTACCTTTTGAGTTGAATAATTAGAAAATTTGATGGTATTCCAAAATGAGGAAGAGAAATAGATCGCCCGAACTGAATTAAGACGACTTGCAAACCGGCCTAGCAAATAGATAAACTCCAATCCAATGGCGTCGTCACGCAAAGGGACGTGTCGGGATGCGGTCCATCATCAAAGGCCGAATTGCTGTCGCCGGCAACCGTCTGGCGAGCCGTGCCGGAGTGGTTATCCTCACGATCGTCTTGGGTGCCGGGACTGCTTATCCGCAGGATGGGAGTCCGGATCCCGCGAGCACCCTGGCGCAGGCCCGAACACTGATGGAAACCGGGCCGATTGCGGCGGCATCCTTCAGCTCTCTCATTATCCTCTTCGTCCTCGCCGTCCTCATCGAGTCGGCGCTGGCTGTGATCTTCAACTGGCGCCTGTTCCTTGAGATGTTCAACGGGCGCGGCGTGAAAACCCTGGTGGCGATCCTGGTGTCCTGGGTCGTCGTCGTCACCTTCGATCTCGACCAGAAGGTTTTCGAGGCGCTGCTCGCCGCCTACGGCATTACGGGTGAGCAGACAGACCGGACAATCGGTATCATCCTGACGACGCTGATCCTGGCTGGCGGTAGCGGCGGGGTGAACAGGATCCTTGTCGCGCTCGGTTACCGGGAGAAGATCGACAATAAGCCGAGGGTGCCGAAGGCACCGAAGGGCGAGGCCTGGATCGCGGTACGCTTCCGGCGCGACAAGGCGACCGGTCCGATAGAGGTCAAGCTGCAGAAGCTCGGCCAGCGCACCGCCAGTTCGCCGCCCGAGCTCGCCGCGATCGTCGCGCCGGTCGGCTTCTGGTACCGGCTCTGGTCGGTGTTCTTTCTCGACCGGAACCGCTTTCCACCGACGGCCGGAGAGAGCGTGAAGCCGGGTTTCGAATATCAGATCCGGATCGACGCCAGGGATGCGCAGGGCAAGCGCATTCCGTGTGCGCTCGACGACAGGACCTATTGCTTCGCCGACGGGGCGGTCATCGATTTCGACATCACGTTGTGACCGCCGGCGGGCCGCAGATAAGAAGGTCGGGAACTGTGAAGTACGCGGCGGGGGCCGTGTCTGAAGGAAGTTGGTTCGGGGCAGATAAGGCGGGGCTGAGGACAGCCGTTCCGCGCCGGAACGGCGCAGGGGAGGACTCCCATGGCCAATGCGCCTTTACGGATCATGGTGAAGCTTGCCGGCGACGCGCCGGGACGATTCAGTCTCGGGCTCGGCCGCGCGGCCGTCCAGCTCGATACCGAGCCGCTGTTCACGAATATCCCCGGTGATGCGGCCGATGGTCTGGGCATCGCCGGCGGCGGCAGCTGGCATATCGCGTCCGTCGATCCGTCGCTGGGGATCGCAGGCGATCTCAACGCCTGGGACCTGTGCCACAAGGCGATGACCGGCGGGATCGGCGTCGCCGGCACGAAGGTGACCTTCGCCGAACCCGATTTCGAGCAACGCTGGCCTGTCGGCGACGACAAGGCTCTCGTCGATCGCACGCTCGGCCTGTCGGTAAGGGGCGATCCGCCGGACAGCGACCTTCCGTTCGATCCCGACAATTACTTCTGGTTTCGGGACAGCGACCATTCGCAGCTCGAAGCAGCCCGTGACGCCGTCGGCAAACCGGCGGCGGCCGACCGGGTCCGTATCGCCCATTTCGACACCGGCTACGATCCGAACCACACGACGTTGCCGCGGCATCTCGACCGCCGCAATCAGGCGAACTTCGTCGAGGGCAACGGCAAAGGCAGCGCCGTCGACGAGACGGAAGGCTTCTTCACCAATCTCGGACACGGCACCGGAACGCTGGGTATTCTGGCCGGCAGCGGGTTCGAGGGACGTGATCTTGGTGGGGCGCCGAACGCGACGGTCGTGCCCGTCCGCGTTGCCAACTCCGTCGTGCTCTTCTTAAACAGCGCGATCGCCCGGGCGATGGACTACGTCTACGGCCTCTGCCAGACCAAGAAGACGCGCATCCACGTCGTCACCATGAGCATGGGCGGCCTCGCCTCGCAGGCCTGGGCGGAGGCCGTCAACACGCTCTACGACGCGGGCGTGTTCATCGTCACGGCGGCGGGCAACAACTACGCCAACCTGCCGACGCGCTATCTGGTCTATCCCGCTCGGTTCAAGCGTGTGGTCGCAGCCTGCGGCGTCATGGAAGACGGGACGCCCTACGCGAATCTGCCGCCCCACAAGATGGCCGGAAACTACGGCCCGGACCGGCTGATGGGCACGGCCATGGCCGCCTTTACGCCGAACACGCCCTGGGCGCGGATCCACGCGCCCGAGACGGTCGACTTCGACGGCGGCGGGACATCGTCGGCGACCCCGCAGATCGCTGCCGCCGCCGCACTTTGGATCCAGACACACAAGACGAAGTGGGACGCCTATCCGGAAGGCTGGCAGAAGGTGGAGGCGGTGCGCGCCGCGCTGTTCGACACCGTAGAAGGGGCGGACAAGACGTTCTTCGGCAAGGGGCTGCTGCGCGCCGAGACGGCGCTCTCCCAACAGCCAAAGGCCGCAAACGCGCTGAAAAAGCAGGGCGAGGACGATGCCTTCTTCGCCCTGATCCGCGGGATCGGCGGATTGAGGGTGGCGAAACCCTCCAATTCCCAGAAGATGATCGAGCTGGAGGCCCTGCAGCTCACGCAGAAATCCCGCGTCCTCGAGGAAATTCTTGAAGAACGCGAACACGGCGCCGACGACAAGGCCAGCCGCAAGAAGCTCATGGAGGCGATGCTGGAGGAACCTGGCATCTCGGGCATCCTGCGCGACACGCTGGAAAAGATCCTCGGCTCCAATGCGAAGCCCGGTGCCGAGGCGGAGCCGGCAGAGCCGGAACGGCTTAGCGCCATCGAGGTGCGCCGCATCGAGAAGGCCATGGCGGCGAAGTCCCGCGCGCCGCAGACCCGGCGCCTGCGGATCTTCGCGTTCGATCCCCTGCTCAACACCGATCTCGGCAAGTTCTCGATTAACCAGGCCACCATCGAACTGCCGTGGGAGGATATCGAGCCGGGGCCGGTCGACGAGTATCTCGAAGTTGTCGACATCGATCCGGCCAGCAACGCCGCCTACCAGCCCGTCGATCTCAACGATCGCGCGCTGCTCGCCGAGGACGGGCTCGAACGGCTTGAGTCCGATCCGCAGTTCCACCAGCTCATGACCTATGCGGTCGCGCGCAAGACGATCGGCCATTTCGAGCAGGCGCTCGGCCGGGTCGCGCTCTGGGCGCCGCGGCGGCTGGAATGGAAGAAGGCGGACAAAACGACCGGCAAGCGTCACACCGCGTATTTCGAGCAATACGTGAAGCGCCTGCGCATCTATCCCCATGCGTTGCGCGAGGCGAACGCCTATTACAGCCCAGCCAGGAAGTCCCTTCTGTTCGGCTACTGCAACGCGCCGGGCGACGTCGAACTCGCCGGCGAGAACCTGCCGGGCGGTCTCGTCTTCACCTGCCTCTCATACGACATCGTCGCGCACGAGACCTCGCACGCGCTGCTCGACGGCCTGCACAGGCGTTACATCGAGGCGACCAACGCGGATATGCTCGCTTTCCATGAGGCATTCTCGGATATCGTTGCGCTGTTCCAGCATTTCACGCATCCCGAAGCGCTGCGACACCAGATCGCACACACACGCGGGCGGCTCGACCTGCCCAACGAACTGGCCGATCTCGCCAAGCAGTTCGGCCACGCTCTCGGACAGCGCCAGAGTCTGCGCACAGCGCTCGACATGGTCGAAGTCGAGGATGCGCACGGTCGCAAGACGACCCGCGTCAAGCGTCTGGACGATGTCGGAGACGAACCGCACGATCGCGGCGCCGTTCTCGTCGCCGCCGTTTTCGAGGCCTTCATCGAGATCTACAAGGCACGCAGCAGCGACCTGATCCGCATCGCCACGCAGGGGACCGGCGAACTGCCGATGGGCGCGATCCATCCCGACCTCGTCGACCGTCTGGCGCGGGAGGCGAGCAGGGCCGCGGGGCATGTCCTGCGCATGGTGATCCGCGCGCTCGACTACTGCCCGCCTGTCAGCCTGACCTTCGGCGACTTTCTGCGGGCGATGGTGACCGGCGACACAGATCTGGAACCCGTGGATACCTACGGCTACCGGGTCGCGCTCGTCGCCGCGTTCCGGCGCCGGCGGATCTATCCGGAGGGCGTGACCAGCCTGTCGCCGGAAAGCCTGCGATGGGACCCGCCCGAAGCGCTCCGGTTCAATATCCGCGACGGTCTCGACAAGCTTGACCTCGGCTGGAAGCTCAGGACCGATCGGCGCGACGCCTTTTACAAATCGCGCCGCGATGCCGCCATGCTGCGAAACTGGCTGTCAGAGAAGTTCGCCCGGGACCTGCCCGACGAACTGCGGGCCGAGAACATGGAGCTTCTGGGTTTCTCGCTGAACGAGCGCACGCGTGACGGCACGGCGAAGATTTCGTCTTTCGAGGTTCATTCCGTGCGTCCGGCCCGGCGGATCGGGAAGCACGGTCAGGAACTGCGCGACGTCATTATCGAGATCACGCAGCGCAGCTACGCGCCGGACCGTCAGACCCTTCGCGGCGGCGCGACCTGGATCGTCGACGGCGAGACCGGCGATATCCGCTACTGCGTGCGCAAGCGTGTCGACAATCCGTGGCGCATCGCACAGGAGTCGACATTCATGCGGGAGCGGGACGGCCTTGCCGCTAACTATTTCAGCGACCCGGAGGGCGCCGAGCCCTTCGCCGTGGCACACCGGGCCGGATAGGGGAGCGGAACGATGGCGAAAGCGCCGAGCAAATACCGCGCGAAGATCCGCATGTACCGGCACGGGCTGGGAGACTGTTTCCTGATCACGCTGCCGGCCGGTCGCGGCAAGACTTTCAACATGGTGATCGATTGCGGCGTGATCCTCGGGACACGCGATCCGAAGGACAAGATGACAGCCGTCGTCGACGACCTGGAGAAAGCAACAGGTGGCCGGATCGATGTGCTTGCGGTCACCCATGAGCACTGGGACCACATCTCGGGTTTCTTGCAGGTGGAGGACTGGAAAGAGCGCTTCGACATCGGCGAGGTCTGGTTTGCCTGGACAGAAAACCCCGACGACGATCTCGCGCGCGAACTCGACAGGTACAAGGACAAGGCTCTCGCGCTCCTGATGACGGCGGCCGGGCACATGCGGCTCAAGGGTGCCGGCGTCGCCGACGAGGTCGACAGCATTCTCGGCTTCTACGGAGTAGGCTCCGGCGATCTGGGTGTGGACGGAGCGGTGCTGGGCGCCCGTTCGACACGGGATGCCCGCGAGAAGATCCGCGAGCTCGGCCCGGTGCGCTACCGCATGCCGGGGGAAGATCCGATCAGCCTCGTCTCCGACGACGGCCCGCGCGTCTACGTGCTTGGCCCGCCGCACGATGCCAGTAAGATCAAGCGCTACGCACCGTCGACGGCCCATCCGGAGACCTACCATCTGGCAGCGGCCGATCCCGGCTTGCCGCTCTCCGGCGCGTTCCGGCGTTATGACGAGGACTCACCCTTCGCGCCCGATAAGAGCATTCCGCTCGATCGCGCCCCGAGCATGCCATTCTTCGCCAGGCACTACTGGGGCGACGCGGTGCTCTCCGATCTGTGCGACGAGGCGGATGCGAGTGAGTGGGGCATTGAAGACCGCGAGACAAACGCCGCCCTGCGGAACCAGAGTTGGCGGCGGATCGACGATGCCTGGCTCGGTCTTTCGCCGGACCTCGCCCTCAAGCTCGACAGCGCCACCAACAATACGAGCCTGGTACTCGCGATAGAACTCGAGCCCGGCGGCGACGTGCTGTTGTTCGCCGGCGATGCTCAGGTCGGCAACTGGCTGTCCTGGCATGATGTCGAATGGAAGGACGATGACGAAGAGGTCGTCCTGACAGGCACCGACCTTGTCAAGCGCACCTTGCTCTACAAGGTCGGCCACCATGGCAGTCACAATGCCACCCTGAAGGATAAGGGGCTGGAGCTGATGCGCAATCCCGGCCTCATGGCGCTCGTCCCCGTCGACCACGAGATGTGCAAGAAGAAGCACTGGGACGAGATTCCGCGGCCGAGCCTGATGGAACGGCTGCATGAGAAGGCGAAGGGCAGGGTGCTGCGCTCCGACGAGAGCCGCGAGATCGCCGATGCCCGCGATCCGGCAGTTATCGACGAGAAGGCGTGGAAGGCTTTCGCGAAGCAGGTGAAGACGGCGCCGTCGACGATCGAGGGAACAGACGGCAAGGACCGTCCGCTCTGGTACGAAGTGACAGTCTAGTCGCCCGGAGGCGCGCTACTTCCACATGCCGCGCATCTGCGCACCGATATCGACGGAGGCCTTGGCGGGCGTATGCGTATCGGTCGTCTCGTCTGCCACCGGCCAGGCCGTCACCGCGAAGTGGTCCAGTGCGGTGTCGGGGATAAACCGTGTGCGCGCTGCATAGACGTGACGGTCGCCGCGTCCCGATTGCCCGGAGGTGTAGAAGCGCTGCGGCACGATCATGTCGAGCCGATCACGAGCACGCGTCATCGCCACATAGAGCAGCCGGCGCTCTTCCTCGGTTTCCTCGGTGCTGCCGACGGCGAGGTCGGAGGGGATGCAGCCGTCGACGGTGTTCAGGACGAAGACGGACGTCCATTCCTGTCCCTTGGCCGAATGGATCGTCGACAGAATCAGGTAGTCGTCATCGAGCAATGGTGCGTCGGCAAGGTCGCTCGTCGCCTGCGGTGGGTCGAGCGTCAGCTCGGTCAGGAAGCGTTCGCGCGAGGGATAGCCGGACGAGATCTGCTGGAGCTGCAGGATATCGGCCAGCCGCATCGCCGCGTCCTCGTGCAGGCGCTCCAGATGAGGCTCGTACCAGCGGCGCACCGCCTCCATCTCGGCCGGCCAGCCGGCGAGCCCTGTGCGCAGATGCGTCATCAGCGCGGTGAAGGCGTGCCAGTCCTCCGCCGGCACGCGCGACGGCGGCGCCTCGGGTAGGGTCTCGTTCGCCGCCTGCATGGCGTCGAGCAGCCGCGAGGCGTTCGCCGGTCCAATGCCCGGAATGAGCTGGAGCACCCGGAAGCCCGCGACACGGTCGCGCGGGTTCTCGCCGAAACGCAGCACCGACAGCATGTCCTTGATATGGGCGGCCTCGAGGAATTTCAGTCCGCCGAACTTGACGAAAGGAATATTCCGGCTCGTCAGTTCCACTTCCAGCGGCCCGCTGTGGTGCGAGGCCCGGAACAACACCGCCTGCTTCTTCAGGTCGATCCCGCCCTCGCGGTTCTCCAGGATCTGCTCCACCACGTAGCGCGCCTGGTCGGCTTCGTCCTTGACGCTGACAAGCGCCGGACGGTCGCCGCCGGTGCGCTCCGACCACAGGTTCTTGGTGAAGCGTTCCTCGGCGAGGTCGATCACCGCATTCGCAGCGGCCAGAACTGGTTTCGTCGACCGGTAGTTCTGGTCCAGCGTCACCATGTCCGCCGGCGGCGAGAAATGGCCGGGGAAATCGAGGATATTGCGGACGTCGGCGGAGCGGAACGAATAGATCGACTGCGCGTCGTCGCCGACCACGGTCAGACCCCGTCCGTCGGGCTTCAGGCCGAGCAGGATCGCCGCCTGCAGGCTGTTGGTGTCCTGGTACTCGTCGACGAGCACGTGATCGAAACGGGATCCGATATCCTGGGCGATCGCCGGCACCCCCATCATCTGCGCCCACCACAGCAGCAGATCGTCGTAGTCGAGGACGTTCTGCGCCTGCTTGGTCTCGACATAGGCACCGAACAGCGCCTGCAGCTCGTCCTTCCACGTCGCGCACCAGGGGAAATGCCGGGTCAGGATCTCGTCGAGCTCGGCGCGTGTGTTGACGGTGCGCGAATAGATCGCGAGGCACGTCCCTTTCGCGGGGAACCGCTTCTGCGTCTTCGAAAAGCCGAGCTCGTGCCGCACGAGGTTCATCAGGTCGGCGGAATCGCCGCGGTCGTGGATCGTGAAGGCCGGATCGAGGCCGATCGTCGGGGCGAAGTCGCGCAACAGCCGCGCGCCGACACCGTGGAAGGTCCCCGCCCAGCTCAGACCACTTACGAGCGCCGAGGCGTTGGCGCCGAGCGCCTTCGCCGCGATACCCTCGGCGCGGCGGGTCATCTCCTGTGCCGCGCGCCGGGTGAAGGTCATCAGCAGGATCCGGCGCGGGTCGGCACCCCTGACCAGCAGGTGCGCGACGCGGTGGGCGAGCGTGTTGGTCTTGCCGGATCCCGCGCCGGCGATGACGAGCAGCGGGCCGGGAACGTCTCCGGTTTGCAGGCCGAATTCTACCGCCCGGCGCTGGTCGGGGTTCAAGGCGTCGAGATAGCCCGCCGAACCGCCGGGTGCCGTGACGACACGCGCCTGGGCGGACGGGACCGAATCAGATGATTGCCGCATGCAGGCCAGCAAGCACGGCTTTTCGCCGGATCGCAATCGTTATGCGTCGGCGTTATGCGTCGGCATTGGGAGGCGGCGTCATGAGGCGGGCGGCTCCGGCGGGTCATCTGCGCTTATCGCCACGTCGCTGACCGAGCCGGTCTCCGCCAGCGGCACGATGGCGAGACGCTTCAGCGCGCCGGTTGTCTGCACGGCGAGCTCCGGCGTGTCCGAGGTGAGGCTGAGCAACAGCCGGTGGCCAAGATGGAACTGGCCATCGTAGTCGTAGTAGATCCGCACCCTGTCGTCGTCCTGCGCGCCCTTCAGGGTGAAGCTCAGCCGGAATGTCTTCGGAAAACCGCCCTCCGGCGCCGACCAGACGGAGGCGCGCTCGCGGGCATAGGTCACCTCACCCTTCTTCAGCGATCCGGGTGTGGCGGTGACAGGTGTGCCGGCGGCAGGCGCCCCGGTTTCCTCGGCGAAGAACCAGAATTCGGGCAGGTTGAGATAGCCCGCGCCTTCGCCGCTGATCATGGCGGCCGCGCGACCGATGGCCTCCTCGTCGTCACCGAGCCCGAGGAAAGCGGCGATCTGCGCGACGCAGGCTTGCGGGTTCTCGGTCGCCTGCTCGTAGTTGATCAGCAGGACCGGCGCGTCGACCGTCTCGAGAAACGTGAAGATCGACTGGTAGCTCTTCAGCGCCTCCTGAATCGCGGCGGACAGCGTACCGCCGGTCCGCGCCACGACGCTCATGCCGCGCGACAGGGGATGGCGGATCACGAACAGGTAGTGCGGATTCCTGAGGCTGGGATGGAACTTGTCCATCACCAGCGAGGCTTCCGGGAACTTGAAACCCCATAAGGGATGGGCCGCATCGCGACTCTTCGCGAGATCGGCGAAATCCGCGAAGTTCTTGTTGTTGACGATGCGCTGGACCTTCGTGTCCTCGTGGTTGAAGCCGAGATCGTCGCCCATGTAGAGGCCGAGGCCGCGCAGCACGCCGGAAACCATCGAGGTGCCGCCGCGGGCGACGCCGAGGACAACGGCGGTGCGTGGCGCGCCGGGCTTCAGGCTCGTGTCGCGCATCACGGCGCAGGCGCCCTTGCGGCCGGTTCCCATGACGGTGCGGCGTCCGGTCGACTCGTCGACCACGGTCGAGCTGTAGGCGGGGTTGTTCACCGTGTTGACGCGGCGGGCGTCGACCTGCGGTTGCCGCAGGGCGCCTTTCACGCGGCGCAGGACGCTCTTCAGATTCATGCGCGCGCTCCGTAAGCGATCCGTCGGGTGCCGGCGGCGGTCATTCATACGCCTCCAGAAAGGCGCTGAACTGCCTGAACTGATCGTCCCACGAGGTCGCCTGCGCCAGATCGAAGCCCTTCCGCCGGCGCGCCTCCACCTCCGGTCCACCGTCAAGCACGGTCATCAGCGTCCCGGCGATGCTGTCGACATCGAGGTCGCAGAACCAGGCGATCTCCTCGGACATCAGCCATTCGTTGTTCGGACCGCGATTGATCACCAGCGAACTGTCGCAGGCCATCGCCTCCAGCGGCATCAACGACAGGTTGGTTAGCGACAGCACGAGCGCGGCATCCGACTGGCTCAGCATGTCGGCAAGCTTTGCCGGCGAGACCACGCCGGCGTCCTCGTGCGGGAAGGGGATGTCGTACTTGCCGAGATCGGCACCGGCCAAGAGCACGCAGGTATCGCCGCGCGCCTCGCACACCTTCTTCAGCGCCAGCCCGCCGAGCTCGAAGGCGCGGCGCGGGGTCGACGGCCGCGTATAGAAGAACACCTGTTTCGGATACGTCGACGGCCGGCGCGGCGCCGGCTTGTAGATATCATGGTCGCAGGAAAACGAGATCGCCTGCGTCTTCATCCCGTAGTCGGAAGCGAGCTTGTTTTTCAGCCAGTCACCGGCGGTGATCGCGTCGAGGCCCAACGTGTAGGTCTCCTCGGCGAGATGCTGTTCGGCGCCGACCGGGTAGAAATACGGCTCGAAATCCTGGACGAAATAGATCCGGTGGGCCGCGTCCTTGAACTTCGCGACCCAGAACGCCGTCTGCCAGCCTGTGGCGATCAGGAAGCGGCTCGGCGGGATGTTCTCGCAGCCGAGTACGACCTTGGTGAACTCCAACGGCGAGAAGTGCTTGCGGATGGAAGCGAGCGCCGCATCCGGCGAGCTCCAGCCGTGCGGTGCCTTGATGGCAATCGTCTGGTTCTTCCAGCCAAGCAGCTCCAGCCCGCGCACGATCCGAAGGATGGTCGTATGGCCGCCGGAGCCGGGACCGAAATCGGGAATGACCCAAGTGATGCTGTCGCGCGGTGCGGCCGCGACCACGGCGGGGTCGCCCGTTCCCTGCTCGACGCCGAGGCAGGACTCGAGGCGGTCGAAGATCTTGTAGCCGCGATAGCTGCGCCCGATCATCTGGCCGATCGGGCCGGGCACCAGCTTGCCGAGTTCGCCGCGGCCGCGGTTCAGGGCTTCGGCCAGGCCATATCGCTGAACGTAGGCCGGCAGCTTCTGCAGTTTTTCGAGTGGGGACAGGCTCATGCGTCGGATGCCTTGCCTCGGATACCGGTCACGATCCGGCCCGCGCGCCGATGCGCAGCAGGTAACGGCCGTATTCGGTCTTCGACATCGCCTCTCCGGCGGCGATCAGTGCGTCCCGGTCGATATAGCCCTTGAAATAGGCGATTTCTTCGGGGCAGGCGACCTTCAGCCCCTGGCGGCGCTCGATTGTCTGAATGAAGGACGAGGCCTCGTGCAGGGCGTCGTGGGTGCCGGTATCGAGCCAGGCGTAGCCGCGCCCGAGCCGCGCCACCTGAAGGGTGCCCTGCTCGAGATAGGTCTGGTTGACGGTGGTGATCTCGAGCTCGCCGCGCGCCGACGGCTTCACGGCCTTCGCGATCTCCACCACGTCGTTGTCGTAGAAGTAGAGTCCCGTCACCGCCCAGTCGGAACGTGGTTTTTCCGGCTTCTCCTCGATCGACAGGGCCTTGCCTTCGTCATCGAACTCGATCACGCCGTAGCGCTCGGGATCGACGACCTGGTAGGCGAAGACGGTGGCACCCGTCTCCTGCGCAATCGCCGCATCGAGCTTTTCCGGCAGGCCATGGCCGTAGAATATGTTGTCGCCAAGGATCAGCGCGCTACGGTCCGAGCCGATGAAGTCGGCGCCGATGATGAAAGCCTGCGCCAGCCCGTCCGGGCTTGGCTGTACGGCATATTGCAGGTCGAGCCCCCACTGGCTGCCGTCACCCAGCAGCGTTTCGTAGAGCGGCAGGTGTTCGGGCGTCGAAATGATCAGAATATCGCGTATGCCGGCCAGCATCAGGACCGACAGCGGATAGTAGATCATCGGCTTGTCGTAGACCGGCAGGAGCTGTTTGCTCATCGAAATGGTCAGCGGATGCAGCCTGGTACCGCTGCCGCCGGCGAGAATGATGCCTTTCATTGCACCCTTTCGGCCCTGGAAAGCAAAATGCGCCACGTGCTGCAATATCCAGCATTCGGGCTCTGGCAACGACGCCTGTTTCCGGCGCCGGCTTCACCTAAACCCTTCACCGAGGCCAGTCAAACCGGCAGGGCGCCTATGCCGCATTGCGGCTTGGTGGCGGCGGTACGGGTGCGGTCTCACTATTGCGTGTTGATGGCCTCGCGGAACCGGGCGAGCGCAATGGCGAACAGGATCCCTCCGATCACGGCCAGCGCCAGGAATTGCGGCCAGACGACGGAGAGGCCGGCGCCGCGGTAGAGAATGGCCTGAGCCAGCATGACGAAATGGGTATTCGGGGCGGCCAGCATGATCGCCTGGACGAGGTCCGGCATGCTTTCGCGCGGTGTCATCCCCCCGGACAGCATCTGCAGGGGCACCATCACGAGGATCAGCAACAGCCCGAACTGCGGCATCGATCGCGCCATCGTCGCCAGGAAGATCCCAAGCGCGGTCGTCGCGAACAGGTGCATGGTCGCTCCCGCCAGGAACAGTGGAACGGACCCCTCGATCGGGACGGCGAGCAGCCCCTCGACGACGAAGACCAGCGAAAACGCGCTGGCGACGAGTACCACGAGCACCATCGCCCATACCTTGGCGGTCATGATCTCGAAGGGCGTGACCGGCATCACGAGCAGGTGCTCGAGGGTGCCGTGCTCGCGCTCGCGGATCAGGGCGGCGCCCGTCAGCACGATCGCCAGGATCGTGACGTTGTTGATGATCTCCATGATGGCGCCGAACCACGCCTGGTCCAGTTCCGGGTTGAAGCGCGCCCTGACGACGATTTCGACGGGCAATTCTGTGTCCTGGCGATAGCGGGTCAGGAAGTCCTGGACCTGCTCGAGAATGATGGTCTGTATGTAGCTGGCGCCGGTGAAGGCCTGGGAAACACCTGTCGCGTCGACGTTAAGCTGGATTTCCGGCTGCCGGTCGGCAAGCAGGTCCCGTTGAAAGTCCGGCGGAATATCGAGTGCGAAGGTCGCCTCGCCGGAGTCGAGGCGTTTGTCCATGTCGGCCGGCGTGATCAGCTCCGGCTCGACGAAATACGGCGGGTAGAAGGCGCTGCGGATGCGTTCGGAGACGGGTGAGCGGTCCTCGTCGACGATCGCGATGGAAGCCCTGTTGAGCGATTCCGGCATTGCCGTTGCCGCCGTGTAGATGGCGAGGGTGAACGAGTAGACGATTAGGATCAGCAGCATGGGATCGCGCCACAGACTTCGCAGCTCCTTGATCCCGAGATTGACGATGTTGGCGAGACGCATCGCTCACGTCTCCTGCTTGTGCAGGAAGAACGCCGATACTCCGAGCAGCACCGGGATCGCGATCAGCAGCGGAACGAAGTCCGCGTGGAGGTCGGCGAAGTCAAGCGCCTTTGAAAAGGTGCCGCGCGTGATCGTCAGGAAGTAGGACGTCGGGTAGAGCTCGCCGAGCACGCGGCCGAAGCCCTGCAACGACGACACCGGGTCGATGAGACCGGAGAACTGCACCGCCGGCAGGATCGTCAGGATGGCCGTGCCGAAAATCGCCGCGATCTGGCTGCGCATGAAGGTCGAGATCAGGAGGCCGATCGCTGTCGAGGCGCCCACATACAGGACTGCGGCGGCAAAAAGGGTGAGGAAACTGCCTGTCAACGGCACCCGGAAGATGAAAACCGCCTGCGCGGTCAGCAGCAGGAAGCTCAGGATCGACAGGGCGATGTAGGGAAGCTGCTTGCCGATCAGGAATTCGAACGGGGTCGTCGGCGTGACGTAGAAATTGATGATCGAGCCGAGTTCCTTTTCGCGCACGACGCTGAGAGCGGCGAGCATGGCCGGGATCAGCATCAGCAGGATCGGGATGACGGCCGGCACCATCGCGATCAGGCTCTGCACATCCGGATTGTAGCGGTAGCGTATCTCGATATCGACGGGCGAGGCGAGGAGGTCTTCCAGCCCGCGCTCGCGGGCCTTCGCGATCAGCCAGGTCGCGTGCATGCCCTCCACATAGCCGCGCACGGTTTCCGCACGTGTGGGCATGGCGCCGTCGATCCAGGCGCCGACCGTAGCCGTCCGTCCGGCTTCGATCTCGCGCGCAAACCCCGACGGGATCTCGATTGCCAGGCTCAGTTCGCCGGACCGCATTCGCTGGTCGAGGTCCCGGTAGTCCGTGATCGGCGGCCGTTCTGTGAAGTAACGCGACCCCGAGAGATCGAAGTCGTAGTCGCGGCTCGTCGCCGTCTGATCCCGGTCGAGAACCGCGAAGGACAGGTCGTCGACATCCAGGTTGATGCCGTAGCCCATCACGAACATCAGGATAACGCTGCCGACGAGGGCCAGCGTCAGACGGATCGGATCGCGTTGCAGCGACAGGGATTCCGCACGGGAGTAACTGAGCACCCGGCGCGGATCGAAATGCCGGCGCCACCAGGGCGCCGAGGTGCTGTCTCCTTGTTCGCTATTGGCGGCCTCTGCCGCCAGGTGCGCGATGCGCGAGCCGGTCGGTGCATCGTCGTCGCTCTTCGACGCCGCTTCGAGATACTCGATGAAGACATCCTCGAGCGACGTGCCCTCGTGGTCCGCGATGAGGTTCGAAGGCGTATCCGTCACCAGCACCTTGCCGGCGCGCATCAGCGAGATGCGGTCGCAGCGTTCCGCCTCGTTCATGAAATGCGTCGAGATGAAGATCGTCACGCGGTCGGTTCGCGCCAGGTCGATCAGCATTCTCCAGAAGTCGTCCCGGGCAACGGGATCGACACCCGAGGTCGGTTCGTCGAGAATCAGCATCTCGGGCTTGTGGATCATGGCGACGGCGAGCGACAGGCGCTGGCGCAGCCCGAGCGGCAGCGCGTCGGGCAGCGCGTCCTTGACCTCGACGAGATCGAAACGCGTCAGCATTTCGTCGATACGCGCGCGGATCTGGCCGGCGGGCACCTTGAACAGCTTCGCGTGCAGTTCGAGGTTCTGGCGCACCGTCAGCTCGGAGTAGAGCGAAAACGCCTGAGACATGTAGCCGACGCGCCGCCGCGTCTCGATGTCGTTCGAATCGACCCGATGCCCGAACAGCCAGGCCTGGCCTTCGGTCGGCGGCAGCAGACCGGTGAGCATCTTCATGGTCGTGGTCTTGCCGCAGCCGTTTGAGCCGAGGAAGCCGAATATCTCGCCGCGACCGATGCGGAAACTGACGCTGTCGACGGCGGTGAAATCGCCGAAGCGGCGGGTCAGGTCCTTCGCCTCGATCGCGATATCGCCATCGGCGCTTGCGTCGCGCGGCACGATTTCGACCGGACGGTACGACTGCCGCTCCTCTTCGGGCAGCAAGGCGATGAAAGCCTGCTCAAGCGTCGCCGCCCCGGTGCGGTCCAGCAGATCGGCCGGCGTGCCGGTGGCGAGCACCTTGCCGGCGTCCATCGCGACGAGCCAGTCGAAGCGCGCGGCCTCCTCCATATAGGCGGTCGCCACCACGACGCTCATGCCCGGACGGCCCTCCCGGATATCGTCGATCAACTCCCAGAACTGGCGTCGCGACAGGGGGTCGACGCCGGTCGTCGGCTCGTCGAGGATCAGGAAGTCCGGATCGTGGATCAGCGCGCAGCACAGGCTGAGCTTCTGTTTCATGCCGCCGGAAAGCTTGCCGGCGGGACGATCGAGGAAGGGCGCGAGGCCGGTGCTCTCGGTCAACTCGGCAATGCGCCGGACCCGTTCGGTGCGGTCGTGGCCGAACAGCCGGCCGAAGAAGTCGATGTTCTCGAAGACCGACAGCGTCGGATAAAGGTTCTTGCCCAGCCCCTGCGGCATGTAGGCGATCCGCGGGCAGGCCGACCGCCGGTGACGGGCGCTCTTCATGTCGCCGCCGAGTGCCAGGACGCGGCCTTTCTGGATCTCTCGGGCGCCTGCCAGAAGCGACAGCAGGCTCGACTTGCCGACACCGTCCGGGCCGACGAGGCCGACCATGCAGCCCGCCGGTATCTCGACGTCGACGGTGTCAAGCGCGATTGTGCGGCCATACTGCAGGGTGACCCCGGAGAGGCTGGCGACGACCGTGTCGCCATCGCCCGGAGTGCGTACTCGGTCGTCCACGGTCATCCGCCGGCCGGCGGCTCGGGCAGACGGATCTTCAGGTCTTCCGGCCACTCCTTCGAGGGGTCGAGCCGGACATAGGCGACGCCGGGAACGCCCGTTTTCACGATTCGCACATACTGCCGCAGGATGGCCTCCGGCAGCCGGGCCTTGATGCGGAACATCAGCTTCTGCCGCTCGTCCGCGGTTTCCACGGTCTTCGGCGTGAACTGCGCGACATCCGCCACGAAAAACACTTCTGCGGGAACGACGTAGTCCGGCGCGGCGTCGAAAATGATCCGGGCCTCGGCCCCGACCGACACCTGACCGGCCTCCGAGGTCGGCAGGAAGAACGACATGTAGACATCACCGAGATCCACCATGTTGAGCACGGTGCTTCCGGCGCCGACCACTTCGCCGGGCCGCGCGACGATGTACTGGACGCGCCCGTCGCGCGGCGCTTTCAGCGTGGCGTCGTCGATTTCCACCTGGATCCGGTCGATGGTCGCGGCGGTGGCATCGACATCCGCCTTTGCCGCGATCACCTGTGCGCGGGCATAGCCGAGACTCGCATCGGACGCCGCGAGGTTGGCTTCCGCAGCGGCAACGGCGGCCTTGGCGCCTTCGTTGGTCGCGCGCTCCTCGTCGAGGCGCTGTTGCGAGGCGGTGCCGCGCTCGGCGAGTTGCTCCGTCCGCTCCAGGCTTTTCGAGGCAATATCGAGCTCGGCCTTGCGCTGCTCCAGAAGCGCCTGCATCGACGCTTTCTGGGCCTCCTGCTGCCTGACCTGCGCATTGGCGATGTCGACGCCGATCCTGGCCCGTTCCAATTGCGCTTCGGCCTCGCGAAGCTGCGCCTCGAGCGAGGCCGTGTCGATCTTCGCCAGCGTGTCGCCGGCTTTCACGAAGGCGCCGTCCGACACGAAGATATCTTCCACTCGCCCCGCCGTTTTTGCTGCGATGTGGATTTCGACCGCCTCGATCCGGCCGTTGCTTGTGGCGAAGCCATCCGGCACCCCTGGCGGGCGCGTGTACTGCCACGCTGCGAAGAGGCCGAGGGCCACGACGGCCACGATGATGGCGCGGACGACGGATCGGGACGATAGGGCCATGGGGCGATTGAACCTTGGAAAACGGGTGCAGTCTTGCAGCTTCCAACGAAGGCATATCCCGGAAAATGTCAAACGCCCGTGCTCTGGTCTATATGGCGAATTGTTGCATTTCATCTCTGGCCCGGCGCCGGTAGTCGGGCCCGGGGACGGCGGTCCGGAACGGCGGCACAACAAAAACGCGGATCGGCGCAAAGGCCGATCCGCGCAGGTATTGTTCCGAATGAGGCGGCGGCGAGCCGCCGGCGGCCGCTAAAGTTCCGCCAGCGCCCTCTTTATCTCGTTGAGCGTGCCGGCGATTCCGTGTTCGCGTGCATTCTCGTCGGACGCCGACTCCTCGGACCATTCTTCGAGAATGCGGCGCTTTTCCGCTGTCGAGAGGTTCGGTGCCGCGACCACGTCCTGCGGGTGGGCGAACGCACCGCGGGCGCGTTCGCCGGGGGTGTCGATCGGCGTCTGCGGAAGGCGGTCGATCATCGTCTCCTCCCCTCAGGCCGAAATCGCCGCCGGCTTCGACGGACCGAGCAGCAGCCACAGGATAAAGCCGACAACCGGCAGGACGAGGATCACCAGGATCCAGAGCACCTTCGCCCCGGTGGAGGCGCCGGATCCAACGATCTTCACGATCGCATAGATGTCGAGCACCAGGATAATGAGGCCGAAGAGGCCCCCGATTTCGATTCCCATCGGATATCTCCCTGCTTGTACAGCAACCGGCCCGTTATCGGGTGCTCGGCTGACGGGTCTCGTCGTACACGGCGCGGTCGCCGATGCCGACCTGATTGATTTTCGAGCGAATGCGCCGGATCTCGCGCTTCACCTCATCGCTGTCGTGCGGTTTCTCGCCGTCGGTATGGATATTGGCGCGGGCCATGTCCCACATGGCGTCGATGGGGGTCGTCTGTCCCATGGTCGTCTCCTGTTTCGGTGTCGATTTGGGGTGGGCGGGTACGGCGATCTATTCGGTGATGATGGCGCGCAGCATCCAGATGACCTTTTCGTGATAGGTCAGGCGTTCGGTCAGCAGGTCGTGGCTGACGAAGTCGCCTTTCTCTTCAGCCATCTCGGCGCATTCGCGCATGGTCCGGCACAGACCCTCGTGGTCGGCGACCAGTTCCTCCACCATCGTGTGGGCGGTGGTCGACGTCTGGTCGATGGAGATGTTGCCGTCGGCCAGCACCTTCTTCTCGGTGAGCGGCGCGGGATGGCCAAGGGCGCGGATCCGTTCGGCCAGTTCGTCGCAGGCTTCGAAGAGGTTCTGGTAGTGATCCTCGGTCATCTCGTGGATGGGATGGAACAGCGGGCCGACCACGTTCCAGTGATAGACGTGCGACTTGATCACCAGGAGATAGGTATCGGTCAGGATCGAGGACAGCGCCTGGGCGATCTTCCTGCGGTCGGCATCGGATATACCAGTGTGAACCGATTCCTTGTGAAGCTTCACGTCGAGGACGTTGGTCGCGCCGGACATTGCTCTCTCCTGTTGTGTCGTCGCATCGATTGGTCTGGACCCCGCGCCTGATGGCTGCCGGGACCGCGATGGCCTGATAACGCGGGGACGGCGGATTGGTTCCTCGTGAATCCGTCGCAGGGTCGAAAAAGGTCTGCGGTGACAAGTGTTAAGACGGAAAAGGCCGGCCGCTTCACAGGCGGCCGGCCTTCCGGTTAGCGGTCTTCATCGTCCGATCGTTACGCGCGACGGGCGAGGTGCATCACGACAGACACGGCCAGCGCGATAAGGAAAACGAAGAACAGGATCTGCGCGATACCCGCGGAGGTACCGGCGATACCGCCGAAACCGAGAGCGCCGGCGATCAGCGCGACGACAAGAAAAACGAGGGCCCAATAAAGCATTGTGATTCTCCTTCACGTAATTCGTCCGGTGTTGCGGTAGAAACGCCGCACGGAGAGAATGGTTCGGCGGAAAACAACAGGTATCGGAAAAATTTTCGCCGACACCAAAACGGGCGCCGTGGCGCCCGTTTCACAACGCTGTCGCTGGTCGTCTTTGGTCAGGCGTTTGCGACAACCCTTTCGGTGTTGCCGGCACGCGTATCGAAGAACAATGCCTGGCTGATAACTGCCTTGACCGTATCGGTCTGGAACGGCTTGGTGATGAGGAACGCAGGTTCCGGCCGCTCTCCCGTGAGGAGACGTTCGGGATAGGCGGTGATGAAGATCACGGGCACGTCGATTTCGTCCAGCATCTCGTTGACGGCATCAAGCCCCGAGCTGCCATCGGCGAGCTGGATGTCGGCGAGCACCAGTCCGGGGCGCCGGTCGCGGGCGGCGGCGATCGCCTCTTTGTGTGTGCGGGCGAGTCCGGATACCTGATGCCCGAGGCCCGTGACGAGCGCTTCGAGATCCATGGCGATCATGGCCTCGTCCTCGATGATCAGGACATTCGTGGAAACCTGGTTGGCGATCTCCTTGCCGGCACTGTCAATCAACGCGCGGACTTCGTCCTCGTCGACAGCGAGAATGGTCGCGGCCTGCGGGACCGAGAACTCTTCCACGGTCGTCAGGAGGAACGCCTGCCGCGCCCGAGGCGTGATGGCGTCGAGATTCCGCTCGAACGGTGTCTCCGGCGTATCCCCGCGGTGATTTAGGTCGATCGTGTCCCAGATTCCAACAAGGACCCGATACAGCGCCACGCGCGGTTCCAGTGTCCTGTCGAAAAGGTTCTGGTCGGCGATAATCGCTTCCAGGCACGCGGCGACATAAGCGTCGCCGCTCGCCTGAGAGCCTGTCAACGCTCGGGCAAAGCGCCGCAGATACGGCAAATGCGGCGCAATCGTCATGGCGATCGACATTTGAACTCCTTATTCAGACCCCTGACTGTCGACGTTTCAAACGCCTGGCCGGTCATTCGGTTCCATGCGGAAGAATTTTTTTTCGCATGATCGGGAACCATACCGCTCCGGGTGCGTTTCATTACCCGGTAAGGCTCTGGCCCTGTACAATTCGCCCTGTACAGACGGGCAACGAGCTAGTGTAGGCGAATATGGCCAGCGAAGACGAGAGCACGCGGAAAGTGAACAAGGCAGAATCCCGGACTGTGGAGAGCCCCGAAGCCGAATCCGACGGCGCGGCAACCGGGCTCGACGAACGGCTGCAGGCGCACATCGGCGGCCAGCTGAAGTCGATGTACGACTCCTATCTCAATGCGCCGATCCCGGACCGTCTCGTGGAGTTGCTTGAGAAACTGGATCAGGTCTCCGGCCATCCGGCCGCCGACGGCGATCCGGAGGCCGGTCGATGAATCCGCGCAAGGAGCTTCTCGAGCACATTCCCAACATGCGCGCCTTCGCGATGTCGCTGTGCGGCGCGGCCGACAAGGCGGACGATCTCGTCCAGGAAGCCCTGATGAAGGCGTGGAGCAACCTGGACAGCTACCAGGACGGCACCAACATGCGGGCGTGGTTGTTCACGATCCTGCGCAACGCCTTTTACTCGGAGCTTCGGAAGAGGCGCCGCGAGGTGCCGGATTCCGATGGAGCGATGGCCGCTCAGCTTGCCGCGCACCCGGAACAGGGCGGTCATATGGACTTTCGCGATTTCCGCAAGGCACTCGATCAGCTTCCTGCCGATCAGAAGGAGGCGCTGGTACTCATCGGGGCATCCGGCATGTCTTACGAGGAGGCTGCGGAGATCTGCGGGTGCGCCGTCGGGACGGTGAAGAGCCGGGTCAATCGGGCGCGGCAGCGACTGGCCGAGATCCTGACGCTCGAATCCGCGTCCGAGTATGGGCCCGATGCCACTGCCCAGCCAATCGTGTCTCCGCCGTCCGTAACGCGTTCCGTGGCTTGAGGGACTGCGTGCCCACCGGGCTTCCTGGCCACCATCGGAGCCGTGGCGTCCAATTGTACGAAAAAGGTGCTGTCGAAGGGAACCGGATGTCCGCGTATGCGTTTGCGGCGGAAGGTCCGGGTAGTGAATAGATGACAGCGACACAAAGCCGGCTGGCGGCCCTCGTCATCGTTCTGGTCGCCATCGCGGCGTCAGCATTCGTTTACACGACGTGGCGGCAAAATCAGATCAACGCGTTTGCGAGTTCCGCGAAAGCGGCGCTCGCCAATATCGATCTGATCCTGGATCGCGCGCTGCTTTGCGTGCGATCGGTTCAGGGATTGTATGCGGCGGGCAGCGACGTCAGCGAGGCCGAACTCGCCCGTTTCGTCGAAACGCTCGGGCCTGTCTCCGGTCTTCGCGCGATCGTCTTCCAGCCCCGTGTCACGCCGGAGAATCGCCGGGCCTTTGAAGACGGACTTGCCGAAGCCGGCCACGGAGAGGACGGCATCTGGAAGTTGGACGACGAAGGGCAGAGAATGCCGGCTCCGGTCGGAGAGGTCCATTTTCCGGTCGCCGCCACCTACTTTTTCTCCGCACCGTCCGGGTCGGCCTACGGGTTCGATATCCGCTCCCACCCGCAGCGCCGGTTCGCCGTGAACATGGCCATACAGTCGCGGACCGGCACGTCCACCGATATCGTGACCTTCGTGTCGAGCGGCGATGACCCGGTGCGCGGCGTGATCTTCTACAAACCGGTCGTGGTCGGCGGAAACGTTGTCGGTATCGTCAGCGGAAGCATCGAAATCGATAACCTGATCGCCAAGGCGAAGGAGGCGTCGCGGGACATTCGCGATATCGATATCGATATCGGCCCGCTCGAACTCACCGGCGGTGCGCCCGTCGATGCGCCGAACGTCACCGACGATACCGAACCGTTTCTGGTGGTGGATCGACAGAACCACTCCGGTCGCACCTGGACGATCCGGATGGCGGGCATGCCCGGCATATCCGACTATGCCAGAGGATACGGCCTGATGACGCTGGTGCTGCTTGCCGGGCTCGGGGCGGCTGCGGCGGTCGTCGGCTATTCCACCGCCGCACGCCGGGGGCGGGAGATCGAATCGGCTGAAGTGCGCTTGCGGCGCACACTCGACGGCCTCGTCCCGCTCGTCTTCATGACCGATCCGAAGGGCATCGTCGTCGCCGTCAATCGTACGGCAGCCGACCTCGTCGGCATGAACGAGGACGATCTGCTTGGCCGGCCGATCACCCAGCTCCCGCTCTGGGACCCCGACAAATCGAACAAGGATCCCCTGCACCTGGCAATCGCCCGCGCCGCATCGGGCGAGGAACGCCGCCTGGATGTGTTGTCCAGCGAGTTCGAGGACGGTCAGGCCGTCTATGACGTGGCCGTACGGCCCGTCATCGTGAACGGCCAAATCTCGCATCTGGTGGTGTCCGCTCTGGACGTGTCGGAGCGCGTCGAGGCAGCCGAGACCGAGCGGCTTTTGATGCGCGAGCTCGACCACAGGATGAAGAACACGCTGCAGGTCGTGCAGGGCGTGGTGCGGCGGACGGCGCGGGGGCATCGGTCGGTCGATACCTTCGAGACCGCCCTGCTTGGGCGCATTACCACGATGGCTCGGGCGCACGACCTGCTCGCCCGCGAACGCTGGCTTGGCGCCGACCTGCGCACGGTCGTGCTGCAGGAAATACAGCCCTTCGAGGAGGGCCGGTCCGTAACGGTCTCCGGCGCGCCGATCCGGATCAACCCGAAGGGCGCCCTGGCCTTCGCCCTTGCGATCCACGAGCTCGGGACCAATGCCATCAAGTACGGAGCCCTCTCCGTGCCGGAGGGGCGCCTGGAAATCGACTGGTCGCTGGAGGGCGGCGAACAGGACCGCCTTCTGGTCTTCAACTGGCGCGAGACCAACGGCCCGGCGGTCGCGATGCCGGAACGGCGCGGCTTCGGCTCGTTGCTGCTGGAACGCAGCATAACCTACGATCTCGACGGCAAGACGGTCCTCGATTTCGCGCCGGGTGGCGTGCGGTGCCGGATCGAGATCCCATGGGAACGGGTGCGGCCGATGACGGCGAGCGTCCATTTTCGGGAACGGTTCGCCAGTGGAGGCAGCGCATGAGCACGGATGCGGCCATTCTCATCCTGGAAGACGAATTCATGATCGCCATGGAGTTCGAAACGGTGCTGATGGATGCCGGATACCGGATCATCGGGCCGGCTGCCGATGTGGATACGGCGCTGAAGCTGATCGAGGCCGAGGCGCCCACTGCCTGCGTCCTCGACGTCAACCTGGGGCTCGGCGAAACGAGCGCGCCGGTTGCCGGACGGCTGACAGAGATCGGCATCCCGTTCGTTCTGTGCACCGGATATCAGACCGCCGATCTGCTGCAGCGTTATGGCGATACGGTGCCGGTGCTGCAGAAGCCGGTCGATACTCAACGGCTGCTTGAAGAAATGAAATGCCTGACGTCACGCCCTCGTTAGTGGCGCTCTTCCGCCCCTGGACCCGTCTCGTCAGAAGTTTCGTCGCGGTCCCGGCGCTTTTCGCCCTGCTGGCGATCGTCCTGGCATTGGCCGCCCTGCAGCTCGATCTCGGCCACGACAGGGTATCGAGCCGGATCGATCGGCTCCTGCCGCCGGTAAATCCCGACACGGCCCGTACGCTGCTTTCCGTTGTCGCCGGCTCGATGATGACAGTGCTCAGCCTCGTCTACTCGCTGACGCTGATCGTCTTCACACTTGCCGCCGGGAATATCGGCCCGCGGCTCATCGAACGCTTCACGAACGACCGGACCACGCAGATCACTGCCGGATTTCTGGTGGGTACGTTTGTCTTTTCGGTCATCGTTCTCAGCCGAACGGACGAGGGCGCCGTCCCGCGCGGCGCTGTCTTCGGGTCCCTCCTGTTGACCGGGGTCACCCTCGTCTCACTCATTGTCTTCATCCGCTCCGTTGCCGAACGCGTCTCGATCGACACGGAGATCGGGCGCGTCTCCGCGCAGCTCCTGAGCGAGCTCGGGAAGATATCGACGGTAGAGACTGTCGACAAACGCGATATCGCGGAACTGCGGGGGAATGCAGAACCCATCGTGGTCAAGGGCGTGGCCTCCGGGTATGTGACAGCCCTCGACACCGCGGCGATCTGTGCCGCGGCGAAAAAGGCGGACGCCTTTGTCGAAATGCGGGTACGGCACGGCGATTTCGTCATTCCCGGTCAGGAGATCGCTGTCGTCACCGGGTCGGACGCCCTCGACGGACTCGACCGCAGCATAGTCGGCGCCATGCTTCTGGAGACCCGGCGAACCTCCGACTCCGATGCGGAGTTCTCGGTTCACCTTCTCGTCGAGATCGCCATGCGGGCCCTGTCTCCGGGCGTCAACGACAGCTACACCGCCATCGCCTGTATCGATCAGTTGTCCTCGGCCCTTGCGTTGCCCTTTCGGGGGTACGCGCCGCAACCGCTTCATGACGATGTCGACGGGCAGCCACGCCTCTGGTTCGATGGCGTTTCCGTCGAGACACTCGCCGGCACGGCCCTGCATCCGCTGCGCCGTGCGTCGGCCGGCAACGTGACGGTAACGCTCCGGCTTGTCAGGGCGATCGGGCGGCTCGCCGAGGTAACGCGGCCCGTTCATGCGCCGGTCCTTAACCGGCACCTCGGTCTCATCCTGAAGGATGCCCGCCGCGAGATTGCGAACGAGGACGATCTCGGTGAGGTCGAGACCGCAATCGACGGAGCGAAGAACACGCTCCAGGCGTCAGGCTAGTGCGGCTCAGCTCTCGGTCCGGATCACGTAGTCGAGCGGGATCGAAAACGAGACGTGGGCCCCCTCCGGGGGAAACTGAAGGTCCACTTTCGCGTCGAGGGAGTGGGCGACATTGCGTTCGACGACGATACGGCCGAACCCGCGCCGCTCCGGTGGCTTGACCGGGGGGCCAGCTTCCTCGCGCCATATCAGGTTGAGCTTTGCAACCTCGTCCGAGCGATCGATGCTCCAGACCACAGAGACGATTCCGGTATCGTTGGACAGGGCGCCGTACTTGGCCGCGTTGGTCGCTAGCTCGTGAATCGCCAGGGCGAGGACCTGCGTCGCCTCCGGGGTCAGGGTGACGAATGGTCCCTCGATGACAACGCGCGACCTGTCCGTCGGCATGTAGTGCCCGATTTGCCCGCGGATCACGTCTTCGAGCTGGGCGCCCGACCAGTTCTCGGCGACCAGCAGATCCTGGGCGCCCGACAGGGCCCGCAGGCGCTCGCCGAAGCCGTCGACGAAGGCGGGCACCGTGTCGGCCTGCTGGGCCGTCTGGCGGGCGATTGCCTGGACAACCGCCAGAAGATTCTTCGAGCGATGCGTGAGTTCGCGCATGACGAGGCGCATCTGCTCCTCGTTCTGCTTCACTTCCGTAATATCCACGGACGCGCAGGTGACACCGGTAACCTCACCGCCGGCCGTGATGTTGGGCTCCACGAACAGGTCGTACCAGCGCACCTCCCCGCCAGAGTCGATCCGCACCTCGCCGAACCGTGGTTCTCGCGCCGCCATCGCCTCTTTCTTCAACGAGACGACGGCCAGCCGGTCCCGCTCCTGGAAGAGCTCGGCATCTGTCTTGCCCATCACGGATCCGACCTGCGTGTCCGGCGTGTTGATCCACGTATAACGAAGGTCGGTGTCCTGGGAAAATACGACGATGTCGCCCGAACTCAGCGCGAGGTTGAAGCGCTGGACCGTCTCCGATAGCCGGGCGCTGAGGTCGGCGCGCATCGCTTCCAGGCGCTTGTCGCGGGTAATATCGATTGCGGTGCAGACGATCCCGTTCGGGGTCGTCTCGCTGGCATCCACGGGCGTAACGTCGATGCGGAACCAGTGAGACTCCTCGCCGGAAGGGATTTCCATCTCGAAGGTCTCGGGCCGACCCGTCAGCAGCACCCTTCTCTTGTGCTCCAGGGATGTCGACAGCGCGGGTTCCGGCAGGAAATCCGCATCGGTCCTGCCGACGATGTCTCCGGCGCTCAAGCCCATCCACGGATTGTGAATCCAAGTGTAGCGAAGATCGGCGTCCTGAGAGAAGACGGTGATCTGGGCGCCGCGCGTGGCCGCCTCGAAGAGCCGGCGGATGTCGGCGAGTTCGCGGGTCTGTTCGGCGACCTGATATTCCAGGTCGCGGCGCGTGTCCTGCAAGTCGCGATAGGCCTGATCGCGTGCCGCGGCTTCTTTCAGGAGCTGCTGGTTGACGGTCTCCATCTGCCGGGGCGATGGCATCGCGACCAGTCTCGGCATCATCCGCCACACCACGATCGCGGTCAGGACGGATACGACGGCGGTGAGGGCCTTCACCACCCCATCAAGTCCGTAGAACGGATACCAGAGTGTCACCAGCCCGAAGAGGTGCGTGACGCCGCACAACACGATGAAGGCGGAAAACAGGATCGCGATGGCGCGCGCCTCTCCGGTAATATCGTCGCGCCGTCGGGCGAATACGATGATCGCAAGCGGGATGGCGAAGTAGGACGCGGCGATCCCGACGTCGGAGACGGCATGGAGGGCGACGAGGCCGGGGCGCGCGGAGAGGTGATAGGCGCTCGGTGCGACACTGGCCGCACCGAAGAGGTAGTCAATCAGTCCGTCCATATATGGCCTCTGCTGAGACGAAAACAGCTCGGCCCGGTGAAAGCCGTCGCGCCGCTCTAAGGGTAACACGGCGTCGCGGTGAATCACTCCGCGGGACGTCCGGTTGCGATATGCCCATTGATATCAGGCGGTGGGTGAGAGGATCGCCGAGGTGGTATCCCGGATCGTGGAGTGAACGGCCATCTTCAGCCTGTCCATGTCGACGGGCGTGTCGAGTACAGTGAAGCCGCCGTCTCCGCCGGCCTGTGCCGTGGCATCGCTTTTGCCACCCTGGTCGGTCACGACGATCGTGGGAATATTGGCGTCGCGCAAGCCGTCCAGAAGGTCGTCTACTGTGTCCGGTGCTTCCGGGATCAGAATGGCCAGGTCGAGCTTGCCGCCGAGGAGGGCGGATTTGGCGGCGTCGACGACCCGCGTGAGCATGACCGTCCACTCGCTTCCGTTGGAACCGAGGAAGTCCTCCACTTCGAGTGCGAGCGCGTCGCTTTCCATCAGAAAAAGCGCGGAGCGCGGTTCGCGAACCGCCACCAATGAAACCTCCTGAAACGTCTTTTGGCCGACGGCGGAAGACAGCCGTCAGCCTGTGCTCGTTATCTTGGAACCAAATAGCGCCCCGTGTCATTTAAAAAAGACACGCGTATTGCAAAGGACACACTTTGAACGCGAAAGATCTGGCTGAGAAAGTCCCCTGCGAAGAGTGTCCGCTCCGCAGCCGCGAGTGCTTCCGCGATTTTTCCGAGGCGGAACTGAAGTTCGTCAAAAACTTCAAGCAAGGAGAGCTGACCATCGGCCCGGGGGCGCCGATCGTGCTCGAGGACGCGAACAGTCCGCATCTCTTCACCGTGCTCAAGGGCTGGGCCTTCCGCTACAAGACCCTGTCCGACGGCCGCCGGCAGATCCTCAACTATGTCCTGCCCGGTGACCTCATCGGCCTGCAGAGCTCGGTTTTCGATCAGATGAGCCATGGTATCGAGGCGCTGACGGACATGCTCCTGTGCGTGTTCCCGCGCGACAAGGTCTGGTCGTTATATTCGCGACAGCCGTCGCTTGCCTTCGACATCACCTGGCTTGCGGCCAGAGAGGAACGCCTTCTTGACGAGCATTTGCTCACTGTCGGCCGGCGCACGGCGCTGGAGCGGGTCGCCTATGTGATCTGGCATCTGCACGAGCGCGCGAACGCTGTCGGGATGGCGGATGGCGGCGCCTTCGAGATGCCGCTGACCCAGCAACATCTGGCTGATACGCTTGGCCTGTCTCTTGTTCATACCAACAAGACCTTGAAGAAGCTGCGCGGCCAGGGATGTATCGACTGGTCCGACGGCATTCTCCGGGTTCGCGATCGCGACGCCCTGATGGATACAGCCAAGGCCGAGGATCTGGCGGATGGGCCACGTCCGTTCATTTGACCCTGCGGAAAATGAAAAAAGGCACCGGACGCCGGTCCGGTGCCTTTGAGAGTCGTGAATGATCGGGACGGTCAGGCGGCCTTTTTGTTAACCCCCGACTCCGCCAGCATCGACAGCTTCTTGTCGGCGGCATATTCCTGATCCAGGTTCTTCTGGAGAAGCGTCGCGGCTTCATCCAGTCCGAGCCGGCGGGCCCAGGAGACGAGCGTGCCGTAGCGCGTGATCTCGTAATGCTCGACGGCCTGGGCTGCGGCGATCATGCCTGCATTCAGGGCTTCGGGATCGCGGGTCTCCTCCATGATCTCCTTGCCTTCCTCGAGAATACCGTCGATCGCCTCGCAGGTGACGCCGCGGGGTTTCAGGTCGAGGATCGCGAAGACCTTCTCGAGGTTCTCGATATGACCTTCGGTCTCCGCGCGATGGTCTTCGAAGGCCTTGCCGAGCTTATCGGACTCGGCCTTCTTCGCCATCTTCGGCAGCGTCTTCAGGATCTGCTTTTCCGCATAGTAGATGTCGCGGACGAAATGCACGAACAGGTCTTTCAGGTCGTTCATGGCCATGGTGGGCCTCCTTCGGTGTGTGTCGATGCGTCAAATCCGGCCGATCAGCACGAGAATCAGAACGATGACGAGCACCGCTCCGAGTAATCCACCCGGTGCGTAACCCCAGCCGCGGCTGTACGGCCAGGCGGGAAGCGAGCCGATCAGGACGAGGATGAGAATGATGATGAGGATTGTGCCGAGCGACATTGGTTCGTCTCCTTGTTGAAACGGTCCGCGGGGCACACCCGCGGACCCGTTCCTTGCAGCCGGTTTATCCGGCCGACTTGGTCTGCGACGTGAAGTACTCGTCGTTCTTCTGGCGCCAGCCTTCGTCCTGCATCCAGTCGAAGTTGCCGCGCTCGAACTTCGGAGCGCTCTCGAGTTGCTCCTCGGTCATGGCGACGTAGAAGACGTCGCCGTCCTCGGAGACCTTCAGCTCGCTGAAGGGCACGGCCGACTCGCTTTCGCCAAGGCCGAGGAAACCGCCATAGGCGATCACGGCATAGGCGGGGCTGCCCTTCGGATCGAAGACGATGTCGGAGATCTCGCCGATCGCTTCGTTCTCCGAACTGCGGACGTCGGCGCCGAGGATGGTGTCGGCGCGCAGACGACCGTTGCCTTCCGTTACCGACATCGCCTGTTCGTAGCTGCGTTCAGAGGGCGAGTCGTTCCAACCCATCATCGGTTCGCCGTTGCTGGCATCGCGCCTGGCGTCCTGCGGGTTGTTGACGAGATCGTTGATTGCCACGGCGACTTCCTCGCAGGCGCCCTGCTTGCCGTAGGCGTCGAGGATCATCGCGGCGTCGCGCAGCGCGCGGACGTCGCGCACCATCGTCGTGGAATACCCGGCCCGTGTCTCGGGATTCTCCCGCAGCTTGGTCTCGAAATCCGAGTCGACAACCGTGCAGCTGGACTGCATCGCAGTCGTCTCCCGGGTCTTGGCGGCATCGTCCTCGGACTGCGCCGCGGCGATTCCGGCGGAACCGATAAGGGCGGCGGTCAGAGCGGTGGTGGTGAGAAAACGTTTCATGTGGGGCCTCCTTTTGGCGTTTGAACTGTTTGGTGAGGCGGCGCGGTGAACGCGCCGCCAGTGTTGGTGTGAGAGAAGGCGATTGAGGTCGCCGGCAGATCCCCGGCGTCAGTGCCTGTTGGCCCAGTCGTCGACCTGGCGCTCGGCTTCTTCCTTGGCGACGCCGTAGCGTTCCTGGACCTTGCCGACGAGCTGTTGACGGTCGCCCTCGATGACGTCGAGGTCGTCGTTTGTCAGCTTGCCCCATTCGGTCTGAACCTTGCCGGAGAGCTGCTTCCACTGTCCTTCGATCTGATCCCAGTTCATTGTCTGTCCTTTCCGGCGCGTGCGGGGAGGCACGGACGAGAGGTCCCGTGGCACGGCACATGCGCCTGCGTGGTTGCGTTGGTGATTTTCGGCCGGTCATCGATCCGTACGCTTTCGTGACCGTCCTGCCCAAACAACGTGATCGACTCGTCGACGGTTCCGGCGCCCGCGAAATATTTCCGCGCTCCGTCACCGCCCCGGAAATCGACTTGGAATGATCGCCCTCGAGGGAACCCCGGCCGCGCACGGGCGTTTAAAAGCGACTCAACCCGAGAGGTTCACATGGACCAGTCAGACCAGTCCGAAACGACATCCGGTCACGGCGCGCCCGTTGTCGCGCAGGTGTCCCTGCCTCTTCGCGCGTCGATATTCATCATCACTGTCTCCGTCTTCCTGTTCGGGCTGTATTTCGGCCAGGGGCTGCTGATGCCGGTCGCGATCGCGCTGGTCTTGTCGTTGACGCTGAGCCCTATCGTCCGCGCGGCTTCCCGCCGCGGTGTGCCGTCCGGGCTGACCGCCAGCCTGCTCGTTCTGTCCCTGGCGCTGGTGATGCTGGTCGCCTCGCTCACGCTTACCCAGCCTCTTATGACCTGGATCGAGGACGCGCCCAGTATCGGACGGGAACTGCGGGACAAGCTGGAAAGTGTCCGGGAGCCGGTCGAGGCGGTGTCGGAAGCCGGTGAGGAAGTTCAGAAGATCGGTGCCCGGGACGATCCGACGGTTCAGGAAGTGGTCGTCCGGCAGCCCGGTCTTCTGAACAAGGCAGCCAATCACGTGGCCGGTATCGGCGCGTCGCTGCTCGTGACCTTCGGGCTAACCCTGTATCTGCTCGCCTACAGTCCCGTCTTCTACGAAAAGGTCGTGCGCGTCCTGCCACGGCTGAGCGACAAGAAGCGCGCGCTGAGGATCGCCTACGACGTCGAGCGGATCGTTTCCCGCTATCTCCTGACGGTCGCCGTCATCAACAGCGCGCTGGGCACCGTTATAGGCGTGTCGATGTGGCTCGTCGGGATGCCGAATCCGGTCCTGTGGGGTGTCGCCGCGGGGCTGCTGAACTTCTTGCCCTATATCGGATCTGCCGTCGGCGTACTGGTCTCCGGTGCGGTCGCGATCGTTACCTTCGACACTCTGCCGCATGCCCTTGTCGTGCCGCTCGTCTATCTTGCGGTGACGGCGCTCGAAGGCAACTTCGTCACGCCGGCAATCCTCGGGCGCCGGCTCGAGCTCAATCCCGTCGTGATCCTTCTGTCGGTGCTGCTGTGGGGCTTCGTCTGGGGGGTCGTCGGAATTCTTCTGGCCGTGCCGCTTCTCGTGATCCTCAAGGTCTTCTGCGATCACACGGAAGCGCTGTACGGGCTCGGCGAGTTCCTGTCCGGCGCGCCCCGGCCGCTGGACGAGGGCGAGGACTCCGCCGAAGCGTCTCCCGCGCAGAAATAACGGGCGATTAGTCCTGAAACGCCTCGAACCGGTCCTGCAGATTGCGCATCTTCTGGATCCGGTCGACGACGACGTCGCCCAGCCGCGCGATCAGGTCGTCCAGCAACAGCCCGTTGAGGCTGAGAAACGGCGACTGCAGATCCCAGAACAGGTGCGAGTCCGTCCGGACCGATAGGACAGTCTCGCTATAGTCGCGCGCCCAGTAGCAGTGATTGTCGCAGATGATGACGATCTGTGCGCCGGTTTCCGAGGCGGCCTGGGCCAGTTGATGGCTCATCTTCGTGTAGCGCCGCATTTCGTACAGAACCAGGCACGTCTCGCTCGCGTCACCGGCAAGGAGCTCGCTGAAGGTCCCGTCGCGACCATCGAGATAGCGCGCCCCCGGCCGCACGTAGTCGAGGCGCGCAGCGAAGTCCGAGGCGATGCCGGAAATCGTCTGGAAGCCGGCGACGTACACATGCGAGGCGTCCGCGAGGGACTCGACGGCCTGCTGCCAGGGCCTTGTCCCGCGCAGTTCGTAGACGCCGAGGATCGCCGCCAGCTCGAGTTCGAGCGCTTCCCGCAGCTTTCCCTCGGTTGCCGCATCGGTGCGGATCCTGTCGACCCGGTCGGAGATCAGGAGTGGCGCCGTATCGAGCACCGAGCGCATCTGGTCCTTCAGATCGCTCAGCCCCTTGTAGCCGAGGGAGCGCAGGAACCGGCCCACCGTCATCTGGCTGACGCCGACGCGGTCGGCAATCGAAGCCGCCGTCTCGAAAGGCAGCGAGTTCATGTTCGCCAGCATGTAGCTGGCGATTGCCTTTTCCGATTTCGTCAGTGTCGGAAAGTCGCGGTTCAGCCGGTCGGCCAGCGAATTGCTCATGCGAACGCCCCCGGAACGCGATGAAACCAAGGCTGCGCCTGTTCGAGCTGGCCGGCAAGCCGCAGGAGCGTTGCCTCGTCTCCGAACGGTGCCGAGAACATCACGCCGACCGGCAAGCCGGCGTCCGACCAGTGCAGCGGCACCGACATGCTGGGCTGACCAGTCAGGTTGAACAGCGCGGTGAACGGGGTGAAGCCCAGAAGCGATTCGCGATAGGCGTCCTGGTCGGGATTGTTCGTGTGCTGGAGCCCCAGCGGAACGGGCGGCTGCGCCAGCGTCGGGCTCATCACCACGTCGTAACGGGAATGGAAGTCGGCCATGCGCCGGCCCTGCAGGTGGATGGCGAGCATCGCGTCGGGATAGGCCTCGATCGGAAGCGTTTCGGAAAACGCGATCGCTGACCATATGGTCCGGTCGACATCGTCGGGCGAAGCAGGGCGGCCGAGCTCGGCGGCGCGGCGTTTCACCGTCCGCGACACGTTCGAGGCCACCAGCACCCAGAGAGCCTGTCCGAGCTCTTCCCAGTCACCGGGCGGTTGTGCCTCCTCCACGGTGTGGCCAAGGGATTCCAGCAGCCTTGCGGCTTCCTCGGCGGCCTGAGCGCACTCCGGGGCGACGCCGACGCCGGACAACGGTGCGCGCTGGAAAGCGATCCTGAGTTTGCCGGGGGGCGTGGAGACTTCGTCGAGAAAGCGACCGCCATAGTACGGCGCACAATAGGGGTCGCCGGGCGCCGGGCCGTGGGTCGCGTCCAGCATCGCCGCCGAATCGCGAACAGAACGCGAGACCACATGGGTCACGGACAGGCTGCCCCAGCCCTCGCCGACGAAGGGGCCGTTGGGTGTGCGGGCCCGGCTGGGCTTCAGGCCGAAGAGGCCACAGCAGGACGAGGGGATCCGGATCGATCCGCCGCCGTCGCTGGCATGGGCGACCGGGACGATTCCCGCTGCGACCGCCGCCGCCGCGCCGCCAGACGATCCGCCGGCGGTCCGGTCCAGGTCCCAGGGGTTCCGCGTCGTGCCGCAAAAGCTGCTTTCGGTCGACGCCGCGATCGCCATTTCCGGCGTTGTGGTCTTGCCGAAGATAACCACGCCGGCGCGCTTGTAGCGCTCGACGAGGGTGCTGTCGGACGTCGCCATACAGTCCGCGAACAGCTCCGAGCCGTTCGTCGTGACGGTGCCGGCCAGCATGGCGCTGATATCCTTCAGGAGGAACGGCACCCCATAGAACGCGCCGCCTGCCGGAAGATCGGTCAGCATTCGCTCGCCGAAATCGTAAAGCTTCTGCGAGAGAGCGTTGAGCGCGGGGTCGACGGCATTGGCGCGGGCGATCGCCGCGTCGAGCAGATCGCGGGGCGTCGCATCCCCTTGCCGTACGAGGCTGGCAAGGCCCAGACCGTCATGGTCGCGATAGTCGCTCAGTCCAGCCATGGCGCACCTCTTTGCTCTCAAAATAACATCTATTGACTAAATGTGATTTATATAACAGTCTCGCAAATACGCAACAGTTCCGCGAAGTGAGAAGACGGAACGGCCCCGGCAGCGGGCGGCGAGGCGAACAGCAACAACAGCGAGATACGCACCATGTCCATCCGATCGACCATCAGCAAGTACGCACTGGCCGCCGCGCTCGGCGCCGGCCTTGCGGCGACCTGCGCCATGCCCACCCTGGCGCAGGACAAAACCATTTCCTGGGGCAAGCCGGCGGAGATCACCGGTTTCGACGTCCACGTGGCCGGCACCGTGGCCTCTTGGGAAATGTATCAGATGATCTACGAAACGCTGCTCCAGGCAGACGAGAATCTCGAGCTGCAGCCGGCGCTGGCCGAAAGCTTCGAGCAGACGTCGCCGACGAGCTACACCTTCACGATCCGCGACGGCGCGACGTTCTCCAATGGCCGTCCGGTCACCGCGGACGACGTCATCGGCAGCCTCGAGCGCATCAAGGATCCGGAGACCGCCTCCTACTGGTCCGCGCAGCTTGGTGACATTGCCAGCATGGAGGCCGTCGACGACCGCACCGTCACCGTCGAGCTCGCCGAGCCGCATCCTGCCTTCCTGCCGGCGCTCGCCCACATCTCCGCAGCGATCATCCCGATCAAGGAACTGAAGGACGGAAGCTTCGATCCGACCTCCCAGCTTCTCGGCTCGGGGCCGTTCATGGTGGAAGAGCACAAGCAGGACGAAGGCTGGACGCTCGTCCGCAATCCGCACTACGCCCGTGAAGGCTACCCGCTGGCCGATCGTCTCGACGTGTCGATTATTCCCGATCCGTCGGCCCGCATCGCTGCCCTGCGCAACGGCCGCATCGACTTCACCACCTTCGATGATCCGGACTCGCCGCAGATGCTGGCAAAGGACTCGAACATCAAGTCCAAGGCCCAGCAGACGACGAACTACTATCGCATCGACGTGAACGCCAAGAGTGAGGATTCCGCCTTCCACGACAAGAAGGTGCGTCAGGCGATGAACCTCGCGCTCGACCGTCAGGCGATCGACGACTTCGTCTTCGCCGGCACCTCAGAGATCGACTATCCCGTCCCCGCTGCCTTCGGCAAGGAGGCCTGCCGGTCGCTCGACACCTACGCGCTGCCGCGCGAAGAGCGCATCGAAAAGGCCAAGGCCCTGCTCAAGGAAGCCGGTAACGAGCACCCGAAGGTCGGTCTGATCGCGGCGTCCTCCAATCCGGTCAACGGCCGCATCGCCCAGGTCGTCCAGCAGAGTCTCGGCGAGGCCGGCTTCGAGGTCGAGATCGAATCGATCCCGGTGGCGGAATACCTGCAGCGGGTCTTCACCGACGGAGACTTCGATTTCTCCATCTCGTGGCTCGCCGGCTACACCGATCCGACCATGGTGATCGCGTGGTGGAACCCCGACTTCGCCGTCTGGAACCAGGCCTTCCAGCTCACCGTTCCAGAGCTCTCGACCGCGCTCGACGAGGTCAAGTCCATGCAGGATGGTCCCGACCGCGACGCCAAGCTCGACGAGATCTGCGGCCTGATCGACGACGGCGCGAACCTGTTGTCGCTGGTCTCCAAGACCGACTATGTCGTCTACCGCGACGACCAGATCGACGTGAAGGTGCCGGCCAAGTCCGGCTCGTCCGACACGTTCCAGTACATCGAGGAGTTCAAGCCCCTCGACTGATCTGCTGCGGGCCGGCCGGGCCGTGATGGTCCGGCCGGTCGCCATTTCCTGAATCCGTGTATCGTTCCTGGTAGTTTTGACCCCTGGCGCCGAAGGAGTGGCGGGTGAGACTGATCGCCTATCTGCTGCCCAGGATCGCTGCGGCCCTGATCACCCTGCTCGGTGTCTCGATCCTGGTGTTCCTGTCGCTTCGGTTCATTCCGGGTGGGTATGCCGACATCCTTCTCGGCCCCTTCGTCACGCCGGAAGCGCGTGCCGCGATTGCGGAGCGTTACGGGCTGGACGAGCCGGTGGCGCTGCAGTTTCTGCACTGGCTGATGTCCCTCTTCCAGGGCGATTTCGGCGTATCGATGGTGACGCGCAAACCTGTCATCGACGAGTTCCTGCGCCGCGCACCGGTGACCATCGAGCTCGCCGTCATCGCCCTCGTCGTCGCGCTGGCAATCGGTCTTCCATTGGGAGTTGCCTCGGGTACCGCTGGTCGATCCCGGGGCGGATTTGCCCGGCTCGTCGGCGCAGTCGGTGCCAGTGTCCCGGACGTGGTGCTCGGCAGCGCTCTGATCTTTGTCTTTTCCGTGTGGTCGCTGTGGTTCCAGGTCGGCGGCTACGTCCCCTTCAGCGAGGACCCGATCGGGAACCTGCGTGTCATGCTGCTGCCGGGCCTCACGCTTTCCGTCTTCGGCGTCGCCCTCGTCCTGCGCACGACGCGGGACGCCGTGATGCGTGTCATGACGGAGGGCTACATCACGGCCGCGGTCGCTCGTGGCGAGCGCCCGCGCGATATCGTCCGCCTGCATGTGCTGCGCAACGCCGCGATCCCCGTCGTCACCGTGGTCACGACATACTTCGGCTTCCTGCTGAGCGGCGCCGTCGTCGTCGAGGTCCTGTTCTCGGTTCCCGGGATCGGGCTCTACACCTTCAACGGTCTTCTCAACCGTGACTACGCAATCGTTCAGGCCGGCGTGCTGCTGGCCGCGGTCGTCTTCATCGCCATCAACATGCTGGCCGACGTTCTCTATGTCGTGATCGACCCGCGGGTCGGTGCGGGAGCGAAGCGATGACGGCGACGCTGAAGGCTCTTCCGGCCCGGCTCGGACGGCTGATGCGGTCGGACCGGCTGTCGTTCTTCGGCATCGTCATGCTGACGCTGCTCGTGCTGCTCGGCCTGATCGGTCCCTATCTGCCGCTCGGCGATCCGACGAAGATCGCGGCCGGACCGCGGCTCGGCCCGCCGTCCTGGGCCTTTCCGTTTGGCACAGACGAACTCGGCCGTTCCTACCTGCCGCGCGTTGTCGAGGGAATTCGCGCGACGTTCCTCCTGTCGGTCGCCGCCGTCATCATCACCGCTACCGTGGGCGCGCTGCTCGGCATGCTCGCCGGCTACTTCCGCGGCACGTCCGACACGGTCATCGCACGCGCCGCCGATATCCTCTTCGCCTTTCCGGCAATCATCGTCGGCCTGCTGGTCGCCGCGGTGCTCGGACCCGGACAGATCTCGGCGATGGCCGTCATCTCGATTGCCACGATTCCGCTGTTCATCCGGGTCGTGCGCTCCGTGACCCTCGGCGTCGCCGGCCGCGGTTTCGTGACAGCGGCGGAGGTTGCCGGCGCCTCGCCCTGGCGGGTCATGATCGTCCACATCCTGCCCAACATCATGGGCGCCGTGATCGTCCAGCTCACCTATGCCATGTCGATCGGCATGATCATCGAAAGCACGCTGAGTTTCCTCGGTCTTGGGGTCCAGCCGCCGGACGCGTCACTCGGTTCGCTGCTCCGGCAGGGCAGTGGCTATCTCACGATCGCCCCCTGGCTGGTGCTGTCTGCCGGCATCGTGCTGTCGCTCGCCATCATGTCCGTCAACCTCGTCGGCGACGCCGTCCGCGACGCGCTCGAGCCGCTGAAGGGACGGCCGCTGACATGATCGAGACTCCCGCCGCCCCGCTGGTCGACATCGATGACCTCGTCATTGCCTACGACACGCCGACCGGCGCCATCCGCGGGCTCGATGGCGCGCGGCTGACAATCGAACCCGGCGAGACGCTGGCGATCGTCGGCGAAAGCGGGTCCGGCAAGACGACGCTGGGCATGGCCGCCGGACGCCTGCTGCCGCCGGAGGCGCGGGCGGCGAGCGGGCGCATTGTCGTCGATGGCGTCTCCGTCGCCGATGCCGACGACGAGACTCTCCGGACTCTGCGCCGGGAACGGCTCGGCTTCGTCTTCCAGAACCCGATGGCGGCGCTCGACCCGACCATGCGGATCCGCCGGCAGCTGGCGCGCGCGATGGGCGGACGGCCGACCACCGAGGACATGGCCGCGCTCCTGCGCCGGGCCGAACTCGATGACCCGGACCGCGTGCTGCGCGCGTTCCCGCACGAACTCTCCGGCGGCATGGCGCAGCGCGTCGTCATCGCCACCGCGATCGCCCGCTCTCCGAAGCTGATTATCGCTGACGAACCAACGGCTTCGCTCGACGCGTCGATCCGCGAGCGCGTGATGTCGACACTTGGGCGCTTGCGTGGCGAGACGGGTGCGAGCCTCGTCATCCTGTCGCACGACCTGCATCTCGTCGGCCGCCACGCCGACCGGGTCGCGGTGATGTATGGCGGCCGCGTGGTGGAGATCGGAGACAGCGCTATCGTCTTGAAAACGCCCGCACATCCCTACACGCGCGCGCTGATCGCCGCTGCCGCCGGCAACGAGACACCCGGCCAGCGGCTGGAGCCGATCCTCGGCACGCCGCCGGTTTTGAGAGAGCGCTGCGGGCACTGCGCTTACGAGCCGCGCTGCAGATTTGCCGAATCCCGCTGCGCGACGGAAAGGCCGGAGGAACGCGCCGTTTCGGGCCGGACCGTCGTCTGCCATCGCGCGGAGACAGTCGTTTCGATGACGGAAGACCACAGGGAGGCGCAGGCGCGATGAGCGGACCGGTCGTCGAACTGCAGAATATCGTCGTCACCTACCGCACCGGCTTCCTCGGCGGCCAGGGCTTCGATGCCGTGCGCGACGTCAGCCTGTCGATCGGACACGGCGAAACCGTTGGTCTCGTTGGCGAATCCGGCTCCGGCAAGACGACGCTCGGGCGCGTCTGTCTCGGTCTTCTGCCGCCGACGGCGGGAGACATGCGCTTCGGCGGCGAACCGTTCGGCAGTCTGCGGCAGCGGCGCGGGCAATTGTCGGTGGTTCTGCAGCATCCCGAATGGGCGCTCAACCCGCGGCTGAAGTGCGGCGCGTCGGTCGAGGAGCCGCTTCTGGTGCTCGGAACGCCTATCGGTCAACGCCGTGAAAAGGTCGCTTCGATGTTCGAAAACGTCGGTCTCGATGTCGGTTTCATAGACCGCTATCCGGGCCAGCTTTCGGGCGGTCAGCGCCAGCGCGTCGCCATCGCCCGGGCGCTGGTGACGGAGCCCCGCTTCATCGTCTTCGACGAGGCGGTCAGCGCGCTCGACGTCTCGGTGCAGGCGCAGGTGCTGAACCTGATCCAGGACCTGCAGACGGAGCACGGCTTCGGCGCGCTGTTCATCTCGCACGATCTCGCCGCGACCCGCTATCTGAGCCATCGCATCGCGGTGATGTACAAGGGCGAGATCGTCGAGGACGCCCCGGCCGACACCTTCTACGGCAAGCCGGAGCATCCCTACAGCCGCGCCCTGATGAGCGCCATCGCGTGAGGCCGGTTCGGATGCGCAGTCCCGTCGCGAATTCAATTGCCGGAGCCGCGATTGCGGCGATGCTGTTCTGCGGGCCCGCCGCCCGGGCCGATACCGGCAGCGACCCCGCCGACCTGGAGCGGACGTGGGAATCCGCGCGCGTCTACGCGCCGGCCGACACGCCGCCGGGCTTCGACGAGACGACGGGCGGCGGCCTGGCGACGTTCCTGCCGTCTTCGGATGCGGACCCCGGGGCCGTCATTCTCTACGCTCACGGCTGCGACGGCTTGAGCCGGATCACGGATGTCACGGGCCGCTTCCTCGCGCAGGCGGGCTATCTCGTGATCGCCCCCGACAGCTTCGCGCGCGAGACCAAGCCGACAAGCTGCGACCCGGCCAGCCATCGCGGCGGCCTGCACCGCGCCGTGCTCGGCTGGCGGCACGCGGAAATGCAGAACGCCGCCCGGCACATTGCCGGCCTTCCGGCGCTGGCGGAGCTGCCGCTCATCCTGATGGGCCATTCGGAAGGCGCGATCACGGTCGCGACCGTCACCGGTCTCCCGTCCGCCGCGCGGATCGTCGAGGGCTGGACCTGCCATGCCGGCTGGCCGGAGTATCGCGGCCTGAACGCGCCGGAGGGCGCGCCGGTCCTCGCGCTCGTCGGCGAGAACGACCCGTGGTTCAAAAGCCCGGTCCTGACGGGCGACTGCGGCGCGTTCCTGGACGACACCGGCGGATCGCGGTCCATCGTCTATCGCGCACCGGACTACCGCGCCGGCCGGCACTGGCTGTCGGGCGACCGCGACGTACAGGACGAGATCCTGGATTTCATCGACCGGGTGCTCGGGCAACAGGGAGAAAACGATGCTGGATGATTCGATTGCCGCCGCGCTTCTCGACGCCGTGGATACCGGCTTCGACGCGCAGGTGGCGCTGACGGCCGACCTCGTCCGCTTTCCCTCGACCCGGGGCAACGAGGCGACGGCGCAGGACTTCATGGCAGAGGCGATGCGCGCGCGCGGCCTCGACGTCGACCGCTTCAAGGTCGAGATCGACGATATCCGCCACCTGCCGGGCTTCTCGCCGGTCCATGTCAGTTACGATAACGCCTGGAACGTGGTCGGCGCCCGCCGGGCCGAAAACGCGACCGGCCGCTCGCTGATCATGAACGGCCATATCGACGTGGTGCCGACCGGCCCGCTCGACATGTGGACGACGCCGCCCTTCGAGCCGCGCATCGTCGACAACTGGATGTACGGGCGCGGGTCGGGCGACATGAAGTCGGGGCTGATCGCCTGCCTTGCCGCGCTCGATGCGGTGGAGCGGGCCGGCTACCGGCCAACGGCGGACGTCTATGTCCAGAGCGTCGTCGAGGAGGAATGCACCGGCAACGGGGCGCTTGCCTGCCTGGCGCGCGGCTATCGCGCCGACGCGGCGCTGATCCCCGAACCGCTGCACGAGGGACTGCTCCGCGCCCAGATCGGCGTCATCTGGTTCCAGGTGAAGGTGCGCGGCATTCCCGTCCACGTCGCCGATGCCGGCGACGGCGCCAACGCCATCGAGGCGGCCTTCGCGATCATGCAGGAGCTGCATGGCCTCGAAGAGGCGTGGAACGCGCGCAAGGACCGGTATCCGCCCTACGAGACGGTCGACCATCCGATCAACCTGAACGTCGGCAAGATCGAGGGCGGCGACTGGGCGTCCAGCGTGCCGGCGTGGTGCACGTTCGACGTGCGGGTGGCGATCTTCCCCGGCCAGGAGATCGCGGACGCCAAGCGCGAGATCGAGGAGACGATCCGTGCAGCCTCGCGCAAGAACGCGTTCCTGCAGAACAACCCGCCGGAGATCGTCTACAACGGCTTCGAGGCGGAGGGCTATGTCCTGAAGGACGATGACGCGCCGGTCGCGGTTCTGGCCGACGCCCATCGCAGCGTCTTCGGCGAGGCTTTGAAGGAAGAGGCCTCGACGGCGACGACGGACGCCCGCTTCTTCGGCCTCTACGCCGATACGCCGGCGCTGGTCTACGGGCCGAAGTCGGAGCTGATCCACGGCTTCGACGAGCGCGTCGACCTCGAGTCGCTGCGCCGGGTGACCAAGACGATGACGCTGTTCCTCGCCGGGTGGTGCGGGCTGGAGCGGGTGTAGGGACGGGCGCTACGACGCCAGCGGTCCGCCGTCGCCCGCGTCGATCCCCAGCACCGCCCTCAGATCCGCCCGGCTCGCAACCAGATCCGCGAGCGTGTAGCCGTCGAGCACGTTCAGGAACGATTCGAGCGCCCGGCCGATGATGGACCGGAACCGGCACACCTCGATCAGCGGACAGGTGTTGGTCTCGGGATCGAGGCATTCGACGAGACAGCGGCCGAACTCCGTCGTCCGCACGATGTCGCCGACATTCAGGTCCTCGGCCGGCCGCGCCAGCCGCACACCGCCGCGCCGGCCGCGGACGGTTTCGATATAGCCGAAGCCGGCCAGCGTGTTCGCGATCTTGCCCAGATGCCCCTCGGACATGTTGCAGGCCGTCGCGATCTCGGGGACCGACGCGACCCGGCCGTTATTGACCGCGCAGTACATGAGCAGTCGCATGGCATGGTTCGATCGGACGGTCAGTTGCATGGGTCTGCCCAAATGCCGATTCTCGATATGTCTTTTAGCGCCGCGCCCCGCGTGATGGTTTGATGCACGTCATGGCTTCGCGCGCCCGTTGCAAGGCAACTGCGACAAAAAGCCGATATTTACAGTTCGGTTTTATGCCTAAGTGCGGCATGAACGCATGGGCTGTGCTTCCCTGAACGAGGACGTCGCCGCGTGACGGCACCCCAAACCACCACGCCAGGGCTCGCAGGCCTGATCGCCGGACAGTCGCGGCGTTTGCGCGTCGGCGCGCTGGTGTCGACGGTGGCCGGCTTCGTGTGGATCGCCCAGGCCGCCGTGGTCGCCGTGGCAGTGGACAGACTGGCCGGCGGGCAGGCCGGCAATCCGCTCGCGGCCACGGTCTGGCCGGCGATCGGTTTCGTGTGTCTCGCGATCCTGCGCGCCGGGCTGGAGGCCTTCGGGAGCGGGCTAGCACGGGCCGCGGCGCGCCGGGTGGTGGCCTCGGCGCGCGGGGCGCTTGCGGGCCGGATGGCGCGGGACTCCGCCTTCGATACGGCCCGGCTGCCGTCGGGCGCGGTGGCGGCGCTCGCCGCCGACAAGCTGGAAGCTCTCGTGCCCTACCTGACGCGGTATCGCACCGCGCGCCTGCGCGCGGCGGTGCTGCCGCTGGCCCTCGTCATCGCGGTTGCCTGGGAATCCTGGGTGGCCGCCCTGGTGCTGCTGGTGGCCGGTCCGCTGATCCCGCTGTTCATGGCGCTGGTCGGCATGGCCGCGAAGGAGGCCAGCGAAAAGCAGATGGACGAGATCGGCACGATGAACGCGCTGATGCTGGATCGGCTCAGGGCGATCGTCGACATCCGGCTGCTCGGCGCCGTCGATCATGTCGCCCGCGATTTCGACCGGTCCGCCGGCCGGCTGCGCGCGAAGACCATGGCGGTCTTGCGGATCGCCTTCCTGTCGTCGGCCGTCCTGGAGCTCTTTTCCGCGCTCGGCGTGGCGATGGTCGCGGTGTATGTCGGCTTCGCCCTTCTCGGCATCCTGACGTTCGGCGCCTGGTCGCAGCCGCTCACCCTGGCGGGCGGGCTGTTCGCGCTGATGCTGGCGCCGGACTTCTTCCAGCCGCTGCGCGACTTCGCCGCCGCCTGGCACGACAAGGCCGCCGCCGACGCGGTGACCCGCGAGTTCGACGCGGCGATGGTGGAGGCGGCAGCCCCCATCCTCGGGCGCGGCGATGCCGTCGCGCCGCTGTCCGGGCCGGCCGATATCGCCCTCGACGGCCTGCGCTACAAGACCGTGTCGCTCGATGGACATCACGCGATACCGCCGGGCACGACGGTCGCCGTGACCGGGCCGAGCGGCGTCGGCAAGAGCACCGTGCTGGCGATGATCGCGGGTCTCCTGCGTCCGGACGCGGGATCCGTCCGCGTCGCCGGAGAGCCTCTGGACGACGGAACCGCCGACGCATGGCGGGCGCGTGTCGCCTGGGTCGGCCAGCGGCCGGTCTTCATTGCCGGATCGGTGCGCGCCAACGTGGCGTTGACCGGCGACCCGACGGACCGGGCCGGTATCGACCGGGCGCTGGCGCTTGCCGCCGCCGAAACGGTTGTCGAAACCCTGCCGCGCGGCCTGGACGCCCGGCTCGGCGAGACCGGACACGGCATCTCGGGCGGCGAGGCGCGGCGGCTGGGGGTTGCCCGTGCGGCGTTCGCCGGGCGCGACGTCATCCTCGCCGACGAGCCGACCGCCGACCTCGACGCCGAGACCGCCGAAGCCGTGACGGAGGGCCTGCTGCAGCTCGCCGCAGACGGCGCGACCCTGATCGTCGCCACGCACGACCGGGCGCTGGCCGGCAGGATGGACGTGCGGATCGCGCTTGGCGAGCAGGACGGAGACGGGGCATGAGCGCGCTGATGACCGTGCTGCGGCTCTACTGGCGCGCCAACCGGCCGGCCTTCCTGACCGGGCTAGCGCTGATGATCGCGACGCTCGTCGCCGGGGCGCTGCTGCTGGGCCTGTCGGGCTGGTTCATCACCGCCTGCGCCATCGCCGGAACCGCCGGCGTCGGCGTGGGGTTCGACTTCTTCCGGCCCAGTGCCGGCGTGCGGCTGCTGGCGCTGGTGCGCACCGCCGCGCGCTACGGCGAACGGCTGACGACCCACGACGCGACCCTGCGGTTCCTCGCCGCGCTTAGGCTGACGATCTTCCGGGGCCTCAGCGCGCGGCCGTTCGAGGCGCTCGGCCGGCTGCGCAGCGCGGTGGCGCTCAACCGGCTGACGTCGGATGTCGACGCCCTCGACATGGTCTACCTGCGCCTCGCCGCGCCGCTCCTGTCGGCGCTCGCCGTCCTCGCGCTCGCGGCGCTGCTGCTGAGCTGGCTCGTCCACTGGACGGTCGCCGTCTGGATCGTCTTGGACTACCTGGTCGCCGGCGCGGCGATCGTGGCGACCGGCGCTTCCCTGGGCCGGCGCGACGCCCGCCGCCGGGCCTATGCGCTCGATGCGGTCCGCGTGCGCATGGCGGATCTCGTCGCAGGCGCCACCGAACTGGCGATGGCCGGCCGGCTGGCGCGGCAGCGCGATGCGGTGTCCTCGGCAAGCGCGCGCGTCTCGACGGCGACGGGGCGCCTCGACGGGCTGGAGATCGGCGCCGGCACGGTGCTGCATCTTGCCGTTGCCATGGCGACGGCCGGCGCGCTGGTGCTGGGCGCCCGGGCCGGGCTGTCGGCTGAGATCGTCGCCATCGGCATCTTCGCGGCGATCGGGCTGGGCGAGATCCTGGGACCGCTGCAGCGCGGTGCGCTGGAATCGGGGCGGGCGATCCTGGCGGCGCGGCGGATCGCACCGCTGCTCGGCGACGCTGGCGACGTATCGGGCGCGGCGATCGGCGGGAGCGGCGGCGGGAGCGGCTGCGGGGGCGGCGGCGGGACTCTGTCCTTCGACGGCGTCTCCTTCGCCCGGTCCGGTTCGTCCCGCCGCATCCTCGACGGCCTGACCGTCTCGGTGGCGCCCGGCGAGTGGGTGGCGCTGACCGGTCCCAGCGGATCGGGCAAGAGCACGGTGCTGGCGCTCGCCGCCGGCCTCCATGCGCCGGACGCGGGGCAGGTCTGCCTCGCCGGAACCCCTGTCTCGGCCTGGCCCGAGCAGGCGCTGCGCGCAAACGTCGCGTTGCTGCCGCAGCGCTCCGAACTACTTGCCGGGACGATCGCCGACAACCTGCGGCTCGCCGCACCGGAGGCCTCCGACGCGATGCTCTGGCACGCCCTCGAAACGGTTCTGCTCGACCGTGTCGTGGCCGAACGCGGCGGGCTCGACGCCTCCCTCGGCGAGCGCGGGGCGGGCCTGTCGGGCGGAGAAATGCGCCGGTTGGCCCTGGCGCGCATCGTCCTGCGCCGTCCCGCCGTGGTCCTGCTCGACGAGCCGACCGAGGGCCTCGACGCCGAGACCGCCGGGCGGGTCGTCCGCAACCTGCGGCGCGACCTGGAAACGAGCTGCGTTCTGACGGCGAGCCATCGCGCCGCCGAACGCGAGGCGGCGGACCGGATCGTTCGCTTGAGATGATTTGCCACGGTATAAAGCCGATTTCGAAAGGGTATTTTCATGCGAAAGTTGATATGTCTCAACGCGGCATCGGGCCGGATACGGGATTCCTGCAAACGGAAAACACGTATCTGAAATTCTGGATTAAGCGGGTCCTGGAAGGCTGATCATGGAACTCGATATCGTATCGCTGTCGCGGCTGCAGTTCGCGATGACCGCGATGTACCACTTCCTCTTCGTCCCCCTGACGCTTGGCCTGTCGGTCCTCGTTGCCACGATGGAGACCGTCTACGTGATGACGGACCGGCCCATCTGGCGGCAGATGACGAAGTTCTGGGGCACGCTGTTCGGCATCAACTTCGTCCTCGGCGTCGCCACGGGCATCACCATGGAATTCCAGTTCGGCATGAATTGGAGCTACTACAGCCACTATGTCGGCGACATCTTCGGCGCGCCGCTGGCGATCGAGGGCCTGATGGCCTTCTTCCTCGAGGCGACCTTCGTCGGCCTGTTCTTCTTCGGCTGGGACAAGCTCTCCAAGGTCGGCCACCTGACCGCGACCTGGTGCGTGGCACTCGGCTCGAACTTCTCGGCGCTGTGGATCCTGATCGCCAACGGCTGGATGCAGAACCCGGTCGGCTCGGTGTTCAACCCCGAGACGATGCGCATGGAGGTGGAGAGTTTCTACGACGTGCTCTTCAACCCCGTCGCGCAGGACAAGTTCGTGCATACGGTGTCGGCGGGCTACGTCACGGCCGCGCTGTTCGTGCTCGGCGTCTCCGCCTTCTACCTGCTCCGCGGCCGCCACGTCGCGCTGGCGCGCCGCTCGATCGCGGTGGCCGCGAGCTTCGGCCTCGCCTCGGCGCTGTCGGTCGTCGTGCTCGGCGACGAGTCCGGCTACACGACGACGGAACACCAGAAGATGAAGCTCGCCTCCATCGAGGCGATGTGGGAGACCGAGCCGGCGCCGGCCGACTTCACCCTGTTCGGCATTCCCGATCAGGAGGCCCGCGAGACCAGGTACGCGATCCGGATCCCCTACGTCATGGGCCTGATCGGCACGCGCTCGCTGACCGAGACGATGCCCGGCATCGAGGAACTGGTCGCCCGCAACGAGCAGCGCATCCGCTCCGGTATTCTCGCTTTCGACGCGCTGAAGACGATCCGCGCCGACCGCGACCAGACGCCCGCCGAGGTCCGCACGACCTTCGAGCAGCACGGCCGCGATCTCGGCCACGCGCTGCTGCTGTTGCGCTATGTCGACGACCCGCGCGAGGCGACGAGCGCGCAGATCGAGGAGGCGGCCTGGGACACGGTGCCCTGGGTGCTGCCGATCTTCTTCTCGTTCCGCATCATGGTCGGTCTCGGCTTCTTCTTCATCGGCCTCACCGCCTATTTCTTCTGGAAGGCGTCCTTCCGGAACCTGGAGGTGCCGCGCTTCGCGCTGTGGGTCGCGGTGCTGTCGATCCCGCTTCCCTGGATCGCCGCCGAGATGGGGTGGTTCGTCGCCGAGTACGGCCGACAGCCCTGGTCGGTGGAGGGCATCCTGCCAACGGCGGTTGCCGTCAGCCACCTGAGCGTCACCGAGGTGGCGCTGACGATCGCCGGCTTCGTCCTGTTCTACTCGGTGCTGTTCGTCATCGAGATGGCCCTGATGATCAAGTACATCCGCAAGGGCCCGTTCCAGGACGTGGAGGCGGTGAAGGAGTGGGAGGCGCGCCGGCGCACGATGATGCCGCCCGCCGCTGCCCCGTCGGCCCCCCTCGGCGCCACCCAGCCTGCGGAGTGATGTCATGATCCTCACTGATCTCATCGACTACGGAACCCTTCGCGTCATCTGGTGGGGGCTGCTCGGCGTCCTGCTGATCGGCTTCGCTGCCACCGACGGCTTCGACATGGGGGTCGGCGCGATGCTGCCCTTCGTCGGAAAGACCGACATCGAGCGGCGCGTGGCGATCAACACGGTCGGCCCCGTCTGGGAAGGCAACCAGGTCTGGTTCATCCTCGGCGGCGGCGCCATCTTCGCCGCCTGGCCGCCGCTCTACGCGGTGTCCTTCTCCGGCTTCTATCTCGCCATGTTCGTGGTGCTGGCCGCCCTGATCCTGCGGCCGGTGGCCTTCAAGTACCGCTCGAAGCGGGAGTCGCAGACCTGGCGCAACGCCTGGGACTGGGCGCTGTTCGTCGGCGGCGCGGTGCCGCCGGTCATCTTCGGCGTCGCGGTCGGCAACGTCCTGCAGGGCGCGCCGTTCCGGCTCACCGAGGATCTGCGGCCGCTCTACGAAGGCTCTTTCTTCGCCCTGCTCGATCCCTTCTCGCTGCTGTGCGGGGTTCTCTCGCTGGCGATGGTCGTCATGCACGGCGGCGCCTGGCTGGGTCTCAAGGCGGCCGGCCCGGTGGCTGTGCGCGGACGCCGTATCGGCTCGATCGCCGCGCTTGTCGTGATCGCCCTGTTCGCGCTGTGCGGGGTGATCCTCGCCACGATGATCCAGGGCTACACGCTCACCACCGCGGTGGTGCCCGACGGCCCGTCCAACCCGCTGCTCAGCGACGTCGCCCGCGGCGGCTCGTGGCTGGACGCCTACGCGACGCGTCCCTGGATCGCGATCGCCCCGGCGCTCGGCTTTCTCGGTGCCCTGGGCGCGTTCATCGGCCTGCGGAGCCGGCGCGAGATACTGACCTTCCTATCCTCGAAGCTCTCGGTCTTCGGGATCATCTCGACGGTCGGGCTCACCATGTTCCCGTTCATCCTGCCGAGCTCGATCGACGCGAATTCCAGCCTCACGGTCTGGGATGCGAGTTCGAGCCATACGACCCTGTTCATCATGCTGGTCGTGACGGCGATCTTCCTGCCGATCATCCTTGCCTACACCGCCTGGGTCTACAAGGTGCTGTGGGGCAAGGTCGACGAGGCGGAGGTCACCGCCAGTTCAGACAGCGTCTATTAAGGAGGCAAGACCGATGTGGTATTTCGCCTGGATCCTCGGCCTCGGTGTCGCCGTCATGTTCGCGGTCATCAACGCCATGTGGCTGGAGTCGCGCGAAGACGAACAGTACTTCAAGCAGAACGGCCGCTGATCGACCGGTGCCCGCTTCCTGACCGGGCGCCTGTTTCGGCCGGCGTCCGGATTTTCCCCTGTCCCGTCAAACCCCTGTCCCGTCAAACAAGGAGACGCATGCCATGCGCACTCTACTGGCTACGCTTGCCCTGTCGCTGCTCGCCGTTACTGCCTCGCGGGCGGACATGGAGGACAACCTCGTCACCGTCGTGACCTCGCCCGAACCGCAGACCCAGCTCATGAGCATGGTGCTGACCATGCAGGCGATGCAGAAGGGCGCGGGCGCGCATATCCTGCTGTGCGGTCCTGCCGGCGACCTGGCCCTGAAGGAGCCGCCGGCTTCCGCCACCGCCCCGCAGAAGCCCAAGGGGATGAGCCCGCAGGGCCTGATGCAGAAGATCATGGAGGCCGGCGCCACGGTCGAGGTGTGCGCCATCTACCTGCCGAACAAGGGCGTGGCGGCCGACGCGCTGCTGGCGGGGATCACGCCGGCCGCGCCGCCGGAGATGGCGGCCCGGCTGATGGACGACGACACCCGCGTCCTGTCGTTCTGACCGGCGACGGTGCCGATCATCGCGCGCCCGGCCAAGGGCGCGCGAGGCCGCCGGTCTCCCGGGCGGTGTTCCGGTAAGACCGGCGGGCGCCGGGCTCAGACCTCGGTGAGGATATCGGCGTAGGTCAGGCGGGACTTCGGAAGCGCGGCATTGTAGTCGCCAACCGGGTCGGAATAGCCGATCGGCACGACCACGTAGCTGGCGTACCCCTTTTCGCGGAGGCCGAACTCGGCATCCAGCACATCGGTGTCGATGCCTTCCATCGGCGTGGCGTTGATACCCAGCGTCGCGACGCCGAGCAGGAACTGGCCGAGGTTCAGATAGACCTGCCGCGCCATCCAGTCCTGCTCGTCCCGCAGATCGTTCTTGTGCATGTCGACGAACATCGAGCGGCCCTTGTGCTGCTGCGGCTTGAACTCGTCCGGGTTTCCGGCGAAGCGGCCGTCCGCCTCTTCCTGTGCAAGGACGTGCAGCAGATAGTCCTCATCGGTGGCGAGGCGACCGGCGAACACGACGACGTGCGAGGCGTTGCGTATCGCCGCGACGTTGAAGGGGTACCTGGCCTCCGCCGCCTTCGCGACCCGCGCCTTGCCGGCCTCGGTGCCGGCGATGATGAAGTGCCAGGGCTGCAGGTTGGTGCTCGAGGGGCTGAGACGCAGCAGCTCGCGCACCTTCGCCATGTCGCTGTCCGTGATGCGGCGCGAAGGCAGGAAGGCCTTGGTGGTGTGGCGCTTGAAGGCGTAGTCGGTAATGGCGATGGTCATGGGTCGGGTCCTTGTCGGGTTGTGCGGCGCCGTCCGCAGCGAACGCGCGTCCGGCGGGAAAAGTCGATGAGTGCGCGGGCGAGCCGGGCCGTGCCGGCCGCCGGGGAGTGAGGAAAGGGGTCAGCCGATCCGCGTCATTTCGGACAGCGTGAACTCGGCTACGGCCCCTTCGGTCGCCGCCAGGTAGGCGGCGAGGTGGGGGGCGTTCATGTGGGCCTGCCACAGAGCGCGCGACGCCCAGGCCTCGAGGAACAGGAAACGGGTCGGATCGTCGTTGTCCTGATGCAGGTCGTAGGCGATGCACACCTCTTCCGCCCGCGTGACCGGGATCAGCTTGAGCAGTTCGGATTTCACCAGATCGATGGTCTCGGGCCTGGCGTGAATGGCGGCGACGATGGTGAGGGTGGTCATGGTCCCGTTTCCCTGATGGCGACAGGGTTGAAATTAATCTCTTGCCTGGCCCGGATAAACGGGCCGAGAATTAAAAGACATTCCGGAGAATCCGTATAATGCTTCTCGACAACATCGCCCTGTTCCTGCAGATCGTCGAAAAGGGGAGCCTGACGGCGGCCGGTCGCGGCGTCGGCCTGTCCCCGACCACCGTTTCCGAACGCCTCGCGGCGCTGGAGGCGCATTTCGGAGTCGTGCTGCTGAACCGGACGACACGCGCGATCAGCCTCACCGAAGAGGGCCGGACCCTGGTGGAGGGCGCCAAGCGGATCCTGGGCGAGGTCGACGATGTCGAGTCGCGCATCCGCTTCGGGGCGGAGAACCTGTCGGGGCCGATCCGCATCAGCGCGCCGAGCGATATCGGCCGCACACTGGTTTCGGATGCGATCGACGGGTTCCTGGACCGGCATCCGGCAATCAGCGTCGACCTGCTTCTTTCCGACGGCTATGTCGATCTCGTCGGCCAGGGCGTCGACATCGCGGTGCGCTTCGGCACCATCACCGACAGCACCCTGCGCGTCCGCAGCCTCGGGGAGAGACGGCGCATCGTCTGCGCGTCACCGGTCTACATCGCGGCCCGGGGCGCGCCGCAGACGCCGGAGGAGCTGAAGGCGCACAACTGCCTGCTGATGCGCTTCGGCGTCAATCTGGACAACGTCTGGCGGCTCGGCACGGGCACCAGCGTGCGGATCGTCACGGTGACCGGAAACCGCGTGTCCGACGACGGGGCGGTGGTGCGGCAGTGGTGCCTGGCCGGTCACGGTATCGCCTTCAAGTCCGAGTTCGACGTGGGGCCGGATATCGCGGCGGGACGCCTGGTCGAGCTGCTGCCCGACTTCGCGCCGCCGCCGCCGCCCCTGCAGATGCTGTTCCCGCCGAGCCGCGCCCAGCCACGGCGCGTCGGCGCCTTCGCGGATTTCCTGGCGGAGACGATCCAGGCGCGGTAGGGGGCGGCCGGGCCGGCCCATCTCAGCTCGTGTAGAAGGCCTCGTCGGGATAGGGGTACCACCAGTCGGATATCGCCGGATCGTGGTCGATGATCACCATCTTCGACTGGCGGAAGGCATCGATCCCCTGGCGGCCGAGCTCGCGGCCGAGGCCGGAGTTCTTCCAGCCGCCGAAGGGCAGGGCGTCGTTGTCGATCAGCGGGTTGTTGACCCACACCATGCCGGCCTGCAGCGTCTCGGCGGCCTGCATCGCCTCCTTGAGGTCGGTCGTGAAGACCGACGCGCCGAGGCCGAACTCGGAGTCGTTGGCGAACTCCAGCGCCTGCGCGAAGGACGCGACCTTGCAGATCGACGCGACGGGTCCGAAGATTTCCTCGCGCATGATCTCCATGTCCGGCGTGACACCGGTCAGGATGGTCGGTTCGTAGAACCAGCCGGTATTGTGCTCCGGCGGAACGCGGCCGCCGCAGACGATCGTCGCCCCCTGGGACACCGCGCCGTCGACGAGGCGGATCACCTTGTCGCGCGCGGTCTCCGAGACCAGCGGACCGATTTCCGACGTCGACAGGCCGTTGCCGATCCTAAGCCGTTTCGCGAAGGCCGCGAACTGCTCGACGAAGGCGTCGTGCACCTTTTCATGAACGAAGAAGCGTTCGGACGACGTGCAGATCTGGCCCGACAGGTGGAAGGCCGCCGTTACCGATCCGGCGACCGCGACATCGAGCGGCGCGTGTTCGGAGACGATCATCGGGTCGTTGCCGCCCGCCTCGATCACCGCCGGCTTGAAGCGCTCGGCGCAGGCCATGCCGACGGCCCGTCCCGCCGCGACGGAGCCGGTGAAGGCGACGGCGTGCGTGTTCTTCGAGGCGATCAGCGCCTGCGCGGTCTCCACCCCGCCGGTGAGGCAGGAGACGAGGCCCGCGGGCAGCACCTTGCCGAAGTGCTCCATGAACTTCAGCGTCGACAGGCTGGTCGCCTCCGCCGGCTTGACGATGCAGGCGTTGCCGGCGGCAAGCGATGCGGCGACCGTCCACGCCATCAGCAGGATCGGGAAATTGAACGGCATGATGTGGACCGACACGCCGTAGGGCTCGTAGCGGGCGAACTGGAAGGATCCGGTCTGCGTGGTGCCGGCGATCTTGCCGGCCTCGTCGCGGGCCATCTCGGCGAAGTAGCGGAAGGCCGGGCCGACATTGGCGAGTTCGCCGACCGCCTCCGGATAGGGCTTGCCCATCTCCAGCGTCATCAGCCGGGCGACCTCGCGCGGGTCGGTCTGCTCGATCGAATCCGCGAGCCGGTGCAGCAGCGCGGCCCGGGTCTTGAAGTCGACCGTCGCCCACGCCTTTTGCGCGGCCAGCGCTTCCGCCGCGACCTCCTCGACGAGCGCCGCATCGGCGTGCGCGATGAAGCCCTCGCTCGCCAGCGTCGACGGGTTGACGATCTCGCGGGTGGCGAGACCGGGTGCGCTGACGAAGGCATTGCCCCGGAATATCTGCGCGGCGTTCGGATCGAAGGCGGTCATGGTCGCGTCTGGTTCCTTGCTGCTATCCAACCGTCGTCATCCCGGAAATCGGCTTGCCGATTATCCGGGATCGGGGAGCCCCGGCCGGCGCGGTGGCTCTCCGATCCCGGCTCTGCATGCCTTCGGCATTTCGGCCGGGATGACGATGGAGAGGGCGTCGTGTGACGCCATGGCTGCTTGGGTTCCGGATCACGTCCGGCACATACGTTTGCTTGTGTGGCATGACCCTCGCCAAACAACGTGCCGATGCCCTGGATTTGATCCAGGGCCCACAGGTGGCACGGGAGGCGTTGGCGCAGGCGACGTTGGGGTTGCGGTCAGTCATCACGGCCCTCGACTTCCGCGCCTCCCTCTCCGTCGTCATCCCGGAAATCGCATTGGCGATTATCCGGGATCGGGGAGCCCCTGACCCACGTGTGGCTCTCCGATCCCGGCTCGGCCTGCGGCCGTCCGGGATGACGATGGAGAGGGTGTTGCGAACGCGTCCGCTCACCGGATCATGTAGACCTTGCGCACCGTCTCGTGGACGCGGCAGGTGCCCTTCCAGTCCTTCGGGAAGAAGGCGGCGGTATCGGGAACGATCTCGATCACCTCGCCGGACTCGTGGGTATAGGTGCAGCGGCCCTCGAGGAAATGGCAGAGCTCGTCGCTGGTGACGTGGCACTCCCAAAAGCCTGGCGTGCAGATCCAGATACCCGATTCCGGCGACCCGTCCGGGCCCTTGTAGAGGAGCACGCCCGAGGTGCGGCTCTCGCCCTCGATCATCGTCGGGATGACGCCCCAGTCGGCGGCCGCGGGGATCGTTTTCGGGTCGCGCAGGACCGGGGTCGGGTCGGTCTTCTTCGATGCGGCTGCAGTCATTGGTCTTTGTCCTATCGCAGCATGTAGACGGTGCGGATCGTCTCGGTGACCTTGACGGTGCCGCTCCAGCCCTCGCGGAAATGGATGACGGTGCCCGGCGTCACGTCGATCACCTCGCCATCGTCCGACGAATAGGTCGCCCGGCCGGAGATGAAGTGCACCAGTTCGTCGCGCGGCAGCACGAGGCGCCAGCTTCCCGGCGTCGATTCCCAGACACCGGCTTCGGGCAGGCCGTCCTCGTCGCCCTTGAACAGGAGCCGGCCCCTGTTCTGCGAGTTGCCGTCTATCGGCTCGAGATGCCCGCCCCAGTCGACGAGGTCGTCGTCCCAGGTCGCGGCGGGGGCGATGTGCGGGGCGCTGGATTTGAGATTGGTCGGCATGCGTATCGCTCCGCTCAGCCGGCCATCTTGTCGAGGATCTCGGCGGCCTTGGTCGGGCCGTGGCGCGACTGCATGTGTTCCGACGTCGCCTTCAGTTTCGCCTTCATCGCCGTGTCGGTGAGCATGGCGTCGATCTTCTGGCGAAGCTCTTCCTCGGTCCACTCGTAGCGGTCGAGCTTGAAGCCGTGGCCGGTCTCCTGCACGCGGGTGGCGTTGTCGTGGCCGTCCCAGACGTAGGGCATGATGATCGCCGGCTTGCCGAAGTAGAGGCACTCGGTGAACGAGTTGTTGCCGCCGTGGTGGATGACGGCGTCGACCTGCGGGATGACCGAGGGCTGCGGAAACCAGCCGCCGATGATGACGTTGTCGGGCAGGTCCGAATAGCGGTCCTCGTAGTCGCCGACATTGACCAGCGCGCGCACCGGCATCTTGGCGACCGCGTCGATCACCCGCTGCAGGAGATCCGAGTCACCGGCGCCCAGCGAGCCGTAGCTGACATAGAGCAGCGGCTTGTCGTTGTTCGCCTTGAATTCCGGTACCTCGTAGGGCTCGTCCTGGCGTACGCAGCCTTCCAGATACTGGAACTGCTTGGGATCGAGCGGCACCGCGCGATCGAACTTCACCGGCTCGGGATAGAGCAGCAGGTTCATGAACGGCGAGGCCTCGCAGAACTGGCCGATCGGATACTCCGCCTCGCCGCAGGATTTCAGGAACGCGTTGAAGTCGTCGTGGATCGGCTTGATCACCGCGTTGAAGCGGTCGCGGTAGGCCTTGTGGCAGGCGGTATCTTTCTCGCCGCAGCCCGACAGGTGCGGCGGGATCGCCTCGTCCTCGATCTCGTTTTCCGAGCACGAGATGATGCGCACCCACGGCTTGCCGTTCTCCTTGGCGTAGCGCTTGATCGCCGGGAACAGGATGACGTTGTCGACGCAGATCACGTCCGGCTTGATCTTCGCCAGGATGCCGGGAAGGTCCTTTTCCGCCCACTTGGAGGAATCGACGATCGCCTCCCAGCAGTCCTTCACGTAGTTGTCGATCTGGTCGATCGGCTTCTTGCGGAAGTTCGGGATGTGGCCGTTGATGAAGTCCTGCCAGAACTTCGCCATCGCCTCGGGCTCCATCGGTTCCGACAGCGCGACGGGATGGGCCTCGAAGCCGTAGCCCTCGTAGATCTCGACGAAGCCGGGATCCGAAAGAAACACCGCCTTGTGGCCGAGCTTCTCGACGGCCTGCGCGATGCCGACGGAATTGAGCGCCGGGCCGAATGCGGCCTCGGGAAAGAATGCGATCGTCTTGCCTGCCATCGAGTGATCCTCCTCGGTCAGATTAATCCGTGAGTAGTCGGCCGTGCTCCGGCCGCCAGTTGCACCAGGCTTTCTGGCCCGGCTGGAAATTGCCCTGCTCTTCCTCGGCTGCCGTCAGCCGCACCATGACGGGGCTCTCGACACCCTTGACGCGCAGCAGGAGGTTCACGTCCTGGCCGTGATAGGCGAGGTCGGCGATCTCGCCCTCGACGCCCGTGTGGCCGGCAAGGGTCGCGTCGCGCGACAGCGTGATTCGCTCCGGCCGGACCGCAAGGCTCGCCGCCGATCCGGCTGAAAGGCCCGCCGGCACGTCGGCCTTGAGGAGCCCGTGCCCGTCGACGACCAGTCCATCGGGGGCGACGGCCCCCTCGAAGAAGTTCGTGACGCCGATGAAGTCCGCGACGAAGCGGGAGGCGGGGGTCTCGTAGAGGTCGCGCGGATGGCCGGCCTGGGCGATGACGCCATCCTTCATCAGCGCGATCCGGTCGGCCATCACCAGCGCCTCGTCCTGGTCGTGGGTGACGACGACGAAGGTGATCCCCAATTCGTGCTGCAGACGCTTGAGTTCGAGCTGCATCTGCTCGCGCAGCTTCTTGTCGAGCGCGCCGAGCGGTTCGTCGAGCAGCAGCACGCGCGGCCGCTTCACCAGCGCGCGGGCAAGCGCGACGCGCTGGCGCTGGCCGCCCGACAACTGGTCGGGCTTGCGGGAGCCGAGCGCCGTCAACTCGGTCATCCGCAGGATATCGTCGACGCGCGCGTCGATGTCCGGTTTCGGCAGGCGCTCCATCTCCAGCCCGTAGGCGACGTTGGCGCGCACGCTCATGTGCGGGAACAGCGCGTAGGACTGGAACATCAGGTTGACCGGCCGGCGGTTGGGGCGCAGCCGCGTGATGTCGTTTCCGTCGAGCAGGATGCGGCCCTCGTCGGGCGTCTCGAAGCCGGCGATCATGCGCAGCAGCGTGGTCTTGCCGCAGCCCGACGGCCCGAGCAGGGCGAAGAACTCGCCCTCCTTCAGGTCGATGCCGACGCTGTCGACGGCGACGAGCGAGCCGAAGCGCTTGGTGACGCGTTCGACCGCGATGACGGTTGGCTTGGTGTCGAGCGTCTCGGTCATTCGCCGGTCAGCGTCCCCTTGTTGGCCCGCTGCGATAAGAACACCAGCGTGAACGAGACCAGCATGACGACGGTCGCCATGGCGTTGATCTCCGGCGTGACGCCGAAGCGGATCATCGAGTAGATGCGCATCGGCAGCGTCGTCGACGACGATCCCGCGCCGGCGGTGAAGTAGGCGATGATGAACTCGTCGACCGACAGCGTGAAGGCGAGCAGCGCACCGGCCAGCACGCCCGGGAAGATCACCGGCAGCGTCACGCGCCTGAACGTCGTGAACGTGCCGGCGCCGAGATCGATCGAGGCCTCGACGATGGAATGGTCGAAGTTCTTCAGCCGCGTCCTGACGACCGCGCAGACGAAGGCGATGTTGAAGACGGCGTGGCTGAGGACGATCGAGTAGAGCCCCAGCGTGAATTCGAGCAGCGTGAAGAACGACAGCAGTGCGATGGCGAGCACGATGTCGGGAATGATCATCGGCGCGAACAGAAGTGCGTCGAGGGCCGACGACGAGCGCCGGCGTTCCACGCCGAGCGCCAGCAGCGTGCCCAGCACCGTCGCGATGAGCGTCGAGCACACGGCGACGATGAGGGTATTTACGGCCGACGAGATGATCTCCGGGGAGTTGGCGAGCTTCACGTACCAGTCGAACGAGAAGCCGGTCCACGCCGTCGGCATGCCGCCCTTGTTGAAGCTCAGCACCATCAGCACCGCGATAGGCGCGTAGAGGAACAGGTAGACGAGCCCGAGATGCAGGCTCAGCGCGGGTGAGGCGCGGCGACGGCTAGCCATTCGCCGCCTCCCTGGTCGCCAAATCCTTGCTCGACTGGGCCCGGTTCACGGCGACCGCCTGGGCGAACAGCAGCAGCATCATGATGAGGATCAGGATCATGGACAGCGCCGCGCCGAAGGGCCAGTCGCGCGCCGACAGGAACTGGTCGTAGATCATGTTGCCGACCATCTGGATGCGCCCGCCGCCGAGCAGGTCGGGCGTGATGAAGTTGCCGATGGAGAGCACGAAGACGAAGACGGCGCCCGCCGCGACGCCCGGCAGGGTCAGCGGCAGGGTGATGCGCACGAACGTCTTCCAGCCCGGCGCGCCGAGGTCTTCCGACGCCTCGCGGATCTCCGGGTTCAGCCGCTGGATCGACGAGTAGATCGCCAGGATGACGAAGGGAAGGTAGTTGTAGACGAGGCCGGTGACGACGGCGAACTGGTTGTAGAGAATCGGCAGCGGCTCATCGATCAGGCCGATGCTTTCGAGCCCGTTGTTGATGATTCCCTCGCGGTTCAGCATGACGATCCAGGCGTAGGTGCGGATCAGGTAGTTAGACCAGAACGGCAGCATCACCAGGAACAGGTAGCGCATCTGCTTGTGGCGGGGCGCCAGCGAGATCGCGTAGGCGGCCGGATAGGCGATCAGCACCGCGAACAGCGTGGCGAGCCCGGCGATCTTCGCCGACAGGAGGAAAATCGAGAAGTAGACCGGCTCGATGGCGCGCGAGAAGTTTTCCAGAGTGGTGGTGTACTCGATCCCGCCATACACGCCGCGTTCCTGGAAGGCGTAGAAGAACACGATGGCGCAGGGGATCACCATGAACACGGTGAGCCAGCCGACGCCCGGCAGGATAAGCAGCAGGTCCTGGAACTTGCGGGTCATGAGGCGCGGGCCGCTGTCGAGGCGTGCGTCGTCATCCCGGCCGCAACGCAGTGGAGAGCCGGGATCGCCAAGAACCGCAGCACTTCGGTGTTGAGTGATCCCGGATAACCGCTGTGCGATTTACGGGATGACGCGGAAAGGGATGCATGCAAGCCGGTGCGGTGGCTGCCCGATCCTTCGAGACGGCCTGCCGGCCTCCTCAGGATGAGGCAGAGCGAACGGCGAGGGGACCGGCGTCCAGGACTTGCGACGACCTCATCCTGAGGAGGGGCGTACGCCCCGTCTCGAAGGATGGGCTGGTTTTTTCTGGCCCGGCCCGAGGGGCCGGGCGACCCCCCTCTCCATCTCTCCCCCGCAAGGGGGGAGAGAGCATTATGCCGCGCGGCCCGGTTCCCCCTCCCCCCTTGCGGGGGAGGGTCGGGGAGGGGGGTCGCGCGCGGCAGCGCTCTGGAAGGACTGCTGACTCTACTCATGATGCATATTCATTGGCCGCTCCGGTCTGTTCGCGACCGGTGCCGATGACGCCTCTCACACTCCGCTCATCCCCGCTTTCGCGGGAACGAGCGGACAAAGGATGGTACGCCGTCAGTCCCTTACTGCGACGCGGTGATTTCCGATACGGCCTTGGTGTACGCCTTCTGGGCCGAGCCGAGATCGCGCAGCTGTTCCGCCTTGAGAAGATCGGCCGGGGCGATCGCGATGTTCGGATAGCTCTCCTTCATCGACGGGTCGATGGCGTCCATCGCGGCCTTGTTCGGCACCTTGTACATGATGTTCTCGACCACCCATTTGCCGGTGTCGGCCGACAGGATGTAGTCGATGAACTTCGCCGCGGCTTCCTTGTGCTCAGAAGCCTCCGGGATGACCATCGTGTCGACCCAGAGATCCGTGCCTTCCTTCGGGATCACGTACTTGATGTCGCCGTTCTCGGCGATACCGTAGTTGCACCAGCCGTCCCAGGCGTGCACCAGCGACGCCTCACCGGAAACGAGCTTCGAGTAGAAGGTCGTGTCGTCATAGGCGAGCAGGTTCTTCTTGGCGTCGATCAGGAGCTCCTTCACTTCCTCGATCTTGGCCGGGTCGGTCTCGTTGACCGAATAGCCCTTGGCCAGCATGCCCGCGCCCATCAGCCAGCGGTCGGTCGCCAGCATGGTGATCTTGCCCTTCAGGTCGTCGGAGGGCTGCAGCAGGTCGTTCCAGGACTCCGGCGTGCCGTCGACCATGTCGGAGCGGTAGCACAGGCCGGTCGTGCCCCAGGCGTAGGGAACGGAGAATTTGTTGCCCGGATCGTAGGCGAGCTCGTCGGCTTCCGGATAGAGGTTGGCGAGGTTCGGGATCTTCGAATGGTCGATCTCGGCGGTCAGGCCGAGTTCGTGCAGCGCCTCGGCAAACGGCGAGGAAACGAACAGCACGTCGTAGCCCTTGCCTTTGCCGGCGACGACCTTGCCCATGATTTCCTCATTGGTGGCGTGCAGCGCCACCTCGACGTCGATGCCGGTCGCTTCCTTGAATTTCTCCGGAAGGTCGGCGGGCATGTAGCCGTCCCAGTTGGAGATGACGATGGTTTCGGCGGACACGGCGCCGGCCGTGAACGCCAGGCCGGCGGCGAGCGCGGTCGAGAAGGCGAGATGCTTGAGCTTGGTCATGGTGCGATGTTCCCCTGGATTGACCCTCTGGAATGGAATCGTCTGGTGCCGAGGTCTGTCGAACGCCCTGGTCTTGTGGTTTGCCGTCCGGCCACGGGGGTGCCGTCACGCCGGAGACGATCCGGTCAGTTTGTACAGTTTTCGAAAACAATACAATCCCGGATTCAAGTTCAGGCGGAATCTTTTGGCCAGGACGAGCTACGGAAGGCCCTCAGCGACGGGTCAGGCGGCGGTGGGCGAGGGTGCGAACCTTGCGGAAATCCGGGCGTTTTTCGTTGGCCGCCAGAATGTGCGCGCGCATGCGCTCGGCCGCCAGCGCCCGGTCGCCGGTCGCGATGGCGTCGAGGATCGAGAGATGCTCTCCAAACGACTGCGCATGCCGGTCGCGGCTTGTGTATTTCTCGTACTCCGACAGGCGCCGAAGCCGGGTCTGCTGGCGGATCGCCTGGATCAGGAAGCGGTTGCCGCAGGCATTGCCGAGCGTCTCGTGGAACGCGGCGTCGATATCGAACAGCTCGCCGATGGACCGGGTTTCCAGCCCCTCGTCGAGCGCCGACTGGTGCAGGTCGCGCAGGCTCGCGATCTTGCGCGGCGGCAGGTGGAAGCCGTCTTCGGTGAGGGCGGCGGGCTCGATCAGCAGGCGGTAGCGGTAGCTCTCCTGATAGGCCGCCTCGTCGTTCAGCGACGGCCCGAACACCCAGCCGTGGCCGGGCGTCTTCTCGACCAGCCCGTCTTCCTGCATCCGGGCGAGCACCTTGAGGATCGCCGCGCGGCTGACATCGTAGCGCCGCACCAGATCGCCGACGGACACCTGGTCGCCGATCAGGTTGGCGAAGCGTTCGCTGGCGATCCGCCGATAGATGCGGTCGGTCTCGCCCTCGGGCAGTTCGATCTCGTCAAAGGCGGCGCTGCCGGGCGGGGACCGCAGGAAATAGCCCTGGTTCGGCTCGGAGCGGACCACCTTGAGCTGTTCGAGCTGCTTCAGCGCCGTGCGCACGGGCGACCGCGAGACGCCGAGCGCGTCGGCGAGCCACTGCTCGCGCAGATGGAATCCCTCTTCCGCCTGCTCGTCGCGCAGGATGGTGAGGATCCTGCGGGCCAGTTCGGTCTTCGCCATCGCTCGTGACTGTCCGTTGCGGTTGCAGCCCCGAGTCAAGGGATCGGGGGCACCGACAAGGCATAGCCGCGAAACCGGGACGCGGCAATCTCCGTCGAGTCGGGCTCTCAGGCTGGCGCGGAGCGCGCGTCAGCCCTTCTTCACCGTCTCCACGTGGGCGGCGAAGTCGGGCGAGGCCATCAGCGCCTTGCAGCGCTCGAAGCGGTTGATGGAGTAGGCCCAGAAGTCTTCCGCCGGGTTCTTGTTGGCGTGCTGGATCAGGCCCCAGAGCGTCCAGAGCAGGTCGCACATCGCCTTGTAGATGACCATCCGGCCGCGATCGACCGGCGTCGCCGGGCCGCCGAAATAGGCCTCCAGCAGCTGCCGGTCCATGTCGGCGTCGAATTCGCCCTCCACCGACAGGTCGCCGAGGTCCCACATGGGATCGTTCATGCCGGAATATTCCCAGTCGACGATCCACATGGTGTCGCCCGTGTCGAGGAAGTTCTCGCACAGCGGGTCGCAATGGCACGGCGCAAGCGGCAGGTCGTGCGCGGCCAGAGCCTCGCGCACGGTCTCCGCCTCCTTGACGACATCGTGGTAGCCGTCCGGCACCTCGGCGCCGAGCTTCGACAGGTGGCCGAGATACTCGTCGATCATCGAGAACAGCTCGAAGCGGAAGTCGAATGTCTCTCCGCTCTCGTGCAGCGTGCGGAACGCCGTGCCGGCGCGCGCGACCGCGCCCGGCGTCGAGGCGAACAGGGCGGGGCTCATGGTGACGGCGCCGTCGAGGAAGCGCGCGACCATGACGCCGTCGTCGCCGAAATGCAGGACCTCCGGCGACACACCTGCGGCGGCCGCCGCCGTCGCGTTGGTCTTCTCCACCGAGCGGTCGATGTATTCCGACGTGCCTTCCCCGGGCAGGCGCAGGCAATACGTCTCGCCCTCGAGTTCGACCCGGAAGACGAGGTTGGTCAGCCCGCCGAGCCGCGTCAGGGACGCCTGGCCGACATCCTTGTCCGCAAAGGCGGGGATGGTCTTCAGGGCGGCTTTTGCCTGGTCGATGTTGTCGCTCATGTCCGGTCCCCGTGTCTCACTCTATCTACGTCATCCCGGCCGAAGCGTAGCGGAGAGCCGGGATCGGAGAGTCGAGGCGCCGATGGTGGCTCTCCGATCCCGGATCGGCCTGCGGCCGTCCGGGATGACGACGATGTGTACTAGGCAGATTTACCTAGCTCTTCAGGCGCTCCGACTTCGGATCGTGCAGTGTGCGCGGTCCCCGCGCCGCCGGATAGGTCTTGCCGTAGGCCTCGATCGCGAAGTCCGTTTCCTTTGCCAATCCGGCCGGCACGAAGGCGAAGGCGATGGTCTTGCCGACCGTGTAGCCGAAGCCCGCGCTCGTCGTCGTTCCAACGACGTCGCTGCCGCACAGCACCGCCTCGCCGCCGATCAGCGGCGCGTACCCGTTCACCGTCAGCGTCACCAGACGGCGCGACGGTCCGGCGGCCTTGATCGCTTCGAGCGCCGCGCGGCCGATGAAGTCGCCCTTGTTCAGCGCGACGCAGAAGCCGAGGCCCGCCTCGTAGGGATTGATGTCGGGCGTCACCTCCGCCGACCAGTAGGCGTAGCCCTTCTCCAGCCTCAGCGATTCGATCGCCCGGTAGCCGACATCGGCGATGCCGTGTGTCTCGCCCGCCGCGCGCAGCGTCTCGTAGACATGCGGCGCCTGTTCGGACGGGACATGCAGCTCCCAGCCGAGTTCGCCGACATAGCCGACACGGGCCGCCCGCGCGCTGCCGAGCCCGATCTCGATGTCGCGGACGGCGAGATAGGGGAAGGCCTCGTTCGAGACGTCGTCGTCGGTGACGGACTGCAGCACCGCGCGCGCCTTCGGGCCGACGAGGTTGATCACCGCATAGGCCGACGTCACGTCGCGAAGCTGTACCGAGCGGTCGTCTGGCAGGTGCTTGCGGATCCAGCCGGAATCGCGCAGCCCGAACGAACTTCCGGTGACGACATAGAACGTCTCGGTGTCGAGCCGGAGGATCGTCAGGTCGGCCTCGACGCCGCCTTTGTCGTTGCACAGCTGGGTGTAGACACAGGTGCCGTCCGGCTTGTCGAGGTCGTTGGCGGCGATCCTCTGCAGCGCCTCGAAGGCGCCCTTGCCGGTGACCTCGAACTTGGAGAACGACGTCTGGTCGATCAGCGCGACGCGCTCGCGCACCGCCCGGTGCTCCTCGCCGACGGCGTCGAACCAGCCCGGCTTGTGCTCGAAGCTCGGCGTCTCGGAGGCCTCGACCGCGCCGGTGTCGAACCACAGCGGCCGCTCCCAGCCCGCTTTCGAACCATGGACTGCCTTGTTCGCCGTCAGCAGGTGGTGGATCGGGCTCAGCCGGCCGCCGCGCGCCGATTCCAGTTCCGCGCCGGGCCAGTGGATCGAATAATAATCGCCATAGGATTCACTCGACCGCTCCGCCAGATAATGGCGGTTTGCCTGCTGCGAGGAGAAGCGGCGCACGTCGAAGGGCCACAGGTCCATGCCCGGGTCGCCCTCCAGGATCCAGTTCGCCATCGCGAGGCCCGCACCGCCCGACGCCGCGATGCCGGCGGTGAAGCCGCAGGCGACGTAGAAATTGTCGAGCCCCGGCGCGAGGCCCATCACCGGCTCGCCGTCGGCGGAGACGGGAATAGGCCCGTTGATGACGGTCTGGATGCCGACCTCGTTCAGGATCGGCAGGCGCTCGGCGGCCGGCAGCATGAACATCTCCAGCCGGTCGTAGTTCTCGGGAAACAGCTCGCGACCGAACTCGAATGGCACGCCCTCGCGCCAGCAGGCCGGCGCACCTTTCTCCCAGCCGCCGATGGCGAAGGATTTCACGTCCGGCTTCAGGTAGAAGATCCGGTCGGGATCGCGGAAGGTCGGCGTCTCGTTGGTGACCTCTATCTTCTTCTCGGTGACGACATACTGGTGCTCGACGGCGCCGGCGGCGAGCCTGACGCCGGCCATTTCGCCGACGCGCTTCGCCCAGATTCCCGCCGCGTTGACGACCGTGTCGCAGGTGATCGTGCCGTGATCGGTGACGACGCCGGTAATGCGCCGGCCGTCCTTGATCAGCTCGGTGACGGTCACCCCTTCGCGGATCTTCACGCCGCCGGCACGCGCCACCTTGGCGTAGGCCTGCGTCAAGGCGTAGGGGTCGATATAGCCGTCGCTGGGGATCCACGCCGCGCCGACGACGCCGTCGGTCGTCATCCAGGGGAAGCGATCCTTCGCCTCGTCTGGCGAGATCTCGTAGGCCTCGAAGCCGAAGCCCTTGGCCTGTGTCAGCGATCGGCGGATCTCCGCGAGCCGCTCGGTGCTCGCGGCGATGCGCAGAGACCCGGCCTTCTTCCAGTCGATGACCTGATCGGATTCCGTTTCGAGCCGGTCGTAGACAGCGACCGAATTCTGCATCAGCCGCGTCAGGTTCTTCTTCGATCTGAGTTGCCCGACAAGCCCCGCCGCGTGCCAGGTGGACCCGTGCGTGAGCTGCGCCTTCTCCAAGAGCGTCACGTCGCGTTCGCCGGCCTGCGCGAGGTGATAGGCGATGGCACAGCCGATTGCCCCGCCGCCAATGATGACGATTTTCGCGTGGGTATCGCTCATGGCGGGATCAGGCTTTCACGCGGGACATGGACGGATCGTAGAGGGGCGTCAGGAACACGTCGGCGGGCACGCGCTCGGTGGCGACTTCCAGCTCGTAGGTGCCCGACGTGACGAAGTCCGCGTCGACGCCGTCGGCCTTGCGGACGTAGCCGTAACCTATCGATTTGCCGACTGTGTAGCCGTAGCCGCCGCTCGACAGCCAGCCGACGCGCTCGCCGTCGCGGTAGATCGTCTCCCGGCCGAGCAGCACGATGCCCGGATCGACGGTGAAGCCGGCGAACAGCTTCTTCAGAGCCCCCTGCTTCTGCGCCTGCAGGGCCTCGCGGCCGAGGAAGGCCTGGTTCGACTTCATCTTCACCGCCCAGCCGAGGCCGGCTTCCAGCGGCGTATGGTCCGGACCGATGTCGGAGCCCCAGGCGCGGTAGCCCTTCTCCAGGCGCAGCGACTCGATCGACCGGTAGCCGGCGGGGCGGATACCGAGATCGGCGCCCTTCTCCATCAGCGCCTCGTAGACGTTGACGACATACTCGGTCGGAATGTGCAGCTCCCAGCCGAGCTCGCCGACATAGGTGACGCGCAGCGCCAGAACCGGCGCGCCGGCGATGCCGATCTCGCGCACCGTGCCGAACGGGAAACCCTCGTTGGTCAGGTCGTCGCGTGACAGACGGGAGAGAACCTCACGGCTGTTCGGCCCCATCACCGAGAGCACGCCGTAGCCGGACGTGACGTCGACCACCTGAACGTTCAGGCCGGCCGGAATGTTGCGGGTGATCCAGTCGAGGTCGTGCGTGGCGAAGCCGGTGCCGGTGACGATGTAATACGTGTCCGGGGCGAGCCGGGCGACGGTCAGGTCGCACTCGATGCCGCCGCGGGCGTTCAGCATCTGCGTATAGACGAGCCGGCCCGGCGCGCGGGTCACGTTGCCGGCGCAGATCCAGGTGAGCGCTGCCTCCGCGTCGGGCCCGACGACCATGAATTTCGCGAAGGAGGACTGGTCGAAGACGGTCACCGCCTCGCGGGTCGCGACATGCTCGCGGCCGACGGCGTCGAACCAGTTCTGCCGGCCGAAACCATAGATGTCCTTCGCTTCCTCGCCGGCGGCAAGGTCGGCGAACCAGTTCGGGCGCTCCCAGCCGAGCTTTTCGCCGAAGCAGGCACCGGCGTCCTTCAGCCGGTCATAGAGCGCCGAGCGCCGGCAGGGGCGGCCGCTGTCGTGCTCCTCGCCCGGCCAGGCGATGGTGTAGTGTTTGCCGTAGAGTTCCAGCGTGCGGGTGCGCACCCAGTCGGTGTCGGTGTGCGGACGGCCGAAGCGGCGGATGTCGACGGGCCACAGGTCGAAGGGCGGCTCGCCCGCGACGATCCATTCCGCCAGCGCCATGCCCGCGCCGCCGCCGGCCGCGATGCCGAAGGCGTTGAAGCCGGCCCCGACGTAGAAACCGCGCTGTTCGGGCGCCTCGCCGAGGATGAAGTTGCCGTCAGGCGTAAAGCTCTCCGGTCCGTTCAGCAGTTCCTTGATGCCGGCATCCGCCAGCGCCGGCACGCGGCCGAGCGCCAGCTCCATCATGTCGGAGAAGTGGTCCCAGTCGGAGTTCAGCAGGGTGAAGTCGAACTTCTCCGGGATGCCGTCGAGCGCCCAGGGAATCGGATTCGGCTCGTAGCCGCCCATGACGAGGCCGCCGACCTCTTCCTTGTAGTAGGTGAGGCGGTCGGGATCGCGCAGTGTCGGCAGGGTCGAGGTGACGCCCTCGATCTTTTCGGTGATCAGGTATTGATGCTGCACGGAGACCAGCGGCACATTCACGCCGGCGAGCTTGCCGATCTCGCGCGCCCACTGGCCGGCGCAGTTTACGACGACCTCGCACGCGATGGTGCCGTTCGTCGTCTCGACGCCCTTGATCCTGCCGTCCTCGATCAGGATGGCGGTGACACGGGTGTCCTCGACGAACTTCACGCCCGACATGCGCGCGCCCCTGGCCAGCGCCTGGGTGATGTCGGAGGGGCTGGCCTGCCCGTCGGTCGGCAGGAAGGCGGCGCCGACGAGATCGTCGATATCCATCAGCGGCCACAGCGCCTGCGCCTCTTTCGGCGTGAGAAGCTGCATCTCCAGTCCGAACGAGCGGGCGGTCGTCGCCTGCCGGCGCACCTCCGTCCAGCGGTCCTCGTTGCAGGCAAGGCGCAGACCGCCGTTCATCTTCCAGCCGGTGGCCAGCCCCGTCTCTTCCTCGAGGCGGTCGTAGAGCGCGACCGAGTTGCCGAGCAGCTGCGTGATGTTGGCGTTGGTGCGGAGCTGGCCGACGAGACCGGCCGCGTGCCAGGTGGAGCCCGAGGTCAGCTTGGCCTTTTCCACGACGACCGTATCGGTCCAGCCGAGCTTGCCGAGGTGATAGGCGGTGGAGCATCCGACGATGCCGCCCCCGATGATGACGGCACGTGCTTCTTTCGGCAGGTCAGTCATTGACGCGTTTCCCTGATAGCACTGGAAGTAAGGAGTGTGTCGCCATGGTTCGAGACGCCGCTTCGCGGCTCCTCACCATGAGGCTGAAGTGTGTGGGGGTGGCCGGGGCGGGGCCTCGGCGGACGAGATTGGTAAGGCGACGACCTGACGCTGTCCGTCGGCCTGCGTTCGCAGCACGATGACCCTCATGGTGAGGAGGGGACGTTAGTCTCCGTCTCGAACCATGGGTGGCTTGCGCTGCCGCGGTCTGCGAGAGGCGCGAGGGCTGTGCCTCACACACAGAGGTGTGCCCCGGCCTCCGAGCCGGGGCCCAGTGCGGCGGTTGCGGCGAGGCTCGAAGGTTCGTTTCCATCGCGCCCTCACATCTCCCGGAACGCCGCCAGCGCAGAATTGAGGCGCCGCATGTTCTCGGCCGTATAGGCGGAATAGTCGAAATCGAGATCGGAATGGATTTCCGAGACCATGCTCCACATGGTCTCGCGCAGCAGCGAGGCGCACTTCATCGCGGCATAGCGGCGGCGCAACTCGTCGGTGACGGTCCGGTCGAAATAGGCTTCCAGCAGCCATTCTTCCTGAGCCGGCGAAAGGCTGTTGTTGGAGGCAAGCCCGCCGAGATCGAACAAAGGCGAATTGAAGCCGGCGTAATCCCAGTCGATCAACCAGATCTTGTCGCCGTCGTCGATGAAGTTCGCCGGCAGAAGATCGTTGTGGCCAAAGACGATGTCGACCGGGCCGACGGCTGTCTCCAGCTCGGCGGCCGTGTCCAGGAGACCCGGCAGCGCGTCCACATGGGCGCTGTTTCCCGCGCGCAGCGTCGCGGCATAGTCGCGGGCGATGTGGAAGACCCAGAACATCAGCACCGGGCCGCGCAGATGGTTCGGGATGTCGCGGTGGCACTTCAGCACCACGGGAAGAATGCGTTCGAGGTTCGCCTGCGCCCGAACGTCCTCCTCGCCAAAGGTCTTGCCCTCGACATATTCGATGACGAGTGCGCCCGGCTCGGAGTGGACGACGTCCGGCGAGATCCCGGCCTTCGCAGCCGCCGTCGAGGCGGCCAGCTCGTTGAAGCGCATCACCTGATGCACGGGAATGTCGTCGCCGATGCGCACGACATATTTGGAACCGTTGTCGTCGACGACGAAATTGACGTTGGTGATGCCGCCGCCGAGCGGAACCGGGTCGACCGGTCCGGTCCACAGCGGCAGGGAGGCGGCGAAGGTCTTTGCCGTGGTCATGATGTCCTCACCCCAGTCCGAGCCGCTGGCGCGTGCGTTTCGCCCCGGCGGAGACGAGCCGGTCCGCGGTGATGGCGATGAAGGCAACGGCGAGGCCGGCGACGAGGCCGCGGCCGGTATCGGCCTTGGTCAGCGCGATATAGACCTCCTGGCCAAGATCGCGGGTGCCGACCAGCGCGGTGATCACCACCATCGAGATCGCCAGCATGATGGTCTGGTTCACGCCGAGCATGATTTCGGGCAGCGCCAGCGGCAGCTTGATCTTGGAGAGGAGCTGGCGCGGCGTGCAGCCCGACACGATGCCGGCCTCGACGAGCTGCGGGTCGATCTGCCGGATGCCGTGCGCGGTGTAGCGGATCGCCGGCGCCAGCGCGTAGAGAATGACGGCGATCATCGCCGAGAAGTCGCCGACCCGGAACAGCATCACGACGGGGATCAGGTAGACGAAGCTCGGCAGCGTCTGCAGCGTGTCGACGACACCGCCCATGATGCGGCCGCCGCGCTCGCTCTCGGCGGCGAGGATGCCGAGCGGAATACCGATCAGCGAGGCGATGATGACCGAGATCCCGCACAGGTAGACGGTGATCATCGCCTTTTCCCACTGGCCGGTGACGACGATGAACATCGCCAGCGCGATCGTCCCCAGCGCCAGCCTCCAGCCGCCGAGCTGCAGCCCCGCGACGCCGACGATGCCGACCGTCCAGATCCACGGCAGCTCGGTCAGGAACCGCTTCACGGGGATCAGGAAATTGATCAGCATGAAGGTCTTCACCGCCTCGAGCTGATCGTAGAAATTGATGTTGATGTACTTGACGAGGTCTTCCCAGAAGCCGCCCGTCGAGACTTCCATCGCTTCCGGGTAGGTCTGCACCGGCGGGAACACGAGGCCGACCAGCGCCGTGCCGAGGATCACGACGAGCACCGTCGTCGTCCACGGATGGCGCTTCAGATAGCTGTCCGGCAGGTCGGCATGGACCGGCGGCGGCCGGTTGGCGAAGGCCTGGCTGAGCCGGTCGAGCGCGATGGCGAGCACGACGATCGCGACGCCCGCCTCGATGCCGCCGCCGATGTCGAGGCGCCTGAGCGAGGTCAGCACGTCGTAGCCGAGACCGCCGGCGCCGATCATCGACGCGATGATCACCATGTTGAGCGACAGCATGATCACCTGGTTGACGCCGACCATCAGTCCGTCGCGGGCCGACGGCACCAGCACCTTCCAGGTCATCTGGCGCGGCGTGCAGCCGGCCATGCGGCCGAAGTCCCGGATCTCGTCGGGTACGCCCCTGAGCGACAGCATGGTGACGCGCACCATCGGCGGCATGGCGTAGACGATGGTCGCGATCATCGCCGCGACCGGGCCGAAGCCGAACAGGAACAGGATCGGCACCAGATAGGCGAAAACCGGCACCGTCTGCATGATGTCGAGGATCGGCGACATGGCCCGCTCGAACCAGGTCCAGCGGTATCCGGCGATGCCGAGCAGCAGGCCGCCGGCGACACCGAAGGGGACGGCGATCAGGATTGACGACAGCGTCACCATGGCGCTGTCCCACTGTCCGAAGATCGCCAGATACGCGAAGCATGCGCCGACGAAGACAGCGAGCTTCCAGCCGCGCGCGTAATAGCCCATCGCCACGACGACGGTGATCACCGCGATCCAGGTGAGCGGCGGCAGCACCTGCACGGCGTCGGAGCCCTGTCCGCGCAGAAAACCGGTCGACAGAAGGCTGGTCGCGATGGTCAGCGGAATGTCGAGAAGCCAGGAGACGAAGCGGGTGAGCTGCGTGAAGGTGAACAGGCCGAAGGTGGCGTCGTCGATCAGCCAGGACATGAACGACGAGATCCACTTCGCCAGCGGCACCGTCCAGGCGCGCGGCCACTCATAGGCCCAGTCAAGCCCGATTGCCTCTATGACGTCCTCGCCGTATTGGGCGACGATAATCGACGCGATCAGCACCGCGATCCAGAACAGGCCCTTGCGCCCGATCCACATCGGCCGGGCGTCGGGAGGCTGCAGCGTGGCGGACCGCGCGGTCATCAGCCGGCCTCGTTCGCCGTCAGGTCGTGATGGCCGGTCCGGCCGACGAGCACGTCGATCACGGCGCGCGCGTCGATCAGGCCCGCACGGTTGCCGTCTGCGTCGATCACGGCAAAGGGCCGGCCGGCGGATTCCACCTGGTCGGCGATGTCGCCGATCCGGTCCGCCGCCTTCACCTCGCCGGCGATGTCGGCGCCCTCGCGCCAGGCACTCATCACGGAGCCGGCGGTCATCACCTTGGCGCGCGGGATATGGTGGGTGAACTCGGCGACATAGTCGGTCGCCGGGGCTAGCACCAGTTCCTCCGGCGTGCCGGTCTGGATGATTGCGCCGTCCTTCATGATGGCGATGCGGTCGGCCAGCCGGATCGCCTCGTCGAAATCGTGGGTGATGAAGACGATGGTCTTCTTCAGAACGCTCTGCAGGCGGATGAACTCGTCCTGCATCTCGCGGCGGATGAGCGGGTCGAGCGCGGAGAACGGTTCGTCGAGGAACCAGATGTCGGGCTCGACGGCGAGCGAGCGGGCGATGCCGACGCGCTGCTGCTGGCCGCCCGAGAGTTCGCGCGGGTAATAGGCTTCACGGCCCTCGAGGCCGACCAGTTCGATGACGCGCCGGGCGCGCTCTTCGCGCGACTTGCGGTCGACGCCCTGGACTTCCAGCGGGAAGGCGACATTGCCGAGTACGGTCAGGTGCGGCAGCAGGGCGAAGTGCTGGAACACCATGCCCATGCGGTGGCGGCGGATCTCGATCATCTCGAGATCGCTCGCCCGAAGCAGGTCCTGTCCGTCGAACAGGATTTGGCCGGCGGTCGGCTCGATCAGCCGCGACAGGCAGCGCACCAGCGTCGACTTGCCCGAGCCCGACAGGCCCATGATGATGAAGATCTCGCCCTGGCGGACGTCGAGATCGGCGTCGCGTACCGCCCCGATCAGGCCGGCAGCGTTGATCTCGTCGAGGTTCGGTGGCGTCGACCGGTCCTTCAGCAGGGCCTCGGCCCCGTTGCCAAACAGTTTCCAGACGCCGCGACAGGACAGCTTGATATCGGATTGCGACATTGCGGTTTCCCTCCGGATCCCGCCGCACTGGGCGGCCTGTCCGGACGAGGTGCCAGGCGATCCGGGTGCCGGACCGCGATTCACGCCAGGGCGGAGTGGCCGGGGGCAAGCCTTGCCCAAGGGAGCACGCGGGCGAACACGCCAGCCCCCGGCCGGAGGAAAATCAGAACCGGTGACGGATCACCGGCGGCAACATCAGTTGCCGATCCACTTGCCCCAGCGGTCTTCGTTGGCATCGATCCAGGCCGCGACGACGTCTTCGATCTTCTCGCCGTCGAGATCGACCTTTCCGACCATCGCGTTCATCTCGTCCGAGGAGATGTTGAACGCCTTGATGGCGTCGTAGGCGCCGGGCCACTTGTCCTTCACGCCGACCCAGCCGGCCTTCCAGATCGGGCCGCTCGGTTTGCCGCAGTCATAGGCCATGTCCGGGTTGATGCCCCAGCTCGGGTCCTCGTAGCAGGCCGGTTCGTAGGCCGGGAACTCGACCCACTCGCCCTTGAACTTGGCGGGCGCCCAGTGCGGCGAGTAGACCCACAGCATGATCGGCGCCTTGCGCTGGTAGGCGGATTCCAGTTCCGCGAACAGCGCCGCGTCGGTACCGGCGTGGACGACCTCGAAGGGCAGGTCCAGCGCTTCGACGCGTTCCTCGTCGAAACCGCCCCAGGTCACCGGGCCGCCGAGATATCGGCCCTTCGGCGCGGTTTCGGCCACCGAGAACGCCTCGGCGCAGGCCTCGTCCTTCAGCGCTTCCCAGTTCGGAAGGCCGGGGCATTTCTCCTTCATGTACTCGGGATACCACCACTCTTCCTTGGCGAGCATGCCGGTCTCGCCGAGGTTCTCGACCTTGCCGCTGGCAACGGCCTCGTCGAGGGCTTCCTGGCCGGTGGTCGCCCAGATCTCCATGGCGACGTCGAGATCGCCGGACTTGAGGCCGGCGAACTGCGCCAGATAGTCGGCCTGCACGTAGTCGACGTTGTAGCCGGCCTTCTTCAGGACCTCGCCCATCAGCTGGGTGGTGATCAGCTGGCCGGTCCAGTCGTGCAGTGTCAGTTTGATCGGGTCCTTGGACTCGACCTCGGCGAGCGCCGGGACGCTGACCGTGGCGAGAAGGGCGGCCCCCGCGACCGCTGCGGCGATGCGTTGCAGTGTCATGTTCGCTCACCTCCGTTTTGTTTTCGAAGAGCGTGAAACCTGTTCCCCTGGCGCCGGACCCCGCGAATAGCCTGCCGGCCCCGACCCGACAGGAATGATCCGGCCAAAATTATGCCTACGTCAACAGAAAAATCACGAATTTTGTGGAATTGACGTGGGATTTTGGCATACTTTTTTGGAAATGAGTGGGACTGCCCGCCGCCCGCGCATGCCGCGGAAGCAGGCAGCAAGAACAGCAATAACGTCCTGAGAGACGCGCCGCGAGAATCGGCATAGGCACCCCAGAACAGTCGCGTGGAGTGGAGAAAGGTGGCGTGGGGATGGTGTACCGGACCAGACGGCAATCCGAGATCATGCGGCTCGTACAATTGCGCGGCGCCTGCTCGATCGGCGATCTCGCCGAACGTCTCGAAGTGTCCGATGAGACGATCCGCCGAACCATCAAGCCGCTGGTGTCGGAAGGTCTGCTGTCGAAGGTGCACGGCGGTATCACGCTGCCGGATTCCGGTCGCGAGCCGCCGTTCCAGAAACGCATGCTCGACAATGCCGAGGCCAAACGCCGCATCGCCGAGCATGTCGCGGGGCGGGTGCAGAACGGCGACACGCTGATCCTCGATTGCGGCTCGACGACCGCCTTCGTCGCCCGTGCGCTCAGCCAGCATACCGGGCTGACGGTGGTGACGAACTCCGCCGAGATCGCCCGCACGCTGGCGACGAATTCATCGAACCGCGTTTTCATGGCCGGCGGCGAACTGCGCTCCGACGATACGGCCGCGCTCGGCCCCGAGGCGCTGAAGTTCGTGCGCCAGTTCCGGGTGCAGCACGCGATCCTGTCCATCGGCGCAATGCAGCTCGACGGCGCGCTGATGGTCTATCACCTGGCCGAGGCCGAGTTCTCGCGTGCGGTCATCGACCAGGCCGAGCAGGTGATGGTCGCCGCCGACGCCTCGAAGTTCGGACGCCCGAGCCTTGTCCGCATCTGCGGCCCCGAGCGCGTCGACGTGCTGGTGACCGACAGTGATCCGCCGGCAGACCTTGCCGGTGCGTTCGAGCTGGCCGGCGCCCGGATCGAGGTCGCGCGGTAAACAAATACCGGCTCACCGCTTCAAGGCCGACGCTTCATCAGGTACGTGTCCATGATCCAGCCCTTCTCCGCGCGGGCCTGTCGGCGGATACGCTCGATATCGCCGGCGACCTCGTGGAGTTTTCCGGAAACGAGAATCTCGTCGTCGGTCCCCAGATAGGCGCCCCACCAGATGTCGACGTCGTCTTCGACCGACGCATAGGCGTTCTCGCCGTCGAGCATGACGACGACGCTGTCCGCGGTGCTGGGGAAGCCTTCGGCAAGCTTGCGCCCGGTGGTAATCGCAATCGCCTCGCCGATCGCGTTGAGGGTCACCCGGTGCCGGGCGGCGAGTGCCTGCACGGCGGAGATGCCCGGGATCACCTCGTATTCGAGCGCGAAACGGCCGCTGTCCTGCAGGCGCTGAAGGATTCGCAGCGTACTGTCGTAGAGCGCGGGGTCGCCCCAGACGAGGATGGCGCCGCAGTCGTCTTCGGTAAGTTCCTCCAGGAAGAGCCGGCCGTAAACGGCGGCAATCGCGTCGTGCCAGTCGTCGACACCGGCGCGGTAGTCCTTCGATGACCGGTCGCGCACCGGCATATCGAAGGAAACCGTCCTGTAGCTGTCGCTGCGGATGAAGCGGTCGCAGATTTCGGTGCGGAGGCGCGCCAGGTCTTCCTTCCCGGTGCCCTTGTCCGGGATGAAGAAGACGCTGGCACGGTTCATCGCGTCGATTGCCTGGACCGTCACATAGTCCGGATTGCCGGCGCCGATGCCGATGACGAGTACCTTGCGCTTCATCGCTGCCGTTCCTTCCTCGGTTCAACCGGGCGCGTCTCCGTATTCGATGACGCGGGTCTCGAATATGGTTTCTGCGCCTTCAGGTGCATCGCCTCGGACAGTCACGAGAACGGATGGCCGGCCGCCGGAAAGACCGGCCCGCGTCCGAACCGCACGCAGCGCCGGGTGGCGATGAAGTGCATATACTGCCCGCACTGCGCCGCGTTAAGGCCCAGGACCAAGTGTCCATGATATCGCGGCCACGGACGGTTCCGCGAAGGCCCGGCGCAGGCGATGCCACGATCACTCCCCGCTCAGTGCCTCGATGATCCGGCAGTTGGAGATATGGGTCGCGCCGTCGCAGCTTGCGCTGATGCGGCGCAACTCGGCGGCCAGGGTGTTCAGGTCCGCGATCTTGCCCTCGATCTCTTCCAGATGCAGGCGCGTGAGATCGTCCACCTCGCCGCAGGGGCGACGCTCATCGGAGGATAGCGCAACGAGGTCCTTCACCTGGTCGACGGAGAAGCCCAGGTTGCGACAGCGGCGGATAAACCGGAGGCGATTGAGATCGTCCGTCCCATAGATCCGGTAGTTGCCCGCACTGCGCGGCGCCTCGGGGAGCAAGCCGACTTTCTCGTAATAGCGGATCGTGACGACCTTCGTGCCGGTGAGCCGGCCGAGGTCGCCGATTCGATAGGCTGTCTCGGACATGTCTTGACCCTATAGCAGCTATAGACCGCATGAGTAGACCGATCACGAGTCAATGGAAACCGCTTATGCCCTGTTGCTCCTCCGATGGCTGCGCCGCCTCCGTCACGGCAACCGGTCGGTTCCGTCGCGTTCTGTGGATCGTCCTGGCCATCAATGTCGGCATGTTCTTCACCGAAATCGTGGCGGGCCTCGTCGCGGGATCGGCATCGCTACAGGCGGATGCGCTGGATTTCTTCGCCGACGCCGCCAACTATGCGATCAGTCTCGCCGTGCTGGGCGCCAACCTGAAATGGAGGGCGGGAGCGGCATGGGTCAAGGGCGCGTCCATGGGCCTTTTCGGGCTGTGGGTCCTCGGCACGGTGGTCTGGCACGTGCTGCACGGGTCGGTCCCCCATGCGGCGACGATGGGAGTTGTCGGTGCCTTGGCGCTGGCCATGAATGTCGTCTGCCTCATCCTGTTGACCGCCTTCCGAACAGGCGATGCCAACATGCGGTCGGTCTGGATCTGCTCGCGGAACGATGTCGTCGCCAACGTGGCCGTCCTGCTGGCGGCGCTCGGTGTTTTCGGAACGGGATCCGGGCTGCCGGACTTTGTCGTGGCGTCCCTGATGGCGGGTCTCGCCATCCATGGCGCAGCGCTCATTTTGCGCGATGCGACCCGTGAATGGCGTGAAGCCGATCGACATCACAGGCCTGACGTCCGGATCGCGATACCGCTCGATACCGAGCGGTCCGGACTTCGGGAGACAGGTTGAACGCGGCGCCACCAAGGCCCGTGGGTATCCTGGATTGAAGACCGACGGTTATAGCGGTTCCATCGGATGAGCCACCTGGTGCGAACTTGCGGGTTGCGCTTCAGGATCGATTTGCGTATTTATGTTATAACATAACATATTGTGAAGCGCGGCGCCTGGGCCACGTGAACCCCAGATATCAAGAGATCCCCCAATGGACCGACGTCTCCCCGTCACCGTCCTGTCCGGCTTCCTCGGCGCGGGCAAGACGACCCTCCTCAATCACATTCTGAACAACCGGGAAGGCCGCCGGGTCGCGGTCATCGTCAACGACATGAGTGAGGTCAACATCGATGCCGACCTCGTTCGCGATGGCGGTGCGGACCTGTCCCGGACCGACGAGAAACTCGTCGAGATGACGAACGGCTGCATCTGCTGCACGCTGCGCGACGACCTCCTGCAGGAGGTCAGCCGCCTGGCCGCCGACGGCCGCTTCGAGTATCTGCTGATCGAAGGGACCGGCATCGCCGAACCGCTGCCCGTCGCCGCGACGTTCGAATTTCGCGACGAGAACGGGCATTCCCTGTCGGATGTCGCCCGGCTTGACACGATGGTGACGGTCGTCGATGCCGCCAATCTGCTGAGAGACTACGGCAGCCACGAATTCCTCGCCGATCGCGGCGAGACGGCGGGCGAGGGCGACGAGCGCACGCTGGTCGATCTGCTGGTCGATCAGATCGAGTTCGCCGACACCATCGTCCTGAACAAGATGGCCAATGTCGGGGACGACACGAAGTCCGCCGTCCGCGCCGTCGTCAAGGCGCTCAACCCGGACGCCAAGGTAATCGAGACGGACTTCTCCCGGGTTCCGCTCGACGAGGTTCTGAACACGGGCCGCTTCGATTTCGACGCCGCGCACGAACACCCGCTCTGGTTCAAGGAGCTCTACGGTTTCGCAGACCATGTTCCCGAAACCGAGGAGTATGGCGTCTCGAGTTTCGTGTACCGGGCCCGCCGGCCGTTCGACCCGCAGAAATTCGCGGCGTTCACTCGGAAGTCCTGGCCCGGCCTGATCCGCGCCAAGGGCGTGTTCTGGCTTGCGACGCGGCCCGCCTGGGTCGGGGATTTCAGCCTCGCCGGCGCGATCTGCCGCACGGAGGGCATGGGCTTCTGGTGGGCGGCGGTCCCGCGCGAGCGTTGGCCCGACCATCCCGAATGGGTCGAGCGCCTGCAGGACAAGTGGACGGAGGGCTGGGGCGACCGGCGGCAGGAACTCGTCTTCATCGGCAACGCAATGGACGAGAGCGCCATCCGCGCGGCGCTGGACGACTGCCTGATCGGACCGGAGCTGCCCGACCAGGACGCCGCATCGGCATGGCAGAACCTGCCCGATCCGTTCCCGGCCTGGAGCCGGTCCGATGCCGCCTGACGCCCTGACCGGCACCTGACCGGCCGATCCTTTGGTCCGCTGTGGCTGCCTCCACGGCGGACAGTCCTGTCCACGGGGAGCGGACCGGCGGTAGTATCGAGCCCTGAGGCGGCCGGCGCGGAATCAGACGCCGATCGCCTGCGCGACCTGATCGGGAAACTCCTCGTGGACAGACAGCTTGCCGACCGGCAGTTCGATCGTTTCGACGCCCGCCATGTCGCGGAGGGCGTCCATCTCCGCCTTTGATTTTCGCGGCGTGTCGGCTCCGTAGACCATCCGGATCGGGACGGGGCATGTCCCGGCCGCGGCCAGGAAGGCCTCCCGGCTTGTGAACGGATCGAGGCCGCCGGTGACAAAGCGCACCGAGCCGTGCCGCGCGCCCGGTGCCGCGGTCACCGCGCGCTTCGCTTGCAGCCGCTCCCCGTCGAGCCACGCCTTGTCGGCGTAGACATGACCGGCGGCCATATGGCGTATGACGAACCCGTTGACGTTGAGCTTGTAAACGAGCGGCCCGATCACTGGCGCATCGACCAGTTTGCGGATGCGGCCGAACCATGGACGATGGCCTTTCATCATCGTTGGAAACGGCCCACGCCACGTCGGCGCGATCAGGACGATCTGCTCGACGCTGGCAGGGATCGCAGCGGCTTCGCGCAGCAGGAGCCCCGCCGCGTGCCCGGCCGCAACGACCAGAACGGTGTCGGATGCGATACTGCCGAACACGAACCGGACAAACGCCGCCAGCACATCCGGGGTCCAGTCGACGCGAGGCTTGGCGCCGGTCCCGAAGCCGGGCCAGTCGATGGCGACCGTGCGATACCGCCCCGACAGCCTGTGCTGCAGCGGCAGCATTTCGCCGCGCGTCGAAATCGAACTCAACGCCGGAAGCAGGAGCGCCGTCGGCCCCGTGCCGATCGTTGTCGTACCGGCGGTTACCTCTTCGCCGGCGGCCGTCCACCGGATGGTCGCTTCTTCAGACATCGGCGCTCGTGTCGCGTTCCGCCGTTTCGAACGCGGCCTCGATGTCCTTCGGACCGAGCTTCGGAATGGGTTTGTGAACTCGCCCGATCAGCGGTTTGTCGCCCGTCCGCAACACGGCGATGACGGTCTGAAGGTCCGGACACCCCGGTTCGTTGCACGACAGTTCGGTGACGGAAACCGTGACGTCCTCGCCGAGGCTAAACCGCTGTTTGACATCCCTTCTGACGCGTTCGATCGCATCCAGGTACCCGGTTTGGCGCTTGGGCGCGAAGGGATTGGCAAAGCTCATCGTCTGTTGTCCATATTCGCGACGTTCCGGTTCCGGTCCGCCGGTCAGGCGCCGCAGTCCTCGAAGCCGGTCCGGATCAGGTCGACCGGCAGGTCGTGCCCGATCAGCACAAGCCGGCTGGTTCGCGTCTCGTCAGGCCGCCAGTCGCGCTGGTGGTCGCCCTCGATCAGCATGTGGATGCCCTGAATGACGAACTGCTGGTCATCGTCCTTCATAGACAGGATTCCTTTCAGGCGCAGGATATCGTTCCCGAACTGCGCGACAAGGTCCTGAATCCAGGGAAGGAAGCGATAGGGATCGAGCGGCCTGTCCACGGTCAGGGAGAGGCTCATCACATGGTCGTCGTGATGGTGGTGATGAGTGTGCTCCATGAAATGGGGCTCGATCTCCAGGACGCGGTCTAGACTGAAGGCGTCCCGCCCGAGCACGTCGTCGAGTGCGACGTCGCACCGCTCGCTGCGGCGCAGTCGGGCGGTCGGGTTCATCGTCCGGATCCGGGATTCCACCGCGCCGAGGATGTCTTCCTCCACAAGGTCGGTCTTGTTGACGATGATCAGGTCGGCGAAGGCGATCTGCTCCTGCGCCTCCTCGGAGCTGTCGATTTCGCCGAGGAAATGTTTCGCGTCGACGACGGTGACGATCGCGTCCAGCTTGGTTTTCGCGCGGACGGAGTCGTCGAGAAAGAAGGTCTGGGCCACCGGCGCCGGATCGGCGAGGCCTGTCGTCTCCACGAGAATGCCGTCGAAGTCGCCGGCACGCCCCATCAGGTTGTCGAGAATGCGGATCAGATCGCCGCGCACCGTGCAGCAGATGCAGCCGTTGTTCATCTCGAAGATCTCTTCGTCGGCATCGGCCACCAGATCGTTGTCGATGCCGATCTCGCCGAACTCGTTGACGATGACGGCGTAGCGCTTGCCGTGGGCTTCCGTCAGGATTCGGTTGAGCAGTGTCGTTTTGCCGGCACCGAGATAGCCGGTGAGAACGGTTACAGGAATCTGGGACTGAATCATCGTGCGGTACTCGAGTGTGCGTGGGAATGAGGGGCGGTCGGGTTCGGTGATGTGGCGGGCGCGGCGGCCGGGCTCTTCCAGGTGAGCAACGCCCATGCGCCGAGCGTGACAAGGACACAGGCAATGGCGCCTGCCGTGACGAACCGGCGTGGCCGTTTCGGACCGGCCTGGCCGGTAATCGTGGCGAAAAGGTCCTGGATCGCCGAGGGCTCCACGTCGTGTGTGATCGCGACGATGCGCGTGCGACGATCCTCGGACGGCCAGTCTTCCAGACGTTTTGGCGGATGCACCCCGTGCTGCACGGACTGTACGACCAGCGGCCGCTCCGGGTCCTCTGCCTGGCAGATGACCCCCTTGAGGCGCAGCAGGTGGGTTCCCGCCGCCATTTGCAGCATCACGTAGAACCGGTCGAAGTCCTCGCTGCGGACAGGGGCGTCTGCGACAATGGCGACGGTCTGGATGCCGCCTTCGGCATGGCGGTTCGTCTTGGGCCCGGTGTGAGCGGGTTCGGGCGTTTCGGCCAGCGCCGCTTCCAGAGCGAGCCAGCCTTCGACATCGGGGCCGAGATCCGCCGGCGCGTAGTCCCGTGGAGCGAAGAGGTCCGCAAGGTCGAACGCCGGGTCGTGGCGATCGTCGATGACGGCGGTCGGGTTCACCGCTCGAAGCTGGGTGCGGATGGCCTCGAGGTCCGTACGGCTCGCAGGATCATGCACCATGTCCGTTTTCGTGAGGACAATCCGGTCCGCGAACGCGACTTGCTTCAGGCACTCGAAATGACGTTCGAGCGACAGGGGGCCCAGAACCGCATCAACGAGGCACACCACCCCGGCCAACCGGAAGGAGCGCGCGACTGTATGATCCCTGAGCCCCATTGCCGGGGCCGCGCCGGCGACGATCTGGTTGATGACAGGCGCCATGTCTGCAAGGCCCGTGGTCTCGACGATGACGCGGGAATATCGCTTCTCCGGATCGGTTCTCGCGGTTTCGAGCAGATCGGAGAGCGATACGCGGATGTCGCTGCCAGCGGTGCAGCACAGGCATCCCGTCGTCGTCACCATCATTTCCCGCTCGCCGATACGGATGAGATCGTGGTCGACGGACACGTCGCCGAACTCGTTGACGATGATCGCGGTGTCCCTGAACGATGGATCGGACAGTAAGTCGTTCAGAAGCGTCGTCTTCCCCGATCCGAGGAAGCCGGTCAGAATCGTTACGGGTATTCGTGCTTTGCGGGTCACGTATGGGAGCCTGGCGTTCCGCACGCTCCGCAGCGGCCTTTTAGCTCGATCACGGCACTTTCGAAATCGAAGCGATTGCCCTTCGCAAGTTTCTTCAGGGACGCGAAAATACGCGGCGCGTCGTACTCGTCGACGCTTCCGCAGTCCGTGCATATGGCGAAGACGGCCTGATCGTGTTGGTGGTCCGGGGCGTTGCAGGCGATGTAGGCATTAAGGGATTCCAGCCGATGCGCGCGGCCGCTTTCCACCAAGCGGTCGAGTGCCCTGTACACAGTCGGCGGCGCCGAGATTCCGAACGTCCGCACCCGGTCGAGGAGTTCGTACGCGCTCAGCGGGCGACCGGCCGCCTGCAGCGCTTCGTATATCCGCTCTTGGTTGTGAGCCATGCTCATGCGTTCGCTTTCTCCGGTCGGCCAGGTAGGACAGCTGGATATCTGTATATGTTATATCGTAACATTTGCCGATCAAGAGAATTCGCCGAACGGCAGCACGGTTGTCCGTCCCAATGGATCGGATGCCGATCTGCGGTCCTGGGCGTTACGCGAGCATTCTGGCCCGGTGCCGCCGCAAGGCCGAGTTTGGGGGTATGCCGGCGCATTCTCGATCCGGGTGTCGGAGCGCACGACTAGGTATTCATCAGGGACGCGTAGATCAGGCTGATATTGTCCGGCGTGTAGGGCTTGGTCAGGGTCGGAACGGTCCTGTAGGCGTCGGATAGCTCGGTCTGATCGCCATAGCCGCTGGCGAACGCGAAGGGGACGCCTGCTTTCAGGAGAATGTCGGCGACAGGCAGACTGGTTTCCGCACCGAGGTTTATGTCCAGAAGAGCGAAGGTGGGCAGCCCGTCTTCGAGTATCTCCAGCGCGCGTCCTACCGTGCTGGCAACCGACACGTCTGAGAATCCCGCTTCCAGCAGCATGTCCTCGGCGTCCAGCGCGATAATGACATTGTCTTCGACAAGAAGAGCGCTTGCGTTTGCACCGATCTCCGCTTTTCGCGGCGGTGGCGCGGAGACCATGCCCGGTTTGTCGGTTTCTTCACTGCTCCATACATGGTGACCGGGAATGACGAACCGGCCTGTTACGCCGGTCACCGCATAGTTGATATCGGCCTGACCTTTGAGTTCGAAGGGGATGGACTTCTCGATCAGCGTGCTGCCAAAGCCGCGCCGCGTCGGGTTCTTGACGGCAGGCCCCCCGCTCTCCGTCCAGGCGACGACCAGCGCGTCGTCTTCGTCGATCTTCCACGATATCTCGAGCCGGCCGTGCGGCGCCGACAACGCACCGTATTTGGCCGAATTGGTCACCATCTCGTGCAGAACGAGCGCCAGGCAGGAAAAGGCCTGCGGTGACAGAGAAACCGGCGAACCAGAGAGCACGATGCGATCGCGGTTTTCGCCCCCATAGGCGGCGACCTCGTTTTCGATCAGCGGGCGGAAGGGCGCCGGCGACCAGTTCTCGGCGGTCAACTGGTCGTGTGCTCGGGCAAGCGCCTGCACCCGTCCGCCGAGAATATCGGCGAACTGGCTGACCGATCCTGCATGACTGCCGGTCTGGGTGATGATGCCGCGGATGAGAGTCAGGATGTTCCGGACGCGGTGGTTGAGTTCGCCAATGAGCAGTTGCTGTGTCTGCTCGGCCTTCTTGCGAAGCTCCTCGCTCTGGTCGATGCTCCTCAGAATGATCTCCAGGAGTGTCGTGCGCAGCGACTCGCCGATCCTGAGTTCGGTATCCGTCCACGGCTCCGACTGTCCGTGAACGGCCTCCTTCCAGGCTTCGAAGCTTTTCCGCGGTGTCAGTCTTTCGCCGAGCGGGCCCGTCTCCACTGGCTTGTCCGGGTTGCCCGCCCAGGTGACCGTCTGGGCCGACTCGCGGCGGAAGAAGATGAGATAGTCGCGCGGCGTCCGCGAGACGGGAATGGACAGAACCCCGGCCACCCGGTCCGCGAACGCAGCCGCGCCATCGTAGTGACGCGCGATTTCGTTGGTTGCGAAAATCCGGCTTGCCCCGGTGCGGTTCAGAAACCGGGTGAAACTGCGCATCTCCTCGCCGTTCAGCGCTCGCCCGGTTGAGGCGAACTGCCCATCGATCCACAAGGCTACGCCGTCACAGTCGACGATATCGGTAAAGTGATCGAGATAGCCGCTGAGATTCGCGAACGCGCTGCCCTCGACCGCGATCGTCGACATGATCCGGTCGTGAATGTCGCGGGCCCGGGCCTCGGAGCGGTACTGCTTCTCGCGCTCGAGACCGGACAGTTCAAGCGCGAACATCTGCGCGAACAGCTCCGCGATCGTCCGGCGGTCGAACGGGATGCGCTTCGGCGCAGGGTGGTGGCAGGCGAACAGGCCCCACAGCTTTCCGTCGACGACGATGGAGATCGAGAACGAGGCCGCGACCTCCATGTTGCGCAGATACTCCAGATGGATGGGGGAGACCGAACGCAGGCTGCTCATCGACAGGTCGAGCGGCTGCCCCTCCGGAGACACGGCCGGCACGAGCGGCGCCGTCGCGCCGTCGACGTCGGCGATCAGCCGCACGAGATTGCGCATGTAGAGCGCGCGGGCCTGTTTCGGAATGTCCGATGCCGGGTAGCGCAGCCCCAGAAAGCTGTCGATGCCGCTCACTCGGGATTCCGCAATCACTTCGCCGGTTCCATCGGGCAGGAAGCGGTAGACCATCACCCGGTCGAAACCCGTTATGAACCGTACCTGGCGTGCCGCCATGTCGATGAATGCATCGAACGCCTTCGCCCCGGTGAGCCGGGCCATCATCGATCTGACGACGGTTACGGCGTCATTCCGGTCGGCGACGTCGCTGGGCTCTGCCTCGACCATCACCAGTGAGCCGCTGATGTGCAGGGAGATGTCGAACGCCCGGCCATCGCCGAACAGGTCGACGTGAAGCAGGCGTTCGCAGCTGTCGGCGGCCTGCAGCCACTGCAGCCGCGACCGGAGCGCGTGGAGCCCGTCTGCGCTCAGGATCTCGGCGGCCGGGCGGCCGAGCAGGTCGTCGGGTCCCCGGCCGGTGAAGTCACCGATATTCTCCGACACATGCACGACGATCCAGTCCGCCGACAGGGCGATCAGACAGCCGAACGCCTGGATCGCTCCAAGCAGGTGGATTGGCTCCCTGTCGCAATTGGTGAGGTCCACGTCGGGAAGGTCGGTCGATGTCATCTGGTTTCCGGGATGTGCGATCGTTCAAGGCCGGTTCGGCGGCTATGGCGTCGGAAAGGCCGCGAACGCCTTCCGCGCGCCGCAAACCATGTCCGCACGGGATCTCGCACCCTGATCGGCCGATCGCAATCGTTTCAGAAACTGCGGCCAGAAGCTGCGCTTTTCGGATTCGGACAGGAACGCCGACTGATTGCTGAGGGGTGTCGACCTGGCCAGCATGCGGCCACCCAGACGCGAGCCCTCGAGCACATAGAGACCGCCCCAGACCTCGCCATCGGATGCGAAGTCGATGGGCGGCGGAGGACTGGTCCCGGTCGCGCCGAGATCGCGCGCCAGCAGGTCGGAGCGCCGCCGCCGCGGCCACTCCGGCAGCAAACGGTCCGCGCCGGCGGCATCGAGGCCGCCCTCGATGGTGGAGCATCCGATCCACATGAAACGCAGGAAATTTTCGAGCCCGGACGGGGTCAACAGGTTGAATCGCGATGCAAACCGGTCGAGGGCGCCGTGAAGGTCCCGCGTTTCGGCTGCGAGAAACGCGCGCGCATCAGTCGTTTGCAACTCTGTCAATTCCAATGCCTTCGCCCGGGGACGCGCCCATGTCTGGCCGAACGACCTCACCGCACACGGAGGTTTTCGGACTATTTCGGTCGAGTTCACGTTGAACAACGATCGCCCCACCGTCAAGCCGACGGACCGTTCGGCACTGTTCCCTCATGGTTCGCGAGGGAGGAAACCTGCCCGGTGAGCGTGCAAATGGCGTGTGTACTCATGAAAACCGGTGAACCTTGTCCTTACTCGTTGTCGTCAAATGCACCTCCTGCCAGAGAAAGGCGCCGCGCCTCCTGACGGCAGGCCGACCGGCTCCAGTCGGTCTCACCCGCCGCGGCGAAAGCGGGATCCGGCCGGATATCGATCCGGCCGGCTGTCCGTTATCGGGGGCGAGAGATCAGACCGCGTTGACCTTCGGCTCCCGGTCCCAGTGTCGAAGGGCGCGGCAGGCTTCGACGAAGGCGCCGGCGTCGCGTTTCGACGTCAGCTCGAAGAACCCGTCGTCGGGAAAGCTACCGGCAGCGTCGAACAGAGGCATCGCGGATCCGGTGTAGGCGACGAACTTGCAATGCGCGTAGGCGTCGTTGACGAAGTCCTTGGCTGTGGATTCCTTAGCGAGCATCTCCGCGCCGTCCGAGGAGGTCAGGACGGCGACCGCGTCGTAAAGCACCGACGGACCGCCATCGATCATCTGCTTGGCCACGATCCAGGTGCCGTCGCTGGCCTCGACGCCGCCGACCGTGGGGGCGATAAATTCGATCATCGCGCCCTCCGCCTCGACCGCCGCCTTCAGGCCGTCGACCATGTCGATCCCGACGCCGTCGGTAACGAGAACCCCGACCTTGCGGCCCTTGAAGCTGTCGGGACCGTTTTTCAGGATCGACAGCTTCGGGGACTCCTTGAGGTCCTTCACCGGCATTGCCGCCGGCGCCGCCTTCGGCATCGGCTTCAGGCGCAGCTTGCCGGCGACCGCCTTCGCCAGGTCCTCATCGACATTGCGCAGGTGCGCCACGATGCGGGCGCGGATTTCCGGCGTTTCCACCTTCGAGAGCTCGAAGACGAAGGCGGAGACGATGTGAGTCTTCTCCGTCTCGGTCTGCGACAGGTAGAACTGCCGCGCCTGGCTATAGTGATCGGCGAACGTCTCTGAGCGGACACGCTGCTTGGCGCCGTCGATCTCTTCCGGGTAGCTGCGGAAGCCGGCGTCCGGCGCCTCGCGCGGACCGCCGTCGGCGCCCCAGGAGTTGGGCTCGTAGTTGGCCCGGCCCTTGGGATTGTGGAAGGCCATGTGGCCGTCCTGCTGGAAGTGATGGAACGGGCAGCGCGGAGCGTTGATGGGCAGGTGCGTGAAGTTGGTGCTGCCCAGCCGCTTGAGCTGCGTGTCGAGATACGAGAAGTTCCGGCCTTGCAGCAGCGGATCGTTGGAAAAGTCGATCCCCGGCACGATGCTGCCGGTCTGGAAGGCGACCTGCTCGGTCTCCGCGAAAAAATTGTCGACGTTGCGGTTGAGCACCATGCGGCCGACGATCCGCACCGGGACCTCTTCTTCGGGGATGACCTTGGTGGGATCCAGCACGTCGAAATCGAACGTGTCGGCGAACGCGTCGTCGAAGAGCTGCATGCCGAGTTCCCATTCGGGATAGTCGCCCGCCTCGATGGCGGTCCACATGTCGCGGCGGTGGAAGTCGGGGTCGGCACCGTTCAGCTTCAGCGCCTCGTTCCACACGACCGACTGCAGGCCCTGCTTCGGCTTCCAGTGGAACTTCACGAAGGTCGATTTGCCCTTGGCGTTGACCAGCCGGAAGGTGTGGACTCCGAAGCCTTCCATGAAGCGCAGCGAGCGCGGGATCGTCCGGTCCGACATGATCCACAGCGCCATGTTGATCGATTCCGGGGTCAGCGAGATGAAGTCCCAGAAATTGTCGTGGGCCGTCTGCGCTTGCGGGAAGCCGCGGTCCGGCTCCTGCTTGGCGGAATGGATCAGGTCGGGAAACTTGATCGCGTCCTGGATGAAGAACACCGGGATGTTGTTGCCGACGAGGTCCCAGTTGCCCTCATTCGTATAGAACTTCACCGCGAAGCCCCGCACGTCGCGGGCCAGGTCCGGCGACCCCTTGTTGCCGGCCACCGTCGAGAAGCGAACGAAGACATCGGTCTTCTCGCCGGCGCGCTGGAACAGGTCGGCCGACGTGATGTCGGACAGCGAGTCGTAGGTCTCGAAGAACCCGTGCGCCCCGTAGCCGCGCGCGTGAACGACGCGTTCGGGGATCCGCTCGTGGTCGAAATGAAAAATCTTCTCGCGGAAGTGCTGGTCCTCCATCAGGGTCGGCCCGCGAGGCCCGGCCCTGAGGGAATTCTGGTCGTCCGCAACCGGGGTGCCCTGTGCGGTCGTCAGCACCGGCGTGTCGCCGTCGGCGACCTGATGGGTCTCGCCGCCCGTACCGCGTAGAACCTTCTGGTCGCCATAGGTAACGGATTTTCTCTTCGGCCGGCGTTGAGCGGCCGTCTGCGACCGTTTGGTCTGTCGTGTCGCCATCGGTTTCTCCTCCGTCGGAATGTCGCTGACCGGTCCAACGCGACACGCGCCGACACGTTCCAAATCGATTGCAATCGATGCCGGTGACGGGCGGTCGGGAACCGACAGCCCCGTTGCGGGTTCCCGATGAGGAAAGTTGATCGGTCGCTGGAGGCGCGGCCCGGCACATTGAAGGGCCGCGAGGACGCTTGGAATGCTTTGGCTTGTATATGCGGCCGGCGGGACCGGACCTGACGATCTGCTTGAGGACCGCGACGGGATAGAGATCGCGGACGGCCTGTTTCTCATACGATCGGAAAAGACACGGTCACGGCTCTACCATGCGTTGAAGCGCAGCGCCGGTCCCGACACGCTGCTGGTCGCCCCGTTGCGTGAGGCTCCGAAATTCAAGGGAATGCGCGCAGGCGCGCTGAAATGGCTTCGATCGAAAATCCGGGATTGATGTTGATCGAAGAAAATTCATGAATTGATCGCTGTGCAGATAATAGAAAACCCCTTCAACGAAAATGAAATTTCGATAAATAAGTTTGGTTCCATATTTTATTTTTGGGAATCGATAGAACCATTCTTCCTTATCGCAGTTGTTTTCCCGCCCGGCGCACCGAAAGCCGTGCGGAGATCACAATCGCGAGTACAGAGAATGGGTAGGCTTTCAGAAGAATTTCAGTCTTTCATCCGCTCGGATCGCTTTCCCTGTGTGGGCGCGAAGGCGGCGCGTGCGCGCAAAACGATAACGGTCATCGAGGCGGGCCGTATCGATCAGTCCGGCGATGACCGACGGGTTCACGCGGCGCTGTGCAAGTTCGGCGACGATCTCGATAGCGCGGCGCCGTTTCTCCAATCCTGTGCCGTGATCTATGCCGGGCCGACGGCACTCGGCGAGACAGCGTTTGAAGACGCTCTGTGGCAGCGCCTGCAAACGTTCCACGATATCGATGCGCGCGAAGGACTCGGGTGGGCCACGGGCGTTTCCTCCGATCCGGCATCGTCAGCGTTTTCGATGAGCATCGGCGGCAACGCGTTCTTTGTCGTCGGACTGCATCCCGGCGCCTCCCGCCCGGCACGACGGTTTGTCTACCCCGCACTGGTGTTCAATTCGCACGACCAGTTCGAAAAGCTGCGCGCCGACGGCCGGTACGAGAAGATGAAAAAGATCATCCGCGCCCGCGATACCGAACTCGCAGGAGGCATCAATCCCATGCTCAACGATTTCGGCCGCTCATCGGAGGCCCGGCAGTATAGTGGCCGCAAGGTAGGGTGCGACTGGCGCTGCCCCTTTCACCCGCAACCGTCTAAATCGTCACAGGTGCGCTCGTGAGAAATCGGATACCGCCGCGGTCGGGCACCGCGTTCTCGTTGAAGCAGGGACAGTTCCTGACGGTGATCGATCCGGAAGGCGAACAGGTGTCCGATCTTGTCGCGTTCAGCGCGAGCGACCGTGCCGAGTACTTGTCCTCCGGCCGGTCGATCGACTATGCCAGCCGCCTGTTCCTGACGGCGGGCGATACGCTTTACTCGAACCGGTCGCGACCCATGCTGCGGATCGTTTCCGACGAGGTCGGCCGGCACGATTTCACCCTGACACCGTGTTCGGCCGATACCTTCCGGATAATCTACGGCGACGCGCACCCCCATCACGGCTGCCAGGGCAACCTGGAACAGGCGCTAGCCCCCTATGGCATCGGAAGCGATGCCATTCCGATCGCGTTCAACGTCTTCATGAACGTGGACGTGGACGGCGAAACGGGCCGGATCCGTGTGCTGCCTCCGCTCAGCCGGGCTGGCGATCGTATCGTCTTCGAGGCCGCGATGGATCTGATCATCGCCATGACCGCGTGCTCTGCGGGCCAGTCCAACAACTTCAGCTACAAGCCGATTGATTTCGAGGTAAGCGACGTTCGTCCGGCCTGGATCGGGACCTGAGGTCCCGCGCGGTTTCAGCCTCCAGGCGAAACCATGCCCGCGCTCCGATCGGCGCGGCGTCACCACTCATCCGGGGCACCCTGACGGGAAACCGTCGGGGGCGGTCGCCGGATACTGCAAAATGCAGTATTCGTAATGATTTGAAGCGTTTGTGGCGGAGGGAGAGGGATTCGACTTCGAATTGGATTTCAATTAATAGTCTGAAATATATATAAAATCCGGAATGCGAGGCCACCAGTGTTGCACGCTGTGTTGCACAGAATGCATGGTCGTCGCCGTGTTTTTGGCCGCCAAGACTGCCTCGTCTCGTTAGAGCATTCCGGACAGTTGCTCATAGTATGCACCCGAAAGAATTGCCTTTATCAGCGCGTGTAACTTCGCATCAGCCGGCATCCGATCCGTGGTTCGAGTTCCGCCGCCTGAACGACCCGCATCGTTTCCAGGCGAAGTCCGGGAACTCAGTCGCGGAAGTGAACCGTGCCCGAGAAGAGCAATCGCGCAGTCCGGAATAGTGTGGCGCTGGCTATTTCTGTGCCTTCGCCCGTGCCCGCGACGTCCGCGTCGACCATGGTCGTACCCGACGGGTGGCCAAGCCGCAGTGCCTGTCCTTCGGACTGCACCGCGAGGGCGGGAATGGCTCCTTCGATGCGACAGGCCGCGGCCAGGCAGATGGCACCTGTCATCGGGATTGCGCGGTGCGGCTGGCCCATCGAGATCATCCGGACAAGGATATCCATGTCGGTCTTACCGAGACGGCTTCCGTCGAGCAGCGTGACCTCTCCCGGGGGAGCGACGACCGCGACCTTGGGAATGCTTGGCATCTGCGCGGCGGCGGCCAGATCCGGCGTCAGGCCCATGCGGACGGAAGCAGCGAGGCGGATATGCTCCATGCGTGACTGAAACGCGGCGTCGGCGGCAAGGTCTTCGGGATGCTCGTTTCCTGATTTGCCGAGGTCGGCCGCCGACACGTAGACGCACGGATTGGCGGAATCGACAAGAGAGGCCTTGATCGTGCTGCAGTCTGGCAGGCGAAGGTCATCGACGGGATTGCCGGTCGGCAGGAGGCGACCTGTCTTGCTGCCGCCCGGATCCAGGAAATCGAGCCGGATGGGCGCACCGGTCCCTGCCACGCCGTCGATTGCCAGATCCCCGTTGCTGGCGAGCAGGCCGTCTTCGACCGGGAAACGGGCCTCGATGATGCGCGCAGTGTTCGTGTTGTGAACCCGGAGCCGTGCTTCCCCGCCCCTGGCCTCGACGATCCCGAGCTCAAGTGCGGCGGGCCCGACGGCGGAGGCCATGTTCCCGCAATTGCCGGCGTAATCGACCTGCATGTCGCCTACCGATATCTGGGCGAACGTATAGTCGATGTCCGCGTCGTCCCGGCTAGAAGGGCCGACGATGCAGACCTTTGACAGGGAGGACAGGCCGCCCCCCATGCCGTCAAGTTGCCGGCCATTGGGATCGGGCGAACCCATGGCGGACAGGAAAATACGGTCGCGCTTGTCCTGATCGGCCGGTAGATCCCTGACGTCGAAGACGAGGCCCTTCGACGTGCCGCCTCTCATGAAAAGCGCCGGAAGTCGGCTCAGTGCCATTGCTGGAAGGTCTCCGGGATCTCGACTGCGTCAGGCCCCCTCATAGCGTTTGATGAGGTCGTCCAGTTCCGACTTCCCGACAATCCTCTGCCGCTCGACAAAGGAAGCCAGTTTGTCCTGTATCAGGGCAAGGGACCCCGTTTCCCGCAGTGATTTCAGCACTTCCTGCTGTGCTTGGATAGAGGCCTGTAGTGCGGCGTTTGCGTAGAGCACGAACGAGAAACCCAGGGTTCGCAGTTCGTCGATCTCGATCATCGGCGTCTTGCCGCCGAAGACGAAGTTGACGACCTGGGGCGTTTCGAGCGAACCGATGGTTTGCACCTCCTCCTTGCTCTCGGGGGCTTCCACGAACAGGATATCGGCGCCGGCTTCCGCCATCAGCTGGGCGCGATTTAGCGCGGAGTCGAAATCCTCCACCGCGCGGGCGTCCGTGCGGGCGATGACAAGCATGTTCTCGTCCTGGCGCGCATCGAGACAGGCTTTCAACTTCCCGAGCATCTCGTCAATTGGAACGATATCTTTGCCGGCAAAATGTCCGCACTTTTTCGGGAAGACCTGGTCCTCGATTTGGATGGCGGCAGCTCCGGCGCGCTCGAGTTTCTGCATCGTATTGTAAGTATTCAGCGCGTTGCCGAAACCGGTGTCCATGTCGACGATCAGCGGCAGGCGACAGACGTCGCTTATCCGGAACGTCGCATCGACAACTTCCGTCGCAGTGACCAGGCCGAGATCCGGCTGTCCGAGCTGCGTGTTCGTGAGACCGGCTCCGGTCAGATAGACCGCCTCGAAGCCGGTGTCCTCGATGATCCGCGCCGTGAGCGCATTTGCGGCACCCGGCAGCAGGGTTGCGTTCCGGCTCTCCGCCAGACGGCGCAGGATTTGTCTCCGGACTGGCGGAGAGTCGCTTCCGGCCGAGTCGGAATGGGCCGGTGAGTTTTTAATCAACATCGCAGGATCCATGCTGTTTGCGCAGGCGATTATGCCGGAAGACTATCTGCAGTCAACTGTTGACATTATATCGCATGCTCATTACCCCCGATGGGGCTGACACACTCGGGCTTAAGGCATCATGAGAGAATACGGTCTGTTCATCGGCGGAGTATTTACGGACCCTGGGCAGGGTGAGACCTTCGATTCGCTGAATCCCTACACTGGCAAGAGCTGGGCCCGGTTGCGCGAGGCGAGTGCCGCCGATGTCGACGACGCCGTCGCCGCTGCCCGGGACGCGCAGATAAAATGGTGGTCGCTGTCCGGTGCCGCACGCGCGCAGGTCATGAACGACGTCGCGGACGCGATCGCCGAGAACGCCGCCTCGATGGCCGTCTTCGAATCTACCGACAACGGCAAGATCATCCGCGAGACCCGATCGCAGATGCTGTTTGCCGCGCGCCTGTTCAGGTTCTTCGCTGGGTATGCCGACAAGCTCTACGGCAAGACAATCCCGATGGATCAGACGACGCTGTTCGACTTCACCCGACGCGAGCCATATGGCGTCGTCGGGCTGATCACCGCCTGGAACTCCCCGATCACCTTGCTTTGCAACAAGCTGCCGGCCGCGCTCGCCTGCGGCAACTGCGCGGTGGTCAAGCCGTCCGAGCACGCGTCCGTCTCGACGCTGGAACTGTGCCGGATCTTTCAGAAAGCAGGAGTGCCCGACGGCGTGGTCAACGTCGTGACGGGCGGCGGCGCTGTGGGCGCCGCGATGGTCGACCACCCCGGCATTTCGAAGGTGAGCTTCACAGGTAGCCCGGAGGTTGGCGCCAAAATCGCCGCCCGCGCGGGTGCGCTGCTCAAACCCGTGACGCTCGAGCTCGGCGGCAAGTCGCCCAATATCATCTTCGACGATGCCGATCCGGAAGGCGCATCCGTCGGCGCGCTTGCCGGCATCTTCGCGGCGACGGGGCAGACCTGTGTCGCCGGCTCGCGGTTGCTGGTGCAGCGGGGGATACACGGCGAGATCCTCGATCGCCTGAAGGATCGCGCCAGCCGTATCCGGCTCGGCGATCCGCTGAGCGAGGAGTCCGAGATGGGAACGGCGGCGAACAGGCCGCAGTTCGAACGGATCATGGCAGCGATCGACCGGGCCCGTTCGGACGGTGCGAAGCTGGTCGCCGGCGGCGGTTGTGCTTCGGGCGAGGGGCTGGAGACGGGCTTCTTCATCGAGCCGACGATCTTCGACGAGGTCACCAACGACATGGAACTCGCCCGAAACGAGATCTTCGGGCCGGTGCTCTCCGTCATTCCCTTCGAGACCGAGGACGAGGCGATCGAGATCGCAAACGACTCGCCTTTCGGCCTGGCGGCCGGGGTGTGGACCACCAACCTGACCCGGGCGATGCGGCTGATCCCCCGGCTCAGATGCGGCGTCGTCTGGGTGAATACCTACCGCGTCGTCGCCGCCCAGGCGCCGTTCGGCGGCGTGAAGGAGAGCGGCTATGGTCGCGAACGCGGGGAGGAGGGGCTCCTCGAATTCTCGCAGACCAAGAATGTGATGATCGACTGGTCCGGCGAGCTGAAGGACCCGTTCGCCATCAAGGCCTGAGCCTCCGGTCGGAGCTTACTTCATAGAAGCCTTTTCGCCGGCGGCGTCTTCCTCCTGCTGGGCGCGTTCGAGAGCGAGCTTCGCATAGGCGCGCGCGTTGCGCAGGTGCTCGCGCATGGCCTGTTCCGCGGCATCGGGATCGCGCGCCTCGAGCGCTTCGACGATCTTCCTGTGCTCTTCCAGCGCCTCTTTCGCGCGCCCGCGCATTGTCGAGGACTTGTATCGGTAGACCCGCAGCAGGTCGTAGAGATCGCCGGAGACCAGAGACAGCAGGAACTCGTTTCCGGCTGCCTGCGCGATCCGGAAATGGAAATCGAAGTCGCCGCTCTGCTGGTAGTAGCCCTCGCCGGAGCCGACCTTCTTGGCGTGGTCGGCGAGCATCTTCTTGAGGCTCGCCAGATCGCTGCCGGTGAGCCGTTCCGCGGCGATCCGGCAGGCCATGCCTTCGAGCGCCTCGCGGACCATCAGGATCTGGTCGAGCTTGTCGGGCGACAGCTCCGCGACCCGCACCCCGATATTGGGCCGGCGTTCCAGCAGCCGGCGCCCCTCCAGCCTCCGAATGGCCTCGCGCAGCGGACCGCGGCTGATGCCCATCTCGCTTGCCAGCACCTGCTCGAAGATGCGTTCGCCCGGCGCCAGTTCGCCGGCGATGATTGCGTCTTCCAGGCGCTCCGTGATGACGTCGACGAGAGACTTCGCGACAATCTTGGACGAGGACAATTTGGGGTTCGTTGCCACCTTAACCGCCGAAAATAGAAGGCCCGCGGGCCAGGATGTAAACCGATCACTGTTTACAATAGGGTGCTAGCCATGACCGTTCAAGCACACAGGCCGGCGCGATCCGCGTTCCGTGCGCCGGCTGTGCGTAATGTAGTCATTCTACTGTTGACAATATGACGGTTGCATGGTTTCCCGTTTCGTGCCGGGCGCGCTGCGGCTGGATGCTCTCTTCGGTGCGGGAACGCTGGCGTCGTCGGCGCGGCATACCGACCCCGTAGGGGAAGGTGCCCCGTCCGGCAGGGAGCCGGTGCCGCGCGGGCGCTGGCCGGGCCGGTCCGATGAATGCGGCCGAAACGCTGTCGAAGAACACGGGAAGGACGAAACAGACATGACGCCGAGCAATTGCATGGACGGCAAGGTTATGGTGGTGACGGGCGCGGGGCGCGGCATCGGCAAGGAGGTCGCGCTGCTCGCCGCCCGCGAAGGGGCGCGTGTCGTCGTCAATGATCTCGGCGGGTCGCCGGAGGGGGATGGCGCCGATCTCGGCCCGGCGCAGGAGGTCGTGGACGAGATCACCGCCGCCGGTGGCGAAGCGGTTGCGAACGGGGCGAGCGTTGCCGACGCGGACGGCGCGGCGTCGATCGTCGAAACGGCGCTCGACGCTTTCGGCCGGATCGACGCGGTGGTCAACAATGCCGGCATCCTGCGCGACGCCATCTTCCACCGGATGTCGCTGGAGGACTTCGAGACCGTCATCAAGGTCCATCTGTTCGGCAGCTTCTACGTCGCCCGCGCCGCGGCGCCGCATTTCCGCAAGCAGGCGAGCGGATCCTTCGTGCATTTCACCTCGACGTCCGGGCTCATCGGAAACATCGCCCAGGCCAACTACGCCGCCGCCAAGATGGGCATCGTCGGCCTGTCGAAGAGCATTGCGATGGACATGGAGCGCTTCAATGTCCGCTCGAACTGCATCGCCCCGTTTGCCTGGAGCCGGCTGATCGGAACCATCCCGACGGAGACCGAGGAGGCCGAGCGCCGCGTGGCGCGGCTGAAGGAGATGGGCCCGGACAAGGTGGCGCCGCTCGCGGTGTATCTCGCCAGCGACCTGTCGAAGGACGTCACCGGGCAGATCTTCGCCTCCCGCATGAACGAGATCTTCCTGTTCTCGCAGTCGCGGCCGGTCCGCTCCGCCCATCGCGGCGAGGGATGGACGCCGCAGACCATCGCCGAGCACGGCATGCCGGCCATGAAGCCCGACTTCTATCCGCTCGACAGCACCCGGGACGTGATCGGCTGGGAGCCGATCTGACCGGCGCGCAAAGAGTAAACTGTTGACACTTGTGATGGCGGCCAATAGGTTTCGGCCTAATCACGTTACGGCTCGGGACTGGTCGGGAAGCGCATGATCGGAAAGGTGGCAGTCGTCGGAGCGGGCCTCATGGGCGGCAACATGGCGCTCGCGCTCAAGGCCGCCGGCGTCGATGTCGTCGGCTACGACGTCAGCGAGGACAGCCTGGAGCGCCTGCGCGCCCAGGGTGTCGCGACGACCGGCGATCTGCAGGCAGCCGTCGGCGATGCGGACGTCATCGTCAGCAGCCTGCCCAATTCGCAGATCGTCCTGTCCGCCTGGCTCGGGCCGGATGGTGTCGTGGAAAAAGCCAGGCCGGGCGCCCTCGTCGTCGAGATGAGCTCGATCGACCCGGACACCATGAAACAGCTCGCCGCCGCCTGCCGGGAGCGGGGCCTTGCCGTCCTGGACGTGCCGGTGAGCGGCGGCCCGAACGAGGCCCTGGCGGGAACGCTGGTGCTGCTCGTCGGCGGCGACGAGGCCGATATCGAGCGCGGCAGGCCGGTGCTGGACATCCTCGGCTCCTCGCAGCACACCACCGGCGACGTCGGCACGGCGAAGGTCGTCAAGCTCGTCAACAACGTCATGACCATGGGCAACGTCCTCGTCGCCGCCGAAGCGTTTGCGCTGGGAACGGCCGCCGGGGTCGATCCGGACCGGCTCTACGACGTGCTGTCGCAAAGCGGCGGTCGCTCGCATCACTTCATCAAGCGCTTTCCGAACGCGCTGAAACGCAACTTCGATCCCGGCTTCAAGATGCAGCTCGGCGAGAAGGACGTGGCGCTCGCCATCGACGTCGCGCGGTCGCTCGGACAGCCGATGCCGACGGCCTCGCTGGTGCGCGACATCTACATGATGGCTATGGGCCTGGGATACCGCGACAAGGACATCGTTGCGCTTCTGGACATGTTCCAGCGGATGAACGGTGGGAACGATTTTTCGGGCCGGGACAATGCGGCCGACTAGGCCGGCTGAGAAAAGCCAACAAGAACGGAAGCAGGGGGAATGAGCGAGGAACTGGTACTGTGCGACGTTTCGGACGGCATCGCGACGCTGACGCTGAATGATCCGGAATCGCTGAACTCGCTGTCGCCGCCCATGGTCGCGCGTCTCGGCGAGCGCCTGAACGAACTGAAGGGCGCCAAAGATCCGACCCGGTGCCTGGTGATCACCGGCGCCGGCCGCGCCTTCAGCTCCGGCGGCAATCTGAAGGCGATGAACAGCCCGGAACTGCGCTCTCGCATTACCGCCTCGCTGCTCCAGCACTTCTATCATCCCCTGTTCCGGCAGATCCGCGAATTCCCCGCACCGCTGGTGACGTCGGTCAACGGCGTTGCGGCCGGCGCGGGCATGAGCCTCGCGCTGATGGGCGATATCATTCTCGCGCAGCGCTCGGCCTATTTCCTGCAGGCGTTCCGCAATGTTGGCCTGGTTCCGGATTGCGGATCGAGTTGGATGCTGCCGCGCCTGATCGGCTTGGCCCGCGCGCGTGAACTGTCGCTGCTGGGCGAACGCCTGCCCGCCGAGACCGCCTATGAGTGGGGCCTGATCAACCGCCTCACCGAGGACGACGCGCTGCAGCCTGACACCCTCGCAATCGCACGCAAGATCGCCGACGGGCCGCTGTCCGCCCAGACCTCCATTCGCCGGCTCTACTGGGCGAGCACCGGCAACAGCTTCGAGGAACAGATCGACCTTGAGGATCAGTTCCAGCAGGTCGCCAAGGACGGGCCCGAGGTCGCGGAAGGGCTCGATGCCTTCCGCAGTAAGCGCAAGGCCGACTTCCGCAAGCTCCCGGCAGGCTGATGACGAGCATGGTGGCGGACACGAACCTGCGCTCGACAAACCTCGAGCGCCTGTTCCGCCCCGGATCGGTCGCCGTGATCGGCGCTTCTGCCGATCCCGCCCGGATCGGCGGCCGGCCGATACGCTATCTCCGCGAAGCCGGGTTCGACGGCCCGATCTATCCGGTCAATCCGAAGCGCGACGAGGTGCAGGGGCTGCGGAGCTATGCCTCGGTGTCGGCCATCGGCGCGCCGGTCGACGCCGTCGTCGTCGCGGTTCCTGCTGCTGCGGCTGTCGAGGCGATCCGCGATTGCGCCGCGGCGGGCGCCGGCGGCTGCATCGTGTTCTCCGCGGATTTTGCCGAGGCCGGTCCAAAGGGCGTCGAACGGCAGCGGGAGCTGTCCCGGATCTCGCAGGACACCGGATTGCGGATCGCCGGTCCCAATTGTCTCGGCCTGTTCAACGCGCCGTCGGGCGCATTCCTGACGTTCTCGTCGTTTTTCGATCGCGGCATCTCGAAGGAAGGCCGCACGGCACTCGTCAGCCAGAGCGGCGGCTTCGGCTCGCATCTTCTCGAAGTCGTCAAGGAGCGCGGGACGCGGGTCGGCACCTGGATCACGACCGGCAACGAGGCGGACGTGGAGCTGGGGGAATGCATCGCGTGGGCCGCGGCGCAGGACGCCGTCGACAGCATCCTGGCTTACACCGAGGGCGTTAAGGACGGTGCCTCGCTGCGGCGCGGTCTGCGTATCGCGCACGACCTCGGCAAACCGGTCATTTTCATGAAGGCCGGGCGCAGTGCCCGCGGCATCGCGGCGGCGTCCACTCACACTGCCGCGCTGGCGGGCTCGGATGCCATGTACCAGGGCATCTTCGAGCAGTTCGGCGTGCGCCGCGTCTATTCGGCCGAGGAAATGGCCGATGTCGCCTATGTGCTGCAGGGGCGGCCCCTTCCCGAAAATCGCAGTGCGGTCCTGTTCACGGTCTCCGGGGCGGGCGGCGTGCAGATGTCGGACAGTGCCGAGGATGTCGGCCTGAACATTCCGATTCTGCCGCGTGTCGTGCAGGACCGGATCAGGGCGCTTGCGTCCTTCGCCACGCCGGCAAACCCGGTCGACTTCACGGCCCAGGCCTTGAACGATCCGGCGATCCTTCCCGGCTGTCTGGAGGCCGTCGCCGCGCACACCGACATCGGCAGTTTCGTCATTTACCTCACGCTGACCGCCGACGATTCTGTGCAGCGCGAGCCTATCTTCAGGACGCTCAGCGCGTTCGCCGGGCGATATCCGGACAAGCTCTTCGTCCTGTGCATGCTGGGCAGCGCCGAGTTGACGGGGCGCTACGAAGCGGCCGGACTGCGCGTCTTCAGCGACAGCGCACGCGCCATCAAGGCGCTCGGCCGGGCACTGGCTCTGCCCGAGGTGAATGCGATACCTGCGCCGTCCGCCAGAGTGCCGCAAGCGATGCTCGATGCGGCCGCTGCCTCCGAGGAGGGTGGCAAGGCCCTGCTCGCCGAACTGGGGATCGACGTGCCGAACGGCCGCGTCTGTCGCGACCCGGACGAGGCCGCCGGCGCGACCGAAGGCTGGCGCTTTCCCGTCGTCGCCAAGATCGTTTCCGAACGCATCCTGCACAAGAGCGATGTCGGCGGCGTCCGCATCGGTCTGGGCGGGCCGGGCGAGGTCAGGGACGCCTGCGAAGGTATTCTTTCCTCTGTGCGCGCCGCGGTGCCGGACCTCTCCGGCGAGTGCCTGCTGGTCGAGGAGCAGGTTGAGGCCGATGCCGAACTGATCCTGGGAATAGAGAACGACCCGACACTCGGGCCGATGGTCATGGTCGGGTTCGGTGGCGTGCAGGCCGAGATCTACAAGGACGTTGTCCTGCGCATGGCGCCGGTGAACGAGGCCGAGGCCGACAGGATGCTGGACGGCCTTCGCGGTGCCGAGCTCTTCGAAGCCTTCCGCGGACGCGGACCGCTCGACCGGGCGGCGGTGGCGCGTGCGGTCTCCGCGCTGTCGCGCTTCGCGGCGGCGCATGCGGATGTCGTCCAGTCCATCGACGTCAATCCGCTGTTGGTGGCGACGGCGGATGCCGCGACCGGCCGCGGCGCGGTCGCCGCCGATTGCGTGGTGGTTCTGAAGAACGCTCTCGAAGGGAAAACGAATGAGTGAGTATTGCAGGGTCGAACGCGAGGGACCGCTGACGGTCGTCACGATCACACGGCCCGAGCGCCGCAATGCGTTGCACTACCTTGCCAGCGAAGCCCTTCAGGAAGTCTGGGACGACTATGCCGCCGATCCCGACCAGCATGTGGCGATCCTCACGGGCGGTCCTGACTTCTTTTGCGCCGGCAACGACCTGAAGTGGCAGGCCGAAGGCGGCCGCGTCGGCGGTGTTCGCTCCGGCTTCGCCGGGCTGTGTTACCGCTTCGATCTCGACAAGCCGGTCATTGCCGCGGTCAACGGGATCGCCATGGGCGGCGGGTTTGAGACCGTCCTGAACTGCGACATCGTCATCGCCGACGAGACGGCCCGCTTCGCCCTGCCCGAGCCGCGCTTCGGCATGACCGCGCTGGCAGGGGGCGCGCATCGCCTGATCCGCGCCATCGGGCGGCAGCGGGCCATGGGGATCCTGCTGACGGGCCGCCAGGTCTCGGCCGCGGAAGGAAAGGAACTGGGTTTCGTGACCGACGTTGCGCCGGCACACGAAGCGCTGCAGGTCGCCCGCGACTGGGCATCGAAAGTGTTGGAATGCGGCCCGCTCGCGCTGCAGGCGACGAAGCATGTCGCGCTGCAGGGGCTGTCCACGCCCGATATCGGTGTTGCCTGCCGGACCGAATACTGGCCGGTCCAGCGCATGAAGGCGAGCGAGGACTATATCGAAGGCCCGCGCGCCTTTGCCGAGAAGCGCAAGCCGATATGGAAGGGGCGGTAGAGCGGTTCCAGATCGCCCTGGACCGCTCTTGGCGCCCCTTGCCGCTCAAAGCGTCGCGTCCGTTCCCAGGATGCAGGTGGCATTCGACGAGAAGGCGCCGCCGACGCCGTGGCACAGCACGGTCTCGACCCCGTCGACCTGCCGCTCTCCGCAGTCTCCGCGAAGCTGCCGCGTCGCCTCGATCAGCGTGAACAGGCCGTACATGCCCGGGTGACAGCAACTCAGGCCGCCGCCGTTCGTATTGACGGGCAGCCTGCCGCCGGGCGCGATTTGCCCTTCGGCGACGAAGGGACCGCCGTCACCCTTGGGCACGAAGCCCAGGTCTTCCAGCAGCAGGATCGTGTTGATGGTGAAGGCGTCGTAGACCTGCAGCATGTCGATGTCGTCGGTGCCGATCCCGGCCATGGCATAGGCGCGTGCCGAGGAGTCGACGGCGGTGGTCGTCGTCAGCGACTCCATTCCGGACACGTGTTTCGCCCGGTGGGCGACGCCTGCGCCGAGGACATAGACGGGCGGCCGCTTCATGTCGCGGGCAATGTCCGAGCGCGCGATGACGATCGCTCCCGCGCCGTCGGTCACCAGGCAGCAGTCGAACTTGCCGAGCGGAGAGGAGACCATCCGCGCGCCGAGCACGTCCTCAATGGTCAGCGGATCGCGGACGAAGGCCTCCGGGTTCTTCTGCGCCCACTCCCGCGCCGCGACAGCGACGTGGGCGAGGTGCTCTCGCGTCGTCCCGTACTCATGCATGTGGCGATTGGCCATCAGCGCGTAGGAGCTGACCGGAAACCGCGGCCCGTAGTCGGTCTCGTGCCGCGTCCAGGCGGCGGAAACCGCGGTTTGCAGCTTGCCCATCAGCGATCGCTGGACGCTGCCGTAGGTGACCAGCGCCACCGAACACAGGCCGGTTTCGATGGCGGCCATGGCCTCCTGCACATGGGCGAGGAAAGACGAACCGCCGATTCGGTTGTTGCTGGAGAAGGTGGGATCGATCCCGAAATACTCCGAGAACGCGAGCGTGTTGAGGAACTCGCTCTGCATGCAGCCGAAAAGGCCGTCAATGCGGGACTTGTCGATACCGGCATCTTCCAGCGCCATTGTCGCGGCGATGGCCTGGGCCTCCATCGCGTCGAAGCCGCCGGCCTCGCCGAGCCCGAACGTCGCCGCTCCGCAGATCGCGACGCTGCCCCTGAGTGTGTGACCCCTTAGTGTGCTGTCGCTCATTGCGCGATCTCTCCGGCCGGTTCGAAGACGAGGCGCGCGGCATCCGGTTCGATCCGGGCGCGCACCGGCAGGCCGACGGGAACCTCCCAGCCGTCATATCCGGCGACGTGCGACATCAGGCGGACGCCTTCGTCAAGATCGACGAGCACGACGTTGTAGGGCCCGCCCTTCTCCTCGGTTCGGGAGACGACCGTGCAGGCGTGCACGACGCCGTTTCCGCTGGCCTCGTGCCATTCGAGCGTGACACCGCCGCAAACCGGGCAGGCGATCCGGGGCGGAAAGACATGCCGCCTGCAGCCGGTGCATTGCTGTATCTCGAACCGGTTTGCCGCGAGCGCGTCCCGGTAATGCTGTTCCGGGCTTTCGTTTGGTATCTGCATCTTCGATCCCTTGCTTTGGCTCGGCGGGTTTTTTAAACTGACAACTGTCGACAGTCCAGCAATCCAAGGCAGTTCAGAATGGAATTATCCACCGAGGCGCGGCGCGCCACGCAGCTGACCGTCGCCGAGCTTTTCCGGAAGCAGGCGCGGATCCGGTCGCAACGAGCCGCCTGTATCGAAGGCGACGCCTGCCTGACCTACGCGGTGCTCGATGCGCGGACGACGAAGCTCGGCAATGCGCTGGCGGCGGCCGGTGTGGCGCGGGGCGACAGGGTCGCGATCCTCAGCGAGAATTCCGCCGCCTTCCTCGAGCTCTTCATCGCCGCCGCCAAGATCGGCGCGATCGTCGCCACGCAGAACTGGCGCCTGACGGGCACGGAGCTGGCGCATTGCCTGTCGCTCGTGGAGCCGGCGCTGTGTTTCGTCTCGGGGCGTTATCGGGACGGGTTCGATGCGGCGACGGAGGGCCGATACCGCGCGGTCGACCTCGGCGCGGAGTATGAGGGCTTCGTCGCGGGCGGCGCGGAAACGCCGGTTTCCCATGTCGGCGATCCCGAAGACGGCATGCTGATCGTCTACACCAGCGGCACCACCGGATTGCCCAAGGGGGCGACCATCTCGCAGCGCGCCCTGATCGCGCGCGCGCAGCAATACTGCACCGAGTTCGGCTTCGATCCCGACGACACGTTCTACGCCTATTCGCCGATGTTTCACATCGCCTCGGCCGACCTGTCCGTCGCGACGCTGATGATCGGCGGTACGGTGACGATTTCCGACGGCCTCGATCCGGTGCTGCTGCGCCAGCTGCTGCAGGAAGAAAAGCTTAGCAACCTGATCTTCTTCCCCGGCATGGTGGAGCAGGTTCTCGAAGAACTTGCCCAGATGACAGGGCCGGTGCGAAGCCTGAAGAAATTCGGCGCGCTGGCCGACCTGTTCCCTCCGCAGGAGATCGCCGCCATGACGACGGCGCTCGGGAAGGAATACTGCAACACCTTCGCCTCGACCGAGACGGGGATGATGCCGGCCTGCGGCGGGCGCATTCCGGTCGGCGTAGCGCCGACGGTTTTCTCCAAGACGGAAAGCAATTTCTGTCTCGTCCGCCTCGTCGACGACGAGGGCAGGGATGTCGCCGACGGCGAGACAGGCGAACTCGTCACGCGCGGCCCGACCCTGTTCTCCGGGTACTGGCGCAACGATGCGGCGACCGAGGAGGTGTTCCGCGGCGGCTGGTACCACACGGGCGATCTCTTCCGCCGCAATCCCGACGGGACGCTCGACTACATCGACCGCAAGAAGTACCTGGTGAAGTCCGGCGGCGAGAACATCTACCCGGCGGAAATCGAGCGTGTGGTGCTGCAGCTGCAGGGGGTCGACGAGGCGCTCGTCGTCCGTCGCGCAGACGCGAAGTGGGGCGAGGTTCCGGTTCTCGTCGTTACGAGCAGTGCCGTGGAGGTGACGGAAGCCAGCCTCATCGAGCACTGCCGCGCGCACCTCTCCCGATACAAATGCCCGAAGGGCGTGCACTTCGTGGCGCAGGACTTCTGGCCGCGCAACAATACCGGCAAGATCGTGCGCCGTGAGGTCGAGGACTGGGTCTCGCGTCAACAGCAAGACGCAGTCCTCGCCGGATAGGCCTCCTTACGGCCCGAGCGCCCGTTCCGCTCACGCCTTGGAAAAGAACCGGTTCACGGTCGCCGATACCTCGTCGTTACGTCCCGCGCGGGTAGCGGCCGTATATCGCATGGCCTCCTCGAGGGCGGCCACGCGGGGCTTCTGGAACCACGCCTTCATGTAGCCGAAGGCCTCGGCCGGCATCGCGGCAAAGGTCTCGATCGCTTCGACCGCCGTGTCCTCGAGTTCGTCCGCCTTTACCGGCACGCAGTGGACGCCCGCGGCCTGAAGCTCGCCGGCGCTCATTTCGCGTGCGGAGAGCAGCAGGTCCTGGGCCAGGCCGACATTGCTGGCATGTTCCACGATGCTGGCGGCGATCGGGGATCCGATGCCGATCTTCACCTCCGGCAGCTGGAACGTCGCCGTCTCGGCGGCGACGATGCGATCGCAGGAGATGGCGTTCAGGAAGGCGCCGCCGATCATCCTGCCGCGGGCCGCGGTAACGACGGGGCGCCGGCAGTTCAGCGTTGCCATCACGAGATCGGTGATGATCGCGGTTCGCCACTCGCTGGCTTGTTGGTCGTCGAATCCGTCGGGTCGTTTGAGATCCACGCCACCCGAGAACAGCGTCTCGGAATTGGACATCCAGATCAGGCCCTTCAACTCCGGTCGCCTGCCCAACTCCGCCAGCGCATCGGCGTAGAGGTCGGTTACCTCCCGTGAAATCGAGTTGGCCTTTGACGCCCGGTTCATCCGTGCCCAGAGGATATTCCCGGTTTCGGTCACGACTAGGTCAGGCACGTTTTCGTCTCCTTTTTCTGCGTTCGCTCGACGCGAGCGGCCGGCCAATTCCGGCTGGCTGCCGACGCCTACCTGACTTCTTAGTGTAAAAAGACGACTGTTGACAGTAGGCGAGCCTCATGCAAGTTAGTTTTCGAACTTCAGGAGGATGCCTAGGTGAATTTCGACTTCCCGGACGAAATCAAGGCCATGCAGGAGCAGGCCTTCGAGTATCTGACCCGTACGGGCGCATTGGAAGCCGCACGCAAGGTAATTGACGGGGACAACAGCGTCGCACGCCGCGACTGGGCCGAAATGGCAGAGATGGGCTGGACCGGGCTGACGATACCCGAAGCCTACGGCGGCAACGGTATCGGCTATATCGCGCTGTGTGCGCTGGCGTATGAGTTCGGGCGGCATCTGTCGCCAGCTCCTTTTGCTTCTTCGGTCTATCTCGTGGCGGAAGCGCTGGTGCTCTACGGTTCGGAGAGCCAGAAGCAGGCCTGGCTTCCCGGGCTGGCCGACGGCCGGCAGGCGGCCTGTTTCGCATCCGGCGGCCCATCGTCCGGCGCAGTGGTCTCCAACGGAAAACTGAGCGGTGTCCTGAAGCCTGTCGCCGACGGCATGTGCGCGGACTTCATGCTCGCCGTCGCGAGCGAGAACGGAACGCCCGGCCTCTACATCGTCGACCTCGGTGGTGACGGCGTGTCGCGCAAACCCGTGCCCACGATCGAGGGAATCCGCGAGCACGCCACGATTTCGTGCGACGGCGCCTCGGCAGACCTGCTGGTAAGCGGCCAGGCGGCGATCGACCGGCTCTATGAGAGGGCCGCGGTTCTTTTCGCGTTCGAGCAAATCGGCGGCGCGCAAGCCTGTCTCGACATGGCCGTTGCCTATGCCAAGGAACGCTATGCCTTCGGCCGGCCCATCGGCTCTTTCCAGGCGATCAAGCACAAGCTGGCCGATATGTTCGTTGCCATCGAGCTCGCGCGGTCGAACGCCTACTTCGCCGCCTGGGCGCTGTCGTCGGACGCCGACGAACTGCCCGTCGCCGCTGCTGCTGCCCGGCTCAGCGCCTCGAAAGCCTATTGGCTCGCGGCCCGGGAAACCGTGCAGACGCATGGCGGCATCGGTTTCACCTGGGATGTCGATTGTCATCTCTACTACCGGCGCCACAAGGCGCTGAAGCTGGCGCTCGGTACCGAACGGGCGTGGGAAGACCGTCTGATCGCCGGGCTAGAGGCCGGCCTGGTGGATCTGTAAGGAGCAACTATGGATTTTCGTGATACCCCGGAAGATGCCGAATACCGGCGGAAGGCGCGGGCCTTCCTCGAGCAGCATGCCGGGCTCGAGCCGCCGGATTCAGGTCGTGGCTATCGGGATGGCAATGACGATCCCAAGGCGCTTGAGCGCGCGCGCGCCTGGCAGCGGATCAAGGCCGACGCCGGTTACGCCGGCATCACCTGGCCCAAGGAATACGGCGGACAGGGCGGCACCGCGCTGCAGCAGATCATCTACGAACAGGAGGAATCCCAGTTCGACATCCCGCGAGGCAATTTCTTCTATATCGGTCTCGGCTGGGCGATGCCGACGCTGTTCCAGTGGAGCACCAAGGACGAAATCCTCAAGCACGCCTCCAAGGTGCTGTGCGGCGACGAGGTCTGGTGCCAGCTGTTCTCCGAGCCGGCGGGCGGATCCGATCTCGCCGCGCTTCGCACGAAGGCCGAGCGTGACGGCGACGACTGGGTGATCAACGGCCAAAAGATCTGGACGTCGGGCGGCCAATACTCGGACTTCGGCATCCTCGTCGCCCGCAACGACACCAGCCAGGTCAAGCACAAGGGGCTGACCTGCTTCATCCTCGACATGAAGAGCCCCGGCGTCGAGGTCAGGCCGATCAAGCAGATGTCGGGCGACAGCCATTTCAACGAGGTCTTCTTCGACAACGTCCGCGTTCCCGATAGTCGCCGCCTCGGAGAGGTCGGCGAGGGATGGAAGGTCGCCATGACCACGCTGATGAACGAGCGCTACAACCTCGTTGAACTGGTGCCGCCGGACTTCGAGCAGATTTTCCATCTGGTGCAAAACACCGACCTGGACAGCGGGCCGGCCATCGAGGACACGGTCATCCGTGCCAAGCTGGCCGATCTGTACTGCCGCGCCCAGGGAATGAAGTACACTAACTTCCGGACCATGTCGGCGCTGTCGCAGGGCAAGACGCCCGGGCCCGAAGTGTCTATCGGAAAGCTGGTCAATTCGGGCCGCCTTCAGGAAGCGGCGGATCTCGGGTCCGACCTCCATGCGCAGAGCAGCCTGCTGATGGACGAGAACGCGCCGATGAAGGCGCTGTTCCAGCGTGCCTACCTCTATTCGCCCGGCTGGCGCCTCGGCGGCGGGACCGACGAGATTCTGCGCAACACGATTGCGGAGCGCGTCCTCGGATTGCCGCCAGACATTCGCGCGGACAAGGGGATTCCCTTCAAGGACATCCCGACCGGCGGACGCGGCTGAGCCGGAGACGCGTACGAGCGTCGCGAATGGGCGCAACAAGAGACTGAGGATACCAGACCTCTGGAATACAGAGGCGCAATGCCACCGAGCAAAACGTGGAGGAAACGCAAATGCTTACATCAACCAAGGCCCGGAACGTAGTTATCGCGGGCGCTTTTCTCGGGCTTTCGGTGTCGTCGCCGGTGATGGCGAAAGATCTTATTTATTCGACCTTTCTCCCTTCCGGACACCATCTGACGACAAACGTCTTCATTCCCTTCGCCGACGAGGTCAGGGAGAAGACGGGTGGCTCGGTCGATATCGAAGTGGTGCCGGGCGGCGCACTTGCCGGGGCCAAGGAGACGCTGAACGCGATCAAGGACGGCACCATCGACGCGGGGTACATCATCGATATTTACACCCCGTCCCAGTTGCCGCAGACCGCGCTGCTGGCTGACCTCGCTCTGCAGGTCAGCGACGCGAAGGCCGCAACGGCCGCGATGAACGAAACCGTTCTCCTCGACTGTGCCGAATGCCGGGAGACCCTCGCCAAGCAGAACGTGGTGCCGCTTGGATATGTCTCCACGTCCGTCTACCAGCTGTACTGCACATCGCCGGTGGTCTCGCTTGCCGACTTCAAGGGCAAGCACTTCCGCGCGACCAGCGCCTGGGCACCGCTCATCGATAGCCTCGGCGGCACACCGGTCAGCGTCCCGACCTCGGAGTTGTTCGAGGGGTTGCAGCGCGGCGCGCTGGATTGCTCTGTGGGACCTATTTCCCATCTGCAGAGCTACTCGCTCTTCGAACTCGTGAAGAACGTCAACGCGTTCCCGATCGGCGCCTACTCGGGAAGCCTGATACTGGATATGCGCAAGGAAACCTGGGACGGCCTGACCGACGAAGAGCGAGCCGTCATCCTCGATGTGGTTCCGCACTATGTAGCCGCCGGCATTTTCAGCTACGTCGGCTCTGCCGACGCGGTGATCGCCGAAGCCGAGGAAAAGGGAATTTCGATCGATCCCGCCGCCGACGATTTCACAGCGGCCTATGCGGCGTACAACGAGACCGCCATGAAGGCCGCGATCGCGAAGGGCGAGGCCGACCCGGCAATCTCGGATGCCGAAGGACTGATAGCCACCTACCTCGAAAACCTCGAGAAGTGGGTCGGCATCACGAAGAAAGTCGGCTCCGACCAGGCGGCCTATGAACAGGCGCTTCGCGACGAGATCTATTCGAAGCTCTGATGCCAGGAGCACAATGCGGGGCCGGCGGTCTGCCGGCCCCGTCTTCGATCAGGACCGCCCATCACTATGCTCCAGATCCTTGACCGCACGCTCCGGATTCTCGAGAAGCCCCTTCTTGCGGTCTCGGGACTTTTGATCTTCCTGATGATGCTGCATGTCGTTGCCGACGTATTCTTCAAGTACGTGTTCCTCGAGCCGATCACCGGGACGCTCGAGGTCGTCGCTAACTACTACATGATCGCAATTGTCTTTCTGCCGCTTGCCCTGGTTCAACGGGCAAGCGGACTGATCAAGGTCGAGGTCTTTACCGGACTGCTGGGCCCGCGGACAACCGCGGCCCTCGACGCGTTTGCCACGGTGCTGTCCATCGTCTTCGTCGGCCTTATGGCCTGGTTCGCACTTCAGGAGGCGATCGAGACCACTGAAATTCGCGAGAAGATCGTCGTCGGTGTCTCGTTGCTTCCCGTCTGGCCTGCGCGATGGTTCGTTCCGGTGGGCACAGGGGTATTCCTGCTGGCACTCATTCTCAGCCTCCAGCTCTATCTGCGGGGTATTAGCGGTCGCGTGGCCGAAGAAGAAAGCGACAAGATCTCCCAATGGACAGACTGACGATAGGTTTCATCGGCGTCGGGGTTGCCCTGTTACTCATGGTCGTGCGTGTGCCGATCGCCGTGGCTCTGGGGCTCGTTTCCCTCGTCGGCATCTTTATCCTGCGGGGATCGGGGGCCGCATTCGGAACTCTGGGATCGGCGCCGTTCGATTTCGCCGCGAGTTGGACGCTGTCCGCAATCCCGATGTATCTGCTGATGGGCGCATTCGCCTATCACGCGAACATCACCAGCGCACTCTTCGACGCCGCGCGCATCTGGTTCGGGCGGTTGCCCGGCGGCGTGGCGGTCGCCACGAATTTCGCCTGCGCCGGCTTTGCTGCCGTCTCCGGATCGAGCCTGGCGACGGCCGCGGCCATGGGCCGTATCGCCATTCCAGAAATGCTGCGTCTCAAGTACGATCAGGGCCTGGCAGCCGCGTCTTCGGCGGCCGGCGGCACACTCGGCGCACTGATACCGCCATCGATCATGCTGGTGATCTTCGGATGGCTTGCGGAGGTGTCGGTCGGCCACCTGCTAATCGCGGGGGTCGTGCCCGGCGTTCTCACGGCGCTGATGTACAGCGGCATGATCATGTTGCGGTGCAGGCTCAATCCAAAACTCGCGCCGAAGCTGGAGAGTCGGCCGAGCCGGGCCGAATACTTCACCGTAATGAAGCCGGTCTGGCCTGTGCCGGTTCTTGTCGTCGCCGTTCTCGGCGGGATCTATTCCGGCATCGTCACGCCGACCGAGGCAGGCGCGTTCGGAGCCTTCGTCGTCTTCCTGATGGCGTTGGCGCGACGCAGCCTGTCGTGGCCAAACTTCCTGAACTCGCTACGGGAAGCTCTGGTCTCGACATCGGGCATCTTCTTCATCGCGATATCGGCGATCATCTTCACCCGCTTCCTCACCCTGTCCGGATTGCCGAACTTCCTCTCCCAGTTCGTCGAGGGCAGCGGGCTGACGCCACTGTCAATCGTGCTGATAACCTCGCTCATCTATCTGGTGCTCGGCATGTTCCTCGATCCGCTGGGCATCCTTCTGATAACCTTGCCGATCCTGCTGCCGGTCTTCCGCAATGCCGGCATCGACATGGTGTGGATGGGAATCATCCTAATCAAGTACATCGAGATCGGCCTCCTCACCCCGCCTGTAGGCATGAATGTCTTCGTCGTCAAATCCGTAGTCGGGGATCAGATCCCGATTACCCGGATCTTCGGCGGAATGGTCTGGTTCCTCCTGGCCGAAGCGGTGATCATGGTGCTTCTGATCGCCTTCCCGTCCATCACCCTGACCCTGCCGAACCTTATGATGGGGCGCTGAACCGGTCAGATCCGCTCAGGCATGAAAAAAACGCGGCGGCCGGTGGGCCGTCGCGTTTCTTTTCGTCTCGTGAGCGAAAGGCGATCCGGAGGAGACCGCCGCACCGTGTCAGCCGTCGCAATAGTCCGCGGCGCTCTCGCCGGCGAGCTTGCCGAAAACGGATCCGGACATCAGGCCGGTGCCGCCGGGATAGTTCTCGTAGAAGAGGCCCCCGACGAGCTCACCGGCTGCATAGAGGCCGGGGATCGACTGGTCGGTCATGTCCTGTACCTCGCCCCTCGTGTTGATCTGCAGGCCGCCGAAGGTGAACGTGATGCCGGTGGTGCAGACATAGGCTTCGTACGGCGGCTGGTTGATCGGCAGCGCCCAGTTCGACTTCGGCGGCTCGATACCGTCTGTGCCGACGCCGTCCAGGACCGACGGGTTGTAGTCGCCGCCCCGGCAGGCGTCGTTGTACTCCTGCACCGTGCGGGCCAGCTTCTCGGGATCGAGCTCCAGCTGCTCGGCCAGCCCCTCGATCGTATCCGAGGTGGCCTTGGTCACTTCCTTGATCCGATACTCGTCGCGCAGCCGGTGGATGGTCTGCTGGTCGAAGATCTGGATCGCGGTGCGATTGGGCTGGGCCATGATCTCGCGGCCGTACTTGGCGTAGGTCAGGTTGCGGTAGTCGGCGCCTTCGTCGACGAAGCGCTCGCAGTCTGTATTGACCATGATGCCGAGCGGATAGGAGTGCTTCTGGAAGTTGTCGAGTACCCAGCGGTCGCCGTAGGGCGGCGCCGAGATATCCCATTCGCAGGCATGGCACGACGACCAGTTGCCGTACGGCTTGGCGCCGATCTCGAGCGCCATCTTGATGCCTTCGCCCATGTTGTGGCGGGTGCCGCGCACGCGGCAGAGGTCCCACCCCGCCCCCAGGTAGCGCACGCGCCATTCGGGATTGGACTCGAATCCGCCGGATGCGATGATGACCGCCTTCGACGTGATGGTGGAATACCCGTCCTTGGTCCGGACCTTGACGCCAGTGACGGTGCGATCGTCGGACTGGAGGAGGCCGATGGCGGCGGTGCCGTAGCGGATCTCGATACCGAGCTTCGTCGCGCGGGCGATCTCGGCCTCGACGAGGCCAGCGCCGCCGCCCACCGCTTCGATGTTCACGCCGCCGTAGAAATGATGCTTCCCGTCGACGACATAGGACTGCCGCCCGAACATCGGCACGAAGCGGATGGTGTGCGTGCGCAGCCAGCCCATCGTCATGCGGGACCGGTCGACGAGCAGCTGCGCCAGCTCCTCGTCGCATTGATAGCGCGTTACCTCACGCATCTGGTCCATGAAGAACTCACGGCTGTGCGGCGGCAGGATGATCTGCTCGCGCTCGGCATGAGACAGGTCGGTGAGGATGTCTTCCACGACATCGTCGAGACCCTCGTGAGCGAACCGGAAGCCGCCTGCGGTAAAGTAGGAATTGCCGCCGCGCTCTTCCTCCGGCGCCCGTTCGAGCACGAGCGTCCTGGCGCCGTTCTCATGGGCCGACAGGGCCGCGCAGAGGGCGGCGTTGCCGCACCCGACGACGATCACGTCATACTCGCTCAATTCTGATCTCCTTGTTCCGTCGTGGGACGGGCGGCCTGCCGCGACCGCTTGGGCAGGCGCCACGAGTTGCCGTCCGCGAACTCGTTTGCCCTCGTATGCAATCGTTTTTGCGATCAGTCAACTGTTGACAATAAGACAAGGCTGCGCCAGTGTCCCGAAAAAACAGGGCAGACCAATGACGATCGACTATGCCAGTCTGCTGGCACGGGAGTTCCCCGAAATCGAACACACCTTCACCACCCGGGACACCATTCTGTATGCCCTGGGGCTCGGTCTTGGAGCGGATCCCGTCGACGAGAACCAGGTGCGGTTCACGTTCGAAGAAGCGGATGGCTTCGCAGCGCTGCCGAGCATGGCCGTCGTCTTGGCGTCCCCCGGTTTCTGGCTGCGCGAGCCCGACACGGGCGTGACCTGGCAGCAGGTGCTGCACGGCGAGCAGAGGCTGGCCATACACGCGCCGGTGCCCACCGAGGGGACCCTGCTCGGCAAGACGCGGATCGACGGCATCGTCGACAAGGGCGAAGGCAAGGGCGCGCTGATCTATGTCACCCGCGATATACTCGACAAGGCAAGCGGCGTTCATGTCGCCACGTCGGTCTCGACGACCTTCGCGCGCGCCGATGGCGGCTTCGGCGGTCCGGCCGGCCCGACGCTGCCGGTCCACGTCTTGCCGGATCGCGAGCCCGATATCGTCGACGAGACGCCGACCCTTCCGCAGGCGGCGCTGATCTATCGACTGTCCGGCGACACCAATCCGCTTCACGCGAGCCCCGCCGTCGCCGCTGAAGCGGGATTTCACATGCCGATCCTGCACGGCCTTTGCTCTTACGGAATTGCCGGCTGGTCGGTCCTGCGCAACTGCTGCGGTGGCGACCCGGCAGGGCTCCGCCAGTTCGACCTACGGTTCGCGTCCCCGGTCTTTCCGGGCGAGACGCTGCGAACCGAAATCTGGATGGACGGCGAAGAGGTGTCGTTCCGGACCACCGCGGTCGAGCGGGAGAAGATCGTCCTGAACAACGGCTTCGCGCGTATTCGACCGAATTGAGGACAGACCCGGATGACTGTAAGACCCGTGCCGAAACCGACACCGGAGACGGTTCACTACTGGGAGGGCGCGAAGGCGGGCGAACTGCGCCTACAGCGCTGCACGTCCTGCGAGAACACCTACTTTCCGCCGCGGCCGTTCTGTCCCGAATGCGGTTCGCGCAAGGTCGAGGTCTTCGCGGCCTCGGGCCGCGCCACGCTCTACAGCTACATCATAAATCATGTCGGTGGTCCCGGACGCGAGCCGCCCTACGCGATCGCGATCGTCGAACTCGAGGAAGGGCCGCGCATGATGTCGAACATCCTCGATTGCCCGCCGACACCGGAGGCACTGCAGCTCGACATGGATCTCGAGGTGGCATTCGAGGAATTGCCCGACGGCACCGTCCTGCCCCAGTTCAAGCCGGCGGAAGGACGCCCGGCATGAGGTCGAACGCTGTTGCCATCGTCGGTGCCGCCGAAAGCACTGATCTGGGGAAGGTGCCGCATATGGGGCAAATCATGCTCCATGCGGATGCCGCGCTGAACGCCATGGCCGAGTGCGGGCTCACCGCAAAGGATATCGACGGCGTCGCGACCGCCGGTCACAACCCGGCCGAGATCGCTCACTACCTCGGCATCGAGCCGACGTGGGCGGACGGGACGTCGGTCGGCGGCTGTTCCTTCATGATCCACGTCCGCCACGCCGCCGCGGCGATCGAGGCAGGCCTGTGCACGACCGTGCTTATCACTCACGGCGAAAGCGGCCGCAGCCGGGCCGGAGCGCTCGGCTCGCCCATGTTCCCCAACCACATCGACGCCCAGTTCGAACTGCCCTATGGCGTTTCGATCCCGCCGACCCGGTTCACGTTGCCGGTGCTCCGCATGATGAAGGACACCGGGTTGACGGAGGAGCATCTGGCGTCCGTCGCGGTGGTCCAGCGCGAATGGGCGGGATTTCACCCGCGCGCGTCGTTTCGCGATCCGGTCACCGTCGACGACGTGCTGGGTTCGAAGATGGTGGCCTATCCCTTCCGCAAGCTGATGTGCTGTCTCGTCACCGACGGTGGCGGCGCGTTGATCCTCACAGCGGCTGATCGCGCCAGGGACTTCCCGACGAAGCCCGTGTACATCCGCGGGACCGGCGAAAGCGTGGAAACGCCGTGCATCAGCCAGATGGCGGATATGACCACGTCCCGGGCCTTCCGGATATCGGGCAAGGCGGCCTTTGAGTCCGCCGGGATCGATCATGCCGACGTCGATCACCTGATGATCTATGACGCTTTCGCTCATCTCCCGATCTACGGTCTCGAAGATCTGGGGTTCGTCGGTCGCGGCGAGGCGGGGCCGTTCATCGCCGAGGGGAACACCAGGCCGGGTGGCAGTCTGCCGCTCAACACGAACGGCGGCGGCCTGAGCTACATGCATTCCGGCATGTACGGGATGTACGCCCTGCAGGAAAGCGTCCGCCAGATGCGCGGTATCTCGCCGGCACAGGTCGATGGTGCCGAGATATCGGTCTGTCACGGCGTTGGCGGCATGTTCGCTGCGGCGGGCACGATCGTCCTGACGAACGCCCCGTGATCGTATCGCTTCCGGCGCCGCGCGGGTAACCGCCGGCGGCCGGGACGGCGCTATCGCATGAGCTTGAAGGAGGCGCTCGCCTTCGCGATCTCGGTGCCCGTGTCGTCCTCGATCACGGACTCGCAGAAGGCGATCGAGCGCCCTTGCTTGATGCAGCGTCCGACGCCGAACAGCGTGCCGCCCGTCGCCGACCGCAGGAACGAGGCGTTCAGGGAGATCGTGACCGCGGCCTTGCCCAGTTCCTTGCCGGACCCGTGCGTCAGTGCCGCGCCGCACGCGTGGTCGAGCAGCGTCAGCAGGACGCCGCCATGGACCACCTTCAAGCCATTCAGGTGACGGTCCTCGACGTCCAGCGTCGCCATCCCCCAGTTCGGACGGATGGCGACCGTGCGGGTCCCGACATAGTCCCCGAACCCCCTGATCGTCGTGGTGCTGTCGTCGCTCATGCGTGCGCCCTGTTGCGGATCAGGTCGCGGCCGATGATCTCGCGCATGATCTCGCCGGTTCCGCCGGCAATGCGCATCATCCGGGCGTCGACAAAGGCGCGGGCGATGGGGAACTCCCACATGTAGCCGTAGCCGCCGTGAAGCTGCAAGCAGGTGTCGAGGACTTCGGACTGCAGTTCGCAGGCCAGCATCTTCGCCATCGCGGCATCGATGTCGGACAGCTCTTTGTTGAGGTGCATCTCGAGACAACGGTCGATGAAGACGCGCATCATAACGGCCTTGGACCGGATTTCCGCGAGGCGGAAGCGCGTGTTCTGGAATTCGGCCACAGGGCGGCCGAAGGCCTTGCGCTCGCAGGTGTAGTCAAGCGTCCACTCCAGCGCCGCCTCGACCGAGCTCGCCGACCGGATCGCCTGCAGCAACCGCTCCTGCGGGAGCTGTTCCATCAGCTGGACGAAGCCCCGTCCCTCGGCGCCGATCAGGTTCCCGACCGGGACGCGCACGTCGTGGAAGAAGAGCTCGGACGTGTCCTGTGCCTTGTAGCCGATCTTCTCGAGGTTGCGCCCCTTCTCGAACCCGGCCCGGTCGGCCTCGACGAGGATCAGGCTGACCCCGTGGGCGCCGGCGGCCGGATCGGTCTTTGCAGCGAGGACGACGAAGTCGCACAGCTGGCCGTTGGTGATGAAGACCTTCTGGCCGTTGATGACGTAGTCGTCGCCGTCCCGGATCGCGGTGGTGCGGAGTTCCTTTACGTCGGAGCCCGCCGAAGGCTCCGTCATGGCGATCGCGCCAATCGCCTCACCGATCGCCATGCGCGGCAGCCACTCGGCCTTCAACGGTTCGCTGCCGTACTCGAAGATGTACGGCGCGACGATATCGGAATGCACCGCGAAGCCCGGCCCGGAATAATTGTGGCCGGACATCACTTCCTGAATCACGGTCGCGTAGAGAAAATCCGCCCCGGCGCCGCCGAACTCCTCGGGCAGTCCGGTGCAGAGAAATCCCGTCTCTCCGGCTTTTTTCCAGAGTTCGCGGCTGACCTGGCCGTCCTTCTCCCACTGTGCGTGATGAGGCGCGACGTGATCCGCGACGAAGCGTTCGACGGTATCGCGAAACATCTCGTGATCGGACGAGAACAGTGTGCGTTTGAACATGGTCGGTTCCGTTTCCTCGATAAGGCTGTTGGTCAGAGCAGGGCGCGGAGCCGGTCCCTGGCCTCGGTGAATTCCGCGATGAGCTGGGTCACGATGTCGGCGATCGACGCGCTCCGGTCGACGAAGCCGAGCGCCTGCCCGGCGTAGATCATCCCGCGTGATGTATCGCCGGTCCGGTAGGTCTCCCGCAGCACCGTTCCGGCGACGTGCGGCATGAGCGGCTCGATGCCCGCAGTGGGATCGCTGCGTTCGAGCTCCGCCACGATCCGCGTGGTCTCGTTGGCGAGCGTGCGGGCGTTGTTGCGGACCGACCACAGCGAGATCGCGGTGTCGTTCTCGGTCGCGCGAACCAGCGCCGACTTGTAGTCCGCGTGCGCCCGGATTTCCGTCGAGGCGAGGAAGCGCGTGCCCATCAGCACGCCGCTGGCCCCCATGGCGAGCGCCGCGAGGATCTGGCTGCCGCAACCGATGCCGCCGCCGATGAGGAAGGGGATCCGCAATCGCCGGGGCGCAAGCCCCGCATTGACCATCGTGCCGATGGCCGCCGGTCCGGGGTGCCCGCCGCATTCCCAGCCGACGATCGTCACCATGTCGACGCCGACGCTTTGCGCCTTCTCGGCGTATTTCAGACCCGGCACCTTGTGCAGCACCTTGATGCCGGCGCTCCGAAAGATGGGCATCAGAAAATCGGGACTGCGGCCAGTCGTCTCGACGAAAGCCACTCTTTCGTCGGCAACGACCGTCGCGATCGCCTCGAGGCGTTCATGGTCGGATGCCTTCGGCAGCATCGCGATGTTCACGCCGAAGGGGCGGTCGCCGCAAAGATCCTGCGCCTTGCGGATCTCGGCGCGAAGAAGGGCAAGGTCCTGAAAATGGTTGGACGTCAGGAAGCCGATGATTCCGGCCTGCCCGCACGCCGCGACATAGTCCGCGTCGGCCAGGAACTGCAGGCCGCCCGCGACAATCGGAAAACGCGTTCCGAACATGTCGGTTGCGGCGGTTCGCACGATGGGCTTCCTCTGTCTTGCAGGGTGTGCCTCTGAGACCTCAGCCAATTTCATTTCCTCCCGGCACGCATATGGTCATATCGTGTCGACTGTCATATGTAGACATTATTGTGGATCTCGCGGGCGTCTCCTTCGGGCTGGGCCGATACAGGTCGCGAGAAGAATGGCGGGAGTGCGCAGCACCGTGAGCGAAGACGTGAGTGTCCAGGGATTTGGTGAGGTCGTCGGGTTCAGGACCGAGTGGCTCGACAACGGAAAGGCCGAGGTCTCGCTCGAACTCATGGATCATCACCGCAACTTCTTCGGGATCGTCCATGGCGGCGTCATTCTGGCGATGCTCGACCAGACCTGCGGCACGGCGCTTCGAAGCCTGCGCGACGACGACGGCCCACAGGGAAGCGTTACGGTCGACCTGCAGACGGTTTTCGTCGGGGCGGCCCGTGGCGCCCGTCTCGTCGGCAAGGGAACGTGCCTGCGAAAGGGCCGCTCCATCGCGCAGTGCACCGCATCGATCGAAGACGAGGACGGTACGCTGGTAGCCACCGCGATCGGTACTTTCAAGGTGATGCGGTAACCCCATGGTCGCCATCCTTTGCGCACCGGTGCTCAGAACATGGTGGTCGGCAGCAGGAGCGAGATCACCGGGAAGGCGACCAGCAGTCCCAGGACGATAAGGTCCCCCACCAGGAATTTCGTCACGCCAAGAAAGATCGTGTGCACCTTGATCTCGCGTGTGACCACGCTGTTGATCACGAAGACGTTCAAGCCCACCGGCGGCGAGATAAGCCCGATCTCGAGCAGTTTGACCACGACGACACCGAACCAGATCAGGTCCAGCCCGAGGCCTTCGATGACCGGGACGAGGAACGGCAGCGTCAGCAGCATCGTCCCGAGCGGGTCGAGGAACATGCCCATGACGAGGTAGAGGAGAACGATGCTGGTCATCACCAGCCAGGGCTCGAACTGGTTCTCGCTGATGAAGGCTGCAAACTCGCGGGTGACGCCCGAAAGCGACACGAAGGAAACGAAGATCTTCGCGCCGACGGCGATGAGAAAGAGCGCCGCGGTCTGCGAAGCGGTCGAGCGAAGAGAGACGAAAATCTCGGAGAACGACAGCGTCCGCGACGCCAGGCCGTAGACCAGCAGAAAGGCGACGCTCATCGCGGCGGCTTCGGTTGCGGTGAAGATTCCGCCATAGATGCCGCCGATGATCGTACCCATCAGCACGAAGGAAGCCCACGCCTCCAGCAGCGCGTTCACGCGCTTGCGGAAGGAGACGTCCTCGTCGACCTTCGGCGCGGACGCGGGGCGAAGCGTCACCCAGACATACACCGTCACAACGTAGCCGATGAGGCTCAAAAGGCCGGGAAGGATGCCGGCGAGGAACAGCCGGTTGACGGACGTTTCGGTAAACAGCCCATAGATGATGAAGAGAACGCTCGGCGGTATGAGGGCACCCAGCGTCCCGCCAACCGCGACGGAGGCCGTCGACAGCTGCTTCGAATAGCCATACCGCAGCATCTCCGGAACGCAGATCTTACCCATCGACGACGCGCAGGCCATGCTTGAGCCCGAGATTGCCGCGAACCCGCCGCAGCCGACCAGCGATGCGACGGCGAGGCCGCCGGGCACGCGGGCGAGCAGGAGCCGGACTGCATAGTAGATCTTCGTCGTCAGTTCCGAGTGGAAGGCCAGGTGCCCGGCCAGGATGAACATCGGGACCATGCTGAGTTCGTACGAATGTAGGAATTCGTAGGCGTTGGACTGGACAAGGCCCAGCGCGGGATAGAACCCCTTGGCCAGGTCGAACTCCTTGCCCGGCCGCCAGGAATACGCCAGCAGCGTGCAGGCGGTTGAAACGGAAACGAGCGTGAAGGCAATCGGTACGCGAAGCGCGAGCAGGACGAACACCGCGACGAACCCGAGCATTCCGATGGTTTGGATATCCATGAGATGTCAGAGCCCGGTCAATCGATCTGCCGTATGGTGTCGTCGTCCTCGATGACGCCGAACGCGCAGAGAAGGTCGTGGATGATCAGGTCGACAAGGCGAACCAGGAAGGCGGCCATACCGATCAGGTAGACGAAATAGCCGGGCCATTCGGGGAGGTTCAGCACACCGAAATGGTAGCTGCCCTCTTCCCAGGCCCGCACGCCCGCCGACCAGGCCGCGATGGTGATGGGAATGAGCGCGATGAGGCCGACGGCGGAACCGAGGACATCGAGCGCAACGCGCGTCCGGTGGCTTGCCGCCGCTGTTACGATCTCGACCGCCACGTAGCCGCGTTCGGCGGCGACGAATGCGAGGGCGAGGCTGATCGACATCACCATCAGTTCGCCGATGATGGCGACTTCGTCGTAGAGCCTGCCGCCGAAGAAGGTGCGCAGGACGATGCCGGTGGCAACGTAGAGCGTCATGGCGAGGATCATCAGCGCGGAGACGGAAAGCAGGGCGGATTCAACCCGCGCCAGATATCCGCGGGCACGCCGGTAGGCGGGCAGGAGAGGCTCCTGCCCGCCGCGTTTCAGCGTTGCCATGGATAGCCTTTTTCGTCGCGCTCCTTAGTGTACTTGTCGAGCAGTGCGACGTACTGGTCCATTGCGGCATCGGCGTCATAGCCGTGCGCCGAGAAGTCCTTCTTCCAGGCTTCGATGTATTTCTCGCTCGCTTCGGCAAGGATCGCCTTGTCCTCGTCGGAGGCCGTAACTAGCTTTACGGGCTTGCCGTAATCATCGTTTTCAAGAGCCTTGAGAGCAGCGTCGTTCTGTTCGATCAGATACTGCGCTTGGCGGTCCGTGAGGAGCGACCCGGCCTCGGTCAGCGCCGCGCGCTGCTCGTCGGTCAGGTCCTCCCAGACGTCCTTGTTGATGCCGGCCGCGATGCCAACGACCTGTCCCCAGTCGACGATGACGATCTGGTCGATCACCTCCCAGAATTTATAGGGGTCGATCGTGTAGAGGTAGACTTGGCTGCAGTCCAGGAGTCCGGAATCCAGGGACTGATAGATATCGCCGAAGGTGATGCTGACGCTGGTCGCGCCGATATCCGAGAGCGCTTGACTGTAGACACCGGCCCCGCGGACCTTCTTGCCTTTAAGATCGGCGATAGAGGTGATATCGGCGCCGTTGCACATGAACTGGCCGGCGGTCGTGTGAATACCGCCGAGGTAGATAACGTTCTGCCTGGTAAGGGCGTCTTTCATGTCTTCGTTGGTGGTCATCAGTTCATGCATCGCGCGTGTGCCGACCCACGGGTCGGAAGATTCGCCGATTGGCAGGTCGCCGATGCGCAGCGCAGTCAGTTCCTGCGGATTGTAGGCCCCGATCAGCGTTCCCATTTCGGACGTCCCGACCGAAACGCCGTCCAGGATCGCGCCCCATTTCAGCAGAGCGCCGCCCCAATGGAATTCCACCTCTATGTCGCCGTTGGTCGTCTCGGAGAGATGGTCGGCGAAGTCCTGGAGCGCCTTGGATTTGGCGCCGCGGTTCGGGCTGCCTTCGACATACTTCAATGTCGTCTGCGCCCCGGCGAAAGTCGCCGTCCCGATCAGGGCGGCCAGCGCCACGGCGCCCGTCTTCAAAATAGTCTTCAAAGCTTCCTCCCATTTTGTCCGGCCCGCCGTCGCTTTGGCCTTGTCGGCGAGCTGGAATTCAACGCCCTGCCCAGGCGCCGGTGCCGATTCAATGCGCCACATTCCGTTGGTCTTCGTAGTGCCGTGGCGCCATTTTTTGGTAGACCGTTAGCTGTCGACATGTCAACAGTAGAATGTATTGTCGGCGCCTGTACGGGCCGCGGGCGTATTGCATGCGTACAGGGCGCATTGACCTGTTCGTTCAAGAAAATCGAAACCGCGCGCCGCGGCGCGCGTCACCTACTGGAGGACGGAGTGGAAGGGTCGGTAAGCATCGATGAACGGCGAATGACCAACGATGAGATCATGGCGTACGGCCGCAGGATCGCATCGGGTCTGCATGAGGCTGGCGTCGTCCACGGCGAGGCGATAAATCTCCTGATGCGCAACGACATCGAGTTTGTCGTCTGCATGGCCGCGGCCAACCTGATCGGCGCGGTTGCGACGCCGGTCAACTGGCATTTCTCGGCCGAGGACATGGCCTACATCATCAACGACAGCGGTTCGCGGGTCCTGGTGGCGCATTCCGATCTCTGGCACAGCTTCAGTGCGCATCTTTCGGAGCTGCTGGAGCGCGACGTCAAGGTCCTCCTCGTCGAGACGCCGGAGTATCTGCGCGGTCCCTATAAGGTTGCCGACGCGGATTGCCCGTTGAAGGATGGCGAGGTCGCGCTAAAGGACTGGGCCGAACAGTACGAGCCCTATACGAACGATGTCGCGGTGAAGCCGACGGCGATGATCTACACGTCGGGAACGACCGGGCGTCCGAAAGGCGTTCGCAGGGCATCGGCGGTGAACGTCAAGCTCAAGAACCACCATAACGCCTATGTCCACGGCATGCGCTGCCTGCTTGCCGCGCCGCTCTACCACTCCGCTCCCTTTTCAACCGCCGACGGCGTGTTCGCTGTCGACGGTCACCTTTTTCTCGTGCCGCGGTTCGACCCGGAGGTCTACCTGGCCCTGATCGAAAAGCATCGGATCACGCACACCTTCATGGTCCCGACCATGTTCGTTCGCCTGCTCAAGCTGCCGGACGAGGTGCGGCTGAAGTACGATGTGTCGTCGCTGGAGCACATCATTCACGGCGGCTCTCCTTGCGCGCGCGAGATCAAGCAGCAGATGATCGATTGGGTCGGGCCGGTCCTCTATGAACTGTACGGCGGCACCGAGACCGGGATCGTCACCTATGCGACGTCGGAGGATTTTCGCGATCATCCCGGAACGGTTGGTAGGCCTGTGCCTGGCGCCGTAATCAAGATCTACGACGACAATGGCAACGAGCTGCCCGCCGGAGAAGTGGGCGAAATCTATTGTCGGCACGACGGCTATCCCGATTTCACTTACCAGAACCGGCATGAGGACCGTCTGGCGATGGAGAAGTACGGTCTGCTGTCGCTCGGGGACGTCGGCTACCTGGATGCGGACGGCTACCTTTATATCACCGATCGCAAGCGCGACATGGTGATTTCGGGCGGCAGCAACATCTACTGCACCATGGTAGAGGCGCCATTTCTCGAGCATCCCGATATCGTCGATTGCGCCGCGTTCGGGATTCCCCACGAGGATCTCGGCGAAGCGCTCGTGCTCGCCGTCGAGGTCCGCTCCGGCGCGGCTGTCGACGAAGCGGAGCTCACGGAATTCGGCAAGCGGAACCTGAGCGGCTACATGCTGCCGAAGAAGTTCCTTTTCCTCGAAAGCCTGCCCCGCGACCCCTCCGGCAAGATCTACAAGCGCGAGCTTCGGGATCCGTACTGGGACGGCTGCGAACGCCGGGTCTAGTGGGTGTCGTCACACCAAATTGTAAACTGTTGACAATAAATCGCCGTATGCGGTAACCGTCGGCCGACTTTGCGAAGCCGACCGACGGAGTGAGGTATGCCCATGAAGGTCCTTGTGCCTGTGAAGCGTGTGATCGACTACAACGTCAAGGTACGCGTGAAGGCGGACGGCTCCGGGGTCGAGCTCGCCAACGTGAAGATGAGCATGAACCCCTTCGACGAGATCGCGACCGAAGAGGCGATCCGGCTGAAGGAAGCTGGCATGGTCTCCGAAATCGTAGCGGTGTCGATTGGTCCGGCGCAGGCGCAGGAGACTATCCGGACGGCCCTGGCGATGGGCGCTGACCGCGGCATCCTCGTTCGGACCGACGAGCCGGTCGAGCCGCTCGCGGTCGCCAAGATCCTGAAGGCGGTCGTCGACGAGGAACAGCCGGGTCTCGTGATACTCGGCAAGCAGGCGATCGACGACGACTCCAACCAGACCGGCCAGATGCTGGCCGCACTGACCGGCTGGAGCCAGGGCACGTTCGCCTCGAAGCTCGTTGTCGACGGCGACAAGGCGACGGTGACGCGCGAGGTGGACGGGGGCCTGCAGACAATCGAGATCGGCATGCCGGCAATCGTGACGGCGGACCTTCGCCTGAACGAGCCGCGCTATGCGTCCCTGCCGAACATCATGAAGGCCAAGAAGAAGCCGATCGACGATAAGACGCCCGCCGACTACGGCGTCGACACGGCGCCTCGGCTGAAGGTGCTCGCGACCGAGGAGCCGGAAGGCCGCAAGGCGGGCGTGAAGGTCGCCGACGTTTCCGAACTCGTTTCGAAACTGAAGACCGAAGCCGGCGTGCTCTGAGGACGGGGAGAAAACACGATGACAATCCTTCTGATCGCCGAACACGACAACGCGACGCTTTCCGACCAGACCGCCCGGGCGCTGAGTGCGGCGAAGGAAATCGGCGGCACCGTGGAGGTGCTGGTCGCGGGACAGGACGCGAGGCCGGCAGCCGAGGCCGCGGCGAAGCTGGACGGTGTCTCGAAAGTGCTGCTCGCCGAGGACGCCGCATTCGCCGGGCAGCTGGCCGAGCCGCTGGCGGCCCTGATCGTGTCGCTCGCCGAGGGATACGACACGCTGATCGCGCCGGCGACGGCGAACGGCAAGAACACCATGCCGCGCGTAGCGGCCCTGCTCGATGTGATGCAGGTTTCCGACATCGTCTCTGTCGAAAGCGCAGACACGTTCAAGCGCCCGACCTACGCGGGCAACGCCATCCAGACGGTTCAGGCGACCGATGCCACGAAGGTGATAACGGTCCGCACGGCGTCCTTCGACGCCGCCGACGAGGGCGCTCCGACCCCGATCGAAAGCATTTCCGCGCCGGCCGATCCCGGCCTGTCGCGCTTCGTGTCGGCGGAGCTGTCGGGCGGTGACCGCCCGGACCTGACGTCGGCCAGGATCATCATCTCGGGCGGCCGTGCGCTGGGATCCTCGGAGAAATTCAGGGAGGTCATACTGCCAGTCGCTGACAAGCTGGGCGCGGCCGTCGGTGCGAGCCGCGCGGCCGTCGATGCGGGGTTTGCTCCGAACGACTGGCAGGTCGGCCAGACTGGAAAGGTGGTCGCCCCGGACCTCTATATCGCCTGCGGCATCTCGGGTGCGATCCAGCATCTGGCCGGCATGAAGGATTCCAAGGTGATCGTCGCCATCAACAAGGACGAGGAGGCGCCGATCTTCCAGGTCGCCGATTACGGCCTCGTCGCCGACCTGTTCGACGTTCTGCCGGACCTTGAGGACGCGCTGTAACGGTGGCTGTGAATAGCCCCTAGATTCGTGGACGCCTTCTTCCCTGATTTTGAGGCAAGGAGGCCATGATGGGGACCGGCAATTTCAGTGACGACTTCAAGCGCGATGCAGTCGCGGAGGTTCCGAAGCGGCTCGGCGGGCTCCTGCTTGTGCCGCCGGGCGTAGTCTCGTCTCACGAGTTCGAGCGACTCGAAGTTGGCGAGGTCGTCCCATTGTCTGTTCATCGCGTCTGCCGCCCTCCTCTAGCAGGGCTCGCGGTTGGGCGTATCGGACTGAACCAGTCCCACGTCGACAGCCCGGAGCCCGAGTGCCAGTGATCTCCGGTTCGATGAGTCGTGTCTTGAACAGCATGATAGGCGCTCCTTTCGCTTGGCCGTTGGGTACCAATTTGGGTACCGCGTTGGGTGCCGTAGCGATGAGGGCGTCTTCTATCTAATTGATTTTTCGAAACTATCCCGGACGCAGGATAGATGGCGGAGGGAGAGGGATTCGAACCCTCGATACGGTTTCCCGCATACACGCGTTCCAGGCGTGCGCCTTCAACCACTCGGCCACCCCTCCTTTGAGAACGAACCGCCGAGATACACCGGAGCCGCACCACATTGCAAGGTGCTCCCGCGCGCGGCTTGAAACGCTTGGCTGCCGCGGCGTTGCGCACTATGAAGAGACGATTGAACGGTTTCCGAAGGTTTTTTCGATGCTGCGGTTTTTGTCCCGGTTTGTCGGCCTGTGGCTCCTGGCAGGCGCGCTGGTGGCGCTCGTCGTCGACGGCGCCAAGACGATCGCGGCCGGCGAAATCGAGACGACGCCGCTGGAACAGATGTGGGCGGCGCTCAGTCCCGCGACGCTGGCAAGCAGCCAGGCCGCCATCCTGCAGGGCGGCAGTCCCTGGCTGTGGGACCGGCTGATCGAGCCTGTCGTTTCGGCCCCCGGATTTGTCGTTCTCGGCGTTCTGGGGATCGTTCTGATTGTCGTCGGTCGAAAGAAGCGCGAACTGAAACTGTCTGAGCTCGAGGTCGGCTGATTGCCCTTGCGGGAACGATCGCACCGGGTCGATTGCCACGGGCGGTCCGGCACCCCATATCAGGGCCAGCGAAACCCGTATTCGGAGGCAAGGCCGTGTTCGGACTGAGGAAGAAGGTCGAAATGCCGTCCGCCGATCAGGCACTGCCCGGGCGCACCGAGCCGGTGCCGACGGCAGCCACCCACTTCGTCAACGACCGGGCGCTTGCCGGTCCCTATCCCGACGGGCTTCGGGTCGCGACCTTCGGCCTCGGCTGCTTTTGGGGCGCGGAAAAGGCGTTCTGGTCTTTGCCCGGCGTCTGGGTGACGGCGGTCGGCTATGCGGCCGGCATCACGCCCAACCCGACCTACCAGGAAGTGTGCAGCGGCATGACCGGCCATAACGAGGTCGTCCGCGTGGTCTTCGATCCCGCGGTGATCTCCTACGAAAAGCTGCTCAAGGTCTTTTTCGAGGGCCACGACCCCACGCAGGGGATGCGCCAGGGCAACGATGTCGGCACCCAGTACCGCTCCGGCATCTACGTCGAGGACGACGCCCAGCGGGCGGCCGCCGAAGCGGCGAAGGCGGCCTATGGCGCGGCGTTGCGGGAGCGCGGCTATGGACCGGTGACGACCGAGATCGTCGACGCCGGGCCGTTCTACTTCGCCGAGGACTACCACCAGCAGTATCTGGCGAAGAACCCCGGCGGCTATTGCGGGCATGGCGGCACGGGCGTGGCGTGCCCGATCGGCACCGGCGTCGCGGCGGAGTAACCGGCGGCGGGCGTTCGAAGCGCCGTTCCGGCCGCTCCGCCCGACCCGGCGCTACGGCTGACCCGGCGCGGGCGAACGCACCGGCTACTTCATCGGCCGCTGGCGCGGCGTCGGGGCATTCCGGATCGCCTTCATCGCCGCCGAGGCATCCACCAGCATCCGGCACTCGCCGGGCAGATCGGCCATCGTCAGCGGCGGCTTCGGCTTCGGTGTCGTGCCCGGTTTCGCCGGCGTCCACGGTTCGTCGCTCAGCCACCAGTCGAGTTCCGTGCCGCAGCCATCGCCGGCCGGCGGCGGATCCTGGTTCCGGCATCCGTCGCTGCCGGCCGGACACCGGATACGGACATGGAAGTGATAATGGTGCCCCCACCAGGGCCTGACGGTTCTGAGCCAGCCGCGGTCGCTTCCCGCCCAGTCGCACAGGGCCTTCTTGATCGCCGGATGCACGAAGATCCGCGCCACCTCGGGCTGCTTGGCCGCACGCCGGATCAGCGCGGCATGGCGCGGCGTCCAGAGAGCCGGATCGACCGCGCGCACCCCCTTCTTCAGCATCGAGGTTGCCGAGATCTGCTCGCGTTCGGCGTAGGTCAGGGTGCGGTCCGGCATCGGCGTCAGCCAGATATCCGCGTCGAGGCCGATCTGATGGCTCGTGTGGCCGGACGTCATGGGACCGCCGCGCGGCTGCGCCAGATCGCCGACGAGCAGGCCGTTCCAGCCCTCCGACTGCGCGCCCCTGGCAATCCGCTCGACGACACCGAGCAATTGCGGATGGCCCCAGTTGCGGTTGCGCGACAGGCGCATCACCTGCCACGCCGGGCCGTCGACGGGCAGGGGCCGGGCGCCGGCGAGACAGCCGCGCGCATAGGAGCCGATGGCCCGGGCGGCCAGCGGCGCGGGCTCCGAGGCCGCGCCGAACAGATCCTTGGCGGCGGTCTGGGCGGTGGCCGTGGCGGCCGCGAAAACGGCAAGCGAGAGCCCGAGCGCGACCGGCATCGCGGCGATGGCGGCTCTGGGAACGGCGAAAGCGGAGAGGATCATGGCACGGCCGTCATCTGCGCCGGCCGATCGAAGGCGAGGCGGCCGGCAGGTTCGAAGCGCCCCGAAATGCCCCATGCTCTGCCGGCAGGGTAAACGGTGTATTAATCGTCCGGCAATCCCGCCGGCTGCGCGACCGCGCCCGGCGGATCGATCTCGACGGTTGCGTGGTCGACGCCGAGCCGCTCCTTCAGCCGGGCCTTGACCGCGGCGATCGTCGCGAAGCTGTCCGCATCGTCGGCCAGCCGGACATTCAGCGTCACCAGCGGACGGTCCTCGTCCAGCGCCCAGACGTGCACGTGGTAGACCCCGGCCACACCGGCGACGGCGCCGTCTCCCGAAACCCCCATGATCGTGGCGCGGATCGTCGTCGGCTCCAGTCCGGCCGGTGTGCCCTCGAGCAGGATGTGGGCGGACTCGCGCGCCAGCCGGAAGCCCGCCCGCAGGATCAGCAGCGCGACGACGACCGACAGGATCGGATCGATCGGCATCCAGCCGGTCCACAGGATGACGCCTGCGGCGGCGATCGCGGCGACGGATCCCAGCATGTCGCCGGCCACATGCACGATTGCACCGCGCATGTTGAGGCTGTCGCGCCGGCCGCCCATCAGGATGAAGAACGAAGCGAAGTTGACGACGAGGCCGAGGACGGCGACCGCCATCATCGGTCCGGCCAGAACCGTCACCGGGTCTGCGAAGCGCTCCATCGCCTCGAGGATGATGAACGCCGATATCATCAGGATCGCGATCGCGTTGGCGAAGGCGACGAGCACGGGCAGCCGCCGGTTGCCGAAGGTCCGCTTTTCGGTCGGGCCGGTTCCCGCCACCCGGAACGCCCACCAGGCGAAACCGAGAGACACCGCGTCGATCAGCATGTGCGCGGCGTCCGCCACCAGGGCGAGGGACCCGGTGAGGACGCCGCCGGCGGCCTCGGCGAACATGAAGCCGCCCGTCAGCAGCGCGGCGATGCCGATGCGGGTCTGGTTGGCGCCGGCCGTGTGCGAGTGGGAATGACCCGGCCCGTGAGCGTGCCCGCCATGACCGTCGCTACCGTGGCTGTGTCCGGCGCCGGTGTTGCGCTGTGTCTTACCCATATCGGTCCGGTTGGCCCTTTTCAGTTAGCCGGATAGCAACGGATTGCGTCTACCGTTGCGTCATTCGCCGCTCAAAACTTTACAAGTGTGTTGAGCCTGCCGAAAATAAGCGAGACGGCGAGGAGGATGAGGCGTTCGGCGGGCGTCAAGGGCAGGAGACCTGTCATGCGAAAGCTCGTAGTTGTATTTCTATTCCTGTTCGCCGGCATGATCGTGTCGATCCCCACGGGTGCCAGCGCCGGCGTGGTCGCCAGGATCGATCTGTCCCAGCAGACCATGAAGGTCTACGTCAACGGAATTCGCAAATACAGTTGGCGGGTCTCGACGGCGCGCAGCGGATACCGCACGCCGACGGGGTCCTACCGGCCGACACGCATGCACAGGACCTATTTTTCCAAGAAGTATCACGGCTCGCCGATGCCGCATTCGATCTTCTTCTATGGCGGCTACGCGATTCACGGGACCAACGCGGTGAGCGCGCTCGGGCGCCCGGCCAGCCACGGCTGCGTGCGGCTGCACCCCTCGAACGCCGCGGCTTTGTTCAGCCTTGTTCAGCGTCACGGGCCCCGCAACACGCAGATCGTCATTTCGCGCTGATCGGGACGCAATGCCGATCGGGCCCGATGCCGACCGGAATTTCACGCCGATCCCTTGGCCTTGCTTGCCAACGGAGCCGCGATCCTGTCTGCTTCCCGACTGTTGCGCAAAGGGAGGCCGACATGCTTACGCCGATCTGGGGACTGCCCGAACCCGTCATCGGGTTCGAGGCCAGCGGACGAGTCTCGAATGCCGATTACAAGGAGCGGATGATCCCGGCGCTCGAAAAGGCGATTGCCGAGATGGGAAAGATCCGCTTTCTGTTTGTCCTCGGCGACGCCTTCGAAGGCTACGATCCGAGCGCCATGTGGGACGATACGTTCTTCGGTCTGAAGCACATCAAGGACTTCGAGAAGATCGCCGTCGTCAGCGACGATCCGCTCTATGCCGGCGCCATCCGCCTGTTTTCCTCTCTGATGCCGTGCGAGGTGAAGATCTTCCCGCTGGCACAGCGCGACGCGGCCAAGGACTGGGTTGCGGCCTGACGCGATTCCAGTGGCGCGGCGTTACAGCGCCCGACACGACCCGGCCGGCGGACGTCCGGCCGATGCTCATCACGCGACAGGAACCTCATGGGAAAAGCGGTCGCCATCTTTCTCGGCCTTGCGATGGTCGTTCATCTGATCCGGCCGTTCGGCCTGCCGGGGCTCCGCAAACGCTCGGACGCCTGGAAGATCGCCGTGATTGCCCTGTTTGCGATGGTGGTTCTCGTCGGTGTTCGCCCGAACTGATCGCGGGCCGGCCCGCGTATGGCTGATTCGGTCGAACGGACCCGAATTCGACGCTGTTCGAAACATGTGCGGCGGGAGCACAATCAACGCGGGAAATTGAGCAAACTAATTAACGTTTTTATATATTAGATATAGAAAAAATTCATTGCAGCCGCCGCGTCGCCTTCTTTGACATGCCAATCTCGCATATCCTCCGGCCCAAGTCAGTTGGGGGCGTGCTGAGCGCGAGGCTATGGCACTCGACGAAATTACAATCGAAATCGCCGATGTCATCGAACGGCTCGGGCGGCTCGTCCGGTCGCGCGGCTATGCCTGCGATCTTAATCCGGCTCAATGGGAAGCCCTGCGCTATCTGGCCCGGTGCAACCGCTTCTCGAACAACCCTTCGGCGCTCGCCGCCTATCTCGGCGCGACCAAGGGCACCGTCTCGCAGACCGTGTCCTCCCTGCAGCGCAAAGGCCTGCTGACCAAGGTGCCGCGGCCCGGGCAGGGACGATCCCTGTCGCTGGTTCTGACCGAGCAGGGCAGGGCCATCCTCGAGCACGATCCGCAAAAGCACCTGCGGTCCTCCGTGGAGAGCCTCGAGACCGACGCAAAGCCGCTGCTCGAAGCGCTGGAAGGCCTGATGCTGGAATGTCAGGTGCGGTATCGTGTGCGGTCGTTCGGCAAGTGCCACAGCTGCCGGTACTTCATCGCTGGCGCGGAAGACGGGATTCCGCACGGCTGCGGCCTGCTCGGGGTCCCCGTCGACAAAGCGGATACCGGTCTGATCTGCACCGAACATGCGCCTCGCGACTCTGCCGGAGTAAGTTGACGCGCACGCCGCGGCGCTCTGTCGCGAACGGGACGTCTCACGCGCGCCACGGCGCGAATCCGGTCATCCTTCCGCTCTGCCGTGCGACCATTCGTCCACTGGCGATATGTCGGCCCATCAGTTTATTAGAATCATTCTAATATAGAGGTGAAGATGGCTTTTCTCACCAAACGCCGCTTTTCCGATCTGTCGGAACGCGAGGTCCTGGCGCTGGCGATCTCCTCGGAGGAGGAGGACAGCCGGATATACGCGACCTACGCGGACGAATTGCGCGACAGCTTTCCCGCCTCGGCCCGGATCTTCGACGCGATGGCGCAGGAGGAGGATGGGCATCGCCGCCGCCTGATCGACCTCTACCGCTCCCGTTTCGGCGAGACGATACCGCTGGTGCGGCGCCAGGACGTGCGCGGGTTCCTGACCCGCCGGCCTTACTGGATGACGCGGCCGCTCGGAATCGAGAAGGTCCGCGCCCAGGTCGAGATCATGGAAGCCGAGGCGGCCCGCTTCTATCTCCGCGCCGCCGAACGGGCTACGGACGCGGGAACCCGCAAGCTGCTCGGCGATCTCGCCGTGGAAGAACGCCATCACGAGGCCGTCGCCGAGGATCTCGGCGACCGCTACATGACCGGGGACGCCGCCGCGAGCGAGAAGGCGACCGAGAACAAGCTTTTCCTGCTGCAGATCATCCAGCCCGGACTTGCCGGGCTGATGGACGGATCGGTGTCGACGCTCGCGCCGCTGTTCGCGGCCGCCTTCGCCACGCATGACACCTGGCAGACCTTCCTTGTCGGTCTGGCCGCGTCGATCGGCGCGGGCATTTCCATGGGCTTCGCCGAGGCGCTGTCGGACGACGGCGCGCTGACGGGGCGCGGCAGCCCGTGGATCCGCGGGACGGCCAGCGGCCTGATGACCGCGCTCGGCGGTCTCGGCCACGCGCTGCCCTACCTGATCCCCCATTTCGGGATCGCCACCGGTGTCGCCTTCGGCGTGGTCGCGCTGGAGCTCGCGGCGATCTCCTGGATCCGCTACCGCTACATGGACACGCCGTTCCTGTCGGCGGCCTTCCAGGTGGTGGTCGGCGGCGCGCTGGTCTTCGCCGCCGGCATACTGATCGGCAACGCCTGAGGCGCGGTCAGCCCGTATACCGTGCCTTGATCAGGGCATAGAGCCCGCGGATCGCCTGCGCCTCGCCGCCCTCCGGCTTGCCGGGCCGGTTCGACTGGTTCCAGCAATAGGCGTCGACATGGATCCAGCGGGCCGGATCCGCCACGAAGCGCGACAGGAACAGGCCCGCCGTGATCGCACCCGCGAAGCCGCCCGCGCCGGCATTGTTGATGTCGGCGACCTTCGAATCGATCATCCGGAAGTAGGGCGCCCACAGCGGCAGCCGCCAGACAGGATCGAAGACCGTCTCGGCGTGCCCGGCGAGGTCGGCGGCGAGTGCGTCGTCGCCGGTGAACACCGCCGGCAGGTCGGGTCCGAGCGCCACCCGCGCCGCGCCGGTCAGCGTCGCCATGTCGACGATCAGGTCGGCGTCTTCCTCCGAGGCAAGTGTCAGCGCGTCGCCCAGCACCAGCCGGCCCTCGGCATCCGTGTTGCCGATCTCGACACGCAGTCCCTTGCGGCTCGTCAGCACGTCGCCCGGCCGGAAGGCGTTGGCCGAAACGGCGTTCTCGACGGCGGGAACGAGCACGCGCAGCCGCACCGCCAGGCCGGCATCCATGATCATCGAGGCGAGCCCCAGCACGCAGGCCGAGCCGCCCATGTCCTTCTTCATCAGCAGCATTGCGGAGGCCGGCTTCAGGTCGAGGCCGCCGGTGTCGAACACGACGCCCTTGCCGACCAGCGTCACCTTCGGGGCGTCCTCGGCGCCCCAGACGATATCGATCAGCCGCGGCGCCCGGTCGCTGGCGCGGCCGACGGTGTGGATCATCGGCAGGTCGTTTTCGAGAAGCGCGTCGCCGGTCGTGACCGTGATCGCCGCGCCGTGCCGGTCGGCCAGCGTCCGGGCGGCGGCCTCGAGCTCGTCGGGGCCGAGGTCGTTGGCCGGTGTGTTGATCAGGTCGCGGGCAAGCGAAATGCCGTCGGCGATCCGGCGCACCTCCGCCGCGTCGATCGTTTCGGGGACGACCAGCTTCACGTCGCTGCCGCCCGTACCGGCGTCGGCACCGCCCTTGTAGGCGGTGAACCGGTAGCGGCCGAGCGCGAAGGCCGTCACCGCGAGCGCGTCGTCGTCGGAGGCGTTGTCGAACCGGTAGGTGCCGGCCGGCAGGGCGTCCGCCAGCTTGCCCGGCAGGAACGGGGTGCGGTCCGCATCGCCGGGCGCGCCGAGGCCGAACAGGACGAGGGCAAGCGCGCCGTCATCGTCGGGCAGCAGCGCGATGCGGCCGGCACCGGGCTTGAACCCGGTTGCCTCCAGATAGGCGCGCTGGCGGTCGGTCAGGCCGTCCAGATGATCGTTCGCCTCGCTCGGCTCGACGAAGCGGATCGGAACGGACGGCGCGCTCGTCGAGGATGGCAGCAGGCAGTCGATCATGGTGGCTCCTTGGTCGGTCGTTCGGGTCTTGCGTTCGCGGCGGCCGGACTATTGCAGCGCCGGGCGCTGCAAGGTCGGTTAACGCGCTGTTAGGGTTACCAGTTTATTGACGGAAAGTCGTCGGCCAGCATCGGGCGGCCGAGTGTAGCAGTATTGAGGGACGGGGGCTTCCCATGCCGATTTCCGTTTCCGCCTGTGTGCGTACATCCATCGTCGTCCTCGCCCTCGGGCTGGCGCTCGGCGGTTGCCAGAAGACGCTCACGACCGGGTCCATCTCGAAACAGGCCGCCGGCGAGCAGGCGCCATCCGATGGACTGAAGCAGGCCGCGGCACTGCAGAAGAAATTCAAGCGCGATCCCGCCAATGCGGAGGTTGCACTCGCCTTTTCCAAAAGCCTCGAGACGCTCGGCCGGCAGGAGCAGGCCATGATGGTACTGGAGCGCGCCAGCGAAGAGAACGGCAAGGATCCCCGCCTGTTCTCGGCCTATGGCCGCGCGGCCCTGAAGGCCGGCAATCCGAACGCGGCGATCGTCGCCCTCGACAAGGCGGTCAGCGCCGGCGATTCCAGCGCCAGAACCCTGTCGGCGCAGGGCGCCGCCCTCGACCAGCTCGGCCGCAACGACGAGGCCCGGGAACGCTACAGGATGGCGCTCGCCAAGGACCCGAACAATTCGGCCATTCTCGCCAATCTCGGCCTGTCCTACGCCCTGTCCAACAAGATCGCCGACGCCGAGTCGACGTTGCGCCGCGCCTCCGCCGATCCGGCGGCGTCGCCGAAGGTGCGCCAGAACCTCGCTCTCGTGCTTGCCCTGCAGGGCAAGTTCGCCGAAGCCGAGGACGTCGCGGCCCGGGACCTTCCGCCGGACGATGTCCGCACCAACATGGCCTATCTCCGGCAGATGATGAAATCGCCGGATCCCTGGCAGAAGCTGAAGTCGATCGACGGCGCGACGGGCTGACCCGGACCCGCCCGCACGACCACCCCCGGCAATGCCAAAAGATCGCACATTCCCCCGGGTCGACGGCCTATACAGCCGCCGGCCCGTCCGCTATTTGAGGGGCAGGAGAACCGGCGCACGATCCGACGGTGCGGCGGGGTCGAGAGGAGAGCTTCGGCAATGGCGACCGGATACGTAAAAAGCGAGCTCGTGACCGTCTTCGGCGGGTCCGGGTTCATCGGCCGGCATGTGGTCCGCGCGCTGGCGCGGCGCGGATACCGGGTGCGCGCGGCGGTGCGCCGCCCCGATCTCGCCGGTCACCTGCAGCCGCTCGGCGCGGTGGGCCAGATCCACGCCGTCCAGGCCAATATCCGCAACCGCGCCTCGATCGACCGGGCGGTGGCCGGCGCCAGCGCCGTCGTCAATCTGATCGGCATCCTCTACGAATCCGGCAAGCAGTCCTTCGACGCGGTCCAGTCGTTCGGTCCGGGCGCGGTCGCCGCGGCGGCCAGGGAGGCCGGTATCGACCGCATGGTCCATCTCTCCGCCATCGGCGCCGACGAGGCGTCCGACTCGGAGTATGCGCGCTCCAAGGCGGCCGGCGAGGCGGCGGTGAAGGCGTCGTTGCCCGGTGCGATCATCCTGCGCCCGTCCATCGTGTTCGGTCCCGAGGACGACTTCTTCAACCGGTTCGGCGCGATGGCGCGCATGTCGCCGGTGCTGCCGCTGATCGGCGGCGGCAAGACGCGGTTCCAGCCGGTCTTCGTCGGCGACGTCGCCGAGACCGTTGCGCGCGGTGTCGACGGAACGCTGACGGCGGGAACGCCCTACGAGCTCGGCGGGCCGGAAGTCCGCACCTTCCGGGAGCTCATGGAGTTCATTCTGGCGGAAACCGATCGCAAGCGTCTGCTGGTGCCGCTGCCCTTCGAGCTGGCCCGGCTTCAGGCATCCTTCCTGCAGATCCTGCCGAACCCGCTGCTCACCGTCGATCAGGTGCGCCAGCTCGCCCACGACAACGTCGTGTCGGAGGCTGCGATCAAGGACGGGCGCACGCTGGAAGGCATCGGCATCCATCCCAGCGCCATGGAAACGGTGGTGCCGACCTATATCGCCCGCTACCGCAAGGCCGGTCAGTTCACCGAGCCCGACCACACGGCAACGGAAGTCTGAGGCGCGCCGCCGGTCACGCGTAGGCGAGCCACAGCAGGATGACACCGAGCGCCAGCCGGTAGATCACGAACGGGATCATGGTGGTGCGTTTCAGGAGTGCCATCATGAACCAGATCGAGGCGAACGCGGCGATGGCCGACAGGGCGGCTGCGGCGAGCGCGTCTCCCGCGATCATCGCGCCCTGTCCCCCCGCCATCTCCAGGGCCGTTCCGGCCCCTGTCGCCAGGATCGCCGGGATCGCCAGAACCATCGAAAACCGGGCGGCTTCCGTACGCTCGTAGCCGAGCGCGCGCGCCGCCGACATGGTGATGCCCGACCGGCTGACGCCGGGGATGAGCGCGATGCACTGGGCGATGCCGACGAGAACGGCGTCCGGCACATTGATATCGGAGAAAACCTTGATCCGGCTTCCGATGGCGTCGCAGGCCCACAGCACCAGGCCGAAGATGATCGTCGTCCAGGCAATCACCTCAAGCGAGCGGACGGCGTCGACCAGGCCGGTCTTCAGCATGATGAAGCCGACGATGGCGAGCGGCACCGAGGCCAGCGCCAGCAGCAGGATGAGCCGTCCCGCCGGCGTGCGCCGCAACAGCACCACGTCGCGCAGGCCCGCCAGCAGATAGAGCATGTCCCGCCAGAAATACGCCATCACCGCCACAAGACTGCCAACATGTATGGCGACGTCTATGGCCGGGCCTTCGTCGGGGTAATTCGTCAGCAGATGGAGGAGGTTGAGGTGGCCGGACGAACTGACGGGGAGGAACTCCGTCAGCCCCTGGATGATGGCGAGGACGACGAGCTGGTCTGCGGACACGGGAGCGATCCTTGTGAGGCGAGCGGCCGAAGGGGCGGGAAAGAGGCGTGCCCCGCCTCTATAACGGAACGCTTTATTAGGGCCAATTGTTGAAAAAGTGACTGGAAACGTTCAGACAAGCGCCACAGGCGAAGACGTTCGGACTCGAAATATTGTAAGCCCGGCGGGCAGCGCGACCTTTCAAGCCGTCTGTCCGCGACCAGCCGCATCGGGCGCGGCGGCACTCCTGGCGGTCGAGAATGCTTAGTCTCTATCATCATCCCTTTTGCCCGTTTTCGCGCTGCGTCCGCATTGCACTCGGCGAGTACGGCCTCAGCGCCGAGTTTGTCGAGGAACGCGTATGGGAACGCCGGCGTGAATTCCTGATCGTCAATCCGGCCGGCACATTGCCGGTGCTGCTCGACGGCGAAGGCGCGGCGATCTGCGGCCTGCGCCCGGTGCTCGAATATCTCGACGAGACGCGCGGCGCCGAACTCGGCCCCCGCCGCATGATGCCCGAAACTGCCCGCGGGCGCGCCGAAGTGCGCCGCCTGCTCGACTGGTTCGAGCTGCGCTTTCACGAGGAGGTGTCGCACTATCTTCTGACGGAGCGGGTCTACAAGCGGTTCATGACGCCGGAACAGGGCGGCGGCGCACCGGATTCGGCCGCGATCCGCGCGGCCCGGGCGAATATCCGCTATCATCTGCACTACATCGGCTGGCTCGCCAGCCGGCGGAACTGGCTTGCCGGCGACGACCTGTCCTATGCCGACCTCGCCGCCGCGGCGCATCTGTCGTGCATCGACTATCTCGGCGAGGTGCCCTGGGACGAGTTCGAACCGGCCAAGGGATGGTATGCGCGCGTCAAGTCGCGCCCCTCGTTCCGTCCGCTCCTGGTCGACCAGCTTGCCGGAGTGGCGCCATCGAAGACCTATGTCGACCTCGACTTCTGAAGCCGCAGCCCCAACAGGAACGCTCAAATCATGGGTGATCGGGCGCGCGCTTGCCGAAGGCTTCGACGTCGCCCGTGTCACCGCGCCTGACTCCACCCCGCAGGCGGGCCCGCGCCTCGACCGGTTCCTGGCCGACGGCCATCACGGGGCGATGGCCTGGATGGAGACGACCGCCGACCGTCGCCGGCACCCCCTGTCGCTGTGGTCGGAGACCCGCTCGATCATCGCGCTTGGCCTGAATTACGGTCCGGACCGGGATCCGCTGCCGGATCTCGACAGGCGCGATCGCGGCCTGATCTCGGTCTATGCCCGTGGCGACGACTATCACGACGTCGTCAAGAAGAAGCTCAAGGCGGTGGCGCGCGACTTCGCGGCCCGCGCCGGCGAGGACGTGAAGGTCTTCGTCGATACCGCCCCGGTGATGGAGAAGCCGGTCGCCGAGGCTGCCGGCATCGGCTGGCAGGGCAAGCACACCAATCTGGTCTCCCGCGAACTCGGCTCCTGGCTGTTTCTCGGCGCGATCTTCACCACCGCGGACCTGCCCTCGGACGCCGCCGAAATCGATCACTGCGGCTCCTGCCGCGCCTGCCTCGACATCTGCCCGACCGCGGCGTTCCCGGCACCCTACCGGCTCGATGCGCGCCGGTGCATTTCCTACCTGACGATCGAGAATCCCGGACCGATCCCGCTCGAGTTCCGCGACAAGATCGGAAACCGCATCTATGGCTGCGACGATTGCCTCGCCGTCTGCCCGTGGAACAAGTTCGCGCGGACCGCAAACGAGGCGAAGCTCGCCGCGCGCCCGGAACTGACGCTGCCTGCGCTCGACGACCTCGCGCGGCTCGACGATCCCGCATTCCGGGCGCTGTTCCGAAAGTCGCCCGTCAAGCGGGTCGGTCGCGACCGGTTCCTCCGCAACGTGCTGATCGCGATCGGCAATTCCGGCGATCCCGATCTCGCCGCGCGCGCGCGCGATCTCCTCGACGATCCCTCATCTCTGGTCCGGGGGGCAGCGGTCTGGGCCCTGTCGCGCCTGATCCCCGTGTCCGATTTCGCCGCGGAGCGCGACCGCCGGTTCGCGGCGGAGGACGATGAGACGGTGCAAATGGAATGGCGCACCGCGGCCGGCCGCGGTTCGTCGATACCCGCTTGATCCGTTTGCCTTATTTTCGTTCCAGTTCCTTCAGAGTAATTCCCGCATGAGCAAGATCTTCATTTTCGGCCTCGGGTTTTCGTCGATGACGCTTGGCCGCCGCCTGATGGCGCAGGGCTGGCAGGTTGCCGGTACGGTTCGCACGGCCGAGAAGGCCGCCAGCCTGAAGGCGGAGGGCGTCGAGGCTGTGGTGTTCGACGGGACCGGGCCCGGCGCCGGCGTTCCAGCCGCGCTGAACGGCGCGAGTCATGTGGCGGTCTCGATACCGCCGGGCGAGGCCGGCGATCCGGTGCTGCAGCACCATCGCTACGATCTTGCCGCGCTGTCGGCCGAGATCGGCTGGTTCGGCTACCTGTCGACGCTCGGCGTCTACGGCGATCATGACGGCGCGTGGATCGACGAGACCGCGCCGACCAATCCGGTAAGCCCGCGTAACGCCCGGCGCGTGTCGGCCGAGCAGGAGTGGCTGACCTTCGGCGAGGAGGCCGGCATTCCCGTGATGGTGTTCCGGATCGCCGGCATCTACGGGCCCGGCCGCAACGCGCTGGTCAAGGTGAAGGCCGGCGAGGCGCGGCGGCTGGTGAAGCCGGGACAGGTCTTCAACCGTATCCATGTCGAGGACATCGCAGGCGTTCTCGAGGCCTCCATGGCGCGCCCGAATGCGGGCGGCATCTACAATCTTTCCGACGACGAGCCGGGCCCGCCGCAGGACGTGATCACCTATGCCGCCGGCCTTCTGGGCGTCGACCCGCCCCCCGAAGTGCCCTTCGAGGAGGCGGATCTCTCGCCGATGGCGAAGAGCTTCTACTCGGCCAACCGCCGGGCCCGGAACGACCGGATCAAGACGGAACTGGGCGTGACGCTCCGCTATCCGACCTATCGGGACGGCCTCGAAGCCCTGTTCGTCGACGATACCTGGCGGTAGGCGCGCAGCCTGGACGCGGCGGCTACAGCCCCGGGATGTTCATGCCGGGGGGGAGCTGCAGGCCGCCGGTGACCTCCTGCATCTTCTCCGCCATCGCCGTTTCCGCCTTGCGGCGCGCGTCGGCATGGGCGGCGACGACCAGATCCTCGAGGATTTCGGCTTCTTCCGGCTTGATCAGGCTCGGGTCGATCTTCAGCCCGCGCATGTCGCCCTTGGCCGACAGCGTGACGGTGACGAGGCCGCCGCCCGACGTGCCGTCCACCTCGAGCTGGTCGAGTTCGGCCTGGAGCTCGCCCATGCGGCTCTGCAGCTCCTTGGCCTGCTTCATCATTTTCATGAAGTCCATCGGGTCGATCCTTTTGGGGGATGATCAGTCGGTCTCGTCTTCGAAATCGTCGGGATTGACGGGAAATTCCTCGGTCCCGACGTCGGTCAACTCGTCGTTCATCGGCGGCGCGTCGTCTTCCGGCCCGCTGCCGGGGCCGCCGTCCGGATCCGGCTCGGTTTCCGCCGCCGCTTCGCTCGTGCGCACGTCGACGATCTCGGCACCGGGGAAGGCGTCGAGCACGGCGGAGACGGCCGGGTCGCGCCGCATGGTGTCGATCAGCGCGGCGCGTCGCGCGTCGCGCGCCTCGCGGATCGTCGGTGTCCCGGCCTCGCGCGAGACGGCGACGACCCAGCGCTTGCCGGTCCAGGCCTTCAGCTTCTGCTGCAGGTCGGGAAGGAAGTCGGCGGGCGCACCGTCGGCGAGCGACATCTCGATACGGCCGGGCTCGAAGCGGACGATCCGCACGAACATCTCCAGCGCCACCCTGAGCTTGGCGTCGCGCTTCTCGTCGGCGAGTTCGACGATGTCCGCGAAGGTGCGCGGATCGGCCAGTTGCTCGGGCGGCGCGACGGCCTGCGGTGCGGGCTGGGCGTGCATCGCCTGCGGCCCGGCGGTCGCCTTCGTCGGGATGAACACGGGCGGCGCCTCGCGCAGATGGGACCGGGCCGGCGCGGCCGAGGCGGCGACGCCCCCGCCGCCTCCGCCAGTTCCCCCGCCACCACCGGATGGCGGCGGCGCAGACCCTACAGGCCCGCCCTCGTCGAGGCTGCGGATGATGTCTTCCGGGTTCGGCAGGGTCGAGGCATAGGCGAGCCTGACCAGCACCATCTCGGCGGCGGCAAGCGGCCGCGGCGAGGTCTCCACCTCGGCGATACCCTTCAGAAGGATTTGCCAGGCGCGGCTGAGCTCGGACACCGGGATCTTGCCGGCGAAGTCCTTGCCGCGGTCGCGCTCGGCCTCCGACAGCGAGGCGTCGTCGGCGGAGTCCGGCACGATCCTCAGCCGCGTGACCAGATGCACGAAGCCGGCGAGATCGGTCAGCACCATCTCCGGCGCCGCGCCTTCGGCATACTGGCCGTCGAGCTCGTTCAGCGCCGCGGCGACGTCGCCCGACATCACTTTCTCGAACAGGTCGACGACGCGCGCCCGGTCGGCGACGCCGAGCATGGCGCGGATCTCGTCGGCCTTCACCGCCCCGCCCCCGTGGGCAATCGCCTGGTCGAGCAGCGACAGGGAATCGCGCACCGAGCCCTCGCTGGCCCGTGCGATCATCCTCAGCGCCTCGTCCTCGACATCGACGGATTCCGCCGTGGCGATTCCGCCCAGATGCTTGACGAGCTGATCGGCGTCGACCCGGCGCAGGTCGAAGCGCTGGCAGCGCGACAGCACCGTGATCGGCACTTTCCGGATCTCGGTGGTGGCGAAGATGAACTTCACATGCTCCGGCGGCTCTTCCAGCGTCTTCAGAAGGCCGTTGAAGGCGGCCTTCGAGAGCATGTGCACCTCGTCGATGATGTAGATCTTGTAGCGCGCTTCCGCCGGACGGTAGCGCACCGCCTCGATGATCTCGCGGATATCGTCGATGCCGGTGTGCGAGGCGGCGTCCATCTCGATGATGTCGACATGGCGGGATTCGAGGATCGCCCGGCAGTGACGGCCTTCCTCGGGCATGTCGAGGGTGGGGCCGCCCTTGTCCCCGCTTTTGTCGGCGCCGTCCTTGGGCTCGTAGTTGAGCGCCCGGGCGAGGATGCGCGCCGTGGTGGTCTTGCCCACCCCGCGCACGCCGGTCAGCATGTAGGCCTGCGCGATGCGCCCGGTCTCGAAGGCGTTCTTGAGCGTGCGCACCATCGGCTCCTGGCCGATCAGGTCGGCGAAGCTCGAGGGGCGGTACTTGCGGGCGAGGACGCGGTAGCCGGCGGCGGTCTTGTCGCCGGGCGCGGACGCAGCGGCCGGTGCGGAAGCGCCTCCGGCGCCCGCTCCGGCGGTCTCGACCGTCGACTCGTCCGGCGTACGCTGATCCATGAAGCGGTCCTGTGGAACCGGCGCGTCCAACAAAACGCGCCCGTCTCGGCCTCTGGCGCCGGCCTTTGCGAATTCAGCCGGTCTTGCCTGACAATGAAGGCGGGAGGCTGGTCGACAACCCGAACCAGAACTCGTTAGGGCTGCTTCCTTCCGGACCTGACCCGGTTGGCGAGCGGCTCGTCCACCGCCAACCTCCCTGACACGACTATATCAGGCCTGAGCGCCGCCGACGCAACCCCCGATCCGCCGGTGCGCACGACGATCCCGGCCTTTCGCGGGCCTAAAGCCCTTGTCGTAGCGGAAACCGTCGGGGATCATCGTCCCGGCGATTCGCACTGTTTTCCGGCCGGGGGGCTGCTCCGAATGACTTCTCCGACGCACACCGGCAGCGGTCCCACGCATTTCCGCTGGGTCGTCATCGGTCTTCTGTTCGCGATCCTCGTCGTCAACTACATCGACCGGACGGCGATTTCCTTCGCCATCCACGAGATCGCCGCGCAATACCACCTCGATCACCGCCATGTCGGCCTGATCCTCGGCGCCTTCGGCGGGGGATACTTCGTCACCACGCTCGTCGGCGGCATGGCCGCCGACCGGTTCGGGGCGCGCCGGGTGATTATCGGCTCTGTGGTCGTCTGGGCGCTGGCCATGTTCGGCACCGGCTTTGCGGTCGGTTTCGTCACGCTGTATGCCGCACGGGTCGCGCTCGGGCTGGCAGAAGGACCGAGCTTCCCGACCCTGAACCGGTCGGTCGGGTCGTGGCTGCCGGGCCGAGAGCGCGCCCGCGCCCTGTCCTTCTCGCTGGTCGCGGTGCCCGTCGCGCTGGCCATTGGCGCTCCGATCGTCACGGCGCTCCTGTCCGCGGTCGGCTGGCGCGGCGCCTTCATCGCGCTCGGGCTCGCCGGCCTTATCTGGCTGCCGCTGTTCTACATCCTGTTCCGCGACACGCCGGCGGAGTCGCCGCACGTCAACGATGCGGAACGGGCCCATATCGAGGCGGAGGGGCAGGCGCGGTCGGCCGGCCACCAGCACGATCTGGGCAGCCGCGCCGACTGGCGCTTCATCCTGACCAACCCGACGCTCTTGGCGAACACCTGGGCCTTCTTCGTGTTCGGCTATTTCCTGTTCTTCTTCATGATGTGGATGCCGGAATACCTGCAGACGGCCTATCACCTGTCGCTGCAGAAGGTGGGTGCCTTCGCCGTCGTCCCCTGGGCCGTGGGTGCCGTGCTGATGTGGTCGTTCGGCCCGCTCGCCGATACTCTGTACAAGCGCACGGGGCGGCTCCGGGTGTCGCGCAGCTACCTGATCATCATCAGTCAGCTCGTGGCCGCCATCGCCGTGGTTCCCGCCGCCTTCGTGTCATCGCCGGGCTGGGCCATCGTGCTGATCTCGATTGCGGTCGGGTTCACGCTGAGTGCCAACGCCGCCTATTTCGCCGTGACGATCGACGTCGCGCCGAAACGGGCAGCAACCGCCCTCGGCGTCGCCGACGCGGGATTCGCGGTCGCGGGTTTCCTTGCGCCCACCGTCACCGGCTATATTGTCTGGGCGACAGGCGATTTCGATGCTGCCTTCTGGCTTCTCGGAGGTCTTGCCGCCTCGTCGGTGGTCGTGGTGGCGCTGTTTCACAAACCCGACGACAGCGCGCGGCTCGTCGACGACGACGAGCCGTCGAGCGCGTGAGGGAAGGGCCGCAAGGCCGTGTCATGAGGAAAGGGCCATGAGGAAAGGGCCATGAGCAAGACCTTCAGCCTGAACGGCAGTCTCGCCGCCGACACGATTGCCGTCGCCTCGCTCGACCTGTGCGACGTGCGGCTGATGAACGACGCCAACTATCCCTGGCTGATCCTCGTGCCGCGCATTGCCGATGCGATCGAGATCGTCGACCTGGAGGCGTCCGTCCGCCACACGCTGATGGACGAGATCGCGAAGGCCAGCGAGGCGCTGCGCGCGGTTACCGGCGCGGAGAAGCTCAATGTGGCCGCGCTCGGCAACATGGTCGCGCAACTCCATGTCCATGTCATCGCCCGGTTCCGGGACGACGAGGCCTGGCCCGGCCCCGTCTGGGGCGTCGTGCCGCGCAAACGCTACGAGCAGGACGCCGGCGCCGACCTGATCGACCGGCTGGCCGAGGCGCTGGCGTAACCCGCCGGCCTTGTCCGGACGCGGCCTGTGTGCCACCGTCCCGCGACCCGCCGCAAGGACAGTCCCCCGATGCCTGATCTCCATGCCTGACCGCAGCCAGCGCACCGGCTACAGCCTGAGCCGGCTGGACCGCGCCGCCGAGAAGCGGACCGATACCGCCTGGCTCGATCGGGTCCGGCCGGCCGCGCGCTACATCCTGTTTGCCGGCGACCGGCCGCTGTTCCGGTTCGACGAGGCGGGACAGTCCGACCCGAACCCGGTCTTCGACGGCGCCACGGCCGAACGGCTGGAAGCCGACCGGGGCCGTGCCGTCTTTCTCGGACTCGACGGCGAGCGAGCCCTGTTCGCGGCGCCGGTGGCCGATGCCGGCGTGGAAGAGCAGGCCGGCGAGGCGTCCTTCGGCGACAGCGCCATCAAGGCCGTCGACGTGCGCTCCATCGCCGTCCAGGGGCTGGTTCCGCCCGACATGCTCGGGCCGATCGCCCAGGCGAAGAGCATGCTCGACTGGCATGCCCGCCAAGGCTTTTGCGCCAAGTGCGGCACGCGCACGACGATGTCGGACGCCGGTTACCGACGCGACTGCCCCGGCTGCGGCGCCCAGCATTTTCCGCGCACCGACCCGGTGGTGATCATGCTCGTCACCTCGGGCGACGATTGCCTCTTGGCGCGCAGCCCGCGGTTTCTGCCCAACATGGTCTCCGCGCTTGCCGGCTTCGTCGAGCCGGGCGAGACCATCGAGGACGCGGTGCGCCGCGAGGTGAAGGAGGAGGCCGGCATCGACACGCTCGACGTCGCCTACCATTCGAGCCAGCCGTGGCCGTTCCCGTCCTCGCTGATGATCGGCTGCTTCGCGGTCGCCGGGTCGCGCGACATCGTGCTCGACAAGACTGAGCTCGAGGACGGCCGCTGGTTCTCCCGCGACGAGTGCCGCCTGATCCTGGCCGGAGAACATCCCGACGGCGTCGCCGCCCCGCCGAAGATGGCGATTGCCCATCAGCTTCTGAGAAGCTTCATCGACGGCGAGGCGATTTTATAGGGGAAGTTCCAGAATTGGGCCCCGGCAGGCCATCGCACCTCTGATGTTATGCCCGGACTAGTTCAACGACATCGGATGTTTCCGATGTCGTCAGTTATTATCCGGCACTTCGGATGCATCCGAAGTGCCGGGCATCCATGACCACAATCGCCGGCGTCGGTGGACATGGATTGCCGGGACTAGCCCGGCAATGACCGGAAGGATGGGAAGGACGTCGTCGCCCCCATCCGCTCATCCCCGCGCAAGCGGGGATCGCCCGGAGACTGTCTCGGGCTTTGCCCCGCTCGACCTGATTCCCGCTTTTGCGGGAACGGGCGGGGAGGGCCGGCGCCAGCGTCCCTACTTGCCGTCGGGCCCGGGCTCCCTGATCCGCTCGCGGAACGGGCTGGCGCGGTAGACGCCGAGGATGCGGAACTCGCGGGTGAAGAACTCCAGCTCCTCGAAGGCGAACTGGACCGACCGGTCGTCGGGATGGCCCTCGATGTCGGCGAAGAACTGGGTGGCGAAGAACTCGCCCTCGAGCTGGTAGGATTCCAGCTTCGTCATGTTGACGCCGTTGGTGGCGAAACCGCCCATCGCCTTGTAGAGCGCGGCGGGAACGTTGCGGACGCGGAACAGGAAGGTGGTGATGGTCGGGCCGATGCCGTTCGCCGCCCACTTTGCGTCGTTCGACAGCACCACGAAGCGCGTTGTGTTGTGGTCCTCGTCCTCGATGTCGCTGGCCAGCACCTCCAGCCCGTAGATCTCGGCGGCGAGCCGCGAGGCGATGGCCGCCTTCGTGACGTCGCCGGACTCGGCCACCATGCGCGCCGCACCCGCGGTATCGGCATGCACCTCCGCCGTCAGGCCGAACCGGCGGATCGCCTTGCGGCACTGGCCGAGCGCCATGACGTGGGAGTGCACCGTCTTCACGGTGTCGAGCGTCGCGCCGGGCGGCGCCACCAGGTAATGGTGCAGCGGCAGGAAGTACTCGCCGACGATGTTCAGATTCGACGTCGGCATCAGGTGGTGGATGTCGGCGACGCGTCCGGCGACGGAATTCTCGATCGGGATCATGCCGAGCGCGGCGCTGTCGTCCGAGATCGCCTGGAAGGCGTCCTCGAAGGTGGCGCAGGCGACCGCCTCGTAATCGGGATAGACATCGCCGCAGGCCATGTGCGAATTGGCGCCGGGTTCTCCCTGGAACACGATGCGGCGCGGCCGGGTCGTCATCATCTCAATATCCTGAATTTCAAACGGAAACGGCGCTCAGCCGCCAAGCCGGCGGCGCGCCTGTTCGAGATCGGCGGGAGTATCGACGCCGACCGGAACCGTGTCAACGAGACCGAAATCGATGCGCATGCCGGCTTCCAGCGCGCGAAGCTGCTCCAGCCGCTCGCGTTTTTCCAGCGGCGAGGGCGGCAGGGACACGAACCGCGTCAGCGCGGCGCGCCGCCAGGCATAGAGCCCGACATGGTGATGGAGCGGGCCGTTGCCCCACGGCGCGGTGGCGCGGGTGAAATAGAGCGCGCGGAACCGGTCCGGACCGATCGGCGTGCCGATTGCCTTGACGACGTTCGGGTCCTCGCGTTCCTCCGGGTCGACGATCTCGGCGGCGAACGTGCCGATATCGACGCTCTCGTCGTCCATCAGGGCGCTGGCGTCGCGGATCACCTGCGGATCGAGGTCCGGCAGGTCGCCCTGCACGTTGATGACGACGTCGAAGGCGCCGTCGGGGTCTTCCTTCGCCAGCGCCTCCATGACCCGGTCGGAGCCGGAGGGATGGTCGGCGCGCGTCATCACGGCGTCACCGCCCGCGGCACGAATCACCTTGGCGATACCGGCGTCGTCGGTGGCGATCGCGACCGGGCCGACTCCTGCCTCGACGGCACGTTCGTAGACGCGCAGGATCATCGGTTTGCCGGCGATATCGGCCAGTGGCTTGCCGGGAAGGCGCGTCGAGGCCATTCGGGCCGGAATCAGGACCAGTGCGGCCATCCAAAGCTCCGCGAAAACGTCGGAATTCTCAGCCTGCGTCCTTTATACGTGTTGCCTTGTCGGGGCAATTGCGGCTATCTCTCTCGCAACGTTTTTTACACCCCGACCGTGCACGCTCGGCCGTGGTGTTTTCGCGCAAGACCTAAAGACTGACATAGATCCGGGAGTGCGGGGCGCATGGACAGCTTCGAATTCAACAAATTTGCCGGTGCGATCCTCTTCACGCTCCTGGTGACGCTCGGCGTCGGCATTCTCGCCGAGGAACTGTTCACGCCGCATCATCCCGAGAAGCCGGGCTACGAGGTCGCGGTCGTCGGCGACGGCGATGCGGGCATGGCGGAAGCCGAGTCCGAGGAAGAGGTGGCGCTGCCCGTCCTGCTGGCCTCCGCCGACATCGCCGGCGGCGAGAAGGTCGCCAAGAAGTGCCTGGCCTGCCATTCCTTCGAAGCCGGTGGCGCCAACAAGGTCGGCCCGGCGCTCTATGACGTGGTCGGCCGCAAGATCGCCTCGCACGAGGGCTTCGAGTATTCGGACGCCATGAAGGAACACGTCAACGCCGATGGCGACACGTGGTCCTACGACAACCTGTATCACTTCATCGCCGACCCGAAGGGCTTCATGCCGGGCACCAAGATGGCTTTCGCCGGTATCCGCAAGCCCGCCGACCTGGCCGATCTGATGGCCTATCTGCAGAGCCTGTCGGGGAACCCGGTACCGTTCCCCGAAGTGGCGGAAGCGCCGGCCGAGGCGCCGGCGGAAGAGGGCGCGGACGCGGCCACGACGCAGTAACGTCACGCGGCAACCTCACAAGGACCGGCGGGCGCGCTGTCGCTCCGCAAACCGGACCGATCGAACGATCGACGCCCGCCGCGCCCTGCGCCGGCGGGCGTTTTCGTTAACAGGTCCGTGATTTACCGGCGGAAATTAAATTTACGTCATGTCGGTGCGAAACGGGTGAAACGGGCTAGATTAGGCTCGAAGCACCGGAATGACAGAGGGGCACGACAACGATGCGGACACCGATCCGAATGCTCGCCTTGGCCGCCGCAGTGGCGGTCTCGACGCTTCCCGTGGCGGGAACGGTCCACGCCCAGGATGACGGCTGGCGGCACGGCTCGTCGCTGTTCGGGGACATCAAGTATCCCGAGGGCTTCACGCATTTCGATTACGTCAACCCGGATGCGCCCAAGGGCGGCACCTTCCGGCAGTCGGCGATCGGCACCTTCGATACCCTCAACCCCTTCAACATCAAGGGAACGCCGGCCGCCGGTTCGGCCCTGATCTACGATTCCCTGATGACCACGTCGCTGGACGAGCCGAGCACGGAGTACGGTCTCATCGCCGAGGCGATGAAGTACCCGGACGACTATTCCTCGGTGACCTTCAGATTGCGCCCCGACGCCCGCTGGCACGACGGTGCGCCGATCACGGTCGAGGACGTGATCTGGAGCTTCGAGACCCTCAAGAAGACCCATCCCTTCTACAACGCCTACTATCGCAACGTCGTCTCCGCCGAAAAGACCGGCGATAACGAGGTGACCTTCACGTTCGACCAGACCGGAAACCGCGAGCTGCCGCAGATCACCGGGCAGCTCTACGTGCTGCCGAAGCACTACTGGGAAGGCACCGACGCCAAGGGCGACAAGCGCGATTTCGCCGCCTCCACGCTGGAGCCGCCGCTTGGCTCCGGCCCCTACCGCATCAAGGAGGTGAAGCCCGGCCGCTCGATCTCGTATGAACGCGTCGACGACTACTGGGGCGCCGATCTCCCGGTGAATGTCGGCCAGAACAATTTCGACGAGATGCGCTACGAGTATTTCCGCGACATGACCATCGCGCTGGAGGCGTTCAAGGCGGACCAGTTCGATTTCCGCGCGGAGAACAGCGCCAAGCGCTGGGCCACCGGATACGACTTCCCGGCGGTGTCGCGGGGCGACGTCATCCTGCAGGAGTTCACCACGAAGAACGCCGAGCCGATGCAGGGGTTCGTGTTCAACCTGCGGCGCGAGAAGTTCCAGGATCCGAAGGTGCGCCAGGCCTTCAACTACGCTTTCGACTTCGAATGGCTGAACGCTAACATTTTCTACGGCCAGTACAGCCGCACCGGGTCGTATTTCGAGAATTCCGAGCTTGCCGCCACCGGCCTGCCGGAGGGCAAGGAGCTCGAGATCCTCGAGAAGGTTCGCGACCAGGTGCCGCCGGAAGTCTTCACCGAGGAGTTCAAGAACCCCGTCGGCGGCGACACCCGCGCCCAGCGCACCAATCTGCGCGCGGCGACGAAACTCCTGAAGGAAGCCGGCTGGGAAGTGAAGAACGGCGCACTCGTCAATGCCAAGACCGGCGAGCCCTTCACCGTCGAGTTCCTGAACGACCAGCCCGATTCCGAGCGCATCCTGTCGCCCTATATCCAGAGCCTGCAGAAGCTCGGCATCAAGGCGACGATCCGTACCGTCGATACCTCGCAGTACCGTAACCGGATGGACAATTTCGACTTCGACATGACCACGTCGATGTTCGCCCAGTCCCTGTCGCCGGGCAACGAGCAGCGCGACTTCTGGGGCTCCGAGGCCGCCGACCGGCAGGCCAGCCGCAACGTCATCGGCATCAAGAACCCGGCCATCGACACGCTGATCGACGAGATCATCTACGCCGAGGATCGCGAGACGCTGGTTGCCGCCTCGAAGGCGCTCGACCGGGTGCTCCTGTGGAACCACTACCTGGTGCCGGAATTCTACACCCCCGTCACTCGCACCGCCCGCTGGAACCGGTTCGGCCTGCCCGAGGTGATGCCGGACTTCGGACTGTCGCCGTCGACCTGGTGGTGGGACGCCGAGAAGGCGGCCGGCATCAAGCAGGGCTCGTGAGCCGGACATGGCGTCTCACGGCCTTTCCCGACGCACCGTCCTGACCGGCGCGAGCGCGCTTGCCGGGGCCGCCGGCCTGGGGCTCGGTGCGGGTCCCGGTTTTCGCCCGGCGCTCGTGCGGGCCGCCGATGGCGCGACCGGCCGGATGCACGGCCTGTCGGTCTTCGGCGATCTCAAGTACCCAGCCGGCTTTACGCAGTTCGACTATGTCGAGCCCGACGCGCCGAAGGGCGGCACCCTGGCGCTGGTGCCCTCGTCTTGGGCCTACAACCAGAACCCGCAGACCTTCAACACGCTGAACACGCTGATCCTGAAGGGCGACGCCCCGGTCGGCATCCTCGTCATCTTCGATACCCTGATGGTACGCGCCTGGGACGAGCCGGACGCGATCTACGGGCTGGTGGCCGAGGGCGTCGAGGTTTCCGGCGACCGGAACACCTACCGGTTCCATCTTCGCCCCGAGGCGCGCTGGCACGACGGCTCGGAGCTGACGGCCGCCGACGTCGAATTCACGCTGAACATCCTGAAGGAGAAGGGCCACCCGCTGATCTCGCAGACGATCCGCGAGATGACCGGCGCCGCCGCGGTCGGCAAGCACGAGGTCGAGGTCACCTTCTCCGGCAAGCAGGCGCGCGATCTCGCCCAGACGGTCGCCACCCTGCCGATCATATCGAAGGCCTATTACGAGACCCGTCCCTTCGACCAGTCGACGATGGATCCGCCACTCGCCTCCGGCCCCTACCGGATAGGACGTGTCCAGCCCGGCCGCACCATCGACTACGACCGTGTCGAGGATTACTGGGGCAAGGATCTGCCCGTGATGCGCGGCCAGTACAATTTCGACACGATCCGCTACGAATTCTACCGCGACCGCGATGTATCCTTCGAGGCGTTCAAGGCCGGCAGGTACCTTCTGCGCGAGGAATTCACCTCCCGCGTCTGGGCGACGGGTTACGATTTTCCCGCTGTCAACGATGGGCGTGTGGTCAAAGCCACGATCCCCGACGATACCCCATCCGGCGCGCAGGGCTGGTTCCTCAACACGCGCCGCGCCAAGTTCGCCGATCCGCGCGTGCGCGAGGCGCTGATCTACGCCTTCGATTTCGAGTGGACGAACCGAACGCTTTTCTACGACCTCTACAAGCGCACGCACTCCTACTTCCAGAACTCGGACATGGTCGCCGAGGGCCTGCCGGACGAGGCGGAGCTTGCGCTGCTCGAGCCGTGGCGCGGCAAGGTGCCTGACGAGGTGTTCGGCGAGCCGTTCTCGCCGCCGGTGTCGGACGGCTCCGGACAGGACCGGAAGCTCCTGCGCCACGCCACGCGGCTTCTTAAGGAGGCCGGCTGGTCGGTCGAGGGCGGACAGTTGAAGAACGCTGCCGGCGAGACGCTGCGCATCGAGTTCCTGGACAATGACGGCTCGATGGAGCGCGTCGTCCAGCCCTATATCCGCAACCTGAAACTGCTCGGCATAGACGCGAGCTTCCGCGTCGTCGATGCCTCGCAGTACCAGAGCCGCCTGAACGATTTCGATTTCGACGCCATTCCCCGGCGGTTTTCCATGTCGCCGACGCCGGGAGAGGGCATCAAGCAGTTCTGGACAACGGACTCCGCCTCGGTGCCCGGCACGGCAAACCTGTCGGGCATCGCCGAACCGGCGATCGATGCGCTGACCGACACCGTCATCAATGCGGAAACGCGCGCCGAGCAGATCACCGCGGCGCGCGCCCTGGACCGGCTTCTGCGGGCTGGCCGTTACTGGGTGCCCCACTGGTACAAGGCGGAACACAACCTCGCTTACTGGGACGTTTACGACAGTCCCCCCGAGAAGCCGCGCTATAGCCGCGGCATCGTCGAGACCTGGTGGCTCGATGCCGGCCAGGCGCAGAAACTCGGCAAGGGAGCCTAGGCCTATGGGCGCCTATATCTTCCGCCGGCTGCTTTTAATGATCCCGACGATCCTCGGGATCATGCTCGTCTCCTTCGTTATCGTGCAGTTCGCGCCGGGCGGCCCGATCGAACGCGTCATCGCGCAGTTGCAGGGCACCGAGGTGTCGGCGACGGCCCGCATTAGCGGCGGCGGTGGCGGCGAGACCGGCGGTTCCGGCGCCGGTGCCACAGGGGCTGCCGAGCCGATCCAGTCGAAGTACCGCGGCGCCCAGGGGCTCGATCCGGAATTCATCAAGGAACTCGAGCAGCAATACGGCTTCGACAAGCCGGCGCACGAGCGGTTCCTGAAGATGCTGTGGAGCTACCTGCGCTTCGATTTCGGCGAGAGCTATTTCCGCGATATCTCCGTCATCGACCTGATCGTCGAGAAGATGCCGGTATCGATCTCGCTTGGCATCTGGATGATGCTGATCTCCTATCTGATCTCGATTCCGCTCGGCATCGCCAAGGCGGTGCGCGACGGCACGAAGTTCGACACGTGGACGTCGGCGATCGTCATCATCGGCTACGCGATCCCCGGCTTCCTGTTCGCCGTGCTCCTGATCGTGCTGTTCGCCGGCGGCAGCTTCCTCGACTGGTTCCCGCTGCGCGGGCTCGTCTCCGACAACTGGGAGAGCCTGCCCTGGTATCAGAAGATCACCGACTACTTCTGGCACCTGACGCTGCCGATCATCTCGATGGCGCTCGGCGCGTTCGCCACCACCACGCTTCTGACCAAGAACTCGTTCCTCGACGAGATCCGCAAGCAGTATGTGCAGACCGCGCGGATGAAGGGCCTGACCGAGCGCCAGGTGCTCTACGGCCACGTGTTCCGCAATGCCATGCTGATCATCATCGCCGGCTTCCCCGGCGCGTTCATCTCGGCCTTCTTCGCCGGCTCGCTGCTGATCGAGACGATCTTCTCGCTGGACGGGCTCGGTCTGCTGTCGTTCGAGTCGATCGTCAATCGCGACTATCCGGTGGTCTTCGCCACGCTCTATATCTTCTCGCTGATGGGGCTTCTGGTGAACCTCCTCTCCGACCTCACCTACACCTGGGTCGATCCGCGCATCGACTTCGAGTCGCGGGAGGTGTGAGATGGAGGCTCTGGTAAACCCCGAGTCCCTTCCGCGCGACAAGCGGGACGACCCCGAGGCGGAGGCGCCGCCGAAACGCGGGCGCTTCACCCTGTCGCCGATCAACGAGCGGCGCTGGCTGAACTTCAAGTCGCACAAGCGCGGCTACTGGTCGTTCTGGATCTTCATGGTCCTGTTCGTCCTGAGCCTGTTCGCCGAGTTCATCGCCAACGACAAGCCGATCCTCGTCCAGTACGAGGGCGCGTATTACACGCCGATCTTCTCCTTCTATCCGGAGACCGATTTCGGTGGCGATTTCCAGACAGAGGCCGACTATCGCGACCCCTTCGTGCAGGACCTTATCGAGGAGGGCGGCGGCTGGATCCTGTGGCCGCCGATCCGCTATTCGTACCGTACCGTCGACAACGAGATTCCGGTGCCCGCGCCGGCCCCGCCCTTCTGGATGATGGACAAGGCCGAGCGCTGCCAGGCCTATCTCGACGGTGTGAACGATCCCAATTGCACCATCGGCAACTGGCACTGGCTCGGCACCGACGATCAGGCTCGCGACGTCGTCGCCCGCCTGATCTACGGGTTCCGGATTTCGGTCCTGTTCGGCCTGATTCTGACCATCGTTTCCTCCGTCGTCGGCGTCGCTGCCGGCGCGGTGCAAGGCTATTTCGGCGGCTGGACCGACCTGATCTTCCAGCGGGTGCTGGAGATCTGGACGTCGATTCCCTCGCTGTATCTGCTCATCATCATCGCCGCCGTCATCGAACCGAACTTCTGGATCCTGCTCGGCATCCTGCTCCTGTTCTCCTGGGTGGCGCTGGTGGGCGTGGTGCGGGCGGAATTCCTGCGCGGGCGCAACTTCGAGTATATCGCGGCCGCCCGCGCGCTTGGCGTGCGCGACGGCACGATCATGTGGCGCCACCTTCTGCCCAACGCCATGGTGGCGACGCTGACCTTCATGCCGTTCATCCTCAACGGCTCGATCACGACGCTGACCTCGCTCGACTTCCTCGGCTTCGGCCTGCCGCCGGGCTCGCCGTCGCTGGGCGAGCTTCTGGCCCAAGGCAAGTCGAACCTGCAGGCCCCCTGGCTCGGCCTGACCGGCTTCTTCGTCATCGCCATCATGCTGAGCCTGCTGATCTTCGTCGGCGAAGCCGTCCGCGACGCCTTCGACCCGCGCAAGACGTTCCGGTGAGGGACGTGGTAGGATCGAGGCTGAAGGAGCGCACGATGAACAGGATCGTGAAGAAGCACTATCCAGCCTCGAAGCTCCCGGCGGACCTCAAGGAGGGGCTGCCGGACGGTGCTGTCGTGGATATCGAAATCACCATTGACGATAGCGACGCCGCACGCCGACGGACGCTTCGCGACTACGTCGGTGTGGCAAAAGACCGGAATACGTCGGCAGAAGAGGCCGTCCGGCGCATTCGTGAGCTTCGCGACGAATGGGACTGAAATCGTATCGTTATGGCGCAGAACGTCTATCTCGACGCGAACTTCATTATTCGGCTCGTCGAAAGTGAAGATGACGGCGTGCTGTCGGTGGTGGAACGTGCTTCGGTGGGAATCTTGACCTTGTTCACGAGTGAACTGACGCTCGCCGAGGTTCTGTTCGGCCCGTTACGGAGTGTCGACGCCGATCTTGCCCGCGAATACGAGGGTCTGTTCGCCGACACCGAATACCTGGAAGTCCGGGCGGTAGATCGCGCTATCCTGACGTCTTCCGCCCGGTTGCGAGCGACCTTGGGAAACAAGCTACTCGACTCGATACACGTCGCAACGGCACTCGGTGAGGCTTGCACCGTATTTCTTTCCTCTGATCGGCGTATCAGGTTGCCTGACGGAATGATGCGAATTTCCGTCGAAGACGCCGGCGATATGGACAAGTGGCAATGACCGACGAACCCCTCCTCTCCGTCAAGAACCTCGCCGTCGACTTCCGGCAGGCCGGCACGGTGACCCATGCCGTACGCGGCGTGTCGTTCGACATCGCCAAGGGCGAAACGCTGGCGCTGGTCGGCGAGTCGGGCTCGGGCAAGTCCGTCACCGCCCTGTCGATCCTCAAGCTGCTGCCCTACCCGTCCGCCGAGCACCCCTCCGGCGAGATCTGGTTCAAGGGCGAGAACCTGATCGACGAGGACGAGAACGACCTGCGGCGGGTGCGCGGCAACGACATCACCATGGTGTTCCAGGAGCCGATGTCGTCGCTCAATCCGCTGCACACGGTAGAGAAGCAGGTCGGCGAGATCCTGAAGATCCATCGGGGCATGTCGGACACCAATGCGCGCAAGCGGGTGATCGAACTGCTGACGCAGGTCGGCATCCACGAGCCGGAGACGCGGCTCGGCAGCTATCCGCATCAGCTGTCGGGCGGCCAGCGCCAGCGCGTGATGATCGCCATGGCGCTCGCCAACGAGCCGGACCTGCTGATCGCCGACGAGCCGACGACCGCGCTAGACGTCACCGTTCAGGCGCAGATCCTGAAGCTTCTGAAGGAGCTGCAGCAAAAGCACGGCATGGCGATCCTGCTGATCACCCACGACCTCGGCATTGTCCGCAAGGTCGCCGACCGGGTCTGCGTGATGACCAACGGCGAACTCGTCGAGGAGGGGCCGACGAAGCAGGTCTACGACAACCCGCAACACCCTTACACGAAGCACCTGCTGGAGGCCGAGCCGAAGGGCAAGCCGCCGGCCGCCGACCCCTCCGCGCCGGTCGTCATGCAGGCCGACGACATCAAGGTCTGGTTCCCGATCAAGCGCGGCCTGTTCAAGAAGACGGTCGGCCATATCAAGGCCGTCGACGGCGTCGATGTGACGGTGCGCGAAGGCCAGACGCTCGGCGTCGTCGGCGAGTCCGGGTCCGGCAAGACGACGCTCGGCCTGGCGTTGCTCCGGATGATTTCCAGCAAGGGCAAGATCGTCTATCTCGGTCAGGAGATCGACGCCTTCTCGTTCTCGCAGATGCGCGGCCTCCGCGATCGGCTGCAGATCGTCTTCCAGGATCCATACGGCTCGCTCAGCCCGCGCATGTCGATCGCCGAGATCGTCGGCGAGGGGCTCAAGGTCCACGAGACCGGGCTCTCTTACGAGGAGCGCCGTGCCCGCGTCGCCGAGGCGTTGCAGGAAGTGGGGCTCGACGCTGCCACCATGGACCGCTATCCGCACGAATTCTCCGGCGGCCAGCGCCAGCGCATCGCGGTGGCGCGTGCCATGGTCCTCAATCCGAAATTCGTCATGCTCGACGAGCCGACCAGCGCGCTCGACATGAGCGTGCAGGCGCAGATCGTCGACCTCCTGCGCGACCTGCAGACACGCCATGGACTGGCCTACATGTTCATCAGCCACGACCTGAAGGTCGTCCGGGCGCTGGCCAACGACGTCATCGTGCTGCGCGGCGGCAAGGTGGTGGAACACGGTCCGGCCGAGAAGATCTTCGACCATCCCGAGACCGACTACACGAAGGCCTTGATGGCCGCCGCCTTCGACATCGAGGCCGCGCCCGAGGGGATCGTCGCGCAGTAGCGTTGTCGGCAATTGATCTGCCGTCGGGTCCTCGCTTAGAACGGCTTTCTGTAACGGCCTCATCTTGAGGAAACTGCCCGAAGGCGGTTTTCTCGAAGGATGTGCGTCTGGCACCGCCGGCCCCCCGCCCTTCGAGATGCAGGCTTCGCCTGCTCCTCAGGACGAGGGTCTTCTCAAGCTACGGGATGCCGCGGCCGCGCGGTACGACAAGGACTCAGCCCATGACCATACTTCTCGCCGTACAGGACTGGGACAGCGCCGGCTGGGTCGAGCGGTTCAAGCGCATCGCGCCGGATCGCGACATCCGCGTCTGGCCGGACACGACCGATTATGCGGGTGTGAAATATGCCGTGTGCTGGAAGCCGCCGCAGGGGCTCTTGGCGAAGCTGCCCGACCTCGAGGCGATGTTCTCGCTCGGCGCCGGCGTCGACGCCATGCTCGCCGATCCCGAGCTGCCGGCGAAGCCGCTGGTCCGCGTCGTCGATCCGAGCCTGACCGGCCGCATGACCGAATGGGTCGTCCTGCAGGTTCTGATGCATCATCGCCTGCAGCGCGTCTACGATGCCCAGCAGCGCGACAAGGTGTGGACCGACATCCTTCAGCCTGCGGCCGATGCGGTCAGCGTCGGCATCATGGGGCTCGGCGTCCTCGGCCTCGACGCCGCCGTGAAACTCGAGAATCTCGGCTTCGACGTCGCGGGCTGGAGCCGGACGGCGAAGGATATCCCGGGCATAGCCTGCTTCGACGGCGCCGACGGCCTGAAGGACTTCCTGGCCCGCACCGATATCCTCGTCGTGCTGCTGCCACATACGCCAGAGACCGACGGGGTGATCGACTTCGACCTGCTGTCACAGCTCAAGACCGACAACCACATGGGCGGCGCGGTGCTGATCAATGCCGGGCGCGGCAGGCTGCAGGTCGAGGAGGACATTCTCCGGGCGCTGGCCGAGGGCATCCTGTCGGGCGCCTCGCTCGACGTCTTCGTCGAGGAGCCGCTGCCGCCCGAAAGTCCGTTCTGGACGCACCCGAAGGTGACGGTCACCCCGCACGTCGCCGCCGAGAGCGACCCCGACTACCTGTGCGCCTATGTGTTGCGGCAGATAGAAAACCACGAGGCCGGCCGCCCGCTGGAAAACGTGGTGGACCGGGATCTCGGGTACTAGGTGTGCCCCCCTCGAGGGTTGCGCGTGGATGGCCGGTTTCAGGTTGGCCGTCAGGGCATGTCTGCCATTGCCGTCGACCGGACTCTCCGGAGCTTGTTATTCGCCAGATGCCGCCAAACACAGGTGCTTGAGAGATTTCAGCAGCCGCGTGAGATGGTCCCGGTCGCGTGCGGCGCTGCTGGCCGCCTTGGCAGACCGCTGAACGAAATCCGACAGCTCGGAAGGAGTGAGACCGGCGCGGGCCAGGGCTTCCTGACGGGGTGAAAGGATGCGCTCGATCACGAGGCGGAACTTCTCGGCCGAAGCGTTCAGTTCCTCCTGTCCGGCGGCATTGAAGCCATCGATGATGTCCTGCGCATTCGGCATGTCCCGGACGAGATCGAACCCGTCGAAGACCATCCTGTCGAAGACGATGTCGAGCTGATCGCCCAGGTCCTGGGCGTTGGCGAGCCCGGATTCGATCGCGCTCAGCGCATCCTCCGTATAGGACCGGATTAGCGCCCTGAGCACGTCGTCCTTGTTCTTGTACGCATTGTAGAGGGTTTGCCGGCTGATCCCGGCTTCCTGCGCCAGATCGGCCATACTGGTTCGCTTCACGCCGTAGCGGGAGAACATCCGCACAGCGGCGTCCAGGATCTCTTTTTCCGTCGTCGCCATGCTCGGGATATTGACATTTGAGCGCAGAATGTCAATTTACATAAAGACTGATTATGTCAATTTGTATGATTCGGAAGACCCGTCCGAAAGGTGACTTCAATGCCCCTCATCAGCGAAAAAACACGTATCGTCCTCAAGTTGTTTACCCCGCAACGCCGCCGTCCCGATCCGCGCCACGCCATCCCGGACACCGACCGGGACCTCGCCGGCAAGACCATCGTCTTCACGGGCGGGACCGACGGCATCGGTCGCGTGGCCGTGGAAATGCTGTACCGGATGGGGGCGAATATTGTTGTGCTCGGGCGCAACTCCGGCAAAGCCGCCGCGCTTCTCGGAGAGCTGGAGGCCAGCGGCGGTCGTGGCACGGCCAGCTTCGAACCATGCGATCTCACCGTGCTCCAGAGTGTGAAGGACTGCGCCGAACGCATCCTCGCCAGGCACGAGCGGATCGACGCGCTCGTCAATTGCGCCGGTGTCAACGCCATGACGAAAACGCCCACCGCAGACGGTTTCGCGATGAACTGGTCCGTCAACTACCTCGCACCGGTGTTGCTGACCCGCCTGCTGTTCGATCGGCTGCGGGCGTCCGCACCCTGCCGCATCGTCAATCTGACCACCGACACCGCGTATCTCGAGCATATCGATCTGGACACGATGGAAACGGCGCGGGATCTCGGCCTGGAGAACAGCTACGCGGCCTCCAAACTCGCCCTTGAGATGTTCTCGGTCGATCTCGCGCATGAACTCGAGGGAAGCGGGGTCACGGTCAATCTGCAACATCCAGGCTACATACGCTCCAACCTCCTGCGCAATCTGCGCGGGGCCGAACGCGTGATGCAGGGTGTCATGCGAATCATGGCGTCGCCCACGGAGGTCGGTGCTGACCGTATCGTGCGGCTCGTCGCGTCGTCTGAATTCGAAGGCGTGACCGGCGTTCTCATGGCCGAAGACGATCGGCGGCCGCATCACGCCGATGCACGAGACGCCGGGACGCGGAAACGGGTGGCGCAAATCACGGGCACCGTTCTGGCGCCCTGGTTGTGATCTCGCCTGAGATTCCCGGCCGATCTGTCCCGCCAACGAGGGCGCGCTTTGGCGCGAAAACGCCGGGTCCCGCCTGCTGCGGCCTCTCGATATACGCTGCCGGGCTCACTCCAGCATGATCTTCATGCCGACATGGCTCAGTTCGAAGCCGAGGTTCTCGTAGAACCGGTGCGCGTCGGTGCGCGACTTGTCGGAGGTAAGCTGCACGAGACCGCATTTGCGCTTCCGGCACTCTTCCAGCGCCCAGACCATCATCTTGCGGCCGAGACCGGAGCCGCGCATCGACGAAGCGACGCGAACGCCCTCGATCTGGCCGCGCCATAGGCCCTTGCGGGCAAGGCCCGGCAGAAAGGTGAGCTGCAGGCAGCCGACGACTGTCCCGTCGACTTCGGCGACGGCGAGCAATTCGTTCGGGTTCGCTTCGATCGCGTCGAAGGCGTCGAGATAGGCCGGGTTGAGCGGCTCGGACACGTCTTCGCGTGCCTGGCCCAGCGTGTCGTCGGCCAGCATGTCGACGATGGCGCGGATGTCGTCGCGCCGCGCCGGGCGGAAGATCGGTTCGCTCATGATTGTCTTATCCCAGTCGCTTCACGGAGGTGACGGGCAGGCCGGCGTCGGCGATGCGCGCGACGCCCGTGTCGATCGGCTCGATGACGGTGTCCATGTGATAGCCGTTGGCGTGCACCATCGTGCCGTCGCCGCGGGCAATCGCCACGTGGCCCGGCCAGAACAGCAGGTCGCCGCGCTTCAGCCCCGTCAGATCGTTGGTATTCAGCGCGGTGCCGACGGCACTCTCCTGCATGTCGGTGTCGCGCGGGCAGGGCAGGCCGGCGGCGGTCATCGACATCTGCACCAGCGCCGAGCAGTCGAACCCGATCGAGGTGCGCCCGCCCCACAGATAGGGCGTTCCGACGAAGCGCTCCGCGACGCCGACCCAGTCCTGTTCGAAGGCGTCGAGCGGCATGAGGTGAGGTGAGTAGACGAAGCCGGCATCGATGACCGAGAAGTCGCCGTCCGTCCGAGAAGCCGCGACGCGCGCGTTCATGGAGAGCAGCATCAGCGGCGGCAGCTTGATGCTCGGTCCGGGATAGACGAACGTCCGGAGCGTGCCGACGCGATGCGTCGCGGCAGGGCCGACGGAGCCTAACGCCTCGGCCGGGCACCAGCCGACATAGCCGTCGGAGTCGAGCTTCACCCAGCACCAGCCTTCGGCCGTCTCCTCGAAGACCGCGACCGTCTCGCCGTGCAGCAGTTCGGTATCGAGGGCCGCGTCGAAGCGCGGCTCGCGCCTGAGCGGCGCGGAGGCGGCGATCACCTGCCGCGGCTGTCCCGTCACGAAGCGGGCCGCCTCCACGCGGCCCTTGAGCCGTATATCGGCGAGATCCGGCCGGGCGGCGGTGAGGCGGGGATGCAGGTCCGTCATGGCGCCCTTGCAGTTATCGGGGGAGGTCTCCGGCCTTCGACGCGATGAGGTCGCCGAGTTGCTCGAGATACAATGCGCCCGACACGGTGCGCTGGATGATCACGTTGCGGCGGTCGGCCTCGTCGCGCTTGCGGTTGACTAGCCCCTTTTGGCCCATCGTGTCGAGCGCGCGCGTGATCACCGGTTTCGTCACGCCGAGTTTGGCCGCCAGCCCGCGCACCGTATGCGGCGGCGTTTCCAGGTAGATCGTCAGCAGGATCGCCATCTGGCGCGGCGACAGGTCGTCCTCGCCGGCCTGGACGAGCGCAAGCGCGACGTTGTGCCAGAGTTCGAGAGCCTGTGCGGGACGCAGGTCGTAGGACATGCGCCTCCCCATACCGGAAACTCGTTTCGTATCCGTTATGAAGGGGCCGGGCGCTCCCGGGCGCATCGGTTACCAGGGCGAACATGGCGAAAGCGAAAAAGAATGGCGCGGTTTTGGCGTTTCACGTTTCGTTAAGATGTGAAGCCCGCCGGAATAGCATCGTTTTTCGCCTGATACCCGAATCACTCGGGACGAAAAGAGAACAGATCGGGTCTGTAAGGAGACGGTGTTAACGCGCGTTAAGAGTCGCGACTCACCGCATCCGTCGCACAGACCGCCGACGAGGCAAGGACACCGATTGGTGGCAGGCGCATCGTCGAAACAACCGTCATCCCTGCTTCATCTTTCGTTAGGGAATGAAGCCGGCGCGATTCGCAGCAGTTTCAGTGCCATTCGCGAATCGGTTGGAACATAAAGAGAATATATAGAAAACAAAGAGAGAACATAATCGACGGGGAGCCGAAGTCTCTGTGGACAAGTGTGGAGAACCGGCGCGAATCGCGCCGGCAGACTCGGTTCGCCGGGTTTTTCGAACGATGCGAATCGCGACTAGCGCAACGTGCCGCCGGTCGATTTGCCCACCGCCGCGATCACGGCCTGGGACACCGATTCGATGTCCTCGTCCGTCAGCGTCTTGTCGCGCGGCTGCAGGGTGACCTCGATGGCGACCGACTTGCGGCCCGCACCGACGCTTTCGCCGGCGAACACGTCGAAGACGGCGACGTCGCTGATCAGCTTCTTGTTGGCTCCGCGCGCCGCGCGGACGATGTCGCCGGCCCTGACGTCGGCATCGACCAGGAAGGCGAAGTCGCGCTTGACCGCCATCAGGTCGGACACGTCGAGCGCCGGCCGCGCCCGCGTCGCCTTGGCCTTCGAGACCGGAACGGCCTCGATCATCACCTCGAAGGCGACCATCGGCCCGTCGGCGTCAAGCGCCGACAGCGTGCGCGGATGCAGTTCGCCGAAGCGGGCGAGAACGGTCTTGGGGCCGAGCGTGATCAGACCCGAGCGTCCGGGGTGATACCAGTCGCCGCCGCCGGGCTGCACCTGGACGTTGCCGACCGGCGCGCCGAGTGCGGCGAGCACGGCCATCGCATCGGCCTTGGCGTCGAACACGTCGACGGGCGCCGCCGTGCCGGACCAGTGCCGTCCGGCCCCGTCCGCCCTGGCGGTGCCGCGGCGTACGCCGGCGGCGATCTCGTGCTGATCGTCGGGCTGGTCGCCGAGATAGGTCGCGCCGATCTCGAACAGGGCGAGGTCGGCGAAGCCGCGGTCGGCGTTCTTCTGCGCGGCCGTGATCAGGCCCGGCAGCAGGTTCGGCCGCATGTCGCTCATTTCCGAGGAGATCGGGTTCGACAGCGCGATCTCCGGAGCACCGCCGCCGAAGGCCTCGGCATGGGGCCTGGGGATGAAGGTCCAGGTGACGGCCTCCACCATGCCGCGCGCCGCCAGCGTCCGCCGTGCCATGATGCTGCGCGTCTGGCGCAGCGTCAGCACCGGTTTCGGCACGCCGGTGCCACGCGGCAGCGGCACGGTCTCGACCCGGTCGACGCCGACGATCCGGGTGATCTCCTCGACCAGGTCGGCCGCCTCGTGCACATCCGGGCGCCAGCTCGGCACCGCGACGCGCAGTTCCGGGATCTCGCCGGAGACCCAGAAGCCGAGCCGGGTGAGGATCATCTTCATCTCGACGGGATCGATCTTGAGGCCCGTCAGCCGCTGCACTTCCTTGGGATCGAACTCGATGATCTTCATCGGTTCGGGGATCTCGCCGGCAAGCGTGACCTCGCTCGGGGTGCCGCCGCACAGGTCGAGCACCATCTGCGTTGCCATGTCGAGGCCCGTTACCGTGAAGGCCGGGTCGACGCCGCGCTCGAAGCGATAGCGCGCGTCCGACTGGACGTTCAGCGCCCGACCCGTGCGGGCCGTCGCGCCGGTATCCCACAGGGCCGACTCGATCAGCACGTCCGTGGTGCTCTCGTCGCAACCGGATTCCTCGCCGCCCATGATGCCGCCAATGGACTCGACGCCGTTGTCGTCGGAGATGACGACCTGGCCGGCTGCGAACGTGTAGGTCTTGCCGTCGAGCGCCAGCAGGTCCTCGCCATCCTGCGCCTTGCGAACGGTGAGGTTGCCCTTCACCTTGTTCGCGTCGAACACGTGCAGGGGCCGGTTCCGGTCGTAGGTGATGTAGTTGGTGATATCGACCAGCGCGTTGATCGGCCGAAGCCCGATCGCCTCCAGACGCTGTTTGAGCCAGGCCGGGGAGGGACCATTCTTCACGCCGCGCACCAGCCGCAGCGCGAAGGCCGGGCACAGGTGCTTGTCGTCATCGGCGAAATCGAGCGTCACCGAGACGGGGCAGGGGCCCTCGCCCTCGATGCGGCGGATTTCCTTGGTGATCACCTTGCCGAGATCGGCCGCAGCGAGGTCACGCGCGACGCCGGCGACGCCGAGCGCATCCGGCCGGTTCGGTGTTACCGCGATCTCGATCATCGGGTCGTTCAGGCCGAGCACCTCTGCCAACGGCGTGCCGACGGGCGTATCGGCGTCCACCTCGATGATGCCGGAATGCTCGTCCGACAGGCCCATCTCGCGTTCCGAGACCAGCATGCCGTTCGACGCGACGCCGCGGATCTTGGTTGGCTTCAGGTGCAGCCCGGTGCCCGGGACATAGGTGCCCGACGGCGCGAACACGCCTTTCATGCCGGTGCGCGCGTTCGGCGCACCGCACACGACCTGGACCTCGCCGTCGACGGTCTCGACCTTGCACACCCTGAGCTTGTCGGCATTGGGATGCTGTTCGGCGGAGATCACATAGGCGACCTTGAACGGCGCCAGCTCCTCGGCGGGATTGTGGAGTCCTTCGACCTCCAGCCCGATCAGGCTCAACTTGTCGGCGATCTCGTCGAGCGAGGCGTCGGTTTCCAGGTGGTCTTTCAGCCAGGACAGCGTGAATTTCATCGTACGTCCCATCCTGCCGGGTGCGCCTTGCGCGTACGGCAGCCTTCTGTCGGTCCGGTGAACAAAGAAGCGGTGAACAAAGTGGTGAACATGGCCGGCCTTGCTAGGCGCTCGCCTGCAGCGCCAGCGCCGGATGCTGTGCCGCCGTCGGAATGACGACCACGCGGGCGCCCGAGATTTCGGTTTCGATCTTCTCGCGGAGCGACCGGCAGCTCTCCAGCACGTAGGGCCAGGAGCGGTCCTCGTAATAGCCGATCTCGATCTCGATTACCGGCCGGCCGCCAACGCGCCGGGTGCGGACGTCCACAAGCTCGTCGAAGGCCTCGAAGTGTTCCGCCAGCTCCCGCATGATGATGAGCTGGACGTCCTCCTCGATCGCCCGGTCGGACAGCTCCCAGACCGAATCCTTCAGCGCCTTGATTGCGACCGTCAGCATGACACCGCCGATCATCAGCGCCGCCAGCGGATCGAGATAGACGAAGATGCCGCCGCGCTTGGCCACGAACACGAAGAGGATCGTCGTCGACTTCATGAACATGTCGACAAGATACATCTGCCGCCACACCCTGACGATCATGCCGCCGTCCCGCTCCAGCGGTTTCGAGGCGATGTAGATCGTGGTGTTGATGGCCAGTGCGATCGACAGGAAGGCGATGCCGAGAGTCGAATTTTCCGGCACAACGGGATCGAGCAGACGCGACCCGCCTGTGGCGAGGATGCCGACAGCCGACAGCACCAGCGAGATCGCCAGCAGGCTGCTCGCGATCGCCTCGAACTTGCCCGTCCCGTGCGGGAACAGCAGCGCATTCGACTTCTGCGCCGCCCGTAGCGACAGGTAGACGAAGAACGAGAAGGTCACCTCGACGACGTGCTGTACGGCGTCGGCCACGAGACCGATCGAAGTCGACGAGAACGCTGCGTACAGGAACGGCCCGATCCACAGCACGCCGATCGTCAGGTTGACGACCTGAAACTGCTGGAAGGTCAGAATTGCCTTCTCCCGCGGCGTCCTGCGCCGCAGGCGTTGAATGGCAGCCTTCATGCTCCCGCCTCTTCACAGGGGGTCCCGTAACCACGGGACAGCACCACTCCGCAACTGTCGGGTCGGCGACCACGGCCCGTTACCGGCTCAGGCCACCGGCCAGGCTGGGCACGTCGAGTGCGGCGAACCCGTAATGCTTCAGCCACCGCAGGTCGGAGGAGAAGAAGGCGCGCAGGTCCGGCATGCCGTATTTCAGCATGGCGATGCGGTCGATGCCCATTCCCCAGGCGAAGCCCTGGTAGCGCGTGGGATCGAGATTGCAGTGGCGCAGGACGTTCGGGTGCACGACGCCGCAGCCGAGGATCTCCAGCCAGTCATCGCCTTCGCCGATCCTGAGCTCGTTGCCGACGCGCGAGCAGTTGATGTCGACCTCCATCGACGGCTCCGTGAAGGGAAAGTGCGACGCGCGGAAACGCATCTTCACGTCGTCGATCTCGAAGAAGGCCTTGCAGAATTCCTGTAGCACCCATTTCAGGTGGCCGAGATGGGCCTCCTCGTCGATCACCAGGCCCTCGACCTGGTGGAACATCGGCGTATGGGTCTGGTCGTAGTCGCAGCGATAGACCCGCCCCGGCGCGATGATGCGGATCGGCGGTTCCTGGGTCAGCATCGTGCGGATCTGGACCGGGCTCGTATGGGTGCGCAACAGCCGCCGCGAGCCGTCCTCGTTTCCCGGGAAATAGAACGTGTCCATTTCCTCGCGCGCGGGATGGTCGGGCGCGATGTTCAAGGCTGTGAAGTTGTGGAAGTCGTCCTCGATATGCGGGCCTTCCGCTATCGAGAAGCCCATGTCGGCGAAGATCGCCGTGAGCTCGTCCATCACCTGGCTGACGGGGTGGACGCGGCCGGCTTCCAGCGCGGAGTCGCGCACCGGCAGGGTAACGTCGACCTTCTCGGTCGCCAGCCGCTGTTCCAGCGCCGCTTCGGCGAGTGCGGCCTTCCGGTCCTGGATTGCATCGCCGATCTTCGCCTTCAGGCCGTTGATCAGCGGACCCATCGTCTTGCGCTCGTCCGGGCTCATCGAGCCGAGCGTCTTCAGGAGCTCGCTGACGGAGCCCTTCTTGCCGAGCGCGGCGACGCGCACGGTTTCCAGCGCCGCCTCGTCGTTGGCGGCCGCGATCTGGGCCTGCAGTTCGGATTCGAGCCGCTCGAGGTCGGCCATGACGTCATCTCCCGTCTTTCGTCGGCATCAGCGAGAAAGCGGGTCCGAGACGGATTTTCAAGTGAAAGTCTTGAGAAAAGAGAATTTCACGTGGGAGGCAAGCCACTGCGGCGAAGCCTCCTTCCCGGACCCGGCGCCGCCCGCAACGGTCAAGTCGCGGCGGGCGGCCGGCCCCGGAAAGGTCCGAGGTGTGTCGTCGGTCGGTTGAGGGTGGACCTTTGGGTCCCGTCCTCAAGCGATGGCGGCGCGGGCCTGCTCGACCAGCGCCTTGAAGGCGGCCGGCTCATGCACGGCAATATCGGCGAGCACCTTCCGGTCGACTTCGACACCGGCCTTTCCGAGGCCTTCGATAAATCGACCGTAGGTCATGCCGTTTTCGCGGGCAGCCGCGTTGATCCGCTGGATCCAGAGCGAGCGGAAATTCCGCTTCTTCACCTTGCGGTCGCGGTAGGCGTACTGGCCGGCCTTGTCGACCGCCTGCATCGCCACGCGGATGGTGTTCTTGCGACGGCCGTAATAGCCCTTCGCCTTGCCGATAACCTTCTTGTGGCGGGCGTGAGCCGTTACGCCCCGTTTGACGCGCGACATGGATCAGCCCTCCTTCTTCGCGGTTGCCGCCTTGCCGCTCCGCTTCTTGCGGGCGTACGGCATGTACTTGCGCACGATGCTGGCATCGGATTCATCCAGAACCATCGTGCCGCGGGCGTTGCGAATGAACTTGGTGGTGCGCTTGATCATGCCGTGGCGTTTGCCGGCGGCTGCGGACTTGATCTTGCCCGACGCAGTCACCTTGAATCGCTTCTTGGCGCTGCTCTTGGTCTTCATCTTGGGCATTTCGCTCATCTCCTTGAAGACATGTACTTGTGAACACGAAAAAATCCGCCGCGCGTGAAGTCGCCCGGTGGATTGACCGATGTCCGGTTGAGCTTTCGGGATCGCCGCGGCATGCCCATTTCGAGCCGGGCGATCCGGATTGCGGGGCGGTATATAGCCCCCGCGCGGGAAAAACGCAATGCCGGCGCCTCGGGGCGATGCGGAAGGGCAGGGTATCTGACCGCACCGCCCGGGGGCATGGGCGGTGCGGCCTGCGCCGTCCGGCGATTGCCATGCCGGACGGTCCGGTAGCCGTCAGTGGGCCAGCATTGCGTCCACGATCTGGTCGCCATTCATCGCGGAGGGGTAGTATGTCGGCCAGTTGGTCACCTCTTCCAAGAGGGCGGCGCGATCGTCACCCCAGTACAGGTGGTAGTGATCGGCCTTTGCCGGCGCGATGCGGTGATCGCTGAACTGGACGAACGCCGGCGCCGCGTCGTCGCCGCCGGTCTTCTTGAAGATGAAGCGCACGCCCCTGTTGCCCTTCTTGTAGGTCAGGATCTCGAACCCGTCGGATGCGTAGGTGGCCGTGACGGGGGCGCCGTCCCTGTAGAACGTAAAGGTGTCACCATCGATGACGATGCGGTCGACGTCCGTCTTGTAGCCGACGTCGTAGTAGTCGCGATATTCCTGGGCGCTCATGGAGCCGTGCTCCGCCTTGTGCGCCATGACCGGATCCAGGGTGCCGTCCTGCAGGTAGGGATAGACGGACTGCCAGTCGCCCTGCCAGTCGGCGAGGGTACGTGGCTTGATCTGATCGTCCTCGAAATATCCCTTGTAGATCTGTTTCTCGGCCTCGCTCGAATGCGCGTGATCATGATCGTGCGACTCGGTTTCCGTGGCGGTCTTGGTGTCCTCCGCCTGAGCCTGTGCCGAAAGGAGCAGCATGGCGCCGATCGCCAGCGCGCCGGCATATTTGATGATGGCTTCTTGCATGTTTCCTGAACCCTTGCTGAGTGCTGTGAGGAAGCGATTTTCGGCGTATAGTTACGATATAACGTAACATTCGATGGCGTATCCGATTTCTCATACCCTGACAATGGGAATTCAGGCGCCGGCCTCTCCAGGCGCATGCGACACGGACGGAGGTATCCCAGGCGTCGGCAGCCGCCCTATATGACTGTAGCCAAAGCGGAATGAGAGGCCATGCGCGACAAGGTTCAGGTGGCAGTGGGAAGCGTAAACCGGATGGTCTGGCGGGTTGCCGGGGCAGCCGCGCTGCTGCTTGGCATTCTGGGCATCGCCCTGCCGCTGTTGCCGACGACGCCGTTCCTGCTGCTCGCCGCCTTCTGCTTTTCGCGCGGGTCTCAGGCCTGGCATGACTGGCTGGTCAGCCATCCCCGTCTTGGCGTGCCGATCCGCGAATGGCAGGAGCACGGCGCGATCTCGCGCAAGGCCAAGATGCTGGCCGGCGGCGCCATGCTGGCCGCGATCGCCGCCGCCGCCGCCTTCGGCGCGCCGACCAGGGTTCTGCTGATCCAGGTGGGCGTGATGGTGCTCGTGGCGCTGTTCGTTTTTACCCGGCCCGAACCACCCCGTGGCGGGTATCCGGAGGACGACGATACGTAGCCGGGCGCGGGGTATCGTCCCGGTCTCGGGGCAGGCTGTTACCTCTTCTTGATCCGAACCTTGGCTTTCTTGCTCATGACCTGTCCCGCGGCGTTGCTCACCGTCACCCGGTACTTGCCGGCGTGCTTCTTCTTCGCCTTTACGAACTCGAGAACCGGGCCATCGGCGTTTCGGATGGGGGCGCCGTTTCGCGTCCAGCGATAGGTGAACGGCCGGTCGCCGCGCACGAGGGCGGAGAGATGCAGCCGTTTGCCTTTCGCCACGGTGCGCTTCTGCGGCTGGCGGATGATCTTGGGCTTGTCGTCAATGTCCCCGTCGTCAATGCCGTCATTGGTGAACGCTTCGAACTGGTAGGTCGACTGCGCGCCGGCGCCCACATTGTAGGCCGTGACCAGGTCGGTGCGGCCGTCTCCGTCGAGATCGGCGGGGATCAGCGACCGGTAGCCGTGCCCCTGGTCTGAGCGAAAGAAGTTCCAGCCATGCTCGGAATACCGCCCCGAGCCGTCGTTCAGGAAGACCAGCGTCGAGGATTCGCCGCCCTGTTCGGAGACCCCCACGAGATCAACGAGGCCGTCGCCGTGGAAGTCGACCATCCGGAGGCGGTCGAGGCCGGCCAGATTGCCGCGTGTCTTCGGTTTTCCGGGCAGAACCGACTTTGTCACGTCCTTGAAGCGCTTGCCCTTGGCGTTGCGGAAGAACTGGACGGAGAACGAACCGAAGTCCGGCCAGCCGGCGCTGAAGACCACGATGTCCATGAACCCGTCGAGATCGAAGTCCAGCGCCTTGATGTCGAGCGGGTGGCTGCTCCCCTTGCCCAGCGCGAGTTTCGGCAGCGTCACGTCCGGTTTGTTGCGCCGGAACGATCCCTTCCTGTTGTAGTAGAGACCGACATACCGGCCGTCCTCCCGGCCGACGATGAGATCATTCCAGCCGTCATTGTCGAAATCGGCGATGGCCGCCGACGTCAATGGGCCGTCGCCGCCGCTGTCGGTATAGGTGGGGTTCAGCCGATTGCGGTCGACGGCGTATTTGCCGGACTTCCCGCTGACCAGGAAGTAGGGGAGCTTCTTCTTTTCGACATTCAGCGTCAGGACGAGGATATCCGGATAGCCGTCCCGGTTGATGTCGCCGGAGGTCGAGAAATAGGTCGTCGTTTTCTTTCCGGAAACCTGTTTGCTTTGATCCTTCAGCTTTCCGCCCGGAGTCTGCAGCAGGAGAAAATCCCGAGAGCCCGGGAACGGCATGTCATCGTAGCCGAAGCCGCCCAGGAACAGGTCGTCCCGCCCGTCGCGGTTGAAGTCGTCGACCAGCACGTCGGTAAACGCGTCGCTCTTGGGAGCCGAGGAGAGGAACGTCGAAGTCCGGTCCTTGAAAGCGGTCCCGGTCCAGGAGATGACCGGCAGGGCGTTGCTGCGCTTCTCCGGGTAACTGGTCGGCGCAGGGATAAGTTCGTCGATGCCGTCATTGTCGAGATCCGCGGCGGCCCCGTAACCGAAGCCGTTGCCGTCCAGCACGAGCGTATTGCCGGGATGGAATGTGAAGTCCGGCACAGACTGCGCTCCCGCCGGCGCTGTGGCCGCCAGGCAGAGAACCGCGGCCGCACCGCAGCTGGTAAGCCAAGTCATCCGAATACCCCCCGGTTTCGTGTGGCCCTTGTCGTTATCCGGCAAAGCCTATGGGCGGTGCGGGCGGTCGTCAAATCCGCAGCGGCAGGGGGGCGCCTCAGAACAGCCTGAACAGGACCGGAAGATAGCCGTCGGCCTGGATATACTTGATGGATTCGATGACCGGGATTGACAGGAAGAAGAACGCTCCGTCGCGCACCGACAGGAGCACCAGCCGGGGCGAGGTCTCGACAGTCTCGACGTCGCGCCAGGCCGAAAAGTCCGGCCAGAACCGCGGTACGCGACGGCAGTAAGCCTCGTAGGCGGCCCCGAATTTCTCGGACAGGAACCGCTCTTCCTTCAGCACGACGACGGCGAAGACCGCGTAGCAGGCAAGCGCCCCGAGCACCATCCCAAGCATGCTTCCCGCCTGCGCACCGACGCCGGCGGCGCCGATGAAGGAGAACACGTACAGGGGATTGCGCGAAATGGAGTACGGCCCGGTCTGCACGATCTCGGCGCGCTTGCGCCCGCCGATATAGATCGTGCACCACGCCCGGCCGAGCACGCAGACGAGCAGCAGACCGACGCCGAACCACTCGATGAGTTCGTGCGGCAATCCGCCGCTCACCCAGATCGGCTCGGAAACCAGGAAGACACCCAGCGTCGCACAGGTGAGAGCCAGAAGGACCCACTTGCGTCGGCGCTGGATCGATTGCAGCCAGAGATTGCTGTCGGCGGTCGCCGTGGCGGGAGACTTGTCGGTCATCCCGGCATCTACGCCGGTGTATTACGGCGCTTTGGTGGCGGGCCGGTGCGGCATCTCAACGCGGTGCCAGAACCATGATCATCTGACGGCCTTCGAGCTTGGGCTCGAACTCGACCTTGGCGATTTCCTCGAGCTCGTCGCGAACGCGCAGGAGCAGTTTCATGCCGAGATCCTGGTGTGCCATTTCGCGGCCGCGAAACCGCAGCGTCACCTTGACCTTGTCGCCCTCTTCGAAGAACCGCCGCGCCGCCTTCATCTTCACCTCGTAGTCGTGGGTGTCGATGTTGGGACGCATCTTGATCTCCTTGATCTCGATGGTCTTCTGCTTCTTGCGGGCCTCGGCGGCCTTCTTCTGGGCCTGGTACTTGTATTTCCCGTAGTCCAGGATCTTGCAGACCGGCGGCTTGTTGTTGGGCGAGATCTCCACGAGATCGAGGCCGGCCTCCTCGGCAAGCGCCAGGGCTTCCGCTATGGAAACGACGCCCTTGTTGTCGCCTGAATCGGTAATGAGCTGGATTTCAGGGGAATCGATCTCCCGGTTGACGCGCGGTCCCTCTTTCTGAGTGGGCGGCGCTTTCATTGGACGACGTGCGATTGTGTAGTCTCCTTATTGTGGACGGTGCCAGACGACGCTGCCCCTCTATACGCAGACGGCAGCACAAACGCCTTCGTCAGGCACTCCTGCGAAGTTCGGCGCTTATAGGATTGGGAAGAAGCGCCGGCAAGTCAATCATTTCACTAGCTCAAAAGTTCTAAAAACACCTGAAATCCGGGGATCGCGGCTAACGCCGCAGCAGATCGGCATAGATGCGCAGGGTCGCCGATGTCATCGCCTCCAGCGTGAAGGTCGCCCGGACATGGGATCGAGCCCGGTCTGACAAGGCGGCGCGTTGGGGGCCCGTCAGGTCGAGCGCGGCCCGAATCGCGTCGGCCAGCGCGCCGGCGTCGCCGGCGGGAACACGCCAGCCGGTGCGGTCGCCCTCGGCGACATCGGGCGGCGCCAGAACCGTTTCCGGCACGGCGCCGAGATTGCTGACGACCACCGGCGTTCCGACCGCCTGCGCCTCGACGGCGCTGCGGCCGAAGGCCTCCGGCTCGATCGAGGGAACCGTGACGATATCGGCGACGCGGTCGGCCGCCGGCATGTCCTCGCAATGACCGACGATGCGGACAACATCCTGTAGCCCCGCCCGGGCAATCCGGTCCGTCAGGCCGGTTTCGTAGTCGATGCGGCCCTGCGCATCGCCGGCGAGCACGAAGTCGACGTCCTCGAGGCCGCCCTTCACGAGTTGTTCGGCCGCGTCGATCAGGACCTCCTGCCCCTTCCAGCGGGTCAGCCGGGCCGCAAGCAGCACGATGCGCCGTCCGTCCGGCACGCCCCAGGCGGAGCGAAGCGCCGCGACGCGGTCGGCTGATATGGTGCCGGCATCGAATTTCGACAAGTCCGTGCCGCGGTAGATGACGCTGACGTTGCCCTGCGCCTGGGGATGGCGGGCCTTGATCAGGTCGGCGGTGAAGCGCGAATTGGCGATCACGGCATCGCCGCGCGCCATCACCGAATTGTACCAGTTCTTCAGGCCGCCGCCCTTCTTGTAGGCGCCGTGATAGGTCGTGACGAAGGGGACGCCCAGCCGCCGCGCCGCCATGAGGCCGCTCCAGGCCGGCGCCCGGCTGCGCGCGTGGATCAGCGACACGTTTTCCTTCAGCGCCAGCCGGCGGATCCGTTCCGCGTTCCAGATCACCTCGACCGGGTTCTTCGTCGCGGCGGGAAACGGCACCCAGACGCCGCCGGCCTCGTCCAGTTCGCGCACCAGCCGGCCGCCGGTCGTCGCCACCAGAGCCCGTGCCCCGGCCTGCACCAGGGCGGCTGCGACGTCGATGGCGGTGCGTTCCGCGCCTCCTGCCTCAAGCGAGGGCACGAGCTGCAGCACGGTGATGCCGCTCAGGTCGGGCATCGGGGCAGTGACGGGCGGTGTTGCAGAAGGGGGCAGGGGTTTCTCCGGAAGGCTGTCCATGTCATTACCTAGCCGATTGCGACTGAGGAGACGAGAGCGTGTCAGAGGCCGAACGCATCGATTTCGAGATCGGCGAGGACGACGAGGCCCGCCGCATAGCCGTGTTGCGTCGTCCCGGCAAGCTGCCCGACATCCTCTGGATGGGCGGTTACCGCTCCGACATGGCCGGCACCAAGGCAGAGGCGCTCGACCAGTGGGGCGCGCAGACCGGGCAGGGCGTCGTGCGGTTCGACTATTCGGGGCATGGCGTTTCGGGCGGCGATTTCCTCGACGGCTCGATCAGCCGCTGGCTCGCCGAATCCTCGGCCGTCATCGAGAAATTCACCGAAAGCCCGCCCGTCGTCATCGGCTCCAGCATGGGCGGCTACCTGGCGCTGCTGATCGCGCTTGGCCAGTACGCCGCCGGCACGCCGCTCGCCGGCCTCGTGCTGCTGGCGCCCGCCGTCGACATGACCGAGCGACTGATGTGGGAGGAATTCCCCGCCGCCGTACGCACCGAAATCATGGACAAGGGGGTCTGGATCGAACCGTCCCAGTACGATCCTGCCGGCAACCCGATCACGAAGAAGCTGATCCAGGACGGACGCAATTACCTGATCATGGATCGCGCCACCCTGCAGGTCGGTTGCCCGGTGCACATCCTGCACGGCCGCGACGATCCCGACGTGCCGCTCGGCCTGTCGCTCGAACTCGTCGCCCGCCTCGCCCATGACGACGTGACGCTGTCCATCGTCCACGATGGCGACCATCGGCTGTCGCGCGAACAGGACATCGACCTGCTGGTCCGCAGCGTCGCCGACATGGTGGCGGGCGTTCGTGGCTGAACGTGTCCGCATGGACGCAAACCCCGGCGCCGGATAGTCTGCGGCCGAACGGAACACGACCTTTATGACGACGCCCGCGACCAGTCCCGAACTCGACCGGCTGATCCAGCTTCTCGCGCGCCTGCCGGGCCTCGGGCCCCGGTCGGCGCGGCGCGCGGTGCTGCATCTGATCCAGAAGCGCGAACAGCTTCTGGTACCGCTTGCCGACGCGCTGCACACGGCCGCCGAACGCATCACCGTCTGCTCGGTCTGCGGTAATGTCGACACCCGCGATCCCTGCGGCATCTGCATCGATCCGCGCCGCGATCCGGCGACCATTTGCGTCGTCGAGCAGGTCTCGGACCTGTGGGCGCTGGAACGCGCGCAGGCGACCGGCGGCCGCTATCACGTCCTCGGCGGCACCTTGTCGCCGCTCGACGGCATCGGGCCGGAAGATCTCAGGATCGGCGAACTGATCGAGCGGGCCAAGGCGCCGGAGGTCACCGAGGTGATCCTGGCCGTCAACGCCACCGTCGAGGGCCAGACCACCGCCCACTACGTCACCGACATGCTGCACGACTGCGACGTGACGGTGACGCGGCTGGCGCACGGCGTTCCGGTCGGCGGCGAGCTCGACTACCTCGACGACGGCACGCTGGCCGCCGCGATCCGCTCGCGCACGCCGTTCTGACCGGCCGGCCGATGCCCCGCTACCGCCTGTTGATCGAGTACGACGGCAGCCCCTTCGTCGGCTGGCAGCGGCAGGCCAACGGCCGCGCCGTGCAGCAGGCGATCGAGGAGGCCGTCGCGGCCTTCTGCGGCGAGGCGGTTCCGGTGAACGGCGCGGGACGCACCGATACCGGCGTCCATGCCGAAGGGCAGGTCGCCCATATCGTGCTGTCGCGCGAATGGCCCGATGACACCGTGCGCGATGCGATCAACGCGCACCTGCGGCCCGAGCCGGTCGCCATCCTGAAGGCGGATCGCGTCGCCGACGACTTCGATGCCCGGTTCTCGGCGATCCAGCGGCACTACCAGTACGATATCGTCAACCGCCGCGCGCCGCTGGCGCTCGACGTCCGTCGTGCCTGGCAGGTGGCGAAGCCGCTCGATGCCGACGCCATGCACGATGCCGGGCAGGTCCTCGTCGGCCACCACGACTTCACCACCTTCCGATCCACCGAATGCCAGTCCGCCTCGCCGGTGAAGACGCTCGATCGGCTCGATGTCCGCCGCGAGGGCGAGCGCATCGTGGTGACGTGCTCGGCGCGCTCCTTCCTGCACAATCAGGTGCGCTCGATGGTCGGGTCGCTGAAACTCGTCGGCGAGGGCAAGTGGACGGCGGCAGACCTTAGGGCCGCGCTGGAGGCGGCCGACCGCAAGGCCTGTGGTCCCGTCGCCCCGCCTGACGGGCTCTATCTGGTCCGGGTCGACTATCCGGGGTGAGGGACGCGGCCGGAGGCGTCGGCTGTCAGAAGCCCGCGATCCGGTTGATCAGTTCGCCGAGCACCAGCGACAGCAGGAATTCCAGCGCCACCAGGCCGGCGGCGAGCGAGAAACCGCAGTCGAGCGCGGCGCGGGCGGTGATGAACCGGAACCGGATGGTCAGCGCCAGGGCGGCGAACAGCAGCAGCGAGGCGATGCCCTGCGACACGATCCCGAAGGCGTAGAGGATCGCCGGCAGCGCCACGATGCCCGAGACCAGCGGGCTGCCCCAGTTGAACGCGACGATGAGCCGGACATAGTGGTTGGCGAAGCCGAGCGGGCGGGCGAGCAGCGCGGTCACCAGCGGAAACACCATCCAGTCGAGGGCCAGCGCGCCGAACCGGCTGACCGCGAAGGTCGTCTCGTCGAAGGCCATGCCGGAGGGAAGCGACCCGACGATCATCCGTCGCTCGGACCCGATATAGAGCACGTAGATCGGCAGCACGAGGATCACCGCCAGAAACGACCGCCAGAAGCCGGTAAAGCTCGTATCGAACAGGAGAACGGCTTCGCGCTTGCCCAGAAAGAGCCGCCAGGCGCCGACAAGCCCGCGCTGGATGTCGTCTGCGCTCAGCATGGGGCAGCTTTCGCCGGGACGGGGGTCGGCATGGGGCTCAGCCGCCGAACCGGTCGAAGTAGCGCGGCAGGAACGAGCGGTAGATCGCCGTCAGGGCCTTCAGGTCGGCAAGGTCCACCTGTTCGTCGACCTGATGCATCGTCTGGCCAACGAGGCCGAACTCGACCACCGGGCAATAGTCCTTGATGTAGCGGGCGTCCGACGTGCCGCCTGACGTGGAATAGGCGGGCGTGCGGCCCGTCTCCGTCTGAATCGTTTCCGACAGCAGGGCGGCGATCTCGTCGACGTCGGTCAGGAAGGATTCCGCCGCGTTCGGGACGAAGGCGACGCGTCCGGATAAACCGGTCCCCTCTAGTGCCGCTGCAACCTGCTTCTCGATCCGCGCCTTCAGGCTGTCGCCGGTATGCAGGTTGTTGAAGCGGCTGTTGAAGTTGATCGTCACCTCGGCCGGGATGACGTTGAAGGCCGGGTTTCCTGTGTCGACGCTTGTCACCTCAAAGGTCGAGGGGTCGAACTCCGGAGTACCGGCATCCAGCGGCGCGGCGTAAAAAGCGCTGAGTACCTTTTCCAGCCCGCGTGTCGGGTTGTTGGCCCGGTGCGGATAGGCCGCATGCCCCTGTACGCCGGTGATCGTGACGGTGCCCGACAGCGAGCCGCGCCGGCCGATCTTGATCATGTCACCGAGGGCGTCCGGGTTGGTTGGCTCGCCGACAATGGCATGGTCGAACTGCTCGCCACGCTCCTTCGCCCAGGCGAGCAGCTTGCGTGTGCCGTTGATCGACACGCCTTCCTCGTCGCCGGTGATCAGGAAGGACAGCGTGCCCTTCGGCGGGCCGTCGGTTTTCAGGAAGTCCAGCGCCGCCGCGACAAAGCACGCGACGGCACCCTTCATGTCGACGGCGCCGCGTCCGTAGAGCGTCTCCTCGTCGATCTCGGCGGCAAACGGCGGATGCGTCCAGCGGTCCGCGTCGCCGGGTGGCACCACATCGGTATGGCCGGCGAAGGTCAGGTGCGGCGCGCCGGAGCCGATCTTCGCGAAAAGATTGTCGACGTCCTCGGTGCCCTCCTCCGAAAACCGGACGATCTCGGCGGTAAAGCCATGCGCCGTGAGGAGATCCTTCAGCCAGGTCAACGCGCCGCCCTCTTCCGGCGTCACGCTCGGGCAGCGGATCAGCGCCTGGGCGATCGCTACGGGATCCGTTGCGGTGTCGGCGGAAAGTTCGGCGATGTCCTGCGACATGGCGTCGGTGTGCGCTTTCGATTGGCTGTTCCGGTCCCGCATGGCTCTAGCGCGGGCCCTCAGGCAGGTCAATTGCAGGCCGCCGGCTTCTCAGCCGGCATCGGACGACACACCGGCGGGATGCGCTGTCCCTCGCCACACTCTGCCATTACGGTGATGGCCGTGATTCGACGGGGAGGAAACATGTCGCAGGGCGAAAGCGCAGCCGCTACCGGGGCCGAGGAAGGAGCCGGTCCGGTTCCGCCGCCGAAGAAGCCGCTTGGCGACCGCCTGTCGGCCGCACTCGCGGTGTTCCTCGAGCGGCGCGTGCTGGTCATCCTGTTCCTCGGTTTCTCGTCGGGCCTGCCGCTGGCGCTGTCGGCCTCGACGCTGGGCATCCGGATGACCGATGTCGGTGTCGATCTCGGAACCATCGGCCTGTTTTCGCTGGCCGGCCTGCCCTACACGATCAAGTTCCTGTGGGCGCCGCTGGTCGACGCGATCCGCATTCCCGTGCTGACACCGCTGCTCGGGCGCCGGCGCGGCTGGCTGATCTTCTCCCAGATCCTGCTGATGGGCGCGATCGTCTATCTTGGGTTCGTCGATCCGCTCGTCGATCCCTGGTTCGTGGCGCTCGGCGCCGTGCTGGTGGCCGCCGCTTCGGCGACGCAGGACATCGTCATCGACGCCTTCCGGGTCGAAAGCCTCGAGACCGACGAGCAGGCCGCCGGCATGGCGTGGTTCGTCTCTGCCTACCGGGTGGGCATGCTGATATCGACGGCAGGCTGCGTCAGCCTCGTCGCGATCCTCGAAGGCTACGGGTTCGATACCACCAGGGGCTGGTCGTGGGCCTATGCCGCGATGGCCGTTCTGGTGCTGATCGGCATGGGCGCTGCGCTCGCCGGCCGCGAACCGGCGGAGCCCGAAGGCATGGCCGACGACGACAACGCGGCCCTGCGCGTCGGCCGCACCGCTGTCGACGCCTTTACCGAGTTCCTGTCACGCCGGGACGCGATCGCGGTTCTGCTGTTCGTCGTGCTCTACAAGTTCTGCGACGCCTTTGCCGGGGTGATGACCGGGCCGTTCGTCATCTCGATCGGCTTCGACAAGCTGTCCTATGCCGGCATCGTCAAGGGCGTCGGCCTCGTGGCGGCGCTGGCCGGCGGGTTCGCCGGCGGCTTCATGCTGCGGGCGTTCTCGATGATCTCGATGCTCTGGTTCGCTGGCATTCTGCAGATGGCCTCGAACCTTGTGTTCTGCTGGCAGGCGATTGTCGGCGTGAACAATTCGGCGCTCGCGGTCACCATCGCGGTGGAGAACTTCACCGGTGGCATCGGCACGGTGATCTTCGTCGCCTACATCTCGAGCCTGTGCAACGACGCCCGCCACACCGCGACCCAGTTCGCCCTGCTGACGGCTCTCGCCGCCGTCGGCCGCACGGTGCTGGCCGCGAATGCCGGCTATGCGGCGGAGGCCTTCGGCTGGGTAACGTTCTTTGCGATCACGGCGGTGGCCGCGGTCCCCGGGCTCGTTCTGCTGTGGTGGCTGCAGATGCGCGACCACTTCGACAAGCCGAAACCCGCAACGGCCGCCGCCTGACCGGTTCCCGCCCGGTGACGGTCCCGATCAGCCTCAGCCGAAAGCCTCGAAGGCCGGCGGGTAGACGACCTGTGGCTTGGCCTCGCCCTTGGCATGACGCCCGAGTTCCAGCGCCATGAAGGCGGGGCCGGACCATTGAGCCGTGTATTGTGTAGCAAGCCGGGCGCTGAAGCCGAACCGCTCGTAGAAGGGCGGATCGCCGAGGACGAAGATCAGATCCTCGCCCGCTGCTTCCAGCCGCTCGATCCCTTCGCGCACCAGAATTGTGGCGATGCCGCGCCGCCGCTCGCTGCGGGCGACTGCCACCGGCGCGAGCGCCGTTGCCTGATAGGCGCGATCCTTGATGTCGAGACGCGAGAACGACGCGTAGCCGACGATCTTGCTGGCCTTTTCCGCCACCAGAGACAAGACGAGATCGCCGTCGGCGCGCAGCCGGTCGACAAGTTTTGCTTCCAGTGAACTGTCGAAGGCGCAGGCGACGAGTTTGTGGATCGTCCTGTGGTCGCCTGGAGTTTCCAATCGGATGGTTACGCCATCCGGTCCGGGATCCGAAACCATACGTTACTGCCCTAACCGCTGGTGGCTTGGTTAGTCCAGCACTATACCCGGTTTCGGCCTGGCGCCGCGTGCGAATTCCGCATAGCTCATCTGTTGGCGGCCTGGTCTTTGCACGTCGATCAGCCGGATAGCACCGGTACCGCACGCGACCAGCCCGGTCTCGTCGAGGAGGGTGCCGGGATCGGCTTTCGCCGCCGCGTCGGCAAGCCGCGAGCGCAGCACCTTGATGCGTTCGCCGTTCAGCTCGAACCAGGCGCCGGGAAAGGGCGACAAGCCGCGAATATGGTCGTGAACCGTCGCGGCCGGCTGCGACCAGTCGATGCGCGTTTCGGCCTTGTCGATCTTCTTGGCGTAGGTGACGCCGCCGTCGGGCTGCTCCCGGCAGCCAAGGCTGTCGCGCGACAGGGCCGCGAGGGCCCGCACCATCAGATTGCCGCCGATCGCGGCGAGCGCGTCGTGCAACTCGCCGGCGGTCATGTCCGGGCCGATCGGCAGCCGCTCCTCCATGCAGACCGGGCCGGTATCGAGGCCCTCCGCCATCCGCATCACACCGACGCCGGTTTCCGCGTCGCCGGCCATGATCGCCCGCTGGATCGGCGCGGCGCCGCGCCAGCGCGGCAACAGCGAGGCGTGCAGGTTGAAACAGCCGTGGACCGGCGCGTCGAGGATCGGCTTCGGCAGGATCAGGCCATAGGCGACGACGACGGCCACATCCGCCTCGTGCGCGGCGAAGACGGCCTGCGCCTCCGGGTCCTTCAGCGACTTCGGCGTCAGCACCGGGATGCCGAACCGCTCGGCGGCCTGATGCACCGGGCTCTTGCGCTCGGCCATGCCGCGGCCGGCCCGTCTCGGCGGTTGCGAATAGACGGCGACAACCTCGTGCCCGGCGCCGACGATTTCCGTCAGCGTCGGCACCGAAAAGTCGGGCGTGCCCATGAAGACGATGCGCAGTGTCACGGGAAACCTGGCCTCCGGTCGCGTGTACGGGACGGCGGGGAGGCGCTCACTCGGCTGCTGGTTGTTCGTCCGCCGCGTCGGTTGCGGTCTCGGACGCCCGGCGGCGCTTGAACTCGGGCGTCTCGCCGCGCTTGGCGGCCTTGGCGAATTTCTTCGTCACCCGGTCGCGCTTCAGCTTGGACAGGTAATCGATGAACAGCACACCGTTCAGATGGTCGACCTCGTGCTGCACGCACGTTGCCAGCAGGCCCTCGCACTTGAGGTCCTGCGGCTTGCCCTCGCGATCGAGGAATTTCACGATGCAGGCGGCCGGCCGCTCGACTTCCTCGTAATAGTCGGGGATCGACAGGCAGCCCTCCTCGTAGGTCGAGGTCTCCTCCGAGGTCCAGGTGATCTCGGGATTGATCAGGCAGAGCGGGGCTTTCGGCTCGTCCTCCCGCGCGACGTCGATGACGACGACGCGCTTCAGGATGCCGATCTGGCAGGCGGCGAGACCAATGCCGGGGGCGTCGTACATGGTTTCCAGCATGTCGTCCGCAAGCGCGCGAACGGCATCGTCCACCTCGGCGACAGGCGCACACACCTCCCGCAGGGCGGCATCCGGCAGGATGACGATATCGCGAATACTCATGAGGCTCAGATAGGAGAAAGGCGGGCCGGGGTCAACGCGCCGCGGTTGCCGGCGTACACAGGCGATCGGGCGGATGTTCGCGTTTTGGTCTCGCATCGCGACCAGAATCGACTACACTGCCGCCAATGGACCAGCCTCTGATCGAAATTTCCGGCCGCCTTTTCACCGTCGGCGAGGGCGCGATTGCCGCCGCCGCGCTGGTGTTCGTGTTTCTGCTTGTGATCCTGATCGGCGTGTTCCGCCGCGGCGGGCCGGATCCGGACGAGGCGCGCCGGCGCGAGGAGGCCGAGCGCCGGCTCGCCGAGATGGCGCAGGCGCAGGCCGAGATGAGCCGGATGCAGTCCGAGCTGACCGGCCGCATGCAGACGATGGCCGAGGTGTTCGGCACCCGCCACGCCGATCTCGCCCGCGGCCTCAACGACCGCCTCGACAAGTTCGGCCACCGCCTCGGCCAGTCGATGGAGACGCAGACGCGCGCCACCCACGACAGCCTGACGAAACTGAACGAGCGGCTCGCCGTCATCGACCGGGCGCAGAAGAACATCACCGACCTGTCGAAGGAGGTCGTCGGCCTCAACCAGATCCTTGCCAACAAGCAGACCCGCGGTGCCTTCGGCCAGGGCCGCATGGAGACGATTGTCCGCGACGGGCTGCCGGCCGGGTCCTACGAATTCCAGTGGACACTGTCGAACAACCGCCGCCCCGACTGCATCGTCCGGTTTCCCAACACCGAGGCGGTGCTGGTGATCGACGCCAAGTTTCCGCTCGAGGCCGTCTCCGCCTTCCGCGAGGCCGACAGCGACGAGGCGCGCAAGGTCGCCGGCCAGCGCCTTCGGACCGATGTCACCAAGCACGTCAGCGATATCCGCGACCGTTACTTCATTCCCGGCGAGACGCAGGATCTCGCCATCATGTTCGTGCCTTCGGAATCGATCTACGCCGACCTGCACGAGCATTTCGAGGATCTCGTCCAGAAGGCCCACAAGGCCCGAATCATCCTCGTCGGCCCGTCGATGCTGATGCTGTCGATCCAGGTGATGCAGTCGATCCTGCGCGATGCCCGCATGCGCGAACAGGCGCACCTGATCCACAAGGAGGTGACGCTTCTGTCGGAGGACGTGCGCCGCCTGCAGGAGCGTGTGTCCAAGCTGCAGCAGCATCACGGGCAGGCCGGCCGCGACATCGAGCAGATCCTCACCTCGACGGAAAAGATCGTGAAGCGCGGCGACAAGATCGGTCAACTCGATCTCGAGGAAGAGAGCGCCCCGGCCGCCACCGACGAGAAATCGTCATCCGGGCCGCGGCTGCTTGCCGGAGAGTAGCTGCGGACAGCCTCAGGAGGGCGGGGTGTTGGCCCGCTCGCCATAGGCGTTCGGGCCCGTGTTCCCGGGAATGACGCCCATCGCGATCATCCAGATCAGTCCGAAGACAGGCACGAAGGACAGCGCGCACCAGTACCACGCCAGGCCCCTGTCGTGCTGGCGCTTGATCAGGATCGCCATCTGTACCCACAGCGAGGGGATCGCGAAGAAGACGAGCGCGCCTTCCGTCGCCTCGAGGCCGATCCAGGCGATCGTGATCGAGAGGATGATGAACAGAATGCAGGACAGCAGCAGGATCGACAGCCAGTAGGCCTCCCGGCCAATCCGCCCGTCGAACCGGAACAGCAGCCAGATGAACTCGGCCTGGCCGGCCGGTTGCGCAGGCGCCGGGCCGGTGTTTCGGGAATTGTCCGTCAAGCTGCTTCTCCGCCGCGTACTGTCGTTGACGCACGGCATATAAGATCGCGCCGGGTGCACGCAATGCGGTCCGTGCGGCATGCCGTTACGGCCGGCCGCGTTTGGACCGGTGAATTGTACTCCGGCTACATGTCTATTCGTTAACTTTGCAGCCAGAATCGGCTGTTGTAGGGAGGGACGATGCTGAATCGAAACTCATGGATAACACTCATGCAACTTTATAGGACACTCGCGTTTGCGGGCATTGCTTCAGTTGCCCTGTCGTCGGCCGCCTTGGCCGCCTACCCGGATTGCATCGCCCCGGCCGGCAACTCCGCCCTGAAACCGGACAGTGCCGGTCAGTATCCGTCCAATCCCGCCAATCCGTACGATGGCGACCATACGGTATGGTCGACCGACGGAGTGGAAATTCATGTGTCCGTCAACGGCGGCGAGACGAAGCAGTTCTTCGCCACCGGTATGAATTACGAGCCGACCCAGATCGGCGGTTCGGCCGACTACAGTCCGTTCAACGACTTTTTCTACACGAACGACACCAATCTTTGGAAACCGCTGTGGAAGCGCGATCTGGACCTCATGCGGGACATGGGGGTCAATTCGATCCGGACGTACGGGTTCTGGAAGTGGGAGCCCGGTTTCGTCTCGGGCGGTGGCGGCAGCGACGGCGTGGCCCCCCACTGGCGGGATCTGGATTTCTCCGCCGATACGGCATCGGAGAACAACAAGCAGTTCTGCCTCGACGGTGACACGTCCGTCTTCGCCCTGCAGCACCCCACCCACATCCCGTTCCTCGACAAGCTCTGGAACGACGGCAAACGGCCGATCTACGTGTGGATCGGGGTGTCCCTGCCGCTCGACCTCGTCCTGCCGGGAACCCCGCCGGCGCGGCGCGAGAACCTCCGGCAGTTCTACCGCTATACGGCGCAATGGCTGGCGAAAAAGTACGGCAATCATCCGGCCGTCATGGGCTTCGTGATCGGCAACGAGATCGATACCGATCTGACCACGCCCACTTCGGAATTCTGGGAAACGATCAACGATCTGCACCGCCTCATCAAGGCGAGCGCCCCAGACAAGCTGACGATGAACACCTTCCATGATACGGCCGATTACAACCGTCCGATCACGGTCGGCGCCTTCAAGGGCAAGAAAGGCCCGGAGGTCTACGAGCTGGATGTGTGGGGCTTCAATCCTTACCGGAATCCGGAGGGCCTGTTCGCCGACTTCCGGAAGAATGTCATCAAGTGCGACAGCGGCGACTGCACGAAGCCGCTCCTCTATGGCGAGTTCGGCGCTCCCGCCGATACGCATGACGTCACGGACGAGCCGTACGGAATCTACCCCAACCCTTGGGTCGGCACGAATTTTATCTGGCAGGACAACCCGCCGGCGGCCCAGTGCCTGGCGCGGTCGAAACTGCAGTCGCCTCCTGGTTCCGGCGGTGCCGGCGCCGACATCGAGGGGCAGACACGCCGCACCATCGCCATCGAGTTGCCGGCCGGACGCGGTGACCGCGTCGACATGCCCAAGAACCTTGCCGAACATTTCGCCGACGCGGGCGTCAAGGCGGGGGACGATCTGCCCGCCGCCGACCAGGCGAAGTGGTACTACGAGTTCTGGAAGGTCACGCTGTCCCACAAGGCCGACAACGACTCGCTGGCCAGGGAGACGGACTTCGCCTCCGGCGGCTTCCTGTTCGAGTGGCGCGACGAGTGGTGGAAGTCCGACTATCCGACTTTCCAGAACATCAGCGGCAGGAACACGTGCACGTCCTGTCCGGCCACGAACTGCGACACGGGTGCGGCGAACGTCGTCTTCCCGGGTGGCTGGGGCGACGAGGAATGGTTCGGCATCAATGGCGCGAAGCCCAGCGGGCGAAAGGCGACGGACCCGGTCGTCAACCAGAACGGCAAGCTGAACGGCGGGCCCGATATCCTGCTGCCCCGAGCCGCGGTCGCATCCGTCTGTCAGATGTACGGCAAATGCCTGCTGCCCACGGAGCTGGCGAAGGTCCGCGCCCTGAAGAAGCAGGACGACCTGACCCGGAAAGAGGTCCGCAAGGCCAAGAAGAAAATCGCCAAGAAGCGTCTGAAGAAGTGGATCGCGCTGGACTGACGATCGGATCGACACCGGTCCGGCGGCGGTCGTTGCGCCACCACGGCGCAGGGACCAACGACGACGCGGAGACATGAAAACGCCCCGGTGCGGCAATCCGCACCGGGGTTTTTATGTACCGGGTCGCGAAATCGCGATCAGGCGGTGGCGCCGCCGGCAGCGCGCGGCATCGCGTCGGCGAGCGGATCGGAACCGAACCGGTTCGGACCTTCCGTGCCGCGCATGAAGCCGCAGACCACCAGATAATAAAGAACGCCGAAGAACGGGATCAGGACGATCAGCGTCCACCAGCCGGATTTGCCATGGTCGTGCCAGCGCTTGGCGGCGATGGCAAACGACGAGTAGAGCGTGACCAGCACGACGATGCTGCCCACGATGCCGGCAACCGTCTGTCCCGCGGCGCCATAGGCGACCGCAGTCGAGGCCCAGTGAATGAACCCGAGGATCAGGCTGCCGATCCAGAAAGACGTACGGCCGATGCGTCCCTCGAAGCTGAAGAAAAGCGAATTCCAGTCCATGTCAGCCCCCTTGCTGCGTGATTGACTGGGCTGACCTTACGGAATTTGTTTTAAACTAGCGTTGCCCGGCCGGGCGCAATGTGACCCGTTCTGTAAATCTATGCCGGCACATCGAGCGGATCGGGGCCGTACCGGTTCGGTCCGTCGGTTCCTTTCAGGATGCCGCAGGCGATCAGGTACCAGATGGCGCCGATCAGCGGGATCAGCAGGATCAGCATCCACCAGCCCGACTTGTCGCGATCATGCCAGCGTTTCACTCCGACGGCGAGCGAGGGATAGAGAAGGGCGAGGGCAACGATACCGGAAATCACGCCGCCGGCCGTCTGGCCGAACACACCGTAGCCGATCCCCGACACGACCCAGCTCACGGCCCAGAGAACGAGTGTGGCAATCCAGAAGGGCTGGCGGTTGATGCGGCCCTCGAAGCTCGTGAACAGGTAATTTCAGTCCATGGCGTCCCCCCGATCCGGGCGCAACGGATGTGCGCCTTCGATCGGAGGAGTTTATCCGGATTCTCCGCGAGTGTCTTCCGTTGCGGAATGCCGGATCAGTCGCGCAGAAGCTCGTTGATCGAGGTCTTGGAGCGGGTGCGCTCGTCGACCCGCTTGACGATGACGGCACAGTAGAGGCTGGGCGCGGGCCCGTTGCCGCAGGCCGGCGTCGAGGACGGCATGGTGCCGGACACGACCACGGAGTAGGGCGGCACCTCGCCGTAGAAGACCTCGCCGGTTGCCCGGTCGACGATCTTGGTCGAGGCGCCGAGATAGACGCCCATCGACAGGACCGACCCTTCGCGCACGACGACACCCTCGGCAACCTCCGAGCGCGCGCCGATGAAGCAGTTGTCCTCGATGATCACGGGGCCGGCCTGGAGCGGCTCGAGCACGCCGCCGATACCGGCGCCGCCGGAGATGTGACAGTTCTTGCCGATCTGCGCGCAGGAGCCGACGGTGGCCCAGGTGTCAACCATGGTGCCCTCGTCGACATAGGCGCCGAGATTGACGAAGGAGGGCATCAGCACAACGCCCTTGGCGATGAAGGCCGAGCGGCGCACGACGCAGTTCGGCACGGCGCGGAAGCCGGCTTCGGCGAAATGCTCGCCGCCCCAGCCGTCGAACTTCGAGGGAACCTTGTCCCACCAGGTGGCCGTGCCCGGCCCGCCGGGGATCACCGACATGTCGTTGAGGCGGAACGACAGCAGCACGGCCTTCTTCAGCCACTGGTTCACGGTCCAGTCGGCGCCGCTCTTCTCGGCGACGCGCGCGGTTCCCGAATCGAGCATGGCCAGGGCGGCCTCGACGGCCTCGCGGACCTCGCCCCCGGTTTCCGGCGTGACGTCGGCCCGGTTCTCCCAGGCGGTTTCGATGAGGCTTTCAGCGCGTGCGGCGTCCACGGTTCTCTCCCGTTGTCTTGAATGGCGAGCGGACCTTAGTCGCCGGACCCGTCCTGTCAATCGGCGACGGCCGCCGGCGTCCTAGGCCTGCGGTTTCAGCGTCTCGGCGATGTTGACGAGAAAGTCGGCGAGATCGTCCGTGACGTGGTCGACATGCGCGGCCTCGCCGGCCTCGTTCTCCCAGTGCTGACGGTACGCAATGGTCTCCGCAGGCGTGTCGGGTGGCGCGACGACGAGCACGGTGCGCATGCCCAGCGTGTGCGGGACGGCGAGATTGCGTGCGAGATCCTCGAACATCGCAGACCGCGCCGGCGCGATGCCGTGTTTCTCGATGAAGATCTGATAGGGGCGGTCCGCCGGCTTGGGTTCGAAGTCGGCGGCGATGATGTCGAACAGATCCTCGAAGTGGTGCTCGATGCCGAGCCGCCTGACGATCGCGTCCGCATGCGACCGCGACCCATTGGTCAGCACGTACTTGCGCCCGGGAAGCAGGCTCAGCGCGGCGCCCAGTGCCGGATCCGGTTCGATGGGCGAATGGTCGATATCGTGGACATAGTCGAGGAACTCGTGCGGATCGACATGATGCTCGATCATCAGGCCACGCAGTGTCGTGCCGTAATCGCGGTAATACGCCTTCTGCACCCGGGTCGCCTCGTCCTGGTCGAGATCGAGCAGCTTCGCCACGAAGGCGCTGATCTTCTCGTTGACCTGCGAGAACAGGTTCGCGTGCGGCGGATAGAGCGTGTTGTCGAGATCGAAGATCCAGGTGTCGACGCTCGAGAAGCGGTCGGCAAGATCGATGGGCGGCTTGGGCGTCACGGCAGGATCCCTTTCACGGCGTGATCAACGTCCCCGCACCGTGTTCGGTGAACAGTTCGAGCAGCACGGCGTGCGGAACCTTGCCGTTGAGAATGACGACGCCCTCGACGCCCTGTTCGACCGCGTCGATGCAGGTCTCCACCTTCGGGATCATGCCGCCCGAAATCGTGCCGTGATCGATCAGACGGCGCGCCTCGTCGACGGTCAGTTCCTTGATGAGCTGCTTGTTATCGTCGAGCACCCCGTCGACATCGGTGAGGAACAGCAGCCGCTTGGCGTTCAGCGCACCGGCGACCGCGCCCGCGAAGCTGTCGGCGTTGACGTTGTAGGTCTCGCCGTCCGCACCGGGCGACACCGGAGCGACGACCGGAATGAGATCCTCTTTCGACACCATCCGCAGGACCGACGGATTGACCTTGTCCGGCTCGCCGACGAAGCCCAGGTCGATAACGCGCTCGATGGCCGAATCCGGGTCGATGACGGTGCGCGTCACCTTGCGGACCGTCATCAGGTTGCCGTCCTTGCCGCACAGGCCGATGGCCTTGCCGCCCTCGCGGTTGATCGCCTGGACGATCTCCTTGTTGATGCGTCCGGCGAGCACCATCTCGACCACCTCGACCATTGCCTTGTCGGTGATCCTCAGGCCGGCCCGGAATTCCGACTGGATGCCGAGCTTGTCGAGCATGGCGCCGATCTGCGGGCCGCCGCCGTGCACGACCATCGGGTGGATGCCGGATGTCTTCAGGAGCGTGATGTCCCGGGCGAACGCGCGGGCCAGGTCGGGATCGCCCATCGCGTGGCCGCCATACTTTACGACGACGGTCTCCTCGTCGTAGCGCAGCATGTAGGGCAGGGCTTCGGACAGGACCGCGGCCTGTTCCTGGGCGCTCAGTTCGGGGGCGGCCGCCAGTGTGTCTTCGGTCATCGGATTATGGGCCGTTTCTCTGCTTATCGTGTCACCGGGTCATATCCGACCGCGCGGGAAGGCTCAATGTGAAGACTGTTCGAGCAATTCCGCGATGGTCGCCCGCAGATCGTCCATTCCCGTGCCCTTCTCGCTCGACGTGGCCAGCAGATCGGGATGGGCCGCGGGGCGTTTCGCCAGCTTTGCCAGCACCTTGGCGGATACCTCATCGAGCGCCTTTGCGCCGATCTTGTCGGCCTTGGTGAGCACGACCTGATAGGACACGGCAGCCGTATCGAGCAGGTCCAGGATCGTCTCGTCGACCGCCTTGATGCCGTGCCGGGAATCGATCAGCACGAACACGCGCCGGAGGTTGGGCCGACCCTGCAGGTACTGCTTGATCAGCCGCGTCCAGGCTTCGACCTTGGCTTTCGGCGCCTGTGCGAAGCCGTAGCCGGGCATGTCGATCAGGCGCAGGCCCGAGCCCTCGCTCTCGAACACGTTGATTTCCTGCGTCCGGCCCGGCGTGTTGGACGTGCGGGCAAGCCCGTTCTGACCGGTCAGCGCGTTGAGAAGGCTGGATTTTCCGACGTTCGAACGGCCCGCGAAGGCGATCTCGATCCGGTCGGCCGGCGGCAGGGTATCCAGACCGACGACGCCGAGGCGGAACACCCATGGCCGCGCGAAGAGAAGGCGGCCCGCTTCTCTAAAAGCGGCCGCCCTGTCGTCGTCTTTGTCGTCGGGCGCACCCATGCAGCGTCCTCTCGAAGCCGTCCTACTCGCCGGCTTCGGACCCCGCGGGCTTGCCGCCGGAGGCCTCGTCGTCGGAGGCTTTCGCCGCGGCCTTCGCCTTCTTCTTGCGGCGGGGTCGCTTCGGCTCGGTCCCGGCCCCGTTGGCCTCGGATCCGGCCGCCGTTTCGTCGGTCCCGCTATCGGTCTTGCGCGCCTCCGCGTCGGCCTTTGTCTTGGCGGCTTCCTTTTCCGCCAGTTCCTGCCGTTTCTTCGAGGAGAAGCTCGCCTGGATGTTGCCGAAGATGTCCGGCTTCACGCCCTGGCGGCGCATGATGGTGTACTGCTGCAGCACCGACAGGGTGTTGTTCCACGACCAGTAGATCACCAGGCCGGCGGGGAACGACGCCAGCATGAAGGTGAACACCACCGGCATCCAGTTGAAGATCATCGCCTGGGTGGGATCGGGCGGCGGCGGGTTGAGGCGCATCTGCACCCACATGGTGAAGCCCATGATCAGCGGCCAGGCGCCGAGCATCAGGAACGACGGCGGATCCCAGGGAATCGCCCCGAACAGGGTGAACAGGTTCGTGGGATCGGGCGCCGACAGGTCCTGGATCCACCCGAAGAACGGCGCGTGCCGCATCTCGATGGTGACGAACAGCACCTTGTAGAGGGCGAAGAACACGGGAATCTGCAGGACGATCGGCAGGCAGCCCGAAAGAGGATTGATCTTCTCCTTCTTGTAGAGCTCCATCATCGCCTGCTGCTGTTTCAGCTTGTCGTCCTTGTACTTCTCGCGCATCTCCATCATCTGCGGCTGGACGAGCTTCATGCGGCTCATCGAGACGTAGGACTTGTTGGCGAGCGGGAAGAACACCAGCTTGATCAGCACGGTGGTGATCAGGATCGAGACACCGAAATTGCCGACGAGCCGATAGAAGTAGTCGATGACGTAGAACAGCGGCTTGGTCAGGAAGTAGAACCAGCCCCAGTCGATCAGAAGGTCGAACTGCTTGATGTCGTAGGCTTCCTGGTAGCCGTTCAGCAGGCTGACCTGCTTTGCCCCGGCGAAGACCTGCTCCTCGACCGTGGTCGTGGTGCCGGGCGCCACGGTCACCGCGTCCCGCAGGAAATCGGCCTGATAGGTCGGCTTGCCGTTGGCCATGCCGGAGATGAAGCGGCCCTCGTAGGGCTTTTCCTGGTTGGGGACCAGCACGGCGGCCCAGTACTTGTCCGTGATGCCGAGCCAGCCGCCCGTCGCATCGAACGTCTGCGGCCCCTCGTCGAGGTCGTCGTAATCGATTTCGACGAGCCCTTCCTCGCCGAGCACGCCGATCAGGCCCTCGTGCAGGATGAAGAAACCCGAGGTCGTCGGCAGGCCGTGGCGGGAGACGAGGCCGTAGGGATAGAGCTTCACCGCCGCGTTGCCGGCGTTCTGAACCGAATCGGTGACCGAGAACATGTAGTTCTCGTCGACGGCGATCTGCCGCGTGAAGGTCAGGCCCTGGCCGTTGTCCCAGGTCAGCGTGACCGGCGAGTCCGGCGTCAGCGTCGCGCCTTGCGGAGCCGACCACACGGTGTCGATGCCGGGGACCGGCGTATCCTTGCTGTCGGCGACCCAGCCGAACTCGGCGTAATAGGGATTCGGGCTGCCCGACGGCGACAGCAGCGTGATCTGCGGGCTCGTCGGATCCACCGTCTCGCGGTAGTCCTTCAGGATCACGTCGTCGATGCGCCCGCCCTTCAGCGAGATGGAGCCGCGCAGGGAGGGGGTGTCGAGAGCGACGCGCGGGCTCTGCGCCAGCGCCGCCTCGCGGGTCGCGGCGGCCACCACCTGCTGGCCGGTGCCGGGGACCTGGACCGCATCGCCGGTGCCGGAGGCCGCACCCGGGGCCGTGCCGCCGGCGGCCTGGTCGCCGCCGGTCTGGCCGGGCTGGATCTGCTGGGATTGCGACTGCTGCCTGGCTTCCTCCAGCGCCTTCTGCTTCTCCATCTGCGGGATGGCGTAGAAGTACTGCCAGCCGATCAGGATGACGATCGAAAGCGCGATCGCCAGGATGTAGTTCCTGTTCTCACCCATCATAGATTCTGGGCCTTGTGGTGCGGCGGTTCATCGGTGTTCCGGCGCTCGGGCTTTTTCTCGTGGACCTTGCGAAAGGCCGCCTCGAGGTCGGAGAGGATACGGGCGAACGGTGTCGTCAGCGCGGCGCGGCGGCCGATGACCACATAGTCGTGGCCGGCGCGGGCGCAGGCGGCGGCACGGGCACGAACGGCTTCGCGCAGCCGGCGGCGCGCCCGGTTCCGTTCCACGGCGTTGCCGACCTTGCGGCTCACCGTGAACCCGATCCGGATGCGGTCGGTCTGCGCAGTGTCGGTTTCGCTGGAAGGACCGGTTTCGCCGGACGGGCAGCGTTCGGCCGCGTCGCGCTTGCGCGCCTGCAGGACGAGCGAACGCATGGCCGCCTTGCGGCCGCTGCGGGCCGCGCGCAGAAAATCGGCACGGCGGCGCAGCCGTTCGATGGGCGCCGCGGGCGTCACCGGTTCGGCGAACGCTTGGGCGCCGGTTGGCATGAGCGGTCTCGTCCGCCGCCGGTCAGGCCGACAGGCGCTTGCGGCCGCGCGCGCGCCGACGGGCGATGACCTTGCGGCCGCCCTTCGTTGCCATCCGTGCACGGAAGCCGTGACGACGCTTGCGCACGAGCTTCGAGGGTTGATAAGTCCGTTTCACTGCCGCACTCCGACGTTTTCGGCTGAATCTGAGACGGGCGTCGGCGGAAAGATTTCCAAGGCCGGGGGCCGGCACCAGACAATAGGCACCCGCCCGGGCCGCTGAGGCGACGCCAGGTTGAGCGGCTTATACGGGACGGAAGCGGCGGAAGTCAACGCGCCCGCGCGTCGCCGGCGCATCTTACCGGTCTCCGCCCGGGTTTCGCCGGTGCACGGCGAATTAACGTCCATGTGGCCTGATCGGGGTGCGATGGTGCCCCGGCCGCCATTGGGACCCGCCATTTGGCCCCGCCATTCGGACCTGGCATTCGGACCTGCCGTCTGGACCCGCTGGCCGGACCGGCTGGTCGCACTGACGTCGAGGCACCGGCAGACGGCGGCAATCACGGATGCTGCCGGACCTTCACTTCCCGGTGAGGAGGCGCGCAATCCGGCCCCGCCTCCGCTACCTTTGCATCGACGCGCGGCATCAGGGCCGCGATCCTGGTGCCGGACCGCCGGCGAAGGCGACAGCCGCAAGGTGACGATCGACATGTCCGACCCGACGGGTCTTCGAACCGCCGACGACCGGCAGACGGCGCCCCGCACGCCCCCCCACGCACCGCAGGGGCGGGCGGCGCGGCTGCGGCGCTGGCTGCCGCTCGGCCTGATCGTAGCGGCAATGGCCGTGGCCATCTGGCAGGGCTGGTACCGGTATTTGACGCTGGAATCGCTCGTCGCCCACGAAACCGCCCTGAAAAGCACGGTTTCGACGCATTTGGCCGGTGCGCTCGCGCTGTACGCCCTGATTTACATCGTCGTGGTCGCGCTGTCGCTGCCCGGCGGCCTGCTGCTGACACTGGCCGGCGGATTGCTGTTCGGCTGGTTCCTTGGCGGCATGGTGACGGTTGGCGCCGCCACGATCGGCGCGACACTCGTGTTCCTCATCGCCCGCACGTCGCTTGGAACCGCACTCGCCGACCGGGCCGGGCCGCGCCTCAACGCCCTGCGCGAGGGGTTCCGGCAGGAGGCGATGAGCTACCTCCTGTTTCTGCGTCTGGTGCCGGTCTTTCCCTTCTGGCTGGTCAACATCGCACCGGCCCTGCTCGGCGTGCCGCTGTCGACCTACGTCGTCGGAACGATCGTCGGGATCGTGCCGGGGACCTTTGCCTTTGCCTTCGTCGGGGCCGGTCTCGACAGCGTTATCGAGGCGCAACGGGCCAGTTTCGAGGCCTGCCTTGCCGCCGCCGCCGCCAAAGGCGCCAGTCCGGACACCGCCTGCAGCCTCGGGATCGATGCCTCCGCGCTGGTCACGCCGGGCCTTCTCGCAGCTCTCGTCGCCCTCGGTGTCCTTGCGTTGGTTCCAATAGCGGCTAAGAAAGTACTGGGGCGACGGTCGCCGCGCTGAGTGCGGCGGGCCGATGGAATTCCAGCAGGCGGCGGGGCACCTCATGTCGGACCTTCTTACACCGGATATCTGCGTCATCGGGGCAGGGTCGGGCGGCCTGTCGGTCGCCGCCGCGGCGGCAGCCTTCGGCGTGCCCGTCGTTCTGATCGAAAAGGGCACGATGGGCGGCGACTGCCTCAATACCGGTTGCGTGCCCTCGAAGGCGCTGATCGCGGCGGGCAAGCGGGCCCAGGATATGCGCGATGCGGCGCCGTTCGGCATCGCGGCCGTCGATCCGCAGATCAACCTTGGCAAGGTCCACGACCACGTCAGGAGCGTGATCGACGGCATCGCTCCCATCGATTCCGTCGAGCGCTACGAGGCGATGGGCGTCCGGGTGATCAGGGCCGAGGCGCGGTTCGAGGATCCGGTGACCGTCATCGCCGCAGGCATGCGGATCAAGGCGCGCCGCTTCGTCATCGCCACGGGCTCGCGGCCCGCGGTTCCGCCGATCCCGGGGCTGAAGGACGTGCCCTATCACACCAACGAGACCATTTTCTCGGTGACCCGCAAGCCGTCCCACCTGATCGTCATCGGCGGCGGCCCGATCGGGCTGGAACTCGCCCAGGCCTTCCGGCGGCTCGGCAGCGAGGTGACGGTGCTGGAAGCCGCCGCTCCGTTCGGCCGCGAGGATCCCGAACTGGCCGAGGTCGTGCTGACCCGGATGGCGAGGGAGGGGGTGACGCTGCGCGGCGGGGCGAGGGTTGCCCGTGTCGAGAAGCGCAAGACCGGCGTGCGCGTCTTTCTGGAGACGGAGACGGGCGAGGAGGGTATCTCGGGGTCCGACCTGCTGGTGGCGACCGGCCGCGTTCCCGTCACCGACGGGCTGGATCTCGAGGCCGCCCGGGTGAAGACCGACGGCGCCGCGATCCGCGTCAATCGCAAGATGCGCACCACCAACGGCAGGATCTTCGCCGTCGGCGATGTCGCGGGCGGGCCCCAGTTCACCCATGTCGCCAACTACCAGGCCGGTATCGTGATCCGGAACATCCTGTTCCGCCTCGGCGCCAGGGTGTCCTACGATCACGTGCCGCGCGTCACCTACACCGCGCCGGAGCTGGCCCAGGTCGGCCTGACGGAGGCCGAGGCCCGCGACCGCCATCGTCATGTCCGCGTCCTGCGCTGGCCCTATGGCGAGAACGACCGCGCCCGGGCCGAACGCGAGACGGACGGGTTCATCAAGATCGTGACGACCCGCCGCGGCAAGATCCTCGGCGTCGGCATCGCCGGCGCCAATGCCGGCGAGACCATCCAGATGTGGGGGCTGGCGATCCAGCAGGGTCTCGACGTCAAGGCGATGACCGGATTCGTCTCGCCCTATCCGACCTTGAGCGAAGTCGGCAAACGCGCGGCGATCGAGTATTATCGTCCGAGTCTGACGAGCCCGATGCTCAGACGCGTTCTCGCGCTTCTGCGCAGGTTCGGATAGATTAGGCGTTTAAGAGAGTCACGCGGCCCGGAATTTCCCGAGGTCAGGAAGTTCCCGAGGCCAGGAATTTCACGCGGGCAGGGATTTCAAGCGGGCAGACTGCCGTGAGCGAAGAACATGACGCCGGTCCCGACACCCCGCCGCAGGTCGAGCGGCGGCACGGGCTCGGCCTGTCGGGCAAGCTGCTGATCCTGACGCTGCTCTTCGTGATGATCAGCGAAGTGCTGATCTACGTGCCCTCCATCGCCAATTTCCGCCGGACCTGGCTGAAGGACCGCATCAGCGCCGCCCAGACCGCCGCCCTCGTGCTGGAGGCCGCGCCCGACAAGATGGTGCCCAAGGAGCTCGAGCTGGAGCTTCTCGACCAGGTCGGCGCCTATACGGTGGCGCACAAGCGCGGCTCGACCCGCCGGCTGCTGGCGCTCTCCGACATGCCCCCCGAGGTGCAGGACACGATCGACCTGCGCGAGATGAGCGTGCCCCGCGAGATCCGCGAAGCCTTCGTGACGCTCGCCGCCAGCGAGGGCCGGACGATCCGGGTCGTCGGCGATGCGCCGACGGGCGGCGAATACATCGAGATCGTCATGGACGAGATGCCGCTGCGCGAGGCGATGATCGCCTATTCGGTGAACATCCTGACGCTGTCGATCATCATCTCGATCTTCACCGCGGCGCTCGTCTATCTGGCGATCAACTGGCTGCTGGTGCGGCCGATGCGGCGCCTGACCGAGAACATGGTGGCGTTTGCCGCAAACCCCGAGGATGCCGGCAACATCATCCAGGCATCCGGCCGCACCGACGAGATCGGCGTCGCCGAGGGCGAACTCGCCCATCTGCAGCAGGAACTGATCGGCACGCTGAACCAGAAGAACCGGCTGGCGGCGATGGGGCTCGCGGTCTCCAAGATCAATCACGACCTGCGCAACATGCTGGCGTCGGCCCAGCTCGTCGTCGACCGCGTCGGCTCCGTCGACGATCCGCTGGTGAAGCGGCTGGCGCCGAAGCTGATCCGCACGCTCGACCGGGCCGCCGACTTCTGCACCAACACCCTGAAATACGGCTCCGCCCAGGAATCGCCGCCCGAACGGCGGATGCTGAAGCTCGCCCCGATGGCCGCCGAGGTCGGCGATACGCTCGGCCTCGACACCCATCCGGGCCTCGCCTTCGTCAACGCCGTCCCGGCCGATCTTCAGGTCGACGCCGATCCCGACCAGCTCTTCCGCGTTCTCGTCAATCTGGTGCGCAACGCCCTGCAGGCCGTGGAGGGCCGGCAGGATCCCGATCCCGAGCGCGACATGATCCGTGTCTCGGCCCGGCGCGAGGGCGCCGTCGTGACGATCGAGGTCGCCGATACCGGGCCCGGCGTGTCGCCGCGGGCGCGCGAGCATCTGTTCGAGGCGTTTCACGGCTCGACGCGGGCCGGCGGCACGGGTCTGGGGCTCGCCATCGCCGCAGAGCTGGTGCGTGCCCACGGCGGCGCCATCCGCCTCGCGGACGGCACGCTGGGGGCGACGTTCTCGCTGGAGATCCCCGACCGGGTGGTGCAGCTCCGGCCGAAAGCGGGCGACCGGCGGACCGCCGGCTGAGACATGCCGTGCCCCGGCAACGGGGCCTGCGGGCGTCTCCCCGGGCCGCGCGGGCGTTTCCCTTCGGCAATCCCCCCTGTTCTTTGGCGCGCCCCGTGCTACCTAGAAGGGCAAGCCAGCCAAAAGCCAGCCTCCCTGCCACCCCTGCACGAGCCTTGCGATGTCCCACGCAGACTACGCACACGAAGCGCTGGCCGATTTGCCCGGAGTCCCGTTCTCGGCGATGCGGCAGATGATTTTGGCGCGCGCGAGCGAATCGAACTTTCCGGTCCTCGAAGACACGTCCGGCCGCCTGACCGTCGAGACCGCCCATGGCCTGGTCGGCCTTCGCTCCGGCCGCTCGGCCGAGACCGCCGGCATGGTGGCCGCGCGCGATCCGCGTTGGCTGTTCGTGATCAAGGATGCCGTCGTCCAGCAGATCCGCCTCGTCCTGCCCGACGTCGCCGACGCGATCCGCTGGTCCGACGGTGGCGCGGCGGGTACGCTGCCGCCCAACTTCCAGTTCGCGCGCGTCCGCGACGTGGTTCCGCTGGGGTCGGTGTTCCTGCGCGTGACGCTGGAGGGCGAGGATTTCTCCTCCTACGGCGACGACGCGATCCATTTCCGCCTGGTCCAGCCGCCCGAGGACGCGGAGCCGGAATGGCCCTCCGTGGCGCCGAACGGGTCGACGCGCTGGCCGGACGGACCCGGCGCGCCGCACCGGCCCGTCTATACCGCGCGCCAGGTCGACCATGGCGCGAACACGCTGGTGACCGATGTCTTCGTTCACGAGGGGGGCCGGACGACGACCTGGGCGCGGGACGCGATGGCCGGCGGCCTCGGGCGCGGCGTGGTGGGGCTGGTCGGGCCCGCGGGCGGCGGATTGCTCGACGCCGGGAGAGTTCTGATTGCAAGCGACGAGACCGGCTTTCCCGCCGTCGCCCGGTTCCTGGAAAATCTCCCGGAGGGCGCGACCGGCGAGGTCCTGCTGGAGGCGCAGGAGGGCGCGGCCTGCGACTATCCCGTTGCCGTTCCCGACGGTATGAGCCTTCGCTGGCTGGCGCGCGCGCGCGGCGAGAGGCTGCGCGACGCGGCCCTGGAGGCCCTTCCCCGCCATGCCGGCGCGCAGCTGTGGTTCGCGGGCGAACGGGGCGATGCCCGTGCCCTGCGCGACGCCGCCAAGGCCGCCGGCTGGGCCCCGAAGAGCCTGCGCATCTCCGGCTTCTGGAACGCGCCGGACTGACGGCGGGCGGCCGCGGACGAGGGGACCCGTTGCCGACCGCCGGCCGCGTTACGCCTCCACCAGCCCGCGCTTCTTCAACAGCGCCTCCGGCGTCGCCGGGCGGCCGCGGAAGGCCTCGTAGGCGACGTTCGGGTCGCGGCTGTTGCCGGCCGAATAGACGTTCTCGTACAGCCGTTTCGCCGTCTCCGGATCGAACGGGTCGCCGGCCTCCAGGAAGGCGTCGAACCCGTCTGCGTCGAGCACTTCCGACCACAGGTAGCTGTAATAGGCCGCCGAATAGCCGCCGCCGGAGAAGATGTGCGCGAACTGCGTCGGCCGGTGGCGCATGACGATCGCCGGCGGCATGCCGATCTCCGCGAGCGCCTCCTTTTCGAATTCGGTGGCGTCGATGTCGTCGGGCTCCGCCAGCATGTGCAGCTTCATGTCGACCAGCGCCGAGGCGGTGTACTCCACCGTGGCGAAGCCCTGGTTGAAGGTGCGCGCGGCAAGCATCCGCTCCAGCAGATCCTGCGGCATCGGCTCGCCGGTCTCGTAGTGGACGGCGAATGTCTTCAGGATCTCCGGGCGTTCCAGCCAGTGCTCGAACAGCTGCGAGGGGAACTCGACGAAGTCGCGCGAAACCGCCGTCCCGGAGATCATCGGATAGGTCACGTCCGACAGCAGCCCGTGCAGGGCATGGCCGAACTCGTGGAACACGGTCCGCGCGTCGTCGAAGGAGAGCAGCGTCGGCTGGTCGCCGGAGGCGCGCGAGAAGTTCATCACGTTGACGATGATCGGCCGGATATCGCCTCCATTTCCGGGCCGCAGCTTCTCCTGCGAGCGGAAAGAACTCATCCATGCCCCCGACCGCTTCGACGGCCGGGCGAAATAGTCGCCGAGGAACAGGCCGACATGGGTGCCGTCCCGCGTCACCTCCCAGACGCGCACGTCAGGGTGATAGACCGGCACATCTGTGCGCTCTGTGAAGGTCAGGCCGAACAGCCGCGAGGCGGTCTCGAAGGCGGCCTCCACCACCTTGGTGAGCTGCAGGTAGGGCTTCAGCCGGCCCTCGTCGATGTCGTAGTCGGCGGCGCGCAGCTTTTCGGCATAGTAGCGCCAGTCCCACGGCGCGATCTCGTTGTTGTCGCCTTCGCCGGCGGCGACCTTCTGCAGCGCCTCCGTCTCCTTCAGCGCGCGCGTGCGGGCATGGCCCCAGACGGACTCGAGCAGCTTGAGCGCCGCTTCCGGGCTGCCGGCCATGGAATCCTCAAGCCGCATGGCCGCGAAGCTGTCGTGGCCCTGCAGCCTGGCGCGCTCGGCGCGCAGCCGGATCGTCTCGGCGATGATCGCCCGGTTGTCGGTCTCCCCGCCATTCTCGCCGCGGGCGACCCAGGCCCTGAACGCCGTCTCGCGCAGGTCGCGGCGCGAGGAGAATTGCAGGAACGGCTCGATGGAGGAGCGCGACAGCGTGATCACGTGCTTGCCGGGCAGGCCGCGATCCTCCGCGGCGCGGGCCGCCGCGTCGCGCACGAAGCCGGGCAGGCCGGCGAGATCCGCCTCTCCGTCGAGCACCAGCTGATACGCCTTTTCGTCCGCCAGCAGGTTCTGCCCGAACTGGATTCCGAGGCTCGACAGCCGCTCGGAAATTTCCGCGATCCGCGTCTTCGTCGCGTCGTCCAGCCCCGCGCCGGCCTTCACGAACGCCGTGTGATAGCGCTCCAGCACCCGGTCCTGCTCGGCCGTCAGACCGAGGGTCTCGCGCGCCTCGAACACGGCCCTGACGCGGGCGAACAGGGCCTCGTCCATGTAGATCGCGTTGAAGTGCCGCGTCAGTTTCGGCGCCATCTCGCGCTCGATCGCCTGCAGGGCGTCGTTGGTGTTGGAGCCGCACAGGTTGAAGAACACGGCGGCGACGCGTTGCAGCGCATGCCCGCTCAGTTCCAGCGCCTCGATGGTGTTGTGAAACGTCGGCGCGTCCGGATTGTTCACGATCGCGGCGATTTCCGCCTCGTGCTCAGGCAGCGCCGCCTCGAAGGCGGGAATGAAATCGGCCTCGGTGATCGCGTCGAACGGCGGCACCTCGAAAGGCGTAGTCCACGCGGCAAGCAGCGGGTTCTGGCGGGCGGGGCTGTCGGTCATGTCGGGTCTGCCGGTTAGGGGTGATTGTTTGAGGCGGGTCTCACCCCATATAGGCGCGAAACGGCCGCCGTGCACGGGCGCATGCCCCCGGTTTCGACGGAACACGGTGAAAGATGGAGATGCGGGGGAAGAGCGCCTTGCATTCGCGCCGCGTTGCGATTAGGTATGCCGCTCGCGACGGTCCTGTGACGGGCCGCGCAGTAGCCGTGTCGCCGGGATTTTCGAGGCGGCATCGCTGCCCGGGCGCCGGTAGCTCAGCTGGATAGAGCACCAGACTACGAATCTGGGGGTCGGGGGTTCGAATCCTCCCCGGCGCGCCATTCTTAAGTATTTGTTTTTAAACAGAAAAATTGCCGTATTTCTCGCTTCCTCTGAGTGGCGCTTTCCTAACCATCTGTTTCTGAAGGGCTTTGGGGGTTCGAACGCCCAGCCGCTCTTTTCGATGGAAGAAATTGGATAAAATCGGGTATAATTGGATATGGAATCGGGTATTGCAGCATGAAAGAGCCGGTGTTCACCCTGACGCCGGACCTTGTGAAACTGATCGCGGAGATCGACGAGTTCAAGGGGCGTTGGCAAGCCCTGAAAACGCTGTCGCCAGACCGATTGAACGCACTGCGCAGAGTTGCCGCCATCGAGAGCATCGGATCGTCCACCCGTATAGAGGGCGCGAAACTGACCGACGCTGAGGTGGAAACTCTGCTGTCGAGTCTGGAGACAACGTCCTTCCTGACGCGCGACGAGCAGGAAGTTGCAGGGTACGCCGAAGCCATGGACCTTGTGTTTGAGGCTTTTGATGATCTGAACGTCACCGAAAATCACATCCGGCAATTGCACCAGACGCTCTTGCGCCACTCGTCCAAGGACGAACGCCATCGTGGGGCTTACAAAACGCTGCCCAACAACGTCGTCGCTTTCGACGAGAATGGAAATGAGATCGGCGTCATTTTTGAAACCGCCACACCGTTCGATACGCCCCGCGAAATGGAGCAATTGGTGGCATGGGCCAACAAAGCTCTCAGAGAGGAAGCTCAGCACCCCTTGCTGACTATTGCCGTCTTTGTCGTCGTCTTTTTGGCCATTCACCCCTTCCAGGATGGGAACGGGCGTCTTTCTCGCGTGCTCACGACGCTGCTGCTGTTGAGGGCGGGATACGCCTACGTGCCCTTCGCCTCCCTCGAAAGTGTCGTCGAGGCAAACAAGGACATCTATTACAAGTCGCTTCGGCGGACGCAGGCCACGCTTAAAAGCGACAAGCCGGACTGGCCGCCGTGGATCGGCTTCTTTCTGCGCTCTCTGAAGAAACAGAAAGATATATTGGAAGCGAGGATCACCAGGGAACGGAACAAGGTTGAAGACGAATCCGGACTTCCGGAACTTTCGCTTCGGATCATCGGCCTCCTCAAGAAAGAAGGTCGACGGACGGCGGCGCAGATTGCCGAAGAGACCGGTGCGAACAAAAACACCTTGAAAGTCCGTTTGCGGGAACTGGTTAGGGCCGGGCGCATCAAACGCCACGGCAAAGCGCGTGCGACCTGGTATACGGTCTAAGTAAACAACTTGTCCGCTCACGGCCGTGGCCCCGTTCGCCGGTGCGGGAGATGTCTAAGCTGGTGATTGCAGTCAGCGAGCGTATCGAAAAGCGCGTTCGAAGTTTCGCCATCAAGGCGCGCCGACTGTTTACGATAGATCAATGATTTAGGGTGCTGCCATTCGCAGCAGGCTGCTTCTTGACGCCGAGTGGGACAATTTTCGGACAATCCTCGGCGCGGCCACCAATGAGGTCCACTGCCACCTGGATTCAGCCGCGGAAGCACAGCCCTCGAACGTTGGCGATGCGCCATTTGCGGAAACCGTCATTTCGAAACATGCTCAAAGCAGATTTCCTCGGCCTCTGTCTCTTTCAGCTTCACATCCAATAAAGCGCAGTAACGTTCGCCATTTTTATTTCGATGATGCGTGCATTCCCGACAGATGCCGAAGGGCCGGTTGCCGCGGGATTGCAATGCGCGTTTCAGCAGCAGCTTCAGTGAAGCGGAGAGGTTTGCCGATTCCCGCTGGCTGTAACTGGCGAGCGGCTCTTCGAACAGGGCGGCCCTATGCAGCGCGTCCACTCCGACCTTCGTCACATCATAGGAAATGCTGCGCCGATCGCTCTCCGACCGAGTCTCGGCGACATAACCCTTGCGATACAGCGCCTTCAGCGTCTGCGAGACCGTACCGCGCGTCGAGAAAAGGTATTCGGCGACCTGTGATGGCGCGCGCGAAAAGCGGTTGGCGCGGGCCAGATAGGCGAGCGCGGCATATTGCGAAGGATTGAGGTCGGCCGTCCATTCCTCCGCTGCCGCGAGGCGGCAGAGGCGATCAAGCAGGTGACGGATCTCATTCTGGCTATCATGCGGCATGCTTGGATGATAGCGAGTCGATATCATGCTTGCAATAATAGCGACTCGCTACTAATATCGCCTCCTGTTCACACCGATAGGAGAACCGGCATGAGACTGCCAACCGTAACCTCCGCAGCACTGCTGCTTTCAACCCTCCCGGCCTTCGCTGATGGAGGCCACGCCATCCATCAGGACGGCGCGGTTATCTCTCCCGCGGAGGCGGCCAAGACAGCTTCGTTCGACATCCTGGCCGCCCATGTCCATCGCGACGGGCGCGTCGTCACGTTCCACATGACGACCAATGGCGTGGCCGGCGCAGACACACCGGAACCGGTGGGCGAACTGGGCGGCGCACCCGTCTATGCTTATGTCTGGCCGACCTCGCTCGATCCATCGGTGGTCGGCTTCGAAGGCAAGACGGGAATTCTGGCCCTTGCCGCGACCAGCCATCCCGACTTCGACGATACGCCGCTGATTGATGAAAATGCCGATGGCGACCCGGCCAATGATGGGCTGGCCTGGCACAGCCACTGGGTCGTGCTGACGCCAACGGACGAATGCGGCCTCGGGGCGCTCGGAGTCCGCGACATCCCTGAGGGCGAGACGCCGGCCATGCCCGCGACCTGGCCAGGGCTGCCCATCTACATCGACAGCCCCGGCTACGCGCCGCTGTTCGATGGGCCGGAAGTGATCGTGAACGTTCCCTTCACCGATGCATCGATCATCACTGGCGCGTCCTATGACGGGGTCACATCCGCGCTGAAGGTCAACGCCAACATCCACGCACCGCTGTTATGCGTCACCGATGTCTTCGATGTCGCTTCCGGCGATCTGAGCCTGCCCGGCACGGTCGAGTGAAATGGAACTGGGGCGCGGTGGAGTTCCGACGCCGCGCCCATCAACGGAGAAAGCCGATGCCCGAACCCTGGCTCCCTCATCTGACGACACAAACACCGGAAGAGGGGTTCGATCTCGCCATCAAGCTTGCCCGAATGGCAGTGAAGAAGACACAGCCTGATGAGACCGTGCGCGAGGTGCTTCGGCCCCGATATGCCAGCGACGCCAGCGACCTGATCACGGCATCGCATGTCGTCGCGGTTCATTTCGCGACGATTGCGGCGGCCAATGACTATTGGAGGGAACCGTGATGAAGCCGGTACCCGCTTCGGAGCTTGCTGTCTCGCAATGGTTCAACACGAACAAGCCGATTACCCTCGCCCAACTGAGCGGGAGATTGGTCGTCATCGAGGCGTTCCAGATGCTGTGTCCGGGCTGCGTATCTCACGGCCTGCCGCAGGCCAGAGCTGTCTACGAGCATTTTTCGCAGGACAAGGTTGCTGTTATCGGCCTGCACAGCGTATTCGAACACCATGACGCGATGACGCCGGTCTCATTGCAGGCCTTTCTGCACGGGTACCGCATTTTCTTCCCGGTCGGCGTCGACGCACCAGGCATCGAGCCCATTGAGGAAGGCAGCGGTTACGCTCCAAACTATCGGATACAAAACGATACGTTATGAATTCTGCGTGTTGATCTGTGGCCTCCGGAGGCAGAAGTCAGAGGTTCGAATCCTCTCGGGGCGCGCCATCTTCTTGGACGTCGCGGCCAAATCGCCAAACCAGTTCGAACCGTGGTCGAACGGCCGCGCCATCGTCGCGTAGCCGCGCCGCGTGGCCTCGCCCCGTCCTGCGGAGCCGGTGTATCTCTGCCCCGGCCCTGATTATCAGACCATTCGTAACGTCCGGCCGGCAACGGTCGCCAGGCTTGCTCTTGCCTTCCGCTAGGGTATTGTTCGCCGGCGTTCTCCGGCGGTATCTTCGGGTCGTTCGACTGGTTTGCTCTCGCAAACGCCTCGCAACCGCTCGGCGCAGTGCATTTCAGCGACCGAAGGATGCCTGAACGATGACCAGAGGACAGGCAAGGCCGCCTGCAAACCGGACGTCCGGCAGGGGTGACGACGGGGCGGTGTCCCCCGAATCCGCGCGCGATGCCTTGCGGCGCATCGTGTCGAGCGACGAATTCGAGGCCTCCGACCGCGCCCGAGATTTCCTGCGTTTCGTGGTCGCGGAGACCCTTGGCGGCCGGTCCGACAGGATAAAGGCCTTTACCATCGCGACCGAGGTGTTCGGCCGCGATACGGACTTCGACGCGCAGAACGATCCGATCGTGCGGATCGAGGCCGGTCGTCTGCGGCGCGCCCTGGAACGGTACTACATCATGGCCGGCGCGGCCGATCCCGTCCGCATCGACATTCCGAAGGGGGGATATGTCCCGATATTCTCTCGGCGCGCCGATCCCGATTGTACGGCGGCGCCGGTCGCGGCGGCGCCCGAGGCCGCCGGTCGCCCGGTCACCCATAGCTCCGCCCCCGATCGCCCCCTCCTGGTCCGGGCCGCCATCGGTGCCGTGACGATCGCGGCAGTCGCTCTGGGGGTCTTCTACTGGTTTACAGGCCCCCAGCCGGTAAGCGGCGCCCTGAAGCCGCTCGACGCCGTGGCCCCGCCCGGCCCCACGATCCACGTCTCGCCCTTTTCCCGCCTCGTGACGTCGAAGGACATGACCCGGTTTGCCGACGGTCTTGCCGAAGAGCTCACGGCACAGATCGGACAGTTCCGGGAATTGACGATCCTGGCCCGCGCCGGCGGTGCCGACTACGTGCTCGACGGGTCGGTACGCGGCAACGCCACGCAGGTCAGGGTGACGGCGCGCCTGCTCGAGTCGGGAACGAGCCGCGTGCTGTGGTCGGACATATACGAACGCGATCTCGGCGGGGAGGGGATGCTGGCGATCGAAGAGGATATCGCCGCGACGATCGCGACGGCGATCGCGCAGCCCGGCGGCGTGATTTTCCGGCCGGTGGCGAACGGTGCAGGCGCGCGGCGCCCGGAGCGGGACGCCTATGACTGTACGCTGGCCTTCTACGCCTACAGAAGCGCCACGACGGAGGATCGCCACGCCGAGGTCCGACAGTGTCTGAGGGCCGCCGTCGACCGGCATCCCGACTTCGCGACGGCCTGGTCGCTGCTCGCCTACATGTATATCGACGAGTATCGGTACGCCTTCAATCGCGAGGGCCCCGGCGAGAACGCCCTTGCGAGCGCGATCCGGGCCGCGCGCCATGCGGTGCGACTCGATCCGGCGAACGCCCGCGCCTCGCAGGCGCTGATGACCGCGTTGTTCTACGACATGCGCGTCGAGGAAGCGCTCGCGGTCGGCGAGAATGCGGTGGCGCGCAATCCCAACGACACGGAATTGCTGGGCGAATTCGGTGTGCGGCTCGGACAGGCCGGCTTCTGGGACCGTGGCGACGAGTATCTCAATCGTGCCGTTGATCTGAATCCGAGCCTGGCGACGATGTACACGATCGCCCTCGCGCAGTCGGCCTATATGCGCGGCGAATCCGAACGCGCCGTGCATTACATCCGGGTTGCCGAGATGCGGCAGTATCCGTTTTTCTATGCGATGGCCGCGCTGATCTACGCCGATGCCGGCCTGCTCTCAGAAGCCGCAGAGGCGCGGCAGCGGTTCCTGTCGGCATGGCCGCATTTCTTCGACGATTTCGAGACGGAACTCGCCAGGCGCTACGCCGACCCGGGCGACCGCGCGAAGATTCGGGCCGATGCCCGCAAGGCCGGTTTTCCCGTCGACGGCAGGGCGCCGGCCAGCCGCGCCGCGTCCAACTGACGCGCCGCGGGTCGGGACCGGGAAACCGCCCGGAAACCGCGGGATTCGGAGATCTTGTAACACGTAAGTTCTGGTAATTTACGTTCCGCGGACGCCCTTCAGGACCGACGGTTGGCACCGAAACTCCCGGCTGTCGCCGGACGAGATAGAGGAATGTCCAACGTAGCGAGATTTCCCACGATCGGACTGAATGCTGCCAGGCGACGCTTCCCGGACGCGATCGCGCTCGTCACCCGGCTGTCGCAGGTCGACGAGACGTTTCGCGACCTCTGCGACGACCTCGCCGCCTGCGAAGTCGCGCTGGCATCCATCGAGACGATGGACGATGCGAAGGCCGCGCAAAGGCGCGCCGAATGCCGGGAGTGGATCGCCGGTCTGTCCGAGGAAATCCGCGAACGGTTGAGGGCCGCAGGCTTCGACGGCGAGAGGTGAGCGGTCGCGGCGGCGCGAGGCGGTGGCTTCGCAGGGTTCGGATTTGGTTTCGTCGCTTTTGTTCAGCCCAAGGAAAGGATTTGAGATGTTTCCGACTCGAAGGTCGACCCTGGCAGGGATTGCGGTGGGCATATCGCTCGCCGTGGCAGGACTGTCGCCTGCCACCGCGCAATCGATATCGCAGGATGAGGCAAACGCCATCGCGACGGAGGGCTTCCTGTACCTCTACTCGCTCGTGACGATGGACCTGACCCGCAAGCAGCTCACCAATGCCGAGCCGGGCAGCGGCGGCTACAGTGGCCCGCCGAACTGGTTTGCGAACGTCCGGACCTATCCGGCGGCCGACGACAAGGCGGTCGTCCGGCCGAACTTCGATACGCTGTACTCCAGCGCCTGGCTCGATCTCACCGAGGAGCCGGTCGTCATATCGGTGCCGGCGACGGACGGGCGGTACTACCTGCTGCCGATGCTCGACATGTGGACCGATGTGTTCGCCTCGCCCGGCTGGCGGACGACCGGCACCGGCGCCCAGACGCTGCTCGTCGCGCCGCCCGGCTGGCGCCCCGACCTGCGCGACCGGTTCGATACGGAACTCAAGCTTCCGAAGGATACCCAGCGCATCGACGCGCCGACGCCGCATGTCTGGGTGATCGGCCGCATCAAGACCGACGGCCCCTCGGACTACGCGGCGGTCAACAAGATCCAGGACGGCCTGAAGGTCGCGCCGCTGTCGAAATGGGGACAGGATCTGAAGGCCCCCACCGTGACGATCGATACGTCGATCGACATGAAGACGCCGCCGAAGACGCAGGTCGACACCATGTCCGGCGAAGCGTTCTTCACCTACGCGGCCGAACTCCTCAAGGAGAACCCGCCGCACGGTACCGACCAGCCGATCCTCGCACGGCTGAAGCGGCTCGGCTTCGATCGCGGCAAGAGCTTCGACTACGCGTCGGCCGATCCGGTGGTTAAGAAGGCGATCGACCGCGCGCCGAAGGCCGGTCTGGAACTCATGGCCTGGAAGGTGCCCTCGCTCGCGCGGGTGGACAACTACTGGTCGATGAACACCGACACGATGGGCGTCTACGGCAACTACTACCTGAAGCGTGCGATCATCACCCAGCTTGGCCTTGGGGCGAACGTGCCGCAGGATGCCGTCTATCCGCTGAACCTCGCCGATAGCGAGGGCAAGCCGCTCGACGGCACCAACAACTACGTCCTCCACTTCGAGAAGTCGGAGATCCCGCCCGTCGACGGGTTCTGGTCGGTGACCCTCTACGACAAGCTCGGCTATCAGGTCGCCAACAGCCTGAACCGCTTCGCCGTCTCGAGCTGGATGGACTTCGACTACAATACCGACGGGTCGCTGGACCTGTATTTCCAGCACGAGAGCCCCGGGAAGGACAAGGAGGCCAACTGGCTGCCGGCGCCCGAGGGGCCGTTCAACCTGACGATGCGTCTGTACGCGCCGAAATCTCCGGCGCTGACGGGCAAGTGGAACCCGCCGGCGGTCGAAAAGGTCGCCCCCGTGCCCCATCTGACGGCGCAGTAAGCCGCCCGTCCTGTGCCGTCGCGGTGTAAGCGCCGCGGCGGCCGCTTACCGGGGACCGTGTGCCCCCAGAAATCCCTCGACGATCCCCCGCGTCTCCTCCCGCAAGCCCTCATCGAACACCAGGGTCGAAAACAGCGACTTCTGCTGCTGGTCGAAGCCGTGGTCGGCGCCGGGCAGGACGGCGATCTCCACTGACGCGCCCTCCTTGCGGAACCCCTCCGCGCGGGCCAGACAGTCGGGCGTGTCGATGATCGTGTCGTTTTCGGCCAGCACGAACAGCGTCGGCGGCGCGCCCGTCCAGCGATCCGCCGTCGCGCCGTTCAGGACGCCGCAATAGGGATAGAGCAGGACCACCGCCGAGACCGTCGCCAGCAGCGTTTCCGGCGGCGCCGGCCAGTCGGTGAGGCCCGGCGGCAGTTCGTTTGTCGCCGTCTCCGCGACGAACTCCATCGCCGTCCAGCCGCCGTGCGAGGCGCCGAGAAGCACGAAATCCGCCACGATGTCGTCCCGCGCCGACAGCATCGTCATGGCCACGGCGATGTCGCCGGCCCGCTCGGCCCCCGCCAGGGCCTGGCCGGCGCAGACGAGACGCCAGGCCTCGAGGTCGTCGAGGCTGCGCGGCGAATGGCTGTCGAGGATCAGCGCGGCGCGGCCGCGCGCCACGAACATGCCGGCCCAGTAGTCCATGTTGTCCCGCACGCCGTCGCAGCCAGACAGCAGGATCGCGGCGGGAAACGGACCCGGCCCGTCCGGCAGGACGAGACGCCAGTGTCCGGCGAGGCGGTCGGCCCGTTCCGCGGGCGTCTCGGTGACGGGCGACCAGCGCAGGTATTGCCGGCCGGTGTTGAGGGCGACCCCGAGGAGTATGACGCCGAGCGCGATCAGACCCCAGCGGATCAGTTTCGGCATCCAAGGCCCCATTCGGGCGCGCACCGTTCCTTCAGCCGCGCGGTGTCGGCGGCGGTCCAGCCGGCGGGCGCGGTGACCCCGACCCAGGCGTCGATATAGTCGCGGGCGGCGTAGCTGTGGCCGTATCCCGGCGGCACGTTCAGCGCCAGGATCATGTCGACGACGAGTTGGAACTGGGTCACCACCGGCATGAAGCTCAGATAGGGCGTGACGTCGGGTGCCGGCGGCTCGCGCATCCATTGCGGCGCGCGCCACACCGAACGCGGCTCGTAGAAGACGATCGCGTCGGAGGCGTACTGCATGTAGGCGATGCGCAGCCGGCCCCAGGCGCCCGCGTCGCGGTCCAGACCGCCGAACTGCGACATGAATCGCACGAGCTGGCCCTTGCCGACCACCGGCAGGACATAGGCCGAATCCGCGTTGCGTGCGTCGGTCGCCGTGTTCCACAGCTGCGAGGGGAAGGGCGGGCCCGTCCACAGGGCGCCCTGGATCGGATCGTTGACGATCTCGAAGATGTCGAAGGAGTACATCGACGACCACGCGCCGAGGCTGATGCCGTGGGCGTAGAAGGCGGGCCGCGAGTCCGCGGGCAGCGTCTTCCAGTAGCGGTAGACGGCCTGCATCGTCGCCGTCGCCTGCTCGAGCCCAGACTGGGTCTCGAAGATCAGGGCGAAGGGCGACTGCAGGAACGAATACTGCACCGCGACCGTGGCGATGTCGCCGTCGTGCATGTACTCGATCGTGTCGTGGCCGCCGGGATCGAGCCAGCCGGTGCCGGTCGGGCTCGCGACAATCAGCACCTTGCGCTCGAATGCGCCGAGACGCTTCAGTTCCTCCAGCGCGACCTGCGCACGCGCCGCGGGTTCGTCGGTCTGCGCGCGGCCGACATAGACCCGGATCGGGTCCTTCGCCGGCCGTCCGGTGAAATCGGAGATGGCGGCGGCATCCGGCCCGCCGGTGACGAAATTGCGCCCGGGCTGTCCCATGGCGCCCCAGTCGACGAGGGACTCCGGTCCGCCGGGTATCCGCGGATCGGTCGGCGCCGGCGGCGCCTTCGCGAACAGGTCCTGCGCGGTCTCGTAGGATTCGTCCATCGCGTTGTAGGCCCACTGGACGAAGCCGTCGCGGGTGACGAAGAACACGATCGCCGTGGCAATGATCAGCCCGAGCGCGTTGGCGGTGCGCATCGGCATGTGGCGATACAGGCGGTGGCGCAGGATGTCGAAGATCCACTGGACGCCGAGACCGATCAGAAAGCAGACGACGAAGACGCCGGCTGCGACGGCGAGCATCGCGACAAGATGGAACTCCTCGGTCGGTTCCAGCCCGACGCGGGTGCGGATCGAATCCTGCCACTCCGTCCAGTGCGCCAGGTCGTAGATCCACACGGCCAGCACCGGGAGTGCGACGACGACGTGGGCGATCACCGCCGGCCGGCCTTTCAGCAGGGGCAGCTCGATCGCCCGCCACGCACCGAGGAGAAGCTGGCCGATCACATAGCCGATGGCAGTCAGGAGACCCGCGAGCGCGCCCTGGATGAACCACGGGCGCGGGACGAGCGAGGGCGTCAGCGAGGCGGCGAAGAAGACGAGCCCCAGAAAGAGCGGCAGGACGGCGAACCCGAGAAGCCGGGTGGTTGGCTGGGCCATGGGCGGGCGGTCCTTTCCGATATCGACGACGCGTGATCGTACCTACAGGATTCCCCGGCGTGCGAACACCGGCCGTCGTGACGGCGACGGCCGGCCTCACTCTGGCCACAGGCCGGTGGAACCCTGTCGATCAGGCGCGGGGGCGTAGCGGCGGACGCCTTCGGGTAGTGCGTATCCGGCGGCCGCGCTTCTCTTCAGGAGGCGCACCATGTTTCCCCAGGATGGAATGACGACCCCCGCGGATCGGACCGGCTCCCTCTCCCGGCGTGGCCTGCCGGGCCCGCTCGTCCACGAGATCGAACGCGCCATCCGGCGGGCGAAACGCCTGAACAAGACCCTGCACACCGGGCTCGAGGCGC